>Ga0157375_10000004_pt1 | contig 474935 bp, 393 predicted proteins | sample M35metaG_FD_115311 | JGI IMG/M metagenome (GOLD analysis project Ga0157375, IMG submission 115311) | Miscanthus rhizosphere microbial communities from Kellogg Biological Station, Michigan, USA - M3-5 metaG | ecosystem: Host-associated > Plants > Roots > Rhizosphere > Soil | place: USA...
GATGGCGATTTTCATTGGGTCGACCGTGGCGACCTGCGCCGCGACCTCGCGCATCCTGGAATCGACGAACCGCGCAAGCTCCGTTAAATAGTTCGGGTCTCCCTCTCCACGAACGTTATACGTCTGACCAAAGATCTCGACCGTCGTCGAGTCGTATTCACCGTCCATCGGAAAAATTTACCAAGAACGCGGGGATTATAACGTAGGTCGGACTCTCCAGTCCGCCCTCTTGTGAATACCCCTCGTCACTGTAGTTTGGGACCTTGGTCAGCCGGCCGGACTGAGAGTCCGGCCTACGTTCCGGCCACCCATCCTGCATCCTTCCCTTTTGCACGAAAAGCGCACGTTGACTTACGCCTGATTACCGCCTAAGTTGAGGGTGCGACTCCCCATGGCCGTACTCGCCCGTTGTCCCGACTCGCAGTTCCAGCTCCTCGAAGCTCCCCCGATCCCCGAACTGCTGATTCCTCCACAGGTTGTGGAGTCCGGGCAAGGCGAAGCCCTCCGAAACCTCCGGGCAAGTCTCGAAGCGTCGATCGCCGCCAAACTGACCAGCGGCTCCGAGCTGGTCCGTACCGAGGCCCGGCAGCGCCGCGAAGAGATCCTTCCGACGACCATCGCGCCGCTCGATGCTCTCCTCGGCGGCGGCCTGGCCCGCGGCAAAGTGACCGAGATCGCCGGCCGTGGTACGCGTTTCTCGATCGTCATCGCCACACTCGCCGCCGCAACGAGCATCGGCGAAGCGGCCGCGCTCATCGATGCGGGCGATTCGTTCGACCCGCAGCTGGCCGAGTCCGCCGGCGTCGATCTTCAGCGCCTGCTGTGGGTCCGGCCGCGGACGATGAAAGAGACGGTGACGGCGGCCGAAATGATCGGCGCCACCGGCTTTCAACTGGTCATCATCGATATGGGATCGCGCCGTCCCCCCGGCCGCCGCGTTCCCGATGCGACATGGGTCCGCCTGGCCCGCGTCGCCGAATCGCACGGCGCCACGATCCTCGTCTCCGCTCCCTACGCCCTGACCGGCACGACCTCGGAGGCAATGATCCTCGCCCACGCGCCGCGCCCCCGCTGGCTCGGCCGCGGAAACGCCCCGCGCGTGCTGGCCGGGATCGAGACACGCCTGAAGCTGGAGAAGCACCGCCGTCTGCGGCCGGGACAGTCGACGACGGTTTTCTTTCGATGTGAGGAGGCTGTCGGCTGTCAGCTCTCGGCTGTCGGGAGCATCGTCATCCCGACAGCCGGCACCCGACACCCGACAGCCCGCAAAGCATCATGACCCGCCTGGCCTGTTTCTACGTCCCGATGTTCGTGCTTGCGGCGCGGCTTCGCAGCGAGCCCGATCTGCTCAACGAAGCGGTCGGCATCGTCGAAGGGAGCGGCAACAATGCCCACATCGTCGCCGCCACGCGGCGGGCCCGGAAGAAAGGAATCCAGCCCGGTCTCTCGCTCAGCCAGGCGCGCGCGATCCTGCCGAAACTCATCGCTCGCGGCCGCGACTCCGAATGCGAGCGCACCGCGCAGGAAGCACTGCTCGAAGTGGCCGAGACGTTTTCGCCACGCGTCGAAGATTCGGGCGAAGGGCTGGTCTTTCTCGACGTGACGGGGATGGAGCGGCACTTCGCGGATGAAAACCCCGACGTACGTTCCCCCGAGCTCCGTCTCGCCCGCGCCGCCATCCGCGCCTGCGACGTCATCTCCCTTCCAGCCCGCGTCGGCATCGCCGGCAGCAAGCTGGCCGCGCGCGTCGCCGCGGAGCTGCCGAAATCGCCGACCGTCGTTGCGCCCGGCGAGGAAGCGACCTTCCTCGCGCCGCTGCCGCTGACGCGCCTCTCGCCAGAGCTCGAAGCGGCGGCGATGCTGCAGCGCTTTGGCCTTTCCTCGATCGGCGAACTGGCCAAACTTCCCGAAAGCGAGATCGCCAGCCGCCTCGGCCAGGTCGGCCGCGAGCTGCACTGGGCCGCGCGCGGCATCGATCCCCGTCCGCTCATGCCGCGCCCGCTGCCGCCGGAGTTCCGCGAAGGGATGGAGCTGGAGTGGCCGCTGGTCGCCCTCGAGCCATTTCTCTTCATCGCCAACGCTGCACTCGATCGTCTGTCGAAACGGATGGAGATCCAGGGCTTCGCCTGCAAGCGCCTGGAGTTCACGCTGACGCTCGATCCCGACGGCTACGACGCCCGAGGGATCGATCTCCCCGCGCCGACGCGCGATGTGAAAACGATGCTGACGTTGATGCGCCTCGATCTGGAAAAGACGCCGCCCGGGGCGCCGGTGGCCGGCTTCTCCTTCGTAGCCCATCCCGACCGCCCGCGCCGCGCACAGCTCTCGCTGTTCGGTCCGAGCGCCGTCTCGCCGGAGAAATTGGCCACCACGATCGCCAAACTGATCTCGATCCTCGGCGATGGCCGCGTCGGGATGCCGATGACGGTCGATGGACATCTCCCCGAGCGCTACGCCATCAACGTCTTCTCTCCCCCGTCACCACCCGATATCCGGCGCACACCGGAGCGTGCCCGCGGTCTGCTCGCAGTCCGCACGTTCCGCCCGCCGATTCCGATCGAGGTGACCACGCGCGAGGCCGAGGGAGACGACGTGCAGATCGCATCGATCCGCAGTCTTGCCAATGAAATCTCCGACTCCCGCCCCCCGACTCCCGGCTCCCGTGTCGAAGTCGGCTCAAAAGTCGACATCGCCGGCACGGTGCGGATCTGCTCCGGTCCGTGGCGGATCGAGGAAGGGTGGTGGGCCGACCGGCCCGATATCCGGGAGTACTGGGACGTAGAGCTCGAGCGCGGAGGCGTCTATCGCGTCTTCCGCGGCGGCGCGACGGAATGGTTCGTCGATGCCCGATACGAAATGTAGGTGAGCGATGAAAGACATCCATGGACGTGCCTTCGATTTTGCGTGCAGCGTGGTGAGGCTCTACCGCACGACGACCGCCAGCAAAGCCGCCGAGCCGATGCTCGGCGAGCTGCTCCGCTTCGGCCTCTCGATCGGATCGATCCTCGAAGAAGCGGAGTCGTTCCACGACAAAGCCGACTTCATCGCCCGCTGCCGCGTCTCTCTGCGTGAAGCGCGCAAGACCCTTTACTGGCTGCGCCTCCTCGACGCCACGCGAACGATCAAGTCGCCGCGGCTTGCTCCGTTGACGAAGGAAGCGCGCGAGATCGTGGCGTCGCTGTCGGCGATCATCAGGAACGCGAATGTTCCGAAGTAAATCTGCTCCAGCGCGAGCATTGGAAGCACAGACAGGAGTGTCTGTGCCACAGAAAACCGCGCCTGGGTCGCAGAACGCGACCGAATGTGGCACAGACACTCCTGTCTGTGCTTTTGACAGCACGCGGAACATTCAACATTTCCGCCTTCCCTCCGGCGCGCGAAAGGAACGTGCTCGCAAGCGTCCGTGGCACATCGTCAAGGCCCCCCGTCCCTACGCCGAAATGCGAACGGCGTCCGCCTTCTCCTTCCTCGACGGCGCCAGTCTCCCCGAGGATCTGATTCACAACGCCGCCCAGAAAGACATCCCGGCGATGGCGCTGATCGACACGAATGGCGTCTATGGCGCGCCGCGGTTTTATGGAGCGGCGAAGAAGGCGGGAGTCAAAGCGATCGTCGGTGCCGAGGTGGTGGTCGACAACGACGTTCCGGTCAAGGGGCTCAAGCTCACGCGGATGGACGCGGCGCGCTCGAACGCGCGCGAGATGCGGCTCTCGCTGCTCGTCGAGAACCATGAGGGATATCGAAATCTTTGCAAGCTCCTCACCGCCGGCGCGCTCGACCGGCCGAAAGGCGAAGCGCGATTCAGCTGGGATCTCATCGCCCATCATGCCGCCGGACTGCACTGCATCACCGGCGGCGATGAAGGGCCGCTCGCGCATGCGCTGCTCAAAGGCGGCATCGCCGAGGCCGAGGCGGCACTGCACAGGATCAGCGGCATCTTCGGCGGGCGCACGCACGTCGAACTGCAGCGGCATCACCGGCGCGACGAAGAACATCGCAACATCGCCCTCGTCGACCTGGCGCGGCGTTTTCGTCTGCCGCTCATCGCCACGAACGGCGTCCGCTATGCGCGCGCCGAGGACAAAGAGCTGCACGACATCGTCACCTGCATCCGCGAAGGGCGAAACGTCGACAATGCCGGCCGGTTGCTCGGCGTCAATCGCGAACGGCACATCAAAGATGCCGACGAAATGGCCGCTCTCTTCGCCGACCTGCCCGAGGCGCTCGACAACTCCTGGACGCTCGCCCACACACTCGACTTCACACTCGCCAACCTCGGCTATCGCTTCCCCGACTATCCATTGCCCGAGGGTGAATCCGCCATGTCGTACCTCCGCAAGATCGCCTGGAACGGCGCCACCATGCGTTTCCGGCCGTTGACTGCAAAAGCACAAGCCCAGATCGAGAAGGAGCTGGCCACGATCGAGAAGCTCGACTTGGCCGGCTACTTTCTCATCGTCTGGGACATCGTCCAGTTCTGTCAGCGCGAGAAAATCCTGGTGCAGGGACGCGGCTCCGCGGCTAACAGCGCCGTTTGTTATGCCCTCGGCATCACCGCTGTCGATCCGGTTTCGATGGAACTGCTGTTCGAGAGGTTTTTGTCCGAGGAGCGCGGCGAATGGCCGGACATCGATCTCGACCTCCCCTCCGGCGATCAACGCGAGCGCGTCATCCAGCACGTCTACAAAACCTATGGCGTGCACGGCTCAGCGATGACCGCCAACGTCATCACCTATCGCGACCGTTCGGCGGCGCGCGAAGTCGGCAAAGCGCTCGGCTTCTCGCTCGAGCAGGCCGACAAACTCTCCAAGACCCTCGGCACCTGGAACTTCGGCGAGATCCGCGAGCGTGTCGAGACGATGCCCGCGGAGCTGGAAGGCGCCGGCTTCGATCCCACCGACCTGCGCGTGCAGCACTTCATGCGCCTGCAGATGCAGATCCAGAATCTGCCGCGCCACCTCGGGCAGCACTCCGGCGGCATGGTCATGGCCAAAGGGCGGCTCGATGAAGTGGTCCCGCTCGAGCCGGCAGCGATGCCCGGTCGCGTGGTCATCCAGTGGGACAAAGACGATTGCGCGGACCTCGGCATCATCAAGGTCGATCTCCTCGGCCTCGGCATGCTGGCGGCGATCGAGGAGATGATCCCGCTGATCCGCACGAACGAAGGGATCGATGTCGATCTCGCTCACCTGCCGCAGGACGACAAGCGCGTCTACAAGATGCTGAACGAGGCCGACACCGTGGGCATGTTCCAGGTCGAGAGCCGCGCGCAAATGGCTTCGTTGCCGCGGAACGCGCCGGCGAAGTTCTACGACATCGTGGTGCAGGTGGCCATCATCCGTCCCGGCCCGATCGTCGGCGGCATGGTCAAGCCGTTTTTCGACCGCCGCCAGGGAAAAGCGCCGCTCGAATATCCGCATCCCTGCCTGGAGCCGATTCTCCGCCGCACGCTCGGCGTGCCGTTGTTTCAGGAGCAACTGCTGCGCATCGCCATGGTCGCCGCCGACTTTACCGGCGGCGAGGCGGAAGAATTGCGGCGGGCCATGGGCTTCAAGCGATCGATGGAGCGGATGGCGGAGATCGAGACACGGCTGCGATCGGGGATGACCAAGAACGGCATCGACGGACCGGCGCAGGATCAGATCGTCAAGTCGATCACCTCGTTCGCGCTCTACGGCTTCCCCGAGTCTCATGCGGCCAGTTTCGCGCTCATCGCCTACGCCAGTGCGTACCTGAAAGCGCATCATCCCGCGGCGTTCTACATCGCGCTGATGAATGCCTGGCCGATGGGCTTCTATCATCCGGCCACGCTGATCAAGGACGCGGAACGGCACGACGTCACCGTGCTTCCGATCGACGTCAACCACTCGGGCTGGCACTGCCGCTGGGAGCACGGCGCCGTCCGCCTCGGCATGAAGTTCGTGAAGGGATTGCGCGCGTCGGCGGCGCAAACGATCGAAGATGCCGCACCCTTCGTCTCCGCCGACGATCTGGCGCGCCGCGCGAATCTCCGCGGCGATCAGCTCACAAAACTCGCCTACGCCGGCGCCCTGGCCTCCCTCGGCCTCCGCCGCCGCGCGTCACTCTGGCAGGCGGCACAGGCGGCGAAGCCGGCGGGAGAGTTGTTCGAAGAAAACGAAAACCCTGCGATGCGGAAACGGGGGAATTCACCGCTCGCCGAAATGTCGCCCGCCGAAGAAACCCTCGCCGATTACGACGCCATGAATCTGACCGCCGGCCCTCACCTGCTCACTCATTTCCGTTCGCAGCTGAAACGCGACGGCGTCTACTCGGCGAACGACTTGAAGAAACTGGCGAATGGGAAACGGGTCGCTACTGCCGGCGCAGTCATCGTGCGGCAGCGGCCCGGAACGGCCAAAGGATTCGTCTTCCTGACGCTCGAAGACGAAACGGGGATCTCGCAGGCCATCGTGAAGCCCGATCTCTTTCGCGATCATCGGGCCCTGATCGTCGGCTCGCCGGGATTGATCGTCGAAGGGATTCTGCAGAACGAGGACGGCCAGTGCTCCGTGCGTGCGGAAAAGTTCTGGTCCCTCGAAGGCGTCAGCGACGTGAGCAGCCACGACTTTCATTGAGCGCGGTGTGCTCGCCGATCCTGCAGCCACTGCAGGTTGTTCCGTCCGCGCTCCTCATCCGGCTTCAGGGCGATCGCGCGGCGGAATGCTTTCTCCGCTTCGGCCTCGAGACCGATCTGCGCCAGCGACCAGCCGAGGTTCGTCCAGGCATCGAACGAGTTGGGATCGTAGCGAAGGGCCTCGCGATTCGACAGCGCGGCGTCGAGAAACTGCTTGCCGCCGATTTCCGGCAATCCCTGATCGAAACACGCCTGATAACCGCGGCAGGAGGAGGCGGATCCACTCAGCACGGCGAATGCTCGCTGGTCGCGTGGGTCGTACGACAACGCTTCGCGAGCGAGGTGCTGAGCATCCGCGTAATTGCCTTCGGCGGCGTACACCTTCATCAGCAGTGTTCGAGGCTCCGGTCGGGCGGAATCGAGCCGGGACGCCGTCGTCAACTCTGTGATCGCCTCCGGCGCGCGGCCGGCGCTGACCAGCCAGCGGCCGTAGTAGTAGTGACTGTCGACGTCATTCGCGATCCCGATCGCGCGCTTGAAGTGCTTCTCCGCGGCGGCGTCGTTGGCGAGCGCGCCCTCGACGATGCCCTGGTTGATCTCGAGCGGTGGATAGTCCGGCCGAAGTTTTGCCGCGCGATCGTAGTAGCTCTTCGCCACGGCGTAATTGCCCTTGGTCATCTGCGTCAGTCCGTAGCTAAAGAGCGCGCGTCCGTTTTCGGGACTCTTCTGCACCGTGTCTCTCCACACGCTTTCCTCGGTGGCCCACGCTTCGTTGCGAACCCACGTTCCAATGCCGAGGATGAGGATGGCCACGATGACAAGAAGTGCGAAGAGCTGGCGATGCCGCGCCAGAATCGAGTCGAGCGCGAAAATCACCGCCAGCGCGAGACCCATGTACGGCAGGAACACGCGATGCTCGTTCACGACCTCGGCCAGAGGATAGATGCTCGACGTCGGAACGAGAGCGATGGCGTACCAGCACAAACCAAACGCGATCGGACGCACGGAGGAGCGGCGTGACAAATACGCAATCAGGACAAGGAGAAGCGCCACAAAGGCGAAACCGGCGAGAGCGCGCGCGTCGTACCAGTTCTCGAACGCCTTCCAATCGGTATCGGCCGTCAATCCGATCGGCAGGAAAAACAGCCGCGTGTAGTGCATCCAGGCGAAACCCTGGGTCAGAAAGTAGTGCCACTTCGACAAACCGCCGGGGACCCACTCCGGCGCGTTCAACCTGTCCAGCACCGCCAGCAGAACGGCGCCGGTCGCGAACGACGGCAGGACCGCAATCCAGGTGCCTTTCTTCCGGATGCCCCGTCCTTCGACAACGACCATGTAGAGAAGTAGCAGCGGCGCGAAGATGACGATCTGCGCCTTAGCCACTGCGCCGATTGCGATCGGGATCAGATAAAGGTGCCATCGCCGCGCCCGCGGTGAGAACTGAATGAGGAGAAATGCCGCCAGCGTGGCCACTGCCGAGAGTTCTTCCGATCGCGCGGAGATGAGATTCATCGTCTCCGTGTTGACGGTGTGAATCGCCCAAAGCGTCGGCGCCGCCAATGCGATCCAACCGCTTTGCGGCGAAGGATGGGCGACGTCGAGCACTCGCCGGAAAAAGAAGATCAACATCGCCCAGATCGCCAGCAGCAAAACGATCTGCGTGACGTGAAACACCGCCGGATCGAGAGAGCCGGCGATGGCGTAGTCGATTGCGTACGTCAGCGTCACCAGCGGCCGGTAGGTGGCGTGATCCGGACGCGTGCTGAAGGTGTGGGCGTCGCGAAAGAAAAGAGGTACGTGGCGGAGACTGCGGATGTAGACGTTGTTGACGATGACGTGGCTGTCATCGAAATGAAAGGAATTGTGAATCGAGTCGCTGTAGGCAAAAACAATTGCGGCGGCCGCAAGGGCCGCCGCAATCAGGAATGGTCGTGACGCGCGCATCGCGCCGGAAGGGTAACGGTTAATTCCTGTTGAAGCAGATCACACCGGCCGCCGCGAAGCCGCGGTCCTTGGCGGACGTGCCATTGCCGTTGTCGCCCGTGTGCACGAACACGAGATAGCGCGTGTTCGGGTTCAGCGGCGGGAAAAACAAGTTGTACGTGAGATGACCGAAGACCGGATACGTGGTCACGGTCTGTTCCGACGCCACGAACCGGTTGCCGGGCTCATAGTTGTTGAACCAGGTCAGTCCAATGGTTGTGGGAGGCGGCTGCAGCGTCGAGGATGAAGAGCGCGATACCGGCAGGAACGAATAGAAAACATCGATGCTGTGCGGGATGAAGTTCGGATTGGCGATGCCCACGCCGATGACGCCGGCGAGATCGGGACTCGGAACTTCGAAGTCCTCGGGCGCGGTGAATTTGTTCGGCGTGAACTGGATGCCGGCACCGGTGTAGAGATATGAGTTGCTCGCGCTGACCCAGGTCGTGCCGGCGTTGTTGTCGTCACCCAGCTTCCAGTGGTAGCACTGGCCGTCTCCGGCGGGACCGGTCGGGGCGACCGGGCCGTCAAGGGCAACGATCGTCTTCGCCGAAGTTTTGCCCACGGGGCCGACCGGGCCGGTCGGGCTGGCGGCAAAGGCGCCGACGGCCATGAGTGCAACCACAGCCATCACCAGGCTTAGACGTACGTTTCTGAGGTTCTGCATTGACTCTCCTTTAATTGTTAACGAGAGACTTGGAACCTGGCCTCTGGCCACGCGATCTCTCTCATCGCGCAGACAGCCTCCTGGACCAGGTAATGGCGTAAATAGGGAAATTGCTGAAAAACGGACCGGCGCGACGGTAGCTCAACAAACAGCGGATTGCAAGTTATCCGAAGAAACGAACCCGCAGGACCGTCATTGCGATCCGAAGGGTGTCGTTTACCGGACGGTAGTGACTTGTAGCGAGCCCGTCGACGAAGCCCATTTCGATCGGCGTCATGGCAATTTTCAGACCAGCCATTCCCGCGCGAACGATGATTTCACTGTCCATGTCAAACCCTTCCGCGCGCAAAGGAAAGCGTCGAAGCAACTCCGCGGTATACAGGCGGAAACCGCACTGCGAGTCGGTGATCGGCGTCCCCGAAAACAGGGCGATGGCCCAGGTGGAAAAGCGGTTGGCGCGACGCCGCCGGGGAAGCATCTGCGCGAAGAGATGCGCGCGGCCGCCGATGACCATCTCCGCGCCGGTCTCATTGCGGCAGCGGAGAAGTTTCGGAATCTCGCTCGGAAGATGCTGGCCGTCCGCATCGACGCCGATCACACCGTCGAAGCCGTGCGCCAGCGCCCAAGCGAAACCGCTCTTCATCGCGCCGCCCTTGCCGCGACGCCGGGGATGACGCAGAACCAGCGCTCCCGCGGCCGTGGCCGCCGCCGAGGTGGCATCGGTCGAGCCGTCATCGACCACGACGACGTCCGGCAATTGCTCGAGGCATCCCTGGACGACGTCGCCGACGGTCTTCCCGGCATTGAGTGCCGGAATCACAACGGCGAACCGCTCGGTCACAGGCAATGGTTCCCTCTCCCCGCGTGAATGCGGGGAGAGGGATGGTGCCATTAGCGGAGCTTCATCGTCGGATCGCCGAAGAGGATCCACGATTTGCGAACGTCAGGATCGGTGGCCACGACCTTGGCCCGCGTCACGGCCTGGCCGAGCGTGAGATTCTCGCCACCGAACAGCTGCCGGAAGAGCTCGCGTCCCATCTGCGCCTGCTGGTCGGGCTGCGTCAGAGCCGAGGACGCCCACACCGCCACCGCTCCGCCATTCGGCGCCTTCAACAAGGCCTCGGCAAGAGACTCGGTGAAGACATCGTGGAAGAGGCCATTCAGGCAGTTCAGGGCGATGACGACCGGCAAGCGGCTGCCGTTGGTCAGCGTCGACGCGTCGGATGACGAGAAGATGCTCTCGGCCCAGATCTCGACCGAGGCATGGCCGATGTAGGTAGCCAGGAGCGATCCGTTGTTCATCGCGGAAACAGTGTCGTTGTGCGGCGACCCGGTCGTGCCGTAATCGACGGTCTGGCTGGAGATCGACGCCGGCAGCAATTGTTTGAGCGAGGTAGCAACGGAGCCGAAATCGAAGTCGGCCGCGTGATCGGCGACGAACAACGCGCTCTTCGACCAGTTGCCGCTCGGCGTGCCGCGCGACGCGATCTTGCCGAGAACCAGCGCCGCTTCTTCCGGCGTGCGAACCGGGATGCGGCCGATCGGGACGTCGGCGATACCGTCACTGTTGAAATCGGTGAACCAATCGTCGGACGCCGTCGTGAGCAGGCTGGTATTCACCAGCTTGGTCGGCATGTAGTCGAAGGTTCCCTGATCCATGTAGTTGCGCGGATCGACGCTGGCATCGCCGAGGAGCATGAAGGCACCCGGCGCGTGCTTCCAGCTCGCCGCGAGTTGGAAGAACGAACGGATCGCCCCCGGCGTGCGAATGCCGAAGTTGAATTCGTCGTAGAGATCGTCGACGTCGACGATCGCCGTAGCCGTTCCCTCACCATCGCGCACCGACTTCAGTGCGCCGGCGGCAGGGATGAACAGCTTGTTGCTGACGATGTAGAAGTCCGCGGAACCCTTCGCGCCGTTGCTGTTGCCGTTGGTATCGCTCCACGACGACGGCGTGTTCGACGCCAGCTCGCCAGGCGCGAGGAGACGCGAGGAATCGAAAGCCATCACGGTGCGCGACGTGCCGGAAAGAGCCGTGAACGTGGCGGCGAACCCTCCCAGCGGATCGGCGGCAACCGTCGCCTGGAGCTCGGTCGGGTGCTGGGCATCGGTGACGTCGAAAGCGCGCACGGCGTTCGAACCGAATCCGCCGATGGTCACGGCGCGGCCTCCGGCCACCTTCACATCGAGCACACCGTTGTCGGCGCGAAGCAGATGCTGATAGGTCAGACGCGACTTCACCACGACGCTGACGTCTTCTTCGCCATTGAGCGAGGTCAGGACGACGTTGTTCGTGCCGTTGCTCAGCCACGAATTCGGGACGGCGAAGCTGAAGGTCTTCAGATCGAGGCGGCCCAGCGAGACCGTACCGAGATCGTGGCCGTTGAGGGCCACGCCGATCGAGTGCGCCAGTTCCGTGGCGCCGAGGAGGTCGAGCTCCAGCGTGGCGTTGCCGCCGTACGAAGTGTCGAGATTCCGGACCGTAACCGGCTCCGTGCCGGTCTCGGCCAGGATCAGCGTTCCGACGAACGGATCGTAGTCGGCATTGTTGGAGATGGAGTCGAAGATGCTGCGCTCGATCCGCTCGACCGTGAACGGCACGCTGCCGGTGATCGGATCGCCGCCGTTGACCTTCGAGACCGTGACGCGATTGCTGCTGCCCTTCACCGAACGCAGCCAGTACGTGCGCGCGCCGGTGGAGGGAAGATCGACGGGATATCCGTAGAACTCGATGGCGTCGTTCGTGTCGAACTTGCCGTCGCCGCCGTCATCGACGGCGATGAATTGTTCGGTGCCGAGCATGTAGAGCGAGAGTGCCCGCGAATCGGTGCCAGGATCGTAGCCCGCGGCGGTCATGGCCGCCTTGGTCAGGCGATACCAGCCTTCCTGCGAGACATAGATCTTCAGGCCGTTGTCGGCGGCGAGGACGAGCTGCTGTTTGTATTGCGCGGGCGAGGCGGTTTCCTGCGTCGTGGCATGCGCGGCGCCGAAGCCGTCGGGCGATCCGAAGACGTAGCCGTTGACGCCGAGACCGGAGAGAGGCGTGGTGTTCGCCGGATTGGCGACCGTTCCGTTGACCGGCGAGACCGGTCCGTGCATCGTGTGATGGCCTGAGGTATCGACGTCTTCGAGCCAGTACTGGGCAAATGTTCCGGCGTCGAGCTTGTCGTTGTAGCGATAGACGTGACCGGCCTCGGCGTCGTGCTTCTTCGACTGTAGGGCGGTGCCGGCGATGAGGTGTTTGTTGATCTTCGTCTGCTGGCCGCCGATGTCGCGATAGAGGTTGAAGCCGAGGTTGTCGTTCTCGAAGCTGGTCTGCCAGGCGATCTGGATCTTCTTGCCATCCTGCGTGACGGTGAAGTCGCGCAGATGCACCAGGGTCACGGCCAGAACGGTCGTATTCGCCGTCGACGAGTCGTTGCCGGGAACGGAATCGACCTCGGTGCGCGTGACCGTAGCCGTGTTCGTCACCGTGCCCGTGGCCGTGGCCTGCACGATGAGGTCGACGAACTGGGAGTTGCCGACGGGGAGCGTGCCCAGCGAGCAGCTGATCGTGGTCGTGCCGGAGCAGGAGCCGATGCTGGGGTTGACGGAGATGAAGTTGACCGTGCCGGGCAGCGGGTCGCTGACCGTCACGTTGGTGGCGACGGCCGGTCCGTTGTTGGTCACCGTCAGTCGATAAGTGATGAACTGGCCGACGCCGACGGGATCGGGCGAGTCGGTCTTGACGATGCCGACGTCCGCGCTCGTACGCGCCACCACGAGATTGCTGGTCGAGGCGCTGTTGTTGCTGGCAATGCTGTCGGTCGAGGTGGTGCTGATCGTCGACGTGATGTTCAGGGTCGTTCCGGCAGCCGTGCCGGCGTTGACCTGAACGACCGGCGAGAAGGTGGCCGTGGCATTCGCGGCGAACGAGGCGATGGTGCAGGTGATGGTTCCGCCCGAACCGACGGCTGGCGTCACGCACGACCATCCCGCGGGAGGCGTGAGCGACTGGAAGTTCGTGCCAGCCGGCAGCGGGATCGAGACGGAGTCATTGGCCGCCGCAGCCGGACCGTTGTTCGTCGCGACCACCGTGTAGGTGTAGTTCTCCGCCGGGCTGACGGGATTCGGACTGTTCGAAATGGAGATGGCCACGTCACCGGAGCCGGACGCGACGACCGTTGCCGAGATGCTGGCGGTGTTGTTCGGCAGATAGGGCTCGCGCGAGCTGCTGGCAACCGTCGGCGTCGCGGTGATGACGGTCCCGACGGCCGTTCCGGCATTGACCTTCACCGAAAGCGGCATGCTGACGGAGGCGCCCGAGGCCAGGGTGGTGCCGCTGCAACTGATTACGCCTGTACCGCCGATTGCCGGGGTGATACAGGTCCAGCCCGCGGGCGGCGTGATCGATTGGAACGTCGTATTCGGCGGCGTCGAGATGGTGTAGGTCGGCGTCTGCGCCGTGAAGCTGCCGAGGTTCGAGATCGTCTGGGTGTAGTTGATGTTCGCGCCGGCCACCGGCACGCTGGTGTTTTCGGTGATCGTGACGGCCATGTCCGCGAATAGATCCGCGTTGGCGGCAGCTTCCACGATCGTCGTGGCGGTCGCTTTATTGTTCAAAGGATTCGAGTCGGGCGTGTTGCTGGAGACCGAGTTCGTCTCGGTCATCACATACCCGGCCGGAGTGCCGCCGAACGAATTGACCACCAGCGAGAAGTTCGCCGTCGCCGCATTGGCGAGCGTGGGAGTCGTGCAGATGACCACGCCCGTCCCGCCGACCGCCGGCGTAATGCAGGTCCAACCGGCCGGAACGGACATCGAGACGAAGGTCGAGCTGGCCGGAATCGGCGCCATGTAGACCACGCCGTCCGCGGTATTCGGACCGTTGTTCGTCACGGTCTGCGTGAAAGTGACGTTGTTGCCTGCCTGGATGGAGGGAGAGCTGACTACGTTCGTGACCGCGAGATCGGCGATCACGCACGAGGCTCCATCGCCACCGGGCAGGACGTTGTTTCCAGAAATCAGCTCGACGACTCCAGCGGCACCGGGCTGGGCGCCATAGTCATCGAGAGCTGTCGTGGTCACGCCGTTCGTTCCGCCGGAGACGTTGGTCGAAGCCGCCGCGGTGGAGAGCAGGATGTATCCGCCACCCCCACCGCCGCCAGGTCCATGCCGTTCACCGGGATCGGTGCCGGGAGCCTGAAGAATCCAGGCGTTGCCGCCGTTGCCGCCCTTGGCTTGCACCGTAAGTCCGGACAGCGTTCCGATCTGCGTGGTGAAGAGAACCGAACCGCCGGCGCCACCGCCGCCCGATCCGTCGCGGCCGGTGTTCGCCGCAGTGAATCCGTTCGCGGTCAGCGTGGCCGTACCGGTTGCCTGCATGGCCCGGATGATGATGATGCCGCCGCCGTTCGCGCCGCTGCTGTAGTAGCCGTTTGCAGCCGCGGTGCCGTCGGCAAGGACGGCTCCGGTGGCATCAGCCGCCGAACCGTTATTCGACGTGCCGGCACCGCCGCCGCCGCCCATGGTGATGCGTGTGAGCTTGGGCGAGATGTTGCCGCCGCCCTGTCCGCCCGAGGGATGGTTGCTGTTCCAGCTATTGCCGCCCGGTCCGCCGTCGCCGCCGTTGGCGCCGCCACCGCCACCGCTGTTGTCGCCGTTGTTGACGCTCGGGGCTCCGTCTGTCGAGCCGCCGCCGCCATTACCCGGAGCGCCTCTTCCGAAACTGCCGTCGGCGTAACCCTCGACGGTAGTGTCGAGTGCCGAATTCGCTCCGGCAGCGCCGATCGTGGCTCCGCTCTGATAGATGAAGCGCGGCGTTCCTGCGATGCCCTCGCCCTTCGATCCGTTGGCCAGATTGATGGTCGGTGCCGTGGCTGAATCGGGCGCCAGCGTTCGGAAGTCGGTGAAGACGTCTGCCGCGGTCGAGGCGACAGCGGACGTCAATTTGATGCCCCCACCGCCACGGAATCCAAGGCCGTTCACGGAAACCGTGGAACTGCCGAGGGTCAAAGTACCGCTGACGTCGACGGCCAGGACACCGCCTGTGGAACCATCCCAGGCCTTTGCCGTGAGCGTCGAGCCGAGGGTGGCGGTGGTGTACTGCGGAACGCGAATCACCTGGTAGGTCCGCTGTCCCTGCGTCGTCGTCGTTGCGAACGTCTGACTGGTGTAGTTGTAGAGAAGGCCGCCGCTGCTGCCGCCGCCGCTGAAGTTCAGTGTGCCACCCGCGGCCGAGACCGCGTTCGTGGCAACGACGTACTCCCAGCGGCCGGCATTGTTCAGCGTCGTCGCCGCGCCGCTGCCGGTGCCCGTGGCCCGCGTCGATCCGGTACCTTCGCCGTAGGTCTCGTCATTGGTGGTGTCGAAGGCCGCATCCTGCATCTGCATGACGATGAGGAGATCGCCGGCCGCGATGGTGGTCGTCCCCGCGCCGCCCGCGGCTCTTGCGCCGACGACGAGCGAGGTGGCACCAGCGGCCGGCGTGAGCGTTCCCGGCCAGTAGTCGTTCTTGATGCCGGCCAGCGTTCCGCCGGCTCCATCCTTGCCGGGACTGGCGCAGATCTTCGCCTCGACCAGTGTGGTCACGGTCTCGGAGTCGTTGAGAGTGGCCAGTCCGTTGTACGCCACTGTGGCTACGTTCGAGACCGTACCCGCCGCATTGGCGACCACCGTGAACGTGAAGGAGGAGGAGCTCGTCGCCGGTGCCAGTGTTCCGACGCTGCAGGTGATGGGACCGGTTCCCGTGCAACCGGCGCCGACGGAGACGAGCGACGTATTCGCCGGAAGTGCGTCGCTGATCGAAACGGTGGTGGCGTTGGCCGAGCCGTAGTTCGTTGCCTTGAGCGTGTAGGTGATGGTGTCGCCGAGCTTGATGACGTCCGAGGAGGCGGTCTTCGTGAGACCGACCGACGTCATGTGCAGCGGCACAGCCACCATCGTCCACGACTGTGCGCCGCCGGACGCCGGGGCCCACTGCATCGTGGCGTTTGTGTAACCGCGCAGACCGCTGCCGGCACCCGAGAAGTTGTTGAGAGTGGTCGATACCAGGTTGTAACGGCTGTCCTGTTGGAGGCCTTCCGTCAAGGCGACGTTGAGGTTCCACGCCACCGAATCGACTACGTAGTCGTACGCGGAGTTGGTCGTGGTTACCGATGCGATCGCGGAGTTGTTGCTACCGGTGACGACCGTACCCGTGGGATTGGCCTGGTCCACGCCGCTGAAAGTCTGTGACCCCGCCACGATGGTCTGGTTTCTGGAATTTGGGTTGGTGATGGTTACCGTGATCTGGTGGATGCCCGATGCGGGAGCGACCAGACCGAATAACTCTGTGCGCACGACCGTGCCGTTGCTGACCGAGCCGAGGAGGGTCATGGCCACGTTCGGACCGCCACCTTCCGTTCCATACCGGACCGCTCCGGTCGACGCTCGGGCATTGAGATCGAAGTTGACGCCGACCACCAGATAGCGATTCGCGGCCGTGGTGGTGTTGTGGTTCCAGGAGCCCGTGAAAGACGCTGCGCCGGAGGCGAATGTTGCACTCCCCGCCGCGTCGAACAGGATCTGCGGGTTGGCCGTATGCAGCGGGACGGCGACCGTGGACCACGACGCCGCACCGACCCCTGTCCACGACATCGTGGTGTTCGTGGCGTTGGTCTTGATGCTGCCGGCGCCTGAGAACGCCGCGGCGGTGACGTTGAACGGATTGGTCTGACTTCCGCCGGCGGTCAGGGCCGAATTGGAGTTGTATGCAACGGCATCGACGACGTAGTCAAAGGGGGAATTAGTAACCGCGACCGAGGGAGTGGTCGAGTTGCCGGTCGCGGCCACGGCCGTTCCGGTGGCGGCGGTCTGGAAGACGTTGGTGAATGACTTCGCTCCAGCGACGACGACTGTGCTCTGCCCGCCGGCGTTGGCGACGCTGACCGTAATCTGATGCGTCCCTGCGGTCGGGCCTGCCAAACCCCACAGCTCGGCACGATCGATCGTTCCGTTCGTTGCAGAGCCGAGAAGCGTCATCGCCAGATTCGGGCCGCCTGTCTCGGTGCCGTACGTAACGCTGGTTACGGTCTGGCCGCCGCCATTCTTATCCATCGCCACGCTTACGACGATGTAGGGCTTCTTTGCCAGACTGACCGTGTGGTTCCAGGACACGTTGACCGGATTCCCGGTCGACGTTGTGGCTGGCGTGGCATTCGAAGCTGCATCGAAGGCCACCTGAGCGGCAGCCGGCCCGGCGCACAGCAGCACAAACGCAACCGGAACGATGAGCGACCGGACGAAACGAATCGACTGCCTCATACGAGACTCCTCTGATGCTCCACAGCGCCGTTGAAGGGGAAAGAGACGGAAGACGGCGCACGAGATCCTCGTACGGTCTCCGGACGGACAGTGTCATGCACGTGCAAGTGGTGGTTTTCCCCTCGTGACCGACTACAGCGCCAACAGGTTATTAGTGGTAGCGTCGTTAACACGTACCGGACCCCGCAAAAATTTCGTCACAGCGTGGCCGCCACCTCGACCGGCGGGACCCGCTGACCTTCCTCGGATGATTGATGGACCGTTACTTAATGCTGAAACCGGGCGCGCAGCCGGCGGACGAGCACGGCTGCGAAACGCATCATTGTCGCTGATTCCGGGAGCGATTTGCGAACATTTGTGCACCGATCGATGTGCACCACGCGCCCGAGGATCTGCTCCGGCTCGACAGGGCGATCGGATCGGAGGGCGTTATCGCCGCGCGTGATGACCTGCAGGGCACCGCCCCGCACCCGGATCCGCACGATCCGATGCGCGGTCAAGCCACGCTCCGTCGCGGCCAGAACGACGTCGCCGCGGCGCAGATCGGATGCTCCGCACGGGGCGATGTGAAGGTAATCGCCGCTGCAGATCGAGGGATACATGCTGTCGCCGGACGCACGAAAGCGAGCCTCGTGTCCCGCCGAAAGAAGCGCGCGCAGCGTCGGCTCGAACTCGCTCACGCGGCGCTCCGGATGCAATCGATGACGCTCCGATCCGGCAGAAAGCGGAGCGCGCGCACAGGAAGGTCGCGAACGATCCGATCGAGGCATTCGAGCGTGAACGCGACCGCGGCCTGATCGTAGAACGGCGGAAAGGTGCACCCGAACAGCGCCGCCGTGGCGTGCGCGTGCGGCAGCGAGACCAGCTCCGTGCGTGAAGCTTGAACGAGAAGATGGATCGCCCCGAGCGGCGCCGAGAGCGGAGAGGACAGCTCGGCCTCGCCGTGCCATGGCGTTCCGAACATTCTCCATTCGCCGCCGACGAATCGAACGATCACCCTGTCGTCGCTGACGATCTCGTAATGCCCCTCGGACAGCCAGACCCGCGCGGTGGTGGTCTTCCCCGCGCCCGATTGACCGACGAAAAGCTGCCCGCGTCCGTCGCGATCGATGATGCCGCAACCGTGCAGCTCGACACCGCGGCCGCGGCCGAGCAGGTGCGCCACCATTACTTCATCGAGCGGATAGTCCAGCGCGTGCATCTCCTCGGTGACGGCCTCGCGGCGCATGAAGATGCGTCCTTCGCGAAGATCGCGATCGAACAACGCCACTTTGTAGGGCAACTCGCCGAGGATGTCGCTGAAGCAATCGATCCGGAAGCCGCCGTCGTTGTCGAAGGCGCGCCACACCGCGCCCGAATCGAAGAGAAGGCGGCCGGCCGGAGGGAGGGCCTCAGGCATCGCCTCGACCGTGATCGTGATGTCCGTCTCGGACGACGGCTCGACAGAGAAACGGCTGACCGTCTTCGACAGCGGACGGCGAAGCGCTTCATCGGCATAGCGAATGCCGATAGCGATATCGGCGATGCGAAGTACCTCGCTCGCGGAGCTCATGCGGGGATATTGCCGAGGACTAGGAGCCGGGCGCGCTGCACGCCGAAGTGCCGCGGCATCCGAGCGAGATCGGGCCGCTGGCCGCGTTGGTCTTGCAGAAACCGAGGACTGCTTCGTCCGGCCGGAGCGGAAAGCGCTTCGCTTCCGGCTTCTCATATTTTTTCTTCGCGCTGCCTGCCTGTTGCTGTTGCATTCATCCCCCTCTAAACACCAACGGCGCTGCTGATGGAACAACTATCACAACCTCCGGTGCCGCATCCGCTCACCGCGGGACGGGTCGCCGGCTCATACGGAATCGCCGCAATCCGTTCGGCTTCTCCCGACTTCAACGCCTCGGCCGCTTCGCGCACGAGATCATGTTTGATGCCGCCCACGCAGTATTCGCAATCGCCATGCGCTGGCACCGTAATGTCGAGCGTCTCCGCACGCAGATGCGCCACCTGGCAAAGAAAGTCGACCGGCGCCTCGGCATCGCCATTCTCGAGCTCCCCGTTCGCCGCGCACATGCCGCACATCGACTTGATGCCGCAACCGGTGCACTTCGTCGGCCGCGTGATCTCGCGCTGCCGCACCGCCAGGATGTACTCCTCCCAACCCTGGCGGAAGTTTCCTTCGCGAACGTTGTAACGGTCGACGTGCGACAGAACACAGATCGAAAGATCGCCGTACGGATCGACGGCGAAGGAGTTGGTCCCGCCGCCGCATTCGTAGACCGGGCGCGACTTGCCGGGGACATACGGCGCCGACGGATGATCGCGCGCCAGCCGCCGCCATTCCGAGACGCGGTCGGGATTGTCGAGATCGAGCTCCACGATCTCCGACGGTTTCAGGCGCACCGCCAAAGGACTGGCCGAGCAGTCGATGCGCGGGTTGATCATGGCGTCGAAGGTGAACTCGCAGCCGCGATCGGCCGCCATCTGCCGCATCAGCGGAATCTCGTGCTTGTTGATCGAGAGCGCCACCGTCTTCAGCTTCAGCGGTAGCTTCCGGGAGAGCAGCAGGTCGATGCCGCGCATGCAGCGATCGTACGATCCGGGGATGCCGGTCAGCTTCTCGTACGTCTCCTTCGTGCCGCCGTAGAGCGTGATCTCGATCGTGAACGGCCGCAGGTCGGCCAGAAAATCGGCGATCTTTTCGGTGATGAGCGTCCCGTTCGTGAAGAGCGTGATCAGGAAGCCTTTTCGTTTGGCGTAGGCGTAGATGTCGAGGAAGTCGCGCCGCGCGAAAATCTCGCCGCCGGAAAAGAGCAGCCAGAGGCAGCCGAGGTCGGCCAGCTCGTCGAGGAGACGCTTGTGCTCATCGAGCGTCATCTCCCGCGCGCGAGCGACGAAATCGCCCATCGGCAGGTTGTTGTAGCAATGCTTGCACTCCAGCGGGCAGCGGTTGGTGACCTCGATCGTGCCGTTGACCGGCACGCGCGTCACCCCGGCTTTGCCGTGCACGATCAGACTGAAGTCGGTATAGCTGCCGGACTCGATCGCGCTCATGGTTTTGCCTCGACCGCTGCGCCGATCAGTTCCGCGGCCTCGAGCGACTGGAGAAGCTCGTCGACGTCGGCACGAATGACCGCGGGCTCGGCATCGTATTCACCGCAGATCGTGTCGACGATCGAATCGACGTCGCGGTTGCCGTCGAATAGCGACCAGATTCGCGCCGCCACGGCGGTGAAAACATAAACCGAATCGAGATCGCCGACGTGATTACGGATCGGCACCAGGATGCTCTCGCTGCCGACCTGCCGCAGTGCAAATTCACCGCGGTGCGCAAACACTCGTCTATCCGTCATTCGATTGTGGCCCCGTGTGATCTGCCGGTCATTGTCACATGCGACTGTGCGTGCGGCAACTCCGCCGCTTCCGGCACGTATGGTCATGATGCGTATTCTTTGACCCGGCGTCTACAATTCGAAACAGATGAGCACGAATCCGTTCCCGGTTCCGCCGCCGCCCGCGCCGGAGACCGTTGAGACTCTGCCGGCGACGTCCCGCCCCCGTCCTTTCAACGAAGAGATCGCCGCCTGGCTCATCTTCGGCGGACTGCTCTTGTTCATTCTGATGCGCCATCTGGTTCCGGGCGTGGTCGGAGGTCTGGTGCTCTACCTCCTCCTCGATCGCCTCTCGCAATCCTTCTCAAAACGGATGCCTGGAACGGCGGCGCGGCCGCTGGCGCTGATCCTGGTCACGCTAGTCGGTGGCGGCGTGGTCTTCGGCGCCGTGGCGTTGCTCGTCTCCTTCGCCCGCCATCACGTCGACAACATCCCGGCCATGATGACCAGGATGGCCGACATTCTTCAGTCGACCCGCGCCTGGCTCGGCGACTACGGCGAACAGATCATCCCCGAAGTGATGACCGACGCCGAGACCATCAAGGCAGCGCTGGCAGACTGGCTCAAGCTGCACGCCGAGACGCTCAAGCTGGCCGGAAGCACCTTCAGCCTCGGTGTGGTGCACGTCGTCATGGGCATGCTGCTGGCCGTGCTGGTCTTCTTCCGGCACGTCACCCATCATCCCAACCGCGTTCCCGGCACGCTGAGCGAAGCGATGGAAGAGAAGGTCGACCGCTTCACCCGCGCCTTCGCCCAGATCGCCAGCGCGCAGGTGAAGATCTCCGTGCTGAACACCGCGCTGACGGCGATCTATCTCCTGATCGTCCTGCCGCTGTTCGGGCAGCACATTCCCTTCGCCACCACGATCGTCTTCGTCACCTTTGTCTGCGGATTGATCCCGGTTCTCGGCAATCTGATCTCGAACACGGTGATCGTCATCCTCTCCCTCGGCATCTCACCGGGCACCGCGATGGCGTCGCTGCTCTTCCTGGTGATCATTCATAAACTCGAATACCTCACCAACTCGCGCATCGTCGGCGGCGAGACCGACTCGCAGGCGTGGGAGATCCTCATGGCCATCCTGATCGGCGAAACCGCCTTCGGCATCAGCGGCGTGGTCATGGCCCCGATCATGTACGCGTTCATCAAGCGCGAACTGCGAGACCGAGGACTGGTCTAACCGCCGGCGGCGCGAACGACCCGGAACCCGATGCTGAATCCGCGCAGCCGCGGTTCATGCGTGTAACGCAACGCGCTGCGCGCGCTGTCGGCGCCGAAATACCAGCTGCCGCCGCGAATCACTTTGTACACGCTGCCGCATCGCTCGAACGGATCGGACACCTCGGATGATGGATACGGACAATACTCGTCCGCGCACCACTCCCAGACGTTGCCGTGCATGTCGTAAAGGCCCCACGCATTCGGCGGAAATGACGCCACCGGCTTCGTGGACTTGCTGTCGTAGTTGGCGATCGTCGTCGAGAGCTGCTCGCCGACGCTGTACGAGCCTTTCGATCCCGCCCTGCACGCGTACTCCCACTCGGCCTCGGTCGGCAGGCGGCAATGCGTTCGCCGCAGAAACTCCTGCACCTCGAACCAGGTGACGCTTTCAACCGGCAGGTTGCGTCCGTGAAAATGACTGGGATTCGATCCCATGACCGCCGTCCACTGCTCCTGCGTCACCTCGGTCGCCGACATGTAGAACGGCCCCGTGATGGTCACCCGATGCAGCGTCTCATCCGCCCGGTGCCCAGGCTCGTTCCGCGCAGATCCCATCTCGAAACTGCCGGCCGGAATCGGAACGAACTGCATACCCGTGCGCGGCTCGCGAAATGTTCGTACTGGCTTGCGGCAGCAGACGATGAGAAAAAGCACCGTCAGCACGCGGAATCGAAGACGCTTCGGCACTTCGATGATCATAGCTGTTGACCTGCATCACAGCCCGGCTCGCTCCCTCGCCGTATCTTCCCCGCACTTCTCTCTCACTCACCGCTAACCGGAGGCAATAGGCATGCATCGATTCCACTCGTCCCTGGCAATCGTTCTCCTGGCAATCTCACTCCCGGCAATCGCCGCCGACGGCAAGGTCGACGGCTCGCTCACCGCCAACGGCAAGACGTTCAAGCTCAATCACGCATACGCCACGAAGCGGAAAAGCCCATTCGACAAAGCGAAGATGGTCACGCAGCTGATCTTCACCGACAAGGAGCTATCCCCCGCTGCTGCATCGGACGACATCGAGTTGATGCAGGCGCAGGACAAGCAGCAGCTGAGCGGCTTCACCGCCACGATCGACGCCGACAAGCAGGTCATCAGCGCCACCGTCTTCAGCCCCGCCTTCAAGAAGATGCACCAGTTCTCCGGCGTCGGCATGCAGAAGGCCAGCCTGACCGCGAGCACCGACACGCACATCGCCGGTTCGGTCACGATGGCCAAGCCGGACGATTTCTTCGACGAGAAGTATCAGTACAACGCCACGTTCGATCTTCCCGTCGGCAAGCCCGCCGGCCCGCCGCCCCCGCCGGCGCTGAAGGGAACGCCGCTTCCCGCCGGCGGCGGCGAGCCCGGCAAGGCCTACATGGCCTACCTCAAGCTCCTCGCCGGCGGCGACATGAAAGCCTTCCTCGGCGGCGTCAGCGCGGAGCGGGCCAAGCAGGCATCGTCCGATCCCGATTTCAAGAAGCTCTTTCCGCTGCTGCAGGCGATGCAACCGAAGGGCGTCAAGATCACAAGCGGCGCCCTCAACGGCAACAGCGCCACGCTGCTGGCGGCCGGCAAGGACGACAACCAGACCTCCAACGGCACCATCACCATGGTGAAAGAAGGCGGGGCCTGGAAGGTCGAGAAAGAGGAGTGGAAGTCGCGGAGCGAGTGATCGCGGCGCTACGCTAGCAACCTACCGATCCATCTTCGCTGCGAGCACAAAGTCGGCGCGTGTGAGCCCGTCGACTTTGTGCGTCCAGATGGTCACCTTCACCTTCCCCCACGACAGATAGATGTCCGGATGATGTCCCTCGGACTCCGCAATCGCGCCGATGCGGTTGGTGAAGGCGAGCGCCTGGGCGAAATCGGGAAAGGTGAATTCTTTCTCGAGATGATGTTCGTCGACGACACGCCAGCCGCCACCCAGCGTGCGTGCCAGATCGTCCAGCTCTTTGCCTTTCATCGCCGGAATGCCGCCGCTGCAGGGGATGCATTTCTCCTCCGCCAGCGCGCGCTGTGGCTCGCGTTTGCGGATCCACGCCGCCAGTTCGTCGGCGGTGACGCGATGGCGGAAGGCTTCCTCGCCGTCGACGTAGATCACCGGCACGTCGTCATTGAACTTCTTCCGCAGCACCGGATCGTGATCGATGTCGACCAGCGTGATCGACAGCGGCAGCTGGTGCAGAACCGTGGCCGCGCGCACGGCGGCCTCCGCGGCGTCGCAGAGCGGGCAATCGTTGCGCGTGTAAAAAGTTACTTCATGAGTCATCGCGTAAACTCCGCCGCCGAGGATAACCGATGGACGTGAAAGAAAAGACGACGCTCGATCTCCGTGGCAAGACCGTAGTCATCACCGGCGCCTCGCGCGGAATCGGCGCGGAAACCGCGCGGCGCATCGGCGCTGCCGGCGCGCGCGTCGTCGTCAATTACCACGGCAGCGACGCCGCGGCGGACGCGGTCGTCGGCGAGATCGGCGAGCGTGCCCTCGCCATCAAAGCCGACGTTGCCGATCCGGCGGAAGTGAAACGGCTCATCGACGAGGCCGTGGCGCATTTCGGATCGATCGACGTCCTGGTCAACAACGCCGCCGTCTTCGAATACAACCCGTTCGACGGCAACGACTACGAAGCGTGGCAAAACGGCTGGCGGCGCACCTTCGATCTCAACGTCTTCGCTGCCGCCAACGCAGCATGGCTGGCCATGCAGGCGATGCGCCGCAGCGGCGGCGGAAAGATCATCAACGTCGCCTCGCGCGCGGCCTGGCGCGGCGAGACCGAGTTCGCCGACTACGGTGCATCGAAGGCAGCCCTGGTCAACCTCACCCGTTCCATCGCCCGCGGCTGCGCGAAAGACAACATCGTCGCCAGCTGCGTCGCCCCCGGCTTCATCGAAACGGAGATGGCCAAACCCGAGCTCGAGGCGCATCGCGAGGAGATTCTCAGCCAGATCCCCCTGCGGCGCGTCGGCAGCGTCGACGACGTCGCCGGCGTCATCCTCTTCCTCGCCTCGCCGATGGCGGATTACCTCAACGGCGTGACGATCGATATCAATGGGGGGTCGTGGTTTCAGTAACCTGTCGGCGATTCAGGATGACAGGTTGCGCACCCGCCGAAACAACCGCGCCACCCCCCGCGCCCCGCGCCAGACGTAGAGCGCGGGCAATGCCGCGGCCGGCGCGGAGGGAAAACTCTGGCGCATGAACGCGGCGGGCGGCAGGGCGAGCTCGCGCAGGCGGCGGAGGCGCGCGCGCCATCCGAGCGCGTTGAGATCTGCGCGGAGGATCGAGGCGCCACGGCGGTTGCGATCGAGAAACGCGGCCGAGGGCTCGTCGCGAAGGCGTTCCAGCTCGGAGAGAAAATCGGCGGCACGATCGTGCGGCGACTTCGCGAACCAGGCATCGGCCAGCTCGATCGACCGCTCGCAGAGCGCGACCACGCGCCGTTCCGCGGCCAGACGCCAGAAACGCGCGTGCTCATCGGGTGACATCGCCTCGCGAAGCAGGTGGATGTCGTAGAGCCAGATCAGCCGCTCGTTGTCGTGGTGATGGGCGACGCGATGAATGCAGGCCAGCAGCAGCGCATCCACATGCGACGGCGCAAGCGCGTTGGGAGCGATGCGCGGCACAGCAATCGCACGGCCGATGACCTCATAGAACGGCAGCGCGTCGCGGACGACCGGCGAGTTGGAAATGTCCCAATGAACATCGTAGACATGGCCGCCGCGAATGAAGGTCTGCTGACGGATCGCCAGCGTGTCGCCGCTGGTCAGCTGGCTCTCGTAACCGATGTCGCGCATCAATCCGCGAAGAGCAGCGACGTCCCCTTCGCTGATCAGAAGATCGGTATCGCCGCGCGGCCGCAGCTCGGGCGCTTGGTAGAGATCGTAGGCAAGAGCGGTTCCCTTGATGATGACGACGCGGATGCCGCGACCGGCCAGCGCGGCCAGCAGCGCGCGCAGATCCGCCAGCCGCAACGACTCCATCGCCGCGGCGTGAATGGCGGCGTCGCGGAGGGCGGCGTAAATCGGCCAGGAGTCGCCGGTCAGACGCGAATAAACCAGCGGTCCGATTCCATGCTGCTGCATCGACTCGAGGAATCGTGCCGCGTCCTCCCTCCCCGCCTCGGCCGGCCAGGCCGCCGGCTCGCCACGCAGCAATGCGCGCAGCAAAAACTGCAACGCAGGCGGGACAGGCAGCGCATCGGGAACGTCAGCCATGGATGTTCTGCCAACCTCGGCTGCGCTCCCAAAATTCAAAACGGCGGCGCGGTCCTTGCTCAATGAGAGGCATGTCTGCAATCGTCAGCCTGGCCATCGCAGCGCTCGCGATCGTCCTTGCCATCATCCTGGCCTACGTGCCGTTGCGTCTGCTGGTTGGCCACATCGCCCGCAACGTGCGCGCCTTCATCGAGCGCCAGCGCGAGCGCCGCGCCGTCGCCCGTGCCACCGGCGACCGCCGGAAAGTCTGACCACGTTGGCCGGACTCTCCAGTCCGACCTCTGCGAGTTTCCAGCCCCGATCAGCCGGTCGGACTGAGAGTCCTACCTACGTTAGCTTTACTTCTCCGCGACCGCCTTCTCCACCGCCGCTTTCAGCTTCGCGTCGTTCGGGAGAATCGCGCCGATCTGGCGCCAGACGATCTTGCCGTTACGGTCGATGAGAAGCGACGTCGGCAGCACCGTGGTCTGCACCAGGTTGGCGATGCGCTGCTCGGGGTCGAGGGCGATCGGATAGGTGATCTTCTGCTCCGCGACAAAGGTCTTGACCGCCTCGGTCTCGCCTTCATCGACGCTGATGCCGATCACCTTCAGCCCTTTGGCGGCGTATTGGTTCTGCAGCGACTGCAGCTCCGGCGTTTCGAAACGGCACGGTCCGCACCAGGTGGCCCAGACGTTGAGAAAGACCACGTTCCCCTTTTCGGCGGCGATGGTCAGCGGCTTGCCGTCGAGATACTTCGCCGAGTAGGCGGGCATCGGGTCGCCGACGTCGGTCCGCGCCGACGCCAGGTCGGCCGGCTCTTCCTTTGCCGTCTTTGATGAAGGGGACGACGTCGTTGCCGTCTTCTGCGACTGCGCCGGATTGGATGATTTGGTTTCCTGCTTCGCGCACGCGGTCACCAGGAGAAGCGTGCAAAGAGCTGCCAGGGTCGATTTCATAGTCGTCATCACCGTTTCTGAGGTTTGATCATTGCCAGATGAACACCATCGTCACCGTTCCAGGCGGCCAGGATGTTCTCATTCGAAAAAGCGAGTCGCGGAAATCCGATCGACGCCGGCGAGGTGCCGTTGCCGAGTACTTGTGGTGCATCGAGCACGCCGCTTTCCGTGACGCGGCGCACCACGATGCGTGCTGTCTGGCCCGCGGTCTCGACCCACATCACGATCGCGGAATGGTCGTCAAGCAGCGCCAGATCGACGCGGCCCGCCGGATGACCGGCGTCAACGTGAATCGGCGTGCCGAAGGTCGCACCGCCATCGTCCGAGAAGGCCAGATTCACCGCCGGCTTGCCCTCGGCCGCCGTGTACCAGGCCACGGCGGCATGCGCGCCGCGGGCGTCGATGCGCGGGCCATTCACCGGACAGCCGGCCAGATGCCAGCCGTCCGCATGAACGAGCGCGCCACGCGCATCGGCGACCGGCGCGGCGACGGCGATGTCGCGCTCTTCCTTCGCCGATCGATCGCGATAGACCAGCTGCGGACCGCGCGACGTCATCGCCATCGCGGTCTGGCAGCAATCGCAGACACGCGAGTCGACCACCGACTGCGGCCCGAGCGTTCCCGCCGGCGACATCGTGGCCGCGCGCAACTCGGTCTCGCCCTTCCGCCGTCCGTCGAGCCAGGCCACGCGCGCGGTTCCGTCCCCGAGCGGCAGCATCGAGACGAAGCCGAATTCGCGCGGCATGACGGGATGCGGCGTCACCGGCACGCTCCAGGTCAGACCGCCATCCGACGACCGCGCCAGCCGGATGACGCGCCCTTCACCGGCCCGCTCGCGCCACTGCGCGAAGACGTTGCGGCCGGAGACGGCGATCGACGGATAGTCGGCCTTGTTGTCGAGCAGGTCGCCATGCGCGATCACGCCTGCCTTCGACCACGCCTTGCCGTCGAAGTGCGCGAGATGGAACGTCTTCGCGCCGCGATCGACCCACGAGACGTCGAATCCGCCGCTGCCGCCGGCGACCACGTACGGCGTCACCGTCGAATGGCCGAACGGAAACGGAACCGAAGTCACCGGCATCGAGGCCGGCGGCGCCGCCACGCCGAGGAGCAGGAGAAACGCGCTGGCGAGCAGTCCTCTCACAGCCCCTCGCCCGGCTTCGTCGGTTCCATCTGCAACGCGTCATTCACACGATTGAAGTAGTTGAACATTCCTGCCATCGCCGAGATCTCGACGATCTCTCCCTCGTCATAGTGTTGCCGCAGCCGCGCGAACATCGCATCGTCGATGCCGTGTGCGTCGAGCGTGAGCTGCTTTGCGTACGCCAGCGCCGCCTTTTCCTTCTCGTCGAACGGGCCGTTCTCGAAGTCGAGCAGCGCATTCATCTGATCGTCGGTTGCTCCGTGCCGCGCAGACTGCGCGGTGTGCGAACGGTTTCAGTACTCACAGCTATTGAGTCGTGAGACCAGCGTGGCCACCAACTCCTTGGTCCGCACCGAAACGGTCCCCGTGTTCGTGACGGCGTTCAGATGGGCCATCATCGTCTTCAAAATCTCGGGCCGGTGCGCGTAGACCCGGAACATGTTCAGCACGTTGCCGCGCTGCGCGCCGATCTCCTGGAACTTCTCCCGGATCTCGTCGGTGACCTGGTCTTTGGTGAGCTTGGTAAGGCGGGCCATCTCTTCCTCCGGACGCAAAACGCCCCGCGTTTCCGCGGGGCGCAATCGTAAGCGAATTGATGGTGATCCGAGAGTTACTCTTCGGTCTCGGTCTTGCCCTTCTTGACCACTTCCGGTTCGGCCACCGCTCCTTCGACCGCCGCCACTTCGGCGACGACTTCAGCACGCGCCGTGGTGACGCCGACGATAACCCGGTGCGGATCTTCTTCAACCTTCACTCCCTCAGGGAGCTGGAGGTCGGCGATGCGGACCTGCTGGTGCGCGCCGAGGTTGGTGATGTCGATGTCGATCTTGTCGGGGATGGCGTTCGGGAGACACTCGACGTGAAGCTCGCGCATCTGCCAGTCGAGAATGCCGCCCTCTTTGACGCCGATGGAGTTGCCGCTGAGCTGCACCGGAACCATCACGCGGATTACCTCATCCATCACCACGCGCACGAAATCGATGTGCGTCATGCGACGGGAGATCGGGTCCATCTGCATGTCCTTGATCATGGCGTGGCGCTGCTGATCGGTGCCGGCCATCTTGAGCAGGAAGATCGAGCGGATGCCGTGCTCGCTCTTCTGGATCAGATCCGAAACCGCCTTGCGCTCCACGGTGATGGCCACCGGCTCTTTATGACCGCCGTAAACGACCGCCGGGATCTTGTTGTCCTGGCGCAATTTCTTTGCGTACTCTTTTCCCGAGCGCTCGCGACGGGAAACTTCCAAGGTGACCTCAGCCATGATGCAGAAACTCCTTCTTCCGGTGTGGACAGCGAAACGATGTTAAGTCGTTGATGGGGCGGTTCATTCCCGGTTCCCGAGCTCTCAGCCAAGAGCCAGAAGCTACATCTCAAACAGCGAGCTCACCGAATCCTCGTCGTGAATCCGCTTGATGGCCTGGGCCAGAAGGTCGCCGACCGAGAGCGTGGTCAGCTTCGGGCACTCCGCCTGTTTGTCCGCCATCGACATGCTGTTCGTGGCGATGACGTGGACCAGTTCCGAATTATTGATCCTCTCGATGGCCTTCCCCGAGAGCACGGCGTGCGTGAAGGAGGCGGAGATCGAACGCGCGCCCTTGGCCAGCAGCGCATCGACGGAGTGAATCAGCGTCCCGCCGGTATCGACGATGTCATCGACCACGAACACGTTCCGGTCTTTCACATCGCCGATGATGTTCATGACCTCGGTCTGATTCGCGCCGGTCCGCCGCTTGTCGATGATGGCCAGCGTGGCACCGAGCCGCTTCGCGTACGACCGGGCGCGCTCCACGCCGCCGGCATCGGGCGAGACGATCGTCAGATCCGGAAGGCCGAGGTCGCGAAGATGGCGGACGATGACCGGCGCAGCGAAAAGGTGATCGACCGGGATGTTGAAGAAGCCCTGAATCTGCGACGCGTGCAGATCGAGCGTCAGCACGCGGTAGGCGCCGGCGGCGGTGATCAGATCGGCCACCAGCTTCGAGGTGATCGGCACGCGCGGCTTGTCCTTCCGGTCCTGCCGCGCGTAGCCGTAGTACGGCAGCACCGCCGTGATCCGGCTGGCCGAGGAGCGCTTGAATGCATCGAGCATGATCAAGAGCTCCATCAGATTGTCGTTCACCGGCGGCCCGGTCGGCTGGATCACGAAGACGTCCGCCCCTCGGACGTTTTCGTCGATCTGCACGTAATTCTCGCCATCGGAGAAGCTGTAGAGCGACACGTGTCCGAGCGCGATCTCCAGGATGTCGCAGATCTCCTGCGCGAGCGCAGGATGGGATCGGCCGGTGAAGATCTTCAGAGGACCGTACAAGGCGGCGCGAATTATAGGTGATCACTTCGGAATGCTCACAAAATCGCTTCCGTTAGGGGGTCACGAACCATGAGAGGAACGCACGGCTGGGCAGAAGTGTCGCGTGAGCGCAAGCGCGAGATCATCGACGCCATCGTCGCCAACAGGCCGACGACGGGCCCGGTCCACGCCGAGCTCGACCTCACCGATCGCTGCAATGTGGCCTGCTATTTCTGCAACCAGCAGGACCTGCGCACCAAGGAGCAGATCCCGATCCAGAAGACGACGGAGCTGATCGACGAGCTGGCCTCGACCGGCCTCCGTTCGGTGCGCCTCTCCGGTGGCGGCGATCCGCTCTTTCATCGCGAGATCAACGAAATACTGGCCCATCTCGCCAAACGCGGGATCGTGGTCGACAACGTCACCACCAACGGCGTGGCGCTAAGCCGCGAGATTGCCCAATATCTGGTCGAGAATAAGGCCCGCGAAGTGATCTTCTCCCTCAACGCCGTAGACGCCGCCGACTACGCCCGCATGATGAAGGTGAAGCCGGCGCTCTTCGACAAGGTGATCACGGCCATCCAGACGCTGGTCGAGGTTCGCGGCGATTCGATCTATCCGTCGATCGTGACGCAGTTCCTCCTCGATCGCTCCAACATCTCTCGACTGGTTGAGATGTACGACCTCGGGCGCTCGCTCGGCGTCGACCGCATCGCCATGAATGCCGTACTGGAGATCCCGCGTGAGCGCATCGACCGCGAGCTGCTCCTGCGCCCCGAGGATGCCGAACTGGCGGAACCGTACGTCGAGGAAGTGCTGCGCAAGGATGCCGACGCCGGCCTGCTGCAGATCGACTTCGCCGTCTTCGGCTGGAACAAGATGATGACGCGCGTCCGCGAGCGCGTCGGCACCCAGCCGACGAACATGTACCCGACCGCTCCCTCGTTCCGCGACCGCAACGACGGCTGCTTTTTCGCCTGGTACACCGCGGCGGTCACCGGCAACGGCGATATCCGCCCCTGCTGCCTGCTCCTCAACCCCGACGTCCCGCCGCTCGGCAACGTGCACGAGAAGTCCATCACCGAGCACTGGCGCGGTCCGGAGTTCGAGAAAATGCGCGACGAAATGCGCGAGGTGCTCCTGCGCCGCGGCAAGATCGAATACGACCCGAAGCGCTTCACCATCCTCAAAGAGGTCTGCGTCAAGCCCGGCCTCTGCTGGCTGAAGAACATGTACTTCCGCGTCGACGAGGAGTTCTACGCCGAGCTCGATGCCAAGCTGGAAGCGGTCCGCAAAAAAGAAGTCCGCTGGCTGGGTACGCCGAAGCAGATCAAGCGCCGCGCCGACGTTTTTCTCTACGATCACCCCAAGGTGAAAGAACTGGTCAGCGGCGAGCGTTTACGCCGCACGTACGACTGGCTCCGCGATTCATCCCGCCCCCTGCGCGTGATCCTGAAGCGGCACCTGCACATCAACCTGACCGATCACGCGTAGTACAATCCATCCCCTTCCTGATTGCGCCCATAGCTCAGCTGGATAGAGCGTCAGCCTCCGGAGCTGAAGGTCGTAGGTTCGAATCCTACTGGGCGCACCAAGGGCCGGCGTTCTCACGTTTGCGCCTTCGGCATCGGATTGAATTCGACCCTCTCGTAGATCGCCGCGAGTCCGACGTGGCAGTCGATCGATGCCAGGTGAAGGGTGCTTTCCGCATCGCTTAGCTCCGACAGGACCCACTGTTCCCCTTCGCGTACATAGTGCTCGACGCGCATCTTGTCCTGGGCTACGAGAACGTACTCGCGCAGCGAGTCGAGGCGGCGGTAGTGTGCGAACTTCTCTCCGCGGTCGTAGGCCTCGGTCGATTCGAGCACCTCCACGATGACCTGCGGGTTAAGAAGCGTATCGACGTGCGCGTCTTCGAAGCGCGGCTCGTCACAGACTCCGACGATGTCGGGATAGGTGTACATCCCGGTCGGACTGACCTTCACGCGCATGTCGCCTATGTACGCTTCGCACTCCCTGCCACGCAGTTGTGTACTGATCTCACGAAAAGAATTGCCAGCGATCAGATTGTGCCGGCGACTTGCGCCCGACATCGCAAAGATATGGCCGGCGATGTACTCGTTCCTGAATTCGGCCTTGCGCTCCAGAGCGAGGTATTCGCCGGGGGTCACGTAACTCAGGTCAGGCGAGGTCATAACGAACATAGTACGCGCTTCGCGCCGCCTACTGCCCCACCCCCACCCCCGCGTTGAACGAGGCTTGCTCCGCGGCTTTGAAGGCGATGCAGGTGTCGATGGCTTCCAGGGCGCGCTTGAGACCGCGTTCGCCGGCGCCGGCGGGGTGCGTGGCGAAGAAGGATTGGACGTCGGCCTTCGACGCGGCGTCGCAGAAGGTTGCCGTCGAGCCGGTGATGGCGCCGATGGCGGTGGGGATCTTCTGGGTGAGCATGTCCCAGTGCGCTTTGGCGGCGTTCCAGGCGATCTGTTTGGCGGCGGGGTTGAAGAACAGGCCGCCGGCCATGCCGGGCAGGTCCTGGCTGCGGACCTCGTCGCTGTAGATGTAGTCGACGGCGCGGGCGATGAGTTTCGGATCGCGGAATTGCGGGACCAGATCGCGGTAGCGGCGGCGGATCTCCGGCGTCGGCGCGGACTTGATGTGCTCGAGCACCTGGTTGAAGAAGGCCTCGTCGCCGTTCATGGCCACGATGGGAAGGGCGCGGTCGGCGATCACGGCGTCGACCGATGCAGGATTCTCCATGTACTGCTCGACGACGTGGCGGGCGCCGGCGATCACTTCGGCGTCCTGACCTTCGAACCCGAGGATGCCGAGAACGGTGGCGCGCATGATGCGCTGCTCGGCGGTCTCGCCGGCGGGCGCTTCCCACGTGAGCGGCGCGTAGCCGTGCATCACCGTGCGCACGTAGGTCTCCCAGGCCACGCGGTTCGTCTCATCGACCAGGCGGGTGTTGAGGAACTCGATGTTGTTCGCGATCGCGCTGACCAGTGGCCGTTCGGCCGGACGCGGCATCGCCTTCAGCAGCGCCAGATAGTCGGAAACGTCTTCGCGCATGGCCCGCACGAGCAGCCATTCATTCCCATGAAAGGAGATCTGCTCGGCCGGAGGCATCTCGCCGACGTGCGCGCGCAGAGCGGAGCGCATGGCTGGCGAGTAGTCGGTGACAAAGTAGCCGGCGCCGTTGCGGCTGAGGAAGACCGGGCGCTCGCACGATGCCGTCACGTACGTGTCGAGCGGCTTGGAGATCATGCGGCAGGGCCACGAAGCGGGGGCGCCGGCGTCGTGGCCGCAGATGGGAATGGTCCACGCCTGCGCCGCCGCCGGTGCGTTGCGCGGCAACAGGCGCTCCTGCGTGATCGTCACCGTGCGCTTGCCGTCTTCTCCGCAAGCCTCGGTCGCGTGCAGCAGCGGCGCGCCGGTCTGATCGACGAACGATTTCATGACTACGTCGAACGGTTGCTTGGTCGCCGTCGTCATCGTCCCCCACCAATCTTCGGCGGCAGCGTTGGAATACGAGTACTTCTTGAGATAGGCGCGGATTCCGTCGCGGAAGGTCTCCTCGCCCACCCAGTTCTCCTCCATGCGCAAGACCGCCGCGGTCTTGCCGTAGGCAATGCCGTCGAAGAGGGAGTTGATCTCGTTGCGCGTCTCCGCCTTCTGGCGAATCGGTCGGGTTGAGCGCGTACTGTCGACGCCGAGGGAGTTGCTCGTGCCGTTGACCTGATCGAGATCGTTGCGCCATTCCGGATGCCAGGCGATGAGCGGCTTCGGCGCCATGAACGTGGCGAAGCCTTCGTTGAGCCAGATGTCGTCCCACCACTTCATGGTGACCAGATCGCCGAACCACTGGTGGGCGATCTCGTGCGCGATCGTTCCGGCCACGCCGCGTTTTGCTTCCACAGAGGCGGTCTTGTCGTCGAGAAGGAGCGCGGTCTCGCGGAAGGTGATCGCGCCGGCGTTCTCCATCGCCCCCGCTTCGAAGTCGGGGATGCCGATGAGATCGAGTTTCCCGAACGGGTATTTGATCGCGTAGTACTTGTCGTAGAACGAGATCGCGGCCTCGGCGGCGGACAGCGCGAACTTGCTGAGGTCCTGCATCCCCGGCACCGAGCAGACGCGGATGGGGATGTCGTCAACGCCGCCGCTGACACATTGGAAGTCGCCCACCAGCATGGCCACGAGATAGGTGGACATCTTCAGGGTGGTGCGGAAGCGGATGGCGTGTTTGCCGGGGCCGGCAGGCGTATCCGCGGCGATGGCGCCGTTGGAGATGGCAGTGTCGCCGTTGTCGACGACGAGCGTGATGTCGAAGGTCGCCTTCATCGCCGGCTCGTCGAAACAGGGGAAGGCGCGGCGGGCATCGGTGGCCTCGAACTGGGTGACGGCGTATTTGCGCGCCGGCGTTTTGGAGAGATAGAGGCCGCGCAACTGCGCGCTGAGCGTGCCGTTGAAAGCGATACGGATCGAGGCCTTGCCCGGCGGCACGGTCTGCGTGAACTTCAACGAGGCCATCTCGTTCGGCGCATCGTAGGTGATCGTGGGAGTCAGCAGCTTGCTGCCGCTGGCGACGATGACGTCGTGCAGCTCGAGATCGGCGCTGTGAAGCGTGATCGTATCGACCGGCTCCTTCACATCGACGTCGATCGTTTCCTGCCCGCTGAATTTCTCCGCGGCCAGATCGGGCGTGATGGAGATGGCGTAGTGATCGGGGATCACGCTCACCGGCAAACGCGCGGCGGCGAGCGGCAGGGCGGCGAGAAGAAGGGCGGCAGCGGCAAGCAGGCGTTTCATGCCGCGCAGGATACCGTCAGTCGCCTGTCAGTCGGACGCCCGGAAGAGGATGACCAGCACGCCGATGCCGACCAGGATGAGAACGACGGCCAGCAGAAGGTTCATGTTGCCGTTTTGTTTCTCGGGCGCCGGGACGGTGGATGTGGCGGCCGTGTCGGGGGCGGCTGTGGCGGTGGTGTCGGTTGATGTCGTTACCGTCGCAGTGGTGTCGGTCGCCGGCGGCTGCGTTGCGACCGCGGCGGTGGTCGTCGTAGGAACCGGCGCCGTTGGCGCGGCGGTAGTTGTCGTCACGACCGGCGGCGTTGGCGGCGGCACGGTCTGTGTCGCGGCGACTTTCACCGGAGCCGGTTTCGGAACCGGAGCTGGAGCCGGCTTCGGTTTCGGCGTTTCCTTCGTCGCCTTCTCGACAGGCTTGTGCTTCGTCGTGGCTTTGACTTCGCTGGGCTTCGGCGCTGGCTTCGTCTTCGTCACCTGCGCCGGCTTCGTCTTCGCGGGTGGTGTCGCTGTCGTTCGATGCGGTGGGGCCTCGGGTTGTGCGCCCTGAGCGACGCGGGCCGGAGTGGAGACGCCGAGGCGGGAGAGGCGGCGGGAGGATTCGCGGGCAAGGAAACGGCGGGTTTCGCGCGTCGGATAGAGCGTCTTGTCGCCGACGACCAGCGTCTCGCCGGCGATGGTGCGGCCGTAATCGGGATAGCGCTTTACCGCGGCGAGGAGTGAGCCGCCCTGCACCGTTCCATCGAAAAATGAGCCGGCGGGCGACGCCATCGCATAGTCCCAGACCCGGCCGATATCGGCGAAAACCTGCAGCGCTTCGTTTGCGGCATTGCGCTCGCCTCCGGCCGGATGCGACGCCGCGGCGTGCCGGGCCTCCGCCAGCGCCGCTTTGAATGCCGCGTAGTCGTTCCCCTCGGCTGCGACCTGCAACTGCCGCAGGCTGGCGCGGAGATCGTTCGATGGAGGCACGGACGCGGTAACCGGTTCCGGCTCGGGCTCGATCGCCGGCGCGGTCGTGCTCAGATCGGTGGCGCACTCGGGCGGGACGGGACTCTGTGGACGCGCCAGAACCTTGACCGTCGGATTCAGCGAGGAGGTCTGCGCGGAGGCGGAGAAAGCGATCGCCGCCACGGCGAGGAGCACGAGGGCGACCGGTTTCTTTACAAATGTCATTTGCAGGTAACGATTCTAGCCGTAGTCGGCCTTTTACACGGTCCGCACTTCGCGCGGCAGGTGCTTTTTCACCATTTCCACCAGATCGCCGGCAGCGAGCGGTTTGGGGATGCAATCGTCGACCTTGAACCGCGACTGCGCTTCGTGGCGATAGGTTCGATCGGAGTAGCGCCCGGTCATGACGATGGTCTTCATCTGCGCCGTGAGCGGATCCTCCTTCAGTTTCCTGCAGATCTCGCGGCCGTCGACGTTCGGAGTCCAGGCGTCGGCGAGGAGAAGGTCGGGCGCGTACTCGTGGACGAGCGTCTGGACATCGTGCGCATTGCCGCCGGCGACGAATCCATATCCCAGCGCGGAGACGACGGTCTTCACGAGCAGCTGTAGCGCTTCGTCGCTTTCCAGGAGGGCGACGAGCGGCCGCTTGACGCCGGCCGGGGATGGATTGGAGACCGCGGCCGGATCGCGCGTGACCACGATCATCTTTCGCTCGAACAGGACCGCCGGCGCATCGGCCCAGAAACGCTGGCGATAGTCCGGCGCCTTGCAGAAGCAGTTGCCGCAATGCTCGCAGAGCAGCGTGCTGTCGGCATCGGCGCACCAATCAGCGTGGGTGGCGTCGAACATGTCGCCGCAGGTGAAGCAGGCCACCTCGTACGTTTTGCGCGACGGTGCGGCGGCAGCGTCGAACTCCTTGCGATGCAGCTCGTGAAGATTCTCCTGCGCCGGAAGATCGAGCACCCCTTCGAGATGGCGCTGCAGCAGGTTGATGAGGTCCGTGATCGACACCGGCTTGGCCAGGTAGTCATCGATCCCGAAGCGCTCGATTGCCTCGGACTTGTGTCGTATGTCGGTGTAGAGGCCGGTCATGACCACCATCTTGGTATCGGCGAACGCGGCGTCCTGCTTGAGCAGCCGGCACATCTCCCGCCCGTCGAGCTTCGGCAGGAAGGCGTCGGCGAGGATGAGATTGGGCCGGTACTGCCGCGCGAGCGCGAGCCCGTCCTGGCCGTTGGAGGCGGAGACGGAGCCGTAGCTCAGATTGGCGCAGACGCGTTGCATGACCGCCTGGATCTCCTCATCATCCTCGACCAGCATCACCAGCGGGCGCTTGACCTCCGCGGGCGGAAGATTCGCGGCGACGCCGAGCGACTGGCGCTCCTGTTCCGAAGCGCGGCGCTCGAAAAGACGCGGCGGCGCGTTCATCCAGAAAGTCTCTTCGTACGCCGGCGCCGCTTTGCAGAAACAGGTCAGGCAGTTCGTGCAGACCACGGTCCGATCGCGCGTCAGGCAGCCGCACCAGTCGGCCTCGAGGGCGTCGAAGGCAACGCGGCAGTTGTAGCAGACGATGTCGTACCTGTCGGCGGCGGCAACGACCGCCGGCTCTTCTTTCGGCGCTGCAGCGACCTGCTGCGAGACCTCTCCCCGCGCCTTGCTCTGCCTCGTCAGCAGCGACTGCGGATCGCTCACCGCCGTGCGGGCCAGCTCGACCACTTCGTCGATGTCGTACGGCCGGATGACGACGTCGGCGCGGCTGACGTCGGGGATGCTGGAGGCATTGCGCGAGGTGAGGACGATCGGCAGGTTTCTGGCGAGAGAGGAGATGTTCTTGTACGCCTTCTCGAAATCGGACAGGCCGGCGTCGACGAAGATGATGTCCGGCCGGAAGCGGTAGATCTCGTCGACGGCGTCGGCCAGCCGCTCCACGATGACGATCTCGATCCCCAGCTGCCTAAGCCTCGGCGCCGCGGTGTCGGCGGTGGCGCGGCGCGATTCGAGAAAGAGAATCCGAGGCTTGCGATCCGTCACCGGCGCGGCCTTGGCGCGGCGGGTGGCGCTGCTTTCGGCCAACGCCACCGCGGCGGCGCGCCGCGTGGCCGTGTTCTCGCCGCTGACCTTCGACTGCGGCTTGGCCCCGCGATGAAAAAAGCTGCTGAAGACACCGCGGCGCACGGGCGCCGGAGCGGGTGTGGGGCGCGGCAATGGTTGTTGCCGTTGCGCGTCCGCGGCTGCCGCCGAGTTCTGCGCCAGCAGACCGTCGATCTCCGCGCGCATGGCGGCGATGCGCTCGTCGGAAGCGCGCCGGACCTTCTCGATCTCTCGCTGCGAATCCTGCTCCAGCAGTTGCCGCTGCGCCGCCAGCTCCTTCTGCACGCTCGTCCGCATCTCCTGCTGGAACTGCTGCTGCAGCTCGGCGCGAAGATGTTCGAGCTGCTGGGCGACGGCCTCTTCGTCGACATGTTTCTCGACAACCGCCGGACGCTGGCGTTCCTCTTCGAGCTGCTTCTGCAACTCCGCGCGCTCGGCATCGATCTCCAGCCGCGCCGCGTCGAACTTCGCTTTCAGCGTTGCCCGCTCGCGTTCGTAGGCGGCCTGCAGCTCGGACCGGCGCCGCTCGAAACGCGCCGTCAGCTCCTGCTCGATCTGCTCGCGGGCACGCGTGAACTCGTTCTCGAGCTTCTTTTTCTCGATGCTGAAGCGCTCGGCGGCGACCCGCTCCCCTTCCGCGCGTGCGTGCGTTTCGCGCGCGGCGACGTCCCCATCATCGATGATCCCCGCGGCCGCCGTTTCTTCGATGGAACGCGGCACGGCGATCATCGGAGCGTAGACGTCGGCCTGCTCGTCATGCCTCGGCTTTCGCGATCGCGCGCGGGCGCTCCATGCCGCCAGCGGAATGGAAACGATGATGCCCGCCGCCACAAACCAGCCGATCTGCTCATGTTGCACGGTACGGCTGAACAGAAAGAACAGCAGGACCGCGGACAACGCCATCGCCGAAAGCGCCCCGATCCAGCCCGACTTCCATGCCGAGAGCGCCACGGCGGCGACGAAGATGCCGATCAACGTCAGCGCTTCGATGCTGGGGACGATCAATCCGATGCCCGTGGCCACGACCACCAGATCGACCGGTATCGCATACGCGAAGAGCTTCTTCCGGGTCGCAGGGGTCATCGGCTCGGTTCCGAAGGTAACCAGCACAGACAAGAGTGTCTGTGCCACATCGATCTTGCTTCTTGCGCGTCTCCGCCCTGTGGCAGGGTCAACGTGGCACAGACACTCTTGTCTGTGCTTCGGCAAGATCCCAGGTTCATCTCTTCATCGCCTGAGGACTGGGCATCTTCTGGATCTTGTCGCGATATCGCTCCACGTCGGCGGTGAGCTGAATGTACGGCAGCGCGCATGCCAGCTCTTTCTTCGCTTCGGCGTAGCGGCCGGTCTCGAACAACGAGACGGCGTTGTAGTAGCGAAGATCGGACTCGGATGGAGCAAACGTGCCGAGGTTCTGGAAGGCTTCGACCGCGTCGGCGTAATCGCCGAGGCGATAGAGGCCTTGCGCGGATGCGGCGATCGTAGCGCGCGAGACGTTCGCGGTGTTCAGCAACGCCAGGTAGACGCGGCGGGCCCGATCGGGCTGGCCGTTCGCGGCCAGCGACGCCGCCTGCTCCAGCGTCGGATCGATGATCGGCGGTGGCGGCGCAGGCGTCGGGACCGGTGCAGGAGCGGGAACTGGCTCAGGTGCCTGAACCGCAGCGGCAACAGGAGGCGGAGCCGGTTGGGGTGCCGGCGCGACTACCGGCGCGGGCTCGATCACCGCTTTGTGCCGGGCGCAGGCGGACAACAGAAGCACCGTGGAAAGTACCGACATGACCGCGGCAGTCGTTCGCATGGAACCCCTCCCTCTCGTAATGCCCGTCCATTGTCCACGAAACGGGCCACTTCGTGGCACTCAGGCATAACTTCGGCAGGCGTTTCCTGATGATGACGACAATTGAAGCTCCCACGCTGATCCCGATTCAGACCGGCTGGAGACGCGGCGAGCCGCGCGACCAGCTCCTCCTTCGCGAGTGGCTGATCACGAACGCCCTCGGTGGATACGCCGCCGGCACGATCGGCGGCGCCAACACGCGCCGCTTTCATGGCTTCCTCATCGCCGCCCTCCCCGCTCCGCTCGGCCGCACGATGATGTTCAACCATCTCGAAGAGGTCCTCGAGGGAGATGGACTCTGCTGGCGTCTCAGCGGCGACGAGCACGGCGGCCGCGAGGTGGCCTTCCCCGAGGACAACATCCTCGAGGAGTTCGCCATCGAGAACGGCAAACCGGTGTGGCGCTTTTCCATGAACGGCATCCGCCTCGAGAAGCGCGTGCTGATGCCGCATCTGCAGAACACCTCGTACATCGTCTACCGGCTGCTCGAAGGTCCCTCGGGATTGCGCCTTCGCCTCCGGCCGTCGCTGCACTTCCGTCCGCACGAAGGGCTGGTGGCGGAGCCGATCTCCAACAAGTGGCAGGTCTCGCTCGTCGAAGGCGGGTGCGGCATCGACCTGACCGATGGCGCTGACTATCCCGCGCTGCGCCTCCTGGCCTTCGGAGCGCGGGCCACCATCCAGCAGGATCCGCGGACGTTCGAGCATGTGCTCTATCGCATCGAAAAAAGCCGCGGCTACGAGCACGAAGGAGGGCTGTGGAGTCCCGGCGTGATCCATGTCGACCTGAAGCCCGGTGAAGAATGCGGACTGGTTGCCTCGGTCGAACATTGGGACGTGATCAAAGCGCTCCCGTACGCCGAGGCCTGCACCGCCGAAAACGAACGAATCGCCCGCCTGCTGTCGATTTCGAAACAGACCGACCCGTTCGCGCAGTCGCTAGTCATCGCCGCGGACCAGTTCGTAATCAATCCCGCCACCCGCGTTGCCGATGAAGCGCGCGTCCGTGCCTCGGGCGATGAGCCCCGCACGATCATCGCCGGCTATCACTGGTTCACCGACTGGGGCCGCGACACGATGATCAGCCTGGAGGGCCTGACGCTGGCCACCGGCCGGTACCGCGAGGCCGGCAACATCCTGCGCACGTTCGCCTCGTACATCCGCGACGGCCTGATCCCGAATATGTTCCCCGAGGGAGAGCACGCCGGGCTGTATCACACCGCCGACGCCACGATGTGGTTCTTCCACGCCATCTGGCGCTACCTCGCGGCCACGAACGACCGCGAGACGATCCGAACGCTGATCCCGAAGTTGCTGGACATCGTCGACCACCACATCCGAGGCACGCTCTTCAACATCCACGTCGATCCTGTGGACGGACTGTTGTCGCAAGGTGCCGACGGATACCAGCTGACCTGGATGGACGCGAAAGTCGGCGACTGGGTGGTGACTCCCCGGCGCGGAAAGGCCGTCGAGATCAACGCGCTCTGGTACAACGCGCTGCGGATTCTCGAACAGCTGTTGCTTCAGGAAAAAGACGAAAACAACGCGCGCCGGATGGACGAGTACGCGAACCGCGCCCGGAAGTCCTTCAACGAGCGTTTCTGGTACGACGAAGGTCAATATCTTTACGATGTCGTCGACGCCAACGATTCCGCGCTCCGCCCAAACCAGATCTTTGCGCTTTCTCTCGACTTCCCTGTACTCGACGAGAGCCGCTGGCACCGGATCGTCGATGTTGTTCAGGATGAGTTGCTGACGCCGGTCGGCCTCCGATCATTGTCCCGGTCCAACCCCGACTACAAAGCCGCCTACGACGGCGACCTCCGCTCGCGCGACGCCGCCTATCACCAAGGGACGGTCTGGGGCTGGCTGATCGGCCCCTTCGTCGACGCGTACCTCCGAGTCCATCCCCACGATCCCGACACCGCCCGCCACTTCCTCGACGGCTACCGTTCCGAACTAGGCGCCGCCTGCATCGGCACGATCAGCGAGGTGTTCGACGCGGAATCGCCGTTCACGCCGAGGGGATGCGTGGCGCAGGCGTGGAGCGTGGCCGAGGTGCTGCGGGCGTTGAAGAAGTTGGTGTGAATCTGGGTTCATTTGCGAAACGGATCAACCAATTCCATTTTCACAATCTGCAACCGCTTGCCGTCGGTGCTCTTCGCATGCTGATCGAATTGCTTTTCGATACTTTCGAGCGTTGCTTCTCCGTCATCCAGCATTCCGAAGACAGTGAACTTCTTATCCAGGTTCGGAGCGTCCGCCAGCAGGATGGAAAATGACGTCTCACCGCTGTTGGGATCATCGCCATGCGCCAGCGACAGAACGCCGCGCGTATGGCGCAGCGCGCTCACTTCGAGAGGGATCGGTTTGATCGTCGCCCGCTGCTCCTGAGACAACGGCGTTTCGCGGTCCTCTGCCGTGGCGGTCTGCGCCACGAAGTGATGCTCCACTCTGTAGAAATAGACCGTGTTGAAAACACCCGCGCGGATCAACTTCTCGAACTGCGCAACGGTGCGAGGCGCCATGCGAGGAAGCAACTTCAGATTGAATGTTCCTCCGGTGGTCACCATTCGTACTCTCACCGCGTCGTCCGTCGAAGTCGCCGCGGAAAGGTGAGGGGCAGTCAAACAGAGCAACAGGACGAGCAAGGCGGTGGGTGGCTTCATGATCACCATCCTACGAGAAAAAGCCCTTCCGATCGATGAACGACATCGCCCGCTCCGCCAATGCGGTGATCGTCAGCGACGGGTTCTTCACGCCCGGCGATCGTTGCTATCGTTAGTGATTGATAGCGTCGGCGGCGGAATTAGCCCTGAGATCTGAGTTTCACGTCAAGAAGATGCCGTACGTCCAGGTCGCCGAAAATCGAAGGCGATGCGAGTTCGTGTATACACTGCAGCAACTTTTCACGCTGGCCTTCATCGCGGTCGGGAGCTATGGCATACGCTTCGGAGAGCAGCAGCAGGTTTGCCCATTCTTCAACAGCGTCAGGTGGAACCTCGTCTCGTAGGGCGAGATTTGCAGCGTTGGCCACATGTACAAAATCGACTTCTACTGGTTTATCTACGATTACATCGCCAGATAATTCGAAGTTATGACCCTCGCGTTCAAAATGCCAGTCCGGACCAAGTCGCGATCGCAGTTCAGACAGCGACACTTCGAAGCGTAGATATTGCTCCAAGTCAGAGCGGACCCTATTCATTGTTGTGGTTTGTCCGAACGATCGGATCACTACTGACCGACACATCGCTCACCCGGATCGCCGCTCCCGCACGTCGGTCAGCTGAACGCGCAGCACCTCGTTTGGCTTCATCCAGAACCAGCTCAATATTTTGTTCCACATCCGGTCGCCCTCCTTTGCACCGCCAAAACAATATCGCTCGTTTTTTCGAGGTCAACCATGATCGGTGAGTCAATGAATTCCCGATTCCGCGACGACGTTCGGTACCGGTACTCTTCATCACGCGAAGACCACTTCGTGCGCTCATGCTTCAGAAGCGGCCACGCCATAGCCGCATCCGGATTTTCCAACGACGGTGCAGGGTCATAGAGTTCAACTCGCACAACGGACCGGGCCTCTTCAGGAGTGCCGCTATGATCCATCAGGCCTTCCTGCCAGTGATCAGTAAACTGCCCTATGAAGTCATTACGTGTCAATATCGCCACGCCTGATCGGTCCGTTTTCGGAAAATAAATGCTATACGGGTTTTTCTTGCCAGTCGACACAGTCATCTCAACAATGACGCCGCTCATGTCTGGCTCACCTTCACACACAACTCGAACCTTCAGCCGCTCGGGTATTTTCATTTGAACCAGCTGATCAATCGATCTACCCAACTTCGATCCAGTGGCTTGATCTCGCTGGGCTTCACTGGGATCGGTTGATTTGTGGCAGACTGCGAGCCGCCGCCGGACGTCGTCGGCCGTCCGTCAGGTGTGGGGCTGAGCCCACCCGGCACACGGTCCTTAGGCACCGTCGCTCGATGCGTTGGTGTTTCCGGCAGCTCGTATTTCTTCTGAGCCGCCGTGGAACTATTCAAGGGCTTGTCCGTTGTAACGTGTGTCGGGCGCGGGTTGGCGTTTCTGCCTACATTGGGGACATTTCCAGTCCTGCGCGCAATCTCAGCTTCCTCGTTGCCCATGTACCTCGTTACTGTCGCACCGGTTGTGAACCATCCTCCCAAAAGTTCAGCCGCCGCTTCAGACGCGAGCACGCCCTCGGCGTAGAACGCCCCCTTGATAACTAGCGGGGCGTCGCTCCAATCTGCTTCAGACAGCGGCTTAGTGAAGCCCGGCTCCCGAACATGCTCTCGTCCGTCAGGATCGGTGTACCGAATCGGGTTATTCAGGACATACGCGTAGCGATTCCAACTCTGCGGCTCGTAGGGCTTTCCAAAGACTGGATCGGCGGAGAGGAACCGCCCCCAACTCGCGTTGTCATACCGCGCATGCATGTAATCCAGCGTATGTCCATCCCCCGCCACGATGTCCCTCTCGTGGCCCGTAAACTTCATCGCCTCCTCGGGACTCTCGTGCGGTGTGAGGTTGATCTCGGCGCCGAAGGGGTAGTACGCGTGCTCGGACACCTTGACTCCGTTCGCATCCATCACGAGACGCGGGGTGCCGAGGTGGTCAAGATGGTAGTGAAGGGTGCCGCTTGGGGTGACTGTCGCCAGCAGCAAACCATCGCGCCAAACGTAGTCTTTCGCCCACTGCCGGTTCGTCATCGCCAGGTTCGGGCCGGTTTCGAGGCTCGTGAATTCGCGCAGCACCTTGCCGTTCAGGTCGCGCACAGTCCAGGTCCACGATGCCCCCTGCCTCACGGCGACCCGTTCGTCGTCCGCGGTATAGATGAACTTCCGCTCGTCGCTGCCGGCCGTGGCTTCGGTCATCATCCCAGCCCCGTCATACATGTAGCTGGCTCCGGGGTTGCCCGAGGTGGCGGCGATTGTCTTGATGCTTCCAGCGTCGTCATAGGTGACGGCTGCGCCATTGATCGTGGTGAGGCGGTTCGTGCTCGAGTCCACCGTCACAGCCTGGGCACAGGTCGTTTGACCCAGGCAATTAACCGCTCCCGTCGCGCTTTTCCGGTTGCCGAACGCGTCGTAGCTGTAGTCCTCCTGCACTCCCCGAGTGACACTACTCACCAGACGCTGTGCGGTGTCATATCGGTACGTGTCCGCGCCGATGGCGGTGATGTTGCCGGATCCGTCGTAGGTATACGTACCGCTTTGACCATTGTCGCCGAAGCCGGATGGTTGGAGCGTCAAGCGCCGCGGCGACGGGGCGGACGGGAGACCAACCGCCGGCGTTTCGTGCGGCGCATCGGCCGCAGCCGTCAGCGGAGCCTCGACGACTTCGCGCACCCGAGGATCAGCGCTGAAGAGTCGCGCGCGCGACGGGAGCATGGTCACCGTGAATTGTTGCCGGCCAGCCTGGGTATTGGCCTCGAGGCGCGCTCCGTAGAGGAGAACTAACTCGCGCTTGAGCGCTCCGAGATCATCCGCAGCGGTGTCTTCAGCGAGCGTCCCCAGATAGCGACTGATACCCATGCCGCCTGACCCTGCCGGCTGGAACTTCGGTCGGTTTGCAGCGCCGACGGTGCCGGCGATACTGAACAGAACGATGACGGCAACAAGAGTCCACCGCCTCACACTTGGTTTCACGGAGTCTCCTCGGCGGCATTCCGCGCGATCAGGCGGGAATCTCGATCTCTGATGGTAGGAGTGACACGGAACAAAAAGTCCCTACCCTCGATCTCCGAATGAAACGCCGATTCAGCAACCCTGCGGCTCATCAAGGCCCTTCCGATCAATGAACGACATCGCCCGCTCCGCAAGCGCAGTGATCGTCAGCGACGGATTCACGCCCGGGTTCGCGGACATCGCTGCGCCGTCGATCACGTAGAGACCGTCGTAGCCGAAGACGCGGTGTTGGTCGTCGATCACGCCTTCGTCCGCAGTCGCGCCCATGCAGGCGCCGCCGAGGATGTGGGCGGTGGTGGGGGTGCCGAGGATCGTTTCGCTGAGGAGGCTGCCGGCGAAGCCGTCGATCTTCTGCTCGACTCGCCGCGCCAATTCCGTCGCCTCGGGAATCGCGGCGTTCGGCGCGGGTCCCTCGGCGAGCGCGGTGGTCAGACCGAACGCGCCGCGACGCAGGCGCAGGTGGCCTTCGAGCGTGCGCATGTAGAGCAGAATCATGGTCCGCTTGGCCCAGTCGTCGACGAAATAGGCGCGGAGGAAGTGGATGGGATGACGCAGCATCGCCGCCAGAACACGGATCAGCCGCACGGGCGCGCTCTCGCCAGGCACATGCGGCGACATCAGCAGCCGGAAGAAGCCGGAGCCTTTTCCGTAGCGCACAGGTTCGAGGTGCGAGTGCTCATCGGTGTGGAGCACGCTGGTGATGGCGATGCCTTCGCTGAGATCGCGATCGGCGCGCGTGGTCACGCCGATGAGCGACTCGGAGTTGGTGCGGACGAAAGCACCGACGCGATCGGACAGCCGAGGCAATCCGTCCGCGCTGTTTTTCAACTTCAGCAACAGCGGAACGGTGCCCATCACGCCTCCGGCAAAGATCACGTTGCGCGCAGTGAGCGCGCGCCGGCGCTTGCCGAACCAGTTGGTGCTTGTGACGGCGTCGATTCGATATCCGCCTTCCATCTCCCGCACCCAGGTCACCTCGGTATCGGCCTCGATGCGCAATCCCCGTTTCTCGGCAAGCCAGAGGTAGTTCTTGTCGAGCGTGTTCTTGGCGTTGTGCCGGCAGCCGGTCATGCACGCGCCGCATTGGATGCAGCCGGTGCGATCGGGACCTTCGCCGCCGAGGTATGGGTCGGGAACGGTCTTGCCAGGCTCGCCGAAATAGACCGCCACGCGCGCGGGGACGATCTGATCGGGACGACCAATATCGTTGGCGATGTCGCGCAGCACCTGATCGGAGTAGGTATCGCGCGGATACTGCGCGGCTCCGAGCATCCGCAGCGCGGTTGCGTAATGCGGCTCCAACTCCTTCTTCCAATCGGCCAGATGGCCCCACGACGGCAGGGTGAAGAACTCATCTTTGGGAGTCGGCAATGTATTCGCGTAAACGAGTGAGCCGCCGCCGACTCCGACGCCTGAAAGCACCGTGACGTGTCGCAGGAACGTCATCTTGAAAATGCCGCGAAAGCCGGCCGCCGGCATCCACAACCACCGGCGCAGGTTCCAGTTCGAGCGCGGAAAGTCACCGGCGTTGAACCGCCGCCCCTTCTCGAGCATGACTACGCGGTAACCCTTCTCCACCAGCCGCAGCCCGGACACGCTGCCGCCGAATCCGGAGCCGATGATGGCGTAGTCGTAGTCCATGGTTGGGAGCGTATCCGCATCCCGCGACGATGTATACTGCGATGTATAAGAGGTTGAAAGCAATGATCCGGAAACAGGTCTACATCGAACCGCGTCATGAGCGGATGCTGAAGCGCCGAGCCAAACAGCGCGGCGTGACGGAAGCCGAGATCATTCGCGAGGCTCTCGACAGCGTTGAGACCATTGCAGTGGTCCGCGGGCACGACGTCGATGAGGCTGCAGGCAAGCAGGCTCTCAGGTTCATGCGTGCCCTTGGTAAGTCGCTTGAGAAAGCTCCCCGAGGCCGCACTTGGACACGGGAATCACTCTACGGCGATCGGATCAGTCGATGGACGAAGTCCTGATCGACACGAACATTCTCGTCTACGCGCACCAGCCATCGGAATCCGAAAAGCACGAACGAGCGGTGCGCACCATCGAGACTTTGATGGCGAGCGGACTTGGACGCTTCAGCGCACAAATCCTCGGCGAGTTTCTGAGCGCGACAACTCGCGGCCGGCGGCCTATCCTAACGATGCAGGACGCTCTTCGACAGGCGACCCTGCTTGGCCAGGCGCTTCCGGTCTTCGATCAAACGCGCCTGATTGTTCTGGAGGCAGGGCGAGGAGTTCACGAGCACCAACTCAGCTACTTCGACGCACAGATCTGGGCCACGGCTCGCCTCAACCAGGTGACCACGATCTTCACCGAGGACTTCACGAATGGACGTCGCATCGAAGGAGTTCAGTTTCTGAATCCGCTGCTGCCGGGCTTCGACCTGTCACGATGGTCATAAGCAAGCCTTCCTACCATTTGCGTTTTCGAGGCTCTTCTTGTTTGCTAAACTTCCGACCGGCCATTCAGGGAGCCATCGGTCCGCGAACAGGGTTTAACCCGCCTGCTCACTCGACAACCATCACCTTCTTTTCGCCCGATTACGCGGACACCGGGCACCGACGAAAGGAAGGTTTCTGATGTCTTCGCAGCTCCCCTCCCATCCCAATCTCGAGTGGCTTCGCAAGAGTGCAAAGAAACGGCTGGCTGAGTTGCGCGCGGCCGATCCGCAGGCGAAGCTGGCCGATGCACAACGGGAGGTCGCGCGCGAGCACGGTTTTCCAAGCTGGCGCAAGTTGAAGGCGCACATCGAGACCGCCGCCACAGAAGCGCCGCCGCCGACAGTCGATCAGATCGTCAAAGCATTCTTCGAGCTCGTCGGAAACGGCCGGATCGATGATGTTCGCCGCGTACTCGACGCCGCGCCGCAGATGGTTCACGCGATCGGCCCGCATCCATTCTGGGGCGGACGCCCGCAGGCGTTGCACGTAGCCATCGAAACGAGGCGGCAGGATCTGTTCGATCTTCTCCTCGAACGCGGCGCCGACGTGAACGGCCGGAACGACGAATACGACCACTGGTCGCCGCTGATGCTGGCCATGAATCGCGATCGAACAGCGATGCGCGATGAGCTGCTGCGGCGCGGCGTGCGCATCGGATTGGTCGAAGCGTTGATGATGGCGGACGATGCCCGGGCCGAGGCCATCCTCGATACGACGGGATTACCCGATATCGTGCCCAACGGGGGATCGATTCTGGCCTTCGCGCGCACCACCCGCGCCCTCGATCGCCTGCTCGCCCTCGGCGCAAGCATCGATGCCAAGGACCGCTGGGGCTCAACGCCGATGGACGCCATGAGCCGCCTCGGCGCGCGCGGCATCCCCCTGGTCAGCCACCTGATCGCGCGCGGCGCTTCCGCCACGGCAAAGGAGTACGCGCGCCTCGGCGACATCGAGAGGCTTTCGGCGCTATACGAAAAGGATCCGGCGGTCGCGCGACTCGACGTCGTGATGATGGGCGCCGTCGACTTCCGGCATCACGCGCTCGTCGAATGGCTGCTCGCCCGCGGCGCGAACGTCAACGCGCGCGCCGAGGCGCAATCGCATCAGACCGCGTTGCATTCGGCGGCATGGAACGGCGATCTGCGGATGGTACAGATTCTCCTCGCCGCCGGCGCCGATCCGTCGCTCCTCGACGATGAACATCAGGGCACGCCGCGGCAGTGGGCCGAGGTATCGGTCAGGGTGACCAACAATCCGAAGTGCGCGGAGGTGGCGGGGTATCTGGCTTAAGGCATTCTGCGGTTTACCTACGTCACCCGAAGCACAACTACCGTCGCGCCCCACCCGCCCCCACTCCCGTCGGCGTCGTGAAAGGCTTCGACGAAATCGAGGGACGCCAGCAGCTTGCGGATGTTTTCGCGTTGCATGCCGATGCCGCGACCGTGGATCAGGCGGACCTGGCGGAAGCCTTTCGCCCGCGCTTCCGTCAGGTAATCGCGAGCGACGTCGCGGATCTCGTTCGGACGGAAGGGGTGGAGGTCGAGCGTGTCGGTGATCGGGATTTCGACCGGTTCGTCATCGACGTCGTCGGACATGGGGCAATTGTATGTATGCGATACTTTGCGCCCCGAGCTACCGATGGTTCTGTTCAATCACGCCACCCGCGAGATGACCGCAAAGATCGTCTACTACGGTCCCGGTCTCTGCGGAAAGACGACCAACCTCATGGTCATCTTCGACAAGCTCGACCCCAAGCAAAAGGGGAAGATGCTGTCGCTGGCCACGAAGACCGACCGCACGCTCTTCTTCGACCTGCTGCCGGTCGACATCGGCAAGGTCGGTCCCTTCAATCTGAAGATTCAGCTCTACACCGTTCCAGGGCAGGTCTTCTACAACGAGACCCGCAAGCTGGTGTTGAAGGGCGCCGACGCCGTCGTCTTCGTCTCCGACTCGCAGCCCTCCATGGTCGACTCCACGCGCGAGAGCTTCGCCAATCTGATGGAGAACCTGGAGCAGAACAACATCGACCCCAACGACACCCCCATCGTCATCCAGTTCAACAAGCGGGACATCCCCGGAGTGCTCTCGATCGAGCAGCTGCAGGAAACGCTCGGCCTGGAGGGCTATCCGTACACCGAGGCCGCCGCCATTCGTGGCGAAGGGGTCATGGAGACCTTCCATCTCGTCTCCAAGATCACGGCCAAACATCTCTACGCCAGGCTGCAGGGAAAACCGATTCCGGTGGAGAAGGAAAAAACGAAACCGCTGGCTGCGATGCGCGAGCCCGAGGCGGCGCCACCGGAGATCAACCCGTTCGCCGACTCCGTCCCCTTCCCCGAATCGCAGGTGGACAGCAGTTACGAGCGGATGGAAGAAGTGTCGCTGGAACAGCTTCTCTCCGAGGGCCGCGAGCGTCCGGCCACGATGTCGGGCGACGTGGCGGTGCCGGTCATCGAGGACGTCGACGAGCACATTGAGGAAATCGAAGAGCTCGACGCCACCGAGTTGGTGCCGCCCGAGGAGCCCGCGGTCGCGGTCATGGCGGAACCGGAGCCGGCTCCTGGCGATGATCGCGTCGCCACGCTCGAACAGCAGGTGCGCTCTCTCGAATCACAACTCGATTCGCTCCGTTCCGGGCATCGCGCGGAGATCGAATCGATCCTCAACGACCTCGAATCGATGACTGCAAGACTCCGCAGACTTGCCAATACGCAGACCTGAATTTACAATCGCCCAACATCTTATTTGGAGGAACAAAATGCGCCGGACGTTTTCCGCGGTACTGATTCTGTCGTGTGTTTTTGCTGGTTGCCGTGCCAAGGAAGCAAAGATCTCCCAGGAGCTGGAAAAGCACGGGACGATGGATCTGATGAAGGATGTTTCGAACGACAAGTACACGCCGCCGTCGGATGGCAAGCTCACCGACGCGCAGATGAACATGTATCTCAAGGTCCGCGGTCATGAGAAGGACATCGCCCAGGTGGCGCGCAAGGAAGCGCAGGCCCACGCCGATGCCGCCAAGAAAGCGGGCGAGAAATCGATCGCCGGCATGCTGGAAGGCTTCAAGACCATCGGATCGGCGGCGGACATGCTCACCGCCGACATCCGCGCCGCGAAGGACCTGCACTACAACACGCAGGAGTATCTCTGGGTCAAGAGCCAGGTGATGGCCGCCAGCGCCGCGGCGATGACGGCGAAGATGACCGAGGGCATCAATGCATCGTTCGACGCCACGTACGCGCAGATGAAGAAGTCGTACGACGAGGCCAAAGACGACCAGTCGAAGAAGATGTACAAGGAAATGCTCGACAACTACGACAAGCAGCGCGCCGAGATGAAGAAGGACGCCACGCAGGTCTCGCCGGCCATGGCCTACAACCAGCAGCTGATCGCCAAATATGACGGCGCCCTCAACGCCATCGCCACCGAAATGGCGAAGTGGGAAGAGAAGCCCGGCGACGCCCAGAAAGCGATGAACGACTACCAGGCCGGCGTCGACAAGGCCGTGGCGGACGCGAAGAAGGGGCAGTAACCGCGCCAACGTGGGCCGGACTCTAGTCCGACCGGTTCTTGCGCGGACGATCGTTTCAAGCCGGGTTTTTCAGGTGTAGGTCGGACTGGAGAGTCCGACCTACGTTTCCCGACCTGCGTTTGCGCCGCGATACGATTCACTCCATGACCGTCCGTTCCTTCCCCGCCCAACTCGCCTGTTCCCTCTGCAACGCCACCTTCGCCATCCGCGAACTGATGAACCTCTGCCCGAACGACGGTGCGCCGTTGCTCGTGCAGTACGAGCTCGCGCCGAACCCGGAGCTGCGCGCCGGGATCCGTTCGCGGGCGGCGACGATGTGGCGCTATCGCGAAGTGTTGCCGATCGACGATCAGACCGAGATCGTCACGCTCGGGGAAGGCATTACACCGCTGCTGCCGTCGGCGCGATTCGAAAACGTCTGGATCAAGGACGAGTCGAAGAACCCGACGCGCTCGTTCAAATCGCGCGGGATGGCTGCCGCCGTGACGATGGCCCGGCGCCTCGGCGCGCGCAGTCTGGCCGCGCCGACGGCGGGCAATGCCGGTGCCGCGCTCTCCGCGTACGGCGCGCGTGCGGGATTGCCTGTCTTCGTGGCCATGCCGCGGGATACGCCGCAATCGATCGTCGATGAGTGCCGGAGTTTTGGTGCCGAGGTCGAGTTGGTGGCGGGTGTCATCACCGATGCGGGCAAGCGAGTGGCGCAGTACATCGCCGGCAACGGCGGCTTCGATCTCTCGACGCTGAAGGAGCCTTATCGCGTCGAAGGCAAGAAGATCATGGGCTACGAACTGCTCGAAGACCTCGGCAGGCTGCCCGACGTCATCCTCTATCCGACCGGCGGCGGCACGGGCCTGATCGGCATGTGGAAGGCGTTCGACGAGATGGAGCGCCTCGGCTGGATCGACTCGAAACGCCCGCGCATGTTCACGGTGCAGTCGAGCGGCTGCGCGCCGGTCGTGCGCGCCTTCAACGAAGGGCTCGACACCGCGCCGGAGTGGGAGTCGCCGCAGACCGGCGCGTGGGGACTGCGCGTTCCGCGCGCCATCGGCGACCGGCTGATGCTGCGCGCGTTGCGCGATTCCGGCGGCGGCGCGATCGCGGTCGATGAAGCGCAGATCGAAACGGCGGCCGCGGAGCTGCGGACGACGGAAGGCATCGACGCCGGTCCCGAGGCGGGCGCGGCATTGTTAGCGCTGCGCGAGCTGCTGGCGGCGGGGACGATCAGGAAGGACGAGACCGTCGTCCTCTTCAGCACGGGCGGCAATAAATATCGCTGAGTGAGCCGGGTCACCGTGAAAACGGCGGTGCTGCGTTACGTTCCCGTCAACGTCCGACGCCCAGCAACGTCTGATGAACACCGAGGAATGACATGAGAGCTCGTTTCGCAGCACTGCTGTGCGCCGTTGTGGCGCTCGGCGGACAGGCCATCGCGCAATGCCCCGCCAACAGCCAGCCTCCCGTATCGCAGTCGCCCAGCGGGACGAATCTGAACGCCAGCTCGCCGATCACCTTCAGCTGGACGCCGGCGACCTCGAGCGCCGTCACCGGCTATGTTGTCAACATCAGCACGGGGACTCCGAACACCACCGTCGCCTGCACGGCCAGCGGCGCGGACGCCAGTTCCTGCACCGTGAACAGCCTGCCCAACGGCCAGTACGTCTGGGCGGTGAAGGCCACGACGAACGTCTCCAACTGCGAGCTCGGTTCTGCCGGCAAAACGTTCACCGTCGGCTGCCTCACCAGCGCGCCGTCGATTCAATCGCCCTCGGATAACTCCACCAACGTTTCGCAGACGCCGACGATGACCTGGAGCGCCGTCAGCGGCGCCGATCAGTACGACGTCTACTTCGGCGAAGTCGGTTCGGGCGCGTGCCTGGGACAGCCGGTCTTCACGACGACGTCGCTGAGCTTCAACCCGCCCGGAACGCTCAAGGCCAATACCAGCTACGAATGGCGCGTCGTGGCCAAGAAGAGCGGCACGAACTGTCCGTTCCCCTCCAGCAGCTGCGCCTCGTTCAAAACCACGGGCGCGGTCTGCAATCCGCCGGGATCGTTCAATCTGATCGGACCGGCGAACAACAGCACTGCCAGTGCGACGCCGACGCTGAGCTGGTCGCCGGCCTCGGGCGCCGACAAGTACCTCATCCACTTCGGCACGCAGAATCCGCCCGCGCCGACGGTGAACGATCCGCGCCTGAGCGCATCGACGACCAGCTTCACCTTCGCCCAGCCGCTGCCGGCGGGAACGTACTTCTGGTCCGTCGACGCCTTCCCCGCCTGCAGCACGGCGGTGAAGACATCGAGCGCCGTCTTCAGCTTCACCGTCGCGCCGACTGTCAGCTGCCCGACCACGCCGACGACGCTGATCTCTCCCGCGAACGGAGCTGCCGATGTCCCCTCCAACGTCACCTTCCAGTGGGCCGCGGTAAACGGCGCCATCGCCTACAAGCTCTACATCGCCGAAGCCGGCGACAACACGGGCGACCTCGCGGGGACGACGACGTCGACTTCGCTCACCCGCGTCGTTCCCGACGGTTCGGTGACGTGGTGGGTGGCCACGGTGTTCGACAAGTGTCCGGACATCATCTCCGCGAAATCGACGTTCATCGGCGGAAAGCAGCTCGTTTGTGGCACCGCCACGACGCTGACCTCGCCCGCCGACAACGCCACGGTGACCTCGCCGGTCACCTTTTCGTGGGGCGCGGTTCCCGGCGCCAGCAGCTACCGGCTCTGGATCTCGTTCAACGGCAGCGCGCCGGTGCTTGCCGCGCGCACGAGCAACTCCGGCACCACGCAGCAGGTCTCGCTTTCGAGCGGCACCGGCGAGTGGTACGTGGAGACGCTGTTCAACAACAGCTGCGATTCCACCTTCTCGGCGCATCGCCGTTTCACGGTGGGCACGGGCGCGAATTGCGACGCGCACAAGGCGGCCACGCTCACCTCGCCGATCGGCGGCGCGCAGGTGACCAACCCGATCACCTTCAGCTGGAACGGCAACGATTCCGCGGCGCTGCTCTACCGCGTCTGGGTCTCGATGAACGGCGACGCCTTCTCTGACATCGGCTTCGTCAAGGACACGCATCTGCAGCACGACTTCACCGTCACCGGAAATGGCCTCTGGTTCGTGGAGACGTTTTTCGAAAACTGCCCAGCAGTGAAGTCGGCGGTGACTTCGTTCGTCATCCCCACTCCAGGCTGTCCCTCAGCCAACTCCGGTCCGCAACTCATCGCACCGGCCGACAACTCCACCGTCCCCTCGCCCGTCACGCTGAGCTGGACCGCCGTTGCCAAGGCCACCGAGTACCGCGTCTACGTCTCCATCGACGGCGGCGACTTCAAGGTACTGGCGAAGACGACTGACACGACGATCTCCGGCCCGCTTTCGCCGGGCGCGGTGATCTGGTTCGTCGAAGCGGTCTTGGACGGCTGCCCCTCGCTCCGCTCCGCCGCATTTCACTTCACCGTCGCGCGCGCTCAGAATTGCCCGACGGACGGCCCGACGCTGCTCGCCCCCGCCGACGGCGCCGTGAACCTCACCTCACCGGTCCGTTTCGCCTGGACGGCGGTCAACGGCGCCAGCGGCTACGTGGTCCTCCTCCGCAACGATGACGGCGCGGAGACACGGATTGCGCAGACGCAGCAGACCGAGGTCACGGTCGAAGTGCCGGACGACGAGAATGAATGGTGGGTGGTGGCGTTCATCAACGGCTGCACCCCCGTCGAATCGAAGCACTTCAAGTTCACGGTCCCGGAAAACGACTGCGACGGCAAACGGCCGATTCTCTTCACGCCCGCCGACAACCCCACCGGTCTGGCATCGCCGGTGCGCTTCGAGTGGTCGCGCATCCCCGACGCCGCCGGATACAAAGTGTGGGCGGCAGCCGGCGACCAGGGCGAGAGCGTGATCGGCTCGACGACCGACAACAAGCTGATTGCAGACGTGCCGAGCGGCGTGATCCGCTGGCGCGTCGAAGTCCTTTACCGACTCTGCCCCTCCCTCTCCTCGGCCATCAGCTCGTTCACCGTGCTCAAGACGCCGCCGCCGTGCAGCACGCCCGGCCGGCCGCTGGCCAACGGTCCGGGGCAGGTGACCTCGAACAGCGAGTACACGATCCGCTGGAGCACCGTCTCCAACGCAACGAGCTACGAAGTCCAGGAATCGACGACGACCGACTTCGCCAGCGCCACGACCTTCGTCGTCGGTGACCAGTCGGCGAAGTTCATCGTGGCGTCGTCCCAGACAGCGTTGAAGTTGTTCTACCGCGTCCGCGCCATCAGCAACTGCAGCGACGACCGCGGCCCGTACTCGCCGGTGGTCGTCGTCACCGTCCTCCCCGACAAGCCGCAGCGCCAGGTGAGCGTCGAAGTGGGCACGGCCAGCACCATCCGGCAGACCATCTTCATCCCCGGCAGGACACCTGCCGTTCCGTTCACCGCCCGCGCCGACAAGCCGTGGGCGACGGTGGCGCCGGCATCCGGCACGCTCGGCCCCGATGGCGTCACGCTGACGATCATTTCCGATCCGGTGGCGCTCAAGCTCGGCACCAACACCGCCACGATCATCCTCACCGTCGGCGCCGCCGGCAAGACCAACGTCGTCGCCACCGACACCACGCCGGTCAGCGTGCCGGTCTCGGTGACGACCGTGACCCCGGTCTCGCCCGGCGGCAAGACCACGCCGCTCCCGAACTCGCTGATCATCCCCGCTGTCGGTCACGCCACCGGCGCCAATGATTCGTTGTTCGAATCGGACATCCGCATCGCCAACACCAGCGCGCAGGCGATGAAGTACCAGCTCAATTTCACGCTCACGCGCACCGACGCCTCGCAGTCGGGATCGTCGACGACGATCCAGGTCGATCCCGGCGCCACCATGGCGCTCGACGACATCCTGACCAGCTTCTTCGGCGCCGGCTCGGACGGAACGAGCGCCCTCGGCGTTTTGGAAATCCGCCCGCTGACGACGACGTCGACGACGTTCTCGTCACCGTCGCCTGTAAGTGTCCAGACGGTGGCCTCGAGCCGGACGTACAACTCCACGCCGACCGGCACCTTCGGCCAGTTCATCCCGGCCATCGCCTTCTCGAACTTCATCGCCAGGTCGGCCGACTCCTCGAACAAGATCGTGCTGTCACTGCAGCAGATCGCGCAATCGTCTGCCTACCGCACCAACTTCGGCATCGTCGAAGGAGCCGGTGAGCCGGCCGACGTCCTGGTTCACGTCTTCAACAACGCCGGCGTGGAGGTTGTGGCGCCGATTCCGATCTCCCTCATGCCCGGCGAGCACCAGCAGCGCAGCATCCTCGCCGAAAACGGTATCACCCTGACCGACGGCCGCTTCGAAGTGGAAGTGGTCTCCGCCACCGGCAAGGTGACCGCGTACGCCTCGGTGATCGACAACCTCACCAACGATCCGCTGATGGTCTTCCCGGTTCTGAAAGGCGCCGAATCGGCGACGCGCTACGTCATCCCCGGCGTTGCCGACATCAACAACGGTCTGGCCAGCTGGCGCAGCGACATCCGCCTCTTCAACCCGACGACGGCGCCGGTCACGGCCACGCTGGCCTACTTCCCTCAGCCCGGCAACACCGGCGCCAGCGGCACGAAGCAGGTCACGATTTCCGCCGGCCAGGTAATGGCCATCGACAACGCCCTGCAGAATCTCTACACGCTCTCCAACTCCGGCGGCTCGATGCTGGTGACGACGTCATCGAGCTCGAAGCTGGTGGTCACCGCGAGAACCTACAACCAGACCTCGAACGGCACCTACGGCCAGTTCATCCCCGCCGTAACGCCCGCCGGCTCGATCGGCCTGTCGGACAACCGCATCCTGCAACTCCTCCAACTCGAGTCCTCCGACAAGATGCGCACAAACCTCGGCTTCGTGGAAACGAGCGGCAGCCCGGTGACGATCGAAGTCACCGCCATCCCCTCGGACTCGAAAATCGCCGCAAAGGTCCAGATCCCGCTGGCCGCGAATCAGTTCCTGCAAACGTCACTAGCCCAATTCGGCCTCGGCACCGCCTACAACGCACGAGTAACGGTGAAGGTGCTCAGCGGCAGCGGGAGGGTGACCGCATACGGATCGGTAATCGACGCCGCGACACAGGATCCTACGTACGTCCCCGCGCAGTAACCCCTGGGAGCGCGGGCGTCCCGCCCGCCGAGCTTGGCAACATCCTGCCTAACTGCGGGCGGGACGCCCGCGCTCCCAGCGCTATCGCACCTTCCGCACTCTCTGTTGATTCGTGACCGAGTACTCCAGCACCCACAAATCCCCGTTCGGCGCGACCGCGCCTCCAGACGGCGACCACGGAACCGTCGAGCGTGCCACGACATCGATCCGTCCGGCAGGCGTGATCCGCTTGACTACCCGATCCGCCGAGGCGGCGACGTAGACGTTTCCCGCGCGATCGAGAAATACGCCCTGCACGCGATGCCGGTCGTCGCCGATCAGCGCGTGCGAGCTGAGGTTGCGGGCGATCGTGGTCACCTTGCCGTCCGGCGTGATGCGGACGAGATCGAGCAGATCGATCAGGTAAACCACACCGTTGGGGGTAACGGAAAGCCAGCGGATGTCTTTGAACGGCGCGCGCGCCATCGTCACCGCGCGGCCGTCCGGGGAGCGGCGGCGGATCTCGTTTTTGTCGTGGATGGCGAAGTACTGGTTTCCGGCCGCGTCGCGCGTGAAACTGAAGTCCTCGTTGAATCCCGGCCGCGGCGGATGGACGAACGAGATGCGGCCGTCAGGCGTGCGCTTCCACACCGCGTTACCCCATGTCTTCAGCGTCTCGCCGTTGTACCAGACGTTCTCGCCGTAGAGCGTGTCGTTGGCGTCGAGCCAGAGCTCGTGGGAGTGAACGCGCGGTACCGCCACCGACTGCGTTCCGTCCGGCGCGATCCGCAGGATCTGGGTCAGGTCGCTGTAGTAGACGTTGCCCTTCGAATCGATGACCACGCTCACGCTCGGATGCGCGAACGCCGAGGCCGCGGTGAAGAGAAGGCACACGATCAGTGTTCTCATGACCTGCATATAATGCGCGCCGCGTTTAGATCACGGGAGGTTTCCTTGGCAGAACAACAGTACGACGTGGTGGTCATCGGCAGCGGTCCGGGCGGGTATGTTGCCGGCATCCGCGCCGGTCAGCTGGGCCTGAAGGTCGCCGTCGTCGAAAAAGATCCATTCCTCGGCGGGACGTGCCTGCACCGCGGCTGCATCCCCACCAAATCGCTGCTCGAAAACGCCGACGTCTGGTCCAAGATCCAGAAGGCGAAGGAGTTCGGCATCACTGTCGGCGACGTCACCCTCGACTGGAGCGTCGTCCAGACCCGCAAGCAGGGCGTCGTCGACGCCAACGCCAAGGGCATCGAGTTCCTTTTCAAAAAGAACAAGGTCGAGCGCATCACCGGCTTCGGCAAACTGGCGGGAAAAGGCATCGTCGATGTTGACGGCCAGAAGCTCAACACGAAGAACGTCATTCTGGCCATGGGCTCCGTCCCGAAGGACCTGCCCCACATCAAGGCCGACGGCAAGCGGATCATCAACTCCGATCACATCCTCAAGATCAGCGAAGTCCCCAAGTCGATGCTGGTCATCGGTGCCGGCGCGGTCGGCTGCGAATTCGCCTCGATCTTCGCCCGCTTCGGCACCAAGGTCACCATCGTCGAAGTGATGCCGCACCTCCTGCCGATCGAAGATGAAGAGATCTCGAAAGAGTTCACCCGCATCTTCAAGAAGAAAGGCATCGAAGTACTGACCGATGCCAAAGTCGAGTCAGCCGAAGTCGGCGGCGACGGCGTCAAAGTCGTCGTCAGCTCGAAAGGCAAACAGCAGACCTTCGACGTCGAGATCGTCCTCTCCGCCACCGGCCGCCGCGCGGTCACCGAGGGTTGCGGACTGGAAGGGACGAAGGTCGTTCTCGACCGCGGCATGGTCCAGGTCGATCCGTTCATGCGTACCGGTGAGCCGAACATCTACGCCATCGGCGATATCGTCCCCACGCCCGCCCTGGCCCACTGCGCCTCGGCCGAGGGAATCCTGGCGGTCGAGAAGATCAAGGGGCTGGAAGTTCGCCCGCTCAACTACGACCACGTTCCCAACGCCACCTACACCGACCCCGAGGTCGCCTCGGTCGGCTTGACGGAAAAGAAGGCGAAAGAGCGCGGCTACGACGTCAAGATCGGCAAGTTCCCCTTCACCGCCAACTCCAAAGCCAAAATCCTCGGTGAAGCGGGCGGCCTGGTGAAGTTCGTCTCCGACAAAAAATACGACGAGCTTCTCGGCGTCCACATCGTCGGCCCGAAGGCGACGGAACTGATCGCCGAAGCCTGCGCCGCGCTGGAGCTGGAAGCGACCAGCGAATCGATCGCCAAGACCATCCACGCCCATCCGACGTTGTCCGAGGCGATGATGGAAGCCGGCGAGGACGTGGCCGGGCACTCGATACACCAGTAGATGACGCACGATTGTCATGCCGAGCCCGGCGGCGCCCCGGAGGGGCAAAGCACGGCGAAGAATCCCCAGCCGGTAGCCGCGGCCAAACGTACGCGGGTTCAGCCGGGGATTCCTCGCCGCGCTCAGCCCCTCCGGGGCCGCCGCCGGCTCGGAATGACAGGAAAACGATGACTCTAGAAACCCACGGCCGCACCCGCGAGAACCTGCTCGAGATCGACTACTTTCTCCGGCTGACCCGGACGCTCGAAGAGCGTCTGGTCGCGCTCTTCCGCCAGGCGAAAGTCATCGGCGGCCTCTATCGCTCCCTCGGCCAGGAGGGTGAATCGGTGGCCGCGGCGTACGCGCTCGACTATGCGCTGGGGGACGTCGTCCAGCCGCTGATCCGGAACATGGGCTCGATCCTAGTTGCCGGCGCCAAGCCGGTTGACATCATCAAGCAGTACATGGCCAAGGGCGACTCGCCGACACGCGGCCGCGAACTCAACATCCACTTCGGCCATCCGGCGCGCGACGGGTTCATTGGCCAGATCTCCATGCTCGGCGACATGATCCCGGTCATGGCCGGCATCGCTCTCGCCGGCCGGATGCAGAAACGCAATCTCGTCAGCCTGGCCTTCATCGGCGACGGCGCGTCGTCCACCGGCGCGTTTTACGAGGGGATGAACTTCGCCACCGTGCAGAAGCTCCCGATGGTGGTCGTGCTCGAAAACAACGGCTACGCCTACTCGACGCCGACGGTGAAACAGAGTCTGTTGAAATCGCTCGCTGATAAGGCCCACGCCTTCGGCTGCGCCAGCGAGACCGTCGACGGCAACGACGTCCTGGCTACGTATGCGGTTACTAAGCGCGCCGTCGAGCGCGCCCGCGCCGGCGAAGGGGTGACGCTCATCGAAGCGAAGACCTTCCGCATGAAAGGCCACGCCGAGCATGACAACCAGTCGTACGTCCCGCCGGAGCTGATCGAGGAATGGTCGGCAAAAGATCCGGTGGTCCGCTTCGAGAAGGCGCTGACCGATGCCGGCATCGCCACCGCCGCCGAATTCGAATCGATCCAATCGCGCGTCCGCCGCGAAGTCGATGCCGCCACGGATGAAGCCGAACGCTCGCCGATGCCGAAGCCGGAAGAGGCGGGCCTCGGGTTGTACGCTGGGGATGGATACTGGGATGCCTGAAACCACCTACCTCGACGCCATCCGCGAAGCGATGATCGAAGAGATGCGGCGCGATCCGCGCGTCTTTCTCATCGGCGAAGACGTCGGCGCCTATGGCGGCGCGTTCAAGACCAGCGCCGGGATGATCGACGAGTTCGGGCCGGAGCGCGTCATCGACACGCCGATTTCCGAGGTGGCCATCGTCGGCGCGGCGTCGGGGGCAGCGCTCATGGGGATGCGGCCCATCGCCGAGATGCAGTTCATCGACTTCATCACCTGCGCCTACGACATGCTGGTCAACTTCACCGCCACCTCGCGCTATCGCGTCGGCAGCTCGTGTCCGATCGTGGTACGCGGACCGGCCGGCGGCGGCACGCACGGCGGCCCGTTCCACTCGCTCAACCCCGAGGCCATGTTCATGAACCGGCCAGGGCTGAAGATCGTCGCACCGGGGACGGCGTACGACGCCAAAGGACTGCTCAAGGCCGCCATCCGCGACGACGATCCGGTGCTCTTCATCGAGCACAAATACCTCTACCGCCGCATCAAGGAAGATCTGCCAACGGACGACTACATCGTACCGATCGGCAAAGCAAACGTGCGGCGGCAAGGCAGCGATCTCACCATCATTACCTGGGGCTCGATGATCTACGTCGCCGACGACGCCGCTGCGGAGCTGGCGAAAGACGGCGTTTCGACCGAGGTCATCGACCTCCGATCGATCATTCCGTTCGATGAAGAGGCGATCCTGAACTCGGTCGCCAAAACCAATCGCGTCATCATCCTGCACGAAGCGCCGCTCACAGGCGGTGCCGGCGCCGAGTTCGCCGCGCGCATCGCCGAGAAAGCATTCGACTACCTCGATGCGCCGGTCAAACGCGTGGCCGCGCTCGACGTTCCCACCCCCTACTCGCCGCCGCTCGAGGCCTTCTATCTACCGAATCGCGATAAAGTTCTTGCCGCGGCAAGAGAACTGCTTGCGTACTGACTCAGGAGTTACCCGCAATGGCCATAGACGTCGTCATGCCCCAGATGGGCGAATCGATCGCAGAAGGAACCGTCGTTCGCTGGCTCAAGAAGGTTGGAGAAGCCGTCGAGCGCGATGAGCCGCTTCTGGAGATCTCCACCGACAAAGTCGACGCCGAGATCCCCTCGCCCGCGAACGGAACGCTGAGCGAAATCATCGCCCAGGAAGGCCAGACCGTCGGCGTCAACACCGTGGTGGCCCGCATTGCCGGACAAGGCGAAGCCGCCGGCGCGAGCGCGCCCGCCCCAGCCGCACCACCGCCACCACCACCCGCCGCCCCGCCAGCTCCAGAACCGAAGCCCGCGCCGCAGCCCGAAGCCGTGAAACCGGCCGAGCAACCTGGCAACCCAGTAGCCCAGCAACCGAGTACTCCGGCGCCCGAACCGCCGCCCGACCTCGCAACCGCGGAACCGCCCGACCCCGATTCCCTCGACGAACGCCGCCGCACCAAATCGTCCCCTCTCGTCCGCAAAATCGCCCAGGAAAACAACGTCGACATCACCCGCATCCAGGGCTCCGGCGTCTCCGGCCGCGTCACCAAGAACGACATCCTCGATTTCATGCAGCGGCCGGCATCGGCGCCGGCAACGCAGCAGCCCCCAGCAGCAACCCAGCAACCCGCTCCCGCTCCTCGTCCCCCCGCCATGACCTTCGCCGCCGGCGAGAACAACCGCATCGAGCCGCTCTCGGTGATGCGCAAGAAGATCGCCCAGCACATGGTCCTTTCCAAGCAGACCTCGGCGCATGTGACGACGGTCTTCGAGGTCGACTTCACCGCCATCGACAAACTGCGCCGCCAGTACAAAGACGCCTACGCCGAGCGCGGCACCAAGCTGACCTTCCTCCCCTTCGTGGTTCAGGCCATCGTGGCCGGCCTGCGCGAGTTCCCCATCATCAACGCCTCGATGGACGAGTCGTCGGTCATCTATCACCGCGATCTCAACATCGGCATCGCCGTCGCTCTCGATTGGGGCCTGATCGTCCCGGTAGTGAAGAACGCGGACGAGAAGAACATCCTCGGCCTCTCGAAAACGATCAACGAGCTCGGCGAGCGCGCCCGCACCAAGAAGCTCTCACCCGACGATGTGCAGGGCGGGACGTTCACCATCACCAACCCCGGCATCTTCGGCGGCCTGTTCGGCACGCCGATCATCAATCAGCCGCAGGTGGCCATCCTCGGCGTCGGCGGCGTGAAGAAGCGGCCGGTGGTGGTGGAGACGAAGGAGGGCGATTTCATCGCCATCCGCTCGATGTGCATCCTCTCGCTGACCTTCGATCACCGCCTGATCGATGGCGCGATCGCGGATCAGTTCATGGCCAGGGTCAAGAGCGTCATCGAAGCGGGGCAGTTCACGTTGTAACTTTCACAAGCACAGACAGGAGTGTCTGTGCCACATAACCCGGGCCAATGTGGCACAGACACTCCTGTCTGTGCAGATGGTTCCAATGCGAAGGCACCTGATCTTCCCGATCCTTCTCCTCGCCACCGCCGCGCACGCCCAAGGCATCAAAAGCAACGCCCCGCGCCAGACCAGCGGGCCAATCCCCTTCCCTGCCGCCGATGAACACTGGCTCCGCGCCCGCTCCAAACATTTCGTGTTCGTCAGCAGCGCGGACGAACGCCGGACGCGCGCCGTGGCCGCGGAACTGGAGACGCTGGCCTCGGCATTGACGCAGGTCGACTCCACCTTCAGCGCACCGACGGCCACGCCAACGGTGGTCATCCTCTTCTCCCGGCCTCGCGAGAGCCGGCCCTATTTCGACATGCTGCTCAACCGGCGCGACGCCAACGCCAGCGGCATTTTCGTCTCGCTGCGCGACGGCAGTTCGATGCTGATCAACGACGGCTACAGCTGGCGCGGCAGCGATCGCGCGCCGTTGCACGAGCTCATTCACTACCTCATGCAATCGGGCGATGCCAGGGCGCCGCTCTGGCTGGAAGAAGGGATCGCCGAGTACTTCAGCAACGCCACCATCCGGTCGCGATCGATCTCCGCCGGCGAGCCGATGAGGAATCACATCTCCGTCCTCCGCCAGCGCGTGCGCATCCCGCCGGCGCAACTTTTCGCCGCCGCGCGCGACTCCGATTTCTACACCGGCGCCAGCCAGGCCACGTTCTATGCCGAGAGCTGGGCCATCGTCGACTGGCTGGTGCGCAGCTCATCCGGCAACGGCGCCAATTTCTACGCCTTCGTCCGCGACGTCTCGCACGGTGCGACCGTCGAGGCGGCGCTGCAATCGCGCTTTCACCGCACCCTGCGCGATCTCGACTTTGCGCTGTCCCGATTCGCCAGGCCGCAACGCGATGATTGGGCCATCACGCTGACTGTCCCTGCCAGCGATCTCTCCGTCACCGTCCAACCGATCGATCGCGCCACCACGCTTTACGAGCTCGGACATTTCCTCGCCGGGATCGCCGAGCTCTCCGCCGATGCCGAGCGCCACTACCGCGCGGCACTCGACGCCGATCCGCATCACGCCCGCGCCCTCGCCGGCCTGGGCACGCTGCGCGCGGCGGCCGCGAAGTACGCCGAGGCGACACCGCTGTTCGAGCAGGCCATCGCCGCGGATGGGAACGATTCCGAGGTCGCGCTGGCGTACGCCGAGGGGCTGATGCAGGATCAGATCGGCGCGCTGGCGCAGACCTCGGACACCACCGACGACGACGTCGCCCGCTTCCACAAAGCACGCACACTGGTTCAACGAGCGCTCGAACATCGCGGCGATGACGGTTTCCCCGCTGGCCGCGCCATCGGCGACCTCGGCATGACGTACAGCGTCGAGAATGACGTCGCTCCCGGCATCGCCGCTCTCGAAGAGGCCTCCAAGCTCCTCCCCACCCGCACCGACTTTGCTCTCCATCTGCTGGCGATGTACCGCCGCGCCGGCGATCGCGCCAACGCCGATCCCCTTTTCGCGCGGCTCGATGCCATTCACAACCCGCAAGTCTCCTTCGCCGCCCGCGCTGTGATCGTGCGCGCCGAGCTCGCGCGCGCAAACGCGCTCTCGCACGAGCAGCGTCTCGACGAAGCGGCGGCCATCATCCGCGAGCTGGCCGCCAATACCTCGGACGCGGACGCCCGGCGCGCCTTCGAGGCGCAAGCCGCCGAGCTGGCCCGCGTCGCCGCACAGAACCGGCAGATCGAGGCCTACAACAAAATCGTCGCGCAGGTGAACTCGGGCCGCTATCGCGAAGCAATCAAAGCCGTCGCCGAGCTCCTCGACACCGCCACCGACCCCGATATCGTCCGCGACGCCAGGAAGCTGCAGAAAGAATTAGCGGAGTGGCGGCCGTAGGCCAAAGCGTAGCGCCGTCGGCGCTACGCTTGTCCCAGGGAATGCCGCGCACGCGTAACGCGTATTCGCAACCGCGATGCGCGTGTGTGAGCTCCGCAACCTTCACCTCGTCACGTACGAGAACGGCATGCGGCTGCAGCAGAAACTGGTGGAGTTGCGGCAGGAAGAGGCCATCCCCGATCAGCTCCTCCTTCTCGAGCATCCTCCCGTCATCACCCTCGGGCGCGGCGGCGACGCGCGCAATCTCCTCGCTCCTGCCTCGACGCTGGCTTCCGAGCGCGTTCGTTTTTTCGAGACCACACGCGGCGGCGACATCACCTACCACGGTCCCGGCCAGCTCGTTGGCTATCCGATCGTCCACCTCGGCGAAGGCAACCGCGACGTCCGCAAGTACGTGACCAAGCTCGAAGAGGTCCTGATCCGCACCGTCGCCCACTACGGCATCACCGCCGAGCGCGCCGAGGGGAAACGCGGCATCTGGGTGGGCAACGACAAGATCGCCGCCATCGGAGTGCGCATCGCGCGATGGGTCACCTCGCACGGCTTCGCGCTGAACGTGTCGACCAACCTCGATCACTTTCGCTTGATCACGCCCTGCGGGTTGCACGGCACAGGCGTGACCTCGATTGCCCAACTCGCCGGACGCGACATCGCGCTCGATGAAGTACGCGCCATCGTTGCGGAGAAATTCGCCGGCGTCTTCGAACGGGACGTCGTGCCGCACGCCGAGACAATTCGTCTGATCAAGGTCATCGTTCACGACGGCGAACGCGTTCTCCTGCTTCATCGCCGCCCCGAGCGGGGTAACTTCTGGCAGCCGATCACCGGCTCGATCGAAGAGGGAGAAACTCCTGCAGACACCGCGCGTCGCGAACTGACCGAGGAGACCGGGTACGACGGCCAGCCGGAGGCGATCGATCTCCGGCAATCGTTCATGATCGAATCGCACTTTCTGGAAGCGAAGCACCCGCCGCCGATCATCGCCGACGAGTCCTGCTTCGTCTTCGAATTGCCGCCCGGCGCATCGATCCGCATGGACAAGGACGAGCACAACGACTACGGCTGGTTCTCATTCGCCGAGGCCTATGAAAGGATTCGCTGGAGCGACGATCGGGAGGCGCTGGAGAAAGTGGAGTTGCGGTTGCGCGGTAACGCGGTCGCGCAGTCGCGCAGCGAAGACACCGCGACACCGCGAGATCTCGCAACCGCGCAACCAAACTCATGACCGCTATCGATCCAAAAGCACCCATCAACCGCCGCGCCGGCCATCGACCGGCGTGGCTCAAGATCCGTGTGCCCGGCGATCTGGCGGAGCTTCCGGTCTCGAAGCTGATGAACGACCTGGCGCTCAACACCGTCTGCCAGGAAGCGCGCTGCCCGAACATTTTCGAGTGCTGGAGCGCCGGCACGGCCACCTTCATGATCCTCGGCGAAATCTGCACGCGCCGCTGCACCTTCTGCGCGGTCGGCAAAGGGAAGCCGCTCGCCGCCGATGCCGGTGAGCCTCGCCGCGTCGCCGAGGCGGTGTCGAAGATGGGCGTGAAACACGCGGTCATCACCATGGTCAATCGCGACGACATGCCCGACGGCGGTGCTGACCATGTCTCGCAAACCGTCCGCGCCGTTCGCGAAGAGACCGGCGCCGCGGTCGAGGTGCTGATTTCCGATCTCGAAGGCAATCGCGACGCACTTCGGATCGTCATCGCATCCGGCCCCGAGGTGCTCGCGCACAACGTCGAGACCGTCCCAAGGCTCTATCCTGCGGTGCGACCGGTTGCCAAGTACAAGCGCTCGCTCGACGTGCTGCGCTGGGCCTCCGAAGAGCGCATCGACAACATGTTGACCAAATCTTCCCTCATGCTCGGCCTCGGCGAGACCGAGGAGGAAGTGCTGGCCGTCGCCCGCGACCTCCGCGACGCCGGCGTCGACATCGTCACCTTCGGCCAGTACCTCGCCCCGACCGGCAATCACCATCCCGTCCGCCGCTACTACACCCCCGAGGAGTTTGCAGAGCTCGGAGCGACGGTGAAGGCGATGGGGTTCCATCACGTCGAGTCCGCGCCGCTCGTGCGCAGTTCGTACATGGCCCATCGGGCCTTGCACACGTAGGTCGGACAACGTAGGTCGGACTCTCCAGTCCGACCTCTCGCGAATCCTCCTCGTCGCTGAAGTTTCAGACCCCGGCCAGCCGGTCGGACTGAGAGTCCGACCTACGTTGTCTGACCGTATACAATCCCGCCCCGATGCCGCGGGTCATTTTCGTCGATGAGGGAAAAGCGGCGGAGTTTCCCGCGGGGTCCACGCTCCTCTCCTGCGCCGGCGCGATGGACGTGCGCGTCAGTCACGTCTGCGGCGGCGACGGCGCGTGCGGGACTTGCAGGGTGGAAGTCATCGACGGCTGGGATAACCTCACGCCGCCGACGCCCGACGAGACGTATAAGGAGCTCGAAGCCCCCTACCGGCTGTCCTGCCAGTCGAAACTGATCGGTGATGTGATTTTGAAGGTAGCGAAGATTGAGTGAAAACGTTGTTGGTGCTCGGTTGGCGGTGCTCCTACACACTGACAACCGGCTACTGACAACCGACAACGAGGCATACATGACCACAATCGAAGCAACTCCCACCGTACTCACCAACGAACAACTCAACACCCTCTTCCAGTACACTATCGAGGCCTACAAGACCTTCGAGAAGCTGGCGGAGAATCTGCCGAATCCGCTGACGGCGAAGATGTTCGAGCAGTTCGCCGCCGACGAGCGCGCCGCCCGCGATCTGATCGAGATGAAGATCGCCGCCACCGGCAACGCCCGCAGCCGCGTCACCCTGGCCAGCGATCTTGCCTTTCAGGACATCCTCGAGGGCGACCTCTCCTATCGCGAGACCACCGAGTTCCTCATCGCCCGTGAACGAACAATGGAGCGCAAGCTGGCCGAGCTCGGCCGCGGCACCACCCTCATCGACCGTGGCTTCGTGGTCTACCTCGGCGCATCCAAACGCTCGCACATCGTCGAGCTGGAGCGCGAGCTGGAATTGACGAAGATCGACCGCGATTGGTTCAAGCGCGAGGACGCCGAAACACGTCTCATCCGCGGCGCCGCCACACCATGAACCTCTCGATCACCCAGACCGCCGCCCAGCATCTCCAGCAGGAGCTCGACGGCCGCATCCTCCGCATCGCCTTCACCACCGGCTGCGGCGGCAGCGGCTACCGGCTGGCGTACGCCGACGCCCCAATCGATGGCGACGAAGTGGTCGACGCAAACGGCATCCGCATCGCCCTCGACAACATGTCGGCATCCCGTCTCGACGGCGCGGTGATCGAGTACAACGCGGAGGATGAGGGCTACCTGCTCGATCACCCGGATGCCGTGAGCGCGGTCTGGTGCGGATAGCTGCGGCTTCGCCGCGTTGTCTGCGCTGACGCGTGTTGTCGGTTGTCTGCGCTACCGCGCGTGGTCAGTTGAATCCGTCCGCGCGAATGCGGTAGATCACTAAGGCTTCTTCTTAATTCGTGGAAGAGCGGAGCTACCGGCGGCGAAGCCGGCGTGAGAACTTAGCCCCCGGGTTTACCCGGGGGACGTGGATCGCCCCATGTCGGAAGCCCGCTTGAGCGGGCGACAGAAAATGGGATTCGGTCAAGCCCCAATCCTGTCGCCCGCTCAAGCGGGCTTCCAAAAAATGGGTGCATCCGAAAGCCCCGAGTGAATCCGGGGCCTAAGTTCTCACGCCGGCTTCGCCGCGTTCTCTACGCGAGTCGCGCATCCCAACGTCACCGACCACGCGCGCCGCGCAGACAACCGGCAACGCGGCGAAGCCGCAGACAACGCGCGTCAGCGCAATTCCGCAAACTCCAGCGCGTGATACGTGATGATCAGATCCGCCCCCGCCCGCTTGATCGACGTCAGGATCTCGTTCATCACCCGCGGCCCGTCGATCCAGCCGCGCTCCGCGGCCGCCTTGACCATCGAGTACTCGCCGCTGACGTTGTAGGCCGCCACCGGCAGATCGAAGTTGTCACGGGCGGCGCGGATGACGTCGAGATACGACAGCGCGGGTTTGACCATGATCATGTCCGCCCCTTCAGCGACGTCCAGCTCCATCTCGCGGATCGCCTCACGAACGTTGGCCGGATCCATCTGATAGCCACGACGATCACCGAACTGCGGCGCCGATTCCGCGGCTTCGCGGAACGGACCATAGAAACCGGAGGCGTACTTAGCTGAGTAGGCCATGATGCCGATCTCGCTCATGCCGGCATCGTCGATCGCCTCGCGGATGGCACCGACGCGCCCGTCCATCATGTCCGACGGCGCCACGAAATCGGCGCCGGCCGCGGCGAAGGAGACCGCCTGTTTGGCCAGCAGCGGCAGGGTCTGATCGTTGTCGACGTCGGTGACGCCATTGCGCTCGACCAGGACGCCGCAGTGCCCGTGGTCGGTGTACTCGCACAGACAGACGTCGGCCATCACCGACATCTGCGGCACGGCGCGCTTGACCGCGGCGATCGCCGACTGCACCGGCCCGGTCGGATCCCACGACGCCGATCCGATGCCATCCTTGTACTCGGGCAGTCCGAAGAGCAGCACGGCCCGGATCCCGGCGTCGTACGCCCGCCGCGCCTCCTCCGCCACCTCACGCGCGCGGAGCTGGAACACGCCCGGCATCGATCCGATCTCGATCTTCGGCCGCGAGTCAGGGACGACGAAAAGCGGATAGATCAGATCCTCGGGACGGACTACCGTCTCCCGCACCATCGACCGGATCGCTTCCGTACGCCGCAGCCGTCGCGGGCGCATGGCTGGCGCGGTGGTGGCGGTGTCAGTCGGCAACGTCGTCGTCATCGTAGTCATCACTCTCTCCGTAGAAAAAGGCGCGGGCACACTCGCTGGAGCAGAAGCGCCGCCCCGTGGCCCGGTAGACGCAGTCCGCGCAGAAGTGCTTCCCGCACGTCGGGCAATGCTCGAGGATCGCACTCTCCTCGGGATCGCCGCATCGGATGCACTGCTTCCCCTCGTCGGACATTCAAGCGCTCCGCGCCGCCGAAATTTTCCGCGCCGCGCGGCGTTGAGTATATCTTCCGGCCCCCACCCATGGCGGTGTAGCTCAGTTGGTTAGAGCGGGCGTCTCATAAGCGCTAGGTCACTGGTTCGACTCCAGTCACCGCCACCAAATCCCCGTCGCCGCGGCATCATCCTCGCTCAATGCGGTAACGGCAAATTCCAGAAAAACTGCGAGATCCGCACGAGTAACGGATCGGGAACCTCGGCGCCGGCTTCGTTCAGGCGCTTCACTTCTTCGTTGATGCTGACCAACTCCTTCGCGTCGAGCCAGAAGCCGTGACAGGTGGGGCAGTAGTCGAGGATGATGGCCGTGTCGATGTTGAAGTCGACTTTGCGCTTGATGCGATTAGACGCATGAGATCGCCAAATGTGCACTACCCGATGAAAAAAAGTTCGAGAGCTCCATTTTGGCAACTCGCGACCTGTCGCCCACAGGCCGCGTCCTGACATCGACAGGGCGCCGCTTGTCGATGTCAGGCCCGAGCCTGACGACGACAGGACGGGGCGTGAGATCGACAGGGTCCGCCTTGTCCATGTCGGCACGCGGCTTGAGATCGACAGGGTCCGCCTTGTCGATGTCAGGCTGCGGCCTGTCGATCTTCGGCGCAGGACACACACGTCCTGGGGCTTGGCCGCATCAGGGTCCGCGGTCGTCTCGATGCCTTTGGTGGCTCAGATCGCGCGCCGAAGACGTTCCAAAATCAGTCGTTGCGGCATCTCCAGCAGTCATGTAGCGTTAACGCGTCTCAAACCGATTTGTTGTGTCACGAGGAGAAACGATGATTGCTCGAAAGTCCCCGTCGATCGTTGTGTTCGCGATACTCGTAACTGCCATGCTCTGTGTTGCTTCATGCACCACTACCACTACTCGCTACGGAAATGTTCGTCTTAGAACGGCTCGAGCCATTGGCGGCGTCACCTCAGAGCAGGTCAAAGTCAGCAACCTTCATACTTGGATGAACACCAGGTCGTCTGGATTCGCGATGGCCGTATCGCCGGTGTCCGGGAACTGGGAAGCTGAAACGCCCAAAGGACACTACCAATGCCAGTCAGAGGACATGCTTAAGCGCACTGCCAACTGCGTCAAGCGATAGTGTCTGCCCGACCGCGCATCTCGCGCAACTCTCTGCCTTAGCTTGCGAAGGCTCGGCGCCGCCCAACAAGCGGTTGCACCCGACACGAACCGCTGCGAGCTGCGAGCTGCGCCATCGCCAGCAGTCATGTAGCGTTAACCCGTCTCGAACCGGTCGCGTCGTCACAACTCCCGGTAAATCGAAAGTTTTGTTGTGTCACGAGGAGAAACCGATGCTTGCTCGAAAGTCTCCGTCGATCGTTGTGTTCGCGATACTCGTAACTGCCATGCTCTGTGTTGCTTCATGCACCACTACCACTACTCGCTACGGGGATGTTCGTCCTAAAACGGCTCAAGCCATTGGCGGCGTCACCCCAGAGCAGGTCAAAATCAGCAACCTTCATACCTGGGGGGGGAGTGGATACGAGATGTCGGTATCGCCGGTGGGCGGGAACTGGGAAGCTGAAACGCCCAAAGGACACTACCAATGCCGGTCAGGCGACATGCTTAAGCGTAGTACCATCTGCATCAAGCAATAGTGTCTGCCCGACCGCACATCTCGCGCAACTCTGTGCCTTAGCTTTCGAGGCTCGGCGCCGCCCAACAATTCGGCGGATGGGGGTCAGGTCTAAAGTCTAAAGTGAGGAAGGCGAACCAACTTTAGACTTTAGACCTGACCCCCAACGCGACCCAGCAAAGCGTAGCGCCGGCGGCCTCGCCGGCTGGACCGCCAGCGGCTCGCTGGCGCTTCTGTACCGCCGCCGAGCCCGCGGCGGTACAGCCGTCGGGCCGACGGCGCTACGCTTGCTACGCTTGCTTCGCTTACCTCTACTGCGCCGGTACGAACGTCGGATCCTGGGTCTTCTGATCGATCACGGATCCGTATGCGGTGACCTTTCCTTGTCCATCGATGACGCGGACGCTGATCCGCGCGTTGTAGGTGTTCCCCAATCCCAGACTGCTGATGATGGCGAATTGGCGGTATTCGAAGGCGGCTAGGGGGATGTTGACCTTGGGGGCTACCTTGGAATCCGGGAGGATGACCGTCACCTCGGCGGTGGCCGGTTTGCCGGTGACTTCGGCGAGGCCGAGGTTGGTGCGGTATCTCGACGAGTCCTCCATTTGCAGGAGTTGCAACGAGCGTTCGCCGTTGCCTACGGCGTCTGTCGGGGTTACGGCTTGCAGGAATTGGCCGAGGGTTCCCGACGACGTGTCATCGTAGGTTCTCGCGGTGACGACGAGCGGGACCGGGACTGACGTCGTCACGTGCAGGGCGCCGCCGGCGTTGGTCAGGTTGAACGTGGCGTGGACGATGTCGTCGAGCGCTTTGACTTCGCCGGGTTGGATGGTGACGGACTGCGACATGCTGGCCGAGGGGTTGCCGGTTGGGTAGAGGGTCAGCGTGGTGGTCTGCGGGCTGGTGCTGCTGTTGAAGATGCGGACGTCGCTGCGCCAGGTGGCGCCGCTATCGAGGCTGGCCACGCCGGGGATCACGAAGCGCGATGCGCCCGTGCCGCCGATGGGGACGCCGGAGACGAGCAGCGGGTCGGTGCTGCGGCTGTCGATCACCGAGGCATAGGCGGTGACTTTGCCGTCGCCGCTGGTGGCAGCGACTTCGATGTGGCCGTTGGTCAGGGTGATGCCTTTGTCGGCCAGGAAGGCGTTCATCTGGAGTTGTTGGGCGGCCGCAAGCGCGACCGGAAGCTCGAGGATCTTGCTGCCGCCGCCGTTGAAGACGCTGACCAGGAGGTTGACCGGCTTGCCGATCGCTTCGACCAGGCCGAGGTTCGTGCGGAAGGTGTCGGACTGGGCGATCTGCTGGAGGGCCAGGATCGAGGTCACGCCCGGGGCGGCCTTGCCGATGAAGTTCGCCAGCGGCACAGCCGGGATGAACTGGCCGAGCGTTCCGACGGCGGAGGCGTTGAAGGTGCGGCTGGAGGCGACCGTCGAACGGGTGACGCTGACGTCCGGCTTGCCGGCCACGTCGAGCGGCTGCACGGTGAGAACGCCGTTGGAGGAGTCGCCCATGGCGCCGGGGCCGAACCAGTTGCGGACGACGTCATCGAGAGCGATGGTTGCGCCGGGATCGATGCTGAGGGTGGTGCTCTTGACCGCGGTCGAGTTGGCGCTGCCGGCGTTGAACATCAGCGACACTTTCTTCGACAGGGCGGTGACGTTGGCGATGCGGATGTCGCTCTGCCACTGCGATCCCAATCCGGCCAGATGACCGACCGAGGGGATGACCACGGCGGTCGAAGCGGGGCTGGCGAAGGGGCCGCCGGTGACCGGCGTGGTGAGGCTGATCGAGACCGGAATCGAAGTCCGCGGCGCGGTGTCGAGGGGCGTTACTCTCCCGCCGACGACGCCGCTTCCGAAGACGATGATGACGGTGCCGGTCCAGGTTCCATCCGTCAAGCTGCTCGGGTCTGCCGAAATGGTGAAGTTGATCCCCTCAGGCGGCATGATTCCGCTGTTCGGCGTCACGGCCAGCCACGACTTGTCGACCGAGGCGATGAACGAGGTGCTCTGGCCGGGAAGGCCGTTGACGTGCAGCGGGAAGGTGACCGGCTGCGTGCTGCCGGAAGGCACGGGGATGTTGGGGTTGATCGAGCCGAGCGCGGGCAGCGGGATGACGATGATCGATGCCGTGCCGGAGAAGGGACCGGCTCCCGGGTTGCAGCCGCCGACGGCGCGGACGCGGTAGAAGAAGGCGGTCGGGTTCTGCACGATCTTGGTGAACGTCTGGAACGTGCCGGGGAGCGTGGTCGAGGTGACGACGGAGAAGTCGGCGGTGGCCGATTCCTGCAGCTCGTAGGAGGTCACGCTCTCGCTGGCGGTCCACTGCACGGCATAGGTCTGGCCGGTCGTGGTGACGGAGACGACGCTGAGGATCGGCACGTCGGGGATGTTGCAGACGGTGAAGGTGGAGAAGCCGGACGAGGTGGGCGGGCAGCCGCCGACGCCGTTGGCCTGGACGGACCAGGAGTAGGCGCCGTTCGGGAGCGAGACGGTGGCCGAGGCCGAGTTGGTGTTGAGCGTCTGGCTGGAGGCGCCGGTGATGGTGACCGTATAGCCGGTAGCTCCGTTGACCGCGTGCCAGGAGAGCGTGATCGGCGATGCCACCGTGGCGCCCGGAGCCGGCGCGGTGGGCGCGGGCGGCTGCGGGCAGGTGATGCCGGGCGTGATGATCATCGACGCCGAGGCGCTGTTGTTGGAGGGAACGGGATCGGTGGCGGAGCTGCTGGCGGTGGCGGTGTTGGTGATCGTCCCGCCGGAGGCCGTCACTTTGTAGCGGCTGGTGATGGCTCTGATGTTGCCGGGGAGCAGCGTCCCGAGAAGACATGGATACGACGTCGTGCAGGCGCCGCTGTTGGAGATGAAGGCCAGTCCGGCCGGCGTCGGATCGTTGACGACGGTGTTCGGGGCGCTGGCCGGTCCGTTGTTGGTGACGATGACGGTGAAGTCGACGATGTTGTTCGGGTTGGCTTCGCCGAGTCCGGTCTTGGTGACGCTGAGATCGGCCACGGAGCTGACGGAGATCGGCGTGGCGGCGGTGGAGCTGTTGTTCGAGGTGTTGGTCTCGGGCGACGAGGTGCTCACCGTGGCGGTGTTGGTGATGGTGGTGCCCACGAAATTGGCCGGCACGTTGTAGGTGGCGGTGATGACCACCGACTGTCCCACGGTCAGCGTGCCGAGGGCGCAGGGGAACGGACCGCTGCAGGCGCCGCTGTTGCCGGCGAAGGTAAGTCCGGACGGCGTGGCATCGTCGACGAAGGTATTCGCCGCCGAGGCCGGGCCGGAGTTCGTCACGGTGATGGTGTAGGAGATGTTCTGGCCGGGGGAAATGGACGGCGGTCCGGTCTTGGTGACGGAGACGTCGGCGTTACCGGCGCCCGCGATCACGGTCGTGGTGGCGGTGGCGCTGTTGTCGGCGAGGTTGGGATCGTTGACCGCGGAGGTGACCGACGCGGTGTTCGTCACAGAGCCGCCGGAGAACGTGCTCGGTACGTTGTAGGTCGAGGTGATGACCACGGATTGTCCGGCGTTGAGCGTGCCGAGGTTGCACGGGTACGGGTTGGTGCATCCGCCGGTGTTGGAGAGGAAGGCCACGCCGACCGGCGTGGCGTCGCTGACCACGGTTCCGGTGGCGGCGGTGGGACCGTTGTTGGTGACGGTGACCGTGTAGACGATGTTCTGGCCGGCGTTGACCGAGGCCGGTCCGGTTTTGGTGATGGCCAGGTTGGCCTGCGGACCGACGTTTGTGGTGACGCTGGCGGTGTTGTTCGAGCTATCCGGATCGGCCACCGAGTTGGAGACGGTGGCGCTGTTGGTGACGTTGCCGGTGGTGATCGGCGCGGTCATGGAAATAGTCAGGGCCGGTAACGTGCCGCTGCTGGCCAGCGGTCCGGCCTGCGTGCAGGTGATGACGCCACCGGACGGCGCGCCGCAGCTCCAGCCGCTTCCCGCTCCGCTGGCGCCGGTGGCGCCGGCTGGCAGGGTGTTGGCGACGCTGATGGTGCCGCTGGTGGGATCGGGCCCGAGGTTGGAGACATTGATGGTGTAGCTGAGCGGAGCGCCGGCATCGACGGTGGCCGGGCCGTTCATCAGCAGTTTCAGATCAGCGTTCGGAACGGTGACGGCCGTCAGATCGAACGAGGTGGGGTTGAAGGCGGAAGTCATCGAACCGTGCGTGAAGGTTGGCAGGTTCTCGGTGGCGAAGGCACCGGTGTGGCTGGCGTAGGTGATGACCGGCCAGGTGGTGGTGCCGGTGGCCGGAATGAAGCCGTTGATGAGCGTGGCGTTGAAGGTGCCGTCGAAGGTTGCCGTGCCGCTGACGTTGAGCTGATCGAACTGCCCCGCCGCCGGCCCGGCCAGCTTGATGCTGACGGTGCTGGTGGAGGCTCCGGAGTCGTAGTTGCCGGTGATGGTGATGGCGCCGATGGCCGACGTTGTTCCCGGCTTGATCTCGCCGTAGTTGTCGACGTCGGCGGTGAGCGTGCCGCTGCCGTCGAGGATGCCGCCTTCCATGTCGAAGTTGTTGGGCGAATCGACGCTGATGCTGCCCGGCCCGAGCGTGGTCGAGCCGCTGGTCTGGATGTAGGCGTCCTGGAAGTGCAGCGTTCCGGAGAGCGCTTTCACGGTGCCGTCGTTGCTGAACTGCGGGCCGAAATCGGTGGTGCCGGCATCGACGGTTCTCTGGAAGGTGGCGAAGTTCTCGATTTCGTTCGGACATCCGCAGAGGGAGATGGGCTGCTTGCTCAGAAGCCGGGCGCGGTGTTTGGAGAGGTGCCGGTTCGCCGACGGCTTGATGGAGAGTTTCCTGCCGCGGGTGGTGGTGCGGGCGTCGCCGATGATGACGGACCCGGTCGTGATTGGGGCGTCGCCCTGAATGTCGAAGGTGCCGTCGTTGAAGATCACCGAGCTGTTGCTCAGCTCGAGGTTGCCACCCGAGGCCAGCAGCTTGCGGATGCGCTTGCGCGCTTCGGTCAGGACGGTGGAGCTGGCGGTGTAGAGGATGGTCCCTTCGTTCTCCATCACCGCGGTGTCGAGGCGGGTCATGTCGAGGGCCGAGTCGATGGTCAGCGTGGCTCCGGTGTCGACGATGAAGGCGCCGTCGTCCTGGGCCATGGTGCCGCCGGACCAGGTGCCGGTTCCGGACATGTCGAAGACGTCGATCAGGTCCATCTCGCCGGAGTCGAACTGGAAGTCGGTGGTCGACATCGAACTGTCGACGGTGAGCGTGGCTCCGGTGATGGAGGTCTTTCCGCCGATCGAATAGAAGGAGCCGGCGTAGTCGGTGAAGCCGGAGGGGAAGCTGACGTTGCCGCCGCCGAACACGCTGCCGTTGATGGTGGTGGACCCGTTACTGAAGGCGATCGTTCCGAGCGTGGAGCCGTTGCCGTCGGGCACGAAGCTGCCGTTGTGCGTGCCGCCGCCGGAGAATTCGATCGTTCCGCTGGTGACGAAGACGGTGGCGTTGTTCGTTGCCGGCGGCTCGATCACGGAGACGCCGGTGCCGTTGTGTTTCTGCATCAGGCCGTTGGGGAAGATGCCCACCGACGAGGGACCGTCGGCGAGGATGTCGCCGTCGCCCACGAACTCGAACGTGCCGAAGATGTTGAAGGCGGCGTTGTTGTTCAGGTGCAGCATGTTGGTTCCAGCGTCGTAGGTGATGGTGCCGTTGTTGTCGAAGGACCGGGTGTCGAGCAGCATCGGACCGAGGGCGCCGGAGATCGTTCCCTGGCCATTGCCTGCGAGCTCGGCGCCGCCGCTGCCCTTGATCGTGCCGCCGTCCCAGAAGAAGAAATTGCGGATGGAGAGGAAGCCGGGGCCGTCGAGGGTGCCGGCGCTGAGGGCGAAGGTTCCGGGCGTGGTGACGCCGCCGATGCTGAGCGTGCCGCCGCTGACGGAGAGCGTGCCGTCGCCGGAGACGACGCCGCCGGTGGTCATGGTGTAGGAGCCCGAGGGGAAGCTGAGCACGCTGAAGGAATCGATGACGAACGGGGCGTCGCCGGTGCCGCCGCCGGTGAGGTTGAGTGTTCCGGCGAGGACATGAGCTCCGGCGGATCCGGCCAGCGTGTTGAGCTGCGTACTGACCGTGGTGGTCCCGGTTGCGTTGATCGCGCCGCCGCTGTTGACCGGTGCGATGCCATCGATCGTGCCGCCGGTCAGCGACAACGTGGCTGCGCTCTGCAGCACCAGGGTCGCCGAAACGGTCAGCGTGCCGCCGCTCAGCTGGAGCGTCCCGCCGCTCAACGTGTTGAAGCTGTTGAGGGTGACCTGGCCGCCGGTCTGGATGTCGACCATGCCGCTGGTGATCTGCAGGCTCGAGCCGGGCTGCAGGTTCAGGGTGCCGGCGTTAGCGATCGTGAGTGTGCCGCCGCTCACCTTCAAGGTCGCGCCGCTGGCGATCGAGGCGGAGCCGGCCAGCGTCAGCGAGCCGCCCGGTTGAATGTCGATCACACAGCCGTTGCAGCCGAGGTTGAGACCGATGAGGGGATTGGGGATGGCGCTGTTGATGACCAGCGTCGTGGGCGAGGCATTCAGGTCCTGTGCGGCATCGCCGGGGGCGCATCCGGGAAACCCGCCGGCCGGAGTCCAGACTGCCCCCGAGGTGTCGGTCCAGTTCCCGATGGGCGGGGGCGCGCTCGAGGTGACGTTGTATACCGTCGGGATGCAGATGGAAAAGGCAATGCCGGCGATCCCGATGACAATGGTCGCGCAGAAGGCGACGAGGAACGGGCGTAGTTTGAAGCGGTTGATCTCGGACATTCAGCGCTCCCGCAGGCAAAGTGCCGCCTACGAATGTTGTTTATTTGGGGAGCCGAGATTAGCACGGACACGCTGAGTACGAGTCCGGCCCGCCTTCTGGATTTAGCTCTATCCCTTAACGCTTCCGACCATCAATCCGGCGATGTAATAACGCTGCAGAACCAGGAAGAGAATCAGCACCGGCAGCACCGTCACCACGGAGCCGGACATCATCAATTCGACGTCCAGAACGTGCTCGCCGAGAAGGTTGGCCAGCGCCACCGGGAGGGTGTGGTGCGACTGGTTGGAGAGGATGATCAGCGGCCACATGAAGTCGTTCCAGGTCGACATGAACATGAAGGTGGCCAGCGTGGCCAGGATGGGCCTCGCCAGCGGCATGACCACCGACCAGTAGATGCGGAACTCGCCCGCGCCGTCGATGCGGGCCGCCTCCAACAGCTCCTGCGGCACCGAGAGCATGAATTGCCGGATCAGGAAGATGCCGAAGACCGTCACCATCGAGGGGATGATCACGCCCCAGTAGGTGTTGACCAAGTGCAGGGTCTTCATCAGCAGGAAGAGCGGCAGCATCCCCACCTGCGGCGGGACGATGATGGCGATGAGCAGGATGCCGAAGATCCGCTCGCGCCCGCCGAAGCGAAGCTTGGCGAAGGCGTAGCCGGCCATCGATCCGAACAGGACCGAGGAGAGGGTCACGGTGATGGCGACGATGGCACTGCTCAGGAAGGCCCGCCCGAGGTTGAGCCGGAGAAAGAGCGCCTTGTATTGCGCCAGCGTGGCCGCGTGCGGCACGAGATGCGGCGGGAAGGTGGTCGATTCGCCATTGGACATGAACGAGGCGGAGACCATCCACAGCAGCGGGAAAAGCGTGAGCAGTCCGCCGGCGATGAGCACGGCGTGCAGCACGATCGATTTCCATCCTCGGCTCATCGCTTCTCCCCCAGCCGCATCTGCACCAGCGTGGCCGCGCCGATCACCAGGAAGAGGATGAAGGCCACCGCGGCGGCGTATCCCATCCGCCAGAATTTGAAGCCCTGCTGGTACATCATCATGACGATGGTCAGGGTCTTGTTCAGCGGACCGCCGCCGGTCATGACGTACGGCTCGGCGAAGATCTGCAGCTGCCCGATGGCGACGACGACACCGACGAAAAGAAAGGTCGGCCCAAGCATCGGAAGCGTTACATGCCGGAACTGCCCCCAAGCCCCCGCCCCATCCAGCCTGGCCGCCTCATACAGCTCCTCGGGGATGGTCTGCAGGCCGGCGATGAAGATGATCATCGTGTAGCCGAACCCTTTCCAGACGGCGAGCAGGATGATGGCCGGCATGGCGAAATGCGGATCGCCCAGCCAGTCCGGCTGCGGCAGATGCAGCGCGCCGAGGGCGAGGTTGATGATGCCGAATCGCGGGTGGTAGAGGTACTTGAAAACGACCGAGACGGCCACGAGAGTGGTCACCACCGGCGCGAAGTAGACGGTGCGGAAGAGCGCCTTCCAGCGCGTCAGCTTGTTGTTGACCAGCAGCGCGGCGAAGAGCGACACCGCCACGGTCAGCGGCCCGCCGACGAGCGCGAAGTACATGGTGTTGCCGAACGCAGTCCAGAAAATGGGGTTGCCGATGAGCTCTCGGTAGTTGCGCAGAGCCACGAAACGAAGGTTGTGGACGTCGCCAAGCGTGTAGAGATCGAAGTCGGTGACGCTGAGCGCGAATCCGGCGATGACGGGGGCGAAGAAGAAGATGGAAAGGAGAACGATGGCCGGTGTCAGAAAAAGGAAGGCGGCGCGGGACTCGGGGTTCTTCACTGCAGAGTCGCTCCCGCGGAAAGGCTTGAACCACAGAGACGCAGAGGACACAGAGGGTTTGCCTTCTCTGTGCTCTCTGTGCCTCTGTGGTTCAAGCGTTTTCGAGTCAACATCCAGCGTCTCTTCTCCAGCAACTCATCCGCCCTCGCATCGAGCTGCCGCAGCGCCACAGCGGGCGTGACCTGTCCTCGCGCCGCCGCTTCCCCTCGGTCGAAGATGGCCGTGGCAATCTGCTCCCATTCCGGAACGCGCGGCAGCGGCTCGACGTGCTCGAGCTGGATGCGGAAGGCCGGGAAGCGCGAGTCATTCGCCAGCACGGGCGAGAGCCAGGCGGTGCGGCGCGCCGGCAGGTCGCCGGTGAGCTGGTAGAAACGGACCTGCTGCGCAGGCTCGGAGAGGAACTCGATCAGCTTCCGGGCTGCTGCTTTATGTTTTGAGGCGCGGAAGACCACGAAACTTCCTCCGCCGGCCATCGAGATCCCGGTCTGCTCGCTGGCGTCGTGCGCCGGCAGCGGCATGGTGGCCCACTTGTCCTGCATCTCCGGCGGCAGCCGGCGGCGGAACTCGCCGACGTTCCAGGGCCCGGTGATGTACATGGCGAAGTCGCCCTGCGAAAACTGCTGATAGAGGTTGGCGATCTGGCTGTTGCTGACGCTCGGTGCGAAGCCGTCGCGAAACAGGCTGACGTAGAAACCGAAGGCGTCGGCGAACTGCGGCTGCGAGAACGCGCCGCGCGTGCCGTCGGGCGTCAGAAGCGTGGAGTGCGCGGAGAGGGCCAGCATCGTCAGCGGATCCCACTCGTTGGTCGGAATGAGAATGGCCCACTTGCTCAGCCCGCGCTGGTGAATCCTCGCCATCGCCTCGCGCCACTCCGCCCACGTGCGCGGCCCGTGCGGAAAGCCGGCCGCGGCCAGGACGTCGGTACGGTAGAAGACCACGCGCGTGTCGACGTACCAGGGAATGCCGTGGAGCGTCGTACCGACGATGTTGGTGGCCCAGATGCCGGGAAAGTAATCATCCTGTTTGACCACGTTCGACGACGCTGCGAACGTGCCGAGGTCGTCGAGGGCATGGATCGCGGCAAACTCGGGAACCCAGGTGTTCCCCATGTGCGCCATGTCCGGCGTCGACTCGCCGACGAAAGCGGTAAGCAGCTTTTCATGCGCCGCCGACCACGGAATCTGCTGGACGACGACATGAATCGCCGGATTGCGGCGCTCGAATTCGGGGATCAGGTTCTGGACGATTTCGCCCTCGCTGCCGAGGCCCCAGAACTCGAGGCGTTCCCTTTTGTCGCGGGTTTGCGACGAGCAGCTCACGACCAGCAACACAACCACTGCCATGGCAGAAACGGCATCTGTCATCCAGAGCCGCCGGAGGCATGCAGCTGCGAAGCAGCGAAGATGCCGAAGGACGGCGAAGGAACTCAAGATTGCTGAATCTCCATCGAGCAGAGCGTCTCAAACCTCCAGGTGTTGAGAATGAGACGCTGCGTTCCAGCGCATGCGTCGCATCTTGAGATCCTTCGCCGTCCTGCGGCATCTCGCCGCTGCGCGGCTTCGTGCCTCCGGCGGCTCTGGATGACAGGCGAGCGAGTTCTCATTTCCCTGCAAGCCATCCGCCGCCAAACCCCGCGCGCTTCAATCCGCGGATCACATGCTCATTTTTCCGCATCGTCTTCCACACCAACTCGCTCCGGTAGTTCTCGATCATGGCCACGATCGGGCCCTGATCGATGCCGAGGTAGTCGACGTCGAACCAACCCTGAGCGGGATCGACGCGGCCGTGCTTGAGCTGTTCGGTCGTTCGCAGCGTGGGATTGAAGGCATCGAGGAAGCCGTACTGTCCGTAAAGGTTGGTGCCGTACCGCGTCGACATCTCGCGGATGGCCGGGATCGACAGCTCCGGCGTGAAGACGATCGAGGACGCGGCCGCGGTCGGGGCGATGGTGCCGTCGTCGCGGATGTCGTGCAGCGCCACGCCGCGCGCGGTGTACGAGTGGAACGCGCGCGGACGACCGTCGATGGTGACCGTGGCGTCCATCGGCCCGTCGCACGCGGAAAGGCCCCAGATGCGATCGCCGTAGTCGCGCCAGCCGCCGGGGTTTTCGACCGCGTATGCATGCTGCGCCAGCGTGGCCCGCCGCGAGTTCTCGAACCAGTCGATCCCCTGCGCGGCAATGACCGGCTCCGAGATCCCTCGAAAGTCGATCCAGACCTCGGAGTATTGATGTCCGAACAGCGGCGCGAACTGGACGAACTGCTGGCCGTAGAACGTGCCCGCGGTGTCCGTGGAGTGATAGGCCGTCCACGCCTCCGGCTCGACCGGATGTGTCGGCGAACCGAGGGCCAGGATGACCAGGATCATGGCCTCGTTGTAGCCGCGCCAGTCGTACGTGTGAAAGCCGCCTTCGGGCGTCCATCCCATGCTCACCGCGTGCGGCCGCACCTCTTCCCACGTCCATTCGACGCGCTCATACAGCGTTTCCGCGTCACGCCGGATCTGCGCCTCGGTGGGATTATCGCGATCGAAATACGACTGCGCGAAGAGCGCTCCGGCGACGAGCAATGTCGTGTCGATCGTCGACAACTCCACGGTTTCGAACCGCTCGCCGCTCTTCATGTCGAGGAAGTGATAGTAGAACCCGTGAAAGCCGGAGACGCCACGCGGCTCCGGCCCCTGTTTCATCGCCAGCAGCGATTGCAGCGTCGCCCGCGTCCGCTCCGCCGCCTGCTCGCGCGTGACATAGCCGCGCTCCGCGCCGATGCCGTACGCCGTGAGCCCGAAACCTACCGCGGCGATGCTGGAGAACGACGGCGTGGGCCAGCGATCGGGGATCAGTTGCGTGTTGGGATCGGCCAGATCCCAGAAGAAGTGAAAGCTGCGGCGCTCGACGTCATCGAGGAGGGCTGCGTCTGACGGCGAGGCCACCACGGCATGGCGCCGCGGTGGCGCCGGCGCGTTCGCGCAGGAGGCGAGCAGGAAAAGCGCGACAACTGCTGCGAGTTTGCGCATGAAAGCAAGAAGAGCGCCGGCAGGATGCCGGCGCTCTTCTCCATCACATTAGAAATTGACGCGCACTCCGACCTGCTCGCGGCGGCCGAGCGAAACGACGCAATTCGGATTGCCGAGGGTGGAGCGATCGTTGTTGTCGCCCACGAAATCGTTCAGGCAACCGTAATTCGTGAAATTGAAGGCATTGAAGACTTCGCCGATGAGGGTGACACTGGTGTTGCCGAACGCCCTGATGTCCTTCTGCAGCCGGAAGTCGACGTCGCGGAATCCGTTCTTGGGATATTTCGCGCCGTTCTTCACACCCGTCTGCAGCCGGCCGGCCAGAGTGAAGCCCTTGGAGAAATCGGTAATCGGCGTTGCGCCGCCGCTGCTGAGCGTAACGCTGGTGCTGAAGCGCATGTCCCACGGGATGCCGATGATGCCGGTGGCGCCGAAGTGGTTCGGCTCCGAGCCCGGAACCGGATGGCGGGCATAGTCAGCCGCCGACGGCAGGTCGAGACTGAACAGGTCATTTCCGTTCTGTTGCGACTTCGCGTGCGTGTAAGTGAAGCGCGCTCCCCATCCATGTTCACCGCCGGTATACGGACGGTCGAGCGTGACGCTCTCCGCGTCGTACCAGAAGCTCTTACCTTCGGGGTCATTGAGGATGACGGCGTTGTATCCCGGAGCGAACGCGCCGCAGCACGTGCCGGAGGCGGCCACATACGTGATGCCGCGATACCCGCGCACGGCGTTGTAACCGACGGAACCGAGCCATTCGCCGAAGGCGTGACGGAACCCAATGTTGTACTGGTTCGAATACGGCGGCTTGGTGTTGTTGCTGAGCAGGTAGATTTCCGGATGCGTCGCACCCTGCGCGATCAGAGTCTGCAGTCCTGCCGGCGTGATGTACGCATCGTTCCACTTGATCGTTCCCGGACGGCCGTCGGGAGAAAACTCGAAGCGATAGACCGGGAACTGCTGGCGGAAGCGTTCGTCCAGCGTCGAATTCAGGAAGAGACGGTCGTAATACCTCCCCCATCCGCCGAAGAGGACCGACTTGCCGTCTGCATTGAGGTCATAGGCGAAGCCGAGCCGCGGCTGAAATTCGCTCTTGTACGGCTTCCGCTCGTTGCCGGTCGAGAAATACTCGTCCGGGATGCTGATCGTGCGTCCGTCGAACTGGAACGACTTGCCCTTCAGCGCCGCCACGATGTTGGCCGGCGTAACGAAGTTCTCGTCCAGCATGTGCGACTCATAATCCCAGCGAAGCCCGAGGTTCAAAGTGAGCTTGGGACTGACGGTCCAGTTGTCCTGGCCGTAAATGCCGTACTCATTGTTGCTGATCTTGAGGATCGGATTGCCGATGCCGTAATCGACCTCGAACGGCTGCGCAAACGAACCGATCGCAGGATCGTCGATGTACTTGTACAGCGGGATGCCATTGAGGCTCTTGTTGACGTTGTAGTGCATGAAATCGACGTTCCCGCCGATCTGGAAGTTGTGGGTTCCGTGCATTTCCAGCGCGCCGAAGTTGTAGTTGTCGCGGAGTTCCAGGCGGCGCTGCTCGAATCTCTGCAACGTGCTGTTGCCGCCGGTGCGGATGATGGTCTGGAAACCGGGGGCAAAATAAAGCTTGCCGACGAGATCCGGATTGCGAGGCGTCGGGTTCCATCCGTAAGTCTGCAGGCTGACCGTAGCCTCGTTCAGTGCGGTGTTGCTGTTCCACTGATCGCGCAACGTCGCGCCATAAACCCAATTGCGGTAATCGGTGGCGGATTCGAAGCTCGTCGTCCCGCCGAAGTCCCGAGTCTCGTGTTCGCGGCGGTAGTTGCCGCTGACGTCGACGATCTGATTCTTCGCCGCCTGCCAGCTCAGTTTTCCGAAGGCCAGGTTCGACTTGAACGGACTGTCGAACGTCCCCGCGAAGTTGCTGAACTGACTCTGGTACTTCGCAATGGTGACCGCGACAGGAGACGAAGCCTGCTCGTCGTCGCCTTCATACGTGACGAAGAAGTGGAGTTTGTCTTTGATGATCGGTCCGCCGAGGTTGATGCCCGGCTGCGTGCGATGGTAGGACGTGTTGCTCGTCAGCGTCGAGAACTGGAAGTTCTTCTTCGTCGCCGCGACCCACTGCTTCGGCTGGTAGTAGGTGAACACCTGGCCCTTGAAGTCATTGCCGCCCGACTTCGTCACCGCGGTGATGATGGCACTCGAGGCGTGATCGTACTGAGCGCTGTAGTTCTGCGTGATGACGCGGAACTCCTGCACGGCGCTCTGCGGGAACGGATTGCCGCGGCTGGAGTCCTGTCCGGTCGTCCCACCCTGCAGAATGTCGTTCTTGGTGCTGACGCCGTCGATGAAGATGTTGGTCTGCTCCGGATCCTGGGCATCGCCGGCGAAGGTCTTGCGCTGCGGATCTTTCGACAGCCGGATTCCCGGCGCCAGCGCGGCGAAGTTCAGGAAGTTCCGGTCGTCCTGCGGCAGATTCTCGATCTGGTGCGTGGTGACGTTCGTGGCCACCTCGGTCGTCCGCGTCTCCACCGCCTGCGTGCCGACGACCGTGATGGTCTCCTTCAGCGAGGGAGTGGCCGACATGCGGATGTTCTGCTCCAGCGACTGGCCGACGAGCACCGTCAGCGTTTCGCTGGCCGGCTGCAGGCCCGGCGCGGCGACGACGATGTTGTACGTCCCTGGCGCCAGACCGGCCAGCGAGTACGTTCCGTCGCTTCGCGAATTGACCGTTCGCACGAACCCCGACGACGCGTCCACGGCATTGATCTCCGCGTTCGCCACCGGTGCTCCGGCATCGTTGGTGACCGTCCCGCGAATCGTCGCCGTCGTCGACGTCTGCGCGAGGGCCGCCGCGGCAATCAGCAGAACCAACCCAATCAAAACAAATGTTCGTTTCATGAAACCTCTCCTTCGTTAGGACTGCTTTTCCGGCCACGCGCCGCCCGATGCGGTTGCGAGGTGACTTTGGTTGCGATGGATCGTGGTGCCATGCACGAACTGCGTACGATCAGCGACGTGCCGACCCGCTCATGACGGGACTCGTGCGCCAGCGGATCGCTGATGGCGCCGAGCAACAAGGCAAAAGCGCGCCGTCCCAGCTCGGCGATGTCGACGCGCATGGTCGTCAGCGGCGGCGCGACGTAACGGGCGATGGGGATGTCGTCGAATCCGACCACGCTCATCTCGTCGGGCACTTTGATTCCGGCCGCGGCCAGCGACGCCAGCACGCCGACGGCCATCGAGTCGTTCGACGAGAACACCGCCGTAGGCCGCGATGCCTGCGCCACGATCGTGTTCCCTGCCGCGAAGCCCGACTCCTCGGTGAAGTCGCCGCTGCACTCGAGCGCGCGCAGTGACTTGGCCGCCATCCCGCGCATGGCATGGCGATAGCCGCGCAGCCGCTCGCGCGCGTCGGCGTTGTGCTGTGGCCCGCAGACGAAGGCGATGCGCGTGTGCCCGAGGCCGTGCAGATGGCGCATCATCGCCCGCGCGCCGCCGTAGTTGTCGATGGTGATGGCGTCGGCATTGGCGCTGGAGGAATTCAGCAGCACCACCGGCATCTTCGGCAGTGCCTCCAGCGGCGCCAGCGTGACGTCGGGCGCCATGACCACCAGCCCATCCACGCGGCCGCGCATGGTGTCGACCACGTCCAGCATCTGCGCCGGATCGCTGTGCGAGCCCGAAACGAGGATGTGATACCCCTCGGCGCGCGCGGCCAGGTCGATGCCGCGGATGACCTCGGAGAAGAACTCGCCATGAACGTCGGGCAGAACGATGCCGATGGTCTGGCTGCGCCGGATGCTGAGCGACCGTGCGGCAACGTTGGGAACGTAGCGCAGCGCTTTGGCGGCCGCGCGCACCTGCTTCGACGTTTCCTCGCGCACCAGCTCTTTGCCGTTGAGGACGCGGGAGACAGTCGCCACCGAGACGCCGGCGCGCCTGGCGACGTCATGAATCGTCGCCACCGCCGCGTTGTTGCGGCGTCGGACTTTGCGAACATCCGGTCGGCTCGGCATTTGCTTTTTCGCGGCCCTTCGAATGTAAACGGTTACATTTTGCGGTACGCTACTCACATTCTGCGTGGCTGTCAATGAGGAGATTGAACCGATGACCGATGTCCGCTTCCCTGACGGCTTCGTTTGGGGTGCCGCAACCGCGGCCTATCAGATCGAAGGATCGCCGCTCGCCGACGGCGCCGGCCCGAGCATCTGGCACCGCTTCAGCCACACGCCCGGCCGTATGACCAACGGCGACACGGGAGACGTGGCCTGCGATCACTATCATCGCTACGCCGAGGACGTTGGGATCATGCGCGACCTCGGCCTGCAGGCGTATCGCTTCAGCATTTCCTGGAGCCGCATCCTGCCGGAAGGCACCGGCCGCGTGAATCAGAAAGGTCTGGATTTTTATCGACGGCTCGTCGACGCCTTGCGCGAGGCCAACATCCTGCCGATGGCCACGCTCTATCACTGGGATCTTCCCGCGGCCCTCGACGATCGCGGCGGCTGGCTCAATCGCGACGTCGCCGAATGGTTCGCCGAGTACGCGGCCATCGCCTACAAAGCGCTCGACGACACCGTGGAATGGTGGGCCACGCTCAACGAGCCGTGGGTGGTCACCGACGGCGGCTACCTCCACGGCGCGCTCGCACCCGGCCATCGCAATCTCTTCGAGACGCCGATCGCGTCGCACAACCTGCTGCGCGCGCACGGCCGCGCGGTGGAGACATATCGATCGATGGGCAAACACGCCATCGGCATCGTGGTGAACATCGAGCCGAAGTATCCCGACTCACAAAGCGACGAGGACCTTGCCGCCACCCGCCGCGCCGACGCCTACATGAATCGCCAGTACCTCGATCCGGTCTTCCTCGGCCACTACCCCGAGGAGATGGCGGACATTTACGGCGAAGCGTGGCCTGATTTCCCCGCCGCCGATTTCGATCTGATCAAACAGCCGCTCGATTTCGTCGGCATCAACTATTACCTGCGCGCCGTGACGAAGAACGATCCCGCGCAGGTCGTCGAGCGCGCCGCCCGCATCCGCCAGCCGCAGTCGATCTACACCGAGACGGGATGGGAAGTCCACGCCCCCGCCCTGACCGACGTCCTGCTCTGGTTCCGCGACCGCTACGGCCCGACCCCGATCTACGTTACCGAAAACGGCGCCGCGTTCTACGACCCGCCAACCGCCATCGACGGCACGGTCAACGACCCGCTCCGCATCCACTACCTCCGCAAGCACATCCTCGCCGTCCACCACGCCATCGAACAAGGCGCCGACGTCCGCGGCTACTTCGTCTGGTCCCTCCTCGACAACCTCGAATGGTCCCTCGGCTACACCAAGCGCTTCGGCATCGTCCACGTGGACTTCGCGACGCAGAAACGAACGCTGAAGGAGAGCGCGAAGTTTTACCGGGAGGTGGTAAGGAGGGGCGGGGTGCTATCCCAGGAGCGGTAAAGGGCAGATGACGCCATCTCCTCCCGCAGCCGCCAGCGCACGATCGAAAGTTACGAGCTGACCGCCATTCCTTCTCGCTAGACCGAGCAGATAGCGATCCGTCACCTGCTTCGGCGTACCAGCAGAACGAACCTCGGACATGGCTGCCGGCGACACCGTATCCGACCACCAGACATATCCACGGCTGGTGATCGTCAACATGAGTAATCGATCTGCGATGGCTTCAGGAAGCCACTTACCCTCAGAAAGCTGCGCGCAGACTCGGATCACTCCCAATTCTGTAATCACGCATGTCGCCCAACCGCTAGCGGCTGCGTCGGTCGAAAACCATTTTACGGCCGGAGCATGATGCTGGTGCTCAGGGACGAGCAACGCAACCAACACGTTCACATCAAGAAGGGCAACCACGCGACCAGTTACGCCCCATCGCCGTTTGCCAGCCGATCTACCTCTTCGACTGTGAGCACCGGCGCGCCAGGACGCGGCGGGAACGTCGGAACACCTCCATCGAAGCGAATGTCTGCCTCGGCCACCCGACGAAGCAAGGCTTCAACGAAGTCATCGACATCCTGTCCCGTTTGTTTTGCCAGATTAGCGAGGCGAGCCTTGAGGGCTGCATCAACTTTGATCATCGCGGTCGGCATCGGGCAAGTCCTGCGTTGCATCGTCGCACAAAAAGAACTAAAAGCCGAACGTCCACAGCTCGCGAACCCCTACTTCATCATCTCCCGCTCCGTCGACTGCTTCTTTTGCACGTCGGTAGCGAGATTGAACGTCAGGATGATCTTGCCGAGGCGGACCAGGTCGCCGTCGGCGAGGAGGCGTTTTTCGGTGAGCTTCTCGCTGTTGATGAAGGTGCCGTTGCGGCTGCCGATGTCCTCGATCAGGAAGCCTTCCGCGGTGCGGATGACTTGCGCATGCTTCGCGGAAACGCTCACATCGCGCAGCGCGATCGTGTTCGCGGGCGTACGGCCGATCGTCGACGTCTCCTCCAGCAGCGGGTGCATCGTGCCGTCGTCCGCGGTCAGCGTGGCGATGAGATCGGGTTCGGAGACGGCAGGCGGCGGTGGAGGCGGAGGTTCGGGCTCGGGAGCAGGAGGAGGCGGCGGTGGCGCGGGCGCCGGTTTCAAATCCTTCGCGGTGTCGTCGGCATCGATCATCTGCTCGATCAGTCCCGTCATCTGCAGGCGTTTGATGATCGGATAGAGATCGACGGCGCTTCGTCCGCCATCCGCGCGCAATTGCGCGAGCGACTTTCCGCCGCCGATCTGGAAGAGGATCTGGAACTCCTCGGCGGTGATGTTGATCTCCCCCGGCGGCCGGTTGACCACGCGAAACTTGATGAGGTCATCTGGATAGAGATCGCTGAGACGCCGCGCCTCGGCGTTGCGCTCTTCAGCCTCGGCGATGATCGCGCCGATCCCGGCTGCGATCGCTCCCTCGGGAAGCACGACATCATCGACGAAAGTAAACGTGCCGTCGCTCCACCCGAGGAGTTTCGCGACGTCGCCGGCGGCATCGGCTGCAATGATCTGTCCATCGCGAATGGCCAGCCGCAGGTGCTCTCCACCCGATTCAGCGTCGAACGTGCCGGCGTGGGAACTTCCGAGGAACGTGAGCAGCTCCTTTGCGGGGAAGTGTTCGAGGCTGCCCTGAAGGACGACGCGCATGACGGGAAGTTTAGCTGATGACGTATTGCCAGCGAGCCGCTGGCGGTACAGCCGTCGAGCCGACGGCGCTACGCGGTCACTTCTTCGCGCGCAGGCGGATGTCGGCGTCCAGGCGGTGCCGGCCCTCGGGCCACGCTTTGACGAACGCGCGCCACATCGTGGCGGTGTCGCTGGCGAGAGCGAGCTCGAAATCGACCGCTTCCTGCCGGCAACGTTTCGCTTCGTCGATATGCGGCGAGTTGGGATGCGTGGCGATGAACTGCTGCCACGCGCCCGAGGTGCCCGACTCCCACGTCTGTTGAAAGACCGCCTCCTCGTCTTCTCGCGGACCGACGCGCGAAAGTGCTTCGCGCGCGGCATCGCCGACAGCCGTTCCCGGAGGATGCGCTTCGGCGAGCCGCTGCAGGGCATCGCGATCGCCCTCGGCTTCCTTCGCGCGCACGGTCTCGATGAGCGACAACTCGAACGCTCTCGCGCGCGCCTCGGTGGTGTCGACGACCAGTGTACCGATCAGCGTCTGGTCCGGACCGCGCCGGATGCGGTTCACATCGTCGCGCGTCAGCGTTCCCGCCGGCGCGCTGAGGAACGGCTGCAGCGCCGCGGCCATCTCGCGCGCGTCGGCGTATCGGTTTCGGCGATCTTTTTCGAGCACGCGAAAGATCACCGCCTCGAGTCCCGGCGGCCAGTCGGCGTCCGCCGACGCTTCGCGGAAGCGGCGCGGCGGCTGGGTGAGGTGTTTCATGATGTAGCCCTGCGGCGTTTCGCTGGCGAACGGCGGCACGCCGAGGAGCATCTCGTAGAGAACGACGCCGAGGCCGTAGAGATCGGCCCGGCCATCGAGCTGCCCGCCGTCTTCGATACTGCCGAGCTGCTCGGGCGACATGTATTTCGGATTGCCGATCAGCATGCCCGCCTGCGTGGCCATCTCCTGCGCCGGTGTGTTCACGTCCTTGGCAATGCCGAGGTCGATGATCTTGATCACGAGGCGGTCGTCGGCATCGTAGGAGAGCATGATGTTGTCGGCGGAAATGTCGCGATGCAGCAGGCCGCGGCGATGGATGTGATCGAGTCCCGCGAGCACCTGCGCGGCGGCGTCGGCGGCCAGCGGCAGCGGGAAGCGGCCGTGCGCCGCGCTCCATTGCCGCACGGTCGTTCCGTCGATGAACTCGGTGACCATGTAGCTGCCGCCGTCGCCGAGGAAAAAGTCGTGCACGACGGCGATGTTGGGATGGTGAATCTGCGTGGCCAGCCGCGCCTCGCGCAGAAAGCGCGCGCGGTAGCCGGCGTCTTCGAGCATCCCCTCCTTCATCACCTTGATGCAGCGGAAGACGTCGAGATGGAGGTGCTTCGCCTTGAAGACGTCCCCCATCCCTCCTCCGCCGAGGCGGTTCAGGATCTCGTACTTGCCATCGAGCACCGTACCGGGCCCGAGGTTGAGAATGGGCATGGTGATTTGAGGATAGCGGAATTAGGGCCGCCGTTCGATCCGGTACCCTGTACGGTGTTGAAAAACGTCATCAGGCGTCTGCTTCGCTCGGCCGGGCTCGATGTGCGCTGGTACCGCGGAGCTCCGCCGCATTCTCTCGAGGCGCTGCTTGCGTTGTACGGCGTCGAGACCGTGTTCGACATCGGCGCGAACGCCGGGATGAGTGGCCGCTATCTCCGCAACCTCGGCTTTCGCGGCACGATCGTGTCGTTCGAGCCGGTGATGCGCTACTACCGCGAGTTGGAGCGCGAGGCGGCGAATGATCCGCACTGGCTCTGCGAGAACGTCGCTGTTGGTGATGCCGAGGGCGAGATGGAGATCAATGTGTCCGGCGCCGGCGGCGCATCGAGCTCGTTCCTGCAGATCACGGCGGCGGCGACGTCGCACGTTCCGGAGCTGGCGTACGTCGGACGAGAACGCGTTCGCGTGCGGACCGTCGACGCGCTGGCGCGCGAGCACTACCCGCATGGCGACCGGCTCTTCCTCAAGCTCGACGTGCAGGGATACGAACGGAACGTGCTCGAAGGGGCGCGTGAAACGCTCGACCGCATCGTCGGACTGCGGGTCGAGCTGTCGGTGCTGCAGTGCTACGAGGGCGAGCCGCTCCTCTGCGACATGCTCCCCTACCTGCAATCGCTCGGGTTTTCGCTCGCCGGCATCGAGCCCGCCTGGTCCGACCCGCGGACGCAGGAGGTGTTTCAGCTCGATGGGATGTTCGTGCGCACCGGCCGCCGATGACCATTCTCTACGACGGCTGCATCTCGCGGCGAACGCCTCCCCGCAATTTCCGCGCGGAGGATGCGTCGCTCTTCGCGCACGAGTTGGAACGAACGATCCCACCGATGCGCGCGCGCGAGCTGGCGAACGTCAGTGCGAACGGCGAGGGATTGCTGTTCAAGCATGGCCGGGTGCTGCGCGAGTCATTCGCGTCGGAGGAGATGTTCGCCCGGTTTCGCAAGTTCCCGTTCCTGGTCCGAAACTATCTCCTCCGGCGACGCCGCAAACTTCCCGGCCGTTTTCTCTGGATCACCGACGACTGGAGCTACGGCTATTTCCATTGGCTCGCCGATGCCCTGCCGCGCCTCTTCGCCGCCCGCGAGCTCGCCGCCACGACGACGCTGCTCCTCCCGCCGACGTGCGATATCGATTTCGTCCACGCATCACTTCAACTGTTCGACGTCGCCGGCATCGAGTTCCTCGCACCGAACGAGGTCCGCATCGTCGATCGACTGACCCTGCCTGCCCACGCGGCACCATCCGGAAGCTTCAACGATCCGTTGATGCGCGAGCTGCGCGATTTCATCCTCGATGCGTACGGCATCGATCGATCGGCGAAGGCGCACCGCAGGATTTACATCAGCCGCAGTCGCGCCTCGAAACGCCGGATTGCCAACGAGGAAGAGGTCATCGCCGTCCTGCGCGAGTTCGATTTCGAGATCGTCCGTTTCGAGGAGCACCCGTTCGAGGAACAGGTCCGCATCGCCGCCGCATCAAAGCTCGTCGTCTCCAACCACGGCGCCGGTTTGACCAACATACTCTTCATGCCCGAGGGTGGTCGGATCCTGGAGCTCCGGCGCGCCGGCGAGCGGGAACGGAATTGCTTCTTCAACCTGGCGACGACGGGCCGGCTCGATTACCACTATCAGAGCTGCCCGCAGGAACGCGCCGAGGAGGCGCCGCATAGCGCGGATGTCGTGGTGGACGTTGGGGATCTACGCAAGAATCTGGAGTCGATGCTGCGCGATGACGTTCAAACGTAGGTCGGACTCTCCAGTCCGACCTCTCTTGCGTACCCCTCGTCACTGCGATTTCGGACCGCGATCAGGAAATCACCTTCGTCGAAGCCCCAGTGACGAGGGGTATTCACGAGGGAGTCGGACTGGAGAGTCCGACCTACGTTTTCCCTACACCTTCTGCGCCACCACCACCCACCGCAGCGGGGTGCCGGGACGCACGGCGTCGAACGGGTAGCAGGTGATGAGCGTGAGGCGGGTGCGCGCGTCCTGGCGAAGCACCGAGGTGTCGCTCTTCGAAACCACCCGCGTCGCTTGAACGCGATAACGAACGCTGCGGCCATCCGGACGCTGCACCGCGAGGATGTCGCCAGGGCCGACGTAGCGCAGCGGCGCGAAGTGCGTGTCGCGATGGGCGGTGATCACGCAGTTTCCGGCATCGCCCGGCATCGCGGTGCCGTCGAGGTGACCGGGGCCGAAGGCCATGGTCCGTCCGCTGGCGCCGGCGAGGACGATGATGGCCGCGCCATCGCGCTCGATCGTCAGGCGGGCGATCGCGCGTGTGTCAGCCCACGGCCACGGCTTCATCTGCTCGCCCGCCAGCGCGCGGCGCCACGACATCTCCAGGAGGATCTGCGCCAGCCTCGCCTTCGCGTAAATCCATAGCCCCTCCCCGCCGGCGGCCAGGCCGGCGAGGAGGACGCAAACGAGAAGGATGCGGGTGTAGTTGCGAATGGTTTTCATGAGTTCCTCATCATCCTCATCGCGATCAACGCGACTCCAACGAGTGCCGCCCCGATCAGCAGCAGCAGCCCGGCCGGAGTCGCCGTTTGCGGCAGCGTCCCTGCATCGTCGCCATCGGCGGAGTCATCGAGCGCAATCTGCTCGGGCTTGCACGCCGGGTTCAGTCCCTGCGGCGTCTGATCGATCGCCACCAAGCTCGTGTACTGCGAGACCAGGTGATGCTCCAGTGCCACCTTGATCACCGCCGCTTCGATGCCTTTCGGATCGCTGCCGTCGGTGAGGTGATCCATCAGCGACTCGATCTTCTCGCGGCCCCACAGCCTGGCGATTCCCTCGCTCGTACCCGGCGCAGGCAGCGTCAGCTCCTTCGTCCACGGTTCGTTGCCGATGCTGCCGCGCAAGGTCACCTTGGCGTTCGCATCGTGAACGCGCATCGCTACCACCAGCGGCTCGCCGCGATAGAGATCAGGCACGCGTTCCGGCCATGACTCGGCAGTCGCATCGTTGCTGCGCACATCGATCGACGTCATCACCGGCGCGTCCAGCTTGCCGAAGAGATCCGACATCCGTTCCTGCACCTGTTGCACGTCGCCGATGTAGGTGAACGTGCCGCGGCCGAAGCGCGCCGCGTTGCGCATGAAGTGCGAGTTCGGCGCGGCGCCGATGCCCACCGTGAACAGCCGGCTCTCGCCGAGGCGGGAGTGGATGAAGGTGAAGAGCTCCTGCTCGTTGTCGACCTGGCCATCGGTCATGAAGATCACCTGCCGCACCGTGCCGGTCTCGGTGGTCCGCCGCTCCGGCAGCGCCAGCGTCAGTGCTTTCAGCATCTCGGTACCGCCGTCGGCGCTGATCTTCTCCACGAACGACTTGGCCTCGCTCACCGCCTGCGCATCCGCAAAGCGGCTCTCGCCAAACAGCGGCCGGGCCTCGGAATCGAAATCGATCACGTTGAACTTATCGCCCGGCTTCAGATCGTTGAGCGCCAGCAGCAGCGCAGCCTTCGCCTGATCCATCGATGCGCCTGACATCGAGCCCGAACTGTCGATGATGAAAATCGTTTCGCGCGGCAGACGCACCGGCGAATGCGCCGGCGGCGTGACCATCACCAGCGCGTAGGTCTCATCGCCGAGTTTCTCCGTCAGTACCGAGGCCTCGGGATCGGTGCCGAGGTCCGGCTGCCAGGTCAGCTCGAAATCGTGGTCGGAGTCGAGCGACGCCGCATCGGCAGTGATGCGGTAGTGCCGGTTGCCGATGGTCTCCTTCCGCACCTTCTGCGGACTGAGGATGTTGATCGCCGAATAGCCCGGCTGGAGATCGACCGACAGCGAAACGGTTCCGCCCTGATTGAGACACGGAGGCATCTTCACGGCGACCACCGAGGGAACCGCCGGCGGCGGCGGCGAAAAGCGCGGCGCCACCACCATCGGGAAACGGATCTGGTACTGGCCGTACTCGAAGCGCGCCATCTCCTGGTACGCGATCTCGATCACCACGTCGTCATCCGGCATCACGCTGGAGACCGAGGTGGCGAAAACGTTCGGCCGCGACTGCTCGACCAGCGCCGCCTTGCGCCCTTCGCTCTTCGCCTTCTCGAACTCCTGGCGCGCCTGATCGCGCTCGTGAACCTCGCCGGCGATGACGCGCGATCCGATGGTCATCGTCAGCGTGTCCACCGCGCTCATCTCCGGCAGCGGATAGACGTACACCCCCTCGACGCAATGCCCGGTGTTGTTGTGGAACGTCTGTTTGACCGAGGTCCGCACGATCGGGCCGGAAACCGAAATGCTGACCTCCGACTTGATGGCCGTGCTGACGAGATAGACGCCCGGCTTCGACGTCTTCAGCAGCAGGCCGGCGCGGTCATTCTTCTCCAGCGTCGTCGTCTCCTGCGCCTGCGCCACGAACGGCAGGAGGAACAGCAGCGAGAGCAGCAGAACGATCCATCGTTCCAGGGTGTAGTCGCGCGGTTTGGTTTCGGTGTTGGTGTTGTTGGTCTCCATCGTCGTCTCCTTCGATCTTCGATGGGACCAATAGAAGTCCGCGGTGTGGCGTGGCCATCGTGCAATCGAGGAGAGCAAGCGGCAGGATTGTGGCGGGATTGTGGCGGGGCGAAGCGGGCCGCAGGCGCACCGTACAATGCCGGGCATGCGGCAAACCATCGCAGTGGTCGACGACGAAGAGACGATCCGCGAGACCGTCGCCTTCGCTCTGCGCCGCGACGGCTACGACGTCATCACCTTCGCCGACGGCGCCGCGGCGTGGGACGTGGTCAAAGACCGGCTGCCGTCGCTGGCCATTCTCGACATCACCATGCCGCGCATGGATGGCCTCGAGCTCTGCCGCCGCCTGCGCGCGCGCAGCGACACGCTCCCGATCATCTTCCTCACCTCGCGCGATGAAGAGCTCGACCGCGTCCTCGGCCTGGAGCTCGGCGCCGACGACTATCTCTGCAAGCCCTTCTCGATGCGCGAGCTGGCGGCGCGGGTGAAGGTGCTCTTCCGCCGTCTCTCCTTCCTCGAGAGCCCCGCCGCGCAGCAGCAGGAAGCGCCGTTGCGCGTCGGCCCGCTCGCGCTCGACCTGCAGCGCTACATGGCCACCTGGAACGACGCCCGCGTCGACCTCACAGTCACCGAGTTCATGATGCTGCATGCCCTCGTCCGCCATCCCGGCCACGTGAAATCGCGCAAGCAGCTGACGAAAGAGGGCTACCCGAACGACACCTACGTCAGCGACCGCACGATCGACACGCACATCAAACGGCTGCGGCGCAAGTTCGAGGATGCCGATCCGTCGTTCGCCGCCATCGAGACGGTTTACGGCGTGGGATACCGGTGGCTGGCGTGAGCGCGCGGATCACCATCCGCCTCCGCCGCTTCTTCTCCCGCATCGCCTTCCGCCTGATGGCGTTCAACCTCCTGCTGGTCTTTCTCCCGGTCGCCGGCATCCTCTACCTCGGCTCGTACGAACAGCGCCTCCTCGGATTGCAGCGACGCGCCCTACAGGAAGAAGCGCGCCTGCTCGCCGCCGCCGTGGCCTCGGCGCAAGTGCCCGGCCGAAGCGCGGAGGAGATCCTGCTCGCCCGCCACCGCCTGCGCGGCAACAGCAACGATCCCATCCGCCTGCGCGTGATCTCGCCGGTCGGTTTCATCATCGCCGACTCGCACGCCATCAGCGGCCCTCCCCCGCCGCAGCGCACCAACCGCGCCAAACGCAACATCCTCTATCGCGCCGGCGCCGCTCTGCTTCGGCCTCTGCACCTTTCGAGGACCACCGAGCAACCGCTGGCCGCGGGCGATTACTACGAAAGCTCGAAGCGGCTGTTTGGCACCGAGGTGCGCCACGCGCTGCAGGGGCAACCGGATGCCATCGAGCGCATCTCGCCCGATCGCCGCTCCGTCACGGTTTACGTCGCCGAACCGATCCGCGCCGGCGATTCCATCATCGGCGCGACGCTGGCCTCGCAAACCACCTTCCCCATCCTGCAGGATCTCTACACCGTCCGCCTCGGCATCCTGCGCATCTTCATCATCTCGGTGATCGTGGCCATCATCATCAGCCTGCTCGTGGCGACGACGATCGTCCGTCCTCTTCGTCAACTGCGTCTCGAAACCGGCGCCATCCTCGATCGCCGCGGACGCTTGCGCGGCCGCTTCCGCGGATCCCGCAAGCAGGACGAAATCGGCGATCTCTCCCGCGCTCTCGAGCGCCTCACCCGTCGCCTCGACGAGCACGTGCGATTCATCGAATCGTTCGCCGCCGACGTCTCGCACGAGTTCAAGAACCCGCTGGCGTCGATCCGCACCGCCACCGAGATGCTGGCCGAAGTCGACGAGCCTTCGCAGCGCAGCCGTTTCCTGCGCATGGTCGAGCTGGAGATTGCCCGGATGGAATCGCTCCTCTCCGGCGTCCGCGAGATCACGCTGATCGACGCCCAACTCACCTCGGAGCAACGCACCCGCGTCGACGTCCGCGCTCTCCTCGAACGGATCGTCGACGGCTTCCGCCTCCGCGAGCACACCATCTCGATCGTCTTCGACGCCCCACCGGAGCCATTCGAAGTGAGCGCCTCCGAAGACCGTCTGATCCAGGTCTTCGTCAACGTCCTGGAGAATGCACTCAGCTTCTCCCCGCCCGGAGGCGTCGTCACGATCACCCTCTCCCGCGACGCCGCGTCGATCATCGCCAGGATCTCCGACCAGGGCCCCGGCATCCCCGACGCCGATCTCCCCCGCGTCTTCGACCGCTTCTTCACGCACCGCCCGGAAGGGCCGCGCCCCCGCTCCTCGCACACAGGCCTCGGCCTGGCCATCGTCAAAGCGATCGTCGAAGGATACGGAGGCTCAATCACACCGATGAACAACGAGGGCGGCGGCGCCACCTTCGAAATCCATCTGCGCCCACCGACGCCGCGTTAGCGGCAAGAGAAAGTAGCCAGGGGGTCCATCTTCTGGTTGGATTGAAGCCCACCCATTGCGTTTCAGACGTGTTGTGCACGATCAAGAAAGCATCGACGGATTGGGCGCGACGCGAAATGAGATGCGGCAGGTTTCACTGGCAGGATGGTTACTCCGCCTTCACCGTCGGGCGGAAAGACATCGAAGCTCTTCGTCGCTACATCGCCACGCAAACGGAACATCGTCGGACGAAGACATTTGCGGAGGAGTATCGCCAGTTCCTGAAAGCTCATGGGATCGAATTCGACGAGCGATATGTCCTTTGACTCCAGTGCCGCTAACGCGGCACGAGATCCAAAGAGATCGCTTTCCAGGGGTTGCTCACGCCTGCGGCGACTCGCAACCCCTGGCTACCTTCTTTGGCCGCTAACGCGGCGGAGACATCGAAGAAAATGTTTGGAATGTTGCTCGTGACCCTGGAATCAGGTTCCGAAGCCTGCACGGTTTGATTGGGGCAAAACTGATTCATCCGGAGCCGCCGCACGCCGCGTTAGCGGCGAGAGAAGGTAGCCACGGGTGCGCGCGAAGCGCAAGCACCCCTGGAAGCGAAAATCGCCCAAATCCTCGTGCCGCGTCAGCGGCACTGGAGATTAGACCTCACACCCCCGGCGCGAAAATCGACAGACTCTCCGCGAACTCCACCTTCGGCTGGCCGCTGATGCCTGCCGCCGCTACGCCGGCCGAGAGGCGGTTCTGGACGAAGGCCTCGAACTTCTCCTGCGACTCCCAGAGATCGAGAACGTGGAAACCGTCCGCGCCGAGCCAGGCGGTGTGGAACTTTCCGCCGTCGGGCGGCTGGCCTTCCCAGTTCACGCTCTGCCGCACCTGCTCGTACTGCTCCTTCGTCACCTCGGGCCAATGCATCATCATCACAGTCGCCATGGAATCCCTCCGAGCAATCCCTACGCATCAACGCTTCGACCGGATGTACGCGTCCGGGCAATGGTCGATGATCAACCACGAGGAGACTGCGAATGCGCGCATTGACAAGTCCTCCCCGGTCCCGCAAGCTAAACTGAATCGAGACCCCAACGGATTGCTTCGGAAGGAATGATGAAGAGAACCTTCGGTGAGCACCTGCTGCAGTTCGCCCTGTCGGTGGACATCGTCGACCCGGCGACGGCCGAGGGCGTCCTCCGGCGTGTCGAGGACTATGCCAAGGGATTCGGCGTCGGATTTCTTGAATTTCTCGTCCTGAGCGACGTCGACGGTCAACCGGGGCTCAAGACGCATTGGGCCTGGGGCGGTGCGGACTGCGCTGTTTCCATTCGGGGCGCGGATGGAAAACCGATCGGACACAGTGGCTATGCGTTCATCGAGAAAAAGCCGCTCTGGATCGTCGACGTTACGAAAAAGCCGTTCAGCGCGAAGAGCCAATTTCAGGACCTCTGGTCGCAATCCGTCTCGAGCGAGATCCCGGCCTATCTCCGTTGCAACGATCATAAAATCAAGACATCGATCCTGATTCCTGTCCGGGACAATAACCAGACCTATGGCGTCCTGAATCTCGAAACGGAAAACTACCTCGAACCGACAGAAATCGCGCGACGCGAACTGACCCTCGTGGCCGAGTCGTTGTCGATCATCTACCGGCTCAGCAGGTCGCACGGCCTCCAGGCCCGAAGCACGCAGGAAGCCCTTCGGCAACTCGACGAATTTCGCCGCACATCCCCGGCCAGTCTGGCCAAGCCTCAGGTTTTTATCGCGACTGCTGACAGGGCAGACGACCACGTCGTCGGTCTGATTCGAGAGGTCGTGGCCGAGTTCAAGGACCAGATCGTCGAGAGTTTCTGGAGGGATTCTTCCGAGTCCGGAGACATCAATCAGCAGATTCTTACGGAGATCGCCGGCTGCACCTTCGGCATCTGTTATTTCTCGGTAGTGGACGACGGAACCCACAGGTATGGCGACAACGTCAACGTCGTCTTCGAGGCCGGCATGCTGCACTCGCTCACCAACGGAGCGAGCGGGGAACCCTACAGATGGATCCCGGTCCGCGAAAAAGACTCTCCACCTACGCCCTTCGACTTCGCGGCGCAGCGATTGCTCATCGTCGATCGCCTCAGCAACGCATCCGTGAACGCGGAGAAATTCAAACACCGGTTGAGGGACCGGCTGAAGAACGTGCTGCGGACCGACGCAAGAGGCGCCCGCGGCTGACATTTTCAGAGCGAAATCAATCCTGTTTCGGCACGAGCAGCATCGCCGCGCGGATCACGCCGCCCCACGCTCCCACATTGATGATGATCAGCAGGACCACCACGGTCGCCTTCACCGGCCGCGGCAGCTCCGGAAACTCGGCGTACTTCCCGAGCACGTCGAGCGCCAGGCTGGCCGGCCATCCCGGCCACGCCCACGACCCGAACCACGCCAGAAGCGTCATCCCGATCCCGCCCAGCGCGGCGATGAACCCACGGCTGATTTTGATCACGCGGCCAGTGTCGCAGAAACCACTGGACAAATCCGTCCTCACGGCCGCATCGTTTTCTCTTCGGGAGCCGGACCATGACCAGGCGCATCCTGACTACGATTGCGGTGCTCACCGCACTCGCGCTGCCGGCCGCAGCGCAGCAGCGCGATCCCGCGGATGCCATCCTCGGGCCGTTGCCGGTGCGCGACCAGTACCTGTTGAACAACGGCTACTTCTTTTTCGAGCCCGAGGATGCGCGCGTGCTCGATGAGGACTCGTGGGTGGTGGATGTGCACAGCGCCGACTCCAACACCTTCGCCAAATCGCGCTGGATCAGCCACAACCTCGAAGGTGACACCGAGCGGCGCAGCGGCGCACAGACCCTTTCGCTAATCCGCATCGACGACGGGACGACGGTCTTTCTCGTCGACGGCGAGATTCATCGAACCACCTTCACCGCCCACCGCGGATTCGGCAAGAACCTGGAACTGGCCATCGCCGTGCCGTTCGCCAACATCGGAGGCGGCGATTCCGACTCCTTCATCGAGCACTTCCACGCCACGCTCCAACTCGGCGACAACCAGCGCGTGGCCCTGCAGCGCAATCACGAGACGGTCTTTGTGCACACCGACTCCCACACCTACCTTCGCGAGCATCCCGCCGGCAGTCACCTCGGCGACATCGCCATCTCCGCGAAGTACGAGCTGCCCGCGCTCGAAGATCCCAACCTGGCGCTCTCCGCGCAGGCGGCGATCGAGATCCCGACCGGCAGCGCCCGCAATCTCGATGGCTCCGGCTCTCTCGACGGCGGCGTGCAATTGATGGCCACGCGCGATTTCGGCCGGACCCGCCTTCACGCCTCTGCCGGCCTGCTGCTCCTCGGCCGCAATGCGCCGCTCGGTGTCGCCTCGCAGATCGTGATCAGTGATTCGGTCGGCGTCACCACGCTTCTGGCGGAAAAAACCTCGGGCAGCGTGCAGATCAACATCGCCCAGAGTCCCTTCCGCGGAATTGGCGCGGCGGAGCTTGCGCGGCGCTCGTACCAGCTGACCGCCGGATTGCAGCACGCCTTCGGCCGGAGTCTCACCGCTTACGCCGGCATCGTCGAGAACCTGATCACCTACCAGAACAGCGCCGACGCCGGCCTGGTGCTGGGAATCGCCCGGCGGTTCTGACGCCTCACGGCACCGCGCCGCGCGAGAACGTATCGCAGTCGGAGAGACGCCCGGCCTCGAATCCGCGCCGGAACCAGGCCGTCCGCTGCGCCGACGAACCGTGCGTGAACGAATCAGGATTCACACCGCGCCCGGCCATCCGCTGCAATCGATCATCGCCAACTGCCGCCGCGGCATTCAACCCTTCCTCGACGTCGCCCGATTCGAGCAGATTGCGCTGCTGCGTCGAATGCGCCCAGATGCCGGCGTAGCAATCGGCCTGCAACTCCAGGCGCACCGAGTACGGCTTGGCGTGCCGCGGATCGTCTTCCATCAACTGATGGACCTTCTCTTCGATCCCTTCGATCTTCTGCACGTGATGCCCGATCTCGTGCGCGATCACGTATGCCTGCGCGAAATCGCCGGACGCGCCGAAGCGCTGCCGCAGCTCGTCATAGAACGCCAGGTCGATGTAGACCTTCTCATCGTCGGGGCAGTAGAACGGCCCCGAGGCCGCCTGCGCGTTGCCGCACGACGACGGCGTGGAGTCGCGGAACAAGACGAGCTTGGCGTGGCGATACCCGCCGCCCTGCTGCGACAGGATCGACTCCCACGTCGACTGTGTGTCGTTCAGCACGAACGTGACGAACTCCGCCTCCTTGTGCTCCTCGGGACTCTCCTGCACCGGCCGCGACGCCGCGGTCGCCGCCGGCTGCTGCCCGTTCATGCCGAGGAGGGCGAAGAAGTTTTTATGAAAGAGAAGGCTCAGAACGAGCAGGATGACCGCGCCGCCGCAGCCGATCGGCGCGCCGCCGATCCCGAATCCACCGAATCCCCCCGACCCGCGCCGGTCTTCAACGTCATTGCTGCTTCCGCCAGGTGTCCATCGCATACGGCGGGAAGAAGAGCACGAAGAGGGCCAAGATTTGCGCTGCCGACAACGCGCCGGAGGCGCAGCTTCAGCTACCGCACGGCGTGGTTCCGTACAACGGCACCACATTCACCGTCACATTCGATCCGTTCACGGTCACAGACAGGTAGTGGAAAAACGCGCCGGCCTTTCCCCTCCCGTTCTTGCAACCGCTCAACGGCGCGCCGGCGCCGCCGGTGACGATGAAGACCGGCTTCCCCTTGCTCGGCACGCTGCCGGTAAATGGCCCGTTCGGATTCGACGGCTCCGGATCGACGTACAGCAGATGATCGTGCGAAGCGAAGACGAAGGTCATATTCGCGTACTTGCCCTGGTCGAGCAGTTGGCGGAACGCCTCCACCTGCTGGTTGTACGGCGAGGTATCGCTCTTCGCGCCGCCGATCTGCGAGCCGCCCTTGTCTTTGATCGGCCGATGCATGAAGCAGAAGACATGCGCCACCGTCGGGTCGGCGGCCAGCTGCGTCAGCGTTGCCTGCAGCGCCGCCAGCTGGGCCTTGCCGACGTAGCCGTTGTAGTTGCAGGCGTTGGTCAGGGTGACGTCGAGCACGTCATCGGTATTGATGATGAGAAACGCGGCATTGCCGTACCGGAACATCCCGAACGGCGCCGACATCGATTTCTGATACGAGGCCATCATCGAGCCGCTGAAGTCGGGCAGCTCGCCGTTGTACGGATCGCTGGCCGTGCCGCAGGCGATCATCGTCTGCACCACCATCTCGTGATTGCCGGGCGCGTTGAAAACCGGCGCCGGCACCGGCTTGAACGCCGCCAGAAACTGCGCGTACTGCTGATCGATGCCGACGTCCTGCTTGCCGAAGACCGTATCGCCGTTCCAGACCACGAACGCCGGCGGTTTCGCGGCGAGTTGCTTCACGATGTCGAGCAACGGCGTCGTCAACGGATCGCCATTCTTCGCCGGCCGGTTGTCCCCGGCGACGACGAAGGTGAAGCTGGTCGCCGGCGCGTTCGGCTGCAACGCCGCGGCGCCGGTAGGCAGCTGGCTGATCGCGGGAAACGTCTGCCCGAACGCGGACACACCGATGGCAAGGAAGAGCACCGCCAGAGTTTTTCGCATGCCGGAAGTATCGCACGGCCCGGGCTTGCCCTCCACCCCACCCATCCCTATAATCCGCCGCTCGGAATTCACCCCGAGAGGCCGCCGTTAGCCTCGATACTTTCCAACATCGTGGGGCTGTAGCTCAGTTGGGAGAGCGCCTGAATCGCACTCAGGAGGTCATCGGTTCGATCCCGTTCAGCTCCACCATTCCTAACGATTCCCACCACAACGTAGCTGCCGCACGAGCCGCATTGGTATGCGTCGATGGAGTCGAACGAACAGCTCGCCTACGACGAGCTGCGTTGGTTCGACAAGTATGTGAAGAACGTGGAGCCGCGGCCGGCCTCAGTCCGGGATGTCGGCTTCGACGAGTTGCGCGAGAAGCGTGAGCGATTCCTGCCATCCGAGGTAGCAGGCCTCGACGGGAATCGCCTCCGGAATCCCTTCCTGCACGATCGTCAGCTCGGTGCCGGTCGAAACCGGCTTCAGAACGATGGTCGTGATCATCTGCCCCGGCAGGTTCGAGTCATCGAACCGGTCGGTATGGCGGATGCGCTCGTTCGGCACGAGCTCGAGGTACTCCCCGCCGAATGAGTGGCTGGAACCGCTGCTGAAGTTCGTGAACGACATCCGGTAGCGCCCACCGACTCGTGCATCGATCTCGTGGACCTTTCCGGTGAAACCATTCGGCGGAAGCCACTTGGCCATGGCATCGGCGTCGAGAAAGGCGCGATAGATCCTCTCCGGCTTGGTGCGAAGGACACGGTGAAGTCGGACAGTGTTGTCGGGCATGATCATCTCTCCTTGTTCTTTTCTCTCTTTGACTCGTTCCGGGGCCGATGGGGTCAGGTCTAAAGTCTAAAGTTGTCCCGCACATTAAAACTTTAGACTTTAGACCTGACCCCATCGGCAATCTCTACGGTTTGACCTGGATGTCTCCGCCGTTCTTTGGCAGTTCTTCGAGGTCATACGATGCGAGCGGGATGCCTTCACATTGGCCTTGCTCGCGGGGTTGCGAGCTGATGCCCTTGTCGTCGTCGCGCTCGGCATCGGTGGCAATCCACATCAAGCCGGCGCCTGAATCGAATTTCAGCTCGGCGTCGCTCGGAACCCATGTCGGCAACGTCGCGCGGTAGAGACCGAAGGCATAGCGGTCCGGCGCCGGAGTTTCGGCTTCGGCATTGTCCTCGACGGTGAGGAGCATGCGACGGCCGACGTAGCTCTGAACGTTCGACTCGCGGACCTGGCCTCCGAGGACGGCCCGGTTGCGTTCGATTTTCAGGCAGTCGACGGCAACGCGCAGCGAAAGAGTCGTCTCTTTGACTTCCGGTTCGCCGGTGCCATCGACGTCCTGATCGGGAAGCGCAATGGGTTCCGTCAGCGCGAGATCTCCGGACGCTCTGCCGCCCGATTCGCCCTTGGCACTGAACTCGATCGTGCGGACGCCGTTGCCCGCCTCGGCGCGCAAGGACCCTGCGACGGTTTGGGCGAAGGCCGCGGGAACGAGACAAAACAATGAGAGCGCCAGGATGATGCGCCGGGTGCGAGTGGTCGTTTTCATACGAGTCTCCTTCTCGACCGCGTGTCTGGTGGCCAGAGCGACGCGTAAAAATCAGGGATTGTCGGGAAGTTACGCTCGCAGGTCCGCGAAGTCGTGAGATCGCGATGAATTGCTCCTGAAAGAGCGATGAAGACCCAGGCCGGCCGGCGATACCATTGGCGAGCTGATGCACCCCCCTAACAGCCTTGGAGAGCGATCCCGGCCTCGCCGCCGGCTGCGGATCGGCTTCCTCGGACGCATCATCATCGCCCTCACGGCAGCCGGCCTGATTCCCCTGGCACTCGTTTCGTTCCGCTTTGCCGATCTCAATCGCGAGGCCATGACCTCGCAGGTGTTGCAGACGCATGCGCTCTCCGCGAACACCGGCGCGGACCGGATCAGCAGCACGGTTTCGGCGTGGGAGACGTTGATCGATGCACTCGTCGCGGCGCCGGACGTCGAGAGCGATCCATCCTCGGCGGCGGCGAAGGAGACGGTGCGGAGCCTTCTTCAATCGCGCGGCGATCTCGTTGCAGTCGTTCTCCGCGATCCAACCGGAACTGAGATCTTTCGCGGCCAGAAGAAATCGGCCGCTGCGGTCATCCAAGCCATCGTGGCAACTCCGCAGCGGGAACGCCTTGCGATTCATGCCGCCGGCGGTACATGGCTGTCGATCGTGCGGACGCTGACGAATGGCGGACAGGCCACAGCGGTCTTCGATGCGCGCGCGCTCGAAGATGCGCTCCACTCCTCGGAGCTCGGCGAGCAGGCGCTCCGCGTTCTGATCGACCGGAGCCGGCATGCGGTCGTCGGAAATCCGGCGGCAGTTGCCGGCATCCCCCCTGCCCTGCTGAACATCGCCGCCACCGGCCGGGTGCGCGGTGCCGGACGCTTTCCCGCGGCCGGTGGGGCGGTGGCGGTGGGCGCCTACGCGCCGGTGGATGGGACGCCGTGGGTGGTGGTCTCGACGCAGCCGGCCACGGTGGCGGAAGCGATCGCGCAGAACTTGCGGCGGAGATCGCTCGTCGCGGTCATCGCCGCGCTCCTTCTCGTGGCCGCGCTATCGGTCGCCGCCTGGTTCGCCGTGGTGCGGCCGTTGCGCGACCTGCTCGAAGCGCAGAGCGAGATGGGATTCCTCCCCGCCGGCGACGGCAGCGACATCGACCGGCTCCGTTCCTCGCTCGACCTCCTGCAGAAACGGGTTCACGCGCGCGAGGAGCTCGGGAACGTCTTTCTCGGCCGCTATCAGGTCCTCGAGGTGGTCGGACACGGCGGAATGGGGACGGTGTTTCGCGGCTGGGATCCAAAGCTCCAGCGGCCGGTGGCACTCAAGACCATCCGCCTTGGCGACGACGTTCCGGCGCCGGAGCGCGGCAACCTGGTCGAGTCGCTGATCCGCGAAGCGGTCACGGTGGCGCAGTTCCATCACTCGAATGTGGTGGCGGTCTTCGACGTCGAGGAGTCGGGCGACTCGGCGTTCATCGCCATGGAGTTCGTCGATGGGGTGAGTCTCGATAGTCAGATCGATGACCAGCCGCTTTCGATCGAACAGACGCTGGTGGTCGGCCTGGCGCTGGGCCAGGCGCTGGAAGCGGCGCACGCGGCCCATGTGATCCATCGCGACATCAAGCCGGCGAACATCCTCATCTCGTGGGATGGAACGGTCAAAGTCACCGACTTCGGGATCGCCGAGCTGTTGAGCGCTCTCACGGACGTCACCCGGGTCTTCGGCACGCCCGGCTACATGGCGCCCGAGCTGATCACCGGCCGCGGTTCGCTGCCGGCGGGAGACATGTTCAGTGCCGGCGTCACTCTCTATCAGTGTCTGACCGGATTCGCTCCGTTCGACCGGCCGAGCATGAAAGAGACGCTCGAGGCAACGCTCCGCCATGTCCCGCCCCCGCCGACGGCTGCGAATTCTCTGACTCCCCTGCTGCTGGAGGCGACAGTGATGCGAATGCTGGCGAAGAATCCCTCGGAGCGTCTCTCGGATCCCGCGGAGCTGGTCGCGTTGCTGCGCCGGATGACCTCGGAGCAGAAGTTCCAACTCAACCCGCAGACGCACATGATCCGGCGCATGACCACGAAGCGCGCCGATCCGATGTACGTGCCAACCATTTCGTTATCGAAAGCCGATGCCTGAACGAAAAAGAGTCGCTCTCGCCGCTGTCCTTTTTCTGATCGCGATCGTCGCGTATGCGCAAGCGCCCGATCAGCCGCCACCTCGCGGCGGCGATACCGTGGCCTTCTACACGGTCCGTCCGGGCGATACACTCATCGGCATCACCATTCATTACCTCGGCTCTCCGTCGTTGTGGACCGAGAACCAGCGTCTCAACCCGCAGATCCGCGATCCGAGGCATCTGAAGCCGGGATCGCGAATCCGGGTGATCGTCGCCCGGCAGTTGCCGAAGAGAAATGCGCTGGTCGACCGCGTGGCCCGGCGCGTCGACGCCAAACCGGACCCACAGCCGTGGGCGACCGCGCACGAAGGCGATCTCCTTAAGGAGAACGACGGCGTCCGGACCTACGAGAAGTCGTCCGCCGATCTCAAGTTCGATGATGGCTCGCACCTGACGATGACCGAGAACTCGCTCCTCTTTCTCAAGGAGATGCGGCCGGCGCAGCGCGGTCCCGTCAGCGAGACCATCGAGATCATCGACGGACAGGTCGACGTCAGCAGCCGTCCGAAAAAGAGAGCGAGCGCCGAGCTGCACGTGGTCATCGGTGGCACGTCAATCAGCCACAAAGCCTCGGGGGACCGCCCTGTGGCCACGCGCAGCCGGAAAGGGTCCGAGGCGAAGGCGCAGGTGATGGTGTACGGCGGCTCCTCGGTGGTGGCCTCGGCCGGAAAAAGCGTCGACGTCGGCGCCGGAATGGGAACGCAGGTCGAGCAGGGCAAAGCACCCGAGGCTCCGCAGAAGCTGCTGCCGGCGCCGGAGATTGTGGAACCGGCGGCAGACACGACGCTCCACGCCGGCTTCGGCTGGAAAGGCGTTCCTGACGCCGTCTCGTACACCGTCGAGATCTATCGCGACGCCGAGGCCACGCAGCTGGTCGAACGCGCCACCGGGATCCGCGAGACTTCCTGGCAGACGAAAGCGCTTCCTTACGGCGACTTTTACTGGCGCGCCACCGCGGTCAGCGTGACTGGACTCGACGGCTTCCCGGCCAAACTGGTTCACTTCCGCGCGGCGGCGCGGTTGACCGGGTCCGTGGCCGAAGATCGCGGCGCCCGAGGCAACATCGACGCGGCGCCGCCCCTCGCGGCAGTTCGTCTGATCGCATGGCGCGATGACGGTAACGGCATCCCGGACGATGACGATGTCCGCGCCGGCGAGACGCGTACGGATGTGGCCGGGCGATTCACCTTCGACGGACTCCCTCCGGCGATCTACTGGATCGCCGCCGACTCACTGACGATCGCGCCGGCCGCCGGGCTGAATCCCGGCGCTGCCGCAGCGCCGGTCTGGGCCGAACAGACGTTTGGCTCCGCGGGCGCGCTCTGCGCCTCGGACTCGCGAGAAGAGGTCAAGCGGACGACTGCCGGCCCGTGCGTCGGCGGGCGTTGGGCCGCACAGTCGGACGACCCGAGGAAGTTATCGACGTCCAAGCACGTCATTCGCGTCGACACCACAGACCCGGCGATCAGCCTAATGGCGGCATTCGGTTTCAGCTTCAACGTCGTCGGCAACGATGACGATGTCGAAGAGGTGGTGGCCGGAAGGAGCAGCCAGGGCTCATTACGGCAGTTCATCCACAACGCGAACGCGATCGCCGGTCCGAACGCGATGCGTTTCCTGCCGGCAACCGCGACGAGGAACGGCCGGTGGACCATACGCTGCGCTTCGCCGTTGCCGGTCCTGACCGACCCGGGCACCTCACTCGATGGCGTGGCCTGGATGGCGTTCGATCCGGCCCGGCCTCGCACTCCCAACCCCCAGCAACCTGATCTCGAGGTGGACGTCGTCGCACAGGGAGATGCGCTCACCGTAGCGGCCGAAACGACCATCTCCTCGATGGCGCTGCATGCGGAAGGGACAGCCATCCGCGCGACGGCGACGTTGAAGGCGGCGAAGTTGAACGTGCGGAGCGCGGCACCCTCCGGCGTCGCGGTGGTGGTCCTCGACGGGCCGGGATCGTCGATCGACCAGTCCTACGTCGACGGTGGCGGCCGCGCCGCGGGGATCGTGATCGAGTCTCATGGAGCCAGGGTCCGGATCAGCAACACAGCCATCATCCACACCACGAACGGCATCGTGATCCGCGCCGGATCGTCGGATAACAGCCTGCTGCATGACCGGTTCATCGACATCGCCGGTACCGCCATCCTCTTCGACCCGGCCGGCGGCGCGCCGCCCTTGAGAAACCGGATCAGCGAGGCTGAATTCGTGTCGGTCGGTGCGCTCGCCGTCAGCACCGGCAAGCCATCGTCGGCCAGGCCAGGCGCATGCGCGTACGACGACGCGGCAGCCAACCGCGGCATCGCCACTCCCATCCTCCTCGGTTCTTACGAACGAGTCCCGGCGGGCCTCGGGTCGCTCAACGGCAAGGCCTGCAGCGGAACGACCGTCGAAATCTACGCGGGAAGCAGCGGCGACCGAACGAGCGCCAGATTCGTTCAGGCCATTCGGCCGGGAGCCGACGGCACCTTCCGTGTTCTCGACGTGATCGCGTCCGCGCGAATGCTGGTGAACCTCACGGATCGGGAGGGAAACACGTCCATGTTCTACGTATCCGATTCGCCCGAGGCAACGAACGGGAAGTGAGGATTGCGCGCGCGGAAAATCGCTGCTGACTTAAACTGTCCGCCAAACGGGAAAAGGCTCATGGTCCGAGCCGCCGTCATCACATGGAAAAACTACTACGCAGATTAGGCCTGGCCAAAGAGCGCCGGAGCGAGCCGCGCCTCAAACTGACCGTGATGGTCGTCGCGTCGATCAACCGCCATCAGGGCAACCTGCTCGACATCTCAAAGAAGGGCGCCAGCGTCCAATCCTTCTCCTCGGTGAAGCCGGACGAACGCGCCCTCTTCACGCTGCGCTTCCGGAATCTGAAGATCGAGCTGAACGGAATCGTCCGCGGATGCCGTGTGGTGGCCATCAACCCGCGCCCGACCTACATCGCGCGTCTGCAGTTCGTCGACGTCAGCGAGGCCGCCCGCCAGTCGCTCGATGAGTTCATGCGCATGATCGAGGAAGTCGGCCACCGGACCTGGAAGCGGACCAAGGAAGGGTATTCACGCCGCGCCACCGGAACGCCGCGCGCGATCATCGCCGTCTACACGCAGTTGGTGAAGCGGGACAGCGTTTGGGAAGAGACGCTGGTCTTCGACCCCGATCAGCCGGAAGACGGCGTCACCCTTCCCTCCGGCACGCCGACCGCGGAGATCGCCCACTTCTGCGAGATGTACGACGCCGCCGATGCAGACGGCCGGACTCTGCTCCGGCAACAGGCCGAGACACTCTGCAACGTGAACGCGGACGCGCACTGACCCGCGGCACGGCCTCTGCTAAACAACGGACATGACGATCAAGAGATTGGACCACGTCAGCGTCGTCGTCGACGACCTTCCCGCCGCGATCGTTTTTTTCACGACCCTCGGCATGACCATCGAAGGCGAGGCGCCGGTCGAAGGCCCGTGGGTGGACCGCGTCAACGGCATCGAGAATGTCCGCGTCGACATCGTCATGATGCGGACGCCGGACGGACACGGGCGGCTCGAGCTGACGAAGTTCCGCAATCCAAAACTGATCGAGATCGAACCGGCGATCGCACCGCCGAACGCGCCGGGCCTCCGAAGCGTCATGTTTGCAGTCGATCACATCGACGATACCGTCGCCCGCCTGCGCGCCAACGGCGCCGAACTGATCGGCGAGGTGGTCCAGTACGGAGACAAGTACCGGCTCTGCTACATGCGCGGTCCCGCGGGCATCATCGTCTCGCTGGCCGAGGAGCTCTTCTGATCGCACTTCTCTGGAATGGAGCCGGTGACCAATGAACCGTAGACAGGCATTCCTGATCCTCATTTTCCTGTGCATTCCCTCGCTGGTTGCGATCGCGGAGGAGCCGGTTTCGTCGTCGTTCGATCCGGAACTGGCCCGGAAGCTCGGCGCCGATGAACGCGGCATGAAGACCTACGTCCTCTGCATCCTGAAAACAGGACCGAACGATGCGACGGTTCAGGGGAAAGAGCGAGAAACCGTCTTCGCCGGCCACTTCGCCAACATCGGACGGCTTGCAAAGGAAGGAAAACTCGCCGTCGCCGGTCCTTTCGGCAAGAACGATAGGTCCTGGCGCGGTCTGTACATCTTCAACGTGCCGACCGTCGAAGAAGCCGAAAAACTGGTAATCCTCGATCCGGCCGTAAAGGCAGGCGTGTTCGTCTACGAACTGACCCCCTGGTATGCCTCCGCGGCGATGATGATCGTGCCGGAGACGCACAAGAGGATCGAGAAGCCGGCGAAGTGACTAAATGCGCTCATGGGACGCGTCTTTCTCCGCGCACTCCGCGCCTCCGCGTGATCAGGTCTCTCACTTTACGCCTGGTTAGAATTAACGTACCAGCTCGGCGACCAAAGAGCGGCTCAGGTAGGGAACCATGTGCAAGACCATCAAACAACGCGTGAAGTTCAAGGCCGCGCCGGCCATCATCTACGATTTGCTGGCGGATTCTCGAAAGCACACCGCGGTCACCGGCAGGAAGGCCACCATCAGCAGGAAGATCGGCGGGACGTTCTCAGCCGGCGATGATGACGTCACCGGGATCAACGTCGATCTCGTTCCCGCGCGGCGCATCGTGCAAGCCTGGCGTCACCGCCGATTCCCCGAAGGCATCTTCTCGATGGCCGCGGTCACACTGACTCCGACACCCGACGGCGGGACAGAGCTCGTCCTGACGCATCGCGGCGTTCCGAAGCACCTGATCCCCGAGACCGAGCAAGCCTGGCGCGATCAGTACTGGTCCAGGATCAAGACCTACCTCGATCGCGCGAGCACTGACTCCGAAGGATGAACTCACGCGGATGCGGGGTCAGGTCTAAAGTCTAAAGTGATCCAAGCGTCACCACTTTAGACTTTAGACCTGACCCCTACCAGGACCTGCCCCCTACCCAGTGCCCCGGCGAAAGGCGCGCCGGCCATACGACCATCCGCACCCAATAACTTCCGACTTGATGTCAAATCGTAGGTCCCGCGTATTCGCGCTCCAAAGCGGAGGGGGTGGTTGCGAAACGTTAACTCAGGCATGATGGATGGACGTCGGAGATCTCATGCGCGGACGGTTCCTCCTCCTACTCGTTTTCGTCTCATCCCAGGCATTTGGCGCGATCACCGGGACCGTCGTTCGCGATGATGGGCAGCCGGCGGCGGGGGCGCAGGTGGCGGCGCTCGCGCTCGAGTCCTCCGAGCAGCAGCGCGCGCGGTGGTTCTCGGCCGATCCGACGCGGAAGGCGCTCGTCTCGGCGGTTGCCGACGCCGAGGGGAACTTCGTCATCGATTCGAAAGCGGCGGTGGTCGACCTGCGTTTGGAAGTGGCCGGACAGCCTGCGGTTGGCGTGCGCGCGGCGGCGAATGAGGACGTTGGTGTCGTGCGCATCGCCACGCAGCCGATGACGTGGGGGAACGTCACGGCGAACGGCAAGCCGCTGGCGGGAGCAACCATCATCGTTTCCTTCGCCGGTGCGGAGAGCGTGACGACGACGGATGCCAGCGGCCGGTACGCCCTCCCCGATCCGAAACATCTCCCTTCGCGCCTCCTCGTTCGGCATCCGCGATACGCGCCGGTCGCGCGCGAGCTCGGGCCGTTGATGTCGCAGTCGGCGGACGTCTCGATGAACACCGGGATCGTTCTGGCCGGCCGCGTCATGGCAGACATCCCCGTTCCCAACGCCATCATCGAAGTCGACAACCTCCCGCTGGCCACCACCGGCGCCGATGGCACCTTCTCCATCGAGCACGTACCGGCGGGCGCGCGGAAGATCATCGCGCGCGCGGGTGATCGGATCGCGATGCGGCAGCTCGGCAAGGAGCGCAATCTCGTGCTCCGCCTGTCGAACGCGGTGACGATCGCCGGTTCCGTGCGCAATCTCAAGAGCGGTGCTCCAATCGCCGGCGTCGAAGTGACCGCGGCCGCGCCGCATTTTGGCGACACCGAGCACGGCGTCTGGGTCATCACCGACGAGAAGGGGAACTACGCCATTCACGGGCTTGCCGGCGGCGAGACGGAGCTGACGGCGATTCATCCGGGGTTCGGAACGCCGCGGGTGACGGTGAATTTGCCGGAGGGACGCGCGGCGCGCAAGGTGTTGTATGTCTCGCCGCTGGCGCGGATCTCGGGCACGGTCGTCGACGAACGGGCGCGCCCGATCGCCGGAGTCGCGGTGGTGGTGCGGCCGATGGGCGGCGGCGACATGCTGTGGACGCCCGGGTTACTGCGCACGGTGCAGACCGGAGTCACGGCGCCGAACGGCCGTTTTCTTCTGCGCACCGCCGACGAAGGGAGCGTGCAGATCGATGCCACGAAGGCGGGACTGCCACCGGCGCGCTCGTCCGCGCTGCACGTTGCCGCCGGCGCACGTCTGGCGAACGTCACCATCACCATGCCGCAGGGCATCGCGTTGCGTGGCCGCGTTACCGGCATCGAAGCGAAGCCGGTTGCGGGCGCCCGCGTGACGGTATCCGAAGATCTCGTGCGCACGAAGGACGACGGCACGTTCGCCATGCGCGTGCTGGAAGGGACGTATGACGTCAGCGTCGCCGCGGCCGGCTACGCGCCGCGCAGCGTGCGCGCGCAGGTGTCGGCGACTTCGCGGCCGCTCGAGATCGCGCTCGAACCGGGCGTGGCCGTGAGTGGCCGCGTCACCCGCGGCGGTGCGCCCGTCGAGGGCGTCAACGTCTACACCGTCAGCGGCGCCGCGGGCGAGCCGGTACAGACCGGGGCCGACGGCGCATTTCGCATCGACGATCTTGCGCCGGGCGAGATCCGGCTGGCATTCAAGAAACCGGCGGACTTCATCCAGATCACGCGCGTCATCACCGCTCCCGCAAGCAACGTCAACGTCGAGTTGCCGCCCGGCTCGCGCGTCAGCGGACGGGTGATCGACAAGAGCAGCGGCCAGCCGGTGAAGGCATTCGATGCCGGCCTCGCCATCTCGCGCCCCGGTTCCGCGATCATGCTGGTCGCGCCGATCATGCGCAGCTTCACCAGCGACGACGGCACGTTCGCCATCGACGGCGTTCCGGCCGCGACCCACACACTTGCGGTCAGCGCTCCCGGCTACGTGATGGCGCGCGTGCCGAACGTGACCGTGGCTGACGGGAAAAACATCGACAATCTCGAGGTCGCGCTCGACGCCGGCGTGCGCGTGCACGGCCATGTGACCGGGCCGGATGGCGCGCCGCTCGGCGGTGTGCTGGTCCGCGTCGATCCAGCGCTGGCCACGCACGGCGCGGCGATGAACGACCCGTACACGCTCAGCGATCCCGATGGCGAGTACGTGCTGGAAAATCTCGACGAAGGACAGACCACGCTCGCGTTCAGCCGTACCGGCCTGCTCACCGTGCGAAAAAACGTGACGCTCTCCGGCACCTCCGCACAGGTCGACGCCCAGCTTTCCTCCGGCGTCTCCATCACCGGCGTGGTACTGCTCGAAGGCGGCACGGCCGTCGCGAACGCGCAGGTGCAGGCGCGATCGGCCGCCGATGCTGGTTCGGCCAGGTCAACGCAGACCGATGACAGCGGAACCTTCGCCATCGACGCCATCGCCCCTGGCCACTACGAGATCACCGCCGCGAAGCCGGGATACTCCGAGGCGAGTTTGAGGGATGTCGAAGTGCCGGCTCAGGCCACGCTGCGGCTGATCATGAAAGGAGGCGGCACGATCACCGGCCGTCTCCTGGGGCTGACACCGGCGGAGCTTCGCGGAGCGGTGGTACAGATGTCGTCGAACGACGGCGGCGGCGCGCCGGTTGCCCCCGACGAGAGCGGACACTATCGCATCGACGGCGTGCCCGCCGGCACCGTGCGCCTGAGCGCGCGAAGCGGGCAGTTCGCCACCAGCGCGCACACGGCGCAGACGAAGTCGGTACAGGTCGAGAGCGGCGCGACCGTCACCGCCGACTTCGACTTCACCGCCGGCATCGTGGTCAGCGGCCGTGTCACGCGCAATGGTCTGCCGCAGCCGGACGCGGTGGTCTCGTTTCTCTCGCCGACGGGGACGCAGCGCAGCGCGCGGACGTCGGCGGATGCCAACGGACGCTACGAGATTGGCGGCATCGATGAGGGGGCGTACAACGTCACCGTCCTCGATCGAACGAACGTCCCCTACTCGACGACATATCAGGTCAGCGGTTCGTCGACGTTCGACATCAACATCGAAGGTGCAACCGTTGCGGGCCACGTGACCGACGCCTAGAGCGGCTCCGCGATCGCCAACGCCTCGGTGGAACTCCGAAGAAAAGAGACAGGTACGCCCGGCCTTCGGACGGCGCTCTCCGATCCCGCCGGCGCATTCTCCTTCGACCAGGTCCCTGCCGGCAGCTACGAGGCCAGAGCCCAGAAACCAGGCTATGGCGCGGCCTCGGTGCCGGTCGCGGTCAGCGAAAACGGCGCACCATCGATCGAAGTCAAACTGACGCCGTCGACCGGCCTGCGGCTGCGCGTCGTCGATGGGCGCGACCAGCGGCCGCTCACGGCGTGGGTCCACGCCGAGTCGGGCAGCGGCGAAGGCTACGACGGAATGGTCGCCGCGGGCACGGAGCCGGCGACCATCGCCCTGGCGGCGGGCTCGTATCGACTGACCACCGGCGCATCAGGCTACGCGCCGGTCTCGTTGACGGTCACCGCGCCGGGAGAGCAGACGGTCGCGCTCACGCCCGGCGGCACGATCGTGGTGTCGTCCAGCAGCGACACCTTCGCGTTCGTACGAATCGTCGACGCCGCCGGTGTACCGCTGCGCTTCGGGCCGGGTGCGTCCGCGGACTTGTTCCGCGTCGACCCGGCCCCGGGGCAGACCCGCATCAACAACGTCGCCGCGGGCAACTACACCCTCCAACTTCTCGTCAACGGCAGCATGCTCCGGTCGGTGAGCGTCACCGTGCGCGAAGGCGAGAGCGTCGCGGCGAAACTGTAACTACGGGTTGTACACCTCGATGTAGAAGCACTTCGTGACGTGGCAGCCGGCGGCGTCGGTGACGGTGAAGCAGACCAGATACTCGCCCGCCGTCGTCGGCGTGCCCGAGATCGTGCCGCTGCTGCTGAGGCTCAGGCCCGGCGGCAGCGTTCCGGAGAAAATCGTGAACGTATAGGGTGCGGTGCCGCAGCAGGGCGTGAACGTAAAGCTGCCCGGCACGTTGACGTGAAACGGCGTGATGAATTCATCGATGATGTCGAGCGTGCTGCACGAGGAATGGACGAAGGGTGCGACGGCCAGGAGCAGGAGGGAGAGCATCAATACCTTCTTCACGAGTTTCTCCTTTCGCATGGAACTGCGGTTGAACATTATTGACAGACGTCAATAATAAGTCTGTTCATGCCGAAAGGCAGATCCCAATTTTGGAAAGTCCATCATTAGGTGATGCTCAATTGTTTGGCCGCGGCGTCCCGGCACACGCGCTGCACAGGAGCGGCCACGTGCGGAACCTCTTCGCTGCTCTTCTGCTGCTCGTGGCATTGCCGCTGTCCGGCGCGGCGAAAGCTCCGCCGCGAGACGTCCTGCCGGAGTTGACGCACGAGCGCGTCGATTACTGGGTGGCCGAGTTCAGCAAGGATAAGGACTACCACAAGAAAATCGCCGAAGGGTTCGAGCGCAAGGCGAAGTACCAGACGATGCTGGAGCGAAAGCTGCGCAAGCGCGGGATGCCGCAGAACCTGATCTACCTGGCCTTCGAGGAGTCGGCGTTCAACCCCGAGGCACGGTCGGGCCAACGCGCGGTCGGCATCTGGCAGCTCATGCCCGCCACCGCCCGGCTGTACGGCCTGAAGGTCTCGAAAAAGATCGACGACCGGCTGAACGTGGAGAAGGAAACGGACGCGGCGCTGCGCTTTCTCGATCACCTCTACCGCTACTTCGGATCGTGGTACCTGGCCGCCGCCGCATACAACGCCGGCCAGCACAAGATCGCCCGCATCATGAAGAAAAAGTACGGCCGCCACACCGGCACAAACCGCGACTACTACCGCATCTGGGACGATCTCCCCCCGCAGACCCGCGACTACGTCCCCGCCATCCTGGCCCTCCAGCGCATCGACAGGAACCCGAAAAAGTACGGGTTCTGAAATCTGGGTATCTCACGAAGGCTCTCTTTGGGACTCCAATCTTCACCCTCAAATCGGATCGCGGTAGCGCCGCAGGCGCACCGCGCCGGCTACGCAGATTGCCGCGAGGGCCAGGCCGATCCACAATCCCGGCCTGGTCAGGAACTCGAAGGGTTGGGAGGGCCAAAGCATCATCATGCCTCCCTTTGCGCCTGAACCTTCCATCCCGCCGCTGATGCGTGAGCCCAGCATTGAAACAAACGTAGTGGTGTTGAAGACGATCTTCTCGATGACGCCGATCGCGGCCAGCGGCAGGAAGGCCCACAGAAACGGGATGCGCTTTGCCCACGCGGAGACCAGCAGCAGCCAGCCGAAGATGGGGGCGTAGTAGAGCGAGTGGACAGTGATGAGGTGATAGAGCATGCCCGACGTCATCTGCAGCCACGGCAACTGCCACAGGGCGGCCGCGCTCCGGCCGTGCATCGACAGATAGGCGCTGGCCGCCAGCAGCATGATCAGCTGCGTAACGATGGTGAGCACGAACGTGACCACCGGCAGGACGATCATCGGCACGGCCATCTTCGAGAGCACGGCGGTCCAATCGGAGACCGGCATCGATTTCCAGAAGAGAATGCTGCGGTCGCGGCGCTCGCCGTAGAGCGCGTCGAGACAATAGAAGATGGCCACGAGCAAGGTCGTGCCCATCAGTACCCCGGCCACGAGCTCGTCGTGCGAGGCGAGCTTGTCCGGCTGCAGATTGTGCCTGACGGCCCCGACGGAGGCGAGCGCGATCACCCCCGCCACGATCAGCGGCGCGAGGTAGATGGAACGGTTCTCCCACAGCTCGCGACGCACGGACCACACGATCGTTCCGGTATTCATGGCGTCGTTCCCTGCGCCTCCATCATGGCCACGAACAGATCGGCAATGCCCGGCTTGCGCACCTCGCCCAGCGCGGCCAGTTGCTGCCGGTCGGCGCCTCCGTCCTGAAGATCGACCAGCAGGATGCTGCGTCCGAGGCCCTGGCGCTCGTGGATCGGCCGGAGAGCGCGGGCTTCGGCGATGCGGTCCGGACGAACCACCACCTCCAGATAGCGCGACTCGAACTGCTCCATGCTCGAACCGAAGGTAATCCGGCCGCGATTGATGAACACGAAATCGGTGAGCACATCCTGGATCTCGTCGACCTGATGGGTGGTCACCAGGATGGTGCGGCCCTGATCGAAGTAGTCGTTCAGCAGCGAGTCGTAGAAGCGCTTGCGATAGAGAATGTCGAGACCGATCGTCGGTTCGTCCAGCACCAGCAGCCTGGCATCGACAGCCATGGCCAGCGCCAAGTGAAGCTGCGTCACCATGCCTTTGGACAACTCCCGCACTTTGGCGTTGCTCCTGATCGCCGTTCTGGCCAGGAATGCATCGGCCTTGGCGCGATCGAATCGCGGGTGCACGCCGCCGGCATAGTCGAGCAGTTGCGCCACGCGAATCCAGCGCGGCAACACGGCAACATCGGCGATGTAGGCGACGTCGCGCATCAGTTCCGCGCGCGCCGTCCACGGATCGCGCCCGAGGACCGTGAGTTGTCCATCGTAGGGAGTGAGGCCGAGAATGGCGTTGAGCGCGGTCGTTTTCCCGGCCCCATTCGGACCGATCATCCCGACGATGCGCCCTTCCTCGATGCGCAGATCGACGCCGTCGAGAGCGACCGTCGTCCCGAACGTTTTTCGGATGCCTTGCGCTTCGATGACCGCCATCAGCGCTTTCCCTCGCGCTTGAGAAGCTCTTTTGCGGTCAGCCCCAGCCGCTGAATCCTCTCCCGGATCCGCGGCCATTCCTCATCGAGAAACTTCTGACGCTCGCTGCGCATGAGCAGCTCCGGCGCGCCAACGTTGACGTACATGCCGCGGCCGCGGCGCATCTCGACGAGGTTTTCTTCGACCAGCTCCTGGTAGGCTCTCAAAACCGTCAGCGGATTGAGCCGATAGTCAGTGGCCACGGTACGGACCGACGGAAGCGCATCGCCTTCCTTCAGCAACCCCTCCAGAATCATGGAGACGATACGGTCCCGAAGCTGGCGATAGATTGGTTGTGTGTCGTCCCACTCGCGGTCCATTCTGAAGCGTCATTTCATTGTAAGCGTCACGGGTCCGCCGCCGTTGAAAAAAGGCGCGAGGTAGATCCCGTGGCGGGAGGCGATCATCGCGATTTCCTCCACCAGCTTCGGCGTGATGGCGCCCCTTCCGCGGGAGAAGGGCTCAAACCGTCCTTCCAGCGTGAGAGCGATGCCTTCGAGCAGGCATCCGTGGGCCACATCGGGAAACGGATGACGGTTCAGGATTCCGTGAAGATCGGGATCGAACGTCATTCCGCCGGTGATCTGACCCAGCCCTCCGAAAAAAACAGTGGCTCGCGACGTCCCTGCATCCGGCGACAGGTTCTTCGGGTAACCGGCATCGCAGACGAGGGCGTCGGGCGCGATCGTGCGCAACAGGATGGACGAGGACGGCAGACTGGCCGCGCAGATCACCACGTCGGCCTGTTCAGAGAATTGCTCGATATCTGTTCCGATCTCCACCTCGATCCCCTCGGCTTCCAGCTCTGCCGCCAGCCGGCGGAGCCGTTCGGCATTGCGGGCAAGGAGTTGAATCCGCTTCACCTTCGGGGCCAGGCATCGGACGCAGCCGGAGCCGACATCGCCCGTTGCCCCGATCACCAGCAGCGTCGATCGACGAAGATCCCTCCCCTGCTGCGCGCACATCTTTTCGATGCCCTGAACGATGAATGCGACCGTCAGCGTGTTGCCGGTGGTGAAGACCGTGTGGTGCCGCGGCGGAAGCTGATCGAAGTTTCCCTCGATGAGAATGGAGCTGAATCCGCCGAGGCTGACGATTCGGGCGCCAGCCTTGATGGCATACGCCGCGGCTGCCCGAACGCGGGTCAGGTTCTCCCGCACACAGGCGGCATCCAGATGATCGGGAGAAATGAACGAGTCGATGTAAAGCCCATGCGCCTCGGCGTTGGCGATCGATTTCACCTCCACCCGGCAGACGGCCCGAGGCGGAATCCACGGAAGGATGTCCCGGATCTCATCCTCCGGAAGGGGCGTGCGCTCCGGTCCGCGCAGCGCCGAGAACACCTCGGCCGCTGCTTTCCAACTCTCCGGATGTCCGACCAGGGCGAAATCGACTTGCGGCGCTACACCGGCAATTGCGCAATCCATGCGAGCGTGACCTCCCCGGGCAGGCCGAGCGCGTCGAGCGTCTTCAGGTACTGCTGCAGCGACGCGCCGCGGAGCAGCGCCGCGCTCATGTTGATTTCGAACAGCGACGGCTTCACGCAACTGGACTGGCACACTTCGCAATGTCCGTCCTTGCATTCCTTCGCCAGCATTGCCGCCAGGGTGGTCATCACTTCGAGGTGCAGCCGGTACAACTTGTCGTCGAAGCGCTCGGGGTCCGCGTCGCGCTCCGCTTTGAGGATAGACATGGCATGGTCGGCGTGCTCCTGCTCGTCCGCGGCGATGGCCGCGAAGACCCTGCCGAGACTCCCCGGCGCAACGATGGCCACGCGCGTGTAGCTGGCCAGGGCGAAGGATTCCAGCATGATCTCCTGGATGATGAGACAGCCGATGGTGTCGCGCTCCGCGACACAGCGCAGGAACGCCTCGCGGATCCGCTTCCAATGTTTTCCGTCGACGTTGCTGACGACGTCGACGCCGATCTTGCGGCCCGCGGCGGTGAAGGCCGCGGCATGCGCCCGTTCGATGGCTGCATGTTCGCGTGCTTCGCCGGCCTCTTCGGGATCGTCACAAATCTCAGCGAGAGCCGCGTAGTTCATCGCGGCAATCAGCTCGCCCGTCACCGCCTGGGCCAGCACATCCAGCCAGATCGGAGCGGCCGGCGTGGCGTACTCGGTGGTTGTCTCCAGCTCCATCAGCGATTCCATCGATCCTCCTCGATCAAGCAGCGTAGTGTTATAGCTATGTATAACACCGCATCACACCATTGTCAAGGGCGACAGAGCGAAGGCGATGTCACAACGTGAGGTCCTGAGATTGGATCAGCTCGGACGAAGCTGAGGCGATCGAGCGCAGGCTGCAGCGGCGCGAGGGGAAACAGACTGCGCGACAGCGCGAAAGGGGCGTGGAGGGCGGAGGGTAAACGCCGCTGCCTGCGTTAGTGCCGCGCCGGATGCTGCATTGATGTTATGGGATTCTACGGGGGGGAAAACCACCTGCCGGCGATTTCGGGCGCTCGTGCGGTCTCGCAAAATCGCACCGTCGCCGTGAGGATCTGTTGCGGAGGCGCCGAATTCAGCTTGCCTTTTTGCCGAGGCGCGAATTCTTCGCAGGTGCGCTCTTCGCCGCGGTCATGACTCTGGAGCCGGCGTTTTGTGCTGCCCACTCCCGAAATTTCATGGCCGCGTCCCGGGCCTCGTGATCTCTCGTTTTCTGGCCGGTGATGGCATTCGCGATTTTGCGCGCTTCCGGGCTGAGCTGCTTCAGCGATTCCTCGCTCACCATTTTGCCGAGCACGGCGGCCATGTATGCCACGCGTGCGATGCGTGAAGCATCCGCGGCGCCGATGACCTTCCTGGGAGCAATGCTGTCCGTTCCGTTTGCGCTCTTCTTCGCCGCTTTTTCTGTCGCCATTCTGAACCTCTATTGTACTACCGGTTCGACCTCATTTAGTTTCCCGTTTGACCGTTACTTTACCTGATCGAAACCATTGCAAAGGAGATACGCAGTGCTTCCGGCATCGCCCCGTCCGTCAGCCGTCCACTCCTCGAAGTAATCCCGCTTCAGCCGGAGAATGACCCCTTCCGACCCTGGCTTGAGAATGATGTTCGTCGGCGGGTTTTTCGCATCTTTCCAGAGCCCGATCACCCGGTCGCCCTTCTTCGTTGTCGATTTCGTACCCGAAAGAGGTTTACTCCGATCGACCATGCCCGCGCCGGTGAGGGTGAGCACGGACGAGCCGGGATCGTCTGCCAGCACCGTGGCATAACGCGCGGGCCAGCGCGTGCTGAGTTGCGGACCATCGAGCAGGAGCGTCACCACCAGGTTTGGGCCGACCGACCGCACGAGATCAGAGACGGGATCGAGACGGGCGAGGTCTTCACAGATCAGCACGGAGATGGTCAGCCAATCGTTTAACGAAAGGAAATTCAGCTCCCGCGGCCCGAGCCGGATGTCTTCCCACCATTCACGTGTTTTATCGAGGCCGAGCCCGTACTGCTGGATTTGCCCCTCATCGAGGCGCCAGCGATGATGCTTCGACTGTTTCCACGCCAGTTGGTAGGTGCTTGCCGGCATGGCAACCGCGGCCTCGTTGCGCCCGGGCTTACCCGGAAGCGCGTGCTGGCCCACGCCGCCGATGACGAGCGTGTCTGTACTCCGGGCAATGTCGATGTACTCATCCCCTACGAGCGCGACCTCGGGAAAGATGATGGCGTCGATGATGCCCGCCTTTTTCCTCGCTTTTTCGAACACCCGCCGTACATGTTCGACGATCGATTCGCCCGCCTTGCGCAACTCGCAGGTGAAGAACCCGAACCGGTCCGGCATCGCGATGTTCGTGCCTGCCGAAGCGCGTACAGCCCCCGCGTCGATCTCCAATGGCCAGGGGAGAAGGAGCAGGTTGAGATCTTTACGGTTTTCGAATCGCGGAAAGTAATGCCAATGCGGGACGACCTCGCCAGGCATATAGAGTGCGAGGTTGTGCGTCAGCGAGCGCATCGTGATGCCGCTTCGCGGCGTGTGCAGTTTCGGCAGTACCACTACCCGCGTGACATCCAGCTTCGAACACGAACGACCGTTGTTCTGATCGACAAGAATCTCGAGCCAGGCGTCCTCGAAATCCGCGTCGCTGGGCTTACCGCTGCCGCCAACCCCCAGTCCCAGTGACGCTTCATCCGCAGCGGCGACGAGATTGAGCAGCGCCGAGACGAGCTCGGGCGCCGAGCCGATCTCGCCGATCGCATGTTTTTTTCGCGCGATGACGGTCTTCCACCACTTTGCGACCTTGGGAGGCACGTCTCCCCGAACGTCCGAATGCCAGGCTGCCGAAAGGGTGCGAATCGAGGCGACATTCTCGCGACCGACTCCCTCGGCGATCACCGACATATATGCACCGCTGCGCTGCAACAGCGCTCCGGCCAGGGCAAACACGTCGGGCGGCCAGGAGGGAGCGGTGGCGGACGCAGCTGTGCACCCCGGCGAGAGCCAATCGAGATAGTCGGCGACCGTCGTCCCCTCGGACATCCTCAGCGTACCTTCTTAGTGGATTCCCTCCATTATAGAGGAGTGGAGCTGGATTTTTCGAACGAGATCGAGGGCAGCGCGACTCTTGCTGCAGCGCGGGTTGTGAAGAAACATGTCGGTCATGCCGGCAAGGATAGCGTGCCGCCGCGCGTACAATCGCCGCGATGCCGTCCCGGCCGGCATGACGCGAATCGTTCGGAGCTGACCATGAGAATCGTCTGGACCCTGATTGCACTCCTTGCAATTTCCACCTCCCTCTCCGCGCAGCCCTCCGGCCAGTACCTCCGGATGCAGGGCTTTCCACAGCACGGCTACATCGAGATCCCGCACGACGTCCTGCTCGACACGCCGGCCATGACCGTCGAAGCCTGGGTCTCGGTCCGTGACCCGCGTTCGGGGGCCTGCTCCTCGATCGCCGGGAAGGGATATACCAGCGGTTGGTGGCTGGGCCTCTGCGGCACGACGATGCGCAGCTATTTCAATGGCGCCGGAAGCAACAGGGACGGCGGCGTTATCCCGAACACGCCCACCACCGCCTGGATCCACATCGCCGCTGTGACCGACGGGACGACGCGCAAGCACTACATCAACGGCAATCTCGTCTTCCAGGGCTCGGAGTCCCAGCGGTCGGTGTCTACAGCGCCAATGCGCATCGGCAGCGACCCGGACTGGGACTTCCTCCCCGAGGGGGGCATCGACGAGCTGCGCATCTGGAAGGTGGCCAGGACGCAGCAACAGATTCGCGACACCATGTTCGCGCCCTGGACTCCGGAGGCGAACGACATCACCGGCCAGTTCCAGGGACTCGAGGCGTGGTATCGATTCGAGGGCAACGCCTTTGACTCGTGGCGCACCCACCATGGGACGATCATCGGAACCGGCATCAGCTTCTCCGCCGCCCCGCCCTTCCGGCATCACGCCGCGGGACATTGACGATGAGACGGTTCACAGCCACCCTCGCCATCCTCCTCGGCATCGCCGCGCCGTCTCTTGCCGCCGACACGCTTGCCGATGCCCTCCGGATCATCCAGGGCAAGCAGTTCGTCGATCTTACGCACAGCTTCAGCCCGACCACGCCGGTATGGAGCGGCTTTGGCCAAGCCACGATGAGCGCCGCGTCCGACACGAAAACGCTGCGCCCCTTCACCATCGAGCGCGACGGCTTCCGCACGACGTTCTATTCGATGGTGGGGCAGTACGGCACGCACGTCGATCCGCCGGCGCATTTCCGCAGCGACGGTCTGGCGATGGATGAGATTCCGCTCAAGCAGATGATCCTGCCGCTGGTGGTCTTCGACATCACGCCGATGCTGGCGAAAGATCCCAATCACGCGCTGACCATCGACGACGTCAAGGCGTGGGAGAAAGAGCACGGCCCCGTTCCGGCCGGCGCCTTCGCCGCGCTACGCACCGACATGAGCAAAGACTGGACGGCCAATCCCGAGCGCTTCAAGCGTTCGCCGTTCCCGGCGTGGTCGCTGGCTGCCATCAAGTTCCTGTTCGAGGAGAGGAAGGTCACCGCGATCGGGCACGAGTCGCTCGACACCGACACGACGGAGACGATGGATTCGGAGACTTGGATCCTGAAACAGAATCACTATCAGATCGAGGCGATGGCCAATCTAGACCAGGTGCCCCCCGCCGGCGCGGTCATCGTGGTCACCTGGCCGAAGGTGGAGCACGGCGTCGGCTTTCCGGCGCGGGCGTTTGCCATTCTGCCGTAGCGCCGGGATTCCGGTTCTCGGGAGATCGTGTGATCCCGATCACTTGCGTCCGCGGAACCACGAACCTACGTTTTGTGAACCCCATACTTCGATTTTTGTAAGGAGTTCATATGAAAAGGCCCGCCCGAGTCTTTCTCTTTGTCCTCGCGCTTGTGACGTTTTTCTTCGTCCCGGCAACCTTCGCCCAGAGTGCCAGCGGCGGCTTCCACGTCGTCAGTGACGACGGCACGCGCAACATCGAGTTCAACGCCCGAGTCAACCCGAATGGCAGCACCTCGGGAGATCTCAAGTTCACCGGACCGATTTCCGTTCCCGATCAGGACGTCGACGGCGACGGCACCGGCGACCCGAGCGCGACGGTCACGACGCTCACGCTGCGCGTTGCCATCGATTGCCTGAAAGTCCAGGGCAACCGTGCGGCGCTGGCCGGGGTGGTCAAGGACTCCAACGTCGCCGCCTACATCGGCCGGCGTGTGCTGCTCACCGTGGAAGACGGCGGCGAAGGCAAGAACGCCCCGCCGGATCGCTACACGTGGGGCCAGTACCGTTCGACGGCCGCTACCTGGGTTGCCAGCGACGCCGAGCTGCCCTCCGATCCGGGCATTGGCCTGTCATGGATCGCCACCGACGCCGAACGGACCGACGACATCGGCATCCCCTCCACGACGTCGACGACCGTCGATTGCCAGAGCTTCCCCCTCGGCTCGTACGCGCTCGAAGATCTGCCACAAGGCAGCGGGAACATCCAGGTCAAGCCGTAGACGACGAAGAACAGTCGCTCGGCTACAGCCCGTTCAGCTCCTGCGAACTCTGTAGCCGAGCCGCTCCAACTCCGCGGCGACACGCGCGAGGTGATCGCCCTGAATCTCGATCTCGCCCTCCCCCGCCGTCCCGCCCGCGCCGCATCGTTTCTTTAACGACGCCGCCAGCTCCGACAACGAACCCGCCGTCATCTGAAACCCGCTGGCCACCGTCACGCTCTTCCCCGCCCGCCGCTTGCGATCGATGACGACACGAATCGTCTGTTTCGAAGGCTCCTGATCCGCGCGTGCTTCGACCACACCCTCGTCCCGCAGCCGCTTCGCCGCTTCAGGATCGCTGGTCCAGACGAGACGGGATTTCATGACTCTAGACTTTAGACTTCGGACCTACTCAATTCCATCGATCGCTGCGGCGATCTCCGCGTTCGACGGGCGCTCGCGAAAGTCGGTCTCGACTTTCATCCAGCGGACGCGGCCCGCGGCGTCGAGGACGAAGACGGCGGGATGAGGGATGCCGTCCTCCTTCTTGCCTGCGTAGGCGTCGTCGCGCAGAGCGTAGCGATCGATCACTCGCGACCGCGGATCGGAGAGAAGTGAAAACGTCACCTCGCCATGATGATCGGAGGCAATGAGCTGCGCGAATTTCCGGCCGTCCTCCGGCAAGTCGGGACTGATCGCGTAGATCGTCACCTCGGGATAGAGGCGGGCAAGATCACGAAGCGCGGCAACCTGTCGCGCGCAATACGCTCACCAGTAGCCGCGGTAAAAGACGAGAACCACCTTCTTCCCCGCCGCTTCAGTCAGGCCGACGCGCCGTCCGCGTTGATCACGCAACGTGAACGAGGGCGGCGGCTGGCCGATCTTCGGCTGGGTCACCCGAGGGACAGGGTGCGAAGGCGCAGCGGCAACGATGGCGAAGAGCAGCGCGGCGAAGAAGGGCATCGCTCCGACGATATCGCCTTTTCACCGTCGCGATTCCACGCGCAGTTCCGCGCGCGGCGGGCGGGTGCGGGCAAAGACGCGGGCGGCGTCTCGGGTGCCGAGGACGGTGACGTCGAGGATGCAGGCGTCGAGGAGGGTTTCATCCCGGACGCCCGCCTCGGTACATGTGGCCCGGCCTCGGTCGTAATCGAGGCGGCCGAGGTCGGTGGCGTAGAAGGAGCGTGTGGGGGTGCCGCGATCGACGTCCCGCTCGCCGCAGAGTTTGGCCAGCAGCGATTCGCCGGGTGGGATGCGCCAGCTGTTGGCGTACGGGTGATAGAGGTCATCGAAGGTGACCGGCTGGTTCAGCACCTTTCGATTGCGGGTGGCCAGGTCGTCCTCCCCCATCGGTCCGTTGGCGTTGCCGAGGAGGCCGAAGACCTTCGCTTGCGGCGGCGCGCCGAGGTCGACGGAGACGTTGATGTAGCCGGGACTGTTGATTTCGGCGCGCACGCTCTCGCCGCTCGGGCGGGTGAAGAGGTACGTGTTGCCGCTGTGGGAGATGTGGACGCCGCCGGGGAGCGTCAGCGACTGGTCGTTGGGTAACTCGCGCCGCTCGCCGTCGACGATCAGACGCGTGGGCGAAAGACAGACCGCGGCGCGAGTATCGCCGAGGGTCATGGCCACGGCGGTGTTGATCGATGCGTTCGGCCAAGTCGGCGCGCCCGAGGTCTGCCGCGTCTGCACCACGAAATCGGGATTCGTCTGTGCCAGCAGGAAATCGCCCGAGGCCTGGAAGTCGTAGAAAAGGCCGTTGAAATTCGTGAGATGCGTGTCGCCGATGCTCGTTCCGCCGGCGCACGACGAGGTCGCGCCGGGATTGTTGCTCAGCCAGAAGACGACGGCCGGGAACGCGCCGCCGTACGGGCAGCACGGCGGAGTCAGATTGAGGTTGTTGGTTTCGCTGGTGTACCCCTCCAGCGCGCAGGTCGGCGCGTTCATGGTGCCGTCGTCGACGGTGGTCCTGACAGCCATGGTCGCGCCGGCGTTGAATGTCGCATCCGAGCTGCCGCCGTCGCCGAAGATGCCGAACTCGGCGAGCTTCCATCCCTGCGACAGCGTGAGAACGTCGTCCTGATACATGGCGTTCAGATCGCCGCCAGAGGTGGTCATGATGAGCGTGTCGGCGCCGCCCGCCGCCGCGGTGCCGGTCAGTTTCAGCTGGCTCAGATTCGCGATCGGCTCGGCCGCAACCGGGATGGCCACGCTGTTTTTCACGCAGCTCACCCCCACCGTGTTCCATCCGGCCGGGCACGGTACTCCGTCGATCAACCAGTATTCGATGAATGCCGAGGCGAGGGTGGTGGAGTAGATGAACTGCTGCCAGCCCTTGCAATTCGCTGGGCTCGCGGCGCCGGCGCAGGCGGGGGAAGTGAAGTATTGGGAGTTGAGCTGGAGCGAGTAGGTGTCGGGGTTGCCGAGGTTGGTCTCGCTGGTGACGTTGACGCTGTCGAACGAACCGGTCGCCGATTGAATGTGGCCGGCGACGACGGCGGAGAAGTCGACGGCACTGCCGACGGTGAAGAGGGCGCGCGGCGGATAGAAACGGCTCGGCGCGGCGGCGCACGGCACTTCGCGCCACTCGGTGCTCGGATACGAAGTCTTGTAGCACCCCTTCCTCGGGAAGGATGCGGCGCGGACCATCGACTTGCGCCAGGTTTCGATCTTGGTCTTCTCCGTGGCGATCACCTTTTGCGGCGCGGCGAAGGCGGCGGTCGAGAGAAGGATGACGATGACGGTGAGAGACTTCATTGGCAATCCTCCGGATAACCTCACGATTGCGCGCGAAGCCTCAGTGACGAGGCGTCTGCACAAGGGGCCGGACTGAGAGTCCGACCTACGTTTTGTCGATATGGCGATCGTTGTGGAGTCTAGGACCCGCCCTCACTTCCGTCAACGAGCGACGACGTTCATGGCCCGTTTAGGGTTTCCCTCTATACTTTTCGAAAAGGAGAATCCGATGAATCGTCCACGCGGGATCCTCGTCGCGTCGCTGTTTGCCCTTTTCGCCACCGGCTGTTTCGAGGTCGAGCAATCGATCGAGTTGAAGAGAGATCTCTCCGGCACCGCCAATTTCAAGCTGGGGGTGGACATGGAGCCGATGGTCATCATCATGGCCAAGGTCCAGAAGGAGATGGGCGGCGACAAGAGTCCGCTGACGAAGGCGGAGATCGCCGCCGCGAAGGCGGACTTCAAGAAGAACGAGAAGAAGAGCTCAACGACTGAAAAGGAAGATCCGCGCAAGGAAGCCGAGGGAGGCCTTCCGCCGGGCGTGAAGCTGCTGGACGTGAACGTCCAGGAGAAGGAGTTCGGCGTCACCACGAACATGAAGTTCGCCTTCGACAAGCTCTCCAGCCTGGTCGGCGTGAAGCTCGGCTCGAAGAAGGAAGGCGACGGCCCCGCCGATCCGACCAAGAAGTCGGTCCTCGATTCGCCGTTCCAGGGGCTGGAAGTCTCGGAGACGGCGAGCACGATCTCGATCCGCACGAAGCCGCAGAATCCCGCCGACAAGGTGAAGGATCAGGCCAGCTCGCAGGGCGGCCCGAAGATGGATGCCGACACCGAGAAGATGATGAACGATGCCTTCAAGAATCTACGCGTGGCCTGGAAGATCACCGCGCCGTTCGACGTGATCTCCAGCAACGCCACCCGCAAGGAAGGAAAAACGCTGATCTGGGAGTACGACTTCGCGAAGTTCCAGCAGCTGGCCGCCTCCCCGAAAGCGATGGACGACCTCGGGGTGAAGGTTACGTACAGGAAGTAGGCGGGGGCGTTCGCTCGAGAACTGATTTCATCCGCAGATGACGCTGATGGAGGAACGGAAAGCGTTCATCTGCGACCTCTGGCCTCAGATGCCCCGGCGCTATCGCCCGCTAAAGCGGGCTGGGGATTTGGGGATCACCGAAACCCCCGGTTGAAACCGGGGGCTAAGTTCTCTCGCCGGCTCCGCCGACGGTGTTGTGTTTCGGTGATGCCAGTTTGCCGGCGAAGCCGGCTCAAGATCGTAGACCCGGCTTCAGCCGGGGTTTGTCGCGGTCCCCAATTTCGCGAGCCCGCTTTAGCGGGCGACAATCCACCCCCCGGTTGAAACCTGGGGCTAAGTTCTCTCGCCGGCTCCGCCGACGGTGTTGCGTTTCGGTGATGCCAGTTTGCCGGCGAAGCCGGCTCAAGATCGTAGACCCCGGCTTCAGCCGGGGTTTGTCGCGGTCCCCAATTTCGCGAGCCCGCTTTAGCGGGCGACAGATTCCGAGGTAGCATCCGCCCAGGGACATCCGCATGGCGATAACGCCATGCCTCATAGTTACAGCAACCTTTTGACCCACATCGTCTACTCGACGAAAAACCGGCGTCCGCTGATCGACTCCGACCTCGAATCGCGTCTCTTCCCCTACTTCGGCGGGATCGTGCGACAGCTCGGCGGTACGTTGTACACCGTGAACGGGGTGGAAGATCACGTTCACCTTCTCGCCCAGTTACCTCCGACGATTGCCGTCGCCGAAGCCATCGGAAAGATCAAAGGCAGCTCGACGCATTGGATCCACGAATCGTTCTCCGATCGATCTGAATTTTCGTGGCAGCGGGGATATGGCGCATTCAGCGTCAGCAAGTCGAACGTCGCGACGGTTGTTCGATACATCGAGCGGCAGAAGACGCATCACGAGAAGCAGTCGTTTCAGGAGGAATTCGTGAAGCTCTTACGGCGACACGGTGTGTCGGTCGACGAGAAATACCTCTGGACGTGATGCTGGCGGCTCTATCGCCCGCTAAAGCGGGCTCGGGATTTTAGGGATCACCGAAAACCCCCGGTTGAAACCGGGAGCTAAGTTCTCTCGCCGGCTTCGCCGGCGGTGTTGCGCGGGGCACGAGTACAGCGTTCGCACGTGAAGCGTAGCGCCGTCGGCTCGACGGCTGTCGCCAGCGCCACGCGGGGCGTCTGCATCGACGCACGGCCGAGCCGTGAAGGGCGGACGGTCGCTGTGAATACGAACGGTGGCTGAAGATTCGGCTTTCTCGCGTTCCGGCGCCGATATGGAACGCCTCCGTATTGGTACGATGCACATCTTCGATCCAATCCCTGGTGACCCGGCTGTCTGCGAGGAACAGAACTGACGATGGACTCACCCGATCTGCAGACGATCCTCAGAGATCACCAGACGTGGCTGACGACCAACACAAAGAGTGGGGCGCGGGCGGAGTTGGAGGGGACGGATCTCCGAAACGCGGAACTTCGCACGATCAGCCTGCGCAGGGCGAATCTCAGCAAGGCCAATCTCAGCGGAACGGAGCTTTTCGCGGTATCTCTCCGCGATGCCGACCTTCAGGGGGCGGATCTCACCGACGCCAAAGGCCTCTGCTCTCATCAACTCTCGGGCGCCAATCTGTCGGGAGCCCGGCTGTCCGAGTCGGTGGCCATCTCGGAAGGATTGGGGCAGGTTCTCGAGCTTGCAAAGAACGCCGGCAGGACCCTCGTCTTCCTCATCGGCGCCTGCGTTTACTCCTGGCTGACGATTGGAACGACCACCGATGCCCGGCTGCTGACGACGTTCGTTTCGTCGCCGCTGCCGGTGATCGAGGCTTCGATTCCGCTCTATCTTTTTTATCTGGTCGTTCCGGTCATCCTCCTGGCTCTGTATCTCTATTTGCACCTGCAACTGCTTGATCTGTGGCAGGAGGTGGCTGCGCTCCCGGCCGTTTTTCCCGATGGGAAAGCGATCAGCCAGAAGATCAGTCCGTGGCTTCTGGCGGTGCTGGTGAGGAGTTTTTCCCGCGCGCATCGGTGGGATCGCTCTCCCCGTCTCCTGGCGCGAGGGATTTCGCTGGTGCTCACCTGGTGGATCGCGCCTCTGACACTGGCCGTTTTCTGGCTGCGATATATCCCGAGGCACGATCTGATCGGGTCGATCGTGCAGGTGGCGCTGATCGGATTGGGAAGCTTTCTCGGAGTCTGGTCGCATCAGCGCACGCTGGAGATTCTGTCCCACGGCCGCCGGCACTTCTCCTTCACCGCCGCACTGGTCGCCGGGACGATCGTCTTCGCCGGCGGCCTGATGGTCTCCTATGGCGCGATTGCCGGCATCAACGAATGGGCCGAGGCCAGCCGGACGCCGTCCGGCGCCGCGGCGAGGTCGGCGATTTTGCGGCCGTTGCGCACCGCCGTTCCGGAAGTTCTCGATGCGCTGGGCGAACGCGCCTTTGCGGACATGAAGGATGCCACGGTCTCGGAGCGGCCCAGCGACTGGTCCCTCGCTCCTGCCCCGCAGATCACGTCGCGCGTCGGCGATCTTCCGTTGACGAGAGACGCGCCCGCCGACGATGTACTTCGCGGTGTCGTCGGCGCCAATCTGCAGGGAAAGGACCTGAAGTACGCCAATGCGCGAGGGGCATTCCTGGCGCGCGCCGACCTGAGCAACGCAAATCTGCGCGGCGCCGATCTGTCCTACGCCTACCTTCAACAAGCGGACCTCGAGGGCACCCATCTCACGATGGCGTACCTCTCCCGCGCCCGCATGGAGAAAGCGGACATGAAGGCCGCCGACCTCGAGGACGCCTACCTCGGCGAAGCACAGATGCAGCATGCGGATCTTCGCAGCGCGCGGCTGACCGGCGCACTGCTCGTGGACACCGATCTTCGCGACGCCAATCTGAGCTTCGCGCAACTCGATGGCGCGATCCTCTCGAACGCCAACCTCGCCAATGCGGTGTTGTTTGGTGCGGCGTTGCAGGGAGCGAATCTGGAGTTTGCGCACAACCTTACGCAGGCGCAGATCAACGATGCGTTCACCGATTGCTCGACGATCCTTCCCGCGGAAATCACCCGGCCGCAGCCGTGTGCCGCGATACCGGCATTACAGGCGACGGGCGACCGCTGCAAACGTACCGGCGGCACGCCTCCCGAGATGCACAAAGGCGTCTACACGATCACGCTCAAGAGCGATGCGTCGACCTGCGCGGTGTTCGTCGATTCGCCAGGCGTTCCGAAGAAGGAGACGTTTCGTGCGCTCGACAAGGCTCCGTCGAATGCCGGCGCAATGCCTTTCGTGCCGGCGCTGGTCGGAAGATTCTACACGTTCACGCCGGCTCCGCCCGGCTCGCCCTCGGGAACCCAGGTGCTGAACATTCCACCCGGCGACGGCCGCAGCGGCTACTTCCGGCTGCTGTTCATCGCGCCCGAAGGTTTTTCAAGCGCCCGCCTGACCGGCAAAGCGAACGTCGACGACACCGGCCGAGTGTTCGTGAACGGCCGGCCAATCTCCGCATCGATTTTTTCTCACAACGCGCTCGTGGAGTTCGGAAACGTATCGTTCTCGGCAAACGGCCCGGACTTCTTCAAGCCCGGCGCCGTCAACGAGATCCTGGTCTCCGACGTCAACACCGGCGCCGGCCCCAGCGGCGCCGCGTTCTACTTCACGATCACGTTTCGGAAGTAGAGCCGCCTACTTCCCCGCCGCCGATTTCCAGTCCACTTTCGTCGTCGGAACGGCGAGGAGGCGGCTGCCGATGACGTCGAGGCGGCGGTCGCCGAATTGATCGAGCGTGTTGACGCGCCAGTTCCACATGTCCTGCGGGAAGAGCTTGTAGACGGCCAGGAACGTCTTGGCGTCGAGCAGCGGTGGCACCACTTCCTTGGCGTGTTTCTTCTGAGCGGGCGCGCAGAAATAGGCGGGCTGCAGACCCTTGAGGACTTCGTCCTTGTTTCTCTTCACGTCGAATTCATCCTGAAGCGTCACCTTGAGCGGAAAGGTGGCCGGAGAGAGCGCGGCGTAGCAGACGAAATGATCGCCGTTCTGCTTTTCGGCCGGCTTCGGCAAAAACTCCTTGCCCGCGGGAAGCAGCAGGAGTGTCGGAGCGCCGAGCTTCCACGTCTCCGGCTGGGTGGTGAACTGGTTCTGAAAGGTCACCTCGCGGGCAGGCTGCGGCTTCGCGGCCTTGAGCGAGTAGGCGACGTAGTGCAGGTTGGGATTCTCGATCTTGGTCTTGTGGTCTCCGTGGATCTTGTTCGTCGGATTGGCGATGTACAGGATCGAGGAAGCGTCGGCGTTCCACCACTGGCCGTTGTCGAATGGTCCGAGCAGCGCCACCTCGGCCGAGAACGGCACGGGAAGCACCGCCCAGAATTTGAAGTGATCGAGTTTGTGCTCGGCAGGCTGCTGCGCGAACACGGCCGGCGCCGTCAGCAAGGCCACGGCGAGAAGAGAGAGCAATCCCTTACGCATTGAAATCCCCTTTTTTTCGTTTGGTGGGACGCGAATGGGGAAGAGCGCTGACCGTCCAGCGCTCTTCCTGCATCGAATCTCAGAATACGAACCGCACCTGCAGCTGGAACATTCGCGGCGGGTCGACATTGGCGAAGGCGGGGATGGCGTTCGACGACGATCCTGCGACGGCGGCCAGCTGGCCGAAGGTGGGAAGCGGCGTGCCGGTGTCGCCATAGACCGTCTGGGCGCGGCCGAGGTAGTTGCCGTGGTTCAGGACGTTGAAGCCTTCCAGGCGAAGCAGGATCGTGCCGAAGGCAGACTGCCGCAGACGGCTCTCGAGGAAGAGGCTGACGTCGGACGTCGGCGTGCCGCGGAAGGCGGACTTGCTCATCACCTTTCCATCGACCACGGGGCGGTCGTTGTTCGCGCCGTCGCCGTTGTTGTCGATGCCGGTGGTGGCGTTGAACGGACGCGCCGAGGCGTACTGCGTCACCGTTCCGGCGGTGATGTTGAAGGGGAACTGGTAGCTGAGCGCCAGCACGACGCGGTGACGCTGATCGACGAGGCTCGGTCCCTCTTCGACGCTGCCGAGGCGGGCGATGTTGCTCTGATCCGGCCCGACGCCGTTGCCGTCAGGCTCGGTGGTGTTGGTGGCGTGCGAGAGCGTGTAGCTGAGCGAGGCGAAGAAACGCGCGTTGCGGCGGTAGGTGAGCTGGGTCTGCAGCCCGTTGTACTCGGCCTCGCCGAGGTTCATCAGCACGTTGACCTGGCGCACACCGCTCGGCGCCGGGAGGATGGGGCGAGTGGCATTGGCGGCGGCCACGCTGCGCACCTGTCCGGGGGCCGTGCGATCGAACGGCGCCGGCGCGTTCAGATCGACCGTGCGGGCGATATCGGTCCAGTGCTGGTGCACGAAATCGGCGCCGGCGAAAAAGCCGGTAGCCATCTCTCGCTCCGCACCGATGGACATCACCTGGCTGCGCGGGTTCACCAGCTCGTCGGGATAGTTGGGCAGCTTGTCGAAGTTCAGTCCGTACTTGGCGAACTGCTGTTCGTAGAAGGCGCGGCGCCCGGCTTGAATGGTGATGTCGCGCGCTGGAATCGCCGACGCCGGCAACGTCCTCGGGTCGACCGACACCGGCAGGCAGGCTCCGGTCAGGCAGGTCGGAAATCCGAGCTGTCCCGGAGTGGCGGTGTAGGTGGTCAATCCGTCCAGCCCGTTGACGAGGTAGCTGGCGACGATGTTGGACTGAATCTGCGTGTAGTACGTGGCATAACCGCCGCGGATGGCCAGGCGTGGATCGCCATTCGGATGCCAGCCGAAGCCGAGGCGCGGCTCGAAGTTTTTCTTCGCGTCGGTCAGCGTCTGCCGGTCGTAGCGAAGGCCGGCGTCGACCACCAGGTCGTTGGTGACATGGATGCTGTCCTGCACGAAACCGGTGTAGAGCTTCTGCGTCAGCTCGTAGTTGCTGATACCGAAGTTGATCGGCTGCGTGTAGCTCTGTACATCATTCAGCGTGAGCTGGCCGAACGGCGCGGTAGTGGTGTTCTTGAAGGTGAAGGTGCCGAGAATGGCGGTGCCGGGCTCGCTGCCGAAACCGCCCGAGGTGTGGCGGATCACGTTTGCGCCGAAGCGGAGGTAGTGCTTGCCGCGCGACCACGACAGCGTGTCCGAGAACTGCTCCTGCCGGCCCCAGAGATCGGAGGCGCGCGACTGCCCGATGGTGAATGGGTTGACGGCGCTGTTACGCGTATAGGTTGTGGAGAGCGTCTGCGCTTCCCACTTGGTGACTGGATCGCCGTTGAGGTACGAGATTCGCGCCTCGCTCAAAAGGTCTCCGCTGAGAACCGCCGTGTGATTGAGCTGCGAGGTCCATGAACCACGCGAGTATCTCCGCGCCACGCTTGGTGCGTTCGTACCGCCGACGGCGTCCTGGGGATTGGTGTCGTAGAAGCGATCGACATTCGCTCGCAGCATCAACGTCTGCGCTGACGTTAGCTGGTGATCCAGCCGTCCGTTGAAGAGCGATTGGCGATAGTGTCCCGTGTAGGTGAGCTTGCCGTCCGCCGCCACCGCCAGGGGCGCCGTTCGATCCTGCTGGGTGGAGTCAGCCGTGGCGAAGAAGAACGTTCTGTCCTTCGCCAGCGCGCCGCCGATCGAGCCGGAGTACTGGCTGAGTGCATCGGGAATGTCGACCGGATTGATCGCCCGGAGCGTGACCGGCGTGACGCAGGTGGAAACGGATGGCGCGCAGAAGCCGTCAGTGGAGAAGGTCCGCGCCTGTTTGCTGCCGAGACGGTTCAGGTACAGCAGCTCGCCGTGCAGATCGTTCGTGCCCGACTTGGTGACGATGTTCACCGCCGGCCCGGCAGTCCAGCCGTACTCCGCGGAAAAGGCGTTCGAGAGAACGGTCACTTCCTGGACCGCGCCGAGCGGGATGGTGGCGATCATCGTCTGCCGGCCCCACGCCTCATCGTCGTTGGCGCCGTCGAGCGTGAACGTCGTGGTGCGGCGCGAGCCGGCGCCGGTGATGAAGTAGGTCTGGTTGACGAAGAGATCGCCGGTCCCCTTCCCCTGCCGGAAGGCGGAGTTGAGGAGCGGGAGCGTGGTCAGCTTGCGGCCGAGGATGGGGGTTTCATCGATCTGGTGCGTGTCGAGACGGCGGCCGATCTGCGGATCGGCACGAACGCCTTCGGTGGTGCCGAAGACGGTGACCTCCGACTTTCCGGAGCCGATGAGCAGATTCACCCTCAGCGTGGCGGTCTCGCCCGAACGCAGGCTGATGTTGTTGCGCTCTTCGTCGCCGAATCCTTCCTTCGACACGCTGACGGTGTACGTTCCGGTCAGCGACAGCGCCGGGATGGTGGCGATGCCGTCGTTTCCGGAGAGCGCCTCGCGCGAGGCGCCGGTGGCGGTGTTGACGACGGAGACTTTGGCGCCCGGTACGACGGCACCCGTTTGATCGACGACGGCCACGACGATGGTGGCGGTGTTGGGAGACTGCGCGACGAGAGGCGTCGCCATGAGCATGAGGAGCAAAAGCAATACGAGAGATGAGACGCAGGTCTTCATCGACTTCTCCTTCGATTGGGTTTTGGGAAGGGCGGGCGCGAGCCGCGGAATCAAATGTTCCAGCGACTGCAGACCAGAAGGAGGTCGACCGCGATCGGAATCGGTTTGGTTTCGAGCGCCTGGGTGCGGCGCGCGGCGAGCAATGTCGTGGTGATCGACGGAGCCGCGATCGGACTCGCGGCCGGAACAAGGACGATCGGTGCGCTGGCAGTATTTGTCGTTCGCGTTTCGAGCGAATTCGAGGGCACCGTGGCCGGCGTCCGCTGCGTCACGCCGGAGCCGTTTCGCTCGCCATCGGCCCAGGAGAGAACGGCCGGATCGCCATCGCGCGCCGATTCCCCCTTCCCAAGCTGCAGCACCCTCGGCAGGACCTGTCCGGCGTTGGGATCGCGCACGATCGAGAACGCGCCCGGGATCTCGAAGTGCGACTCGTGCACTTCGTTGCCGGTCCGGATCAGGATCCGTGCGTCATGCGTGTCGACGTTGGGGACGATGAACGAGAAGCGCCGCCGGTCGAGATCGAGATGCGGCGTGATGCGGAAGGCGTAGTACTTCCCCCCATCGACCGATAGAAACGCTTCCCACTCTTCCGCGCCACTCGGCAGCTTCGCCGCCGACCAGCGCAACTCGGCGAACGCGCCGCCATGCAGCGTGGCACCCGGGGCCGGCGCAATCAGACGCGGCGCATCGGCAAGCGCGGCCGACGCGAGCGCGAAGAGGGCAATCGCCAAAAGCGGGCGGGACAGACGCGGCATTTAGCCGATGATGATACGACGGTTGTCAGGCCTCGACCATGGTGCCGAGCAATTGCACCTCGCCGGCGGCGCTGCGGACGATGCTGGCGCTGATCATCCCGAGGAGCGAGGTGCCGTCTTTGCGTCGGAAGGGCATGCGGATGTTCAGCATGGTCTGGTTCTGCTGCAGCAGCCGGATCAGCTCGTCCCGGTCGGCGCGCTGGTGGTAGAGATTCCAGGCCGGCTGCGCCATCAGCTCGTCGCGCGTGTCGTATCCGAGGTACAGCACGAGCGAATCGTTGCAATCGAGAATGCGGCCGTCGAGCGTCGAACGAAACACGCCGGCGATGTTGCGATCGAAGAGCATGCGATAGCGCGTATCCGACTCCTCGAGCTCGCGGAAGGTACGCGCCTGCAGCAGCGCCGCCGAGGCCATGCCGGCGAGGAGCTGGAGCGCGTAGGCATCGAGATCGGTGAATGCCTGCGCGTGCTGTGAAAAGGTCTTGAGCGCGCCGACGGCGATCGTTCCTTCCAGCAGTGGCGCGATGACCATCGACCGGATTCCCATGGAGCGGCACGCGGCGGCATCGACGCGCGGATCGGTCTCGGTGTTGTCGCAGCGCATGAGCGTCTTCTCACGAACCGCCAGTCCGGACAAGCTCTTCGCCATCCCCAGCCGCAACCCCGCCTGATCCTTCGCCGCGCCCGACGCCGCGCGGTAGACGAGATCATCCCCGTCAACGACTTCGATGACCGCGCCATCCCCATTGGTCGCCTCCGGCGTCCGCTCGACGACGAGCGTCATGACTTTGTCGAGATCAGAGATCGCCGCCAGAACCTCCTGCTGCGTAGCCACGATTGCAGACAATCTCCCCGCCAGCTCAATCGATGACGCCATGTTGCCCTCCCGGATGAGGCAATGTCAGGCGGATTGGGGTGAGTGTCAAGTACGGCGCGACAAGGCCGGGTTGACCTATTGATGCTCCCTACGTATGTTCTGATGCCGATGAGAACAACCGTACGGCTCGATCCCCATCTTCTCGCTGAGGCCAAGAGAGTCGCGGCATCGAGTGGCACAACACTCACCGCAGTGATCGATGAAGCGTTGCGCGCGTCTCTCAGCCGGCGACGCGCACCACGCACGCCGTCAAGGGGAAAACTGCCCACGTTCCGAGGGCAAGGTCTTCGTCCCGGCGTCAATCTGGACGACAGCGCAGCATTGCTGGAGTTGATGGAGAGCGATCGTGATTCTGGCCGACGTCAACGTGTTGATCTACGCTCACCGGGAAGACGCCGCTGATCATCGCCGCTTCCGCGACTCGATAGAGGATGTCATCGCGGGACCTGAGGCATTCGGGATCAGGTCCTGAGCGGATTTCTGAGGGTGGTACGCACCCGAAGATCTTTCATCCGCAAACGCCACTTCGCCGCGCACGGGAGTTCTGCGAGTTTCTGCGCGATCAGCCGCCGGCCTTCACGTCACAAACGCAAATTCGCGCGTCTTCTCGATAACCCTGATCAGGGAAATTGAAAGGAGAAACGAAATGGCCGAGCAGAAGATCACCAAGGAAGAAGTTCTCAGTCAACTCAAGAAGGAAGGCGTCAACGACCTCAACGGCTTCGCAGAGTTCCTCGTGAACAAGGCGACGAAAGGCAACCCCGGCGGACCGGTGGTCCTGGGCACCATCATCTACACCCACGGATTCGTCACTCACTGACACGCCTTCCGGCAGGAGCACCAGCCGGTGCTCCTGCCCGGTACCTCGCCATGCCGGCACTCATCGATCCGCCCGACCAGAGAATGCTGCTCGACGGCACTCTTACCTGGCTCCGCGCCAACGCTTCGTTCTTCGATCCTCCGCAGGAAGACGAGTTGCTGGACGTCGCGCCGGAAGACATCCGCCCCGAGCGCAGCCGGAAGGCGTTCGGCGAACTCGGCCTGGCGCTCCGCCTCGCCAAACGCTGCGAATCGATCGCGGAGCATGACGATCTCCGCTGGCTGAGCCGCACCTGGGTGGAGACGGCACGACGCCGCCGGATTTTCTTTGACATGCGCCGGCGCATTCATCTCGTGCCGCTACTGACGGTAGCCTGTGCCTGCCTCGCCGCTCACGGACATCCGGTCGAGGAGGCTGTGGCGTCGCTGCAGAACGTGCTCCATCGTCATTTCATCGATCGGTCGGAATCGAGCGCCTGGAACAAGGTCGATCTGAAGTACTACCTCGATCTGGCCGGCGTGCGGCACGAGTTCCCGAGCGACGAGATGCTGGCTCGCACGAGCACGCTCACCCGCCTGCCCGCCCTGCCATGGGCCACGAACTACGACTGGTACGGCCTGACGCACCTCGTCTTCCATCTCACCGATTTCGGGAGACGCGATCTGGCGCCGCTCCTCGGCGGACCGGTCGACAGCATTCGCGAATACGCCGGAATTGCGCTGGCCATCTGTCTGGCGCGCCAGGACTGGGATCTCACCGCGGAGCTACTGATCACCCGCCTCTGCCTCGGCGTGCGCGGCGAGCCGCTGGACCGGGAAGCCGTGCGCGCGCTGGTCGAGAATCAACACGCCGAGGGGTTCATGCCCGGAAGAGAGTGGATGGCCTCGGCGATCCCCGAGGGCGATGCAAGCGCGCGGTTCTTCGACGTCTACCACCCCACGCTTCTCGTGCTGTTCCTCATCTGCAGCGATCTGGCACTCCAATGACTACCGAACGGATGGCAGCACGCACCGCGCACTGGCTGCGGAATCTCTGGACCACCGATCGTCCAGCGGCGCCGGATGTTCTGCACGAGATGGTCGCCCTCGCCGCACTCTGCGCCGCGCTCACCGAAGAGGCGGAACCGCTGGCGGCGGAGGTCACGCGCGGTGCGACGCCGCTTGATTTCACAAAACCGGAGCTGGCTACGGCACTGGTGAGCGCGGTGGCCGTCCTTCGGCGCGGAACGACCAGCACGTCCTCGCAGGCTCTCGATTACCTGCAGTTGATGGACGAGATCGTGCCACGACCGCCGATCACGTCCAGCGACGTGCTGGCACGTGCGGCGATCGACGGCGTCGCCGACGGTGACGAAGAATGCCGGCTGCACCTCGACTGCGCGCAACTGCGAACGGGCAATGAAAACGCTCTCCGGGCGCTGTTGGCGGAGATCGAATCCAAAACGCGATTCGGGACGCGACGGGCGATCGTCTCCGAGCCATTTCCGCAGCTGCTCGAAGGGGCGGCGCTGCACGCGCTGAGCCGCTACGACCTTTCCCTCGGCATGCGCGCGCTCCGTGCTGCGGCGTATCTCGGACGAATCTCTCCGGCCGGAGCGGAGTTCATCCGCCGGGCGGAGCGCGACGACGGCAGCTTCGGTGATCTCGATGCGGCATTGAAAAAGATCGAAATGTCTTCCGCGCCCGAGCACACGCCGCTGCGGCTTCTACTGCCAATCGCTTTTCAATCGCTCTGGACGCTCGCCGAATTGGACACCGCGGCGCCATTCGGCCTGGTGACCGTGCTCTTCGGAGCGGCCGTGCCATGCTGACCGCGGAACAGCTCGAGGAGTTCCGGCGCACCGGCGTCGTGATTCTCCGCGGCTTCTACTCCGCCGCCGAGGTGAGGAGATGGCGGCGCGACGCGATGGAACACTTCGGAAGCCCGGCCGCGGAAATGGACTGGAACGATGCGCTGCAGCGCCATGAACACTCCTCCTTCCGCGTGTCGCACGATCCGACGCCGGCAACGGACGAGCGCCTTCGCCGGCTCTTTGCAGCATTCGGAACGTTCGACTGGATGGGCAATAACGAGCTGATCGTCCGGCCGCCGCAGCCGGATACGCCGTGGCTCGGCGCACGCGCGCCGCACATCGACTTCCCGGTCGGCGTGCCGGTCCGCTATCTCGCCAATACGCTCACGTACTTCACCGAAGTCGAATCGCGAGGCGGCGCCTTCATGTACTGGCCCGGCAGCCACCTGGTGGCTTGGCGTCACTTCGCGGAGTATCCGCTCGATTACCTCTCGCGCGGCGAGCGGTCGCAGGGTCAGACCTTCGAATTGCTGCTCCCGCGGATGCCGGGCCAGCCGGTCGAGTTCCTGGGCCGGCCGGGCGATCTTCTGGTCTGGCACCACCTCCTCTTTCATTCGCCCAGCGTCAACAAGCGGCCGGCGACACGGCTGGCCTACTTCGGCCGCTGGGGTCAGACGCTCGACGACGACGAGCCGCTCTTCGATTTCAGCGGCTCACCGTGGCGCTACTGGCGATTCCGCAATCAGAAAAGGCGAATGTTGGACAAGATGAGCCAGGCGTCAGTGCCGCACCGTCCTCCGGCGCGGAGCGGTGACGCTGATCGTGACGATGTTGCTGTCTGCCACGCCACAGGAGTTCGCGGCGCGCGCATGGAACTGCGTGGTCTGCGTCAGCGGGGGCGTGACGAACGTCGGGCCGAAGCCGGCGGGAATGGCACTCGCGTCCTGGAACCAGCTGACCGCGACTCCCTGGCCGGTGAAATCGATGCCGAGCGAGACGGTCGTTCCGGCGACAACGGTTTGGTCGTTCAACGTGCTCGTGATCTGCGGAGGAGTGCACGGAGTCACCGTCACCATGGCGGCATTGCTGTTCGCGACCGGTGAGCACTGGCCGGTGACGCGCACCCAATACGACGTGGTGGTCGCCGGGCTGACGACGATGGCCGCGATCGTCGCGCCGTTGACCGGGATCGACGTGTCGCCACTCGAACCGATGAACCATTGATACGACAACGGTGCTGTCCCGCTTGCGCTGACGGTGAGCTGCGCCGAGTTGCCGCTGGTGATCGCCGAGCCGGAAGGCTGCTGCGTGATCGACGGCGGGGTGCATGCCGGTCCGCTTCCGTAGACGGTGCTCAGCGCGACGTTGTCCCACGCCTGCAGCTGTCCATTGAGCCCGCCGGCGAGAATGTGATTCATGATGGCGTTGCTGGTGCAGTCGAGCGTTGGGTCGCCGGCGCACGATGCGGTCAGATTGCGATTTTGATCGGAGTGGCGGAATCCGAGCGTGTGGCCCAGCTCATGGACGATTCCGCCTTTGAAGAGCTCGCGCGGGAGCTGGCTCAGGGTGCAGGCGCCCAGACCCTGGTTCATGCTGACGTCGGCCTCCGAGGTCGTGCCGAACGTTTCGCCGTGAAAGACGTGCGCACCGGCGCCGAAGTTCGATCGGGTCATGCCGCCGATGCCCAGCGCCCCGCCCGACGAGCAGTTGAACGGCTGCAGCCCGGCGGAGGTGAGGTTCTTCTCGAAGACGAGATTGTTGGTGCCATCGGTGGCGTCCAGGAACCCGTTGGCAAGCGGACTGGCGCCGCCGAAGACGTAGTGGGCTCCGCCGGCGTTCCAAATGGCGAAGGCTTCGTTGATCTCCGCGGTGCCGTTGCCGAGGGCGCCGGTCTCGGAGTTTCCCTGGTTCCAGCTCACGGCGCTCGGAAAGACGTTCCAGCGCGTGCCGAGGCCGGAGCCGTAAATGAGCAGATACGAGCTTGCGGTGAATGCCGTCTCGGTAATCGGATGCCGCGCTTCGAGCATTCGCGGCGCTGGTTTCGAGACGACGTAGTCCTCAACCACGGCCTCGCCACGAACGACGCCGCGGACATAGTCGAGGAATGGCGCGGCCGCACGCTGCGGCTCCTGGTGCGGCTGGCCGTGCGCGTCCCACCCTTCGATCTCCGATTCGTTGCGGACGAGAAGCTCGCGGCCGGCGGCGTCGCGAACGAAACGGAACGAGCCGAGTTGCAGATCGCTGACGACGTATGTGCCGTCGTCGCGTCGATAAAGAAGAAGGAGAACCCGCTCACCGTCCGCAAACGTCGGGACGCCGGGAACGAGGCGCATCTCGCCGTCGAGCGTTCCGCCGGGCTCGTGGAGTTGGATGACGTTGTCCGGATTTCCTTTGATCGCTTCTTCCAGAGCCATCGCCGTGACCGTCTCGATGCCGAATGGCGAACGTTCGACGTGCGAGCCAAGCACGCGCGCGATGACGATCGCGCTGGCCCGTTCGATCTCGAATCGATCCGGCGGAACGACGTAGGTGACGGCAAAGGACTGCGCGGCGATTCCGAGGACGAACAACGCAATCTTGGAGGACAAGGTGTCACGATGGGTCGCCGGGCGGCGTCCGCCCGTAACGGGGATCACGCCGCCGGTTGATTTCCGGGCCTGAGCCCGGTACTATCCGCTGCACAGCAACATGTGCAGTACAAAAGGCCGGGTGCTCCCCGGCCTTTTTGTCTTTGCGTGAAAACGGGAGGGAGGGGTTGTGATGATTTCCGCGCAACAGATCGCCAGGCTTGCGAAACGTAAGAGCTGCCCGCGCTGCAATCTGGAGAAGACCGAAGGGAACGCGCTCTGCCGGCGCTGCCGCTTCAAACTGCCGTCGCACATGCGCGTCCCGTTGCAGGGGATTGCCGACCGCGAGGAGTGGATCGTCGCCGGCGCCCTTCGCGCCGCCGCGAATTACTTCGAGGTCCACTACAAATCGATCCGCGCCTTTCGCGGCGGAAGGATCCGATGAGCGTCACCTCGGTGTGCTCCACCGGCTGAGAACGGGCCGTCAACCGCGAATACGCTCTCATTCGATTGCGCCACGCCCGCGGCTCCTCGGCGAAACAGAGCTCCACCAGCGACGTCAACTCTACGGCTTGACTGCGCGCCGGCGAGGCAGTGCCGGCGAGGAAAAGATCCAGGCCGCTCCGGCCCGGCTGTTATCGAACGGTCCGCCGACGAGGGCGGTCTTGCCATCCGCCGACAATGCCACAGACGCGCCCTGTTGCGAGCTACCGGCAGCGCCCGTACCGACCAGCTTTGGCTGGGCACTCCATACATCTCCGCTTCGCGTCCAGATCCAGGCCGCGCCGGCGTCGCTCGTATCCCCCCGGCCGCCGATGATGGCTGTGTAGCCGTCACCGGCCAGGCAGACAGAAGCACCTTGCAAACTGGTACCGATTGCTCCAGAGCCGGTGAGCTTGTGATCCTGGGTCCAAACACCACCGCTCCTGCTCCAGACCCACGCGGCACCGACGCCGCCATTGTCATTACGTCCTCCGATGAGAGCCATATTGCCATCGGCGGACAGGGAGACTGAACTGCCTTGTTGCGATCCTCCGATCGCCCCGAAACCGACCAATTTGTTGCCCTGCTGGGTCCATGTGCTTCCACTCCTCGTCCAGACCCACACGGCGCCCACGCTCTGATTATCGAGCTGGCTTCCAACGAGCGCGGTGTTGCCGTCGGCAGAGAGCGCGATTGAGCTGCCTTGCAATCCGACCCCCTGCGTACCGGTTCCAACGAGCTTGTTTCCCTGCTGACTCCACACTCCGCCACTGCGCACCCACACCCAGACCGCGCCTACCGAGTCGCCGCCCGGGCCTCCGACGAGAGCCGTATTGCCGTCGGCCGACAGAGCGACGGAGGCTCCCTGATTGGTAAGCGGGCCGCCGTTCAGCCCGACCAATTTGTTGCCCTGCTGCGTCCAGACCGAACCACTCCTGGTCCAGATCCACGCGGCGCCCGCCGAGGAATTGTCCATGGGCCCGCCGATGATGACCGTATTGCCGTCCGCGGAGATCGCCACGGCAGTGCCTTGGAGTGCAGGCCCCACGGCGCCCGCGCCGACCAACTTGGCCTGTTGGGACCACACCCCGCTGCTTCTGATCCAGATCCACGTCGCCCCGGTGTTGCTGCTGTCGGTTGCGCCGCCAACGACGGCCGTGTTTCCGTCCGCGGAAAGAGCGACGGCATACCCCTGTTCCGGGCTTCCGGCCGCGCCAGTCCCGACCAGTTTCGGTCCTTGTTGCACGAACTGCGCGCTCGCGTGCCCGGCAAACAACAGTGCGCTGACGAGGCATACGGCTACCGAAACAGGATGGCGCATTTTCATGAGGAGAAACCTCCATGCAGGTCTTCTCACTGGACGGACATCCCGATCGTTTTCGCTGACCACGGCGCGCGAACGTTGACGGGACCACCTCGATCCGGTCTTCCATCGCTCGGATATACCGATCCCCTACAATCCAGGCCGCTCCGAGGGCGCCTGCAACTCGGGGCGTTTACTTCGCCAGCTCGTACAGATACTCCACGAACGACATCACCGCGCCGTCGAAGCCCTGGACGTTCGGGTTGGTTGACTCGATCACGTAGTACTCGTCCGGGGCGTGGGCGCCGCTGCCGTGGCCGAGGCCGAAGTGGCCGGAGGCGAGGCGGAGCGGATCGCCGGTGAAAACGTAGCCGGGATAGGAGCCGGCGTTGCGCGGCCAGAGGACGGGGGCGATGCCGAGGCGCTTGAGGACGGCCACCTGAGACTGGATGAGCGGCGCGGTCGAAACGGTGCTGGTCGGGTCGTAGCCGCCGGTGACGTTCACTTCGATGTCCCCAAATCCGTGCTTGGCCAGATGCGCTTTGAGCGCGGCCACGGCATCGTCTTTCTTCATGTCCGGCACCAGGCGCATGTCGATCTTGGCCACGGCGCGATGCGGCAGGACGGTCTTCCCGCCCGGTCCGGTGTAGCCGCCCACGAGGCCTTCGATGTTTACCGTCGGCTGGGACTCCAGCCGTTCGTTGGCTTCCTGCCACGGCAGGTCATCGATCCAATGCTGGACGCCGAGCCCCTTCTTCGACTGCGCCTCGCTCCTCCGCTTCGAGGCCTCGGCGATCATCGCTTTCTCCTCGGCGCTGATCGGCCGCGGTTTCGGATAGCCATCGATGGTGATGGTGTTGCCGTCCGCCGAGACCAGCGTGTCCAGCGCCTTGATCAGATGCCACGCAGGGCTGTCGACCATCGCCTTGAGCGATGAATGAATGTCCTTGGCCGGACCGCGGCCCCACTTCTCGCCGCTGGAGACGAGCTCCAGCTCGACCACGCCTTTCGCGCCGAGGCTGACGGTCACGATGCCGTCGAGATCCTGCGAGGCCGCGGGCATGAACACGCCGACGGTGTCGCGAAACCGTCCTTCGATCACGGCCTGATGAACGATCTGGCCGATATGCGGCGATCCGATCTCTTCCTCACCCTCGGCGATCATGACCAGGTTCACCGGCATCTTCTTGCCCGCGCCGCGAATGGCGTGCAGTGCCGCGAGGAAGGCCGATTCCGGCCCTTTCTGATTGACGGCACCGCGACCGACGACGACCTTGCCGAGGCCGGGCTTGTCGACGATCTTCGCCTCCAGCGGCGGCGAGGTCCACTCGGCTGGGTCGAACTGCTTCACGTCGTACATGAAGTAGAGGCCGACGGTCTTCTTGGCCTTGGCGTCGAGCGTGGCGTAGACGCCCGGCTTCCCTTCGGTGTTGACGATGAGCGCCTGCTGGAATCCGGCGTCGTGAGCCAGCTTGACCATGTACTCCGCACCGGCGGGGTAGTTGCGATTCTCGGCGGCGATCGACGGCAGCGCGATCCAATCCTGCAGGCGCTTGACCGCCTCGTCATGCCGTTTGGTGATTTCGGCGCGGATGTCGCCAAGGTCGTCGGCGACGGCAAGGCTGGCGGCGAGAATGGCGATCGCGGCGATGACGATCGCCTTCCGGTTGATGGTTTTCATGGTGCGCTCCTGCGTTCCGAATTCGAGTGGCGGGATGTTACTGCAACGCGATGTTATGCTGCGCTCTCGCACGTCCATCCCATCCGATAGGAAATCCAATGACCGCATCCCTCCGGCGAGCGTTCGCTCGCGCCGCGTTCTTTGTCATCACACTGGCCTGCACGATTCCCCTCCTGGCGCAAGCCGCCGTCGACGGGCCTCCCTTCAGCGCCGATCCGGCTGCGCTGCTTGCCGCGGGAAAGAAGGTCGACGCCAAAGACCTCAACATCGTTTATCTGCTGGACGAGCAGACTGTCTCGTTCGAGGCGGACGGCCGCGCGAAGACGGTGTTTCGTCTGATCGAATACGTCGTCACGGCTGACGGCGTCGACGGCGCCGGCACGGCCATCGCGTGGTGGGCGCCGTGGTACGACGAGAAGCCGACGATCGAAGCGCGCGTGATCACCAAGGACGGCGTCGTGCACAAGCTCGATCCGAAAGCGATCACCGAGGCCACGGCCGAGGAACAGCAGGACATCTTCAGCGATCAGCGCGTGTTGCGCGCGCCGCTCCCGGGCGTCGCCGAGGGGGCGATCGTCGAGCGAGTGATCACGATGGAAGGGCGCAGCCCGATCACCGGCGGCGGCAAGTACGGCCTGTTTCTGTTCGGCAGCAGCGTTCCATTCGAGCGGCAGCGTCTCGTGCTCGATGCCGCCTCCTCGGTGGCGCCGCGCGTGGTCAATCAGTCGGGCTTCGAGCCGCGCACCTCGGAGGAGAACGGCCGCAAACGCATCGTTTTCGAAAAGGGCCACACCGACGCGTTCGAGTTCGACGAGGAATATCTCCCGTCGGATGAGCTGACGGTTCCGTACGTCGCCTTCTCCAACGGCTCTTCGTGGCACGACATCGCCTCCAACTACGCCGCGATCGTCGATAAGCAGATCGCCGCGGATGGGGATCTGAAGAGCGTCGTCGCCACCGCCGTGGGAACGGCCACGGATCGCGCCGGAATCATCGCCAGGCTGCTCGACGTGATCGACAAGAACGTTCGCTATGCCGGAGTGGAAGTCGGCGACGGTTCGATCGTGCCGCGTCCTCCCAAAAGCGTGCTGCAGAAAAAGTACGGCGACTGCAAAGACAAGGCGACGCTGCTGGTTGCCCTGCTGCGTACGGCCGGCCTTGCGGCGCACGTCGCGCTGGTCGATGCCGGCTACGGATTCGACACCATCGCCGGCCTGCCGGGCGTCGACCACTTCAACCATGCCATCGTCGTCGTCGACGGAGAGCCCGCGCTGTGGATCGACCCGACCGACGAGTTCGCGCGGCCGGGACAATTGCCGCTCGAAGATCAGGGACGGATGGCGCTGATCGCCTCCGACACCACCAGCGCGCTGACGCGCACGCCCGAAGCGACGGCGGCAGCGAATCGTTACGTCCACATCCGCACGTTCACCCTGCCCGAGGAAGGCAAGGCCGACGTGGTGTCGATCTCCGAGGGAACATGGTCCGAGGACGCCGCACTTCGCCGGAGCTGCGCCACCACGCCGAAGAAGGACTATCGCGAGTCGCTGGAGAAGGCCGTCATCGAGTACTACGTCGCGCCGAAGCTCGACAAGTACGAGACCGGCGAGCCGCACGACTTCACCAGGCAGTTTCGCCTGACGACGCACGTATCGAAATCGAAGAGCGGCATCGTGACGGACGGCGAGGGCGATGTGCTGATCCCGGCGTACAACATCGTTGCGGTGCTGCCGTCCGAATTGCGCGAATACGTGGAGAAGACGGCCGAGGCGAAGCAGGCAAAGGCGGAGAAGAAACGGACGCACGACTTCGTCATCTCCGAACCCTTCACCGAGGAGTGGCGGTATCGGATCGTCCCGGCGGCCGGATTCGCGGCCCGCACGCTGCCGCAGAACGAAACGACGAAGCTCGGAACGGCCACGCTGAAGAGCGAATATTCCACCGACGCCGATGGCGCCGTCATCGCCCGGCTGGAGTTCGACAGCGGGAAGCGCCGCCTGACTCCGGCTGAATTCGAAGAGACCCGGGCGGCGGTGAGCAAGTTCGCGCGCAACGGCGGCGTCCACATCGGCTTCAACTCGGTCGGCCAGGCCAGGCTCAACGCCGGCGACATCGGCGCGGCGCTCACGGAGTTCCGGAAGCTGGCCGTGCTGCACCCGAAAGAGGCCCAGCACCACATCGAGCTTGCGCGCGCCCTTCTGGCCGGCGGCCTCGGCGAAGCCGCGCGCGACGAGGCAAAGCGCGCCGTGACCATCGAGCCGGCCGATGCCAAGGCCTACGCGATGCAGGCCACAGTGCTGGAGCACGATCTGCTCGGCCGCCATCTCCGCCACGGATGCGATCTCCCCGGCGCCATCGCCGCGCTGCGCAAAGCCAAACAGCTCGATCCATCCGACGCCGCCTTGCGCGCGCGCCTGGCCGACCTTCTCACCTACGGGGATGGAGAATTCAAGTTCGGCCCGAACGCGCACATCAGCGAGTCGATCGATGAATACAAGTCGCTGTTGAAGGACCTCGGCAAGGACGCCGCCGGCTATCAGCCTCCTCTCATGCTCGCTCTCAGCCACGCCGGCCGCTGGGACGAGGTCAAGGAGTTGGTCAAAACGGAGGCCGACGCCCGCCAGCGCGATCTTTTCCACATCACCGTGAGCATGGCCACGGAAGGCTCGGCCGCGGGCCTGCGCGCGCTCGGCGCGTTCAACGACACCGAGCGCCGCGACTACGGCACCGCCGTGGCCCGGACCATGATCTCCATGCGCCGCTACAGCGACGCCGCCGACATGTTCGAGGCGGCGTCCAAAGGATCGCCACAGGCATCACAGATGCTCGCCCTCGTGCAGGTCCTGCGCAATACGAAGCCTTACGAGAAGACGCTCGAAGAGAAGTCGTTCAAGTCGCTGATCGTGAAGATCACCCAGGCGGTGTTTTCCAACGATCCGAAGCAGTTCAAGTCGTTGATGGTCCCGGAGCTCGTCGCCGAAGACTTCACCGATCGCGATCTCGGCGCGTCGTTCCACGCACTTCAGGGCGGAACCGGCGTCGGCATGACCTTCGTCCTCGATCTCTTCTGCGCCGGCGTCGAGCTGCAGCAGGAGGGGAGCGACGAGATCGGCTACCGGCTGCGGCCTCGCTCCATCAGCGGCCTGGGCGCGATGCCGAACATGGCCTACTACGTTCAGCGGCGCAACGGCCAGTATCTCTTCGCCGCGTTGAGCACTCTCCCCGACATGATCGGCGCCGCCGCGCTGAAGCTGGCGGCCGACGGGAAGACCGATGCGGCCCGGATCTGGCTGAACTGGGCGCGCGAGTCCATCGCCGCGGGAGGCGGCGACGATCCGCTGGCCGGCCCGCCCTTCGCCCGGATCTGGCAAAAGGAGAAACCGTCCGCGACGCCGGATGAGATCCGTCTCGCCGCCGCCACGCTGATGGTCGCGAATCCGTTCGCGAAAGAGAGCGCTCCCCTGCTGGTCACGCTGCGCGACAAGGCTCCGAACGATGAGGCCCGAACCGCGGCCGACGTCGCGCTCATCGCTGCCTGCAAATCCCTCCGCGACTGGAACCAGCTGATCCCCATCGCCGAACGCCTGTCGAAGGCGCATCCCGATTCCGGATCGGCGTTCACTTCCTGGGTCATCGCCCTCACGCTGCTGGACAAAACTGCGGAAGCGGAGACGATCGCCAAGGAGCGCCTGGCCCTCCTCCCGAAAGACGCCGACGCCATGAGTGCGATGGCGCGGATCTATGCGAAGAAGGGCGACTACGAGACCGCCATCACCTGGGCGCGGCGCATGGTCGACGACATCACACCCACCAGCGCGAGTTACAACGAAGCAGCCTGGCTGGGCCTCTTCTTCGATAAGGGCCTCGACCGCGCCATCGATGATGCCCGGCGCGCCACGGCGGACGAGGCGACGGCCGGCTACGGCGGCCTGAATACGCTGGCCGCGCTCTACGCGCAGACCGGAAAGAATGTCGAAGCGCGGCAGGCGCTGCTCAAGGCGATGGACAAACGGGGACACGACGATCCAGGCAGCGACGACTGGTTCGTCCTCGGGCGTCTCGCCGAAAATTACGGCGTTCGTGACGCCGCCCTGGCCGCCTACAGACGCGTCGAGAAAGGTGAACTGACCGGAACCAGCACCTGGGAGCTGACCCAGAAACGGATCGCGGCTATGGGTGGGAAATAGTCTCGCATTTCCGCGAGGTAGGTCCGCCGATCACCTTCCCGCCCTTCATGACGAACGAAACGCGCGACAGGGCGTTGATGTCGCGCAGAGGATTGCCGTCGACGGCGATGAGGTCAGCCTCATAGCCGCCGGCGATCGTTCCCACGCGATTGCCGATCCCCAGCGATTCCGCGGCCAGCGAGGTGGCTGACGTGATCGCGTCCATCGGCGTCTGCCCGCCGGTGGTGACGCGGTACTCGAGCTCCTGGAAGTTGCGGCCGTGCGATCCGGCCACGGCGTCGGTCCCGAACACGGTCTTCAGCTTGGGCGTGGCGATGGCCAGCTGAAAGACGTGCAGCGCCTTCGGCACCGCCAGCTTCATCTGCGCGAACCCCTCCTCGGTGTAGTTGCCGATGCCGAGGTAGTGGGACTTGTTCTCGAAGTAATTGCGAAAGACGAGGTCGATGTTCGGATCGAAATACGTCCCATGTTCCGCCATCAGATCGAGCTCCGGCTGCCCGATCAGCGCCCCATGCTCGATCGACGTGCAGCCGGCCAGGACCGCGCGCCGCACGCTCTCCGGCCCATGCGCGTGCACGGCCACGCGAAGATGCAGCTTCTTCGCCTCGCCGCAGATCGCATCCATCTGCTCCTGCGACATCGTCGGCGCGCCGCCGTTGCGAATGCTCTGCGAGGCAAAGACTTTGACGACGTCCGCCCCTTCGCTCGCCAGTTTGCCGACCGCCGCCCGCATGGCCTCCGGTGTCAGCTTGCTGTCCGAAATCGGATCGATGGCGGTGAGGATGCGCGGCCCGATCAGCGTCCCGCGGGCGATGGCCTCGCGCAATGGCTTGTCGACCGGCGCCCCGAGCGATTGCACGGTGGTGATGCCGCCCTCGATCGTCCGCACCGCATTCTCCGACGCGTACAGAACCGCCTCCTGCGCCGTCTCGTCCCGATCGGTCTCATCGTCATGCGACCGGCCGTCTTTCGCGTCGAAGTGCCAGCCGATGTGAACGTGCGTATCGATCCCGCCCGGCATGAGCGTGCGATCGCCGAGGTCGATGGTGACGTTTTTCAACGCCTTCGCGTTGGGGACGATGCGCACGATCTTCGATCCCTCGACGACCACCGCCGCATCCTCGGTGACATGCCCTCGCCCATCGATCACCCGCGCCGCGCGGATGACGATCGGTTGGGCGGCAAGGGTGGTGGTGAGGAGGAGAGCTGGCAGGAGCAGGCGTTTCATGGGGAGAGAGTCTATTCGACGCTTTGAAGTGATTTCACGCGGAGGTGCGGAGATTGTTTCCGTCTTCTCTCCGCGCCTCCGCGTCTCCGCGTGAGTGCTCCTCCTGTCGACCCCCTCCGGGGTGTCGGCGGCTCAGAATGACAGTGTCTTTTCGCGTTTCGCTCTTCAAGATCTGTTTTTCAGACCTTCGAAGGTCAAAAAGGCTTCTCAGGAGCGGTCTTTTGGATCTTGGGAGGCCAAAAGGCCTCATCAGGATCTGATTCTCAGATCTTCAAGAGCCCGAAAGCCTTTTCAAGATCTGGCTGGCAGACCTTAAAGTATCAAAAGGCCTTCTGAAGATCTTAAAACCAGACCTTAAGATCTAACCGACAGACCTGAATATCACGGACGCGCGCGGAGAAGCAGCTCATCGATGCTGCGGTTGCCGGTAAACCAGTCGTCTTCGACCTTTGCGCCGGCGGCAAGAAGCGTCTCGACGATCTGGCGATGCGACGGCATGGGATGGTGGATCACCGACCAGAGCGTCTGGCCGAGGACCGTGCCGCCGTAGACGTTCTTCGCCTCGAGCGGCGCGTTGCGGGCCAGGAGCAGCTTGACCGTATCGAGATGGCCTTCGTGCGCCGCGAGGTGCAGGCCGGTCATATCGATCTCGGCGCCGGCGGCAGGATCGACGCCGAAGTCGAGCAGGAAGGAGACGACGGCATTGTGGCCGTACGCGCACGCCCAGATGAAGCCCTTTCCGAGCACTTCGTCTGGCGTGGTCGCGACCAGCTCCTTCACTCGATCTATGTCACCGGTGCCGGCAGCATTTTCGAAGTCGAGATACGCACCGCGTTCCGCGAGAAACCGGGCGGCGAGCGGCCGGCCGTTGGCAAGGCACCCGCGCACCGCCTCCCCGGGTATTCGCTCGATGATCGCGCCGCGCGCGAGTAGCAGCTCCATCAACTCGGTCTGCACGCCGGCGGCCTCGGGATGAACGCTGGTGGCGACCAGACCGAGGGTCGTGGAATGGCCTCCGTACGCGTCGGACTCCGCGTTCACCTCGGCGCCGGCATCGAGCAGCAGCCGCGCGATCCCGACGATGTTCGGCGGCGTACGCTGGCGAAAGTCTTCGATCCCGTTGGCCGCGACGTAATGGAGGAGCGTCGATCGATGATCGCGGCTCGATCGCCGGCGGATCAGATCGGGGCGCTCATCGAGCAGCCGCCGGAGCGTGGCCATGTCGCCGGAGACGATCGCATCCGCGGCCTCTTCGAATTGCGCGTCCGGCGTCCCGGCATGCTGCAGAGCCTCGACGTGCCGCGCGAATTTCGGCCAGCTGGCAAAACCGTGCGCGCGGGCGACGAAAAACTGCGCGTCGGCGAGCCTGGCGATCGTCGCCGGCCGAAGGCGCGATTCCAACCGCTCGATCTGACCGATCTGATCGCCGGGGACCGATTGCTTCGCCCATGCCCGAAACGCGGCGGGATCTTTGAGCAGATCCTTCGCCAGTTTCCTGTAGTAATCGATGTGAGGATGGGGCGGAAAAGGGAGGGCATCGGACATACGAAACTCCTTTCATCGCATGCCTGGAGTCCGCACGGTCAGGCTGAAAGAAGGTTCGTCGCCTTCGATGATTCCCGGTGGGTGGGCACGGCCCTTTCCGCGGACTGGATGCGCCCCAAACGCCGGGACATTGTAGCCGGAGACGGTCTACTTCCTTACAAACCCGATCTCGCGACGGGATCGCGGCGATGGCGTCAGGAGCGCGCGTAGCGAGTCGAACATCTCACGGAGATCCTCGTCGTGACCGGTCACCCGGCGTTCGAGGGCATCTAGCCGAGTGGATATCTCAACGTGACCGCGCGCGAACTCGCGCAATCGGATGAACGCCCGAACCACGAAGACGCTCATCTCCACCGCACGAGGGCTGTTCAACACCGAAGCCGCCATGATGGCGCCGTGTTCGGTAAAGGCTTTCGGCAGGTACTTGATGTTCTGGCCCCGCTTCAAGATCACAGAATGTGACCTTGAACGCCGCACGTCTTCCGCTTCCTTCTGCGTGAGACGAAAGACGAAGTCCTCCGGGAAACGATCCTGATTGCGTTTGACCGCCTGATTGAGCGCTCCGGTCGTGACCCCGTATACCTCCGCCAGATCACGATCGAGCATCACCTTCTCGCCTCGGATGGTCAGGATCGTGCGATCGACTTGGGCCAGCAGCAGAATCTTTGGTCTCTCCATCAACCTCGCTCCCCGCCGGCCGAGGATACGCGGAAGTCATGCGTCGAGTCTTTCCAGGCTCCGCTGCTCGTCTCAGGCGCGTCCCTCAAACGGGCAAACTTCTACGCCTTGTAGGACGACCAGCCTCAGTTCGCGGCAATCGTCAGCTGCGTCGAGAAATCCTTCGAGCCGCCGCAGTTGCTCGTCAGATGGAGCGTGATCGCCGACTGGCCCGGGCCATGGGTGCTCGTGTAGACCGCATTGCAGGAAGTTCGTCCGGTGCCGGCGTCGACGAAGCAGGGACCGAGCGTGATTGGATCGTTCAGAGTATTGGTGATCGAGTGGCTGACGGTTTCCTTGCTGAAGGAGAAAGAGACGTCGGTCGTCTTCCCGGTGAGGATCGCTGACGTCGCCGCGTGAACCTCGCCGGCGGGATCAAACGGAACGATCGGCAGGAAATTGTCGCCCGTCAGCGGGCAGCGGTTCGTATCGGAAAAGGCGAACGTGCAGGTGACATGGATTTGGGTGGACGAGCCGGCCTGATATTGCACCGTGCTCGTTCCCTGGCCGGAGAGGATCGTGCCGCCAGACACGACCCAGGTCACCTGCGTTCCCGGCGGTGGCGGCGTGACCGACGCGGTTCCGACGGTCCCGCCGCAGATGCTGCTGCCGGGGAACGTAACGTCGGGAACCGGGCCGGGGAAATAGGTGTACGACCGCGGAGTATCGAAGATCGCCGGGCAGACATTGAGCGGAATGGTGACGCTGGCAATCGTGTACGTCGTGATCGCCGATGGGGAGACGAAGCGCCCAAAAAACGACGTTTCGCCGTCGGTCCACGTGGCCGAGACTCCACCTTGCTGGGGAGGCGATCCGGCCATTTGGACCAGAAGCAGCGCCTGATTGCTGAAACCGGTCGCCCAGGAGCACTGATGGGTGAGCTGGACGTGCGGCGTCGGAATGCCTTGCACGGAGCCGGTGATCGCCAGCGGGCAGCCGTTGCCGTCCGTTCCGGACGCGAGCGTCATCGGTCCAACCGTCGTGATCAGCCTGGAGGTCTGGGTCTGGCTTGTCTGGAAGCAGGTCCCGTCGTTCCAGCACCCCGAGAACGGCGGCTTGCCCGTAAAAAAGACATTGACGCTGTCGGTGTTCGTGCAGCCACGGAATCCCTGGACCGACGCTGTCGGAATGAGCTGCGGCACGATGGCGACATTCGAGGCCGGGCCGGAGCAGGCGGCGTCCTGGAATTCGGTGATGCTGTAGTTGCCGGGGATGCTGACCGCTCGGGAGACTGACATCGCGTCGGTGTCGAGCGGAAGGCCGTCCGACCATTTGCCGTGGAACGGCGGCGTGCCGGTGAACGACGCGTTCACCGTGGCAAAGCCGCACGAGACCGAACCGGTGCTGACGGAAACCGTGGGGCTGTCGCAGTCGAGTTTCGGCATGATGGCGATGCTGCGGGAGAGGCGGCCGATGCACGAGCCGCGCGCGAGCTGCACGCTGACGTCGACGCTGCCGGTCGCTCCCGGAGTGATCGTCACGCTGTTTCCTGTCGCCGAGGCAGGCGAACCGTTGGTGATCGACCAGGTCGCCAGGGCGCCCGGCTGCGGACGGACGGTCAGTTGAACGCTCGTGCCGGTGACGACGGACGACGGACCATCGACGATCACCGCCGGCTCGGCGCACGGGCCGACGGCATACGCCGCCGCGGCGTGCGCGATCGAGCAGGGCGACGCCGTGACGGGACTCTTCGAGACAGCACGTTGCCGCGTGGCTGGTGCCGGAAGAACGGCCGCCGCGGCAAGAGCGGCATCGATGAGGAACTGTTTGCTGCCACTCGTCTCCGGCGTGTAGGTATAGCTGCGCGCGTCCAACGGCAACGAAATCGTCCCGAAGTCGCCGGCGATCGTCTGCCGTGCCGGCGTGCCGTTGTCGTACGACCAGAGGATCGTCAACGGCTCATTGGCATGGGCCGCGGGGATAGCCGCTACGTGAACATCGAACGGAGCATGGAGCGGGATGAGGCCGGTGCCGTGCGACACGCAACCGTCCGCGGTCATCGCCACCGACACCGTCGCCTTTGCCGCCGTGCCGAGGGCGATGGTGATGTGGTCGCCGGTCGCGTCGCCAACGATCGTGCCGCCGTCGACCGTCCACGAATAGGTCGCGCCCGGGACGCCGGTGACCGCCGCCGTCGCCTGACCCGACCGGCATGCGGTCGCGGGGACCTGCACGGCAACGGTCGGCGCGCAGTCAGCCGAAAGACGGGCAGCCGCAACGAATGCAGCGACCGCGATCAACGATATTTTTCCGGACATTGCGTGCAGGATAACGGAAATTGCCTCTTGTTTCCGTGACGCCGCGCCCTTCTGCTAGAGTCGCCGATCACCGTTCGGAGGCTTCCCATGAAAACGCTTTTCGATCAAGCCGACCGTGAGTCGATCCGTCAGCGTCTCGGCGCGCTGCAGGCGGACAGCGCGCGGCAATGGGGAAAAATGAATGCCGCGCAGATGGTCACGCATTGCGCGCGCGCCCTCGAGACCGGCACCGGCGACCGGCCGATGAAACAGGCCTTCCTCGGAAAGATCCTCACGCCCTTCATCCGCTCGTCGATTCTCGGCGAGAAACCGTTCGGCCGGAACTCCCCCACCGATCCGACGTTCGTCGTCGCCGACGAGCGCGAGCTCGCCGTCGAACGCCAGAAGCTCCTCGACCTCATCGACCGGCTCGTCGCCAACGGTCCCGACGCCGCCTCGAAACAGACCCACGCCTTCTTCGGAAAACTGACCGGCCAGGAGTGGGGCGAGCTGATGTACAAGCACATCGATCACCATCTGCAGCAATTCGGGGTGTGACCGAGCGCGCGAGGTAATAAAGTTCCGTTCCTCCCGTCAGTTCTCCCAGGTCGTGAACGTGCTTGCCACTGCTGATGCTGTGCTGACCTCTGCGATTGGGGATGATCCGCGGCTGGCGGGGCTTCGGGCGGCGGCCGGTGACACCGCGTGGGACGAAGAGGTGTCGCAGCTGCTGGTCGAACTGGCCCCGGTCATTGACGGGATTCTTGCTCGTAGCTGCGGTGCGAACGGAATCATGCGCGAGAACGTCGACGATCTTCGTGCCGAGGTCGTGACGCGAGTGCTGGGCAAACTGCGCAGCGGCGATGCGGTGGAGCGGCTCGACGACTACGTCGCCACGATGACGCGCAACTGCGTCCATGATTTTCTGCGCGCGTGCCGGCCGGAGCGCACGAGGTTGGGCTACCGCATCCGTTTTCTGCTGGCGAACGATGATCGTTTCGCCACGTGGAGCATCAACGGCTCGACCCGTTGCGGGCTTGCGGCGTGGCGCGACAGCGGAGCTCTCGCCGGGATGGTGCTGCCTTTCGACGCGCCACGCGGCGTGTTCGATTCCACGCGCGCGGCAAACGCGCTCGTGGCGCTGTTTACCGCCATCGGCGGGCCGCTGGAGCTGGACCGGCTGATCACATGGCTGATGGAGCTCTGGAATCTCACCGAGGAGCGGGCCATCGACGTCGAAGCGGTGGCGCTACCGGATGAGCGGCCGACGCAGCTGGCCAATCTCGAGTCCCGCGCGTTCATGGAGGCGCTGTGGTCGGAGGTCAGCATGCTGCCGCCGCTGCAGCGCGCAGCGCTTCTCCTGAACCTTCGCGATCGCGATCGCGGCAATGCGCTCACGCTCTTCGTGCTCCTCGGCGTCGCCGGTATCGACAACCTGGCCGGCGCAATCGGAATCCCAGCCGGAGAGCTGGCCGAACTCTGGTGCGCACTGCCGCTGGACGACGCGGCCATCGCAGCGCGCCTCGGCGTGACGCGGCAACAGGTGATCAATCTTCGAAAATCGGCGCGCGAGCGGCTGCGCAGGCGGTTGCGGACATGAGCGCTTCGCTTCACCCGTCCAACTCGGAACTGCGCGGCCTGGCTGCCGGCACGCTGGCGCCTCACGATTTGTTGAAGACCGCGCGTCACGTTGCCGCGTGCGCAGCCTGTGCGAATGCGGCGAGCGAAATCTACGACGTCGATTCGGCCGTGGCCGGGTTGCGAACGGATCTGCTTGGCGATGACGAGGTACCTGCTCGCCGTTCGCCGCGGTGGATTCCGATCGCCGCAACGCTGGCCTTCGGCGCGTTGCTGGCAATGATCTGGATGGCGATGCATCGCCGGCCGGCGTTCGATACGACGAAGGTAACGATCGTCGACACGGAGCGCCGGGAGTGGAAGGCGCTCGTCGACGGTGCCCTGGCAACGCGGAGCCTGGCACCGCCGGGCGTCCTGCGTGATCTCCGGCCGGCGCCTGGCTCGCTTCGCGCGGGCTCGCGCGCGGCGCAACCGGATGGCACGCTCCAGCCAGCGGGCGCAGTGGTCGAGTCGGATCGGCCGCGCTTTTCATGGGCGGCGGTCAATGGTGCGAAGAGGTATCGCGTCATCGTCTACGGTCAGGGCCGCGAAGCTGCGCGGAGTGACGCGCTCGCCGGTACGTCGTGGCAACCGTCTGCGCCGCTGGTGCGGGGCGCGGCGTATGAGTGGCAGGTGATCGCATCGACGCCGCAGGGTGACGTCGTACTTCCACCGCCCGCGGCGCGGCGGGCGCTGATCCGCATTCTTTCCGCCGAGGACGAACGCGAAATCGCGCAGGCAAGACGCGAGCGGCCGCAGGACCGGCTACTTCTGGGACTGCTTTACGCACGCGCCGGCGTCGCCGATCGCGCCGAAGACGAGTTGCGTGCCTATGCGGCATCGAATCCGCGCTCGCCGGAGGCCGCGGCGTTACTTCACTCTGTCGCCCACTGGCCGCGTTGACTATGATTCCGTCCTTCCGTGTTTCCCCTGATCCTGGTGGTCGCGCTTCTCGGGACGCATCCGCCGTCCACTCCTCCGCTCAATCCCTCCCGGATCGTTGAGAGTTTCGCAGGGTCGCTGCAGGGAGAGCATCCGGCGATCGCCGGCAGCGCGTTTGCCAGTGGCGCCGTTCGCGCGCGAGTCGCCGAAACGCTGGAACGATTCCAGTGCGCCGCGATCGACCACTACGGTTTCGAGGTCAGCGAACAGACGAGCGATGCGGCAACCATCGTCGTCGAGATCGACGGGATCGGCATCACCGCGATTGGGAGGCGGCTTCCGCTGCCGCGCCGCTGGTTTCTTCACGCCGTTCGAAAGGACGCCGTCTGGTCGATCGATGAGGCCAGCACGGAAGAGCAGCGCATCGCGGTACAGCTTCTGGCCACCCCGGGCGATGCGATGCGCAAAGCGATCATCGACGCGCATCCTGAATACGATCCCGCCATCCTGGAGATCGCCCTCGCGGACACGGCGTATGGCGTCAAGGCCAACCGCTTTGGCCCGCCACAACCGGAGCAGGTCGACAGAGCTGCCGACGCCACGTTCTTCGCGATGGGACAGTTGCTGTTTGCGGGTGACAAGGCCTCGGTCCTGACCGGCCTCCACATCGCTTCGATTTTCGACTGGAAGCTGGCCGAAGATGTTCGTGCGCAGGCGGAGGCATCGGGCGACTGCGATCAGCTCGCGGCAGCGCTCTTCACGCTCGGAAACGTTCGTGCACAGCAAGGCCATGAAGACGGCGTGCTGCTGCTTCGCCAGGTGGGGGCGATGGTCGATCAGGTCGACGACCCTCGCCTCCCGCTGAAAGCGCTGCACAACTATGCTTTTCTGCAGCAGCAGCGCGGAGCCATTCCGCAGGCATTCGATGCCGCGCTGGCACTGGCCGGCGGCGCAGCGCGCTACGGATGGCCCGAGGGTGAGGCAGCGGCCAACCTCGACCTCGCGGAGATCTACGTGACGCTGAACCGCGACGACCTGGCACTGCCCCGCCGCCGCCGCGCTCTCGACCTGCTGCGCGCAGACGGCAACAACTTGTTGATGGCCCCCGCGCTTTTCGAGCTGGCGTCGACGGAGATCCGCCTTGGCGACGACACGCATGGCTTGGCTCACTACGCGGAAGCGGTGGCATTGGGCCGCACGGCTTTGCCGCACAACGATCTGATCCAGAGTCTGACGGCGTATATCCGCTCGGTGATCGATGCCGGCCGGATCAGTGAGGCCAGCCGCGCGGTCACCGAGATCCTTCGCTTCCACCCCGACCCGAACGATCCCGTGATCGATGCCGCGATCGCCGCGGTCCGTCTCGCGCAACGCCGTGACCGGGATGCGATCGCTCTCGCATCGATTGCTCTCAAAGATGATGCGGGGGTTCTCCAGGACCCCTTCTTCGGAGATTTCGTCTGGCGCGCCGAGACGATCGCCGGCCGTGCCCATGCACGGCTCGGACACCGGCGGCAGGCACTTGCCGCGTTAGGACGCGCCATCGACGTCATCGAGACGCGGCGGGCCGCGCTTCCCGCGGATGACCTGGCGCGGCAGCGTTACTTCACCGCGCGCATCGAGCCCTATCGGGCACTCATCGACGTCCTCGTCGCCGAGGGCCGGCCGCGCGCGGCGTTGATGGCCACCGAACGCATCAAAGCGCGGACGTTGCTCGATCTGATGACGTATGGCCGCGCGAATCTGGCGCACGAGCTGACCGCCGCCGATCGAGCGCGAGAGTCGGCTGCGGTCGCCGAGGTAGCGCGGCGCCGGGCAGCCGGCCAGAGCGCACAACGGATCGCCGAGGCCAGGCGATCGCTCGACGAGCTACGCGCCGCGCTGCGCTGGATCTATCCAGCAGCGGCGATCCAGGCCAACGACGACGATTTTCTGCGCGCACTGAAGACGCTGCCGGAAGACGCAGCGGTGGTGGAGTACTTCGTCGAGCCTTCCGCGACGTTCGTCTTCGTCGTTCGCAACGGCCGGGTCCGGGTGAAGCGCCTGGCCGTTTCGCGGAGCGTCATGACGCGGGAGGTCCGGGCGCTGCACGATGCACTCGCCTCGCGGCGGCTCGACTACGCTTCGTCCGCCCGAAGAGTGGCGCGCTTGCTCCTGCGGCCGATCGAGCCTTGGATCGGATCGGCGTCGCGGGTCTACGTCGTGCCCGACGGCGCGATCTGGCAGGTGCCGTTCGCAATCCTTCCCGACGCTCATGGTGATCCGCTCGTTGCGCACCGCCAGATCGCCTGTCTGCCGTCCATCGCACTGGTTACGAAACCGCGCCCGTCCGGGAGCACACGCTCTCTGCTGGCGATGGGAAATCCGTCCGGCAGCAATCTGCCCGATGCCGCTCGCGAAGTGAACGCCATCGCTTCGATCTACGGACCGGCTGTCGAGGTTTATGTTGGCAGCGCCGCCAGCGGATCGCGATTCATCGATCGGGCGCCGGCGCATTCGGTGATCCACATCGCCGCGCATGCCGAGGTGCTCGACGACTGGCCGATGGAATCCTCGCTTCTCCTGAGCGGCCGGAGCATCACCGCCGACGAGATCCTTCGCACGCCGCTTCGCTCCGACATGACGGTGCTCGCCGCCTGCGATACGGCAGCAGGACACGTGCGCGAGGGCGAAGGTGTTCTCGGCCTGTCTTGGGCGCTCCTCGGCGCCGGCTGCGGGAACACGGTGGTCAGCCAATGGCCCGTCGACTCCGCGGCAACCATGCGGCTGATGATCGCGTTTCACCGCGCCTATGCCGCCGGACTCCGTCCCGCGGCCGCTCTGCGACGCGCAGAGCTCGCCATGCGCGGCCGGCCGTCCGAGGCTCATCCCTTCTATTGGGCACCGTTCATCGTGATTGCCTCGGAGTGGTGATGCGAATATCGCTGCCCTCCTCCCGTCAATAAACCTCGAGGACGGGATTCTGTCGTCCAAACGTCAGTCAGGAGGCAATTTTGAAGAAACTCTCTCTCTCAGTCGTCGTCATTCTGCTTCTTCTCGGCACCGGCAACGCGTTCGCGCAGTGTCCGACGATCTCAGGACCGTACTACCAAGGGATCCATTCCTGGGACGTCTACGGCATGGACGATTCGTGTTACACGAAAACCATCGGCGTGTCGTCGACGACCGTGAACTGCTACGGCGGTTCCGGCTGGAGCTTCACCGACAACTGGCCGATGAACTCCCATGCGGAATTCACCATCGGAGCAACCGATCCCGTCGTCCTGAACAGCTGGACGGCCAGCTCGTTCATCGAATTCAACAGCCCCTCGAGCAGTGCCAGTGACTGGATCGGAATCGCCGTCTACGTCTACCACACGAACAACACCGTCACCCCCTATTCGATCTTCTACTGGGACGGAACGATGGGCACCCTCTCCGGCTGTGCCGAGCAGTACGGAACCTTCTCGGCTACGAACGGCGACACGGTCAAGGTTCAGATCAACGCGTCGAACGGCACGACGGCCGCCACCATCAAGGCGAGCATCCCGCGCGTGATCACCGGCGACTAGCGAGTCCCGCCGCACCGCCGCGTGAATCTTCGCCCCCGGTTCACGCGGAGGCCGTGCTGCACGTCCCCTCGGGCGTGCAGCACCCTGCGGCATTGGCCGTCTCCGGCAGGTTGTCCTTCAGGACGACGAAGGCTTCCCACTCGTTGCCGTCGGGATCGTGGACCCAGGTCTTGTCCTGGATGGCGTAGCAGCAGTCGGTTTTCATCTCGTCGCGCGTGATTAGGCCGGCCTCGGACCAGCGCGTGCGGATGGCCAGCACATCCTCGGTCGAGGTGACCTGCAGGCCGAGGTGGGAGAGCGCGCCGGCGCCGGCGAGCATCGGGACCTCATTGAGGGCGAGATTCAGCGGCGGATTCTGCACGTCGAACTTGGCGTAGCCGGTGCGGACCTTCGACGGCTCGATGCCGAGCATCTTGCGATAGAAGTCGATGCTGCGCTCGACGTTGCGGACGTTGATCGATACGTGGGCCTTGAGTACCTGAACTTCGGATGTCATCGTGTCCTCCTCACATGCGTAAACGCGCATGCGTGAAGAGCAAGATAGGCCACGGAATCACATCTGTCAATGCGAATGTGTATGCAGGCTCAGAACCGTCGACGCCAGCTCTTGCGGATCGACCGGCTTTTTCAGGTAGGCATCGAAACCGGCGGCCAGCGCCTGCTGCCGGTCCTCCGGACGTCCGAACGCGGTCAGGGCGATGACCGGCGTCGCATTGGAGGCCGCGGCGCTGGAGCGCACCGCGCGCACGAACGCGAAGCCATCCTCCTGGGGCATGGCCAGATCGCAGACCACGATGCCAGGCGTGCAAGCCGCGAATTCGTTCAGCCCCTCGCGCACCGAAGCCGCCGCGAATACCTCGGCGCCGGCGCGGCGGAAGATCGCGCCGATCAGCTCGCGCGTGATTTCCTGATCGTCGATGATCAGGATCCGGATGCCGCCCAGCGCCGGCAATTCCAGATCGCGCGACGATGACACCGGTGGTTGCGCCTTCTTCGTCGTCATCCGTTCGACAACATTCGACTGCGATTCGATGTACGGCAATTCGACGGTGAAAGTCGCCCCGCAGCCTGCCCCTTCGCTGGCGGCGCGGATGCGGCCGCCGTGCAATTCGACCAGCGAGCGGACGATGGAGAGCCCGAGGCCGATGCCCTCGTGCGATCGCGTCATCGAGCCGTCTTCCTGGCTGAAGGGCTCGAAGACGTGCGGCAGATAGAGCGGCTCGATCCCCTTGCCGGTATCGCTCACGGTCAGGCGCAGCAGGGAGCCGGCGACCACCATACGGACGGTGATGCTGCCGCCGCGCGGTGTGAACTTCACGGCGTTCGAGAGCAGATTCCAGATCACCTGCTGCAGCCGCCCTTCGTCGCCGAGAACCGGGGGAAGAAGCGGCGGAACGCTGGCCAGGATGTCGATCTCCTTCGCCGTCGCGGCGGGATGGACCGTGGTCATGGCCGCATGAAGAACCGGACCGAGGTCGACCGTGACCGGATTGAAGGTCATCTTGCCGGCCACGACGCGCGAGACGTCGAGGACGTCGTCGATGAGCTGCGCCTGGATCTCGGCGCTCTTCTCGATCGCGTCGACAGCCTCGCGCGCATCTGCTTCCGGCAGGCCGAGCTTGAGCATGCGCGCCCACCCCAGCACCGCGGTCATCGGCGTTCGCAATTCGTGCGAGAGCGTGGCAAGGAACTGATCCTTGCGGCGATTGGCGTCCTCGAGCGTCTTCTGCGCCTGCTGCTCGTCGCTGATGTCGCGAAACTCCAGCACCGCGCCCGAGGGATGACCGTCGCGCTGCAGCGGAGCGAGCGCGCAGGAGACGGGAAACATCGAGCCGTCCTTGCGTACGAAGACATCGCGATGATTTCGCAGCGGCACCATCCGCTCGCGCGCGTTCTTGATGGCGCAGGCGCCGAGGGCATGGCCCTGGCGCTCCGCCGGCGCGTGCAGAAGATCGTGGAACGGCGCGGCCGCCAACTCCTTCAGCGTGTATCCGGTCTGCGCTATTGCGGCCGGGTTCAAATACGTCGTCACTCCCCGCTCATCGAGCATGAGCAGGCCGGAAGCGGCGTTCTCGGCGATGGTCCGGATCAGGGCATTGGCGCGCTCGAGCTCCGCGGTGCGCAGCTCCAGCGCCTCTTTCGCGGCCATGAGCTCCTGCTCGGCGCGGTTGCGGGCCAGCAGGATGCTCTGCGCGTTCTGAATGGCGACGGATCGGAGCAGTTCCTCCTCGTCGTCGAAGAGAGCCGGCATCGGGTCAGTTCCCTCCGAGTATTTCCGCGGCCAGGGCAGTACCGGCGACGCGCGCGCGAATCTTGGCAAAGGCGGTGTCGCGCGTCGTCGACGTGTCGTCGCTGAAGGGCGAGAAGCCGCAGTCGTCGGTCGTGCCGAGCTGCGCCACCGGGATGTATTCGGCCGCCTCCAGCACGCGGTCGCGGACTTCTTCCGGCGTCTCGATGTGGGGATCGATCGGCGCCACCACTCCGACGAAGACGCGCTGGCCGGGCTGGAGATACTTGCGGATGATCTTGAGCACGTGGATGCGGTCCTTCTCCCCAGCCAGCGCGACGTAGAAGTTGCCGACTTTCATCTGGAAGAGGCTGGGCAGCAGCTCCGCGTAGTCGACCTCGGCGCTGTGCGTGGAATCGCGATCCGCTCCGGGACAGGTGTGTACGCCGATCTTCGCCCGCTCCTCGGCGGAGAAGCGCGAAAGAGCCAGGTTGTTCAAATCGATGAAGCTGTTCAGCAGTTCTCCCGTGGGGTCGATCTTGACCGCGAACCGGCCTTCGGTGAAATCGATCTGCACTTTGTGCGCCCCTTTTGCCAGGCAGTGGCGAACCTCCTTCTCGTGCTCGCTCAGAAGATCGAGGATGAACTCCTCACTCGAATAGCCTTCGATGCCTTCCGCGGGATACATGAGGCTGAGCGCCGAGGGGGAAATCACGGCCTGCTTGACCGGCAGCCGGGCGTACCGTTGGGCGACGTCGAGGTAGCTGTCCGCCAGCCGGCGATAACGAAATGGACCGGATACGAGCCGCGGCATCCGCCGTACATGCCCGGCCGAGAAGGGGATCTTGAAGCCGTCCGGCGCCGTGTTCGAAAGGCCATGAACGGAGTAGGTCCAGAAGTTGTGATACTTCCGCTGCTCCCCATCCGTGATGACTGGCGACCCGGTGGCCTCGAACCGCTTGATGGTGTCGCGGATGGCGGCGTCGTAGAGAGGATCGAGCGCGGGATCATTGGCATCACCAATCGCGGCCGCCGCCTCGATGAGCTCGAGCGGACGCGGAATGCTTCCAATCGGTTCCGTCGGGATGGTGATCATGTCTCTCCCCAGGTGCCAGGCTGAGCCGGGTATTGCAAGAGTGGAACCGCCGCGATGAGTTGCTCCATTAAGATCGTCCGCAAATTCTGATGACCGATTCCAATAACGATCTCCCCTTCGCCGACCGCGTCCGCATCGCGGCGGAACTCCTCGAATCGCTCGATGCCGATCGCACGCAGTTGACGCAGGTGGGCGAAGCAGAGCGGCAACGCTTGCTGCACGCGACGCGCCGCGTGGCCGAGCCCGATCACCATGCGCGGCGGAAGCTGGTCAAGGCGGGCCGGCGCGCGCGGAAGGCGGCCCGGCTGCATCAGGACGATCAGGTGCTCAACTCCGCCGGCATCCGCGAGCTGCGGCGGAAGCCGGTGTTCACCACGCCGAACGCGTATCGGGATCCGTCCCCTGAGGAGTACGCTGAGACGCGGGCGACCTCGGAATCGCAGCATTGCTACGTCTGCAAGCAGCACTACGACACCGTCCACCATTTCTACGATCAGCTCTGTCCTGCCTGCGCCGATTTCAATTTCGCCAAGCGCACCGAGACGGCCGACCTGCGCGGCCGCGTGGCGCTGCTGACCGGCGGCCGGGTGAAGATCGGCTATCAGGCCGGGCTCAAGCTGCTGCGCGCCGGAGCGCGGCTCATCGTCACCACGCGCTTCCCGCGCGATTCGGCGGCGCGTTACGCACGCGAAGATGATTTCGGCGATTGGTCCGATCGCCTGGAGATTTTCGGCCTCGATCTGCGTCACACGCCAAGCGTCGAAGCGTTCTGCCGGGAGATGCTGGCCACGCGCGAGCGGCTCGACTTCATCATCAACAATGCCTGCCAGACGGTGCGACGTCCGCCGGCGTTCTACGAGCACATGATGGAGTCGGAAACGGCATCGCTCCATTCGCTTTCCGAGGCCGAACGGAAACTCCTCGGCGCGTTCGAAGGATTGCGCGGATATCGAATGCTTCCCGAGGCCTCACTCGCGCCGATCGAGGAGATCACCGGCATCACGCACTCGGCGCAGCTCTCCCAAGTACCGCTGCTGCCCGATGATCAACACGACCGCGATCTTTTCCCCGAGGGCCGGCTCGATCAGGATCTGCAACAGGTCGACCTGCGTGGACGAAACTCATGGCGCTTACTTTTGTCCGAGGTCTCCTCGGTGGAGTTGCTCGAAGTGCAGCTGGTCAACGCCGTCGCCCCGTTCATCATCAACGCCCGCCTCAAAGCGCTGATGATGCGGACCGCGAACCGCGACAAACACATCGTCAACGTCTCCGCGGTTGAAGGCCAGTTCTACCGCAACCAGAAGACGACGCGGCACCCGCACACGAACATGGCCAAGGCCGCTCTGAACATGATGACCCGCACGTCCGCCGCCGACTACCACGCCGGCGGCATTCACATGAACAGCGTCGACACGGGCTGGGTGACGGATGAGGATCCCGCCGCACTGGCGGAGCGGAAGACGTCGGTGCACCGTTTCCACCCGCCGCTGGACATCGTCGACGGCGCAGCAAGGATCGTCGATCCGATCATCGACGGATTGAATACCGGGGTGCATGTGTGGGGGCAGTTTCTGAAGGATTACAAGCCGGCGGATTGGTGAGAGGCGCGAAGCGAAACGCGTAGCGCCGTCGGCTCGACGGCTGTACCGCCGGCGGCTCGCCGGCAAGAGTGGCACGAGTACCGCCGCCGAGCCGGCGGCGGTACAGCCAGCGGGCCGCTGGCGCTACGCTTTGGCGGCTTCGCCGCCCGACAACGCGCAAAGTGCCCATTACCGCGTCAGCGCCCGATACCGCGTCAAATGCCGCACCGCGCCCGCCTTGTCGTGTTGTCTCTCCAGGATCCCGGCGAGGTTGTAATGCGCATCGGGATTATCGGGATCGAGCTCGATGGCGCGGCGATACGCCTCGGCGGCGTCAGCGAGGCGTCCCTGATCATCGAGAGCAACGCCGAGGTTGAAGGCGGCGACCGGGTGGGCGGGATCGGCGGACAACGCCGCGTGATACTGCTTCTCCGCGCCGCGCAGGTCGCCTTCCTCGTGAAGCAAGCGCCCGAGGTTGATGTGCGCGTCGATGTGAACCGGATCGAGCGCAATCGCTTTCTCGTACGCCGCTCTCGCCTCGGCGGGATCGCTCAGCTCGAGATCGGAGGCCAGCTCGTACCAGGCATCGGCATCGAGATCATCCTCCTGCCGCGCTTTCGCTTCACGCACCGCCGCCAGCGCGATCGGTTTGGTCTTCTCCGCAATCTCCTCGACCGAAAAATCGAAGAGCGACTGGCCCGACTCCGGATTCCAGAGCGCCGTGCCGTCGCGAACGACTACGCGCTCTCCATCCGCCGCGATGCGCACTCCCGCAATCGAGCGCCCCTCGGGCAGTTGCTCGCGGACACTCTCGAGCACGCGGCGGATCTTGCGCGTCGGGATCTTCGCCGCCGTCAGCTCGCCGGCAGTGCGCAGGATCACCAGATCCTGAAAGCCGAAGCGGAGATCGCCGGCGTCATCGCGTTCGGGCGTGAGAAATCCCCGGGCCGCCCAGGAACGAATCTGTGCAGCCGAAAGCCCGAGCATGGCCGAGACTTCCCGCACCGAGTAGGACATGTCAACGCGAACGCGATCCCGCCTTGGCTACTTTCTGCGCCGATGTCCGCTTGGGCTCGGCCTTGGCCGGAATGCGCGTCGGGCCGGTGGTCTTTGCTGCTGATGATGACGATGACGACTTCGCTGCCGGCTTGGCCAGACTCCGTTTCAGCGCCTCCATCAGATCGATGACCTGCGCCTTCGGCTCTTCGACCATGTTCGAGGTGATCTCCTCACCTTCGATCTTCCGCTGGATCAGCGCGCGCGTCCGCTCGGTTACTTCGTCGCGATAGTTTTCGGGGTGGAACTCGTCGGCGGCGCCCATCTCGGCGAGCTGGATGGCCATCTTCAGCTCGTTCTCCTTCACCGGCGCTTCACCGAGATCGAGCTCGCCCATCGAACGGATCTCGTTCGGATAGAAGAGCTGCTGCATCACGATCCCGTTTTCGAGGGGACGGAGGATGACCAGGTATTGCTTGCCGCGCGCCGCGTACTTGGCCAGCGCCCAGCGGCCGGTCTGCTCGAGCGCCTTGGTCAGCAGCGAGTAGGCGCGCTCGCCGCCTTTGTCGGGGGCGATGTAGTTGGCTTTGGCGAAGTAGATCGGATCGATCGCTTCCTTCGGCAGAAACTCGCTGATCTCGATGGCCTGCGTGGCCTTTTCTTCGAGCATCTTCAGCTCTTCTTCACTGAAGAGGACATACTGCCCTTTGGAGAACTCGTACCCCTTCACCACCTCGTCGCGCGAGATGGTGCGCTCGTCCTTGGGGCAGAAGAGCTGCTGTTGGACGCGGCTGCCGCACTCCTGGTGCAGCATGTTGAAGCTGATCTTCTCGCTGGCCTCGGTGGCCGAGAAGAGCTTGACCGGGATGGAGACGAGTCCGAAAGCGATCTGTCCGGATGCAAACGCACGAGGCATGGCGACTCCTTTTTACGTGACCAAAGAGTTGTGCATGTTAGCAGGAACGGGTGTCGGGAGCCGGGGGTCGGAGCGATGGCGCTAGACTTTTGTGGTGCCGCGCTCCGACTCCCGACGACCGGCTCCCGCCCCCCGGACCCGCATCTACGCCGTCGTCAAACGCATCCCCCGCGGCCGCGTGGCCACGTACGGACAGGTAGCGACGCTGGCCGGACTCGATGGACACGCCCGCCAGGTCGGCTACGCGCTGCACGACCTTCCGCCCCGCAGCAACCTGCCATGGCATCGCGTGATCAATGCGAAGGGCGAGATCTCGCCGCGGAGCGCCGGCGATTCGCACGAGTTGCAGCGGATGCTGCTGGAGGCGGAGGGCGTGGAGTTTTCAATGGATGGGAGGGTGGCGTTGAAAACGTACCGGTGGAAGACCGATGAACCCAAAAGCACCCGCGCGCGAAGGCGCGCTCCACAACCTTAGCCCCGGGTCGTGAGGTGAATTCGCGGCCGCGGAGGCGGCCGCCGCAAAAGCGTTGTAGCGACCGCCTTCGCGGTCGCAATCTCCGTAACGCCGCAGACCCCGCGCAGAGCGCGGGGCCAAGATTGCGGAGCGCGCCTTCGCGCGCAAAAACCTACCGGGAAAGGCTGTGATCAAGCGAAGGGCGAGATCTCGCCGCGGAGCGCAGGCGATTCGCACGAGTTGCAGCGGGCGTGGGAGTTTTCGCTGGATGGGAGGGTGGCGTTGAAGTACCGGTGGTACCGATGAACCCAAAAACATCCGCGCGCGAAGGCGCGCCCTACAAACTTAGCCCCGCCGCTCGGCGCGGGATTCGGTCGTGAGGTGAATTCGCGGCCGCGGAGGGCGCGAAGGCGCGCTCCGCAACCTTAGCCCCGCGCTCGGCGCGGGGATTCGGTCGTGAGGTGAATTCGCGGCCGCGGAGGCGGCCGCCGCAAAAGCGTTGTAGCGACCGCCTTCGCGGTCGCAATCTCCGTAACCTCGCAGACCCCGCGCAGAGCGCGGGGCCAAGATTGCGGAGCGCGCCTTCGCGCGTTGAAACGTACCGGGAAAGGCTGTGATCAAGCGAAGGGCGAGATCTCGCCGCGGAGCGCAGGCGATTCGCACGAGTTGCGGAGGGCGTCGAGTTTTCGGTGGATGGGAGGGTGGCGTTGAAAACGTACCGGTGGGACCGATGAACCCAAGACATCCGCGCGCGAAGGCGCGCCCTACAAACTTAGCCCCGCGCTCGGCGCGGGGATTCGGTCGTGAGGTGAATTTGCGGCCGCGGAGGCGGCCGCCGCAAAAGCGTTGTAGCGACCGCCTTCGCGGTCGCAATCCTGGTAACCTCGCAGACCCCGCGCAGAGCGCGGGGCTAGGTTGCGGAGCGCGCCTTCGCGCGCAAAAACCTACCGGAAAGGCTGTGATGAAGCGAAGGGCGAGATCTCGCCGCGGAGCGCACGCGATTCGCACGAGGTTGCAGCAGATGCTGCTGGAGGCGGAGGGCGTGGAGTTTTCGGTGGATGGGAGGGTCGCGTTGAAAACGTACCGGTGGGACCGATGAACCCAAAACATCCGCGCGCGAAGGCGCGCCCTACAAACTTAGCCCCGCCGCTCGGCGCGGGGATTGGGTCGTGAGGTGAATTTGCGGCCGCGGAGGCGGCCGCCGCAAAAGCGTTGTAGCCGCAGACCCCGCGCAGAGCGCGGGGCTAAGGTTGCGGAGCGCGCCTTCGCGCGCAAACGTACCGGTGGAAGTTTGAATGTTCAACATTCAACATTTCCCGTCTTCAAAACGTCTTCATCCACTCGAACACCTGATAGTGCTCGCCGTTCATCCCAAGCTTCGTGTAGACCGATTGCGCCGGCACGTTCCGGCGATCGACGTACAGCCGGATGCCGCGAATCCCATCGTCGGCCTGAACCAGCTTCTGCACGTGTGAGTACAACCCCGCGTATACCCGCTGTCCGCGGAATGACGGGCGCACGTACACGCTCTGGATCCACCAGACGTTTCCGTTGCGCCAGTCGCTCCACTCGTAGGTGATCATCAGCGAGGCGATCACCGTCCCGCCGCTCTCGGCCAGGAAGTAGCGGCCGCGCGAGGGATCGTCGAAGACTCCCTGTACGCCGCGCGTGCAGATTTCGCGATCGAGATCCAGCTCCTCGGTTTCAAGGGCCATGGCCACCTGAAAGTCAACGATCACCGACACATCGGCTGGTGTTCCTTCCCGGTATTCGATCATCAGCGCCTGCTACTCTTCGCGGGCGTGACAGTAGCAAAAAACGATACGCATCGCGCGCTGATGCTGATGACGGCCTCGGCGACGATGTTCGGGGCGATGGCGTTCTCGGCGAAAGTGGCCTCGGCCCATCTGCCCGGACCCGAGATCTCCATGCTGCGCATGGCCGCGGGCCTCCTCCCCTGCCTGCTCATCCCGCGCTATCGCCGCTCGGCGGTAAAGTTCCATCGCCTCGATCTGCTGCTCTACCGCGGCATCTTCGGCGGCCTGGCCGTGCTGCTCTACTTCATCGCCATCCAGCACATCAACGTCGGCGTGGCCACCTTGCTCAACTACACCGCGCCGATCTGGAGCGGGACCTTTTCGATGTTTTTCATCGGCGAGCGCTTCAGCGCCAAGGTGCTCGTCCCGATGCCGATCGCGCTGACCGGCGTCTTTCTGGTCGTTCACGCGCACGCGGCGCCAGGCGACATCCTCGGCTTCGGACGGTGGGAAATCGCCGGCGCGCTCTCCGCGGTCTGCTCCGGCGCCGCGGTCACCGCCATCCGCGCCGCGCGCCGCACCGAGAATTCGTGGTCGGTCTACGCCAGCTTCTGTCTTCTGGGCATGTTCGTCAGCATGCCCCTCGGCATCGCGCAGTGGAAGACGCCGCACGGCAGCGAATGGATCGCCATCGCCGCGACGGCGGCGCTGGCCATGGGCGCGCAACTGCTGATGACCTTCAGCCTCCGCTGGGTCGACGCCATGACCGTCGGCGTGATCTCGCAACTGGCGGTGCTGGTGTCGATGCTGCTCGGCCTGCTCCTCCTCGGCGATCACATCCCGCTCGCCGCCGGCATCGGCAGCCTGCTCTGCATCGGCGGCGTGGCCGGCGTCACCTACGTGACCTCGCTCTCGGCGCCGGTTGCGGCGGCCGTGGAAGTGGCGCCGGAGTCGTAAACGCGGCGCTCCATCCAGCCGATAGATCCAGATACGGCATGCGGCCGTACATACTGCATTCGGTCATGACTGAGTAAATGTGAACGGCCGCGGACCTTGCCGCGACGACGATCACCCGAGACCAACAACCATTACCAAACTGGAGGAGAACCATGTCCAAAGCAACCCTGGAACCACCCACCAAAGACGCCGCGACGATCCAGCCGGCCAGCCGGAACATCCCCAGCGTCGAGATTTTCGCCAATCAGCTTCCCATCATCATTCGTCAGGGAAAGACCAAGACCATCACGCTCACGGGAGCGGTCTACGATCAGCCCTTCGTTGGGAACATCACACTGCGGCCCACTCCCGACTTCGCCACCGGCTGCCCGCTGTTTGGGAACGTCCCGTTCAACGGCCAGTACATCAACGTGAAGATCCCGGTCGGGCCCAACAGCGTCCAGCTGGCGTTTACCGTGACCGGGCCGGCCAGCCTCAAGCCCGGCAACTACACCTGCAAGCTGACGTACGACGCCGAATTCGCCACCTTCGCCGGCCCGATTCGCGTCGACAAGGGGAACACCATCAGCATCGCCTACACGCTGAAGAAGCCGCTGCTTCCCGGCGAGCCTGACATCTAGCAACGACTCGGGCGGCCTTCGGGCCGCCCGATTTCGTCACCCGTCCGCGCCGAGGACGAATGACAGCAGCAACAGAATGAGAACGATCGCGAGGGGCACGGCCAGGCCATCGTCAGACCCTCACGACCCCAAAACCTCCCCCGCCCTCGCCAGCGCGACGTCCAGCGTCTTGGCCAGATTCCGGCGTCCGCCGAAGGTTTCCAGTTTGCCGGCGCGGACGATGGCGCGGAGCGGCTGGTGACGGATCTCGGTCAGGATCATCGTCGTGCCGTCGTGTTTGCACTTCATCGCCATCTGCTCGAGGGCGTGGATGCCGGTGGCGTCGATGGCCGGCACGTTGCGCATGCGCAGGATGAACACCTTCGGCGGCTTGGCGATCTCGGTCAGCACTTCCTTGATCTTGTCGGCGGCGCCGAAGAAGAACGGGCCGTTGACCTCGTACACCTCCACGCCGGCCGGAATCTCGTGGCCGGAGACGAAACGCCTGCCGCGCCGCGACTCGGTGATCTCGCCGGGATCTTCCGAGGCATCGCGGATCTCGTTGCTGACGCCCTCGACGTAGGTCAGGTCGCTCATCCGCTTCATGAACAGGAGCGACGCGACCACGATCCCCACCTGCACGGCCACGGTGAGGTCGACGAAGATCGTCAGGACGAAGGTGAGGAGCAGCACCACCAGATCGCTGCGCGGCGCGCGCAGCAGGCCGGCAAACGAGCGCCACTCGCTCATGTGATACGCCACCACCACCAGGATCGCCGCCAGCGCGCAGAGCGGAACCATGGCCGCCCACCTGCCGAGAAAAATCAGAATCAGCAGCAGCGTGATCGCGTGCGTCATCCCCGCCAGCGGCGTCCGTCCGCCGGTGCGGATGTTCGTCGCCGTCCTTGCGATCGCGCCGGTCGCCGGGATGCCGCCGAAGAGCGGCGAGGCGATGTTGGCCACGCCCTGCGCCACCAGCTCCATGTTCGATTTGTGGCGCGTGCCGATCATGCCGTCGGCCACGACCGCCGAGAGCAGCGACTCGATCGCCGCGAGCAAGGCCACCGTCAGCGCCGGCGAGAAGAGCTCCTTCAGATGCGTCCACGGAACGGCCGGCCAGTGCGGCATCGGCAGCGACGACGGAACGGAGCCGAATCGCGTCCCGATCGTGTCGACCGGCAGATGGAAAATCTTCACCACCGCCGTCGCCAGCAGCATGGCCACGAACGGCGCCGGCACCACGCGCGAGATCCGCGGCCAGACGCCGAGAACGATCAGCGTGCCGATGGCCACCAGCGTCGTCGGCAGATTGAGGGAGCGGAAGTTCTCGCCGTACGCCGTCCACTTCTCCATGAACTCGGCCGGCACCGCCCCCATCGTCAATCCGAAGAAATCCTTCAGCTGGCTGGAGAAGATGATCACGGCGATGCCGGAGGTGAATCCGGTGATGACGGGATAGGGGATGAACTTGATCAGCGCCCCCATCCGCGCCAGACCGAGGATGATCAGGATCGCGCCGGCCATCATGGTGATCACCACCAGGCCGTCGTATCCGTACTTGGCCACGATGCCGTAGACGATGACCACGAACGCGCCGGTCGGCCCGCCGATCTGGACGCGGCTCCCGCCGAGCGCGGAGATCAGGAACCCGGCGATGACGGCGGTGTACAGCCCGCGCTCTGGCGGCACTCCCGAGGCGATGGCAAAGGCGAGAGCGAGCGGCAGCGCCACGATCCCGACCACCACTCCGGCGATCAGATCGCGCATCAACCGCTCGCGTGTATAGCCCTCGCGGAAACAGACGATGGATTTGGGGACGAACAAGCCGCAGAATTTTAGTTGGTTGTTTGATTGCGGGAACCATCATTCGTCCATAAACCGGACGGACGTGTCGAATCGACCCGGCTCCATTGCGGGCAAAAAAAACACAAATGACTGCGCACATAGAACTTGCGCCGATGCTGCGCCTGGCGCAGCGCTTGAGAAGGGAGGAAGCTAGAAACGAAAGAAAGAGGAAAATAAAAATGAACAAATTCATCATGGGTTGTTTCGTAGTGGCAGTTCTCGGAATCCCGACGTATGCAATGGCCGTCGAAAATGCCGCCGGCACGCTGACCGTCACCGGCACGGTCGCCAGCTCGATCAGTCTGACCGTGGAAACGACGGATGGCACGTGCACCTTGTGCGGAACCAGCGCGGCGTCTCTCGCCCTCGGCACCCTCAGCAAGAGTGGCGCAGCGCCGGCCGGCTTCACCATCACCCCGGCCAGCTCGTCCTGGACGCTGGCATCGCAGAATGGAATCGGAGTCAAGGTCACGAAGGCAAACCTTCCCGCCAGCTCTGTCTACACACTGAGCGCGAAACTCGGCTCCGCGCCAACCAGCGGCATCGTCTGGACGGTGGGAGCGATCACGGCCAACGCCACCACGATTCAAACCATCGGTTCGGGTGTCGCCTACGATTCGACGCTCCCCTACGCCTGGAACATCGTGATTCAGGACAGCGTGGCCCCCACCACGCCGATCGACAACGTCATTCAGTTCTCCGCCGTCTCCGCCTGACCGAATACGCAGGACCAGCAGGTGCCGAAGGAACGGAAACGTTCCTTCGGCATGATGCTTGATGGGAATGAAATACTTAATGAAAATCGTCGCTCTCGCTCTTTGCTTCGCCGTCACGCTCCCGCTGTACGCGGCGCGGCGGCGCGCCACGGCACCTCCGGCCGAGATGCTCTCGATCGAGTTTGTGGATGTGCCGGCGGCAGGGACGACACTCATCGCGACCGGAGCGGATGCGTGGATCGATCTGAACACCGTAAGCCAGCGGGCGGGATCGACGGCGTCCGTGCGCGCTCGGCGGCAATTCGGGATTCGCATTTTCCGGACCGGCGGTTTGTCCTGGGGAACGGCGACGGTGACGGCCAGAGTGAATTCGCAGGACGGTCGCTCTTCCCTGCGGATCGATGGGAAGCCCGTGGCCGGCATGCCCGTCGTGATCGACGCGCGTGCCTTAGTCGGCGCCATGACCATTCACACCCTGGAGATCGAGATTCCCGACTCCGTAGCGGCGGGACCACTGGCGGCTTCGATCTCCTGGGACGTGACAACGCAGTGATTCGAGGAACCTGATGATCAAGAAAACGACGATCCTGATGATTCTGTTTGCAGCGCTGGCAATGGCCTCCGCGCTTCGGGCCGGGGATGGAACGGTGTCGATCTCACCCGCGGTCATCACGCTGGGCGGCCAAGTGGGCCAGAGCACGACACAGACGCTGACCTTCACCAACCGCACGTCCCGCCCCCTCTCCTTCGAGATGAACGCATATGACGCCGTCGTGCGCGACGGCACGCGCGGGTTCGTCGAAGCCGGCAGCATTCCCGGCAGCATCGCCGCCACCGCGGCGTTCTCGCCGAAACTCTTCACCGCGGCGCCCGGGCAGAGCATCCCGGTCTCGTTGACCATCACCATCCCACCCCATGCCTCGGTGCGTGCCATCGCGGTCATGTGCGATGGGACGACGAAGCTCGGCACCGGACCTGTGCGGGTGAGCGCCTCGGTCGGCACGCTGCTGACGTTCGCGATCGCGGGTGACGTCATCGCCGCCAAGGTCTCGCCGCTGACCGTTCACCCACCGACGGCCACCGCTACGCTCGTGGCCGCACAGCAACTCGTCAACAACGGCACCGAACCGGTGGTTGCGTCGGGAATGCTGGCCATCATCAATGCCGCGGGATCTCTGGCGGGTAAGCAGGAGATTCCGATGTCGCGTCTCCTGCCCGGCGAGAAAAAGGACGTTCGCGTTGAATATGACGGCGATCTTGCCCCTGGCCGGTACCGGGCCATGATCACGTACGACCTCACAGACAAGACGCTGACGTCCAGCGCGGAATTCAGTGTGAAGTGAAATCTCTCCTCGCCGTTGCGGCCTGCTTGCTGTTCGCGCACGCCGCGCGCGGAGAGGGCTACACGGTCCGCGTCCAGGAGACCGCGATCATCGAGATCGCCGGCGCCACCGCGGCGTACACCACCAACCCCGCCATCGCTGACGTGACCGTCGCTGTTTTGGGCCACGTATCCGTGACGGGACGCAGCTCCGGGACGACGCAGCTCGTCGTCATCACCTCCGGCGGTACGCAGACGTTCCTCATCACGATCGCCGCCCCGATTCTGCCCTCCGTGACTCGGATCGCTGCCGGAGCACCGCTCGGTCGATACGAAGGCCGCTATGCCAGTGGCCCGGGACAGTTGCAGAACACCGTCGATCTCGTTACGCACGACGGCGAGCGCACTTCGCAGTTCCATGTCGTTCACGTCCACGATCTGCGCGCCGGGCCCGGCCAGCCATCCGATGCCATAGCGTCGATCTTCTACCGCTACACGACACCCACCCGCCGTTTGACGCTGCTGGACGAGACGGTGGACCTGTCGCGGATGACCATCAGCAACACGACCGTTCGCGGCCTGCACGTGAAAGAAGGCTCCCTCGAGCTCCACGCCGGCTACGCCTCCTCGGCGCTGTTCGACGACTTCTTCCTCCCGGCGGGACGACGCTGGGTGGCGGGAGCGGGTTACGGCATCGACCGCGGATCGACCCGATGGACGCCGTCAATCTACAGTTTCTTTTCTCAGCCCGCCGGAACGGCGGCACGGCGCGGAATCGTCGGCGCACTCTCGGCCGAGCGCCGCGACGGCGACGCGCTGTTCCTGCGTGGAGACGTCGGGGTCAGCCGCTCGCTGGCTGCATCTGGCGAGATGCGCTACACCTCGGCGCGCGATCAATTCCGCGCGCTTCTCTCGATGAAGCCGGCTGACTTTCCTAACCTGGGACTGGCGGCCATCCCGGGTGAGCATGGGGAGATCGATTGGAGCCGCAGAGCCACGAAGCGTCTGTCGATCACCTCCTACGGCACATACGATCGATTCAATCTCGCGGCCTTGCGCCAAACGATCGCGATGGCCAGTCTCGGTCTCGGCTACGCCGTCACCGCACGTCTTGCATTCCTGGGCGGCGCCGACGCGTCAACCGTGCGCACGCGCACGACGTCCATCCGAACGATCGGTCTGCCTCTGGGCGTAACCTACGACACTTCGGCGTTCGGAGTGGCGGCGTTCTACCGTCTGCTCGACAACTCCGAAGCCTCACGTCGAGGGGATTCGCTTCGCCTCTCCGCGCACGCCGGCCGCGGACCGTTTACGGCCAGCGCCTGGGCTGAACGGCAGCGCAACGCGCCGACACTCGACCTCATCTTCAGCGCGGAGCCAGGCCTCGAATTGGCGCTGCTCCGTCTCGGGATCTCCGTCCGAACGCCGGCGGACGTTGCGCGGGCACTTCGAAACAACGCGGCCCTGATCGACCTCGGCTTCATCACCGGCGTCAATGTTTCGCTGACGCCTCGCCGTTTGCAGGCGGGGTTCAACCTCTCCTGGCTCGGGGCCGGACCGCGAAGCGATCATCTTCGTCTGCTGGCGATCTTCGGCCGCGACGAAGGGATCAGCACCATACGCGACAACGGGATCGCCACCCTCACGTACAGCCGCCGAATCGTGACAACGACCGACGTCTATGGTTCCTACTCCAGATGGACCACCCGAATCGGATCGCTGAAGGAGACCGGTACCTCCGTTGAAATCGGCGTGCAGCAGCAGTTCTCCGGTCTGCCGGCATTTCTGCGGCGGAGTGGAACGATCGAAGGATTCGCCTTTCTCGATCCCGAGATGCGCGGCGTGCGAGATCAAACCACCAGACCGCTGCCGGACATCGGCGTATCACTCGACGGCACACGAACAACACGGACCGACAGCAAAGGGGCCTATGCCTTCAACAAAGTGCCTCCCGGATCGCACCGGATCGCCGCGCAACTTCCGGCCTCACCGCGAGCGTTCTTCACCACGCCATCATCCTCGGAGACAAAAGCGCAGGCGCACATCGACTTCGGAATGGTGTGGGCCGCCGCAAGGATCGATGGACGCGTGATCAGCGATGCCGGCGCCGGCATCGCCGGCGCGGTTCTCACCGCTACCTCACCGAACGGGCATTCGCTCAGCGCTACGAGCGACCTTCAGGGCCTATTTGTCTTTGCCGTTCCGCCGGGAAATTTTCGCGTCGCGCTGACCGGAGAATCGCTGTCCGCCGGATACTCGATCGCCGAGCCACGCGAACGGAACGTGACCGTCGAATCGGGCCAGCCGCAATCCCTGAGGTTCGACGTTCGTGTACGGCGGAGCATCGCCGGCCGGGCCGCCGGAGCGACCGAGGTACACATCGAATCGCTGGGAATGACGGCTCGCGTCGATTCCCAGGGTAGCTTCCTCTTCCGCTCCATGCCGTCCGGTACATTCGCGATGGCCGCACGCATCGGTGACCGCATCATCTCCCGCACGGTCACCCTGCCTCCGGAGCCGGCGATCGTTCGGGTCGATTTTGGCGACTCGTCTCCGGCGATCGCGAACGCCGCATCACCGTCTGCCGCGGTCCATCACAGGGGCGCGTTCCGCGTGCAGGCTGGCGCGTTTCGCGAAGACCGCAATGCCAGCCAACTCCTGGGACGATTGCGGAGCAGCGGAGAGCAGCCCTTCACAGTCGCAACCAACGGCCTGACGGTTGTCTCTGTCGGTCCTTTCGAAACCCGGCAAGACGCGCTCGCCGCAAGCGAGCGCTTGCGGCGAGCAGGGTTTGATGCGTTCGTCACGCGGCGCTGAGGGCCGCTCCTATTGCGTCACCTGAAACGTCACCGTCAGATCGAAGATGGTATCGACCGCGGTGCCGTGCAGCGATCCCGGGGTGAACTGCCACTGCAGCACGGCGTCGATCGCGGACTGATTGAACAGTGGAGACGAGCTGCGGAGCACCTGGGCGTCGCGCACGTGGCCGGTCTTGTCGATGATGCATTCCACGATCACCGAGCCGTTCAGATGGATGGCCATCGCCGAGCGCGGGTAGGGCGGCGTGACGCGATGGATGACCACCGGCGCTTTGACGTCGCCGGTGATGCGAACCGGAGCGGTGGGCGCGACCGGAATGATGTCAGTAGCTGGAGGTCCATCGACGCTGATGCCGTGAGGATCGCCCCAGGGCACGCCCTGCGGCTGATCGGATCCCGAATCGCCGCTGGCGGTGATGTTGGGATCGCCAGTGGTGGTCGAAGGAGTGGCCGGCTCGACGTGATCGGGCACGGTGTTCGGCGCAAGGTTCGCCGCGGGAACGGTTTGCTTGACCGGCGTGGGAGGCGCGACCTGCTTGTGGCCGCCGTTGGGTGTGCCGAGGGCGGGCGGGATCGAAACCGGAGGAGTGAAAACCGGCAGCGTGTACTCCTTCGGCGCGCTGGTGAGGAACTCGATCGTGCGGATGCCGTTGGCGATGATGGCGGTCACCACGAGCGCATGAAACGCAAACGACGCCGACAGCAGCCCAACCCGTTTCTCCGCGACGACCTCAGCGTGTACGACAGATGTCTCGAACATTGGTCTGTCCTCCCTATGTCCGAGTTCGAGTACGGAGGGGCTTGAAACGAAACTCTCGCCTGAAACGGAACGGTGAATGCTCACGCGGAGGCGCGGAGACGCGGAGTCAGTGCACGAACTTGCGCCGGTTCCGGATGTAGTCCGCCAGGATGTACTCGCCCAACCGGTCCGGCGACGAGTAGAACGCCCGTCCGCGGTTGATCTTCGACAGCTGCTCGACGAAGTTCACCAGCATCGGGTCGGTGGCCAGCATGAACGTGGTGATGGGGATGTTCGCGCGGCGGCAGCGGTCGGCTTCTTCCAGCGTGCGGTTGACGATCTTCATGTCCAGGCCGAAGGAGTTCGTGTAGAGGTGGCCGCCCTCGGTCAGCGCGGAGGGTTTGCCGTCGGTGATCATGAAGATCTGTTTGTTGTTGTGCTTGTGCCGCCGCAGGATGCGCTGCGCCAGTTCCAGACCGGCCTTCGTGTTGGTGTGAAACGGCCCCACCTGCACGTACGGAATCTCGGAGATCGGCACCTCGGTGGCTTCGTCGCCGAAGAGCAGCACGTCGATCGAATCCTTCGGATACTTCGTCAGGATCAGCTCCGTCAGCGCCAGCGCCACCTTCTTCGCCGGCGTGATGCGGTCTTCGCCGTAGAGCACCATCGAGTGCGAGATGTCGATCATCACCACCGTGGCGCAACTGGAGTTGTGCTCGGTCTCGAACACTTCCAGATCGTCCTCTGTCATCAGAATGGCGTCGGCCGGGTCGGTGTGTTTCATGGCGTTCTGCAGCGAGCGGATCGAATCGATCGACATCGGGTCATCGCCGAATTGGTACGGCCGCGTCTCCGTCAGCCGTTCCGTCCCCTGCCCCGCATTGGCCACCGAATGCGAACCGGTCAGCGACTTCTGCAGACCGCCGAAAATCTCGTCGAGCGCATCGCGCCGGATCTGCCGCTCGCCCCCCGATCCGAGCACGACGTTGCCGTTCGCGTCCTGCCCGATGACGTTCTCTTCCATCAGCTTCGCGAAAAACGCATCGAGGTCGATGTTCGGATCGATGTACCCGCGATCCTGCAACGCCCGCATCCAGCGCATCGCTTCATCGACATCCCCGCCGCTCTGCAGCAGCAGGTGATTGAACAGACGTCGCAACCCCATCTCGGCAAGCAGCTGCCGGATGAGATCGGGATCGAGGTAGGAGTAACGGTGGCGCATGGGGGAGTGGTCAGTGGTCAGTAAAAGCAATGTGCGTGTAGCTCTCCTGACAACTGACAACTGATCACTTCTTCCTCAGCCTCGCGATCCACTTCGCAATCGTCGGATTGTTCGGCAGCAGTTCGCGTGCCTCTTCGAGTCCGGCCAGCGCCTCGGCGGGGCGATCGAGGACGAGGAGGATCTGCACGCGGAGCTCGACCAGGCTCTGGTAGAGGTGAAAGTCCGTCATGTCCTGCGTCGGCAGCAGCGACAGGCCGCGGTTGACGAACTTCAGCGCCACCTCGGGCTTGGAATCGTTGAGTGCATCCGCGGCGAAGCGGTGCAGCATCCGAGGGGAATCGCCGAGGAACGACTTCGCATCGACGAAATGAGAGAGAGCCTCGCGAACCAGCGCCTCCTGATCCGGAAACCAACCGTCGCGGATCATGCGGTCGAGCTGACGCGACAGATCGCCCGGAATCTCGGCAGTGACCTTGGCCATGTGCGCGGGGATTGTATCTGTCTACTTCACCGTCCGTAGCACATTGAACTTCATCATTTCCTGGAACGTGATCGTCGAGTCGAGATCCTCGCGGGCCAGGCGCAGCGATTGATGAAGCCCTTCGAGGATCATCTCCATCCAGAATGCCCGCTCCTGATCGCTCGACGATTGCACGTACTTCACCGCGGTCTCGGCCAGCTTTGGCACGCGCTTCAGCTCCGCAACGTAGACATCGAACGGCTGCTCGTCGGAGAGCGTGATCTTGTTGCCTTCGACGAACCAGCCGAGGATGGCGTCGTAATTCGGCTCGGTGGGCGCGGCCGGCTTTTCTTCTTTTCGCGGAGGCGGCTTCTGTTTGCGGCCACGGTGGCTGGCGAATGCGTCATCGAGCTCTTCATCCTCGAGATCGGCGTACGAACGATTGCGCTCGTTGCGCGCGCCGACGCCTGCCCGTTCCACCGGCGGGAACTTCGTGGCGAACAACTTTCCGACCGCCTCGCCGATCAGCTTGCGGGCCACGACCTCGGCGCCCTGCTGCTCGCCCTCGTAGACCATCTCCACTTTGCCGGTGATGGCCGGCAGCAGCATGGCCAGATCGGAGAGACGCGGAAAGACGGAACGGTCCTTCGTCAGGGCCGCCCGCCGCTCCATGTTCGACTGCAGCAGTTCCATCGCCGCGATGGTCAGTCGCGCGGAAACGCCGGACGATTGATCGACCAGCTCCGAGCCGCGGGCGACGAAGGCAATCTGCTCGATCAGCGAGTGGATGTAGTCCGGAATCTCGATCGAGACCTCGGCCGCACGATCGGTCCACGCCTCCTGCTTGGTGATCTGCATGGCCGTCTCGACGCTCTGCGGGTAGTGCGTCAGGATCTGCGAATCGATCCGGTCCTTGAGCGGCGTGATGATGTTCCCCCGGCTTGTGTAGTCCTCGGGATTGGCGCTGAAGACGAGCACCACATCCATCGGAATGCGCACCGGAAAACCGCGGATCTGCAGGTCGCGCTCCTCGAGAATGTTCAGCAGTGCCACCTGGATGCGCGGCGCGAGATCGGGCAGCTCGTTGATGGCGAAGATGCCGCGATTCGTGCGCGGGATGATGCCGTAGTGGATCACCTCTTCGTCCGCATACGTGAGCCGTTGGTTGGCGGCCTTGATCGGATCGATGTCGCCGACGAGATCGGCGACCGTGACGTCGGGCGTAGCCAGCTTCTCGCGATAGCGCTCGTCGCGCGCCAGCCAGGCGACCGGCAGATCCTCGCCCTGCTCCGCGGCCAGCCGGCGGCAGCGCTTGCACGTCGGCGCCAGCGGCGAGTCGTTGATCTCGCATCCGGCGATGATCGGGACTCGTTCATCTAGAAAATTCGTCAGCGAGCGGAGAATGCGCGTTTTGGCCTGGCCGCGAAGACCGAGAAGGATGATGTCATGCCGCGAAAGGATGGCGTTCTGAATGGCCGGGATGACCGTCCGCTCGTAGCCGTGGATGCCGGGAAAGAGCGTCTCGCCGCGGGCGATGGCCGCGAGCAGATTCCTGCGCATCTCATCTTTGACCGAGGTGATGCGATAACCGGTTGCGCGCAGCTCGCCGAGGGTGTGGATGTTCATGGGTTGGGAGTTTCCTCTGGATCGCGGTTGAATTCGTTCATGGCTCGTTTCAGATCGCCGCGCGCGAAGAGCACGAGCGCGTCAACAGCCCGCTCGATTCCGCGTTCGACCAACGGCATCTCCTCGGCGGTGAAATCGTCGAGGACATAGTCGCGAAGCCGCCCGTCCGGATACTCCGCCCCGCGAACGCCGAATCGTAAGCGCGGGAAGCGTTCGCTCGCAAGCGAGGCCACGATCGAGCGCATGCCGTTGTGTGTGCCGGACGAGCCGCTCGGCTTGATGCGCAGCCGGGCAAGAGGGAGATCGATGTCGTCGTAGACGATCATCAGATCATCGATGGAATCGAGATAGGCGTTGACCAGCAACCGCACCGCGTCGCCGGAGAGATTCATGAACGTCAGCGGCTTGGCCACCTTCACGCTGCCCCCCGCCACCCGCCCCTCGCCGGTCATGGCGCTCTTCTCGTGCTTGCTGAGGTCGATCCGAAACTTCCTCGCAAACGCATCGACGATCATCCACCCGACGTTGTGCCGCGAGCGCTCATACTCCGCGCCCGGATTGCCGAGACCGACGATCAGTTTCATGCGGCGCGAAGGGTAGCAGAGGAAACCCTACTATCATTCCAAACCCGGCGGCACCCCGGAGGGGTAAAGCACGGTTCGGAATGACAGCGGATTTGATTACCGCCCGAACAGCACCCGCGCCAATGCCACGCCTGCAAACCCGGCCGCCAGACATCCGAGGAGGGTCGCTCCGACATTCGCCAGAGCAGTCGCCCATTGGTTCATCCGCAGGTAGGCCATCGTCTCGAAGTTGAAGGCGGAGTACGTCGTAAATCCGCCCATCACGCCGGCCGTCAGCATCAGGCGCACATCGGGCGACATCACATTCGTCGTCCCGGCCATCTCAACGATGAAGGCGATGAGAAACGAGCCGAGCGTATTCACGATCAGCGTGCCAAAGGGAAATGCCGCCCCGAACGCAGCCAGCGCCCAGAGCGACGTCAGATACCGCGCGCCGGTGCCGATTGCGCCGCCGAGGCAGATGAGGAGTAGACGCATGTTTGCTAGCAGTGCAGTCTATCCTGCGCGTAGAGGCAGGATCTCTGGTTGCGCCAAACGACTGCTGATCATCAACGCCATCGCGGTGCCACCAGAGATCCTGACGATCCGCTTCGCGCATCGTCAGGATAAAATGCGAATCACGTGATCCACTTCTACCACGTCACCAAGCGCTTCGATGCCTACTCCACGGCGCTTCATGACGTCACCTTCCACATCGAGAAAGGTGAATTCGTTTTTCTCACCGGCGCCAGCGGCGCGGGAAAGTCGACGCTGCTGAAACTGATCCTGCGGCAGATGCAGCCCTCCGAGGGGCAGGTCGTGGTCAACGGGCGCAACCTGAAGGCGATGAAGCGTTCGCAGCTCCCCTTCTTCCGCCGCGAGATCGGGATGGTGTTTCAGGATTTCAAGCTCATCGAGCGGATGACTGTCTTCGAGAATCTCTCCTTCATCCTCACCGTCCTCGGCGTGCCGCCGCGCGAGCATAAGAAGCGCGCGTACGGCGCACTGCGCGCGGTGAGCCTGCACCACAAACTGAATTCCTACCCGCTGCAGCTCTCCGGCGGCGAGCAGCAACGCATCGCCATTGCCCGGGCGCTGATCAACGATCCGCTGGTGATCGTCGCAGACGAGCCGACCGGCAATCTCGATCCCGATCTGACGCAGGAGATCGTGCAGATCTTCGCCGAGGCCAATCTGCGCGGGTCGACGGTGCTGATTGCCACGCATGATCGCGAGCTGATCGAGCAGAGCGGCCGGCGCGTCATCACGCTCGATCACGGCCGCATCACCGACGAGAAGGTGGCCGTGCCGCAGCGCGCGCCGCGCGTCGAGTCGATCTTCGGGATCGGCGGCTGACACGATGCCGCTGCCCGACGAATCGCTCCCGAAAAACACCGTCTCCTATTTCTTCCTTGAAGCGATGCGGCGGATGTGGGTGTCGAAACGGACCAGCTTCGTGGCTATCGCCATGATCGCCATCTCCCTCTTCATCGTCGGGGCCTTTCTCCTGGTCGCCGAAAACCTCGGCCGCGCCGTGGCGCACGCGGGCGGAACGTCGCGCGTCAACATTTACCTGAACAGCGACGCCACGCCGCAGCAGATCGCCGCCGTCGACAGTTGGCTGGCCGCGCATCACGACTTCGCCGGACGCAAGTTCGTTTCGAAGGAAGCGGCGCTGGCGCGATTCCGCGAATACTTCGCCAACCTCTCCGGCGTCGTCGGCCAGCTCGACGAGAATCCCTTCCCTGCCTCGTTCGAATGCGAAGTCGCGCCGGGCGTGGCGCAGTCGCCAGCGTTCGCAAGCCAGGCCGCGGAACTGCGCGCAATCGCCGGAGTGGAGGAAGTGCAGTTCGATTGGGAGTGGGTGGAAAAGTTAAAGAAACTGATCAACCTCGTGAATCTCGCCGGCCTTATCGCCGGCGGCCTGCTGGCCATCGCCGCCGCCTTCACCATCGCCAACGTGATCCGCCTGACGATGCTGCTCTATCGCGAAGAGATCGACATCATGCGCCTCGTCGGCGCCACCGAGCGGATGATCCGCGGCCCCTTCCTGATCGAAGGAATCCTGCAAGGCCTCCTCGGCGCCGCCGTCGCCGTCGCGCTGCTCGCCGCCGCCTTCCTCGCCGGCCGCCATTTCCTCGCCCCCCGCAACTCGCTGCTCTGGGGCTTCCTCTTCAACGGCTTCCTCCCCTGGCAGAAGCTGGCAGCGCTCCTCGCCGGCGGCATGCTTGCCGGGTACCTCGGCAGCTGGATGTCGGTGCGGGAGAGCGGGGAGGAGACGTAGGCGGAGCCAAAACACCCCTGCGCGAGCGTGCGAATGCGATAACGTTCGCCGGCATGAAACTCGTCGAATGTGTCCCGAACATTTCCGAGGGACGGCACCCGGAGATCTATGACGCCGTCGCGGCGGCCGCGGCGAGCGTGGCCGGCGTCACGCTGCTGAACGTCGATCCCGGCGCCGATACGAACCGCACCGTCATCACGTTCGTCGGCGATCCCGAGGCGGTGCTCGAAGGGGCGTATCAACTGATTCAACGCGGAATCGCGCTCATCGACATGACCACGCACCGCGGCGCGCATCCGCGCATCGGCGCGGTCGACGTCGTGCCGTTCATCCCCGTCTCCGGCGCCACCATGGATGATTGCGTCGATCTCGCCCGCCGCCTCGGCGAGCGCGTCGGCCGCGAGCTGCGCGTGCCGGTCTACCTCTACGAATCGGCCTGCAGCGCGCCGCATCGCCGCAATCTCGCCGACGTGCGCGAGGGCGAATACGAAGGCTGCGCGCGCAAGCTCACCGATCCGCGCTGGGCGCCCGACTTCGGTCCCGCCGAATTCGTCCCCCGCTCCGGTGCCATCGTCATCGGGGCGCGCAAGTTCCTGGTCGCCTACAACGTCAACCTGAACACGTTGGATAAACGCCTGGCCACGCGCGTCGCCTTCGACGTCCGCGAGCGAGGCCGCATGAAGCGCGACGACGACGGCAACCCGATCGTCGATGCCAAGGGCGAGCCGGTGTGGGAGCCGGGCCTGCTCAAGTCGGTCAAAGCGGTCGGCTGGGTCATCCCCGAATTCGGCTGTGCGCAGGTGTCGATCAACCTGACCGATCTCGACGTCACGCCGCTGCATGTTGCATTCGATACGTGCGACGAGCGCGCACGCGAGCGAGGCCTGCGCGTGACCGGATCGGAGATCGTCGGACTGGTTCCGCGCGATGTGCTGCTCGCCGCCGGACGCCACTATCTGTCGCGGATGGGACGCCCGGCCGGCGTCCCCGAGGCGGCGCTGATGCACGCGGCGATTCGCACGCTGGGACTGTCGGAATTGAAACCGTTCGATCCGCGCGAGCGGGTCATCGAATATCGATTGGCTTCGCCCGCGCGACTGGCCTCGATGCGCGTGAACGATTTCATCGACGAACTGTCGAGCGACTCCCCTGCCCCCGGCGGCGGCTCGGTTTCCGCGCTGGCGGCATCGATGGCAGCGGGCCTGGCGTCGATGGTGGCTGTCCTCTCGCACACGCGCAAAGGCTTCGAATCGAAACAGTCGGACCTCGATCGCATCGCCGTCCGCGCGCAAACATTAAAGGACCAATTCCTCGCCGCCGTCGACGCCGACACCGCCGCCTTCGACCAACTCCTCGAGGCCATGCGCATGCCGAAATCCGAGGCCCGCGACGCCGCCATCACCGAAGCCACCATCGCCGCCACCGAAGTCCCCCTCGGCGTCCTCGAATCGTGCCCCGAGGTCATCGAGCTATGCATGGAGATTGGCCGCATCGGATTGCAAGCATCACTCTCCGACGCCGGCGTCGGCGCCCAGATGGGAAGGGCGGCGGCGGCGGGGGCGTACCAGAACGTCTGCATCAATCTCGCGGGCCTCACCGATGACGCGCGCCGCGCTTCTTTGATCCAACGCGCCGACGTTGCGTGGGAGCGCGCGCGGAAACTTCACGCCGAGGCGGAGAGCGCGATTCTGGTCAAGTTACGGGGGAGCGTCACAGCGTAGCGCCGTCGGCTCGACGGCTGTACCGCCAGCGGCTCGCTGGCAAGAGACCACCGCCGCCGAGCCGGCGGCGGTCCCAGTTACTGTGTCTCTTTGGATTCAAGCAAAGTCTTAAGCTCTTTATGGTGTTCCAACGCTTGGGCAATTCGACCAAGGATGGCAAGTAGGCATGCGATACAGATGATGCCGACGCCTGTGGTTCGAACCATTCATGCTTCGTTTTGAACCATGCATGCTTCATTTCGAACCATGCATGCTTCATTTCCAACCATGCATGCTTCATTTCGAACCATTCATGCTTCGTTTCGAACCATGCATGCTTCCTTTCGAACCATGCATGCTTCCTTTTGAACCATGCATGCTTCGTTTTGAACCATTCATGCTTCATTTCGAACCATGCATGCTTCATTTCGAAGTATCGATGCTTCATTTTTGCGCGTTCAGGTGGAAACTCGTCGCCGGGGAGCAGCCAGAGGGGGCGCTGGCAAAGGCCCTGCTGCCGCCGAGCCGGCGGCGGTACAGCCGGCGGGCCGCCGGCGCTACGCCTCGGTCGCCCTACCGTTGCCCATCTAAAATCCCATTCAAAATCCCGCCCGCCTCCCCCACCCGAGGGCCGGGGCGCGTGAACAGGTTTTCGTCGACGGGGATGGCCACTACGTTTTTCGTGCCGGCGCGGGCGAGTAGCGCCTTGACGGCTTCGGGCGTGACAGAGTGGTTGGGGTAGAGGAGCAGGTCCGGGGGGTGGGCGACGAAGGATTCGAGGGAGTAGGAGGGCCAGCCGTCTACCTGGACGGCGTTGCGGGCGCCGCAGAGGGTGATGAGATCGTCGGCGAAGGTGTTGCGGCCGGCGACGTAGAGCGGGTCGGTCCAGACGGCGAGCATGACCCGGGTCGGGTTCCGGCGCGTGCGGAGCTGGTGGGCCAGGCTGGCGTGCAGCGTGTCCAGCGCCGGCTTGCTGTCGATGCCGAGGGCCTTGGCGATCGAGGTCATCGACTTCGTGATGTCGTCGAGGCGTTCGTTGGTGACGACCAGCAGCGGGATGTGAACCGCGGCGAGGGCGCGCCCTAAAGTCGGCGGCAGACCCGCGGCGTTGGCGATGACGAGATCGGGGCGGACGGCGACGATCTTTTCGAGATTGGGCTGGATGCCGCCGACGCGGGGGACGTTCCGATTGGGTACGGCGGAGAAATCATCCGTGCCGGCGATGCGGTCGGCGGCGCCGAGAGCGATGACCATCTCGGTCACGTTCGGGGCGAGCGTGACGATGCGGTGCGGGGTCTGTTTGGGCGCGGGCTCTTTCGCCGTGCAGGCGGCCAGCAATGTGACCAGGGCCAGGAAGAGACGGCGGCCTCCTGGGAGCGCGGGCGTCCCGCCCGCCCTTGAGCAGGATTTTGCCAAGTACTGCGGGCGGGACGCCCGCGCTCCCAGGAGGTCAAATACATCCAAACAAAAACCGCGGCGTTGCCGCCGCGGTTGGGTAGAAGAAATCTGCGTCACGGTTACGACTCGCCGCCTTCGTCGTCTTCCATGTCGTTGTGGATGGCCAGGCGGGCGCAGGCGGCGGCGTACATCTGCTTGGAGGCGTTGATCGCGTTCTGCAGTTCGGCGATCCGATCCTTCACCTTGGCCAGCTCCTCTTCGATCTGGTCCTTCAGGTCGCTGATCTCCTGCTTGGTTACCTGAAGCGTCGTCTCGTAGAACTTGCGTTGCTGATCCGTGATGACGGCCATTGGTTCTCCTTCAGTCGTGTGCGAACGGCGGGCGATTATAGCTTGAAGTCGACGGCCACCGTCGTCCACGACTTCACGCGCACGCCGTCCTTTTCACCGGGCGCGAACGTCGAACGGCGGATGCTTTGATCGGCGGCTTCGGTAAGTCCCAGCTGGCCGCCTTTGACTACTCGTGTTTCGAGGACGCGTCCCGTTTCCGAAACGAGGACACTGATGATGACCGTCCCCTGCACGCGCTGCACGCGCGCGAGCGGCGGATAGCTGGCCGGCGCCTGGCGCGTGGTGTGGGCAGACGTGAGGCCTGGCGTGCCGGGCGGCACGAGGTCGCCGAGCTGCGTGCGCGGGGCTTCGGGCTGCGGCGCCGGACGCGATTCGGCGACCGGCTGCGGTGCCGGAACCACCGGCTGCGGGGCCGGCACCGGACGATTCTCGACCGGCGGCGGTGCGACTGTCTGCGTGGCCACCTGCTGCGGAGCCGGAGCGGCGACCGCGGGACGCGACGTCGTCGTTCCCGGCGGCTGCGTTCTGTTGGCCTGTTCGATCCTGGCCCGCTCCGCCGCCATGCGCTTGGCCACTTCTTCATTGACCTTCGAAGGATCGATGAGCGGCGCGGTCGACGTCGGAGTGGCCGTGCCGAGGGCGGGCGCGGTGGTGGTGGCGGCAAGGGAGGTCGTGGTCAGAGGCTTCGTCACCACCGGCGTCTTTGCCGCGGTGGTCGCCGCCGACGGCTTGCGCATGATCAGGAAACCGGCGATGGCGGCGATGACGACAATCGCGCCGATGACGATCGGCACGATGGGAGCTTTCTTCGCCGGCGCCGCGGCGATCACCGGGGAGACGGTGGGCACCGAGGTCGGGATGGGAACGACCGGCGCGGGCTTGAGCGGCTTCAACTCATTTGCCGCAAACACCGGCTCCGGCGCGTGGTACTCGACCGGATGCTGGGCAGCGACCGGCGCGCTCGTGGCCAGGCGGTGCATGTAGATGGCCAGATCGGCGCTGGTCGGCGTCGGTTTGAAGCTGTAGAGGATGGCGTCGAGATCGCGCTGCATCTCGCCGGCGGTCTGGTAGCGGTTGGCCGGATCTTTCTGCAGCGCTTTGAGGACGATGGCGTCGATCTGCGGCGTCACTTCATCGTTGTATTGCGACGGCGCGGTGACGCGCGCTTCGCGCACCTGTTCGAGGATCGACAGCTCGTTGTCGCCGCTGAAAAGCTTCCGCGCGGTGAGCATCTCGAAGAGCACCGTGGCCAGGGCGAAGATGTCGGAGCGGCGGTCGATGTTGCGTCCCCAGGCCTGCTCGGGCGACATGTACTGCAGTTTGCCCTTGAGCGCGCCGGCCTGCGTGTGCGAGGCCTTCGAGGCCGCCTTGGCGATGCCGAAGTCGCAGAGCTTGATGTCCCCTTCTTCCGAAATGAGCACGTTCTGCGGCGAGACGTCGCGATGGACCAGGCCCATCTCCTTGTCTTCGAAGTCGCGCTTGCGATGGGCGTAGTCGAGAGCGGCGGCGATCTTCGAGGCGACGAAGAGGGCGATCTCGACGGAGAGCGGCTGGTCGCGCTCCTGCGCTTTCTTGAGGATGTTCTTCAGGTCGTACCCATCGATGTACTCCATGGCGATGTAGTACGAGCTCTGGATCTTGCCGAGGTCGTAGATGTGGATGATGTTGTTGTGGTTGAGCTGCGCGGCCAGCTTCGCTTCATCGACGAACATCTCGATGAAGTCCTGGTTGTCGGAGAGGTGCGGCAGGATTTTCTTGATGGCGACGATCTTCTGAAATCCCTCGACGCCCCTCATCCGCGCTTTCCAGACCTCGGCCATCCCGCCGGTGGCGATCTTTTCGAGCAGGACGTACTGGCCGAACTTGATGCCGTCGGCCGGTTCATCTTCTTCCGGATGCGGCGGCGGCACGGCGGCGGGGAAGACCGGCTGCGAGATGGGTACGCGATCGACCGTTGGAATGGCCACCTTGACGGTTTCCACCGGCACCGTCGCGGGGCGCGCTGCCTGCGGCGGAGGCACGGGCTGCGGCCGCGGTGGCGGAGGCGTGGGCACCGACGGCGCCGGCGTCGTGCCGGGCGACGTGTTGCGCCGTGCGTCCTTCTCCAGACCGGAGAGGGTGTCCTGGAAACGCTTGTCGAGCGTCGGAGAGCTGGGCCGCCGGGCCGCCGGAGGAGGCGGTTGCGGCGGTTGTGGTGGCGGCGCGGCCGGCTGCGGCGGCGTCGGGGTGGTGAGGGGAGCTGTGTCTTTCCGCTTCTGCTGCGGCATCACGCCGGCGAGGGTGTCCGCCAGCATTTTGTCGACGTCGTCCTTGGGATTCATCGGTTTCCTCGCTGCGTTTGACGAAGCTCTGTCATCGTCCAGTAGCTCGCCGAAGATTTCGTTGGATGTCAGTTGGCCCTTGTCACCGGCCGGCGGAACGGAGGCCATGCGGACGGTGAAATCGCCGTCCAGCACGGGCGACCAGGAGACCGGGGCGACGCCGAGCATCTGCTGCACTTTGCCGAGAAACTCGGATTCGGAGTACGGCTTGGGAAGGATATCCGACGCCCCGAGGCGGACGGCATCGGAACGGGGACTCTCGCCGCGATAGCCGGAAACGGTGAGAAGGATGGGCGTGCGCTGCGTGGCGTTCCGTCCGCGGATGGAGCGGATCAGATCGGAAGTGCTCACCCGAGGAACGACGGAGGAGAGCACGATCAGCTTCGGCTTGGTGGCGTCGATGACCTTGAGCGCTTCGTCGCCATCTTTGGCGAACCATGGCTCGAACGGCTGCCCGGCCAGGGCCTGCTTCACCCGGTCGGTATACCGCGGCTCGTATTCGACAACGAGAATGTTTTCAGGCATGTACGTTTGGAGTTCTGCATTTTGGCACAAGTCGGGGTGCCGGGGTCGCGCGGTCTCGCGACCTCATATCGACACTTGCATTTGCTCCCGACCTTCCCCATACTACGTTTCGCACCTTTCGTGCGACGATCTCAGTAAGGCATCCCGCCGGGCGTTCCAGAGAATGGTTTTCTCCGCCCTGATCGTCGGCTTTCCGGCCAAAGACTCGCAAGGTAATCAATAACCGGTAGTTTTATGAGTTCGCATGACGCCAGACAATCGACAACCGCGTAAGCGCCGCCGGCGCAGGCGGCGGACGGGCGCTCCGGGACAGGAAAATCCCGGCAACGTCGCACCGCAGGGCCTGCCCAACGGCAACATCGCCATCTCCGGCGACCAATCCTTTAACAATGATGGAGCAGGCGGAGGCGCCGGCAGACGCCGGCGAAACCGTTCGCGCCGCCGTGGCGGCCATTCGCAGGGTTACTCCGGCGACATGCAGCAGGCGCCGCCGATCGACCTTCCGGCCGGCGAGCTCGCTCCGGTCTCGGGCGTGCTCTGGATCAAGCCCAACGGCACCGGCCTCCTCGTCCAGCCGGCGAACAATTACGTTCCCACGCCGGGCGACGCCATCGTTCCCCGCCCCGTCATCGAGCGGCTGCACCTGCAACCGGGTCTGCTGCTCGCCGGCAGCGCGCGGCGCGCGGGCAACAACCTGGAGTTCGTCGGCCTGGAGCAGGTCGAAGGGATGGCGCTCGAGGAGTATCGCGAGTCGCGCCGCCCTTTCTCCGAGCTGATCTCCATCGATCCGAACGAAGTCTTCAAGCTGGAGACCGAACCGGAGCGTTTGACCACCCGCGTGATCGACCTTCTCTCCCCGCTCGGCAAAGGGCAGCGCTGCCTCATCGTGGCGCCGCCGAAAGCCGGCAAGACCACCCTGCTGAAAGACATCGCTCACGGCATCAACCTCAATCACCCGGAAGTAGTCCTCTTCGTTCTCCTGGTCGACGAGCGGCCCGAGGAAGTCACCGACTTCCGGCGCTCCGTGGCCAAGGGCGAAGTGGTCGCCTCGAGCTCGGACGAGACGGCGGAAAACCACATTCAGATCGCCGAGGTCGTGCTCGAACGGGCCCGGCGCCTGGTGGAAATGAAGCAGGACGTGGTCATCCTCTGCGACTCCATCACCCGCATGTCGCGCGCGTACAACAACGAGCAGCGCGGATCGGGAAAGATTCTCTCGGGCGGCATCGACGCCCGCACCATGGAGAAGCCGCGGCGCTTCTTCGGCGCGGCGCGCAACGCCGAGGATTGGGGATCGCTGACCATCATCGCCACGGCGCTGGTCGACACCGGCTCGCGCATGGACGAAGTGATCTTCCAGGAGTTCAAGGGGACGGGCAACACCGAGATCGTGCTCGATCGCGGTCTGTTCGAGCGCCGCATCTTCCCGGCCATCAACATCGCCCAGACCGGCACGCGGAAAGAGGAGAAGCTCCTCCCGCCGACGGTGCTGCCGAAGACGCACACGCTGCGTCGCGCCCTGGCCGGAACCGATCCGCTGAACGCCATGAAGATGCTGCTGGAACGGCTGCAGAAGTTTCCGTCGAATGATGCCTTCCTGAAGAGCTTCTGAGGCGCCGAACGGACGTCACAGCGGCTCCTCGGCGGGCACATCGGAAATTCACAGCGGTAAAACCATTTTCCCTCTTGGCCATCGCTGCGGCTTGAGGTAATGTGCGGGTCTCAAGTACTTACGGGCGTGTGTGGGTCTTTCGCGCCGTGATCGGTCGTCCAAAAAACTTATAGAACTCCGAGGAGGTTTCATGCACAGCCGTACCCGAAGTCTATTCATGGCGTTGCTCTGCATCGTCATCGCCGTGGCCGCATTCGGCCAGGGCAACATCACAAATGGGGCAATCAACGGGCACGTCACCGACAGCTCCGGTGGCGCGCTGCCGGGCGTGACGGTCTCGGCGACGAACGCCGACACTGGACTGAACCGCACGTCGGTTACCGACGGCACCGGCGAGTACCGGTTCAATCTCCTTCCCCCCGGAAGGTACCGCATCGACGCGGAACTGTCCGGCCTCGGAAAGGCGTCCCTCCCCTCGGTGGTGGTTCTTCTCGGCAACGACACCCGGGCCGATCTGAAGATCTCCCCGCAGGTCGCCGAGTCGATCACCGTCTCGGCCGTGGCGCCGGTCATCGACACCCAGCGCACCGGCATGGCGGCGTCGGTCACATCCCAGCAGATCCAGAACCTTCCGCTGCTCGGCCGTGACTTCCGCTCCCTCGCCGCGCTCACACCCGGCATCAGCACCGCATCGTTCGACGGCGCGATCACCGCGAACGGCGCGCGCCCCCTGGCGACGGATTACAACATCGACGGCGCCAGCTCGAACAACGACTTTTTCGGACAGCAGACCGGCGGCTCGCGGCCTCCCTTCACCTTCTCGCAGGCCGCCATCAAAGAGTTCCAGGTCATCCGCACGCAGTACGACGCGGAGTACGGACGCGGCGTCGGCGCCGTGGTGAACGCCATCACCAAGAGCGGTACCAATGATCTCGACGGCGAGCTGTTCTACTTCAGCCGCAGAAAGAGCTGGTCCTCGACGCGCCCGCTCACCGTCAATCGCAACATCGGCGGCACGACCTATCCGCTGCCCATCTCCGACAGCTTCCTGGCCCTCGACGTGAACCAGCCCGGATTCGCTCTCGGCGGGCCGCTCGTGCGCGACAAGTTCTTCTACTTCGTCAACGCCGATGGAATGAAGCGCTCGCAGCCGGTCGTCATCGGAAGCGACATGCGCACGTCAGCGCAGTTCCTTGCGCTTACCGCGGCGCAGCAGGCGGCCGTGCTGGCCAAGATTCAGCAGAACGTCGGCCAGCCGTACGAAGCAGGTCTGAACTACGACATCACCAACAAGCTGCGCACCTACCTCGCCAAACTCGACGGCACGCTCGGATCGAAGACCCACCTCTCCCTGCGCGACAACATCACCAATTACGACACGACCGACAGCGGATCGACGACGACCTTCGGCCTCAATCAGACGAACGAAGTGGACAAGTTCTACCAGGTCGCTCTCGAAGGCGACACGGTCATCACCAACAACCTGTTCAACCAGTTCATCGGCCAGATCGGACGCGACCAGCGCCCGGTTACCGCCGCGGCCACGGGCACCGAGTTCTCGATCAACTGGGGAACCAACCAGTTCTTCGGCGCCGCAGACACCACGCCGAATACGGCCGATGAGAAGAAGTACCAGATCAAGGAAACGCTCTCGTACCAGTGGCGCGGACAGTCAATCAAGGGCGGCTTCGAGCTGCTCCACCGCAACCTGTTCGACTCGTTCCCGCGCTTTGCCGGCGGCATGTATGCGTTCAACAGCCTGACCGCCTTCCTCAACAACACCCCGAACTCGTTCCAGCAGGCCTACGGTCCCCAGAACGGCGACGTCGAGTGGGATACCAACCTGTGGGGCTATTACCTCAACGACAGCTTCCACGTCGGACCGCGCCTGACCATCGACGCCGGCCTTCGTTATGACTACGAGGCCACGCCGCGCCCGCCGTCGAATGCCTTCCCGCAGCATCCGGAGTTCCTCAACCAGATCAAGGACGACAAGAACAACCTCGCTCCGCGTCTGTCCTTCGCGTATGACGTCTTCGGCAACGGCCGCTCCGTCCTTCGCGGCGGTTCGGGCAAGTTCTTCGAGTACATGCCCGACATCCTGCTGGCCTCGCCGATCCAGGGCATCAGCGGCGCGCTCCGCACCACCACCTTCACCTGCACGCCGGCGACGAACTGCCCGACGTATCCGAACATCTTCACGCCGGACCAGTTCCTGGCGAAGTCGGCTCTCGGCGCGAACCTCGTCACCATCGGCGCGGATTATGAAGCGCAGGAAGCATGGCGCTCGAGCCTGCAGTTCGAGCAGCAGCTCAGCCAGACCTACAGCGCCGGCATCAGCGCCATCTACTCGAAACTGGACCACGTCCAGGGCACGCGCAACATCAACCTCGTGCCCACCGGCGTGACCCTCGGCAACATGCCGGTCTACGACTACAACAGCGCCACCAACGCCAACCGCCCGTACAAGGACCTCGGCGTCATCCGCGAGATCACCAGCAACGAGCAGGCGTGGTATCGCGCGGCCACTCTCGAGCTCCACAAGCTGGCCATCAACGACTCGAAGCTGTCGTGGGATCTCAGCTACACCCGGGCATCTTCCGTCGATGACGAGACCAACTCGCGGTCCACGTCGACGACCTTCCTCATCGATCCGAACAACCCCAGCCTGAGCGAAGGCCCCGGCGACAACGACGTCAAGCATCGTTGGGTCGGCGACATCGTCTATCGCCTCCCGTGGGGCTTCCAGATTTCCGCCGTCGGCTTCTGGCACAGCGGCTTCCCCTACACCGGCGCCATCAGCTTCACCTGCTCGGGCTGCACGGCCAACAGCCTCACCGGCCAGGCCCAGACGAGCGTCGCCGCGAACTTCACGCCGGTGTTTGTGAATTCGAGCGGACAGATCATCGACATCACCCAGGGCAACGGCATGACCAAGGCGCAGTTCGCAGCCTTCCTGGCCGGCCAGGGCGGCCGCCTGATCCAGCGCAACAGCTTCCGCATGCCGAGTGTCTATAACGCCGACATTCGCCTCACCAAGTCGTTCAACCTCCTGCGGGGCACGCAGATCCAGCTGATCGGCGAGATGTTCAATGTGCTGAACAAGAACATCTACACCGTCCCGGGCGCCAACCAGGACCTGTTCCGGGTTACCTACACGCAGTCGACCGACAAGTACACGATCACGAAGTTCACGAACAACGTGTCCCCGGTCGGTACCCCGGCCAACCAGCAGAACACCTTCGGCATCGCCTCGGCCTACTCGAACGAAGTCAACCCGCGCCAGATGCAGTTCGCGGTGAAACTGATCTTCTAGTTCGCATCCATCGCATCAAGCAAAGGCCACCCGTTCGCGGGTGGCCTTTTTGTTTCTTAGGGGAACGCCTCGCACAGACAGGAGTGTCTGTGCCACATCGATCTCTCATTGGCCGCAAGACCCGTGCAATCGCGGGGGCCAATGTGGCCCAGACACTCTGGTCTGCGCTTCTCAGCCGACGATCGCGCCGACCAGATCGTACGGATGGGCATCCGTGATGGCCACGCGGGCGAACGCCGGCAGCGTTTGCGGCAGGAGGTCGATGCCGTCGTTGATCAGAAGGCGGCCGTCGATCTCGGGAGCCTGGCCGATGATGCGGCCTTCGAGCAGATGCTCGGTCTCCTCGCAGACACCGGTGATGAGAGCGTCGAAGGTCTGGCCGAGCCTGGCCTCGTTGCGCGACCGGGAGATCTCCTGCTGCAGCACCATCAGTTTCTCGCGGCGGCGCTCCGCGGTCTTGCGCGACGGAAGTCCCGGCATGCGCGCGGCGATGGTCGAGTCTTCCGCCGAGTAGACGAAGGCGCCCATTTGGTCGAACTGCGCCCACTCCACGAACTCGTACAGCTCGCCGAAATCGCGCGGCGTCTCGCCGGGATGGCCGGTGATGAACGTCGTCCGCAGCGAGAGGTCCGGAACCAGCTCGCGCATGCGCGTCACCATCTGGCGATACTCCGCCGGCGATCCGGGACGGCGCATCGTCTTCAGGACGCTCGCCGAGACGTGTTGCAACGGGATGTCGCAGTACGAGGCGAAGCGCTTCTCCTGCCCCATCAATTCGAAGAGCGACCAGTCGATCGAACCGGGATAGGCGTAGAGAAAACGGATCCAGGGAAAGCCGGTCTCCGCCAGCAGCGTGCGGACGAGCGTCGTCAGGCCGCTGGTCATGCCGAGGTCCTCGCCGTAGCGGGTGGTGTCCTGCGCCACGAGGCAGAGCTCTTTGACGCCCTGCGCTTCCAGCGATTGCGCTTCGCGCACCAGCGACTCGATGCCGCGGCTGCGGAACTTGCCGCGCATCTGCGGGATCGCGCAGAAGGTGCACGGATTCGAGCAGCCTTCGGAGACTTTCAGATACGCGTGCGCCGTCCCCTGCGCCAGAACGCGCGGGAGATCTTCGTAGAGCCGCACCGACATCTTCCGTTTCGCCGGCGCGGCGTCATCGGTCCGGCCGGTGACGGCGGCGGTGATCGCTTCGAGCGAGTCGAGGCCGACGAAGGCATCGATCTCGGGGATGGCCTGCTGCAGATCGGCGCGGTACTTCATGACCATGCATCCGGTCACCACCAGCCGCTGCACGCCTTTCCCCTTGCGATCGGCAACCTCGAGGATGGTGTCGATCGACTCCTGCTTGGCGGCGTCGATGAAGCCGCAGGTGTTGACGATCACCACATCCGCCGAGTCGAGATCATTCGTAATCTCGACCTCGGACTCCTCGCGCAGCTGCCCGAGCATGATCTCGCTGTCGACCAGATTCTTGGGACAGCCGAGGGAAATCATCCCCACACGGCGGACAGGCTTGCTGATGGATGCATCGATACTCATGGACAGGCGTTGAACAGGGGCGGCGCGGGCCGTATTCTGCGGGCTTCGAGCACCAACGCCCTATGCACGACTTCACCATCCTCCCGGCAACGCGCGACGACGTGGCCGCCCTCGCCGCGGTGATGCGCGAATCGGTGGCGCAACTCGGTCGCATCGTCTACACCGATCAGCAGATCGCCAGCTCGCTGCGCTTCATCTGCCGCCCGGACGAGCAGCTCATCGATGACGGAACGTACTTCGTCGCCGTCATCGGCTCGGAGATCGCCGGTTGCGGTGGCTGGAGCCGGCGCCGGAAGGTCTACAGCGGCAGCGCCGCATTCGGCGGCGAGGACGCATTACTCGATCCCGCCACCGACGCCGCGCGCATCCGGGCCATGTTCGTTCGTCCCGCGTACGCCCGCCGCGGAATTGGCCGCGCCATCCTGCAGCACTCGGAGGAGCGCGCCATCGCCGAGGGATTCCGCCGGTTCCAGCTCATGGCCATGCGCAGCGCGGGGACGTTGTACGAATCGTGCGGCTACCACGCCGTGCGCGAAGCGCCGATCACGCTGGAGGATGGCGTGATGCTGGAGTGCACGCTGATGGAAAAAGGAGCGTAGCGACCTACCCCACCCGCCACACCGCCCCCGCGGCACCGACGGTTGCCACGTACTTCTGCAATCCGGTATTCATCACCGTCGAGTCGAGCAGCAGTTGTTCGTCGTCAGCCGGTTCAAGTTGGAGACCGAGGGCGCCGGCCACATTCGTTACCGTGCGATCGTGGAGAGCCATGATCGCCGGCGTCACCGGATTCGCTGCGTCGACTTCATGTGTCGCCGGGAGTGCTTCGCCGCGGAGGATGAAGACTCCGAACGATTTCTCGCGCAGCCATTCGATCGCGGACATCAGCGTGAGCACGTGCCAGTTGCGGTGGCGGCGGTAGACCTTGCTGATCTCGCGATTGCGATCTCCAGCCGGTTTGTAGACGTTCGGCTGGATCTCCCACAGCAGCGCGATCTGCTTCCTCGCGTCCGTCGTCCCGCTGGTGGCGCCGGCGGAACCGGGAAGCGTGTGCTGGCGTCCGGCCGCGCGGCCGAGGGCGATGGCATCGTCGAGATTGCAGTCGATGATGTCGAAGGAGATGGTCTCGCTGCGGCCGCCGAAGTGTGCGTTCCTTCCCTGAACCATGATTCCGTCAGGAATGGGCTGGGCATCGAGCAGCGACGCCGCGCGCTCCGCGATTTCGCCGATCGGAATGGCCACTCCCGAGGCCCGGCCTTCGAGCAGACGCGGACGGTAGAAACTCGGCGTCGGCTTCCCCTCCATCCAGAGCGGATGATTGCGGCGCAGATAGCGCTCCACCAGCTCCGAGCGAATGGCCGCGCACTGCTCCGGCCGCAGCGTCGACGGATCGGCCGGCTCGGCGATGTCGCCGAAAACTTCCAGCGCCTCATCGCCCATCGACACGTAAAGCTCGTACAGCGCCGCCTTCGTGTCACCAGGAACGCGGAAGGCATCGAAGATACGCTCGATGTGAGGAGGGAAGGGCATAGTGGATTAGTGGATTAGGAGTTCGATCCCGGGCATTGGGTCCTAATCTACTAATCCACTAATCGACTAATCCACTACGCCGCAAGGCGTTCCCGCGCCGCATCCAGCAACCGCCGCACGTCCGCCACGCTCGTGATGTCCGCCAGTCCGTTGCGGATGTCCTTGCCGTGGGCGATTCCTTTCGAGAACCAGCCGATCACGGTGCGGGCCTTGTGCAGCTTCCAGTTAATGATCTGCGGCGCGTCTTCGATCTTGGCCAGGTAGCGGTGCATGGCGTCGATGCGGCGATCGACCTCGTTGCCCGGAGGGGCGCCGTTCACGTGGGCCAGGATGTCGCGGAAGATGAAGGGATTGTGCAGCGCCGCGCGCCCGATCATCACCCCGTCGACGCCGGTGGTCTCGAACATGCGGATGGCATCGGCCGGCGTCTTGACGTCGCCGTTGCCGAATACCGGAATCCCCAGCTCGCTCTTGGCCTGGGCGATGTAGCCCCAGTCGCTGGCACCGGTGTAGGCCTCGTTGCGCGTGCGGCCGTGGATGGCGATCGACGACACGCCGATCTCCTCGAAGCGCTTCAGCAGCGGGATGACGTCGTCACTCTCCCACCCCTTGCGCACTTTCACCGTCACCGGGATCTTCACCCGCTTCTTGATCTTTTCCACCACGCGTGCGGCGCGATCGAAATCCTTCAGAAGCGCCGATCCGGCTCCGCTGCTGACCACCTTGCGCACCGGGCAGCCCATGTTGACGTCGACGATGTCGACCCCCTCCGCCTCGACGATCGCGGCCGCGTCGTCCATCCGATCGGGATCGCCGCCGTAGATCTGGATCGCCACCGGCCGCTCGTTTTCGTGGAACGCCAGCATCTGCTTGGTGCGCTTGTTATCGCGCGTCAGCCCCTCGGCGGAGATGAATTCGGAGACGACCAGGCCCGCACCGCCGAGCTCTTTGACCAGCGAGCGGTAGTAGGTATCAGTCACCTCGGCCATCGGCGCGAGCGCGAGCGGCGGATCGATCAGGATTCCGCCGATATGAAACGGCTTGCTGAGAAACGTCATCGGATTGCTCTCCAACGCGGCCGGAGCGGCCCGTGTTCCAGCTCCCGGATGCTACGATGTCGCTTCGATCCCACACAAGCGAACGAATGGAGGCTTTCATGCGCCCGAAAATGATGCCGCTGCTGCTTTCCCTGATGCTCCTCGTCCCCACCGTCGTCTCCGCTGCCTCGCTGGCGGACGTGACGATGGACGACAAGGTCACCGTCAATGGCCAGACCCTCGTCCTCAACGGCCTCGGTCTGCGCAAAAAGTTCTTCATCAAGGTCTACGTCGGCGGCCTTTACCTGCAGGCCAAGATGTCCAATCCAGCCTCGATTCTGGCCTCGGACACCTCGCGCCGCATGACCATGCACTTCCTCTACAGCGTCAGCAAAGACCAGATGTGCGAAGCGTGGGAGGAAGGCCTCACCGCCAACGTGCCGAATGCATCGGCCGAGGTGAAGACGTCATTCAAGACGCTCTGCTCGTGGATGGAACCGATCCCGAAAGGCAACCGCCTGGTCCTCACCTACGTCCCCGGAACCGGCACGACGGTGGAGATCAACGGCAAACCCAAGGGAACGCTGCCCGGCAAAGCCACCGCTGACGCGATCGTCTCCACCTGGATCGGCCCGAAGCCGGCCATGGGTGACGATTTCAAAAAGGCGGTGCTCGGGAAGTAGGGGGAACGCAAGCGTAGCGCCGGCGGCCGCGCCGGCTGTGCCGCCGCCGGCTCGGCGGCAAAAGCCAAACAGCCGTCGAGCCGGCGGCGTTACGCTTTCCGGCAAACGAACACCAGCTTCACCACCCTCCCCTCGTTCCACGGATCGAATTCGCTCACCTCGATCGGATGCAGACCCGCCTCGCCGAGCGCGGCGATGATGTCGTCGCGCTCGTAGGAACGTTGCGTGTGGCGCTCGCGGATGTCGATGCGCTTGCCGTCGACGACGGCCCATCCCGTGACCAGCGCGCGGCCGAGCTGTTCGCGGCGCCGGTAGGTGGTGGCGATCTCGAGATGAAAGTCCGGTCCTTCATCGATGAACGGTTCCTTCATCCCCCAGACCTCGGGATAAATCTCCGGATGGTTCATGTCGAAGATGAAGAGCGAGTCTCCGTCCATGAGCTGCGCGACTTCGCGGAACGCGCCGACCAGATCGCGGCGATCGAGCAGGTGATTGAGTGAGTCGTAGAGGCAGGTGATGCGCGAGAAAACGCCTCGCATCGGCAGCGCGCAGACGTCGCCGGCGACGAGACGCATCGCCCGTTTGCGGGCCACACTCAGCATCACCGGCGAGATGTCGACGCCGGTGGAGACGAACCCGCGGCTGGCAAAGAACGGCATCGCCAGCGCCGTGCCGCAGCAGACGTCGAGATGCGTTCTCGACGCCGAGGGAAAGCGGTCGAGGACGTCGAGGAGCAGGCGGCGCACCGCGCGGAAGTAGCGCTCGCCGAGGGCCTGGTCGTAGGCGAAAGCGAACGCACCGTACGACTCGGCCGTGCTCACTTGCCGGCCCTGCTGGCCACGGCCTGCATCTCGCTTGCGACCGACGGGTTCGCAGGATCGATGGCGCTCGCGGCGCGGTAGGCGAGCAACGCCTCGTCGAACTTCTTCTCGATGGCCAGATAGCGGCCGGTCATCACGTAAATGCCGCGGTATGCCGGCACGATCTCCGCCGGCACCACATCGTCGTCGTCATAGCGGATCGTGCCGTCGGCCACGCCGCGCGTCTGCAGCGGCGTGTAGTGAACATCGCGGAAAGCGTGACCCGGCATCAGCTCGATCAGCAATCCGCGCGGCACGATGTCGAATCGATCGGCCATCCGCTTGCGCAGGTTCACATCGCGCGGCTCATTGCTGGCGGCAACTTCGACGCTGACGTAGACCGGGCCGCGGCGAAGATGCTGCTCGATGAGCGAGATGATCAGATCGTCAATGCGGCGATTGAACAGCTCCATGTCCAGGTGATCGCGATCGTTCTGGAACGGCCCGAGCATCGGCACGAGGGCGTCGATCTCGCGTTTGGAATCGCGCGTCATCGTCGGGTAACGCCGCGCCAGCTCGCCGAAGTACCACTCGCGCAGCAGGAAGCCGGTCTCGATGACCTCGACGTCGGGCCGCGCGTGCTCGACGTCCAGCCGGTACCGCATCGGCGCGTAGAGCTGCCAGTCGCCGGTGAGCATCAGCGCGTTCGGCCGCATCGAGCGCAAACCGTTCTCCGCGTAATCGTGCGAGACCCAGTAGTTGCTGCGATCGCGGAATGCGTACGCCGTTACCAGCGAGAGCAACGGCAGGAGCAGCATCGCCGCGGCGATGATCGAGCGGACGCGTTCCCCTTTCGCCAGCTCCGCGATCGACGCCGCGCCGAAGGCGAATGCGAACAGCAATGCGATGAACGTCGGGATGGCGTACGCCGGCGTATCGTTCGTGACCGGATAGATGGCGAACCAGGCGGCGTTGCCAATGATGAAGAGCACCACGTACCAGAAGATCGTCCGCAGCCGGAACCAGAGCAGGACGATGCCCGCGGCGGCGATGAGCAGCACCAGCGGCATCCAGCCCGGCCCGAGCTCGTGCCCGACGATGCCGAAGTAGCGGTCGATCTGGGCGTTGTTCTGCTCTTCGCTGGTCTTGATGTAGGTGCGGTACTGCTTACCGGTGACGTGATCCCACACCGCCGAGATCGAAACCGGATCGCCCCAATTCATCACCGGCTTTCGCGACGCCGCGATCGGCAGATAGGCGTAGACCAGCAGTCCCGCCGCGAGCAGCAGTGCCGCGATGACGGTCGTCCGCGAGCGCCAGAATTTGATGCCGCCAACGCGTGTGATCAGCACCGCAATGGCGATCGCGCCCGTGCCGATGGTGACGTGATGCACGCACAGCCCCAGCCCGAACAGCAGCGCCGCCGCGTAAAGCCAGCGCACCGAGCGCGTCCGCGTCCATCGCAACATCCCCCACGCCACCCCCGCCATCAGCGCGCTGTTGACCGCATAGACCTCGGTCACCGTTGCGAACTGCCAGAGGGTTCGCGAGAAGGCGAAGAGCAGTCCGGTGGCGAGCATGATCAGCGTAACGACCCATTGCGACGGCAGACGTAGGTCGGACTCTCCAGTCCGACCGGTTCTCGCGTCGGACTGGAGAGTCCGACCTACGTTTTGACCGGCGTTCTTTTTCTTCGATCGCTTCTCCTCCACTTTCGCCACGCGCACATCGCGAGGCATCAGCAGAATCTCCGCCGCTGCCAGCGCTAGCAGCGCGCAGGCGAGCGCCGAGAAGAATGCCGACGCCACATTCGTCCGCACCGCGATCGAGCCGATCGGCAGCCAGCTGAAGACGTGCGTCACCAGCAGGAAAAACGGGAAGCCGGGCGGATGGGCGTTGCCGAGGGACCAGGCCGCGGTGGTGAGCTCCCCGCTGTCGGTCGGTCCGATCGCCGGGGCCACTGTTTTCAGGTAGAGCGCGAAGGCGGTGAGGAAAACGATCGCAGCGGTGAGGAACCGCTTCAGTCCTTCCAACGGAAGAACCCCTCGCCCGTTTTCCTGCCGAGTTTTCCGTCGGCCACCATCCGCCGCAGCAACTCCGGCGGATCGAAACGGAGGCCGAGCGTCGACGACAGATACTCGGCGATGCCCAGCCTCACATCGAGGCCGACCAGGTCGGTCAGGCGCAACGGCCCCATCGGGTGGTTGTAGCCGAGCTCCATCGCCTTATCGATGTCTTCCGCCGAGGCCACGCCTTCTTCCAGCATGCGAATCGCTTCGAGACCGATGGCCACGCCGAGGCGGGACGTAGCGAAGCCGGGCGAGTCGCGGACCTCGATGGCGGTCTTCCCCATCGACTCCGCCACTTCCCGCACCTGCGCCATCGTCTCCTCGGAGGTCCGATCGCCGCGCACGATCTCGATCAGCTTCATCGCATGCGGCGGATTGAAAAAATGGAGGCCGACGAACCGGTCGCGCCGCTCCACCGACTGCGACAGCAGCGAGATCGAGATCGACGAGGTGTTCGAGGCCATGATCGTCTCCTCGCTGCAGAAGAGATCGGCCTGCCCGAAGAGATCCTGCTTCAGCTCCAGGTTCTCCGGCACCGCCTCGATAATCAGATCCGCCCCATGCACCGCCGGCTCGAGATCGGCAGCGAGATGAATCCTGCCGCTGGCCGCCGCCGCGGCATCGCTGCTCACCTTCCCGCGCTCGACCCCTTTCTGCAACGTCGATTCGATCGACGCCTTCGCCGCATCGAGCGCTCCGGAATCGGCATCGTGGATGACGGTCTCATACCCGGCCACCGCCGCAAGGTAGGCGATGCCGCGCCCCATCGTGCCGGTGCCGATGACTGCAATCTGCCGGATCATGGCGTCGGAGTTTATCAGCGCGTAGCGCCGTCGGCTCGACGGCTGTATCGCCAGCGGCTCGCTGGCGGTTTGCGTTTATTGCCGCCGAGCCGGCGGCGGTACAGCCGGCGGGCCGCCGGCGCTACGCTTTGCGCTGCGTCAAACCGCGCGCATGGCCAGTTTCAGGATCTCGCGATGCGTGAAGTAGTTCACGGCCGGGTCGTCGAGGTGGAAGCTGTAGGTGAACTTCTCGTCGTTGTCAGCCACGAAGGTGAAGCGGTAGTAGCGGTTGTCCGAGCCGCCGAACTCCTTCACGCTGGCTGAATCGCCGTCGTCCTGCTCGACCTTGATCACGCGATAGAGCCGGTGCGCGCTGATGGGGAGATCGTCGGGCGGATAGTGGATGAACTGGATCGCGTAGATCTGCTTCGGATCGATGTCGCGCTCCGGGTAATCGTTCTCCTCCCCTTCCACCCCCTCGCCGGTGAACCAGGTCTCCTCCTCCTTGAAGAGCACCAGGTTGGCCGAGCTCTCGGTCATCGGCATCACGCCCTGATCGAGATGAATGTGCTGCTCCGGATCGCTGGAATCGCGGAGCTGGGAGAGGAGATCGATCATGTACTGGATGCCGTCGCGGGTGCCGGTGAAGGCCACCTCGTCGTCTTCATCGGAGATCCAGACGTCGAGCCAGGCATTCTTCGGCAGCTTGACCCGGCTCTCCAGCGTATCGAACGTCACCGCGGCAAATCCGAGGCGCTTGGCGGCCGCGTCGAGGAAATCATTGCAGTGAGGATCTTCGACCAGATTCTTCCGCGCATAGTCGATCGCCGCCTCGTACGCGCGTTTGCGTCCGAAATCGTGGGTCAGATCGAATGGGAGGATGATTTGATCGAGGAGCTGTGCGTGGCGCTCGGCAGGTCGTGACATTGGCGGCAACAACCGGGGAAAAAATATCACATTCCCCGAGACGGTGTCGGGGGCGGGAGTGGGGGGTCGGAGAACGTGAAACTGACCTCCGACCTCCGACTCCCGGCCCGCTAAACCCGTTCCCGCGTCTTCCAGTCCTTATCCAGATCCGCCAGGAAGCTCGACAGATCGTCGGCGTGCTCTTCCTCGACCGCCAGAATCCCCTCCAGCATCCGCCGGGTGGTGTAATCGTCGTCGCCGATGTAGCGGATCATCTCCGTGTACGAATCGATGGCCACGCGCTCGGCCACCAGATCTTCCTTGATCATGTCGAGGAGGTTCTGCCCCTCCACATACTCCGAGTGCGAGCGCATCAGCATCCCCTCGGGATTGAGATTCGGGGCGCCGCCGAGCTGCACGATCCGATTGGAGATCTGGTCGGCGTGGCCCTGCTCCTCGTTGGCGTGCTGCAGAAACTCCTGGGCAATCGGATCGGCGTTGATCCCCTGGGCCATGAAGTAGTGCCGCTTGTAGCGCAGCACGCAGACGATCTCCGTGGCCAGCGCTTCGTTGAGCAGCTTGATCACGGTCTCGCGGTCGCCCCGGTAGGCTTCCGTCACCGCACCTTCTTCGATGTGCTGGCGGGCGCGCCGCCGGAGCTCCTGGACGTCGGTCAGAAAAGGCTTTTCGGTCATGAACGTCTCTCCTTCCTTCTGCTGAGTGCAAGAATCATCGCCGGTCGGCGCCGAAGCGGGTCTGGCCGGCATCATAGGTGCGCCCGCGCCAGAGAAGTCTGCGCCGGATTCCCGTCAGCCACATCGACCGAAGGAAGATCCAGGTCCAGATGCTCACCATGACAGGATGCAGCAGGAGCGCGTTGTCGAGCCGGTAACGGAGGAAACGGAAGAGAGTGAGGCGCGTCACCGTAATCAGGACCACCGCAGCCATCGCGATCCGGTCGCCGGCCACGGCCAGCCCGTACGGGAGGATGTGAAAGATCACCGAACCGATCACGATCAGAGTCCCGACCACGTAGTTGCGTCCGAAAACGGCAAAGGCGTTCTTGGTGAATCCTTCCACCACCTCGGCGAGCCCGTGATACATCCGCAGCGAGACCAGATCGTCCGCCCGGACGGTTTCCGTCGTTTCCCCCGAATGCCGCACCAGCCGCGCCAGCGCCACGTCGTCGACCACGGCGTCTTTGAGTGCCTCGTGTCCGCCGATGGCCTGATAGACCTCGCGCACGATCATGTTGCCCGTGCCGCCGCCGATGGCCAGCGCGGCGAACCGCGTGCGATTGGAGATCCAGGTCGGCAGAAACGTGAAGCAGGTCATGGCCATCATCGGCATGGCCGCGTTCTCTCCGAACCCGCGCATCTCGAAGTACGGCAGCAGCGACAGCAGCACGGGACCGCGCAGCTCCCGGTGCGCCACCGCGGCCCGGACCGCAGCCGGCGCATAGACGACGTCGGCGTCGACGAAGAGGAGCAACTCGCCCCGCGCCAGCCCGCTCCCCTGATGTAAGGCCCACGGCTTGCCGAGCCAGCCGGCGGGCGGTTCGATGCCGTCGATCACGCGCAATCGTTCATCGCCGATGGCGCGCACGATCTCGCCCGTTCCATCCGCCGAGCGGTCGTTGACCACGATGATCTCGAGATGGGGATAGTCCTGCGCCAGAAACGCCCGCACGGTCCGCTCGATGATTCGCGCCTCGTCGCGCGCCGGAATGATGACCGAGACCAGCGGCTCGCGCTCCGGCGTATCACCGGCCCCGAGACGCGGAATCAGGACGAGGTTGACGATCGTGCGGACGAGCGCCAGCGCCCAGGCGATGAGGATGATGAGGGAAAGCAGGCGCACGTTTTCGGTGAGTCAAAGGCGAAATGTTGAATGTTGAATGTTCACTGTTGCATGGAGGCGAGAACGCAAACCGGCGCGGAGAGCCCCGCCTTTCATTCAACATTCAACATTGAACATTCAACATTTCGCGTTTGACTCACGAAAGCCGCAAGACCTGAAAACTACGCCGGTCCCATCCGCCGCTGCGCTTCCAGCGCGTATGGCGAGTCGGGGAACTCCGTCACGATCCGGCGGTACGTCTCCTTCGTCTTCTCGGCGTTCCCCTGCGCATCGTAGGCATGGGCGAGAAGGGCAAGGACGGCGTCAGTCGGGATGCTGGGATCCGACTTGGCGATCTCGGCCTGGAGCTCCTGCGTCACCTGCGCCGATTCGCCGCTGTCGATCCGCAGACGGTAAAGGCTGTAGCGCGCCCCCGGCGTCAGGATCGTTTTCGGATTGTCGTGGATGTACGCCTCCAGCCGCTTGCGCGCGCCGGCCACGTCACCCTTGTCGGCAGCCATGCGGGCCAGATAAAGCGAGGCCACGTCGGCGGCGTTGGTGCCGCCATGGTTCGTCTCCACCGCCTTGAGCTGCGACTCCGCCGCCGCGGTCCGCTCGGCCTCGGTCTTGTACTTGGCCGTCGGTGCCGCTTGGGCGCCGGGCGCCGGCTGGAGCGGCGACTCGATCGTCTCCATCGCCTTCCCCAGCGCCAACTGGCCCTTCTCCTCGCGATTGGAGCGGTAGAAGTAGATTCCGTAGATCAGGACGGCGATGAGGACCGCTCCGCCAGTGATCGTCAGAAGAAGGCGCTGGTTCTCCCGCGCCCGTGTCGACAACGAACCGATCTCGTCGACGAATTTGTCGTGTTTCAGGTCTCTGCGTTGCTGGCGATCCATCGATCCGACTGCCTCCGTAAAAGTGCGTGACTCTAACCCGGCGGGGAGGAACGGTCAAATGAGGATGGGGATTCCGGGAAGCGTTCCGCTGCTGTCCGGCTTGCCAAATAACCTGCGCGACCCGCGGCAACCGCGCTACAATCACACCGCTTCAGCACAACTCATTTCCAGCGGTACTGTTGTTGCAGATGCGCGAGAGACATCGTCGGACCTTTACCAATTCGGGAGCATCCATGGCCGCGCGGGCGTTGACGGCAGCACTCATTTCCATTCTGGTTTCCGGTATCGCTGCGTACGCTGCTCCGGCGGATTCCGACATCGGTGCGACGGTACTCTGCTACCACATCGTCGAATCGCCGCAGGACCCCCGCATGGAGGTCTCGCGAGAGACGTTCCGCCAGCAGATGCGCTATCTGGCCATGACCGGATACAACGTCATCCCGCTGCGCGATCTGTACGAATACGTCACCGGTAAGCGCCACTCCCTTCCGAAGAACGCCATCGTAGTCACCATCGACGACGGCTGGCGGAGTACGTACACCGAGGTCTTTCCGGAGATGAAGCGCTACGGTTTTCCGTTCACCGTATTCATTTATCCGCAAATCGTCGGCCAGACCTCGCACGCATTGAACTGGAAACAGATCAAGGAGATGTCGGACGCCGGCGTCGACATCGAGAGCCATTCGCTGTCGCACCCGTTCCTGACGCGCCGCCGCCACGCGGAGCTCGACCAGCGCTCGTACACCGGCTGGCTGGAGCGCGAGCTGATCGACAGCAAGCGGTTGCTCGAGCGCGCCACCGGCAAGCAGGTCAACTTCCTTGCCTATCCGTTCGGCGACTACGACCACAATCTGATCGAGAGCGTCGGCCGGGCCGGCTATGACGCCGCCCTGACCTGCGAGGCCGGCAAGGTCCGCCGCGGCAGCAATCCGCTCAAGATGCGCCGCATGGTGGTCGAGAAGAAGATGGATTTCGTCTCCTTCCGCCGCTACCTCGGCGCCGGCCCGATGACGCTCGACGCCATGACCCCGCAGCCCGGCGTCATCTTCGATCCCGGCCAGACTTTAACCGTCTCGGCCAAGATCCCCAATCACGAAAAGATCGACCCGAAGTCGGTGGGCATGGCCCTCCTGTCCGTGTCCGGCACGCTCCCCTTCTCCTACGACCCGAGCACCGGTTCGATCTCCGTCGCCGCGGTGAAGGAAGCACTCAAGGGAACCTACCAGCGCGCCTTGGTCTGGGCCACCGACGCCAAGTCCGGCAAGCGCATCGAAGCGAGCTGGATCTTCAAGCTCCCCGATCCGAAGCTCCCCGTCCTCCCCGCCGCCATCACCGATCCCCTCCGCGTAACCCCGGCGGACGCCGCGCCGCAATCAGGCGCCGCCACCGTCGCGCCTGCAGGCGGCGGATCGGGCTTGGCCGCCCGCTCGCAACTGCCGCGCGCGCCGAAGCAGTAGGGCGCTTCCCAAGCCGCGGAGCGACTAAAACCGCCGGCTGATCCCGGCCCCGATGAACACATTCGGCGCCGTCGATCCGTGCGCTCCCCACCCGGCGTATGCATCGAGTTGCGTGTTCCGCCCCACCACCCACGCGCCGCCGGCGTCGAAGACGAGCGAGATCGTTCCACCCTTCTCCTCGGGGGACTGCATGGCGCCGTCGACGAAGAGATTGGCGTGATCGGAAATGCTGTACTGCAGGGTCATCGCCGCCAGGCCGGAGGTGAAACGGCCGGCGCCGTCGTCCTGCGAGGCGATGCCGATGTTCGGATTCAGCGACCACTTTTCGCTGAGGTCGATGTCGGCGGCCAGGCGAACATCGCCGTTCGTGGTGTGCGAGCGTTGCGCGCCGGACCCCGAGGGGACGAAAAGGCGCGCGATGATGCCGAGCGACGGCGAATCGGCGAACTTGTACTTCGCCCCGATCGACAGCGGCGCGAAGCCGTTGGCGCCGTCGGCGTGAATGTAGCCGTCCCCTTCGACGCGAAACTCGAACGACTTGCTGACGCCGTAGCGCAGGAGCAGCGGCGTGGCCAGCGATCGGCCGTCGGAGCCGTGATCGCGTTCCAGTCCGGCCTCGATCTGGAAGATACCGCGTCCGACGACGCCGCTGCTGTCAGCGATCCCCGGGCGATCGGCGTTGATGAGATCGTCCTGCGCGAATGCCGCCGAGGCGATGAGGAAAAGAGAGGCAAAAACAATCCGCTTCATGACGGGCAAGGGTAACGCAGGAACCGTCTGCTACCATGCGCCGCCATGGCGCTCACCTCGAAGCAACGCCAATACCTCAAAGGCCTGGCCCACCCTCTCGAACCGGTCGTCCGCATCGGCCGCGCCGGCGTCAGCCCTTCCGTCATCGAAGAGACGAAACGCTCGCTGAAGTCCCACGAGTTGATCAAAGTCCGCGTCGAGAACGACGACTCCGCGCAACGGAAAGCAATCGCCGCGGAGCTGGCGGCGGCCTGCGAGGCGGAGGTAGTCGCCACCATCGGGAAGCTGGCCATCCTCTACCGCGCTCGGGATGAAGATCCCGAAATCGAGCTGCCGCGCTGATTGCGTTCGCGCGATGACGTAAGCAAAACAAAGGGCAGCCTCGCGGCTGCCCTTTGCGGTTGTTGCCGTGGCGATGATTACGGCAGCATCAGTTTGATCACCACACGACGGTTGCGCAGGCGGCCTTCGGCGGTGTTGTCCGTGCTCGCCGGCTCGCGGGCGTCGCGGCCTTCGACCGTGATGCGCGACGGGTCGATGCCGTGGCGGCTCACGAGGTAATCGCGGACCGCTTCGGCGCGGCGGCGATCGAGATCGTGATTCGGACCGGTGTTCTCTTTGTCGTCGTTGTAGCCGATGACGATGGCGGTCGACGTCGGTTCCTGCTTCATGCGCAGAGCGACGTCGTCCAGGATGGCTTTGGCGATGTTCGTCAGGCGCGCCGAACCGGATTCGAAGTGGATCTCGTCGGTGCGGAGCTCGGTCGGAACGTGCGGCGGCGTCACCGGCGGCGGCTCAGGCGGAGCAACCGGCGTCGGGGGAGGCGGCGGGGGCGGCGGCTCCGGAGTGGGAGTGGGAGGAGGCGGCGGCGGAGCGACGGCCGCGAGGTGAAGCGGCGAGAAGGTGATGCCCACCAGGCCGGAGAGGGCGCAGTCATCGAGCTCGGTCACGCGGCACTCTTTGCTGTCGCGGCCGAAATGCGCGGCGTTCCAGCGAACGGCGCCGTTGATCGACCAGCCGCTGTCACCGATCCAGTGACGGAGGCCGGTCACCAGGAAGATCGGAGCGGGAGGCTTCACATCGCCGCCCGAATACCAGGTCGAGGAGGCTTCGGTGATCCAGTTGGTCGTCCGCCAGAAGTGAAGCGGATGATTCCAGCCGATCCCGGCATTGAGCTCGTTCGGCAGCTTCACCGAATCGGGCGCGAGCGTCGGGAAGTTCGAGTTGCTGGCGCTGCGGTCACCGACGATCGAATACGAACCGCCAACGGTCCATTCGCCGGTCGTGTAGTGCAGTCCGGCGCCGAAGTTCGTCGAGCCTCCGGAGATGCCGCTGTTCTTGTCGCCGGTGGCGAGGTCAGCGAATAGCGAGACCGCGAGGCGCGAGCTCGCCGTCGGCGGGCCGAAGGCGAACTTCGTCGCCAGGTGCAGCGGGCCCATTCCGCTGTCGGAGAACTTGCCCTGATAGTAATAGCCGTTGATGAACCCGTTGCGGTCGCCGCCATGCGCGGTCAAGCGGTCGAACGGCACCGAGGCAGAAATTTCCCAGTTATCGGTAAGACCGTATCCCGCCGAGGCGCTGAGGCGGTAGAGGTCGTAGCCCATGTTCTTGTGGGAACGGGCCGACGGGATGTCGAACGGAGCCCGAGCGGCCTCGAGATCCCAGTTCTGGTAGTAGACGCCGAAGGACCAGTCGCCGCGACGCAGCGTGTTGGCCGTGATGATGGTGAACAGGCCGGTCTCACCCGACGCCGTCGGCGCCACGAGTGCTGCCTGGTCCGTCGTCGAGATCGACGACAGGGAGGTAGCAGTCATTCCCGTGTCCGTCTGTGCAAGCAATGAAGGTACGACGAGGAAGCAAAGCAAAGGGATCAGGAATCGGAATCTCAGACGCAACAAAGTAACACCTCCTAAAGTTCGCACGGTCCGCCGCGATGTACTGCTCGGCGCGGTTTACAAAACGTGTGCCAGAGCCATGCGAATGTAATCCGTTAAAGGCTTCAACGGCTTGAGCTTACCATACCTGAGTGGGCTGGCATCAGCTCTTGAGCACGCCTTTTGATAGGATGCCGGCCATGCGCATCCGACCACTCGCTGTGATGCTCGCTGCAATTTTTGCAGCGGCGACGCTCTTCGCCCAGGAGCCGCCTCCGCCGCAAACGCCGCCATCTCCTCCCCCGCAAACCGTTCCGCCGCAACCGGCGCCCGCTCCGGAAACGCCGCCGCAAACGGCACCTGCGCCGGTTCCGGCTCCCGCGCAGGAGCAGCCGCCGGCGGCGACGCAGCCGACACCGCCGCTCTCCAGCGTCGCCGCCAGCGGCTACGATCGCCGCGACGCCCTGCCGAACATCTACCTCGCCGACGGCCGGGCCAGCATTCGCCTGCGGAAGCTGATCCGGAACGTGCTGTTCGAGAGCCAGATCGACTACAAGTTCGTCACCGGCGACATCAGCACCTTCCTTCGCTACAAGTACTACGCGCAGAACTTCACCTACAAGATCGGCGTCTTCGACTCCATCACCTTCGGCGACATCGGCAGCCATCAGGACGAATTCGAGCGCACGCGCGGCGGCTTGCTGCTGCTGGCCTTTCCCCGCGACTACAACCACCGCTACTTCACGCTGCTGGAAGACGATCGCCTCACCTTCGGCGACGTCACCCGCGTCGACAACCGCAAGAACAACATCTATACGAAGCTCGGCTACCAGTACGGCACGGAGTTCGACGAGACACTGAACGCCATCGTCGGCGAGTTCCGCGGCCGGCTGATCCCGGTCCTCACCGTCTTCCGCGAGCTCGGGCCGCAGAAGTTCAGCTTCGCCGCGGCGGTGACGCAGGGCGGCAGGATTTCCACCGGCGATTACAAGTACACGAAGCTGGAGAGCGAGGCCATCCGCCGCTGGGACGTCTCGCCGACGTCGTTCGTGGTCACCCGCGCCCACATCGGAACGTTCCCGGTGAAGGACTATCTCTGCAAGAACACTCCTGACGTTCCGCCGGTCGAGTGCTATTCGATCCCCGGCTACGAGATGTTCACGCTCGGCGGCCGCGAAGCACTGCGCTCTCTCGACACGGCCAATGGCGTCTCCGATGGGACGAATGAGTTTCACGTGACCAACGAGTATTTCGTCCCGGTCTTCCGGAATCGCGATTTCCGCTACCGCGCCATCCACTTCAACACTGCCTACGCGATCGCCTACGCGGGCTTCGGAAATGCGTCCTTCGAATCTCGCGACATTTTCCGCACCCGCGATTTCGCCATCGACGCCGGCCTCGGCACAGAGATGCAGCTGACCGTGCGCGATTTCGACGTCCTCCTCAGCATCCTCTACGCGCACACGATCCGAGGCCCGGAGGAGCGGAAGAGCAACAAGATCCAGTTCACGATTCACACGGCGCGGTGAAGTAGTGGATTCGTGACTAGTCGACTAATCCACTACTTCACCTCTGCAGCGCCATCTCCACCGCGCGGACGCCGTCGATGCTCTTGACCAGGCTGACGGCCACGTCCTTCTGCACTTCGTTGGTGACCGTGCCGCTGAGGCGGACGATGCCGTTGTTCGAATCGACCACGATGTGGGTGCCGTCGAGACCGCGGTGAACGGACAGCTCGCGTTCCGCGGCGCGGGCGATCCGGGCGTCGTCCGGAGCGTCAGTGACCTGGATCAAGTTGGCCACACGCGCATATCCGAGCGACTGCGCGACCGTGGAAGCCTGCTCCGCAATGTTCTTGTCGGCAGTCCTACCGCGCAAAACGACGATGCCACCGACTTCAACCGCGCGAAGGCCTTCCACCGAAACGCCGGCCGCGACGAACTGCTGCGTCAGGTCACGCATCGCCGGTTGCTGGGCCAGGACGGGGATTGCCCAAATGAACAACGCCGCTGCGATAGCCATGTGGATTCTGTTTTTATTTGCTCTCATGAGCATGGAGAAAAGCATCAGCCATGCCAGTGATTAACGTCGTATTTACAACGCTTTAGCACGCTAAAAACGTAGGCCGGACTCTCAGTCCGACCCCTTGTTCAGGCTGCGCGATGGGATAGAGAAACCACCGCCGGCTCATCAGTTGTCGAGCCGTGCTCGTGATGCATCTCCACGTGCCAGATGAGCAGCAGCAGCAGGCCGATCAGGGCGATCATGGCCAGCAAGGCGGTAATCCGTCGAAGCACGTTCATGAGTCGTCGCAATGCGTGTGCCGGGTATTGTAGCGGCGATATCATCCGCCGCGATGAAGGCAATCCTCATTCGCGAACACGGCGGCGTCGACAGGCTGACGACGGCCGAAGTCCCCGACCCCACTCCCCGTCCCGGCGAAGCGGTCGTTCGCGTTCGCGCCGTGGCCCTGAATCATCTCGACATCTGGCTGCGCCGCGGCGTGCCCGGGCACACGTTTCCGCTGCCGATGATCCCCGGCTCGGAAGTGGCCGGCGTGATCGAGAGCGTCGACGATCCCCGCTGGAAGACCGGCGACGAAGTGATCGTCGCGCCCGGCTATTCGTGCGGACTCTGCGTGGCCTGTCTCTCCGGCAACGATCCGCTCTGCCGCAACTTCGGCCTTTTTGGCGAGACCATCAGCGGCGGCGCCGCGGAAAAGATCGCCGCACCGGTGCGCAATCTGATCCGCAAGCCGGCCGGATTGTCATTCGCCGAGGCTGCGGCCATTCCGCTGGACATGCTGACGGCGTGGCACATGTTGATCGCCCGCGCCCAGTTGCGCCCCGGCGAAACGGTGCTGATCCAGGCCGGCGGCTCCGGCGTCGGCAGCGCCGCCATCCAGATCGCGAAGTTGTGGGGCGCCACGGTCTACACCACCACCAGCACTTCTGAAAAAGCATCGCGCGCCAAAGCCCTCGGCGCGGATGAAACGATCCTTTACACCGAGGTCGATTTTCTCGACGAGATACGCCGGCTGACGAAGAAGCGCGGCGTCGACATCGTCTTCGAGCACGTCGGCGGCGAGACCTTCGAACGCTCGCTGCGCGCGCTCAGCCGCGGCGGCCGCCTGGTCACCTGCGGCTCCACCAGCGGCGGCGATGTGACCGTCAACCTCCGCCTGGTCTTCTTCAAGCTCCTCTCCATCCTCGGCTCGACGATGGGAAGCCTGGCCGAGCTGCACGAGATCATGAAGTTTGTCGAAGCGGGCAAACTGCGGCCCGTGATCGACCGCGTGCTGCCGCTATCCGAGGTCGCTGAGGGACATCGGATTCTCGAAGCGCGCGAGGCGTTCGGGAAGATCGTCTTCGAGGTGGCGCAGCAAGCGTAGCGCCGTCGGCCCGACGGCGCTACGCTTCGCGACGCGTAACCGCGAGATAATCCCCAGGTGCCCCGCATCCACCTCCTTCCCTCCGATCTCATCAATCAGATCGCTGCCGGCGAGGTGGTGGAGCGCCCGGCCTCGGTGGTGAAAGAGCTGGTCGAAAACGCCATCGACGCGGGTGCCACGGTCATCGACGTCCTGCTCGAAAACGGCGGCAAGAAGCTGATCGAGGTGCGCGACAACGGTCACGGGATGGGGCACGACGATGCCCTGCTCGCTCTCGAGCGTCACGCCACGTCGAAGATCGCCGGCTTCGACGATCTCTCCCAGGTGCGCACTCTCGGCTTTCGCGGCGAGGCGCTGCCGTCGATCGCCAGCGTTTCCCGCTTTATGCTGACGACGTACGACGGCGGCGCCGATGCCGCCATCGAGATCGAGTGCGATCCACTCACCGGCACGCGCACGTCGCGGCCCGCCGCGCGCGACCGCGGCACCACCATCAGCGTGCGCGAGTTGTTCGAGAACGTCCCGGCGCGGCGCAAGTTCCTCAAATCCTCGGACGCCGAGTTCCGCTCGATCGTGACCATAGTTTCGTCCTACGCGCTGCCACTGCCGTCGCGCGCGTTCCGCGTCGAGCACAACGGCCGCACCGTGGTCGATCTCCCGCCGGCGTTGACGATGCGCGAGCGTGTGGCGCAGATCGTGGGCAGCGACGCGGAGCGGTTCCTCGAAGAGATCGACATCACCATCGGCCTGGTCCGCGCTTCCGGCTTCGTCACGCGCGGACTCCGCTTCGGCAGCCGGCGCAATCAGTTCTTCTTCGTCAACGGCCGGCTGGTGAAGGACCGCGTGCTAACGCATGCGGCAAACCGAGGCGCGGATGCGTTCGACTTCGACGGGCATCCGGCCATCGTGCTGTTCGTCGGCATCGAGCCCGAGCTGGTCGATGTCAATGTGCATCCGGCCAAGACGGAGGTTCGCTTCCGCGACTCGGGCGCGGTGCACGTCGCGGTCGAGCAAGGCATCAAACGCGCCCTCGGCGGTGCCGAGGAAGGCTCGGAATTGCTGCAGCCGGCCGCGGCGCCAGTGCCGTCATCGCCGCCGGCAGCTCTTTTTTCGCCGCAGCGCTTCGATGACGCGCCGCGCGGCTACCTTCCCGAGTTCACGCCGCTCTTTCAACGGCAAAGTGTGGTGCAGCCGCCGCTGCGCGAACAGACGGCCACGATCGAAGCGCCGCTGCTCGCCGACGGCCCGCAGCTCGGCGACCTGCAGGGGCGCGTGATCGGCCAGTACCGGATGAGCTACATCATCATCGACACGCCGACGGGATTGCGGCTCATCGACCAGCACGTCGCCCACGAACGCGTCCTCTACGACCGTTACTTCGAGCGCGCCGCGGAACAGACGCCGATGACGCAGCAACTCCTGACGCCGATCCTCTACGAGAGCGGTGCGGCGGAGAGCGCGGTGCTGGAATCGCATCTCGATGAATTGCGCGTCGTCGGATTCGACATCGAGCGCTTCTCCGGGAACGTCTTCGCCATCGCCGCCGTCCCGCCGGAGCTGGTCAAGAAGGACGTCGACGCGTTTCTGCGCAAACTGATCGATGCCTCGCAGGATGATCGATCGCATCTGCTCCACGTCCGCGAAAAAGTCTGCGCCTCGCTTGCCTGCCAGGCCGCCATCAAAGTGCATCGCCCGCTCAACGGCGAAGAGATGGCCCGGCTCACCGCCGAGCTGCTCGATTCGTCGAACCCCTACGCCTGCCCCCACGGCCGCCCGATCATCGTCGACATCCGGCATTTGGACATCGAAAAGCACTTCCACAGGAAGTAGAAACGAAACGTAGCGCCGGCGGCCCGCCGGCTGGATCGCCGCCGGCTCGGGCGGCAGGTATACCCGCAAACCGCCAGCGAGCCGCTGGCGGTCCAGCCGTCGAGCCGACGGCGCTACGCTCCACTGTACGTAGAAGTTCTACGCACTTCGCGATTGCCGAGGGATCCTCGGCGGATGCACATCCCCTCGCGAGAATTGGGGCAACGCGGCGAACGACGCGCGGCGTGGTTCTATCGATTGCGCGGCTACCGCATCGTCGCGCGCAACGTTCGGCTGCGCGGCGGCGAGATCGATCTCATCGTCCGCCGCGGACGGCTGCTCGTCTTCGCCGAGGTGAAAGCGCGCCAGAGCCTCACCGCCGGATATGGAGTCGACGCCGTCGATCGCCGCAAGAAGTTGCAGATCATCAGCCTGACCTCGGCGTACTTAGCCCGCCATTCCCACGACGGCGAAGTCCGCCACGACATCCTCTCGCTCTTCTGGACGGGATGGCGATTCGTGATCAGTCACTATCCCGACGCGTTCCGCCCGATTGCGGATCGCTTTCGGCCTTGGAGGTGGACGATTTGAGGGGAGGCAACTGGCCTGTTCTTCGCGCCTCAGCGCCAGCTTTGCCGAGGCGCAGGCACAGATTGCGAAGCTGCGAGACGCGGCGGATGCGGAGCGTGACCGCCGCGGGAGACATGTCAACTTTCATCGCGCAGCCTCTTGATGTCGTCTTGATCGATGCCGCTCATGCGCCCTGATTTCAACTCGATCAAGCCTTCGCGAGAAACAACCCAGATCGACCCGAATTCGGAGTCCACCCTGAGGCGATTACGCCAAACGTTCTCGTACGCAGGGGTGACCAGCAGGAGATCAAGCATGAGCGTATCCCCGGCCGGATCAATTTTCGTAACGCGACGAATCTCCATCTTTCCGTGCTCGAAGTGCATCGGACTCGCACGGATACGAAAACCGAGCGGTTCCACGGCAGCGTAGACGCGTTCTTCGTCTTCCGGCGTGATCATCAGGTCGATATCAACTGTGGCGCGGGGAAGGCTGTGAATCGCCATAGCCAAGCCGCCGCACACCGCGTATTCGATACGGTGCTCCGCGAGCGCGGAAATCACGGCTTCGAATTCTTCGGCAAGATCGATCATTCGACCCTACCCTCCCAGCACCTCGCGCAGCGCTTGCGGGGCGTGATCGATCGCTTCGTTCAATTTGCCGGGATCTTTGCCGCCGGCCTGGGCGAGGTCGGGCTTGCCGCCGCCTTTGCCGCCGACGATCGGGGCGAGCTTGTTGATCAGCGCGTTGGCGTTGACGCGGTCGAGGAGGTCCTTTGTCACCGCGGTCAGCAGCGTGACCTTGCTGTCGGTGACAGAGCCGAGGACGACGACGCCTGATTTCAGTTTCGAGCGGAAGGTGTCGGCGAGATTGCGGAGATCGCCGCCGCTGACGTCGTCGATGCGGCGGGCTACCAGCTTCACGCCATCGACGTCGATCGATTCGTCCGCAGACGAAGCGGATGACGTCGTGCCGCCGCCGGCCACTTTCAACTTCAGCTGCTTGAGCTCCTTCTCCAGCGCCTTCTGCCGCTCCTGCATCGTGCGCAGCTGCGCGGGGACGTCCTCGAGGCGGACGTTGAGCTCCCGCTGCAACTCGTTCACGGCATCAGCGTACTTTTTAAACTCCGCAAGGGCGCCGCGGCCGGTGAGCGCTTCCATGCGGCGAACTCCGGCGGCGAGCGAGCGGTCGCTGGTGATCTTGAACAGGCCGATGTCGCCGGTGCGGTTCACGTGGCAGCCGCCGCAGAACTCGCGCGAGAAATCGCCGGCGGTCACGATGCGCACGTTCTCGCCGTACTTCTCCCCAAACATTGCCACCGCCCCCGTCTTCTTCGCCTCGGCGATCGGCATGACGGTCTTGGTGACCTCGAGGTTCTCGCGGATCTTGTCGTTGACGATCTCCTCGACGCGGCGTAGTTGTTCGTCCGTTGGCGCCTGGTGATACGTGTAGTCGAAGCGCAGCCGGTCCGGCGCGACGAGCGAGCCGGCCTGCTGGACGGTTTCTCCCAATACATCCTTCAGCGCTTTGTGCAGAAGATGTGTCGCCGTGTGATTTGCGGTGGTGTCGAGGCGCGCCGGCACCGGCACCGAGGCGCGGACTTGCGAATGCAGCGTGAGATGGCCTTCATCCACGCGGACGCGGGAGACGATCAGATCGCCGACCGGCTTCTGCGTGTCGAGCACCGTCGCTCTTCCGCCATCCCACTCCAGCGTGCCGGCGTCGCCGATCTGACCGCCGGATTCGGCGTAGAACGGCGTCGGAGAGATGACCACTTCGCCTTCCGCACCGTGATGAATGACCTCCTGCTCCTTGCCGGCGATGACGATGGCCTTCACGCTCGAGGGGATATCGACGTACTGGTCGTAGCCGACGAATTCGACCGGGCCCGTTTTCTCCGCGATCGGCGCGAAGACCTCGGCACCCGCAGACATCTGAAACTTCGATCCCGCCTTCGCCTTGGCGCGGGCGGCGGCCATCATCGTGTCGAAACCTTCGTGATCGAGGGTGACCCCCTCCTCCTCCGCCATCTCGCCGATGAGATCGACCGGGATGCCGAAGGTGTCGTAGAGCCGGAACAGCTCCTCGCCGCCGAGCACCCGTTCGCCGCGCGCGCGGATGCCGTCGAGCACCGCGCCGACGCGCTCCATCCCCGAGCTTAGCGTTCGCGAGAAACGCTCCTCCTCGGCGGCGAGCGTTTGCAGCACCGCCTCGCGGCGCGCGACAAGATCCGGATAGGCGGCGCCCATCGACTCGATAACGGAATCGACGAGGTTCGAAAGCAGCACCAGCTTCGGCAGCTTGCGACCGAAACGGATGCCGCGACGGATGATGCGGCGCAGCACATAGCCGCGGCCTTCGTTCGCCGGGATCACTCCGTCGCTGATGAGAAATGACGACGCGCGCGCGTGATCGCAGAGAACGCGCACCGCGGTGTCGAGCTCGTCGTCCATCTTCCCGCCGTAACGATGGCCGCCGGTCTCCTCGATCTTCTTCATGATCGGCGCGAAGAGATCGATGTCGTAATTCGTCGAGCTGTTCTGCAAAACGCTGGTGACGCGCTCCAGTCCCATCCCGGTATCGACCGACGGCGCGGGCAGCGGTGTGAGCACGCCGTCGGCGCTGCGGTCGTACTGCATGAAGACCAGATTCCAGATCTCCATGGTGTCGTCGCCCTCGCCGTTGACCAGCGCGGCCACGTTCCGGGACATGTCGTCGCCGCGGAAGTAGTGCACCTCGGAGCACGGCCCGCAGGGACCGGTGTCGCCCATCGACCAGAAGTTGTCCTTCTTGCCGAAGCGCAGCACGCGATCGGGCGCGGCGCCCGCCTTCACCCACAGCGCCGCCGCTTCTTCATCGGCGGGAACGCCGTCGCCCCCTTCGAAGACGCTGAACCAGAGGCGCTCGACCTCGAGACCCCAGACGTTGACGATGAGGTCCCAGGCGAACTTGATCGCCTCTTCTTTGAAGTAATCGCCGAAGGAGAAGTTGCCGAGCATCTCGAAGAAGGTGTGATGCCGCGCGGTGCGGCCGACGTTCTCGAGATCGTTGTGCTTGCCGCCGGCGCGGACGCATTTCTGCGACGTCGTGGCGCGGTTGTAGTCGCGCGGCTCGCGCCCGAGGAAGACGTCTTTGAACTGATTCATCCCGGCGTTGGTGAAGAGCAGGGTGGGATCGCCCGCCGGAACGAGCGAGGAGCTGGACACGCGCCGGTGCCCGTTCTTCTCGAAGTACTCGAGAAATTGTTCGCGAATCTGATTGGTGGTCAGCAAAAAGGACTCTCCTGAAAGCGCGAGATCGTAACAGCGGAGGGATGGAGTGTCATCCCGGTGGGCGGTTCCTGTGTTGCTGGGTTGCTGTCTCCGATCTGTTCGATTGGCGCGCGAAGGCGCGCTCCACAAACTTAGCCCCGCGCTCGGCGCAGGGAAAACGGATCCAAGGATTCGCGGCCGCGGAGGCGGCCGCAACAAATCTTGCCGCGCCCTGTAGCGACCGCCTTCCCGGCCGCAAATCCATTCCCCAACCAAAATCCCCGCGCGAGCGCGGGGCTAAATTTGTGGTGTGCGCCTTCGCGCACGTTACGACAGCGCCTTCACTCGATGGTGGCCGCAGGCTGGAGATATCTCTCCCGCAGAGTGCGCAGATGATGCAACTCGTGGCCGGCCATGTGGAAAGCCAATCCGCGTACCGACGCTTCGTAGCCGTTGACGATTCCTCGGCGCAACCATTCGCCGGCGGTCAGCGGCTCGAAGAGCGCGAGGGTGGCGGCGCGTACGGCGCGATATTCGGCGAGAAGATTCGCCAGCGGGCGCGATTCGAAATCGGCGGCGGCAACGTAGTCGTTCTCCTCGAATCCCGGCAGCGGCCGGGCATCGCCGCGAGCAACGCACAAGGCGCGATAGGCGAAGATACGCTCGTCGTCGATCAGGTGGCCGATCACTTCCTTCACCGTCCATTTGCCGGGCGCGTAGCGCAGTCCGCGGATCGATTCTTCGTCAAGCGATGCCAGCAGCGCCGCGACCTGCTCGCCTTGCGCGGTCAGCACTTCGACGGCATCGTCGCCGGGGACGTAGTCCATGTCCGATTTGGCGTACGACGCGAACTCGCCATCCGCCGGGCGGCCGCTGATCATTCGCGGACTCCCAGCTCGCGGACGACATCCTGCGCCATGCTGCTGTCGTAACCCTGGCGGAACAGATAGGCCACCAGCTTCTGGCGCACCGAGGCGGTGGCATCGCGGCGGCGGAGAACGGCGAGACGTTTTTTGGCGGAAGCGAGAGCGGCGGCGCGCTCGTCATGATCGTCGAGATTCAGAGCGCGAGCAATCGATTCACCGGCCACACCCGCCTGCTCCAGCTCGCGCTGGATGCGCAGCAGACCGATTCCCTTGCGGACGCGCGTGCGGGCGTAGGCAGCGGCGAAGCGATCGTCATCGAGCCAGCGCTCGCGACGGAGGCGATCGATGGTGGCATCGATCACGTCGCGCTCGAACTGTTTCAGCGCCAGCTTGCGCCGCAGTTCCCCCTCGCTGTTGAAGCGATGGTTAAGGATGCGCATCGCGGCGAGGTAGCAGCGGTCGAGATCTTCCGGCACGAACGGAGTTTAGCGCGAGGCCCGGCGACGCACAGACAAGAGTGTCTGTGCCACATCGGCCATGCCGGCTACGGCTACACCGTGTTCGAGAAATCGAACGGCGACTCGTCGGCAAACGGATCGCTGTCCGCCGCCACCGTCAGCTTCGCATCCATCTCTTCGCGGGCCATGTCGGACGTCGACTGGATACCCGAGAGCTTGAGGCGGAACTCGTCCGGGTTCGAGGCGCGGCGCAGCGCTTCGTCGAGCGTGATCAGGCCGTTCTTGTAAAGGAGATAGAGCGACTGATCGAAGGTCTGCATGGCGTACTGCGACGTTCCCTGGCTGATGGCGTCTTTGATCAGCTTGGTCTTTTCCTTGTTCTCGATGCAGTCCCGGATGTACGCCGTCGAGATCATCACCTCGGCCGCGGGAACACGCCCGAGCCCGTCCGCGCGCGGAAGAAGGCGCAGCGAAACGACCGCTTTGAGCACCGCGGCCAGCTGCAGGCGGATCTGCTTCTGCTGGTGCGGCGGGAAGACCGAGATGATGCGGTTGATGGTCTCGGTGGCATCCATCGTGTGCAGCGTCGAGAGAACGAGGTGGCCGGTCTCGGCCGCGGTCAGCGCCGTCTCGATGGTCTCGTAGTCGCGCATTTCGCCGACCAGGATGACGTCGGGATCCTGGCGCAACGCGGAGCGGAGGGCCTGCGAGAACGACTTCGTATCGACTTCGATCTCGCGCTGGTTGACGATCGATTTCTTGTCGCGATGCAGGAACTCGATCGGATCCTCGACCGTCATGATGTGCTCGGTGCGATGGGCGTTGATGTAATCAATCATCGCCGCCAGCGTGGTCGACTTGCCCGAGCCGGTGGTCCCGGTGCAGAGGATCAGGCCGCGCCGCTCTTCGCAGATCTTCTCCAGCACCACCGGCAGCATCAGCTCGCGGATGGAGAGGATCTTGACCGGGATGACGCGGAGGACCATGCCCACCGTGCCGCGCTGCTGGAAGATGTTGCAGCGGAAGCGCCCCAGGCCGGGCACCGAGTAGGCGATGTCGATCTCGTAGTTGTTCTTGAACTTTTCCTTCTGGCGGGAGGACATGATCGAAAAGGCCATGGCGATCGTGTCTTCCTGCATGAGCCGCTTGAGCTCGACCAGCGGCACGAGCTCGCCGTCGACGCGGATGACCGGATGCGATCCGACTTTGATGTGAAGGTCCGACGCGCGGCGCTCGGCGGCAATTTTCAGAAGGTCGTTGATGTGCACGGGCTCACCTCGAGGTTGAGCCGCGCATTTTACGCCATCACTGCTTACAATCGCGCGCTCATGACCCTCAGCCGCCACGACGATCTCTCTCTTCGCTATGTCCTCAATGTTCCCAGCAGCAAACGGGACGATGCGGAGATGCCGCTGGTGATGCTGATGCACGGGCGTGGGGCGGATGCGAATGACCTGGCCGATCTGGCGCCGATGGTCGACGACGGCTATCGCTTCGTCTTCCCCAACGCCGCCAAGCCGTTCGAGCCGATGCCGGGGTATTCATTCGGCTGGTCGTGGTTCGACGGCTGGCCGCCCGAGGGCGACTCGATCGTGCAATCGCGAACGAAACTGCTGGCGCTGCTCGACGAACTGGTCGAACGCTATCCCACGCCCGAGGGGAAGATCGTCGTCGCCGGCTTCCCGCAGGGCGGCATGATGGCCATCGACGTCGGGTTCCGGACGAAACAGGCGATCGCCGGCATCATCGACATGAGCGGCGCGATCTACGAAGACGACGCGCCGCCGCTGCGCGATCTGCCTGTGCTCATCATCCACGGCACCGAGGACGAAATGATCCCGCTCTCCGCCGCGCGGCGAACGCGATTCGTCCTCGAAGAGAACGGCGTCCATCCCGAGTACCACGAGTTTCCGATGGGGCATCACGTGACGCCGGAGTCGATGGAAGTGCTGAGGGCGTTTCTGCGGCGGCTTCTGAGCGACTAGATCCAGAGTGCGCCGAGATCGATTTCGACAGCTTCGAACGGTTCCGCACGCACGACGTCATCACCGGCGTAGTTGCCGGCAACGACCCAGCGGTCATTTTCGAGTCGCAGGACCTCGAGGGTTCGATCGACGGGATCGACCAGCCACACATGCTGCACACGATGGTCTTTGTAGATCGGGAGTTTCTTCACCCGATCAATGCGAGCGGTGCTCGGCGACTGAACTTCGCACAACCAGTCGGGAGCGACATCGAATGCCGCGGCATCGGGGAAAACCGGCATTCGCTCGCGCCGCCAACCTGCGAGATCGGGAACGATCGCATTGCCGGCAAGGTGCAACTCCGGTTCATCGATAATCCACCACCCGCCGGGTCCTCCGTCACCACTGTCGAACGAATTAAAGAGCTTTGCGCCAATGGCGCTACTCGCTCGCGCATGTCTCGAGGCGGGACGCGGAGACGTGTACAGCTCTCCATCGATCAATTCGGCGACGAGATTGTCCGGAACCTTCAGCAGGTCCTCGTACGTCGCCGGTCGGAGCGCCAGTTCCGTCATTCGCGAAAATGATACCTCGGCGTTGCAATGCGAACGCTCGTCGGCCGCATACCTCGCTATGATTCGCCCCCATGAACGACTTCGCCGCCTTCTATCCGCAGCATCTCGAAACCGTCAAGGCGCGCCACGACCGGGCGCTGGCTGAGGCTGGGTATGACCACATCATCATCTTCGGTGGCGAGATTCACATTCAGTTTCTCGACGACACCTACTACCCGTTCAAGGTCAATCCGCACTTCAAGTCGTGGGTGCCGGTGGTCGACAATCCGCATTGCTTCATCGTCTACACGCCGGGGAAGACGCCGGTGCTCGTTTACTACCAGCCGGTCGATTACTGGTACAAACCGGCTTCGGCGCCGAGTGGGTATTGGGTCGAGCACTTCGACGTCCGCGTGATCGGCACGCCGGAAGCGGCGAAAGAACATTTTCCGAAGAGCGGACGTGCAGCGTTCGTCGGCGAGCACAATGACCTTCACGATGGCGAGGTCAATCCCGAGGCGTTGCTCAACGCGCTGCACTTCGAACGCTCGTGGAAGACCGATTACGAAATTGCCTGCCTGACCGAGGCCAACGTGCGCGGCGTGCGCGGCCACCGCGCCGCGGCGCGCGCGTTTCGCGACGGCAAGTCGGAGTTCGAGATCCACATCGACTACCTGCTGCAGTCCAGCCAGGCCGAGGAAGAGCTGCCCTACGGCAACATCATCGCCCTCAACAACAACGCCTCGGTGCTGCACTATCTGAATCACGAGCGCGAGCAGCCGGGCGATCTTCGTTACTCATTCCTCATCGACGCCGGCGCGCAGTGCAACGGCTACGCGTCGGACATCACCCGCACCTACGCCCGCGACGAGCAGGGCGAGTTCGCGCGCCTGATCGAGGCGATGGACGCGATGCAGCAACGGCTCTGCACGATGGCCAAGCCGGGCATCAACTACATCGACATCCACATGGCTGCGCACACCGGCGTGGCCGGCATCCTTCACGACTTCGCCTTCGTGCGCGATCTCGACGCCGAGGGGATCGTGGAGAAGCGCATCAGCTCCGCCTTCTTCCCGCACGGCGTCGGCCACTTCCTCGGCTTGCAGGTTCACGACGTGGCCGGCTTCCACGGCAACCGCGCCGGCTGCATCCTCGCCAAGCCCGAGGGCCATCCGTACCTTCGGCTGACGCGCATCATCGACCCGCGCATGGTCTTCACCATCGAGCCCGGTTTCTATTTCATCGAGTCGCTGCTGGGCGATCTGCAGAAGAGCGAGAACGCCAAGTACGTGAACTGGGCGAAGGTCGACGACTTCCGCAAATTCGGAGGGATCCGGATCGAGGACGACGTCGTCGTCACCGAGAATGGGCACATCAACCTGACGCGGCGGGCGTTCGGCGGTTAGCTCAGCGCCGAGGTACATGCGCGGCAGCGGCGCGCGGCGATGGGTAACTTCTCGAGACACTCGGGACAGGTCTTCGTCGGTTCGGCCGGCGCCGGTCTCACCAGCGCCTTGACGATGAGGAACGTCACCAGCGCGATGATGAGGAAGTCGATAAGCGTGCCGATGAAGTGGCCGTAGAGGATGGCGCTCTCGGTCGTCTTTCCCGCGGCGTCGGTCGCGGTCTTGAGCACCAGCTTGGCCTGCCTCCAGTCGCCGCCCGGCAGCAGAAGGCCGATCACCGGCATGAGGATGTCGGCGGCCAGCGCGGAGACGATGTTGCCGACCGCTGCGCCGATGATGACGCCGATGGCCAGCGCCAGCGCGTTGGTCTTGGTGATGAAGCCTCGAAACTCTCCGACCATAACTAGCTCCTCATGCGTGCGAAGTATTTCTGAATCCGGTCCGCGTTCTTGCCGGCATCTCCGCGGCCCACGCGTGATGTAGAGCGGACGTCGATGCCGCTGTGATCTCCGGCGGGGCGGATGCGCACGACGATGTCGTCGTGGAAGCCGAAGAACGCCGTCGTATCGGTCGCTTCGAGGATGCCGTCGGCGGGACGCATGGAAACGATCTCCCACTTCATCGCCTTCGCCGCCTCGACCGCTTTGGCGAAAGCGGCATCGGCAGCGAGCGGCAGGTCGAGCGTGACCAGATCGGGATAGCCGGCGCGCTGCTGGCTGGCGGTGGCGTCGTCGATCCGATCGGGCGCCGGATTCGAGGCGCTTCCCCGAAGTGGGAGGACCGCTGAGAATCGCGGCGGGTCGGCCAGATCGGTGCTGATGTCGTGGATACGCGGCTTGCCGCGCGCGCCGGCGACCTGCGTCAGCGGCAGGATCACGATCAACGCACCGGCGATCGCTGAGACGGCCGCGACTGGATTCGGGCGCGTCCGCAGCCAGGCGATGCCGGAGAGCAGAAGCGCCAGCAGCCCGGCCAGGAAGGCGATGGCGAAAAGCAGAAGGCCGATCTTGAAGTTCCACCAGCCCCATCGTGTCCCAGGGCCGGAGAGAAGAAGTGCCACGGCGGCGAGAACGGCGAGAACGGCGCCGGTGATGGTCATGAGGGGGAAGTGTATGCGTTCCTGAGTCTCGTGGTTACGCGGTCTCGCGGCGTGTGCCCGGTAACTTTGCAACCCACCTACTTCGAAGGCGGCGCAACCGTGACACTCCGCGACCGCGATCCCACCGTGATCAAAATCACGATTTCACGATCTTCTGACGAGCGCTCGAATGTCCGATTCACAATGCTTGGCTATGTTTCGCAACGTTTCGAGGGGAAAACGAAAACAACGACATCGACCTGTCTGAACTTCGCGGTACGAACAAAGGGGCGTATAGCCCCTTTTTTGTTTTTCGCGCAAATCGGATGAGCAAGTAACAAACAGCAGTCTTCGCGGCGATAGGGCCGGTCAAAGGGGCGTATAGCCCCTTTTTTATTTTTCGGGGGTGTAAGGGCAACGTAAACCGAGCGATGCAACCGACGGCCACGGAAGCCGGACAACAAAGGGGCGTAATGCCCCTTTCGTGTTTTCAGGCGATTTTCGGGCTGTCCTGCGGATGCTTTATCAAAAACGAGCGATCGGAGTCAGGAATGGCACAAAGACCTCTCTCGCGCAGGCGGCGCGGCGGTGAGCGCGGCGTGGCGCTGATCACCGTTCTATTCGGCGCCACAATGGTTCTCCTTCTGCTCCTGACGATGCTGAGCATGACCAGCCTGTCAGGCCGCATCATCGCCAAGCAGCTCACCTTCAATGGCCAGGCAATCAATGCGGCGCAAGCCGGGATCAATGAATCGCTGTCATGGTTCGTCCATCAGAAGCAGCAGCCGGTGGTGCTCTTCAATCCCCAGCTCGATCCCGGCGGCGTGTGCACGCACGTGCCGGCGCACATACCGCCCGTAAATGAGACCGACGATCCGACGACCGGCATCGTCCGCTCCTACCCAGTGGCCTCGGCCGGCGTCTATGGCCGCTACACCGTCGACAAGACCAAAGTCCTCGACGTCAGCAAACGGCGCGGCAAGCCTCAGGACGGAACCATCTGGCGCATCGAGTCCGAGGGGACGATTTATGTGCGCAATAACCCGGCGAAATTGCCGTCGCAGCCGCCGAACGTCGTTCTCGCGCACGCCACCATGCGCGCCGAGATTCAGCGCCTCGGGCTGCAGCTTCCGGCCAATGCGGCGCTCAATTCCGTGCGCGCCGACAACGTGAACGTCACGAAGGCGGGACGCATTCAGGGAGGCTCGTCGGGAATCGGCATCGCCTACCCGGCCAGCACCGGCGTGATCACGAACAAGGGCACCGTCACCGGAAACCCGGCCCAGAACACGACCACGCAGTCGTTCCAGATCCCGGCTGTCTTCGGCGTCACCCAGCAGGAGCTGATCGCCATGGCCGACGTGGTGGTCGACGACGAGAGGCAGCTGCCCGATCCGCTGCCGTCGATGGCGCTGATCGTGGTCAAAGGAAACGCCACCTTCAATCCCCAGAAGAAACTCAACGGCAGCGGGATCCTGGTCGTCCTCGGCAATCTGATTCTCAACCCGCAGTCGGACACGTTTTTTAGCGGCGTGATCTGGGTCGGCGGTCAATTCAACGTCACTCCGCCGGCCAGCATCAGCGGCTCGGTGGTGGCGCTGGGCAACGTCACGCTGTCCGCGGGCAACGACGTCTCCGACATCAGCTACGACGCGGCGATTCTCGATCAGTTGCGGCTGCAGATGGGGAACTACCTCTTCTCGCGCTCGCCGTGGCTCGTGGGCAATGGGAGCTGATCATGCGCACGAGTGAACGGGGCATGACCCTGGCCGAAGTACTGGTATCGCTGGCAGTGGTGTCGGTGGTGGTCGTCTTCTCCGGCCGGATGTTGTCCGTGGCCTATCGCAGTATCCAGATCAACAAAAACAAGCAGTTCGCCACGCAGAAAGCGCTGTCGATGCTGGAAGAGCTGAAGGCGCTGGTGCAGAGCGAAGGCGACGGCTCGAGCGGCGCGGTGCTTGACGCGTACGACGACGGAACGACCAACCAGCCCATCCTCACCACGCAGGCGGGCGTCACCAAGCCGGACGCACCGGTGAGCGGAAACACCAGCATGGGCCCGGGAAAGTGGCTGTTCGAGCGCCGCATCTCGGTGGAAAAGGTCCCCGGAGCCAACGATCTTCGGCTGGTCCGCGTGGCGGTCTACGTCAACGACGCCGGCGGCAATCGCCTCATCGCGGAAGTAGCCAGCGTCCTCAGCACCATCGGCCAGAACTCGCCGCCCACGCAGGTCTACGACGTCTATCTGATCGCGGTGGAGAACGTGCCGGGGTGGTGGGTCTACATGGAGAACGTCGTGCCGTTCGTCGAGAGCGCCATGATCGATCTGGAGTCGCGTCATGCGGGCTTGAAATTCCGGCGCCACTGGATCCGCAAGCTCTCGTATGGCCGCGATCCGTATTACACGCCGTTCGTCAACAGCGCCGCCGATTCGACGGCTCCGATCAATTCCGTCTACTTCTATCCAGGCCTGCTGCCCGCCGGCTCGGCGGTCGCCAACTATTACCCGCCTGATTTCTTCAATGGCCGGATCTCGGTCGACGGCGCGGTGAAGAACGGCCTTGATGCCACCAATCCTGTGCCATACGCCCTGGCCGATCAGTACAACAACAGTTTGCGCTATTGGGACGAGCTGAGCCTCTTCAATGCCCGCGCCGCCGCCGGCCTCGAATCGGCTACCGCGCCGACCTTGCGCCTGTTGCTCGACGACATGTACATGCACCCATCGCAATACACGAATGCCATCCTGATCAATCTACATGGTGAGCTGTTGCCGTTCCCGCCGGTGCGCAATTATTCGGATCCGGCGAAGGACCCGGCGAAATATCCCAACATCCGTGCGGTCGTCCATCCGGAGCGTCTTCGCTACAAGAACGGCGACATCGTCAATCTCCGCGTTTACGGGTATCACACGAATATCGCTAATCCGGCCGCGGTCCCCGACTGGCTCGGCAAGGGCGGCGTATCGACTCCGATCACCGTGGTATTGAAAGGAATCAACTGGGCGCCGCAGCCGGCGGACATCACGGCGATCACTGGCGGCGTCGACTTCGATGGCGACGGCAATGCCGATCCGTACACGGCGGGTAACGGCAGCAATGTCCCCGCGCCGCCGTCGGCGCCGACGCGGATGTGGTGGTCGTCGCAGGCCACCGGCGGCGACACGATCATCCGTTTGTACAACACGCCCCTGAAAACGCCCTGCGTGAAAGTGACCAACCCCTGCGATCGCGGCGGCCTCGATGACACCAGGCGGCTCTACAACCTGCAATACATCCCCTCGCCGGTCGAGGACCTCCCCGATTCGACGTCGCCGCAGCCGTTCACCACGAATCTGGTTACCACCGGCACGGCGGTCAAGAACACGGCCCGCTGGGTGATCAAGATCCCGACGTTCGTGCTGCCGGCGAACCGCGTGCTGATTTTCGAGACCCGCATCGGCGACGACTTCGCCGCCGGAGTCTCCAACCCGCCGGCCGACGCGCAATCGAATTTCTCCCGGACGTATTCGTATCGCGGCGACGATCCGTGGGTCTTCGGCGATGCCACGCACGACCCCAATCTCCCCCTCACCGAGCGCTTCCAGGTCCTCGGCGATCCTAGGCATTGTCCTTATGCCGATTTGAAAATGCCGCACGGAACGTCGGGCCTGTTGCGCGCCGATCCCCTCGGCCTGGGCTACAACCGCTACTTCGACGACTTTCACGATACCGGCGGAAACCGGCGCGCCGACTGGCCGGGCTGGTCTTACGCGGCGCCCGCCGGCAACTACTACGGCATTAAGAACAACTCCGGCGACACCACCAGCAACAACGACGGCTGGAGCACAGGCGGCGGGATGCTGGAAATCGACGTTCCGCGCATGTTCCAGATGCTCCGCTCGTCGCTGCTCCGGACGCACGCGCTCTACACGACCATGACCGGCTTCTCCTACTACTACGTCGGCATCGGCAACGAGATCGGCTACGACGACGCCAACGGCTTCCCGAACAGCATCCCTCTTTCCGAGAAGCCGTTCACCGGCGGCACGGGGACGCGTTTCGAACAGTCGATCACCAACGCAGTCATCAACTCAATCAACGGCGGCGTAAAGGTGATCAAGGAAAACGGTACGAGCTGGTGGGGAATGAGCTGGCTCGGCGAGCTCTATCCCGACACCGCCTACGCGACCTGGAAGACCACGGGGAACCTTCCCACAGGCACGGCAAACGGCACGTTCCTGCGCACGCTGCGCGAGAACATCACCACCAATCTCCCAACCGGCACGACCTTCAATCCGGCCGTGCGCCGCACGCAGGAGGAAGGGAGCACGACGTTCTTTTGGAGCGGCAGCACGGGATCGACGTTCCATCACGTCTATGCCGACAACACCAACGGCACGCTCGACACGGACGGCACCGTCATCGCCAACACCTACAAGTTCCCATTGGCGATCACGATCTCGAACAATCGCCCCTTCGACATCAACGTCAATGACACCACGATGAACCCCGATCATTTTCTGCAGCCGGCGTACGGCCAGCCAGCCACGCTGCAGACCGAGGCGAGGTTCTACAAGCATCAGTCAAACATACAGGGGAGCTCGCTCCTGTCGATGCACGACGAGAACAAAGACACCGCCTTCGTGGTCGTCAACGGCCTCTCCCCTTCCGGACAGTCGGGCGTTGCTTTCATCGCGCGCTGGTCGTTCCTCAGCCTGGTGCAGAGCTTCATGAACGCCGGCCTGACCAGGAGTGCCGGCGTTTCCGATCCGGCGCGCGTCCGCGAGCTTCCGCGCGTAGTGATCGCCACGCCGAACGATTCCATCGACCTCAATGACCCGGCGTCGGTGAGTATCACCTGGACTCTCGAATGGAAGCGCTGGGACGGCACCGCCTACACGCCGTCGTATCCGGCGAATTTCAAGGAAGACACGGCCGTGAAATTCGCGCTGATGTACAGCCGCGACAACGGCAAGACCTTTCGCTACATCCAGGACGAGAGCGCCGCCACGCCGGGCGTGAAGCCTCCCGATCCGCTCCTGCTCACCACCTCCGCGTACACGTGGAGTGTGCCCGCCGGAAACTTCCCCAAAGGGAACTATGTCATCCGCGTCGAGGCCTACCGCGACGGCATTCCTCTGCATTACGCGTTTCATCAATACCGCGCATTCATCAAGAGGTAATGAGCATGAGAAGGTCACAATCGCAGCGCGGAATGTCGCTGATCGAAATCGTGGTGGTGCTGTCGGTGGTCAGCGTGCTGATGGTCATCGTCTACAAGCTGCTGGAAGACGCCATGCACGCGTCGATGTTCGGCGAGAGCCACAACGACATGATCATCATGACCCAGCGCGCCGTGAACCGGCTGCAGAGCGAGATCATGCAATCGCGCGTGGCTTATCAGGAGGACGCCACAGGCAGCGCCTACCGATCGGCGTTGCAGCTTCCGGCAGTGACGAAATGGCCCGACACGCTGCTGCCCGTCTTTCAGACCGAGACCACGCTCGATCCCGACGCCGGAAACGGCACCGACCGTCGCGCCGGAAACTCGCTCCTGATCGTCCGGCAACTCGAGCCGCTGTCGGTGATGTATGACGACGATGGCAAACCAGGCACGCCCGACGTCGAGTTTCTCGCCGATCGCTATCGATTCGAATATGAGTACCTGATCACCAGCGCCGGACGGAGCTTCGGCGGAACCGGCTTCTATGTCGATCTGGTGGAGAGCCGGAGCGTCGAATTCGCCGACTACTTTCAGCTGAAGTCTCTGACCTCCGCGCAATTGAAGCTGGTCGTGCCGATGGTGCAGGCCGCAACGATCACGCGTGCCTGGGACGCCGGCCAGCCGGTCGACAGCGCCTTCTACGACCTCGCCCCCGCCGCGGCCGGCGCCTTCGGACCGGCGGTGAACAAGCCGCAGATCGCCATCGCCACCACCACCAGCCAGCTCCCCGGCCTGGGCGGCGGCCGCATCAGCGGCAGGATCGATTACTCCATCGCCTTCACGCCGAGTGCTCCGATCAAACCGTTCCACATCGCGCATCCGATGTTCTTCTACGCGCAGCCCGACTCCAACTATCCAAAATTTCCCGCCGGTTTCGAAGTCAAGGTCGCCGGCCCGTCCGGACACCGCAAGGTGGCCGTGCGTCTGGTGCTTATGGCCAACTATCGAGCCAGCACCTACGAATCGCAACAAGGCTTCGTAACGACGGCGGCGCGGTTTTGAATTAGTGGATTAGTGGATTAGGGATCAGGCGATGTGAGGGTTTCCTAATCTACTAATCTACTAATCCCAAAAACTCCAACCGCTTCCGATAACGCCATCCCGCGGCCTCGGGACTGAACTGCGAACGGATCGTTGCACGTGCGCGTTCGCCGATTTGGGTTCGGTAACCGGCGTCCTCGAACACCGTTCGCATCAAATGCGCGGCGTGATCGAGATCGGGCTCGGCCCATTGCTGGCCGGCGGCGTAGTAGTGGTATGTCCGATCGAGCGTGACCAGCTCGTAGGCCACCGGGCACGAGTTCCCGCTGTTCATGAAGTCCATGTTGCCTGACCATCCCGTGGCCACGACCGGTTTGCCGAGGAACATCGACTCGGCGAGGATGAGCCCGAAGCCCTCGGAGCGGTGGAGCGACACCACGCTGTCGCACGCGGCCAGCAGGCCGTTGACGCGCGATCGAGGGAGCATCCGGTCGGCGAGGTAGACGTTCGGGATTCCGCGGAGGCGTTTCTCCAGTTCGGCGTACTCCTGGCGATGTTCATCGGCATGGCTGGTTTTGATCAGAAGCGCCGCCGGCGACGACCCGGCAAATGCGCGATGGAACGCTTCGATTGCACCGAGCGGGTTCTTTCGATGCACGACGCTGCGGAAGTCGAACATGCAGAGGAATGTAAAGCGCCCCGCCGGGACGCCGAGCTCCTGCGGTGAGCACGGCTCGATCTCCGTCACCGCGACGCCATGCGGCATGTGCACCACCGGAATGGTCACCTTCCTGCTGACGGCGCTCTGCACGAAGGCGCTGGGAGCCCAGATCTCGTCCAGCGGATCGGCCGACGAAATCCAGACGTCGGGCAATTCGGGCAGTTCCCAGTGCCAGACGCCGATGTTGTAGGCGCTGGCGCGGAAGAGCGCCGGCATCTGGCTGTAGACCGCCGGAAGCTGATCCGCGTTCACGTGGAAAATGCTGGCGCGATAAACCGGCTGCTGCGGCGGCTCATCACGGACTCCGACGTCGATCAGATCGTTCGGGAGGCCGGCGGCATCGCATGACCTCTGGAAGAGCCGCGCGGATTCGCCCACGCCGGTGTCGTGCCCGACGTATCCGGCGATGTTGAGCCCGGGCGAAAGGGATGACTCGGCGCGAACCTCGCGCGGCGCCGATTCCTTGCGGCCGAGAAGAAACTCGCGCAAGGCCGTGCGAAACGATTTGGGGAAGAGAAGCACCAGCGGCCGGGCGCGGGAAAGCGATCGGTACGCCCGCGCCGCGATCCTCGACACACGCGCGCTGCGCGAGGCCACGCGCACGACTCCTCGGAACAATTCCGGATGCTCGAAGGGATCGGGCCCGCACGCATCCTGCAGCTTGCTCGCGTTGCGATAGGCGATGCGGGCGGCGTCGGGCAGCCGCGTACCGTCGGCAAACACGCCGAACTTGTACGGCGCGCTCCTGAACGACTCGTAGCCGGCCGCGCGGATCGCGGCGAGGTAGTCGCTGAAGAGCTTGTCCGCGCCGGTCTGTGACACCGTCAGGGCGATGTCGTGACGCGACACCATGCCGGGGTCGGCGGGATCGAATCCGCTGAAGTGCAAGAACCGCAGCGGCTCACCGTTGACCGTCGTTTCTGCCCCTTCTCCGGCAAGGCGGCGCTGCCGCAGATTCCAGTAGGCGACGTTGTACCCGTCGTGACGCAGGATCATCACGCCGGCGAAGAGTCCCGGCGCCAGATCCATCCACTTCTGATCGACGAACAGTCCGTGCTCGGGATCGACGACGCAGTGAAACTCGAGCTTTTCCTGCCACCAGTCGAGAAAGGGCTGCAACTGCGGCCGGCGCATCACCGCCAGGAATCCAAGGTTGTAGGCGCCGGCCTGCATGATCGTCCGCTCGAATGGATAGCGATCGCCTTTCGCGTAACGGGTCAGGTGCGGCGTGAGGACCAGAAACGTCTCCGGCGCCGCCTCCTCGACTTCGCGCAGCGGGCTGTAGATGACCACATCGGGATCGACGTAGACCACGCGGTCGTAGCCGCGGGCGAAGAGATGCGCAAACATCCACGGCTTGGCCGCGGTATTCAGCTCCAGGATCGAATAGCGAAAATAGAACTGCCGGGGATTCGGAAGGTCCAGATCCTCCAGCGGCACCGTGGTGAACGGCTCCTGGAACTGATCCTCCCCTCCTGCACCGCCCACCAGCAGGACGAACTGGTCCCATTCCGGATGATGCATCGCCGCCGAGGCCATGAGGACGCGGACAGAGTGCCGGTAGTTCGGAGAAATGATGGAGAAGACCGCTGTGCGCATGAGGGATGACTGCGGGACCCGGCAGAACGCCGGGAACGGCAGAGTACCCTAACGGCTCCGCGATGCGAAAGCGCTCTCCGCGCGATCATCCTTTCCGCGGTGAAATCGTCAGCAATCCTTTCTTCGCATCGAATGAGAATCCGCCGCCGATGTAATCGGCGAGCGTCGGCGACGCCGCGCTCACGCTTCCGGTCTCGTTGTTGGACACCAGGTCGTGCACGCCCTGCAGGGTCAGATTGGGCGGAACGCCTGTCCCGTGCGTGGTGAACATCACGGTCGCCGTCAGCATCGACGCCGGGATCTTGACGCCGTGCGAATGGTTCTGGCGTTTGGTGGCGATCAGAACGATGGCCTCGCCGGTCGTACTCTCCTTGGCGTCGGCGGTGGCGTACTGCCAGTTGCCGCCGGTGTCTCCGACTTCGTCTTTGAAGAGAAGATCGAGCTTGAATGAGAGCGTCGAGGCCATGGTCGGAGTCTCCTTTTTCGCCAGTGCTTGACCAGCGTGGCCACGGAATCGTGGCCTGGTTAGGTTTTGGAAGGAATGCTGAATTTTCGGTAAGTATAGACCTATCCGGAGGGAGCATCAGCACTCGGTCGAGCTCGCTAACCCTTGTAGACAGAATGAGATCGAACGCCGTACCGTTAACGGCATGCATCGACTCCTTCCCCTTTTCCTCGGTCTCTTCCTCGCCTCGTCTCTCTTCGCCCAGCAACAACCGCAGCTCTCGCTCAGCATCGACGCCGGCGATCGTCTTTCCCCGGCCGGCCTCGCTGACGTTCGCTTCCAAGTCGAGAACACCTCCGACCAGAACGCCACCGACGTCCTCCTCGACATGTTTCTCGGCAACGGCGCGGTGGCGAACGCATTCGCTCCATCGGACCCGGCCACGGTGTGCGCGCAGCAAAACATCGGGCAGGACCGCGTTGGCTGCCGGATCCCCCTGCTGGCCGCGCATGCGAAGAGCAGCGTCACCATCACCGCGCACTTCGATCCCGGACATTACGGCTTCCGGTTTTTTGTCAACCCGAAACAGATCACCGGCAGCACCACGTTTTACCGCGAATATCCGGTGACCACGTCGGCGGACGGCGGCCCCGGTTCGCTCCGGCAAGCCATCCTCGACACCAACGCGGAATGCTTGACCGTCCCCTGCAGGATCGACTTCGAGATCCGCGAAACGATTCCCGCCCCGGGGTGGTTCACCGTCGCGCCCTCGTCGCCGCTGCCCCCGGTTCTTGCGCCGGAGATCGTCGTCGATGGCGAGAGACAGACCGCCATCACCGGCGACACCAATCCACGCGGGCCGGAGATCTTTCTCGACGGCCGCGGCGTGAACATCGCCGACGGTCTGATCCTGTCCGGGAACAAAGCAACGGTGCGCGGCCTGGCCATCGGCGGCTTTCCCGGCAATGGCCTTCTCGTCCTTCACTCGGCCATGCTGATCGAGCACAACGACATCGGCACTGACCCCACGGGCAGCGTTCCCGTTCCGAACGGACTTCGCGGCATCATGGGCGACGGGTTCGGTGCGGAGATTCGCGAGAACGTGCTGAGTCATAACCGCCGCAGCGGGATCTTTCTCTGGCACAACGCCAACATCCACGACAACCGGATCGAATCGAACGGCGCCAGCGGCATCTTTCTCGGCGGCCAGACTGTCTTTGACGACAGCATCGTTGCCGGCAACAGCATCACCGGCAATCACGACTTCGGCATCGCCGCGCCGCGCCGCAATGTCGTGGAGGTGCGCGCGAATACGATCGCCCACAACGACGGCGGCGGAATCGACATCGGCCTAGACGGGCGGACGTTGGAGACGAACGATTTCCTCCTCGGTCCGGTCAGCACGCCGCACATCGATTCCGCGCGCTTCGACGCCGCCACCGGCGACACGATCATCGAAGGTCCCATCCCGTTCGCCTTCTCGCAGCAGACGCTGTATCTCTACGCGAACACGGCCGTCGATCCCGATGGTTTCGCCGAAGGCGAACGTTTCCTCGGCACACCCCAATTCGCCGGCGGCCGTTTCACACTCCGCGTGCACGAGGATCTGCGAGGTCTGTGGATCGACGGCAATACCGTCGTGACAAAGAACGACGACGTCGTCTCCCGCGGCACCTCGGAATTCGGACCACCGGTTCGCGTCGAATAGATCTACGGATGACGGCGGCAGATGAAGGGACAGGCCACGCCTGTCCCTCACCATTGCTTCACCGTTGACCGGCGAGACCTTCTCCGGCTTTCCTTGAAACGTAGCCTGAACCTTGCGATTGTCAGGCATGACATCCTCCTTGACGTTCGTAGTGAAGGAGGGCACGGAAACGTCACGTGCTTGCCGAAAAACGCTGGGAGGCGCACGCTCTGCGCATGGCCGACGACGACCCGACCACCAAAGGCACGATCCTGCGCAGCCTTCTCAAGTTTGTCTCCCGCGATCTTTCGCCGGAACAGTTTTCCCGCGCGCTGGCGGCACTTCCGCAGCCGGACCGGCAACTCATCGAACAGGGCTCGATCCTTTCCACGCAGAAGGTTTCTGAATTCATGTTGAACCGCCTGACCGTCGAGGGAGCGAGAGCGAAAGGCGAATCCGTCGAGTCGTTCGGACGCCGCGCGGGCCGCGCCGAGATGGCCGACGCCGTTGGGATCTATCGTTTTCTCACCGTCGTCCTCACTCCCACGGCGCTTCTCAACAAGGCGTCGACGCTGTGGAGCGCCGTTCACAGTCACGGGCAGCTCATCGTCGAGAAGGAATCCAAACAGTCAGCCCGCGTGAGGCTGACCGGCTTCCCATCCGAAGAAGCGCACTGCGCGAGACTCTCGGGTTGGTTCGAGGGAGCCGGCGAGATGACCGGCGCGAAGAACGCCAAAGCGACGCACGATATCTGCCTGGTTCGCGGTGGATCCGAGTGCCAGTGGCAGCTGACCTGGTGACGGCGACGGCGACTTAGCCCATCCCCTCCACCCGATCCCGCCCTCCCGACTTCGCGCGATACAGCGCGGCGTCGGCGGCGGCGACGAGCGAGAGGGGCGTCATGCCGATGCCGGCGACGACGCCGAGGCTGGCGGTGACGATGCCGCCGGCGGCGGTGGTGTGGCGGATGCGGGCCGCGCGGATGGAGAGGCGGAGCGCTTCGGCTTCGGCCATCGACTCCTTCAGCGTCACGCCGGGGAGGAGCCAGGCGAACTCCTCGCCGCCGAAGCGGGCGGCCAGGCCGCCGCGCGACTCGGTTCGCGCGGCGAGAATTGCGGCGATCGAGCGCAGGGCTTCATCGCCGTCCTGGTGGCCTTGCGAGTCATTGAGTTTCTTGAAGTGATCGAGGTCGATCAGGATCAGTGAGATCGGCGCGCCGGAGGCACACGCTTCTTCCAGCGCCTCGTCGAAACGGCGGCGATTGGCCACGCCGGTCAGTCCGTCGAGATACGACAAACCGCGAAGGCGCTCGTTGGCAACGGCGAGGCCTCGGGTCCTTTCCGCGACCAAGGCCTCGAGCTCGGCCTGACGCGCGTGGAGCGTCGCCACGCGCAGACGAACGATTCCCCAAAGAGCCGCGATCAGAAGCGCTACGCCGAGGAGCTGCGCCCACCAGGTCTCGAACCAGCGCTGCGCGACCTCCATTGCCAGCCGCGCCTCGTTCCTGCTGCGCACGCCGTCTTCGTTCGTGGCCATCACGCGGAACGTGTAGCTGCCCGGCGCCAGCTTGGTATACGTCGCCACGCGGTTCGTCCCCGCCTCCACCCAGCCTCGGTCGTAGCCTTCGAGCATGTACCGAAAGGTCACCAGCTCGGGCGCGCGAAGGCTGAGCGCCGTGTAGCGCAGCTCGAGGCGGAGCGTGCCGGCGGGAACGTGCAGCACGTCGCCGGCCGCTCGCACGCCGTCGAACAGCGCTTCCTCGACGCGCACGGGCGGCGGGACGTCGTTTCGAATCCTCGCCTTCGGATCGATGACGGCAAGGCCGCGCGACGTGGCGATCCAGATCCGGCCGTCGCGCGATCGCATCGCACCGGGAAAGGCACCGTTGCATTCGGCCGACGGCATCCCGTCGATCGTCCCGTAAATCGTCCCGGACAGATCCGCCTTCTTCCCCTGCATCGCCTCCAGCACGCGATCGCGATTCACGCGATAGACGCCTCGATTGCTGGTCAGCCAGAGGTCCGCGCCGAGGCCGGCGTCGACGACGTCGAAGACAACGTCGTCGTGCAAACCGTCGTGCCGGGTCAGCGATCGGACGGAGCCCGTTCCGAGATCGAGGTGCGCCAGTCCGCCGCCCGACGTTCCGATCCACACGCCTCGGCGCTCGGCGTCCATCGTCAGGCTGAAGACACGATCACTTTGCAGGCCGCTGCCCGACTTCGCCACGACGTTCACGCGTGACCCGTCCCCGCTCACGCGCCACAGGCCGGCGCCGTCTGTACCCACGAGAAGGCTCCCGTCGGGCAGCGACAGGATCGGGCGAAGCTGGCGATCGTCGAACTCCTTGATACGGATCGCGCGTCCTCCGCGGACGAGCGCCAGACCCGCGGCGGTGCTGACCCAGAGGTCGCCGCTGGCGGTTTCGGCCAGCGCGCGCACGCGGTCGTTCGGCAGGCCGGACGTGCGCGTATCGATGGTCTCGCCGAACGTTCCGTCGCGAAAACGGGCCACGCCGCCGCCGTCGGTTCCGACCCAGAAACTGCCGTCGCGACTCTCGATCAGCGCGTAGACCGTGCCGTGGGGAAGCCGGTCCGCCGCCGCGCGGCATTGCACCGGGCCGGGCAGGATCTCGCACAATCCGCCGCCTTCGGTGCCGACCCAGACGTGACCATTGCGGGCCTCGAAGACGGCGCGGACGGCATCGACCGGGAGTCCTTCCTTCCGCGTGAACGACAGCACGCGCGTGTCGCTCAGCCGGACCAGGCCGCCGGTCGTTCCGATCCAGAGGTTTCCCTCCCGATCTTCGATCATCGAGCGGATACCGGGGCTCGGCAGCCCCTCGGCGACGCCCATCGACTCGGCCCGTGCGCCCTGCAGCCGCGCCAGTCCGCCGTCGGTTCCGATCCAGAGGCTGCCGTCGCGGCTGCGGAGAACCGTGCGAACGAAATCGTTCGGCAGCCCGTCGCGACTGGTCACGCCGCGGACGATCGCGCCGGCGCGCCACGCGGCCAGACCGCCGCCGTCGGTTCCGATCCACAGCGTGCCGTCCGGATCGAGCAGCAGCGCGCGCGCAAAATCGTTCGGCAGGCCTTCGCGCGTGGTGATGCGCTGCTGCACGCGCCCATCGCGCCAGCGCACCACTCCGCCGCCGTGCGTGGCCACCCACAAGCCGCCCGCGCCGTCGTCCTTCATGGTCCAGATCCGATCGGTCGGCAGGCCGTCGCGGGTGGTGAAGCGGGTGACTTTTTCGCCGTCGATGCGAAGCAGCCCGCCGCCGGCCGTGGCCGCGAAGAGTCCGCCGTCGCGCGCGGTCAGAAATTCACGAATGCGATCCGAGCCGAGCAGCTCCGGATGAAAGGCCTCGATCCGGCCATTCTTCAGTCGCGCCACGCCGCCGCCGTAGGTGCCGATCCAGAGCGTCTTGTCGGGCGCTTCGTAAAGCGAGGAGATGAAGGGGCTGCGGAGCGCGGGCGCGTTCTGCCGGTCGCTGACGACGAAGCGCATGCCGTCGAAGCGGACCAGCCCCTCCTCGGTGCCGATCCACAAGTACCCATCCGCCGTCTGCACCATGGCGTCGATCGTCGCCTGCGGCAGTCCCGACTCATCGCTCCAGACCGAAAGCCGCGACTGCGTCAGCGCCCGATGCGGATCGAGCGCAAAGGCGCCGGTTCCGGCAACGAGGGCGACCAGCGCGCCCGCGCACGCACTACGCAAACTGGCTGATGAGATTCGGACCTCCGATGGTCCGGAGATCGTACACCGCGCGTCACTCTGCGGATCGAGGCAGCCGGCGCTTGCGCGCCGGCTGCCTTGTGAACGAAACGATCAGTTCGCGACGTAGGTGAAGCGGGTGTTCGGGTTGGTATCGAGGCCGTTTCCGAAGACGGTCGCGCCGCCGCCGGACGTGGCGATGATGTACTTGCCGGTGGCCTGCGAGCGGAGAGCGACGAGGTCACCGTTGGCGATCGTGCCGCTGCCGTTCTTCTTCTCGATCACGAAGGTCTCGTACGTCGAGGGATAGGCCTGCGAGGCGGTCAGCGTCGCGCCGCCGTTGTTGGTGACGTAGAGACCGTTGCGGGCCTGGACATAAACGACGTCGCCCGACTGCAGCGTGCCGCCGTTGGCGTCGATGAGCACCCACCGCTCGTCAGGACCGATCGTGGCCGGTATGGCATTGATCGAATTGTCGCTGGCGGCGGAGAGGTAATTGCTAGTGACGGAGCGCAGCGAGCCGCGCGGCGAATAGATGCCGCCGCTGAGCGTGGCGGTCGTGCGGTAGCCGGTGAAGCTGATGCCGGTGTTATCGCCGTGGTTGTCGGGAAAGAAGTTGCCGTTCATCCAGAAGTCGAATTCGTTGCCCAGGAGCGTCGGTGTGGCGGGCGAGTTGTTCGGATCGTAGGTGTAGGCGAACTCAGAGCCACTGAGTGTTCCACCGGGGATGGTCTTGTCGGCCGTGGTCTTGTTGGCCAGAGTGAGATTGTGCCTGTCAACGACACTCTCGAAGACAAAGGGCGTATCGAGGTCGGGCGCGCTCCACACCTCCATCTGCTGCGTGCCGCGCAGCGTGATGGCCACCAGGCGTGAGGGACTGTTCGCGGCCGGCGAATTGAAGACGCGGGCGATCTCCGTCAGCTGCGTGGTGGTGCCGGTGTTCATCAGCTGGAAGGTGTTGAGCGTCGTGGAGTTGAGCAGTCCATCGGCCGGGGCGTTGACCCACAGATAGTGATTGGCGTTGAACGGATCGTGCGTCGCCACCTGCCAGGTCGTGTAACCGTCGACGGTGGAGGTGTTGATCGGAGAGCGCAGCAGGATGAGACCGGCGCCGTATTGCTCGTCCACCAGCATGTAGAAATACCCGTTGTCCGTGAAGAGCTGCGTAAGGACCAGCCCTCCGCCGCAGTCATACTGCTCGCGCGAGGAACGGAAGAGGAGGTGTCGCACCGTCCAGTTCTTCCCATCCGTCGATGTGGCCCACCCGACCCGGAACATGTCTTCGGACGTCCAGATCAGTTTGTCGTGGGGCTGGTCGTAAACGGGGTTGTCCACGTCGATGTTGAAGGCCATGTACCACTTGCCGTTCACCGCGACGACCTTCGAGCTGGCGGTGCCGGTGGCGTAATAACCTGGATTCCAGGTGTCGCGCGTACAGGGAGTCTGTCGCAGCGAGACTTGCTTGAGCGGATCGGGAATGGCAGCGTTCACCTTCTGTGCGTCGACGACCGTCTGCTGTCCGGGCACACCGGTCTTTTGCGGCTGCGCGGGGTCCCAGGTGTAGGGCCAGACGTCCTTCGCGGGAACGGCGGCGACGCGCGCGGGCTGGCCTGTGTCGACGTTGAAATAGTTCCATCCGGACGAGGTGCTCGAGGGCTGCTTCCATACCACCCAGTTGTTGTCGCCGCAGCGGTGGTCGAACGTCCGTGGGTCGTGATGCTGGTCGCAAAGCTTGGGATCGGTATCCGCGGGGTAGACGAGATCGCGGAACTGGGAGAAGTCGGGCAACCACGCTTTGCGGATGTCCGAGTAGGTAAACAGGTAGTAGTTGCCGAGGGTCTGAACGACCGAAAAGCCGGAGGTGGCGGTCATCTGGAAATTCGTGTCGGCCTTGCGCGTGGGTGTGTCCACGGGCGTGATGCGCAACTTGATCTCGACCGGTTGGGCGTAAAGGGTGAGGGGAAGAACAGCGAGGATGATCCATAAAGCAATTCGGCGGGGCATGAGGTCTCCTTTCGCAAAGAGCGTAGGCAGACCTCGACCGTGACGAAATGAAAGAGGGATGAGCGCGGAGGTTTTCGGGATGAATCGAGTGATTCGCGTGGTGGCAGGCGTTATCGCCCGAACGACGCACGCAGGTTGTTGGCAAGCTGCAACGTGAGCGCGCGGGCGCGCGCCGGATCGCGCTCCACCTCCGCTCCGATCCCCCGCAGCGCCTCGGCGACGACGGCCGGTCTCAGGTGCGCGGCAACCGCCTCGATCTCCGCACGCGCAATCGCCGTCCGCAACTCCGACTCGCGGATCTTCCGCTTCTCCTCCCCCGCCCAGCTCCGCAGCGCGTTGCCGAGGCCTGTGAGGAAGGCCACCGTGATGAGCGAATCGTGAAACTGCTGCTGGAGCAGTTCGAGCCAGTAACCGCCGAATGCCGTCGCCGGCGCACCGTCGAACCAGAGGCGCAGCGCCGCGTCGGCCGACATCATGAGCATCACCGTTGCCAGGATGATGACCGTGAGCATGGAGCGCTCGGCCATCCTGCCGGCTTCTCGCGCGCTCAGCGCCTCGAGAGCACGGAAGAGAACCATCGTGAAGAGGAGATTGATCGCGCCGCCGGTGAGCGCATACAGCGCGATGTGCTCGACGCCGCCGTCCATCGCGGCGCGCGTGTGGAAAGTGAGCAGCAACACCATGAAAAGCTCGTAGAACAGCCAGAAGATCGCGGCGTAGCGAAGAACCGTTCCCTTGGTCATGCGGCGGCCCTCAGCACCGGCATGGTCACGTTGAGCGTGACGTTCCCCGCGGTGGCGTGATCGATGGCCAGCGTGTACCTCGGGCCGACGAGGAGATCGAGCCGGGCCCGCGCCGAGGTCAGTCCGACTCCGTGAGATGGCGAGTCATGAACGCCGGGATCGCTGTTGCGAACGAAGAGATGCAGCGACTGGCCTTCCAGCCGCGCTCCGATGGTGATGATCCCTTCCTCCTCCATCTGCTCGATGCCGTGGGTGACGGCGTTTTCGACGATCGGCTGCAGGATGAGATGCGGGACCATACAGTCGAGCGTCGCCTCATCGATCTCCAGCCGGAGCATGAGCCGCTCGGGGAAGCGCATCTGCTGCAGCCGCAGGTAGTTCACGGCGAAGCCGATCTCCTCGCGCAGCGGCACCGCCCGGCAGTTCCGCGTCGGATACTCGAGCAGCGCCAGCAAACCGTCGATCATCGCGTGCGCCCGCCCGGCGTCGCGCGCCGCGAGGGTGGAGATGCCGGTGAGCGTGTTGAAGAGGAAGTGCGGCTCGATCTGCGCCGCCACGACCGCCAGCGCGGCCTCGGTGGCTTTCGATTCCAGACGCGCCAGCCGCAACGCGCCGCTCTCCTCCACGTGCCACCATTGCAGCCCGCGTCCAAGGGCGGCGATGGCCGCAATCCACATCAAGTTCAGATGCGCATCCCCGCGAAGAAGAACCGCGAACCCGTCGCCGAACGCCATGCCGCGGAGTGACCCGAGCGTGGTGATGCACCACGACTTGATGACCAGAGTCGCGGCCGTCGCGCCGAGGAGGGTGAAGGCGGCCATGAGGAGCGCCGCACCGCGCGACCAGCGCGCCGTGCCGTCGATCATCCGGAAGATCACCCACGAGGTGACCAGCCACATCGCCCCCTGACTGAGCGCGTAACCCGCCAGCGAGAGGCCACGCCAGCGGCTCGATCCATGGAACCAGAGGTAGTAGCGCGACCAGTTCTCGATCGCCAGCAGACTCCAGATGAGAAGGAGATTGCGGCGAAGATTCGGGAGTTCGGTGATTCGCGCGCCCATGCGTGGGACCAACCCGTCAGAAGCCGGCGATCAGCTCGCGGAGCCTGGCCCGGTACGGCGCGCCGAGGCAAAGGCGCGTACCGTCGCGCAGCGTGACCACGTGCTCCTGCCGGAACGACGCCTGGACCTCGGCCACACGCTCGATGTTGACGATGGTGGCGCGATGGATGCGCACGAAGACATCCGGATCGAGCCCCGCTTCGATCCCCGACAGCGTCGAACGGAAGAGATACGACTTGCGGGCGAGATGGGCGCGCACGTAGTTGCCCGCGGCCTCGATCCAGTCGATGTCCCCGACCCGCAGCACGACCGTGCGGTGGTCGGAGCCCTTGATGCCGATCCGCGTGAGCCATTCGCCGGGAGGCGGCGGCGGAAGCGGAAGCGGCGCGCCGGCGGACGGCGTCTTCAGTCCGTCGCGGATACGCTCGATGGTCCGGCTCAGACGTCCGGCATCGAAGGGCTTGAGAAGGTAGTCGGTTGCTTCCGCTTCGAAGGCGCGCACGGCATACCGCTCGAACGCGGTGACGAAGACGACGAATGGCGAGGCCGGCGTGGCGGCGCGGATCTCGGTGACGACGTCGAACCCGGTCAGCCGCGGCATCTCCACATCCAGAAAGACGACGTCGGGATGGAGTCGCGGCAACGCGGCGAGAAAACTCGATCCACTCCGGTACTCGCCGACGACCCGCACGCCCTCGGCATCTTCGAGCAGCTCGCGCAACGCCTCCCGGGCGAGCGGTTCATCATCGACGATAGCGGCCCGGATCGGGGTCATGGCACAGTCGATACTACGAAGCCATATCGCCAAAGTTACGGAAGGGTACCTACCGCCTGACCGCGTGCTCGCGCAGAACGCGGAAGACGAAGACGCCGCCCAGCGAATCGCCGAGGTAGGGCGTTCCGCCGGCGCCGATGACGAGCAGCGAGTGCGACTTCGGCTCGGCGGTCCCGAGCGCGTACCAGCTCTTGCCGCCGTCCGTGCTGCGCTGCACGCCGAGGAATGTGTTGGCGTAGGCAATGCCCGGCGCCGACGGATCGAAGATGAGCGGACCGCGCAGCGTGGTCTCCGGTCGCCGCGACCAGTTGGCGGCGGCGTCGACAGACTCGAAGACCTGCGTGGGCGACCAGGCGAAAAGATGCGTTGAATCGAACGGGTCGACCACCAGGCCGATTGCGTTCAAGCCCGTCAGCCCGTTGTTGACCGGAGCCCACGTCGCCGCGCCGTTGCTGCTCTTGAAAAGGCCCGGCGGGCCGCCGGCGTACACGATCGAGGAGGAGCGCGGGTCGATGGTGACGAAGTCGATCGAATCGCCCAACCCGTCGCCGCGGATGACCCAGGCGCTTTCGCCAACCTTCTTGTACACCGCTCCGCTCACGACCGTGTACAGCGTGCCGGAGAGCTGCGGGTCGGCAGTAATGAAGAACGGCGATGTGCCCGGCAGTCCGGCGTTGAACGCGGACCAGGTCTGGCCGCCGTCGATGCTGCGCTGGACCGTGCTGGTGATCGCGTACAGCGTCGAGGCGTTTGCGTCGATGGCGATGCGCACCGGCTGCAGCGTGGTCGAAAGCGTCCACGTCCGGCCGTGATCGCTGCTCCTCGCTAATCCCGCGGGGCCAGCCGCGTAGACGACGGCATCGTTGCGAGGATCGGCGGCGATCGATTGCGTGAAGAACGAGCTGAGCCCCGACTCGGAGAGCACGCTGGTCGCGCCGGCGTCGGCGGTCCTGAACACGTGCAGGAGGACAGCGACGAGAAATGTCGCCGGATTCGCGGGATCCAGCGCCACGGCGGCCGCGCTGGCGTCGGCCATGCCCGCGCCGCGGCTCCACGACCCACCGCTGTCGGTCGACAGCAACGCACCGTGAGAAGTGGCAGCGAGAATCGTCGACGGTGAGCTCGGGCTGGCCTCCAGCCCGGCGATGGTCAAGCCGCTGACGCCTGTGTTCAGCGCCATCCACGTCGCCGCGCCGTCGGTGCTCTTGTAGACCGCCGGCCCATTGCCGCCGGCATACAGCGTCGCGCCGGCGGAGGGATCAGCAGCCAGCGCCAGTACCTGCGATGCAGCCAAGCCGTTGTTTGCCTGAGTCCAGTGCGCGCCGCTGTCGGTCGATTTGTAGACGCCGGCGGACGATTGAAAGCCCGCATAAACGACCGCGGCGTTCTGCGAATCGACGGCGATGGCCGATGCCAGTCCGGTGGGAAGGCCGCTGCCGCGGCTGCCGAACGTCACACCGCCGTCGGCCGATCGGATCGGTCCGGAGCTGCAGACGCAGTAGACGACGTCGGCGCTCTGCGCACTGACCGCCAGATGAAACGCACCAGAATTTTGAATCAGCCGCCAGCTCGCGCCGCGGTCGGAGCTCTTGTAAAGACCGTCTGCACTCGCGGCAAAGACGTTGCGCGGATCGCTCTTCGCCACGACGACGTCGCCGACGTTGATGCCGAGGAGCAGCGGCGCCGCGACCCAGTGCTGGCCGCCGTCGGCACTGCGAAAGAGCCCATTCGTTGTGCCCGCATAGACGATGGTGGAATCGCCCGGATCGAAGACGAGACGACGTACGGTGCCTCCGTCCGGTCCATTGATGGTCCAGCCGCTCCCGGCGAGAGGAAGGGCGAAGAGAACGAGCAGAAGGAAACCGCGGAACGATGATGGAACGCGCATGTGGCGACGCCGGCATGCAGCGCATGCGCCATCGGAAACGGTCGTCGTGACAGCTGCGTTACCGCGCCGGAGCGAAACGCGAACAGCGCCCGGGAGCACTGATCGCGATAGCCTTCCATCGTGCCGCCGCGTGTGACCGTTCTGATGGCGACGTACAACGACGCGCCGTTTCTCGGCGCGGCGATCGATTCGGTTCTGGCGCAGACGTTTGCCGATTTCGAGCTGCTCATCGTCGTCGATGCGGCAACGGATCGCTCGCGCGAGGTGATCGAACGCTATCGGGATCCCCGCCTTCGGCTTCTCGACAATGAGACGAACCTCGGTCTGGCGGCTTCGCTCAACCGCGGCCTGGCCGTCATCGCCGGCGAGTACGTCGCCCGTCTCGACGGCAACGACCTCTGTTTTCCGGAACGGCTGGCCCGGCAGGTTGCGTATCTCGATGCGCATCCCGCGGTCGCCGTCGTCGGCTCGCAAGCCAGGCGGATCGACGTCGCCGGGCGCAGAATCGGAGACGTGCCACGTCCGGTGACGGAGCTCGGAATGCGCTGGCATCGTATCTTCGCCAGCCCGCTCGTCCACAGCTCGGTAATGTTCCGCCGAGCGATCGTGTGGGACGTGCTGGGCGGGTACGACCAGAGCTTCCGCTACGGCGAGGACTTCGAGCTCTGGCGCCGCGTTGGGAAACGACACGGCATTCACAATCTCAGCGAGATCCTCGTCGCCTATCGCGATGACCCGGGCTCGATCACCGGCGCCGAACACAATCCGTCGCGCGAGAGCTATTTCGCGCGGAAGGCGCCGATGGTCCACGAGAACCTGCGCGAAGAGCTGCGGTGGGACGACACCCCGCGCCGGTGGGCGGATCTCTGGGTCGAGATCGGCGACGGGTCCATCCCGAAGACGGCCGGCGATATCCGCGACGTCGTGTCGATGATCGAATCCTGCACCGGCCGCTTCGCCGCGCTGCATCCCGAAGCGGCCACGAACGAAGAAGTCATCACGCATCAGGCCGCGATGCTCGTACGCGTGTTGCGCAGGGCGCCGGTCGCGGGCCGCCTCTTTTCGCTGCGCATCTGGAAAACGATCTGGCGCCGGCACCGGAAAACGGCGCTGCGCGCGTTTCCGCGATTCGCAACGATGTTTCTCTTCGGCGATGGCCCGCTTCGTCTCCGGCGCGCGTTACGCCGATGGCGCGCCGAACGCTGGCGGCGCCGGGCGGCGAAGATCAACTGAGCCAGCGCGTGAGATCGCGTCCGATGAGGTTCGCCGGACGGTAGGTCTTCTTCAGAATCGCCGCCAGGATGACCAGGAAATTCGGAAGCGTCACGAGCGAAGCGTCTCACGCCTCTTCGGCTGCATGCCGATCGCCATTTCGCGTTGATGAAGCGTCTCCGCCAGCTCGCGATAGAACTGCGACCAGACTCTCATCCCGTGCCGGCTGTCGAAACGTTCGACCGCCGACGCGCGCGCGGATGCGCCGAGGCGCCTGCGCAGACCGGGATCGCGATAGAGATCGATCATCGCCGACGCCAATTCACTCTCGGATGCCGGCGTCACGAGCAGACCGGTCCGGCCAGGCGCGAACAGTTCGAGAATCGGCTCGATGCGCGTGGCGATGCACGGCAAGCCCTTGAACATCGCCTCGATCGGCGCCCCGCCCCACCCCTCGAACAACGACGGGAAGACGAACGCGTCCGCCATCTCCAGACACGCGCCGACGTCGGCGCGGCTGCCGAGAAAACGCACGCGGTCGCGAATGCCCAGGTCCGTGGCCAGCATTTCCAGGGAAGCCGCCTGCGGTCCCTCGCCGGCCAGAACGAGCCATGCATCCGGAAGCACCGCCGCCACCTCTTTGAATGCGCGGAGGAGAACCGCCTGCCCTTTCTCCGGTGACAGCCGCCCGACCGTCAGGTAGACGAACGCCTCGGGCGGGATTCCGGCGTCGTTTCGAATACGCGCGGGCTCCTCCGGATCACATTGAAGCGTCGTCTGATCGATGGAGTTGTAGAACACGCGCACGCTCGCCGGCTCCAGCCCGAGGTTGCGCACCGCGGAACGCTTCACTACCTCGGAGATGGTGATGAACAGCGGACGCGTGGCCCGCGCCGTCCAGCGGTCGAGCCGCTTGAGCACGGCCATCTTGTACACCGGCCACCCGCCGGCGCGAATCGTCTCCGCGTCGTAGGTGGGCATGTGCAACGTATTGATGATCGGAATCGACGGCCCGAGGAGCGTCGAAAAGCGCGCGCTCAGATCGGCGTCGAGAATGCGTGTCTGAATGAAATCAGGCCGGCGCGCCCGCAGCAGCGGGATCAGTTTCCACGGCGCAAACAGCCACGGCCACTTGCGCGGCAGGTTCAGGCAGATCGTCTCGATCCCCGCCTTCCGCAGCTCGACGGCCAGATCGTCGGGCGCATGGAGGTAGCAGACGATATGTGTCACCTCGGTGCCGGAGGTGTTGCGCACGAGATTCACGAGCTGGCTCTCGGCTCCCGCACGCGTGAGCGACGGAACAACGTGCAGGATTCTGATCATCGGAAAGCAGGTGACTCAACGATCCTACGACACAGCACCCGAAACGTTTAGTCGAGCCAGTGCCCGAGCGGCCGTTCGATCAGCGCGGCGGTCTTGCCGATGTCGTCGCGGAACTCTTCGAGCAGCCGCCGCCGGAGGTCCGCGGGCAGTGGCTCGGGGCGCTTGAGCAACAGCCGCTGCATCCGGCCGGTGATGCCGGTGTTGCGCAACGACGGCGGAAGGAGACGATGGACGAGCTCCCCCGTCCTGAGCAGAACACGATTGGCGGCCAGGAATCGCGGAACCGCCGCGCGGTTGTGCGTCGCGGCCACGTCGACCTCGAATGTGGAGTCGACGCCGAGGAAGTCGAAAAGATCGCGCACCACCTCGCGCGGATTGGCCACGAGGTCATCGAAAAGAATCACCTTGATCCTCTCCCTCCCAAACCGCGCGAAGTAGCGCAAAAGGCTGGCGTGATACCGGCTCGATTCGACGTAGTAACTCCCCGCCCGCATCGCCTCCTCGACGCCGCGCCGCTCCTCCCCACCCTGCAAACGCCCGAGGTAACTCGAGTACGCCCGCTCGGCCGGATTGCGCAGCGAGACGATCAACTTCACATCAGGCAAATCCGCCGCAATCCGCTCCGGAGCGGTCGGACTGTTCAGATAATGCGTCGTCGCCTCGCCGATCGCACGCTGCGAAGTGACATCGCGAAAAAGCCGCTCGTACGCCTCGCGCCCAAAGATCTCCAACCTGCCGTCGGCCAACCCTTCCTGCCAGAAGTACCGCGGCTCCTTCACCGCGCTCATGAACACGTCCGGATGCTGACGCAGGTAGTGATAGAGCGAGGTGGTCCCCGCCTTTGCCGCGCCGATGATGAGGAAATTGGGAAGAGGCATCGGCCCGATTCTATGACTGGGTCTACCTGGGAGCGCGTGCGTCCCGCCCGCCGTTCTCGGCAACATCCTGCTAAACAGCGGGCGGGGCGCCCGCGCTCCCAGGTCTCGTCGTTGTATCGTCCCGCCGATGGAGCTGATCACCACATGAGCCGGACGCTGCTGGCCATTTTGGCCGTGCTCGTGGCGATGGTGTCGTTTCAAACAGGCGCCTCGCTGGCCAAGCAGCTGTTTCCGCTCGTTGGGCCGGTCGGGACCACCACGTTGCGATTGGGTTTCGGCGCTCTGATCCTCTGCGCCATCTGGCGGCCGTGGCGGCAGAAGATGACGCGCGCCGAGCTCCGGACCATCGCCATTTACGGGCTGGCCATGGGCGGGATGAACCTCTCCTTCTACATCGCGCTCAAGACGGTACCGCTCGGAATCGGCGTGGCGGTCGAGTTCACCGGGCCGCTGGTGGTGGCGGTGATCGCGTCGCGCCGCGGCATCGATTTCGTTTGGGCCGCGCTGGCGGCGGCGGGGATCATTCTCATCCTCCCGATCTTCCGCTCGTCCGCGCCGGCCGACCTCCGCGGCGTTCTCTGGGCGCTGCTCGCCGGTGCCTGCTGGGGGGCATACATCCTGGTCGGCCAGCGCGCCGGCGCCTCGGTTCACGGAGGCACCGCCACCGCGCTGGGCATGGCCACCGGCGCGCTCTTCGTGTTGCCGTTCGGCGTCGCCGTCGTTGGCAAGCCGCTCCTGAATCCGGCCATCCTGCCGATCGGAATCGCCGTCGCCATCCTCTCCGGCGCGTTCCCCTACTCGCTGGAAATGGTCGGCCTGAAGCAGTTGCCGGCGCACACGTTCGGCGTGCTGATGAGCGTGGAGCCGGCCCTCGGCGCGGTGATCGGACGCATCCTGTTGCACGAAACGCTGGCAGTGCTGCAGATCGTCGCCATCGGTTGCGTCATCGCCGCATCCATCGGCAGCACCCTTTCCAGCCGGCGAACCGCTCCTGTCAGCGACGTCGCGTGACCCTGTCTTTCATCCGAGGAGAGCGGGGTGCCGGAGTCGTGGCCGCCCGCGCCACATCGCGCGGCGAGCCGCCCCACTCGCGGTTCCAGGCGCGGCGGAGTTGGACGTCGGATCCGAAGCCGGCCACCACGGCGGCGCGCGTGACCGTGGCGCCATACTCCAGCGACTGGCGGGCGCGCTCCAGGCGGATCAAGCGAAGGTATTGCAGCGGCGAGATGCCGGCGTGGTCGATGAACAGGCGTAGAAGATGCCGCTCGGCGGCGTGGCCGACGTGCGCCAGCGAGGTCATGTCCCAATCGCGCTGCGGCTCGGAGACGATCGCGTCCTGCACCCGGTGCACGGTCGGATGGAGATGGCGGCGATGCATCTGGAACGGCGAGAGCTCCGTGTCGCGCGGGGAGCGCCGCAGGTACACCACCATATCCTCCGCAACGATCGACGCCAGCGCCTCGCCACACTCCTCGGCGATGAGATGCAGCGCGACGTCGATCCCCGCGGTGATGCCGGCGCTGGAAGCAATCGGACCGTCGACCACGAAGACGCGGTTGTCGATGACCTCCGCGCGGGGCGCCAGTGACCGGAGCATGGCCAGCAGTTCGTGGTGCGTGGTGCAGCGGCGCGTGGTCAGCAAGCCCGCCCGCGCGGCGAGCAGCGTGCCCGAGCAGATCGTCACCAGCCGGTGCGGCGAATCGGGATCGAGAAGCGCGTCGTGCAAACGGTCACGCAGCCACCGGGCGGTCGTCGTAATCTCCGGCGTCACCTGCTTCACATGCGCCGTCGGCTGACCGACCACCACCACCCAGGTCGGCGTGGCGAGCTGCTCCGGCAGCGGAACGAGGTCGCCGAGGGCGAGGCCGACCGAGGTTGGGAGGGTTGGGACCGGGCCGGCGAAGCTCAGACGAAAGCGCGGCGGCAGTCCGCGAACCTCGCGATGCTGATTGGCGAGACGAAACGCTTCCGCCGGCCCGGCGATGTCGAGCAGCAGCGAATGCGGCACGATCACGAAGAGGACGTCGATGAGCTGGGCACGAGTGTTCATGGGGTTCGTAGTGGATTAGTGATTAGTAGATTAGTGGATTAGGAAGGCTTGGATTCTCCTGATCTACTAGATCTTCTAATCTACTAATCCACTAATCACTAATCCACTAATCACCACGCCGCGATTCACTCCTTGTCCGAAAGTGATTGAAAGTTGTCGGGCTGCGTTACGACAGGACGGCGAGCCGCCCGTATCGTCGCCCAATGCACATCGACGCTTCCGACGAGACGCTTTCCAACCGGCCCGGTGGTCCCCTTCTCGCTGCCGCGCTTCCGACTCTCCTGGCCGCAGCGCTCCTGTGGTGGCTGGTCTCCCCTTCCGCGGCACAAACGGCCGGCGGTCGGAGTGCCCGGCTCGAGAGCACCGTCGACGCGAGCATCGCTCCCGGCGACGATTTCTTCGCCTACGCCAACGGCAGCTGGCTCAAGGCCACCACCATTCCGGCGGGGAAGGAGCGATGGGGCGCGCGCGACGAGCTGGAGGCATTGGCCCGCCGCCGCGTTCTGGAGTTGATCGATGACGCCGGCGCGGCGCCGGCCGGCTCGACAGCACGCAAGGTTGCCGACTTCCGCGCGGCATACATGAACGAGTCCGCCATCGAGGCCAAGGGACTGACGCCGCTCAAACCGCTGCTCGATCGCATCGACAAGGCCTCGGACAAAACAGCGCTCACGCGCCTCCTAGGTCGCAGCATGCGCACCGACGCCGACCCCGAGGGATTCGGCGTCTATCAGTCGGCCAGCGTGCTCGGCCTCGCCGTGCAGCAGAGCATCCACGGCGAGAAAAACAACGTCGCCTTCCTGGTGCAAGGAGGCCTCGGACTGCCGGACCGCGACGACTATCTCAACGCCGATCCGGCGAAGGAAGCGCTTCGCGCAACGTATCGAAACTACATCACGAAGATGCTCACCCTCGCCGGCCTCGATCGCGCCGATGAACGCGCGAGCGCCGTGCTGGCGCTGGAAACGGCAATGGCGCAAAGCCAGGCCACGCGCGAGGCCTCGGCGAACGACCACAACGCCGACATCGTCTGGACGCGTTCTGACTTCGGCCAGCGCGCTCCCGGCATCGACTGGTCCGTCTTCTTCGACGCGGCGGAGTTAGCCAAACAGGGAGACTTCGTAGTCTGGCAGCCGACGGCCGCGACCGGGTTGGCAGCACTGGTAGCGTCGCAGCCGCTGGATACGTGGAAGGACTACCTCCGCTTCCATGCCATCAACGATTTCGCCGATGTGCTGCCGCACGCATTCGTCGAGGAGGCGCTGGCGATGCGTGCCGCCACCGCGGGGCCGCAGCCATCGCGCACCGAACGCGCCATCGCCGCCACGCAGACTGCCATGAAGGACGCGCTCGGGAGGATGTACGCCAAACGCTACTTCCCAGCCGCCCAGAAAGCGCGCATCGAGAAAATCTCCGATAACGTCCGCGCGGCGCTCATCAAGCGGCTGGAAGGGGCGACGTACATGTCGCCGGCCACGAAAGCAAGCTCGTTGATGAAGCTGAAGACCGTGTACGTGGGAATCGCCTATCACGATCAGTGGGAGAGCTTTTCCTCGCTGACGATCGACCCGAAGGACCCGCTTGGCAATCTGCAACGCATCTCCGACCGCGCTTACCGCAACGCCGTCGCCCGCCTCGGGCAGCCGGTCGACTTCAAGTATTGGTACAGCGCGCCGCAGACGGTGGCGGCGCTGCTGGTCTTCCAACAGAACTCGTACGTCATGGACGCGGCGTTGCTGGAGCCGCCCAAGTACGATCAGAATTCATCCGACGCCGCGGCCTACGGTTCGGTCGGTGCGCTCATCGGACACGATCTCACGCACTACATCGACGTCCTCGGCGCCGACTACGACACCGAGCACCGCATGCGGCACTGGTGGAGCGTCGAAGACATGCTTCGCTATCAGGCGCTGGCCCAGCCGCTGGTCGATCAATTCTCTACCTACCAGCCGCTCCCCGGTCTCTCCATCAACGGCAAGCTGACCCTCACCGAGAACATCGCCGACCTGCGCGGCCTCGAGGCGGCGCTCGACGCCTTCCACCAGACGCTCGGCAGCCGGGCGAAGGACAAGGAGTACGTGCGGGCGCAGGACCGGGAGTTCTTCATCGCCTACGCGCAGACCCAGCGGCGGAAGATCAGCGAAAGCGCGAACAGGAAGCAGATCGCCACGAACGATCACGCACCGGAGGATTACCGCGCCGCGACGGTTCGCAATCTCGATGCGTGGTACGACGCGTTCGACGTGCGCCCCGGCCAGCGCCTCTATCTCGATCCCTCGGCCCGCGTGCGGGTCTGGTAGCGCCGATGCGTGTCACCGTTTGTGAATTGCCGCATGAGCCGGAAGCACTGGCCGGCGCCTGGGCCGCACTGTGCGAACACACGGCGCGCCACGCGTCCGAGCTGGTCCTGTTACCGGAATTCGCCATGGTCGAACCGGTCTGGCAGGACGAGCGCTTCGATGCCGACCGCTGGTCGGCCGCCGAGGATCTGAGCGAGATCTGGCGTCATCGCCTCGTCGAGCTGGGCGCCGCGCACGTCGTCGGAACACGACCCATCACCATCGACGGCCGGCCGTTCAATCAGGGATTCCTCTGGTCAGCCTCCGACGAGCTGGTGCCGCTGCGCCGCAAGTTCTTCCTGCCGGATGAACCGGGCAGCTGGGAAGCGCGCTGGTTCGACCGAGGCGATTCCGGATTTCCCGAATACCACGCCGGCAACTGGTCGTTCGGCCTCAACATCTGCACCGAGCTGTGGGCCGTGGAGACCTACGCCGCCTACGCCGCGCGCGGCGTGCCGCTCATCCTCTCCCCGCGCGCAACGGCGGCGGCGACGACGGCCAAATGGCTGTCGGTGGGCGTGGTGGCGGCAGTACGCTCAGGCGCATTCAGCGCGTCATCGAACCGCGTCGATCCCACCGGCGCATGCGGCGGCGTCGGATGGATCATCGATCCGTCCGGAAGCATTTTGGCCCGGACAAGTCCCGGCGCTCCCTTCGCCACAACCGAAATCGACCTCTCCGCCTCAGCCGCAGCGCGGGACAGCTATCCCTGCTACGCGCTCCGCGAGAAACGGCAGCACCCGGCCGGTGTTGGAGTCTGGTAGCGAATGGGGTCAGGTCTAAAGTCTAAAGTCGGCGTGCCTTCGTTACTTTAGACTTTAGACCTGACCCCATTTCGCTTTCGCCGAATTCCGAGGTAGGATGCAGACTCCCCACACGGCGACCGGCCTCGGTCTTGGATTTCGCTCGCTTCTGCTGCTGTGGCCCGCCCGCTTCGAATCGAATACCCGAATGCCCTCTGGCATGTCACGAATCGTGGCGTCGAGAAGAGGGACATCTTTCTCGACGATCACGATCGCCTGCGTTTCCTGCAATTGCTGCAGAAAGCGCTTGCTGACTATCGATGGCAGCTGTTTGCCTACGTACTGATGTCGAATCACTACCACCTGTTCTTCAGAACGCCCGATACCAATCTCTCGCTGGGGATGAAGGATCTGGACGGCGACTACGCGTCATCGTTCAATGTCCGCCACGGAAGAGTCGGACATCTGTTTCAGGGACGGTTCAAGAGTCACCTGGTCGACAGCGAAACCTATCTCCTTGCCCTGGCCCGCTACATCGTCCTGAATCCAGTTCGCGCCGGCATGGTGGACTCGCCGGGACGATGGAAGTGGAGCAGCTACCGCGCAACGGCAGGCTTGATCGCGGTTCCAGCCTGGCTCGATCCAATTCCGCTTCTGGACTACCTAAACCCATCCGATCGAACTGTAGCGATGCATGACTATCGCGAGTTCGTCGCCGCCGGCGTGGGACAGGAAGTCTCACCATGGGAAAACGTCGTCGCGCAGACGTTTCTCGGAGGAGCAGCATTTCTTCAGGAGGTAGAGGAGAGAATCCGCGAGCACAGATGCAGCGATCAGCATCCACGCGAACAGAGAGGGTATCGAGCGAAGACGCTTGAGACCGTTCGAAAAGCGATCGAGCCGACGGGAATTACGGACGTCTGGCCCCCGCGGCCCCGCACTGCCGCCCGGTTGCTCGTCGTTCTGCTCGCCGAGCGTCATACCAACGCCACCCGCGCACAGATCGGACGTCATCTCGGAATCTCAGGGGCGGGAGTGGCCTATCTGTTTCGTGCCGCCGAAGCCCTCCTCGAGTCGGACTTTGCCTTCGTAGCGCTCGTTCATGAAGCCGAGCGTCGATTGGCGGCAGTTTGTGAAGATGTGGATCGGGATTAGGTCTACTGGCAATGGGGTCAGGTCTAAAGTCTAAAGTTGGCTCGCCTTGCTCACTTTAGACTTTAGACCTGACCCCATTGGAAGCCGTTAGACCTGACCCCATTCGGAAGCGGGATTCGTTACCGTTTCGGATCTGATTGCCACATCGCCGGCATGCTAGCCTGCCCGGCGATGCGCGATCTCGACTCTCCTGACACGCCATCGCTGCGGATTGGCCGGCTCCTCTTCGCCCTCTCCATCGTCGCATCCGGGATCTACCAACTCGTGACCGGCCGCTACGTGAACCTCGTGCCGGTGAATCCCGCCCACCTCCCGCCCGCGTGGCAGCCCTGCGTCCTGGGCGTGCTCTTGGTTCTTATCGGGCTCGGTCTGCTCATCCAGAAGACGGTTTCGGCGTCCGCGGCCACGCTCGCGGTACTCCTGCTGGTGTTGTTCTTCGGGTTCAGCCTGCGCGTGGCGCTCAGGCAGGCCTCGATGGGCTACGTCTGGGTTGATCCTATGATGATTCTGGCGATCCTCGGCGGTGTCGGTCTGGCCGCGGGCCGGCGCGACGGATCACCGTCGAGCGCCCTCGACCGCGTGTTCGAAACACTGTCGCGCTTCGCCCCCTGGGCGCTCGGCGCCTTCCTCGCCTACTGCGGCGCCTTGCACTTCCCCTACGCAACGTACGTGGCGGGCCTGATCCCGCCGTGGATTCCGGGACACATGTTCTGGACCTACTTCGCCGCCATCGCCCTGATCGCCGGAGGCATCGGCGTCGTCGCGCCGCAAACGGCCCGACTGGCGGCGACGCTGTCCGGAATCATGCTCTTCAGCTGGCTCTTTCTCGTACATATCCCACTCGCCATCAACACACACACCGTCAGCGAAGTCTCCCGCGGATTTCAGGCGATGCAGGACAGTGCCGTCGCCTTCATGCTGGCCGATGCTGTGAGGAGGAATCGATGACTCCATCGGAGCAGGTCGACGCAAGAATCGCCAGCCTCGGCGACTGGAGAGGCGCCATGCTCTCCCGACTTCGCGCATTGATCAAGGAAGCAGACCCCGAGGTCGTCGAGGAATGGAAGTGGAACAACCCGGTCTGGTCCCATGACGGATTGATCTGCACCGGTGAGACCTACAAGAAAGTCGTCAAGATGACCTTCGCCAAAGGAGCTTCGCTCAAAGACCCTGCAGGCCTCTTCAACTCAAGTCTCGAAGGCAACACCCGCCGCGCCATCGATTTCCATGAAGGTGAGAAGGTGAATGAGAAGGCGCTGAAGACGCTGATTCGGGCAGCGGTGGCATTGAACAAGTCGTCAGCGCGCGCCTAGACCGCAAGCTCGACCCTCTCACTCCTGACACTACCAGCGGCGCTGGTGGGTAGGAGAATCCGCCGTGGCGTCACTCCTCCACAGAGAGGTGGCGAGCTCCAGCGGTGGCTCGCGCGCACGGCATAGGAGCCTCTTCACTTGAGGTTCGAGCGCGGGCTTGTCTTCGATTCCGGGCTCCGACTCCGGCAGAAATGGAACCGGCAGCAGTAACGCTTGCTTTTTTCTGCGCACAGACATACATTCGTCATTACACGAGGAGCGTTCTTATGGCAGAAATTAAAGCGACGTCGGATGACGAAGTTACGAAGCTTCGCGCGCGCATTGGCGAACTCGAAGCACAGCTGACTAAGGACAATCGGGACGACGACGATCGGGACCGCGATCGTTCCGGATACCGGAGCAGCAGCCGGTATTCGAGAGACCGCGATCGCGATGACGATCGGGACCGTTCCACCACCCGCAGAGCGGCCGACTCCTGGTCGGACGCGACGCGGACGAAACGCGACAGCACGCAGCGGTTCATGCGCGGCATGACGCTGGCCAGCCTCGAGGGGCTGCGCGTGCTCGGTGACTCGCTGTCCGCCCTGGCGGACGGGGTGTTCTCGCGCAACGAGCCGAGACGCGGCGATTCCGTGCGCGACCTGACCAGCAGGCTGCCCGGCGACTTCATGGGCGGTCTCGCCGATGCGGTCGACCGCATCTCCGACATCCCCGCCCGGACCGCCGACACCTATTCGAGCGCCTGGCGCGATGGAGAAACGCGCGACCGGGACCGTGACCGCGACGACGACTATGATCGCGACCGCGATCGCGATCGTGACCGAGATCGCACGCGGTACTCGAGCAGCGATCGCGGCGAAAGCAGCGGGACGGCTCGTTCCAGCCACACCGACGCGGAGCACCACGACCCCGATCCCGATCGGGCCGGCCGGGCACGCGCCCGGGCACGTGCACGCGATCGCGAGCGTGAGGAAGACAAAACGGCCTGACAGCGATTCACGAGCAAACGATTGACGGCGGCGCGAGTCTCATCGCGCCGCCGTTTTCATTTCCGGGGCGGGAACGAGTCCGCTCTCTTGCAGCCGCGCGAAGTAGAGGTCGAGCAGAGAATCGTCGAATGGCGGCGGCATCAGGCCGGCCGGCTCGAGCGCGGCGCGCGCCGCCGCACAGTCGAAGCGCGGCAGCCGGACGTTACTCAACCCGCCTTCGGAGAGGAAGAATGGCGAGAGAGCGGCCAGAGCGTTGTCTCGTGTCAGATTGATCGCCTTGCTCAGCTCACCGGTCCACGAGTCGTAGTCGATGTGCCGCAGCGGATACCCGCGCTCCTGGATGCGGCCCACCAGATCGTTCCAATCGACCGGCTGCGGATTGACCAGGTGGAAGGTGCGGCCGTGTGCTTCGGCTCGCGTGGCCAGGTGGACGATCGCCCGCGCGACGTAGTCCGCCGGCGCGCCGGCGATCGAGAGATCCCATTTCGGAGCGCTGCCAAGTTGAATGCAGCCGGCGATCATTCTCACGATGTGATCGTGTGCGTTGAACGCGCCGGTGCGGCTGTCGGCGGCGACGTTGGGCCGATAGACGACGACAGGCATGCCGCGCTCCCGCGCTCGCGTGATCAACCGTTCGGCGACCCATTTTGTCTGCGCGTAGCCGACGTGCAGCGCGCCGCTGTTGCGCAGGTCTTCCGACTCGAGGACGACGTCGGACGCGTAGTCGGGCGACGAGAAGACGCCTACGGTCGAGACGTAGTGCACCGGTTTCGTCCGCGCTCGCGCGGCGAATCGAAGCACTTCGTGCGTGCCGAGGACGTTCGCCGCGCGGAGGGAGCTGTAGGGATAGGTCCACTTGACCGCCGCGCCGTTGTGAATGACGAGATCGATGATCCGCGCGAGAGAATCGAAGCGATCGTTTCCCAGTCCGAGGAGCGGCTGCGCGAGATCGCCGAGGATGGGCGTGATGCGGCCGGTGTTCCATCCACCGAGCTGATACGAGGCGGCGTTGTCGACGATTCGCTGCAGCGCGGATTCTTCGTCTTTCGCGCGCACGAGGCAGTAGATCTGTGCCCGCGTCGACCGCAGCAACTCATCGAGCAGAAACGCTCCGAGAAAGCCTGTGGCGCCGGTGAGCAGGATGGCCGACGGCTCGCCGCGCGTCGCTGCTTCTCCCTTCAGTGCGATCTCCTCATCCAGCACTGCCTCGGCATCGAGCACGTCGACAGACATCGGCTCCGGCACGGGAGCTCTCTGCTCGAAGAGCATTTCCGCGAGATCGCGCGTGGTGGTCTTGCCGTCGAAGAAGACGGCGACGGGGACGAGCAACCCGAGATCGGTCTCGACGCATGTCTTGAGCTCGACGGCCATCAGCGAGTCGACCTGTTCGACGAGTGGCGTGTCCGCGGAGAGTTTCTCGACCGGGACACACAGCGACCTGGCCAGGACTTCCATGACATACGTTTCGATCTCTTCCGCGGAGGCGGGTTGCGCCGCGCGCGGACCGATGGGCGCGGCCTCTTCGTTCCCGACGCGCTGCAGCCTGGCGTTCGTCACCGCGGCGATGAGGCGGCCGTTCTCGTCGCGAATGGTGACATCGCCGGTGATGACGCCTGATTCCCGATCGATGGTGCGCGCGACGGCGTGGCACCAGATTTCGTTGGCACCGGCATGACCGCGGTATTCGAAGCGGTCGAGCGAGGTGAAGATGTAATCGTGCGGCGCGTCCTGCGGGAGAAGCGCGCCAAAGAGCTGGAAGCAGGAGTCGATCGCGCCGAGGTGGAGGACGTTGCGCGCGTCGAGCTCGTTCTCGGAGTGCGGCGCGCGCAGGCGCCCGACCGCTTCGCCGTCGCCCTGCCAGATGGCGTCGAGCCAGCGGCAACTAGGACCGAGCCGGACGCCTTGACGCTCCATCGCCGTGTAAAAGCCGGCCACCGGAAGCGCGCGCCCATTCGGACGCGCCGGCGGAGCCGGTGAAGATGCCGGGATTTCGGATGCGTATGTGCCCGACGCGTGGAGGGTCCATTTGTCGTTGTCGCCGAGGCTGTGGATCTCGAAGCGCGCGCCGTCGCCGGCGGGCGTGAGGATCAGCGAAACGCGGCGGGAACCCTGCTCGGGAAGGACCAGTCCGCGCGGCACGGTCACGTTCGTGAGTTGCAGTTCGCCTTCCCCGAGGATCTCGCGGGCCGCGGCGGCCGCCATCTCGAGATAGACCACGAGATTGACCCAGGCCATGCCATGGATTCGATGATCGCCGACGAGCGGGATCGTGCGGATGCTGAAGTCGGACTCGAACTGCGCGCTGGCGAGCGGCGAGGCGATGCGGTTGCCGAGGATCGGGTGCGATGCCGTGCGGGCCGGTACGATCGCGCGCGGCGCGGCAGCGGCTTTGCCAATCCAGAACGGCTCGCGCTGGAACGGATAGGTCGGCAATGCAACGCGGCGGCGGCGATAGGGCGCGTCGAAACCGTTCCAGTCGGCGTCGGCGCCGCGAACGTACAGCGCGGCAAGGCTGTCGAGCATGGTCTGCCAGTCGCCGCGCTCTCGGCGCAGCGACGGCAGCCAGGCCACGCCCGACGTGCCGACGCAGCGCTGTCCCATGGCCAGCAGCACCGGCTGCGGGCCGATCTCCAGCACGGCGTTGCAGCCGTGCGCGAGGAGCGTCTGCATCGAGCGCGCGAACTGCACCGGCTCGCGGACATGGCGGAGCCAGTCGTTCGCGGTGAATGCTTCCATCGATTCGCCGTTGGCATTGGAAATGAGCCGGATGCGCGAGCGCGCGTACGTGACACCCGAGGCGACGGCGGCGAAGGAATCGAGCATCGGATCCATCAGCGGCGAATGGAACGCGTGCGAGACGTGGAGCGGCTGCGTGCGGATGCCGTCGCGCTTCAATTCCGCGACGATGGCCTCGACCGCCGATGCTTCGCCGGAGACGACGACGTTCTCCGGACCGTTGATCGCGGCGATGGATGCGGCCTCCTCACGGCCGCGCAGCGCCTCTGCGACGCGATCGGCGGAGGCGAATACGACCTCCATCCGCCCGTTGGCTTCGAGGGCCTGCATCAGACGCGCGCGGGCGGCCACGAGCTCGAGTCCGGCGGCGAACGGGAACACGCCTCCTACGCAGGCGGCGACGTATTGGCCGAGGCTGTGCCCCATGACCGCGCTCGGCTCGATTCCCCACGAGCGCCACAACTGCGCCAGCGCGTATTCGAGCGCGAAGAGCGCGGGCTGCGTGTATGCGGTCTGATCGAGAAGCGCTCCCTCTTGGCCATACAGGACGTCGAGCAGTGGCGCGGAAAGATGCGGGCGCAGCACGTCATCGGCTTCCTCGAGCGTGGCGCGGAACACCGGGCTGGTGTCGTACAGCTCGCGGCCCATCCCCGCGTACTGCGATCCCTGGCCGGTGAAGAGAAAGGCGATCTTCGGTTTCGTCACGGCGGCCGGACCGCGAAGCGGCGCGCCGTCGCCGACGATGGCCAGGCGATGCGGGAAATGCGACCGTCCGGTGTTCGCGGTGAACGCGATGTCTGCAAACGACGCCTCGGCATGCGTGTCGCGGAATCGGTCATAGCGCGCCGCGAGGTCGTCGAGGGCGGGCTCGGTACGCGCGGAGATCGTCAGGATGTGCAGCGGCCGGTCACCATCTGAAGGCTCGACCTCGCTCCGCGGCGCTTCTTCGACGATCACGTGGGCATTGGTTCCGCTGAAGCCGAACGAGCTGACGGCGGCCACGCGCGGCTCGCTGGCGTCCCACGGCACCGGTTCGTGCGGGACGACGAAGCCGCCCAGCGAGATCTGTGGATTCACGCGATGAAGGTGCAGATGCGGCGGAACGGTGCGGTGCTGCAGCGCGAGGATCGTTTTCATCAGGCCGGCGATGCCGGCGGCGGCTTCGAGGTGGCCGATGTTCGTTTTGACGGAGCCGATCATGCAACTCCGTTGCGCGCCGTCCCGCAGCAGGACGGATTGCAGCGCGTCGACCTCGATGGGATCGCCGAGTGGCGTGCCGGTGCCATGCGCTTCGACGTAGGAGATGCGCTCCGCTTCAAGGCCTGCGTTCTCGAGGGCCCTGCGGACGAGCGCCTGTTGTGCGGCGCCGTTCGGCACGGTCAGGGCGCTGCTCGCGCCGTTCTGATTGACGTGCGAGCCGCGGATGACGGCGCGGATCGAATCGCCGTCCGCGATGGCGTCGGAGAGGCGCTTGAGGACGACCAGGCCGCAGCCTTCGCCGCGGACGTAGCCGTCGGCAGCAGCGTCGAAGGTCTTGCATCGTCCGTCGCGCGCCATCATCCGCGCGCGGGAGGTCGAGATCGTGCCGTTCGGCGAGAGGATGAGATTCACGCCGCCGGCGAGCGCGAGCCGGCATTCCTGGTTGCGCAGGCTCTGGCAGGCCAGGTGAACGGCGACGAGCGACGACGAGCAGGCGGTATCGATGGCGAGCGCGGGGCCTTGCAGTCCAAGAGAGTAGGAGATGCGGCCGGCCGCGGCGTTGAGGGCATTGCCGGTGGCCGTGTACGGCTCGATGCGAGCGGGGTCGCCGTACATCGTGAACTGTGCGTAGTCGTTGGTGCTGATGCCGACGAAGACGCCGCTCTCGCTCCCGTACAGACCGCGCGGCGATTGTCCCGCGTCTTCGAGCGACTCCCAGGCCACCTCGAGGAGAAGGCGCTGCTGCGGGTCCATGCCCGCGGCTTCGCGCGGCGAGATGCGAAAAAAGCCGGCGTCGAAGCGCGTGATGTCCTCGAGGAGAAATCCACCCCAGCGCGTGACCATCATGCCGGGGGTATCAGGATCGGGATCGAACCAGGCGTCGGCGTCCCAGCGGCCCGGCGGGACTTCCACGATGGCATCCACGCCGTCTCGCAGAACGCGCCACAGTTCCTCGGCGTTGCAGGCGCCGCCGGGAAAACGGCAAGCCATGCCGACGACCGCGATCGGCTCGTTCTTCTGCGCCTGAAGCGCGGCGATCTTCGTCCGCGCATCGCGGATCTCGACGAGCGCGCGCTTGAGGATGTCCTGGCGATCGGTGGCGTCGCTCATGCGGGCTCTCCGAGCTCCTGCGCGAGCATCGCCAGCAGTTCCGCTTCCGATGCATCGTGAAAGGCCGCCGGCGCCGCGTCCGCAGCAACGTCGTCATCGGGCGGCACGAGAGAAGGCAGCAGGTATTGCGCAAGCGCTTCGATGTTCGGGTACTGAAACATCAGCGTGGCCGGAAGGTTCGTGCCGAGGGCGGCGCTGAGACGCGTCTTGAGCTCGACGGCCATCAGCGAATCGAGTCCCATCTCGAAGAAACCGAGCTGCGACTCGACGCTCTCCGGCGAGCCGGCGCCCATGACCATCGCGGTTTCCTTCTGAATGCCGGCCACGAGCATCGGGAAGCGATCGGCGCGCGGCGCGCGCGCGATCTGCAGGCGCAGCTCGGGCGTCGTCGTCGCAGAAGACGTGCGCGGCACGGCCGGTGCGAGATCGGAAAGGGCGGACGGCATGGCATCGGCGGGGAACTGTTCGATGAACGCGCGCCAGTCGACCGGCATCACGCAGAGCTGCGGCCGATTTCCGGAGAGGAGCGCGCCGAGGACTTGCATCCCCTCCTCCAGCGGAATGGCGGTGACGCCGCGCGGCGTCCACTGCTGCGAAGTGCGGCGCGCGAGGTCGGCGGCCATGCCGACGCCGGCCCACGGTCCCCAGTTGATGCTCGTCGCGGTAAGGCCGCGGCCGCGTCGGTAGTGCGCAAGCGCATCCATGAACGCGTTTGCGGCGGCATAGTTGCCCTGGCCGGGCGAGCCGATCATCGAGGCGGCGGAAGAGAAGAGCGCGAAGAAGTCGAGATCGAGGTGCTCCGTGGCCAGATGAAGATTCCAGGAGCCGGCGACTTTCGGGGCCATGACGGCGGCGAAACGCCGCCACTCCTGGTTCAGCAGCACGCCGTCGTCGAGGACGCCGGCGGCGTGGATGATGCCGCGCAGCGAGGGGCCGAGCCTTGCGATGAGCGCATCGACCTGATCGCGTTGCGAGACGTCGACGGAGGCGATCTCGATCACGGCGTCGCGTTCGAGCTCGGCGATGACGCGGCGCGCGGCCTCGGAGGGCTGGTTGCGGCCGGTGAGCACGAGATGCCGTGCGCCGTTGCGCACCATGGCCGTGGCGATCGGGAGACCGAGGCTGCCCAGGCCTCCGGTGACGAGGTAGGAGGCGTCCGCACGAAGCGGCGCCCACGCCTCGCCCGGCGCTTCGGCCTGGGCGATACGGGCTACGTAGCGGCGGCCGTCGCGATAGGCGATCTGGTCTTCACCGTCCGGACCGAGGACCTCGGCGGCGATGGCTTCGACCGGGGCGACCTCGTCGACGTCGATGAGCCCTCCCCACATTTCGGGATGTTCGAGTGCGAGCACGCGGCCGAGTCCCCAAAGGGTGGCGTGGATCGGGGATGTGACGGGGCCGGCGACCGGCTGCGCGCCGCGCGTGACCAGCCAGATGCGTGGCAGTACAGCTTGGCCGCTCCTTATTAATGATTGGACGAGATGGAGGATGGTGGCACACGGGTCTTCGTCGGGATCGGCGGCGAGGACACCGCGAAACGAGCCTCCGGGATTGCGACGGTCCACCGGGCCGGCGTCGAGTTTCGCCGCCAGCTCTTCGCCCAGGGCGGCGTCTTCGACGAAAACGATCCATGCCTCCTCGGTTTTTGCCGGGCCGCGCTCCCCCGGTTTCCACTGCAGCTCGTGGAACCAGTGCGCGCGCGCGTCGCGCTCCCGCGACGAGGCCAGCCAGTGGCGCTCGCGCTGGAACGGGTACGTCGGCAGCGCCAGCCGCTGGCGAGGATACGGCGCGTCGAAACCGATCCAATCGACGTCGGCGCCGCGGAGGTAGAGCGCGGCCAGGCTATCGAGCATCGTCTGCCAGGCACCGCGATCCTTCCGCAGCGACGGCAGCCAGGCGACGGCAGAGTCATCGACACATCGCTGCGCCATCGCCAGCAGGACGGGCTGCGGACCGATTTCGAGCGCCGCGTCACAGCCATAGGCCATCAGTGTTTCGACCGACCGCGTGAATTGCACGGTTTCGCGGATGTGCCGGACCCAGTACCCGGCCGAGAATGTATCGATCGCCTCGCCGGTGACGTTCGCGATGACGCGCATCCGCGGTCGTTCGTACGTGATGGACGCCGCTACTTCGGCAAACTGTTCGAGCATCGGCTCCATCAGCGGCGAGTGGAATGCGTGCGAGACGTGGAGCGGCTGCGTGCGAATGCCGTTACCGCGCAGTTCTTCGACAACCGCGGCGATGGCGGAGGCATCGCCGGAGAGGACCACGTTTTCCGGTCCGTTGATTGCCGCGATCGAAACGGAATCGCGGCGCGATGCGATGGCCGCCTCGACGCGGCTCGCGGGCGCGAACACGGCTTCCATCCGTCCGCTGCGTTCGAGGGCCTGCATGAGCCGCGCGCGGGCGGCGACGAGACGCAAGCCCTCGGCGAAGGAGAAGACGCCGGCCACGCAGGCGGCGACGTACTCGCCGAGGCTGTGACCCATCACGAAGGAAGGCTCGATTCCCCACGAACGCCACAGTTGGGCGATGGCAAATTCGAGCGCGAAAAGCGCCGGCTGCGTGTACTCCGTCTGATCGAGCAGGGCCGCGTCGTCGCCGAAGAGGACTTCGAGAAGCGGCATCGGCAGGTGCGTCCGCAGAGTTTCGTTCGCCTCGTCGAGAATCGCCCGGAAGGGAGGGCTGGTGTCGTACAGCTCCCGCCCCATGCCACTGTATTGCGACCCCTGGCCGGTGAAGAGAAAGGCGATCTTGGGACGCGTTGCACCGGCCTGGCCGGTTAGCGGCGCGCCTCCGCCGGCGATGGCGCGGCGATGCGCGAAGTGCGAACGCCCCCCGTTCGCGGTGGCGGCGACATCGGCGAACGACACCTCGGGATGCGCGGCGAAGAAGGCGTCGTAGCGCCCGGCAAGGTCGTCGAGCGCTTTCTCGCTTCGCGCGGACATCGTCAGGATGTGCAGCGGGCGATCGGTCGGCGCGGCGATCGCGCGCGGCGGCGGCGCTTCTTCGAGCAGGCAGAAGGCATTCGTGCCGCTCATGCCGAACGAGCTCACCCCGGCGCGCCGCGGAACACCGTTGCGCGTCCATTCGCGGGTGGCGGAGGGAATGACGATCGGCAGCTCACTCCACGGGACGCGCGGCGTCGGCGTCTGGAAGTGCAGATGGGCGGGAATGGCGCCGTGCTGCAACGCCAGCGCGGCTTTGATCGTGCCGGCCACACCGGCCGCCGCTTCGAGATGGCCGATGTTGGTCTTCACCGATCCGACCACGAGCGGCGCGTCGAACGGCCGGCCGGCGCAGAGCACCTTGCCGATCGCCTCCATCTCGATGGGATCGCCGAGCGCCGTGCCGGTGCCGTGCGCTTCGAGGTAGTCGATGTCGCGCGGCTCGAGGTCCGCGCTCTCGAGTGCCGCGCGCAGCAACGCCTGTTGCGCGGGGCCGTTCGGAACGGTGAGGCCGCTGCTGGGGCCATCGTGATTGACGGAGGTGCCGCGGATGACGGCGATGATCCGGTCTCCGCTGACCTGCGCGTCGGAGAGGCGCTTGAGTGCGATGACGCCCGCGCCCTCGCCGCGGCCGTAGCCGTCCGCGGAGGCATCGAACGACTTGCAGCGGCCGTCCGGCGCGAGCGCGCGCATGCGCGAGAGCACGATGTTGCCGTCCGGAGAGAGCATGAGGTTCACGCCGCCGGCGAGCGCGAGATCGCACTCGAACGTGCGCAGGCTCTGGCAGGCCAGGTGGATCGAGACCAGCGAGGACGAGCATGCGGTGTCGATGGCCACGCTCGGACCGTGAAAGCCGAGGATGTGGGAAATGCGGCCGGCAGCGACGCTGAAGGTGTTGCCGGTAAAGACGTAGGCATCGAGCTCGGCGTCGCCGTTCTGCAGGCGGCGGGCATAGTCGTTCGTGTTGATGCCGATGAAGACACCGGTGCGGCTGCCGGCGAGACGAGCCGGAGCGATGCCGGCATGCTCGAGCGCTTCCCAGCAGATCTCGAGCAGGAGCCGCTGCTGCGGATCCATGCCCGCCGCTTCGCGCGGAGCGATGCCGAAGAAACGGCAATCGAATTCGTCGATCGGTCCATCGAGAAACGCTCCCTCGCGCACATACGATTTGCCGGCGATTTCGAAGTCGGGGTCGTAGAAAGCGTCGCGGTTCCAGCGCGCCGCGGGGATCAGGCCGACTGCATCTGTTCCGTCGGCGAGCAGGCGCCAGAACGCCTCCGGATCGTTAGCGCCGGCGGGAAAGCGGCATCCGATGCCGACGATGGCCAGCGGCTCGTTCGCCGTGATGGCGCGTTTTCGCGGTGCCGGCGTTGCCGCGTTTTCATCGAGCACGAATGCGGCCAGGCGGGCGATGGTGGGATAGTCGAAGGCAGCCGTCGGCGGCAACTTGCGGCCGAGCGTCTTCTCGATGCGCGAGGTGAGCTCGACGGCGGTCAGCGAGTCCATCCCCATCTCGAACAATCCCTGCTCCGGCGACGGCAGCCGGCGCATCCGCAGGACCCGCGCGACTTCGGTCTGCATGCGCGCCACCAGCAGATCGGCGCGCGCGGCGGGCGGCGCCTCCTGCAGCTCGCGCAGAAAATCGAGGTCGCCGCTCACCGGCGCCGCGCTGCTCTCCTCGGCCGCCGGTTGCGCCGGCGGCGTCTCCGGCTCCTCATCGAACCAGTAGCGCTCGCGCTGAAACGGATACGCCGGCAGTGCCACGCGATGCCGTGCATACGGCGCATCGAACGCGCGCCAGTCGACCGGCACGCCGGATTCGTAGAGCGCACCGAGCGTTTCGAGCATGCACGTCCAGCCGTCTTCGTTTCGCCGCAGAGACGGGAGCCACACCAGTTCGGCGTCGACACACTGCCGCCCCATGGCCAGCAGTTTCGGTTGCGGACCGATCTCGACGAAGAGGCCGCAGCCTTCGTCCGCGAGCGAGCGCATTCCGTCGCGGAAGCGCACGGGCTCGCGCACGTGCCGCCGCCAGTAGTCCGCGGCGGCGATCTCGTCGCCGGCGATGCGGCCGGTGACGTTCGAGACGATGGGGATCGACGGCGATGCGTACGCGACGCCCGCTGCGATCGAAGCGAATGCATCCAGCATCGGCTCCATCAGCGCGGAATGGAACGCGTGCGAGACACGAAGGCGCGTGCAGCGAAGCCCCGACGACGACGCGAACTGCGACAGCGCGTCCTCCTCGCCGGCGATGACGGCTTCGTGCGGCGTATTGATCGCGGCGATGGAGAGCCGTCCGCCAAACGGCTCCAGTGCGCGCGCGACGGAGAGCTCGTCCGCGAATACGGCGGCCATCCCTCCGGCGACCGCCAGCGCCTGCATGAGCCGCCCGCGCGCGGCGACGAGCCGCAGCCCATCCGCCAGCGGGAACACGCCGGCGATGCAGGCGGCGACGTACTCGCCGATGCTGTGGCCCATGAGCACCGCGGGCTCGACGCCCCAGCTCATCCACAATCGCGCCAGCGCGTACTCGACGGCGAACAGCGCCGGCTGCGTGTACGCGGTCTGATCGATCGACGCGCCGTTTGGGCCGTAGAGGACCGACAACAACGGCAGCGGCAGTTCGTTGCGCAACAATTCGTCGCATTCGTCGATGACACCGCGGAAGAGGGGTTCGGTGTCGTAGAGCTGCCGCGCCATCCCGGCGTATTGCGAGCCTTGTCCGGTGAAGAGGAAGGCGACGGCTGGGGGCTCGGCGGCGAACGCCGGCGTGTACGGCTGCGCCAGCAACTCGTCGATCGTCGCGCCGGCGAGGGCGACGCGATACGGAAAGTGCGTGCGCGCGGTGTTGGCGGTGAAGGCGACGTCCGCCAGATCTTCGCTGGTTTCCGCCAGATGTTGCCGCTGGCGCGTTACGGACTCGCGCAATGCCTCGGGGGTTCGCGCGGAGATGGTCATGAGGTGACGCGGACGGCCGCCTCCCTCCCCTGCTCTCTCGTCCCCCGCGCGGGAAGGGGGAGACTCGAGAATCACGTGGGCGTTGGTGCCGCCGAAACCGAAGGAGCTGACGGCGGCGAGGCGGCGCGTTTCGGGCCACGCGCGGCGCGCCGTGGAAACGACGATGGGAATCTCGCTCCAGGGGATGTGCGGCGAGGGCTGGTCGAAGTGGAGGTGCGGCGGGATCTCCCCGTGCTCCATCGCCAGCACGGCCTTGATGACGCCGGCGATCCCGGCCGCGCCTTCGAGATGTCCGACGTTCGTCTTCACCGAGCCGACGACCAGCGGTTTCCCGGGATCGCGCAGCGCACCGTAGACGCGGGCCAGCGAGCGCATCTCGATCGGATCGCCGAGCGGCGTGCCGGTGCCATGCGCTTCGATGTACTGCACGTCGAGCGGATCGACGCCGGCGTCCGCCAGTGCGGCGCGCAGCACCGCCTCCTGCGCCGACGCGTTCGGGACGGTGAGACCGCTGCTGCGGCCGTCGTGGTTCACCGCCGAGCCACGCACCAGGGCCAGGATGCGATCACCGTCGCGCAGGGCGTCGCTCATCCGCTTCAGGACGACCACGCCGCAACCCTCGCCGCGCACGTAACCGTCCGCCGCGGCGTCGAAGGTGCTGCAGCGGCCCTTCTCCGACAGCGCGCCGACCTTGCAGAAGTAGATCGTGCTCTCCGGCGCGAGGAGGAGATTGACGCCGCCCGCGAGGGCCATGTCGCACCGTCCGCCGCGCAGGCTCTGACAGGCGAGATCGAGGGCGACCAGCGACGACGAGCAGGCGGTATCGACCGCCAGCGACGGACCTTGCAATCCGAGGATGAAGGAGAGGCGGCCGGCCAGAACGCTGGGCGAGTTGCCCGTGCCGGAGTATGCATCGATCGAGGCAGCGCCGGCCTTCGCCATCATCTGCGCGTAATCGCTCGTGCAGATGCCGATGAAGACGCCGGTGCGGGTCCCAGCGAGGCCGGGCATGGCGTAGCCGGCGTTCTCGAACGCTTCCCAGCTGACTTCGAGGAAGAGGCGCTGCTGCGGATCCATCGACACGGCCTCACGCGGCGCGATGTTGAAGAAGGCGGCGTCGAAGCGATCGACGCCGTCGAGAAGCGCCGCGTGACGCGTGTACGTTTTTCCGGGCGCGTGCCGGTCCGCGTCGTAGTAGCGATCGAGGTCCCAGCGCTCGCGCGGGACTTCGCGAACGGCATCCGTCCCCGACCGCAGCACGTTCCAGAACGACTCTCCATCGTGCGCGCCGCCCGGGAAGCGGCAGGCCAGTCCGACGATGGCGATCGGCTCCCTTCCCGATCCCTCGAGCGCGGCGACCCTGGCGCGCATCTCTTCCAGTGCAAGCAGCGCGGATTTCAGGACATCCCTGCGGTCACCGGGGCTCAAGGGTCACCAAGGCTCACGAGATCGTGTTTCGCGGAACGAAGAGACGGGTGATGGAACAGGTGCCGGAACCGCCGATCAACAACGCCAGCAAACCGGACATGTAGAGGAACGTGTCCTGGTAGCCGGGCAGAGGCTGAGAGGGATTCAAGGGCGGCGGAAAGCCGCCTTCGATCGTGGCCAGGATCACGTTCGTGCTCATCGAGATCAGCAGCAGCAGAGACGTCGTCGCCACGAAGAAGCCGCTGATCAGCGCCAGTCCGCCGAAGAACTCGAGGATGCCGACGATCCAGCCCATGAGATTGGGAAAGGGCATCCCGAATCCCTGCATGATGTAGACGATGTTGGCGTGACCGTCGGGGGTAAACAGCTTCGGATAGCCGTGATACGCGAAGCCTCCGCCGAAGGCGAGGCGCACGGTGATGGGAGCGTATTCAGTCCATCGTTTCCACATAGCGACGTTTCCTCATGAAATCGAAGTGATCACGACCCGCGTGCGGCGCATCCAGTCGATGGACCACCGTCCCGCGCCTGCGATGACGAGCGCGATGAGGCCGCCGAGGTAGAGCATGTTCGTTTCGAAGTTGGGCAGCGGCGGCGGGAATCCGGTCTTTCGAATGACGATGAACAGGACGCGGGTGGCGAGCTCGATCACCAGGACCAGCGCCACGCCGGGAACCCACAGCCCGATGATGAGAAGGATGCTGGTGAGGACCTCCAGTCCGGCCACCAGCCACGCCGAGAGCTCGGGGAACGGCAGTCCGACGGCCGTCAGCGCGGCGACGTAGGAGTCGTGCCCGCTCCTGGAGAAGAGCCACGGCGCGGCGTTGTACAGAATGATTCCGCCGATGCCGAAGCGCAGCGGAATCTGAGGCCATTGGGTACGGTCTTTCAGCATTTGGACTCCTCCCCTCTACAAGCCGAGCTCCTTGGCGCGGCGTGGATCCAGTTGAGCGAGATTTCGCGCCAGGAGCGAGGTGAGCTCGTCCTCCGACAGGTCGTCGAGATCGCGTGCCGCAGCCGTGACCGCGAGCGCCGGGGAACGCGGCGATTGCATCGGGAAGAGCGTCTCCATCAGGTGCGCGGCGAGCGAGTCGATGTTGGGATGCTCGAACGCCACCGTCGCCGGCAGCGCGCAGCCGAGCGAGGCCTGCAGACGCGCGCCCAGCTCCACGGCCATCAGCGAATCCATGCCCAGGGCGCTGAGGCCCTGCTGCGGATCGATGGGTCGCGCGGCGTCGAGTCCGAGGACGGTAGCGACCTGCTCGCGGATGTGTTTCGTAAGGAGCGCTTTTCGTTTCTTCGCGTCCGCCTGGCGAATCGCCTGCAACACCGGCGACGGAGCGCCGGCCGGCTTCGCGAAATCGGCGAAGAGCGGCGGAATCGGTCTGCCCGCGTAGTGCCGGGTGAATCGATTCCAGTCGGCGGGAAGGACGGTGACCTGCGCGCGATCCTGCTGCAGGAGGGCATCGAGCACGTAGACGCCGGCTTCCGGCGGAATGGTGTCGATCCCGTTCGCGGCGCGCGTGCTCCGCGCGGCCATCCCCTCGCCGGACCACGCTCCCCAGTTGATCGCGAGCGCCGGCAGTCCGAGGAGACGGCGATGGTGGGCAAGCGAGTCGAGGCATGCATTCGCGGCGGCGTAGTTCGCCTGGCCCGGCGAGCCGGCTACCGAGGCAAGGGAGGAATAGAGGACGAAGAAGTCGAGATCCAGCTCGCGGGTGAGCTCGTGCAGGTTTTGGGCGCCAACGACTTTCGGGGCCATCACGCGCGCGAAACGTTCCGCGGTCTGGCCGGCGATGAGCGCGTCATCGAGGGTGCCCGCGCAATGGACGACGCCGGCGAGAGGGGCGCTGGTGCACATGGCTCCGGCCAGCTCGTCGCGCCGGGCGACGTCGGCGAGCACGATGGTGATGCTGACGCCGCGGCGTCGCAGTTCATCGATCTTGCTTTCGGTATCGGGCGATGGTGCATTGCGCGCGACCAGCACGATCTCGCGGGCGCCGCGGCCGGCCATCCACGCCGCCACGTGCATGCCGAGGGCGCCGGTGCCGCCGGTGACGAGATAGGCGCGATCCTCGCGCAGGCGCATTTCCGCGCGCGGGCCGGAATCGTCGCCCGTCAGGATGATCTTGCCGGCGTGTTTCGCCGCGGTCATGTAACGGAACGCGGCCGCGGCGTTCGCCAGAGGGAACCTGGTGGTCGGAAGGGCGCTCAGCGCGCCGTCCGCGAACCGCTGCAGCAGGGCGCGCAGCGCCTCCCCCACTTCCTCCGGCGTTTCGCGCGCGACCTCGGCGAGATCGAAGCGCGTGTAGCGAATGTCGCCGCGGAAACGCTGCACGCGCGCTTCGTCCCACACGTCGCGCTTGCCGATCTCGATGAAGCGGCCTCCGGGCGCGAGGATGCCGAGGCTCTTCTCGATGAAGTCGCCGGAGAGTGAATTGATGATGACGTCGACGCCTCGGCCACCGGTCTTTCGGGCGACGTCGCCGGCGAAATCGAGCGTGCGAGAGCTCATGACGTCCTCGACGCCCATGGCCCGGACGACGTCCCATTTCGACGGACTGGCGGTGGCAAACACACGCGCCCCGGCCCGAAGCGCAATCTGCACGGCAGCCATGCCCACGCCTCCGGCCGCGGCGTGTACGAGCACGGTCTCGCCCGGACGAATCTGCGCGATTCGTTCGAGCGCGTAATGCGCGGTCAGAAACGCGATCGGAATCGTGGCCGCGTCGTCGAACGACATCGACTCCGGCTTCCGCGCGACGAGGCGGGCATCGGCAACGGCAACGCTGGCGAACGTCCCGGGCGCGAGTACGAGCACCGCGTCGCCGGCTTTCCATCCGCTTCCGCGGCCGGCAGCGGTGACGACGCCGGCAGCTTCGCCGCCGAGCGGCGGGGCGTCGCCGGGATACATCCCAAGGGCGATCAGGACGTCGCGGAAGTTGAGGCCCGCCGCGCGAACGGCGATCTCGACTTCGCCCGCGCCGGGCGCGCGGCGAGGCCGCGGCGTGAGCGCGAGTGTGTCGAGAACGCCCGGCTGACTGATCGTCAACTGGGAGGGCGCGGCCCGGCGCGCCGGGCTTTTCACCAGCCGTGCCACGAGGCGGCGGACCGGCGTTCCGCGGAAGGCCACTTCATCGTCGTGATCGCGCAGCGCGATCTCGTCGCAGAGTGCGGCGACGTCGTCGCGCGACGGCGACGATGGAAGATCGGCACGCCGGCAGTGCAGCTCGGGATGCTCGAGCGCGACCACGCGAGCGAAGCCGCGCAACGCCGCGGCTTCCGATGCGGGATCATCCCCGGCGGCGACCGCTTCGCCGCCCTGCGTCACGATCCAGAGGCGCGCCGGCTGGCCGGCGAGCCGCTGCACCAGTCGCAGCGCCTGGTCTACGTCGCTGCCGCAGGAGACGACGGCACGCCACGGTCCGGAACCGACGGCGCCGTCATACGCCGCGAGAGTGACGTCGTGACCGTGTGCGGCGAGCTCGCTCGCCACTGCCGCGCCGACGATGCCGGTGTCGTCCGCGAGAACGAGGCAACGGCCAGGTTCCAGCGTTGCCGCGGCGGCGGGAATCGGAAGCGGCCGCCATTCGACCTCGTAGAGCCAGTCGTCGACGGAGGCCGGCAGCCAGCGCTCGCGCACGACGTGTCGCAGTCGCAGGCCGTCGATCGCGCCGATCCGATGACCGTCGTCGTCGTAGAGGTCGATGTCGGCGATGCGCGTGTCGTCGTTCGCGCCGGCCCGCAATCGCGCGTGAGCCCAGCATTGCGACAGGCCGGCCGCCGTGACCTGCAGCCGATCGATCGCCACGGGGATGTACGCGCCGCTGGTGGCCTCGGGCATGGCCATCCCGAGAAGGTGAAGCGCCGCGTCGAGAAGCGCGGGATGGCAGCGATAGCGCGCGGCATCGCGCTCGTCGGCGACCTGCACGCGGCCGAAGGCTTCTCCGTTGCCGCGCCACGCCTCCGTGAGTCCGCGAAAGGCGGGACCATATTCGAGTCCCGCGTCGCGGAGCCGGTCGTAGTGCCCGGCAACGGATGTTTCAGTGAATCCGTGACGCAGCATGCTGAGACCGGCCGTGCGCTCTTCGGCCACTCCCGTGCAAACCCGCGCGCTCGCTTGCAGCCGCCACCCGCCGCCGGCATCGAGATGGTGGATGCCGATGGTCACGCGCTCTTCATCGACGCGCGTGACGATCGCCTGCAGACGATGCGACGCCGGCTCCTCGAGGATGAGCGGGCTCTCGATGACGAAACTCTCAATGATCGGGGTGTCGATCTCCAACGCCGCCGCGGCGGCGAGCACGATCTCAATCCACCCTGTCGCCGGGAAGACGACAGAGCCGTGGAGCTGGTGATCGGCGAGGAATGGCGGTGCGTGACGTGCCACGTCCGATTCGAACTGCGTCTGCGAGAGCGGCGAGGCGAGGCGCGCCCCCAGGAGCGGATGCGCCGCCGGATCCTTCTGCGCGGCGCGGCGTTCCGTGCGCGCGACCCAATAGCTCTGGCGCTGGAATGGATACGTCGGCACCGCGACGCGGCGGCGCGCGTAGCCGGCGTCGAAGCCGCGCCAGTCGATCGGCGCTCCGTTTTCCTGGAGCACGCGCAGCGAGTCGAGTATCGTCTGCCAGTCGCCGGCGTTGTTCCGTAGCGACGGCAGCCAGCGCGCGCCCTCATCGCCAACGCTGGCGTGGGCGGTGGCGAGAAGTTTCGGCCGGGGACCGATCTCGACAAAGACGTTGCAGCCGCGCGCGGCGGCGGCACGGACGCCGTCGCGGAAACGGACGGTGGCGCGGACATGGCGGCGCCAGTAGGACGCGGTGCGGATCTCGTCGCCGGCGACGGCGCCGGTGACGTTCGAGATCAGCGGAATGGATGGCGCGCAGAACGTCACCGCCGCGGCCTCGGTTTCGAAGGCGTCGAGCATCGGCTCCATGAGCGCCGAGTGGAAGGCGTGAGAAACCTGCAGGCGGCGGCAGACGACGCCCGCGGATTCAAAGCGCGTGAGGGCATCGTCGAGCGCATCGGCGTCGCCGGCGATGACGGTCTCCGTCGGTCCGTTCACGGCCGCGATGGAGAGGCCCGGATTCAGTGCCGCGGCGACCGTCTCCTCATCGGCGAGGATCGCGGCCATCGCGCCGGGCACCGGGAGCGCGCGCATCAGACGTCCGCGCGCGGCCACGAGCTTCAGACCTTCTTCGAGGGTGTAGACACCGGCGACGCAGGCGGCGACGAGCTCGCCGACGCTGTGTCCGATGACGACGGAGGGCTCGATGCCCCAGCTGCGCCAGAGTTGGGCCAGCGCAAATTCGATGGCGAAGAGCGCCGGCTGCGTGTACGCGGTCTCGTCGATGTGCGCGCCGTCGTCGCCGTAGAGCGTCGAGAGCAGCGGGATCTCGTGCCGCAACAGCGCATCGCACTCGGTGAGAATGCGCCGGAAAAGCGGTTGCGTCTCATAGAGCTGGCGGGCCATGCCCGCGTATTGCGAGCCCTGGCCGCTGAAGAGAAAAGCGACACGAGGAGGCTCCGTCGAGGTACCTGTCAGCGCTGCCAGCTTCTCGCGCATTTCTCCGGCGGTCGCACCCACGACCGCGGCGCGATGAGCGAATCGGTTTCTCCCGATGTTGGCCGTGTACGCGATGTCGGCCAGTGCGTCGGCCGACGCCGCCAGATGTTCCCCGTACCGACCGGCGAGATCGTGCAGGGCCTCGGCGGTTGGAGCAGAAAGCGCCAGGATGTGCAGAGGGCGTTCCGGCGTCTCGTCGTGATCCGCTGCCCGTGCATGAGGAGGCGGAGCCTCGAGGATGACGTGCGCGTTGGTGCCGCCGAAGCCGAAGGAGCTGATCGCGGCGAGGCTGCTCCCCTCCGGCCATTCGCGCGCATCGGCCGGTACGACGACGGGGATGTCGGTCCAGGCGATGTGCGGGCTGGGCCGCGTGAAGTGCAAGTGCGGCGGAATGGAGCGCTTGTTCAGTGCGAGCGCGACCTTCATGAGGCCGGCGATCCCCGCGGCCGCTTCGAGATGTCCGATGTTCGTCTTCACCGAGCCGACGACGAGCGGACGATCGGCGGCGCGGCCCTGGCCGTAAGCGTTGGCAAGAGCGCGCATCTCGATCGGATCTCCGAGCGGGGTGCCGGTGCCGTGCGCCTCGACGTAGCCGACGTCGCACGGTTGCGCTCCCGCATCGGCGAGCGCGGCGCGGATCACCGCTTCCTGCGACGGCCCGTTCGGCGCGGTGAGGCCGTTGCTGCGGCCGTCCTGATTGAGCGCGGAGCCGCGGATCACGGCAACGATCGGATCGCCGTCGCGCACGGCATCGGCGAGACGCTTCAGCACGACCACGCCGCAGCCTTCGCCGCGCACGTAGCCGTCCGCCGCGGCGTCGAACGTCTTGCAGCGGCCGTCCGGCGCCAGCATCTGCGCCTGCGCGAATGCGGACGTCAGGTCGTCCGAGAGGATGAGATTCACGCCGCCGGCGAGCGCGGCATCGCATTCGCCGTTCCGCAAGCTGCGCGCGGCCAGATGCACGGCCACGAGCGACGACGAGCAGGCGGTATCGACAGCCATGCTCGGACCGTTCAGCCCGAGGACGTAGGAGATGCGATTGGCGGCGATGCTGGTGGCGTTGCCGGTTCCGCTGTAGGCGTTGATCGACGAATCGAGGCGCCGGTAATCGTTGTTCGAGATGCCGATGAAGACCCCGGTCGGCGTCCGCGCGAGGTTCTCCGGCGCCGTGCCGGCGTGCTCGAGCGCTTCCCACGCCACTTCGAGCAGGAGGCGCTGCTGCGGATCCATGTGGATCGCTTCCCGCGGCGCGATGCCGAAGAACGCGGCGTCGAATCGATCGACTTCGGCGAGGTAGCCTCCCCAATCGTCGCCCTGCCAGTCGCCAGTCGCGCGCCGCGACGGAGGAATGCGCGTGATGGCATCGCGGCCATCGCGCAGGAGACGCCAGAAGGACTCGGGATCGCCGGCGTCGGGGAAACGGCAACCGAGACCGATGATGGCGATGGGATCGTTCCCTTTCATCGCGGCACGCTCCTCCCGCGGCGGAGTGGAGGAAACCGGCGTCGCGGAGAGAAAGCGCGCGAGGGCGTCGATGTTCGGGTAGTCCCAGATGAGCGTCGGAGACAGGCGGACGCCGAGCCGCTCCTCGAGCTCTCCCGAGATCCGCACCGAGCTCAGAGAATCAAGACCGAGGTATTGGAACGGCTTGTAGATATCGACCTCGGAAGGCCGAAGCCGCAGCATTTGGGCGATCCGCGCAACGAGCCACGAGCCGATCGAATCCGACGACGCCTCCTCGGGTACCGGCTCTGTCGGTGTGTCGTCGTCGCGCCGGGCCTCTGCCGGCCAGCGCGCAATTTCGGGCAGCGTGCCGTCGAGTATCGCCGCGCGGCAGGCCAGGCGCTGAACCTTCCCGCTCGAGGTCTTGGGGATCCCGAGCGGCGGCGTAAGCACGATGGTGTCGACTTCCAGCTCATGTGCCTCGGCCACCGCGACGCGGATGGCATCGAGGATCGGCGCCGGATCGGCGTTGCGCCACGAGCGGCTGACCTCGTGCGCGATGACCAGACGCTCCTCGCCGTCGCGCTCGATGGAAAAGGCGGCGCCCGACAGTCCGTGAAGCGCTTGATGACTCTTCCCGGCCGTCACTTCCAGATCGCGCGGATAGTGGTTGTGGCCGCGGATGATGATCAACTCCTTCAGCCGGCCGACCACGAACAGCTCACCGTCGCTGAAGAAGCCGAGATCGCCGGTGCGGAGGAACGTGGCGGGATTGCTGCCGTCGATCCGCGCGCCGAAGGTCTCCTCGGAGTCGAGCGGACGATTCCAGTAACCGCTGGCCACGCTCGGTCCACTGATCCAGATCTCGCCGATCTGATCGGGCGCGCAGCTGCGGCGCGTGGCCGGATCGACGATGGCGATCTGTTGCGGAAGGTACGACCCCACCCCGACGAGCGCGCGCTGCTGCGGCGAGCCGTTGTGCGAATACTCGATCACGCGATGCTTGCCGAGGGCGCTCGTGTCGAAGTACTTGATGCGCGGAACCGCGCGAGGGTTCCCGCCGCTCACGAAGAGCGTCGACTCGGCCAGCCCATAACAGGGATAGAACGCCTCCCGGCGAAAGCCGCACGGGCCGAAGAACCTGGCGAAGCGATCGAGCGTCTCCGGATGCACCGGCTCGGAGCCGCAGAACGCCACCTCCCACGACGAGAGATCGAGCGCGTCGCGCTGTTCCCGCGTCACCGTCCGGACGCAGAGATCGAACGCGAAGTTCGGCGCGCCGCTGATGACCGCCCCGCGCGACGACATCGCTTCCAGCCAGCAGTACGGCTTCTGAAGAAACGAGACCGGCGAGAGGATCGTCGAGACGCTGCCGGCAAAGAGCGGCTGCAGGATTCCGCCGATCAAGCCCATGTCGTGATACGGCGGAAGCCAGACCAGGCAGGGCTTCTCCGGCGCGGTCTGAAAGCAGCGGCGAATGGCGGCGGAGTTGTGGATCAGATTCGCATGCGAGATCACCACGCCCTTCGGATCGGACGTGGAACCGGAGGTGAACTGCAGGAAGGCCGGCGATGCCGGATCGATGTCCGGCTCGATCCACGCCGATGGATCGGACGTGGAGGGATCATCCGTGGCCATCCAGAGCAGATCGTCGAGCTCGGCAGGCCGCGCCGATTCGCGCCCCTGGCCGGAGAGGATGCGCTCCGTCGTCAGCGCGGCCCGCGCTCCGGATTCGCGAGCGATGGCCAGGAGCCGGCCCATCGACCGGTTGCGGCGCGGCGGATAGACCGGCACCGGCAGCGCGCCGGCATAGAGGCACCCGAGGAATGCGGCGATGTAGTCGGGGCCCGGCGGATAGAGAAGCAACATGCGCTCGCCCTGAAACCCCATCTGCTGCAGGCGCGCGGCCACGCCGCGAGCCCGGCGGTCGAGCTCCGCGTAGGTGATCGTCGACGAGGGCGTGGACGTTTCCTCGCCGGCGATGAATTCGTAGGCGATTTCGTTCCCTTCACAGAGCGCGCGGCGGCGAAGGACGTGCACGAACGTCGGCACTTCCTTCACATCCAGGACATGCCGGGAGACAGCGGAGCGGCTGTCGAAGACAGAAATAGGGACTCGGGCGCTCATCAGATGGCTCGATCTAAACTATTAGATGGAATGATCTCTTTCAATATAAGGAGAAAAAGTTAAGTTTGCAACAAACGATAGGACGGAATGCATCCGTGGCAGGCATTAAGCTGACGGCTCGTTACCATCGCAAAACGGCCGCTGGACCCCTGACCGCCCGCCGATGTGCAGAATGGGCAGACCATGAAGGCATTCGTGACAGGTGGTACCGGTCTTCTGGGGACCAATCTCGTCTATCGCCTCCTGGCCGGCGGGCACGAGGTCAAGGCCCTGGCACGATCGCCGGAAAAGGCCTCGCGCGTTCTCGGCGGCACCGGCGCCGGCATCGTCATCGGAGACATGCGCGCGGTGGAGTTGTTCGCCGGCCAGCTCGACGGATGCGAGGTCCTCTTCCACACCGCCGCCTATTTCCGCGAGTCGCTCCGCGCCGGGCGCAATGAGGCGGAGGCGATGGCCGTCAACGTCCAAGGGACGATGCGGCTCTTCGAGGAGGCCGGGCGGCGCGGCGTGCGGCAGATCGTCTACGTCAGCGCGGCCGGTCTGGTGGGCATGAAACCGGCCGGCGAGGCGGGCGATGAATCGACCGGATCGGGAACCGTGGCCGGATCGAGTGAGTACTTCCGCAGCAAGCTCGAGGCAGAGCGCGCCCTGAAGGCGTTCCGCGAGCGTTCGCCGGCGCGGGTCATCGACATTCTGCCGGGTTGGATGTTCGGTCCGCATGACGGCGGTCCGACGGGAAGCGGACTGCTGGTCCTCAACTATCTCCAGCGGCGGATCAAGGCCCGGCTCGACGGCGGCACCTGCGTCGTCGATGCCCGCGACGTGGCCGAGGCCATGGTGCGAGCGGTCGAGCGCGAGGGAGAGGGACGCTACATCGCCGCCGGCGTCTTCATGACCATCGACGAGATCTTTCGCGCCCTCGAGGAAGTCAGCGGCGTGCCCGGGCCGCGATGGCGCCTCCCCTATCGCATTGTTCTGGCACTGGCCTGGCTCGGTGAGCTCGGGTCGCGGCTGACGGGACGCCCGGTGATGGTGACGGTCGAGAACGTGCGGCTCATGCACGCCAGGCTGCGGGTCGACTCCGGCCGCGCCATCCGCGAGCTCGGAATCGAATTCCGTCCCTTTCGCGAGACTCTTCGAGACGAGATCGCGTGGCTCCGCCAGAACGGAGTCAGGGACGGCCGCTGACCGGCAACCTCAATTCCTGGCCATGTATCGCAGCGAGGGCATGCTGGGCATGAAGAAGTACGCCCCTCCGCGCACCCTCACGAACTGCGGCAGATTCGGCACGAACTTTCGATACGGCTTGGCCGGCATGGCCATGCCGCCGGTTCCGTCGTTTCCACCGACGATCGGATCCTTGATGTCGTAGAGCGCGTGGAACTCCGCGTCGTTGCACCAGGTCTGCTGAATGAACTCGAACTGCCGGGCGATGCTGGCGTTGAGGGCGATGAAATGCTCGCCGCGCGAACGGCCGTCGTCCTTTACATCGACGGGCGCCCGCCCCACGTTCAACATGTCGAGCGGGAAGAGAGGCTCGCCGAACGAGATCCCGCGGCGAACGATCCGATGCCGGCTGTTCGTGAGATAGGACTGCGCGGGCGTGTCGTTCTGCAGTGAGTCGCGCGGATTGGCGCGGCGGATGTGCGACCCCACCGGGCACCGATAGCCGTCCGGATCGTTCGCCATGAACGAGAACTCGTCCGTTTCGCTGAAGGCGGGATTGTCGTACGTCGGACTGAGCGAGAGCGGCGTGCCACTCGGCCAGCGTCCGATGAACTTGGAGGCGAGCCTGATCATCTCGTGCGATTGCGGTCCGGCGTTCTGCTGCACGAAGTTCCAGAAGCCGGCCACATCCTGCTCGAGCTTGCGGAAGACCAGATACGAGCCGTTGCGGCCGAAGTCGCGGCAGTTGGGGAGCCCGCCCTCCGGGAACGGCGGCAGCAGGCCGTCGGGATCGTGGATGGTCAGCACGTTCGGGCTGGGCTGGTACATGTCGTAGCCGTTCAGATATCCGAGAACGAGCTCGCCGAGCTTGATGCGGTTGTTGGGCTTCTCATCGACGCTGCTGGCGCTGACGCCGTCGATCGCGGGCTGGCCGAGGCCGTCGTGAAAGCCGAATTGTTCTTTCTCGTTCGACGGACGGTCGCCTTTCTCGGTGCGGACCTCGACGATGCCGGGATAGCGATCGAGAATCCTCCTCTGCCGGTCGAGCAGCTCGTCGCGCGCCTGGGCGCTCCCCGCGTAGAGGATGAGAATGACGTGCAACGGAGGCGTATCCGGTCCGCCGAACTCCCAGAATTCCGGACTGTTGTTGCCGATGTCACGCAGCACCTCGGAGCGCGCGGCCTCGCCCTCGATGAACTCCTGCGGAAACGATTGCAGCGTTTCCAGCGGCAGTTCGAGCGCATGGAAGCCGGGATGCGAAAAGGCGATGTTCACCGCCGTGGGCGGCTTGATCTTCCTGCCGTCCGGTCCGGTAGGCCAGATGCGCGCGGTGGTGGTGATGGGGATGATCTCCCGCAGCCAGCTTCTGGCATCGGCGGCGTTCTGAATGTTGAGGAAGACGAACGCGGAACAGCTGAGATGCCCGTAGGCGCTGAGCAGATACCCCTGAATGTCCAATCGCTGCGGCTCGACAAGTGTGTCCATGGTCCGATCCCGTTCCTCGCTACAACGTCTCCAGTACCTCGGCAACGGCTTCCGAACTGATGTTCAGTTTCTTGAGGATGTCATTCCCCAGCGTGTCATTGACCTTGCGGTCACGAATCAAGTTCATGACCGTCTCGGTCGGATAGGCGCGGAAGAGAATCTGCGGCTCGAACTGGTGCGTCACGATGAAGCCCTTGAAGGCGTCGATCTGCGCCATGCCGCCCGGCGGATAGTTCTTGGTATTGACGTAGATGCCGTCCAGCGCCCACACGATCTTGTCGATGAAATCGCCCATGTAGTTCTGCCAGGTGCCGTCGAAGACGCTGAGAAAGATGATGCGTTTGTTGTTGTCGATGAGCACCCAGCGGAACGACCAGAGCGTACCGACGTCCGCAAAGAGACCGGGCGGCCAGATCAACCCGAGGTACTGATTGACGCAGAGCGCCAGGCGCAGCCACCAGTAGCGGAAGAATCCCGGCCGCACCTCGGGGATGGTGATCATCTGGCAGTTGAACTCGCCCATCGGCGCGGCGACTCGGGCGCGCTGGCCGGGGCCGCAGACGCTGGATACGCGCGAGAAATTCTGATCGATGCCGATCTGTGCGATCGGTTTCACGATCGAGAGCAGGAGATCGATCCACCACCGCTGGATGACCTCGCGCCAGACCGCCACACGTTTCTTGATCCACCCCCACAGCCCGATCGACTGCGGCACGCGCGAAAGCATGTCGAAGAAAGGCCGCATCCAGGGGTAGTTCAGATTGAGCAGCTCTTCCAGGCGCCGGCGCACGGTGATCTTCGCGCGAATGCTCTTCACGGTCTCGTCGGCGAAGGCGATGTAAAACGCCTGCGTTTCGAGCCCGTACTTGCGGACGAACTCCTCGAACCGGGCACTCCCCTCGTATCCTTCGCACTTGCCCCAGATCGCATCCATCCCCGGCGTGGTGACGGCGAGCTCGCGGACGAAGTCTTCGAAGTAGCCGTCGAACTCCGTGACGAACAGGAGGCGGAAGCCATTCTCCTCGTCATAGATGATCGACCAGCGCGAGCCGTGCGTGAGCCGGTACTCCGGAAAGTTGATGTAGGGGTTGGTGGCCTTGGACTGATCGATCTGGGTGAGCAGATCCCGGAGTGGTTCTTCCTGACCCGACTTGATCCTGGCGAGCACCGTCAAACCGTTCATGGAATCTCTCTTCTCTCTGCGTGCACGTCCCGCAGCGGAATCGCGGCACGCTCGTCGCGCCGCGCTTCGGCCGGCTGTGGCAATCCCGATGAGTGGACGATGTCCCCCGTTATAAGGTCGGCGATTCCGGATGTCAATACAGATAGCCGTGAAATGTGGCGTGAACTATTGACAAGTGCCGGCGTTACGTCGATACGGCCGCCAGAGGGGACCGGTCACGGCCGAACGTCTCCGGCGCACGCATGTTGAAGATCGAGACCGCCGACTCGATCGCGGAATTGGCAAAGAACTCGATGAAGATGCCGATGATCCCCGAGGTGGGGATGCCGAGATCGGCCAGCGTGGCCATGATGAGATCGATCGCGCGCTGCTTTTTCTCCGGTCCGCTGAGGCCCGTGAACGACTCGGCGAGGTGAACGGCCTCGAACACCAGGCGCACGCCGGCGATGGCCTCCTTCGGGTGATTGCCGATGAAAACGACCAGGTCGAAGAGGTGACGCAGCAAGGCGTTCTTGTCCTCGACGATGCCCTCGGCGATCACGGCGTCGACCGCCGCCTTGAGCTCCGGCGACAACGGCTCGCTGTACTTTGCCGTCGTGTACACGCGGATCAGCCACTCGATCACCGGCTGCCAGACCGGCGCGGTGAAATGCAGAAACCAGATGATGAACGAGCGCAGGGACCATCCGCTCTCCGCCTGTTCACTCACGTTCCAGAGGCAATAGTCGTTTTCCACCATCACGATGGCGTCGATCAGCCAGTCGATGACGAAATCGACGATCAGCGGCTGGAGGTAGCGGGGAACGTTGGGAATGCTGGCCTTGTCGCTGTTCAGGATCTTGAACAGCGCCGACTTCACCTGTGCCTTCTTGACGTTGCCGGCGCCGTCGCCGTGCGCGCGCTCGGCGCTGTGGACGAAGAGCTCGATGAGATGGATCCAGACGATGACGCCTTTCTCGATCTCGGCGCGGTGCTCGTCGAGGAAACGGATCTGCCGCGCGAACTCCTCCGCCATCCCGCCGCCCTTGGCCTCGCGCAGGAGCTTGATCAGCTTCCAGACCTCGCGCCGCAGGTCCTCGCGCTGGGGGGAGTCGTCCGCGGGGTTGCGAATGGACCGGATCAGTTTCAGCTTCACCTTCAGCTTGAACGGTTTCGTTTTCAGAGTCTTCTTTTTGAACAGTTCCATCGCTCCCCCGTTCAGAGTTTTCGCCACAGCACTGCCACCCAGAGATAGAGCACGACCAGAGATGCGGTCAGCGGCCACTCGAGCGGAATGCCGAACAGCCGCGGCAGCGCCGGCCTGGTCAGCAGCAGGGAAACAGCGATCGCGATCATGGCCACGGTCCACAGCTTCGCCCGAAGGTTGCGCGAACGCGTCACCTTGGGCGTCTCCGAGACCTCGACGCTGAGGTTCAGGCTTCCGTCGGCGACGTCCGTCAGGATCTGGTTGATCTGTCCCGGGGCATCGCGCGTGACGTTCAGAACGCTGGCCAGGAACTGCTTGATGTTGTCGTTGTCGAAGAAGGACGTCAGCAGCTCGTCGCGCTGCAGCTCGCGAAAAAAGACCTGTCCCGCCGTACGCAATCCGTCGGCATAGCCGAATTGATTGGCGAGCGTCTCGGCCGTGAGCAGGGCCCGGTAGATCGAGAGGATGCGCGTCGGGATCCGCAACCCGTTGCGTCGCGCGGCCCGCACCAGTCCGTTGAGGTAGTGAGACGTCGGAGTCTCCCCCTCGGAACGGCGATCGGAGAGCTCGCGCCCTTCCAGGCTCCGCGTCTCGGCGATGAAATCGCGGCGGAAGCCTTCCATGTCGCTGCGATCGGTGGTGATGAGGATTTCCGTCAGCGCCCGATACATCCCCTGCACGTCGTTGTTGTAGACCGCGCTGAGGTAGCGGAGCTGGTTGCGGCGCACGGTGTCATCGAGCTCGTCGCACAGGCCGAAGTCGACGAACCCCACCACGTTGTCATCCAGGATCATCAGGTTCCCGGGATGGAGATCCGTGTGGAAGAACCGATAGCGGAAGATCTGCGTGAGACAGGCGGTGATGAGATTCTCCGCGAAGGTCTCGTAGTCCATCCCCCCGACAACCCGTTCGGCGTGGCGAAGACCGTCCCGAATCTCGGCGAGCGCGGAGCTGGCCGGAATGCCATCGACGAATTCGTACGTAAGGACGCGGCGCGTGCTGAGACGCGGGTACGCCCGCGGGATGTATTGGATGGGACTCTTCGCCGCGAGCTCGCGCAGGCGCTGAACGTTTTCGAGCTCCCGCGTGAAATCGATCTCCTCCATCAACCACCGCTCGACCTCGTCCGCCAGCTCCGCCGGCGAGGCGATCTTCTCGCCACCCCGGCGCTCGAGCAGTCTGCCCAGGCGTTTCATGCGCCGCACGTCGCGGGCGATGGTGGCCTCGATGCCCGGCCGCTGGATCTTCACGGCCACTTCGGTGCCGTCGTCGAGCCGCGCACGATGGACTTGCGCCAGGGAGCCCGCCGCGACGGGGCGGCGTTCGATGTAGGGGAAAAGCGAGGCCGGATCGCGCCGCAGCTCGCTGCGCAGAACGTTCGATGCTTCTTCCCAGGAAAACGGCGGCACCTGATCGACGAGCTTCAGAAACTCGTCCGCGTACTCCTTCGGAATCAGATCCGGCCGCAGAGCCAGGTACTGCCCGATCTTTGTCGCCGTCGGACCGAGGCGGCGGACGAAGGCCACGGCCTGCTCGGGAGTGAGCCGGCGCATCTGCGCGCTGAGGACGCGGCTCACGTCCGCCTCCGCACCGCAAGGAGGAACAACACACCGACGATTCCGCACAGCGAGAACCGCACGCTCCGCGCGAGCGCAGGAGCGGTGAGCGTGAGCAACGGCGAGACGGCGAGCAGCAGGAGGCCTCCCCGTCGTCCGTCCGCCGCCTGTTCATTCCGCAGCCGCTGCGAGTTCGCAACGCGCACGTTGACGTGCATGCGTGCCGCGACCGTGTCCAGCGCGCTCCCGATGCGGCGCGGCAGGTTGCGCCCCAGCTCCTTCACGCTCGACTGCCACGGCTCGCCGTTCAGCACCGCGTTGACGCGCTGCGCCATCCCCGGACGGATCTGCTCGAAGAACGCGCGCAGCTCATGAATCAGGTCGAAGTTCTGATCGACCTGCCACAAAGTAGCGTTCAGGTTGTTGAGTGCCCGCCAGAAGAGCAGGAAGTTGAGGTCGTAGCGAAGGCCGTTGCGGCGCGAGACGTCGATCATCTCGCCGGTGTACCGGGCCAGGTGACGCTCCTCGATCGGCGCGTTCGGGTTCTGCAGCGCGCGAAACCAGCGGCCGAGGACTTCCAGGGCATCGCGGCGAAACCCTTCGAGATCCGTATCCTCCGTCGGCGCGACCTGCCGCTCGTACGCGCGAAAGCTGTGCACGATGTTGCCCAGGGCCAGATTCTCGATCTGGTCCGTCACGCTCTCCCGCTCGCGCGGCGTCAGCTCGCCGAAGATGCCGAAGTCGAGGAACGCCACGCGGTTCCGCGGCAGAAAGAGAATGTTGCCGGGATGAGGATCCCCATGAAAGAAACCGAATTCGAACAGCTGCGAGAACGATGCGAACGCGAAGTTGTGCATCGCCGTCTGCGGGTCGAAGCCGGGAAGACGGTCGTAGACCGTGTCCAGCTCCCCTCGTTCGATGATCTTGCTCAGATCGGCGGCGCTGATTCCGTCGATGAACTCCATCGTCAGCACGCGCGCCGTGGTGAGGTCCCATCGCACGATGGGGATGACCACGTTGCTCGCCGCATGGTCCTGTACCCGCTCGGCGGTCCGCCCTTCGATGCGAAAGTCGAGCTCGCGAAGCGTCCACGACTCGAACTGGGCCACCATCCCTTTGGCCGAGAGCTTGCCGAAGACACCCAGGGCCTGCGCCAGACCGGCCAGTCGTTTGATGTTGCGAATGTCGGCGCGGAAGATCCGTTCCAGGTTCGCGCGCTGCACCTTGACCGCGACGCGCTGGCCGTCGTACGTGAGCGCCTCGTGGACCTGTGCGATCGACGCGGCGGCGAGCGGCTCGGACTCGAAGTGGGCGAAGAGCTCCGCGAGCGGCCCCTGTAACTCCCTCTCCACGATCGCTTGCGCGATGGCGGAAGGCATCGGCTCGACGCTCTCGAAGAGGTTGTTGAGCTCGTCGCAGATCTCGCGCGGAATGATGTCGTAGCGGAGGGCCAGGAACTGTCCCAGCTTGAGATAAGTGAGCCCGAGGTCTTCGATCATGCGCCGGATCCGGACGGCCACCGAGTCGCGGCGGGACGGCAGAAAGGGGATGAAGCGCGAGCCGGGGAAGAGCCCGTATTTGAAGGCCTTCCAGAGAACGAGCAGCGCGCGCTGCACGTCGAGGGCGATTCCGGTCGTACGGTTGCGCATGCCAAACCCGCGACGCTCGCGAAGCAAGTCGTCATCTAGGGAGTGACGGAGAGAGGGCTTTCCCTACCCTGAAAGCCTCGGCCTTCCAGCGCGGTGCGAGGCGCCGCGATCCAGGTGTGTGTGCCGCCAGCCACCGGACGGGACTGGCCGGGATCTTCGAGTTACGGCTTCTTCAGTTCCGCCGGCAAGGTATTCGGATCGACTGATCGATCGTTCCAGGCGCCGATCATGATGGCGAGATCCTTCTCGTCGATGACGCCGTCCGCGTTGAAATCACTTCGGGGAGCAAGGCCCTCGTTGCCGTCCACGACGCCATCCCCGTTGAGGTCGCGATCGAAGGTGCCGCTGGCGACGCCCGCGGTGAACGTTTTGTAGTCATCCTTGAAGCGCCGAAAATCATCCATGTCGACGCCGTTCTTTCCATCGTAATTGGCGATATCGGCTCCGAAATTCGGCGAACTGGCTTTGACGGCCTCAAAGGCGTTGAGCTGTGGCTTGTTGGTATCGCTGATGCCGAGGTTTGTCTTGATGTCCGCGGGACGAAGCGCGGGGTTGATCGCCAGCATCTGCGCGATCGCAGCGGTGACGAGCGGCGCGGCGAGGGAGGTTCCTTCCCTGCAGAATGCAACGACGTCTGCGTACGTATTCGGAGCGACTTTCACGACATTCACGATCGAGAGCAGGTTCATGCCCACCGCCTGGATCGTTCCGCCTGTGTTCGACTCAGGAATGAGCTTCGTGCCTGTCTGATCGAGCGCCTCGACGACGATGACGTTGTCCGACGGCGGGTCAGCTTTCGACGATTCGCCGAGGGCCGCCCAGTTGAAAGGGTTGGCCCACACCGCCGGAGCGCCGTCGTCATTGCCGGCCGAGGAAACGACGACCGCGTCTGCATGGGCGCGAAGTATTTTTCGCACCATCTGACCGTGATTTTTCACGATCTCCTGCGCGGCCAGCGCAAACGGCTTGGTCACGTCGCTCGGTGTGATCTTTCGAACCGACCAGTTGTAGCCGATGCTGGCGTTGACGACGCGCACGGGCACGTTGAGCAGCGTCTCCAGGCCTTCCACGAAACCATCGAAGGCAACATGCTTCCCTTCGACCTCGGACGCCTCGAAGTCCATGCCCGTCGCGTCGAAGGTCTTGGGAACCGGCGCGCAGCCGTGGAGCTGTACGTAGGGCGCTGCACCATCGACTCCATGCCCGTTGCCGAAGGACGCGCCGATGATCCCGGCGACCAGCGTCCCGTGCTGGTCAGGCGGAGGCTCTTTCGTCTCCTTGGGGTCTTGCACCATCGTGACTTTGACGTCGGCCGGCTTGAGATCCGTGAGAAATCCGACGTCGAGGATGCCGACGTCGATCGGCGGGCGGTCCTTGATGGCGTCATTGAAGTTCCATGCGTAGGGGAACTTGCTGGTCACCAGCGGTTCGACATGGACCTTGTCGAACCATGGATGCGGGTGCGCACTGTCGTTCGCCTTCGGGATGATGGTCGCGCTGAGCAGCGTGTTCTGAATCGCGGTTTCGACGATGCTCTCCTTGCGAAGGGCGGCGACGATGGACCGCAGGCGTGTCGCTTCTCCCTCAGGCGTCGGGCTCTGTTCGACGTCAAGGGTCTTCGTCACGAACATCGTGATGCTGGCCATTCCCGATTTCACGACGAGGTGGTGCCGTTCGAGTACGTCTTTGATCGCCTTGACGTCCGCATCGTCGCGAAACATGACCAGAATCGTGTTTCGCTCCACCAGCAGGCCGTCGCCGCCGCCTTGATTGCCGTTCAACCCGGGGCGTGCGGTTTCGATCGCCTTTTCGGCCGCGATCTGCGCCGTTCTCGCCTGAGACAGCGCCGCGCCGGCCTCCGCAACGTCTCGCATCGCCAGCTCGTGCGCGGCCTTGTGTTGTTTGAGAACCTCCTTTGCATCCTTCGCGCTCTCGGCTTGCTTCCCACCGATGTCGAGCGGATGGGCCAGTCGAGCCGACACCTCACGGAATCGCTGTTCCTGATCCCGCAATTCGTTTTGCCGCGTGAGCAGGACCGTCAGCGCCTCGTCGTATCCCTTCTCCCCCGGATCATTCGAAACAGGGCGAACGAGCGGATCGTGGATGAAGCCCGCGGAGTGGTGGGTGCGAGGCAGCGACAACGCCGGGAAAGCCTTGATGAGCTTCGACTCCCGGGCAGAAAGGCGCGGGCCACGAAGAAGCAGCATCGTCACGGCAAGTGCGACCGCCACAACGAGCAGCACCGAAATAGCGGTAGAGATTCTCATGGCCAGATCTCTCAATGAGCCGACTGCGAGGCACAACGGCAGCAGCCGACGATGCTGCACTGCGCCTCCGGCACGTTGCCCAGGCCGCCGAGGTGAAGAATGTAGCGGTGCCTCGACTGGAGAAGGGGGACGGCCAGCGCGTCAACGACGGGGTCTGTCGGAGATCCCGTGTCAAGGATTGCGGCGTTCCTGTCCGAATCGAGCTGTGCATACAGGCGGAAGTGATTCGCGTCCGGATCGATCGCTCCGAAGTTCTCGGAGATATTCGCAAGGACGATCTCCGTGCCGGGATTGAGAACGAGCGCCCGTTCAGGCGATCCATCGTCCGGAAACGCCGTGATCGTCACCGGCCCTGAATAGTCGACATCGAGCTGCGCCACGATCGCTTTGGCGATGAGGCGGGATGAAAGAACTCCCTGCCGGATGGGAATCTGAGCGATCGTCTGCGCCTGGGACGGCACGATTCGAATGGCCGGGTTGATATCCCGCAGGCGGACGATCTTGTTCTCGAAATTCGTGTCGTCGAAGATCGCGGAACGTGACTGCCGTTCCGTCATCCCGCTGATGATGACGGTCGAAGGAGTCAGGATACCGAACTGGCGGATTCGCTGGCCTCGCAGGACTTGGTCTTCCATGCTCGGCCACCAGCGGGAGGCATCGAAAACGTCTTCGTTCTGGATCAGAAACGAGGCGTGATGCGGATCGATGTGGTGACCTGCTTTCTCGAGGTCGGCGGGCGGGGTTCGTCCATCCGGGACCAGGATCAACCGCCCCTGCGGCGGCAGCTCGTAAAAGTTCACAAGTCCGATGAAATCCATTGTGAAGCCCATGGCTGGCTCTCCTTTTTTCTCTCTCAGCTGCCAATGACCTGCAGTGCTGCCCACAGCGACGGCGGAATGTCGCCGCGCTGGATCGATTCGATTTGAACGATGCGCAGAGCCTCTGCCGGCGGAACACCTCTCGCAAGGAGAGCGTGGATTCGCGGGAATGTGCGCGCGGCGATGGCGTCGTCGATCGGCCAAAGCGTGGCGATGACCGATGGCGCGCCGGCGATCATGAAGCCGCGGGCAACGCTCATCACTCCTTCGGTCCCGCGCCGCTCACCGCGGGCCGTGCTGCAACCGGCCAGCACGACGACTGACGTACGGCTCAGAGGCAGCGTCGCAATTGCCGGCACACCGATCCGGCGCTGATCTCCACTCTGCCGAAGAACGATCGACGCGGGCTCGAGACCGCTGTCGTCGCCGATGGCGTGACCGGCAAAATGAATGACGTCGGCGGCCGATGCCTGACGGGCCAGCTCGTCGTATTGCGCGTGGTCATCCCGCAGTTGCACCGATACCGGGTATTGGCGCGCCACTCCGCCGGCTTCATTGCCGACGAAGCTGAGTGCACCGCTGTCCGCGTCCGCATTGGAATTCGCAACGACGAGTACCGAGCGAGGCCTGGACAGCCTGGCACGCCGGCTTGATGCCGCCGCGAAGGCTGCGGCGCTCGGCGCGACGACGACTGTATGCGTCTGGAGAACGTATTCGCCGCGATCGTCGATCAGCGCGCCGAAAGGAATGGCCGACGTCGTTGCGTCGGGCACGAAGACGATATTCCTGGCGCGTGCGAGCTCTGTTGCCACCGGCCCAATGAGTTGCTTCCACAACATCGCGGCGTGATGCCTGGCGCTGCCGTCCTGGGACCGAAAGGCGCCGGTCAGCGTTTCCACCAGACCGGAGAGCGCCTTGCGATCACTCTGCGTCACCACGGCCTGAATGCCCGACGCATCGGCGGTGAAGATCACAAGGCGCGTGGGAAGCACGGCATATTCGACGACCAGCGTGTCTGGCGGCAGCAGTCTCTGATCGATCGGGCCGGTATTGTCGTAGGCCTCGAGGAGCGATCGTGCGCGGGCCTTCTCCGCGATGGCGAACGCTTTCGCGATGTCGTGGCGCTCGATTGCCAGGTCGATGGCCTCTTCGAACACCTCTCCAGCCGAATGAAACGCGCCCCATCGCGCTTCGCCCTGCGGCAATGAGCCGCGTTCCGCTTCCAGCTGGGCGATGCCGCGATCGAGGTCGCCGTCTGCACCGGCGACATCGTTCATTGCGCGCCGCGCCCGTCCGCGCTGCAGCAACAGCCGAGGGACGTCTTTGCGATCGCCACGCGCCGACTCGAAGGCGATGGCATCGGTGAGCAGGCGGTCCGCCTCCGCTGGAGAGGAAGTCAACATGGCCCGGACGGCCAGCCCATTCGCCTGAAGGTGAGCGCGATAGCCCGCGTCCTTCAAACGCACTGCGATGGCATCGGCTTCGGCGACATCGGCCTGCGCTCGCGCCGGTTGATTCAGGCGATGGCAGACGGCAGCCCGAAAGAGGAGCGCCTCCACCAGCTGAACGTCGTCGTCGATGCGGCGGGCGATGCCGATCTCGAGATTGAGGAAGGCCACGGCCGTCCTCCAGTTCTGCCGGACCATGGCGTCCTGCCCGATCGAGGAGATGGCCTTCTCCAGCCTCAGGTTCGACTGGCTGCCCAACGCGGAGAGCGCGGCCATGCGATGCTTCCAGGCGCGCTCTCGATCTCCGTTCTGGTCGTAGATGATCGAGATCAAACGGTGGACCGCGGCAGGATTGCTCGTCTCGCCGAGCCGCTCGAAAATTGCCGCGCTTTCTTCGAGCAGCCGCATCGATTCACCCCATTCCGTGCGGGCGAAGGCGCATCCTCCCAATTGCGAGAGCACATGCGCGCGACAGCCGGGAAACTCATCGGACGTCTCGGCGAGAACGCCCTCCAGGATGTGGCGGGCTTCCTCACGCCTTCCTTGATCGAAGACCGTGTTCGCAACGTAGTAGCGCGCCATCAGCGCCAGCGGACTGCCTGCGCGAGCAAGTCCGGCCGCGGCGCGCCGCAGCATCGGCTCGGCCTCCGTGGGGCGCTTGTCCCGAAAGGTCATGATGCCGCCGCTGTAATCGAGTTGCGCCGACGCGAGCTCTGCGCGAGACGTTTCGCCGGCCGCATCGATGACAGCCACGGCACGTTCGAGCATCCGGTCGCCATCGATCTTTCGGATCTCGGATCCGAGCTGGCGTGCCAGCCGGAGATGACGATCGGCCTTGAGCCGGTCGTGGCGTGCTTCTGCGGCGGCCCACTGCCCAAGGATTTCAATAGGGCCTTCGATGCGGGCATCTTCGCGCTGCAGCGTGACCAGCTCGCGGACCGCCGCCGGATCGTCGACGAGGTGTTCGTAGTTGCGTTTGAGCGTGTCGGAAAAGGACGGAAGCGGCGCCACCCGGCGAAGATGCTCCCGCGCTTCGGCCAGCCAGGCGCTGTCGGACTCGTTCGACAGATACCGGTTCCAGGCCTCGCGCGCGTCGTCGCGAAGCTGGAGGCGCTCGAGGATCAGCGCACGATTGAACAGCGCCTCGGGAAGGTTGGCATCGATGGCCAGCGCCGAATCAGCCGCGCCGAGAGCGTCCGCAAGCAACTCCGGCGTGTTGTACCGTCCCGCGACCACGTACGACGCGGCCGCGAGATCGGACCATGTTCGTGGATCACCCGACGACGATTCCGTGGCCGCGGAAAGCGCCGAGAGCGCCGCGCGATCACGACCCGCCAGAAGCTGCGCGAGACCGACCGTATGCCGCGCTGAGGGGATCAAGTCCCCTTGCGCCAGCGTCGTCCGGAGTGCTTTCGAGAGATCGGTGCCGCCTGAGTCGCTCTTGCGAAACGGCGCCCATGGAGATTTCCCGCTCAGACGCGGTTCCACGCGACGCGATTCGCCGTTGGACGCGGCGACAAGCGACGCGATCGAGAAACCATTCGTACGAGAAGGATGGAGAAACGCCAGAGCGGCAACTGCGCCGAAGAATGCACTTGCGATCCACGGTGTCGCGCCATGCCATGCGCTGGCTGCGTACCTCGCACCGCTGCTTCCGACAACATCTGCTGCCATGTTCTCGTCCCTCGGTTTAGAGAGATGGACAACGCGCAGTTTTTTCGCGTGATCGCGAAGAGTCAAAAGCAGCGACCGTGGGTTCGGTACACGCATATGACCACCAATCTTGAAGGGATTGCTGGGACCGAGGATACACATCGAACGGACATCTGGAAACGAGCTGGCGCTGTCTCGGACGAACCGCGAGCGCGAAGATGATCAGCGCACAGCGCAGGGATGAGTGAAGTTGGCAGACCTTACCGTAGTGAGGTCGAACCTTTCCTCGACTGGATGCGAGAGGCCGACGCGCTCAGGAGAGCCGCCGCGTGAACACCGGCATTCGGTCTGACCTGATCGTTACTCCGCCGGATACCAACGAACCTCGCCCGTCGCCAGTTCCACGCAGAAACAAGTCCACGCACCGCTGGACGGATGGCGCGCTTCGCCGGCAAAGTGCGTGTCCGTGATCGCTGTATCTCGAAATCCTTCGCAGCTGATGATGTCCGTTTTCCAGAGGCGGCCGTTCTCTCCGAATGCCTCCAGGCTCCGGCCGTCGTGATCGACGAGGAACACCGTACGGAGGTCATCCCACATCACTCCGGCGACGTTCGGGCCGATCTCCTCAACCAGCGTTCGTGACTTGAGGTCGATGATGTAGCCGGCGCCTTCCGCGGATACGAACAGGTGCCTGTCGCCGGGCATCAGGACGATCGTGCTGACGCTCATGTGACCGATCTCGAAGCTGCCGATCCACGACGCGTCGCCGAGCCCGATGCGGAGAAAAACGCGCGGGCGTCCTGAGTCCTGGCCTTCCGGCGGGATGGAGATGACCTCTTCGTCCGGCGGCGGGGAATCGAGAACCTCGGCGGCCGTCAACTCATAGCGTGCCAGGGTCGCGGGATCGCCGGCCGGAAAAACGCGCCAGCGCGACGGAGTGCGCGACTTGCGCCTCCGATCATGGACCTGCTTGCCGAACCCATTCAGGAACTGCAAAAGCCGGAATCGTTGTGCGGCCTCACTGCCGGGACCGTGTTCGTCCGCCAGCCGTGCCGTCTCGTCGACCAACGTCACCATCGCCTTTTCGACCTCGGGGTCCTTTTCCCCGCGGATCCGTTTGAGCTCCCGGGCGATTCGCTGCAGGTCTTTTTGTCCCTGCTCCCGAATCTCGTCGCGCTGTGCGGCCCGTTCATACATGCCGGCCAGCTCCTCGGCGGTGTGGAGATTCTTGTAGCGTGGCTCCGCTTTCTGTTCGCGCAGGCGCCTGGCAATGCGGCGGCATTTCCGTCTCACCTCCCCCGTCAGGAACGTGTTCACCGGCGAATCGGGGGCACATTCGGTGCGTCGCATCACGTCGAGCGCCTCGTGCATGAGCGCCACGGCACGTTCGGATGCGCTCTCGATCTTCATGACGTCGTTTTGCATGACCGTAATGGAACCCGGGCGCGCCTGCGAACGCGCCCGGGTTCACTCTCCTTGCTCTACGCTTTCGGTACGGTGGACGTGACGGGACCCGGTGACGGCGTCGGCGCCGGTGCGGGCGACGGCGTTTGAGGAACTGGCGCAGCCTTCTTACGGCGTACGAAGCTCTTCAGACGCTTGATCTCCTCGACCTGGGGGACGAGGTCCGCATTGTCCGGATTCCGGGCCAGCTGCGATCCGAACGAGTAGGCCTGCGACGCGATGAACGCCAGCCGCTCGCGGCGGATCAGGTTCGCTCCTTCCACTCCCTTGAGAAACGAGCGGAGCTCGTCGGCAACATGTCCCCAGCGGACCGCCTCGGTCTGAAGCTGGAGAACGTCGTCGAGCGGTTGGCCGACAGCCTGCGCCACCGTAGGCGACGAGCCGATCACACCGATGGACATATCGACAATGGGGGCCGGCTGTTTGCGCATCCGCTGCCTGAGTTGGACCCGTTGCGCTTTCGAGAGCGGCGTCACGTCATCGATCAGCGAGCGCAGTGTGCGGACCTGCTCGATGACCGCTTCGGGCGTGAGCCTGACGGGGTTGGGGGACGAGGTACCGGGGGTATTGGTTTCGATTGCGTTACTCATGACATTTCTCTCCTTATGCGAGCTGTCAGGCCGGAGGGAGACGTCACGACTCGTCGACAAGTGCGAGCGGCCATCCGGCTGGAAGCGCCGGCGACGCGCCGGTTCCTCCGGTTGATGTGTGCCCGAGGTATGTACACACCCCGAGTGCCCGCGGCAGGAGGAGATGACTCGACTCCCGCGCCGATACAGGACTATGTGCTATCCAGCACGCCCGTACCGCCGACGGCCGCCAAAATCGAGTTCTTTCAAACCCGCTTTTGTGGTTCGGCATTGTAGTGGCCGCTTTCCCAGTTGTCAAGCCATCCAACCGTCGTCGCCTTCAATAAGGCCGCGCTGCCCCGGGGACACTGTGGATGTCCCACTGGGGCACCGTCGATGTCCCACTGGGACACGATGGGTGTCCCAATGGGGCACGGTCGGTGTCCCCGTGGGGCACGGTCGGTGTTCCAGTGGGACGCGGTCGGTGCCCAGCGAGGCACGGTCGGTGTCCCAGTGGGACACGGTCGGTGCCCAACGGGACACGTTGGGTGCCCCAGTGGGACACGGTCAGTGCGCACTGTTGCAACGAAGAGCCACGTTACTGCGCGTGGGGGGAAAGTGTTCGTGCGCACTGAGGGCGCTAGCCGGCGAAGCCACCCGCGCCGAGGACGATCCGCAGATGACGCAGATAGAACGCAGATGAAAACCGTCCGCCATCTGCGCTCCATCTGCGTCATCTGCGAATAAGCCTTTGCATCAACCGGCGGGCCAGGCCATCGCCTCGAACCCCGGAAGAGCGGCGGACGACTCCTCAATGTGCGCGCTGGCGATGCCATCCAGCTCCCGCGCCAGCACGCCGCTGACAGTCGACTCCTGCCGGTCCGTCCGATACTCGAGCATGTCGATGTGATGCCGCGGCAATCGCACGCGCAGCTCCCTGGTGTCGATTCTGCCGAAGTGAGCTGCGCCCGATCGCGCGTGAAACGGTCGGTCGTCGCGCCTTGATTCCTCGCTGAGGTGATAACTCGCACCTCTGCAAGTTGTTCACAACTAGCTACGATAAGCCTTGCTTTATCAAACGGTTATGTGACTTCAGAAAAAGGAAAGCGCACCTTGTATCAGTCCCCACGGACGTGACGGCCGCCACGGTCGACGTGATGCAGCGACTTGAAAGGTAAGCGACGGATGGACCGAAAACTTGGACTCGCGCGATACTATCGAAAAAACTTCATGAGCCGAGTCTTGAGTGAATCGTGGTCGAAAGTCTGGCACTCCCAGACGACAAGCACATCCCAGCCAGCGGCCCTCAACTGCCGTCGTACGCGCCCGTCTCGCTTGATGTTTTCAGCGAACTTGTGAGCCCAATATGCCGCCCGCGTCTTCGGAGTGGTCGTGCGAAGACAGTTCGGATGGCGGTGCCAGAAACAGCCGTGGACGAAGATCACCTTCCGTAGTCCGGGAAAAACCAGATCCGGTGTTCCCGGCAGATCGCGGCGATGGAGGCGGAACCGATAGCCCAACCGATGGGCGGCGCTGCGAACGGCCATCTCCGGGGTGGAGTTCTTCCCTCGCACACGAGCCATGAGCGCAGAACGTCGCTGGTCTATCGGTTCGCCCGCAAGAAGTCGTGTGAAGCCGGGTCCGCCATGCGACGAAGCCTTCTTTTTTTGCACGGGTCAGCAATCTACCTTATGTATCCCAACGAACCCCAGAGTTCCAGCGTTTAGCGCCTGCCGAGGTATCCTCCAACCAACCCCCTCGTTCGCTGTAATATCGCCACACCGGAGCATTCTCGGTCCGCACTTCGGCAGCAGGGTGGACCGAGATCGCAATCATGCCGACAGAGAGTTTCGTCGTTGACGCCGCCCTTCTCCAAGAGCTTGGAGAGCGCCTGATCGGTCGCCCCGCGATCGCGCTGGGGGAATTGATCAAGAACGCATTTGATGCGGATGCAACCATATGCAAAATCGAATTCGGCAGTGACAGCATCGCGGTCTCGGACAACGGCAACGGCATGGCCGATGAGGATTTTCGAACGCACTGGTTGCGCATCGCGACAAAACACAAAGTCGATGAACGAATTTCGCCGCGATTCAAGCGACCGCTGACTGGATCAAAAGGGATCGGTCGACTGACCGCGCAATTCCTGGCAGACGGTCTTATTCTCGATAGCACTCCGAGAGAAGAATCGAAGACCGGTGTGCATGCGGAAGTTGATTGGAGAAAGGCTGTCCCGGGGGCCAACCTCAGTACAGTGATGGTTTCATGGAACGCGAAGAGCAAGATCCACTCCTACGCAGCTGATAGCCGCCACGGTACACGGATCACCCTCTCGAGCCTAAAGACGCAATGGGATGCCGAAGCGCTTCAAGAGCTCGGTAACGATGTTTGGATGCTTCGGTCGCCATTCAAGGACTCCACTCAGAGCTCACGTGCTTCAAAACGCGACGAGTTCGTAATCGAGATCGATGCTCCATTAATCGCGGATGCTCGTCAGGCTTTCGACCGGACTCTTCAGACAGTATTCTCCAATGCGAAGGCGCGAATTCGAGGAACTCTGGAACAGGGCCGCGCAGGGGGTACGGCAACAGTCATAGTCGAATTTCAGAAGGGATATCCGCTGGGAACGACCAAACCCAGGCGGTTTCAAGAGACGATCGCCCTCCCGGTCGCACGCGACCCGAAACACGGGCCGCTTGTCGATCGAGCCTCGTTTGAAATTCTCATCTTCAAACCTGAAGGCAAACAGGCCGGTGGCGTGACAGTCGGCGAACTGCGAGCGTATCTTGGGAAGTTCGGCAACGTATCGCTGTACGACTCCGGCTTCCGGCTTCCGTATTACGGATCGAAACGAGACGAAATCGGCGAAGATTGGCTGTCGATCGCCGCCGACCAAGGTCGTCGACTCAGTCAGTCGGCACTGCTTCCGGCAAACCTTCAGACTCAGAACAAGTACTTGGAGGATTTGCCCGCGCCGGGTCGTATTTTCGGAAGCGTCGACATCGATACGAATCACGAGGCACGGGCAGCACGTCGTTCAGCGAAAAGACAGCGCATTCATCTTGAAATCCAGTCGGGCCGCGATCGCCTGCACGACAACGCTGCGTTCTACCAGCTCCGCGATTTGGTTCGGTTCTCTCTCGACTTCTACGCGAATCGGTTCCGTCTGCTCAGTCTGGAAGCGAAAGAGAAGAAGCGTTCAGGTGAACCTCCATCGAAGAAATTCCGACGAGCTATGGAGGTGCTCGAAGACAACAAGCGCGAAATGCCCGCACCGGTGTTTTCGGCAATTCGACGTGAGCTCGCAGACGCAGTAAAGGCCAGGGAGGCAGAAGAGAACGTCGCGGATCAGCGAGCCGCGCTTTTCGCGCCGCTTGCATCCGCGGGAATGATGGCTCTGGCTTTGAATCACGAGATATCAAGGGAAAGCAGCTTTCTCGGAAGAATCGGCTCTCGGCTGCGTCGCCTCGCGTCAAAATATTCGATCCCCGAACTCGAGGAGATCGCGACGGAGTTCAATGAGGGCAAACGTCGCCTCGATTCGTTGCGAGAGCTATTTGCACCGCTTGTGTCGGAAGAGGACAAGGTTGCGACCGATCGTCTGCGGGCAAAGGTGGTTGCCGAGCAGGCAGTCAGCGGAATGCGGGTGCTAATGCCTGGCGTCAATTTCGACTTGAAAGGCATTCCAGCAGACTTGCGGTTACCATTGGGTTCTCTCGCTGAATGGAACGCTCTGTTGCACAACGTGCTCTCGAACGCATGGAATGCTCTCTTGGAAAGCTCGCGGCGTGAGGTAGCGTTCAGTGGAGGACGGAGCGGCAACACGGAATGGCTCCGTATCAGTGATACAGGGCGAGGGCTCGATATTCCACTTTCCGAATCCGGCCGGCTGTTCGAGCCTTTCGAGCGTCATCTTGAGATCAGTCGGGACAAACGTTCGATCGCAATCGGAGGACAGGGGCTTGGTTTGGCCATTGTGCGTATGATCGCAGCACGGCGTCGAGCAAACGTCGCGTTCGTGGAACCTGTCGCCGGTTTCTCGACGACATTTCAGCTGTCTTGGGGAGGTACGAGACTATGAAGATTCTGGTGTGCGATGACAAGGCTGATTCCCGCGACAGCGTGATCGAGGCGCTTCACGGCGTTGGATACACTCCTGACACTTTGATCGATGGCGCCCTGTCCGACGAGTTGGGAAAGCTCTTCGCGCGCGTTGAATCATCCACCAAAAGAGGCTCCGAAAACTACCAACATGCATCGTCGGAATTCGACGAAGTGGACATATTGATTCTCGACAACAATCTCGCTTTTCTGCCGAACAAGGGCGGGCCGCCCCTTACGGCGGAATCGATCGCGGGCTATATTCGTGCCTACACCAGCGCGTGCTACATCGTGTCGCTGAACATGAATCTCGACGTGGATTTCGATCTTCGATATCTCGTGGGCGATTTTTCGACACGGGCGGACCTCGCGATCAATACCTCGCACCTGCGGAACGGAGCCCTATGGACACACCGGGCATCCGATTCGGAGACCAGATTTTGCCCATGGTATTGGCCTGCGCTTGGTTCTGTGGCCAAAAGACGTCGCGCCCAAATCGACTTCGTGCGAGACCATCTCGGTGATTCGGTGCTCGAAACCTTTGGATTCGATGACGAGGAGGTGGAGTTCATGACTCTACATGCGCGCGGCGCGCTCTCGCCTGACGCATCGGTTACGCCATCGGCACAGAGCGGCGGAAAGCCTCTTCGGGAAGTGACATTCCGCGACGTTTTCCTGACCAAGGACCGTTCGTTGCCATTGAAAGACGAACGCGAGCAACTCGAAAAGGCGGAGCGAGGTGGCAACACACCAATCAAAGATTTGATGTCCCGCGTCGTTGCGGCCGATATCGACTTGTGGTTCAGGCGGGATCTCGTCGGACCGCAAGAACCTCTCATGGACGTTCCGCACATGGCCATGAGGTTTCCTTTTCTTCTCGGCGCCCGCGCCGGGCAAGTTGAAGAGTGGAACAAGGTCGTCGAGGCGACCGAGCCGCCGTTTGCGTTGGAGCCGGCCCTATACGAGGAGTACATCGCACCGCGGATGTTCCGGGAAGAGATATGGAGTCCGACCCCGTGTTTTCGATGGCCGAAGTTGAAGGCTGACGAAAAGCTGAACGAGCACTTCTTTCGGTCGAAAGAGCCCGCATGGGCCGACGTGGTGTTTTGCGAAGACGAGTCCCGCTTCAAAAGCCGCGTGAGCAAAGACAGCGAGGCCGGCCCGATCGAATTCACTGCCGAGTTCGAGGGCGCGTGGAACCGACGCTACATTTCGAAACTGGATCAGTTTCACTATGCACCCCGAACGAGGCTAGCCGTGTAGCACGGAGTTCATTCAGATGGTGACCAAGGACGCGATTTCATTGATGCAGGCCTACGCACGACGCGGCATGGAACACTGGAAGTTCGTAGTGAAAGACAAAACGAAAGCGAGGGCGGTTGATCTTCTGGGCAACCATCGTCTGGCCCTGCTGTCTCCATCTGGAATTGATAATGCCATTTTGAACATTTTCCGATCTCCAGTCGGAAAGGCTCTCTTCTTTCCGATGCCGAACAAGAATCAAGACAACCACATTGAGCAATGCTTTTTTGCACCATTGCGAGTAGACGACCAGAGAATGTCGTTCGATCTTTTATTGCTGTGTGGCGAAGGAAATTGCTTAGGATTCCGGTTCGAACCGCGCGATTACGAAGGGACGCATCAGTATGGGCATATTCAGATGAATCGAAGAATGCACAAGGGGAACGTATCGGTCGGTGGCCTGCCTACGTGGATCCCCAACCACTACCCTGCATTTCCGCTTCATGCCTCTGATCCAGTCGCGATGTTCTTGTCGATGGTTACGTCCGTTCATGGATACCCGGGAGGGATCGATGAACTATTGAAGGAGGTCATGCCGCGGCCGGAAGTACAACGGTATTTCGAAGCCTTGCAATCGATTGCCTAGGCGCTTCACGAGAAGCGCGCCATCAGCAGAAATCGCTTGTAGCAGCGTACGAATCCTCCTTTTACTCGCGGCGCTATGCCATCGAGGCCTGCGGCGAGCTTGCCGTTCCCAAGCCTTGCGTAAATCGCGTCGACATCGTCGTCAGGCGCGAAAATCGCGTACACGCCATGAGAGGGGATCGCACCGGAACGATCGATCGCAACACGCGGAATCTTGGCAATCTCCGGCACCAAGAGCTTCGGTCGGGACCAGTCCGCCGCGCAAACCCGATCGATAGGGCGATACCAAAGCGCACCGTTGGCAACAATCGAGCGCTGTTCCAGTCGTGCGCGAAAGCGTTCCATCCTCTCTCGCAGACGTGGAAATCGTTCGAAGTCGATCAGCTTGCCATTCGAGCCATACATGACAATCACGCGCCGACCATTCCATGTGATCACACCGTTCTCGATCTCCGAACCATCGATCCATGGCCGGAGCAACTTACGTTCGACGTCGTTCTCCTTGGCATCAAGTACGTATGCGGGAGTGTGCCCCAATGCCGGCCCAACTCTCACCGTGCATCCGAGTTCACACAGTGTCTTGCCCTTGCGGCGCGTGATGACCTCGGGAGTTTTGGTTTCACCCAGTGAGAGCTTGGATGCGATGAGTATCGTCGCGTAGGAATCGACATCGTCTTCGAACGCTTCGGCCGGTTGGACGGAGCGTTCGGAGTGAATCTTCAGCTTTGGAAGCCATTTCTGCCGGAAGTGCTCGGCGAAGGCCATGTACCGCCAGCGATCCGAACAAATGAATCCGAACTGGCCTGTCTGAAGTGTCGCCTCGAGTGCCCGATCGAGAAACGGCAAGAATAGGTCCCCGCCCAATACACTTCCGGACAAGTGCTTGTCGTACAGCTGCTTCAATGCCTTTGGAATACGTGACCATCTGACATACGGCGGATTACCCACAGCATGTGTGTAATGACCCAAGCGAAGGTCCGCTAGCAGGAAGTCTCCTTCGATGATCCAGGATCGGGCGCAGACCGCCGCGGTTCGATGGTGAACACCTGCACCGTGGAGCGTTTCGAGGACTCGCTCCCGAGCTCGTTGCGCTTCACGAGGATGCAGTTCGAACGCGGTGATTCGGCCGAGAAGATTTCGCGCTGTGAGGGCGACACTTCGGCGGCGAAAAGCTGCGACGAGACGACGCGCAGCTTCCCCGACGAAGATGCCATCGCCACATGCCGGCTCAAGCAGTCGAGCTTCGGAAAGATCCGCGCCTTCCTCCCATCCGACGGAGTCGAGAATCCGGCGGACGATGGCCGGTTTCGTGTAGACTCCACACCGGCGATGGAGTTCCTCGATTGCCGACGTCAGCAGTTGCGTATTTCGTTTGCGCCTCGGCTGACGATCCACGGCCGCATCTTGTACGGGATAGGAGCGTTCGGTCAAGTGATAGAGGGCATAAGGTTTAGCGCACCAACCGTGCTCCGACCCATCACATAAATGTCTGTCACGGGTCTTTTCTCCGGCATCGGAGGATTCGAGCTGGCCTTCCAACGAGCCGGATTCGAATCCGAGCTTCTCGTCGAAATCGACCCTTCGGCCGCTTCAGTATTGAAGACGCGTTTCCCGGAAGCGGAGCTTCGCGGGGACGTTCTGGATCTCAAGGAACTCCCGGCGAGTACGACAATCGTCACCGCCGGGTTCCCTTGCCAAAATCTCAGCATGGCAGGCGACAAGTCGGGCATCTCGGGCCCGAAGTCCGGCGTCGTGCAGAAGATGTTCGATCTGATCGAGCGATCGCGTGTCCCGACGGTCGTGTTCGAAAACGTCTATTTCATGCTGCAGTTGGACTCAGGAAAAGCGATGGAGTGGATGGTTGGCCGATTCGAGGAACTCGGGTACGCGTGGGCGTACAGAGTTCTCGATTCCATAGGTTTCGGGTTGCCGCAACGCCGGCGCCGCGTTTACTTCGTCGCCAGCCTCGAACTCGATCCGAGAACCGTGCTGTTTGCCGACGAAAAGGCACGCTTGGAGACGCCAGAGATGGATCTGACCCGGCCGTTGGGGTTTTACTGGACGGAGGGGCGTTCAGGCATCGGTCTGACGGTCGATGCCATTCCGCCGCTCAAGGTGGGTTCATCGCTTGGAATCGTGTCTCCGCCTGCAGTGCTCTTTCCTGACGGCGAGGTACTCATACCGAGTATCTCTGCGTGTGAGCAACTGCAAGGTTACCTCACCGGTTGGACCGAACCGGCGGATACCAATGAATCGAAACGGAACTCGCGCTGGCGACTCGTTGGAAACGCGGTTTCCGTTCCTGTCGCGGAGTGGGTTGCCAAGCGGATCAAGACACCTGGAGAGGTTCTGGACTTTCCCCGAGTGCCTGATCGACAGCGCAGGTCCTGGCCTGATTCGGCGTGGAATGTTGGAGAAGGACGAGTGAATGTGGTGGCAAGCGGTCAGCCACTGTCGGTTCACCGCCCGTCAATTGCCGAATTGCGTGATTCGACTTGGTCACGGCTTTCTGAACGAGCATTGGCCGGCTTTATTGGTCGGGTCGAAGCTGGCAAGCTTCGAACTCCGGGAGGTTTCCTCGACGCGCTTCGCGCTGCCGACCGCAAAGTGGTTTTCGTTGCTTGAACGAAGACGCAGAGGCTTGCGTACGGAGTGATTCTAACCTGCTCGGCGTTCGCACTCCGTCGTATCGAAGCGAGAACATCGATCTGAACTGACCGCTCGCCTTTTAGAATCCGCCGAAACAGCCGGTCATCGAGATCCTTCGAGGCTGATCGGGATTCGGGCTAGAAGGGCAGGGCCTTTGCCACACGTAATGGGTGCGGCGCGGGGACGTGATCCGAGGGAGTCAGGCCTCAGCTCTGAACTTGATGGTATTCGGAGCATTTCGCTGACCGATGGAACGTCAGGTTTGACCGGCGAGAAGCAGAGGGTGACCTTGGTTTTGTCCACTCAGCACCGCACCCGCCCTTGCAGTATGTTGCCCCCATGCTTCGCCTTTCCCTTCCCGCCGCCCGGGCGCTGCTCCTCGCGGCGCAGGGGCTCGAGCGGCCGCCTCGACGTGCGGACAAAGCGGAAGTACTCGCTGCCATCCGCCGGATGGGCGTATTGCAGATCGACACCATCCACGTGGTGGCGCGCAGTCCTTACCTTGTGCTCTGGAGCCGGCTCGGGGATTACGACCCGGTCTGGCTTGACGAGCTGCTCGCGGAAGGCTCGCTCTTCGAGTACTGGGCACACGAAGCTGCCTTCGTACCGATCGAGGACTATCCCCTCTTCCGCCACCGCATGGCCGATGCGGGAGCCCTCGGCTGGAAGTACTCGCACGACTGGATGGACGAACACCGCGCCGTCGTCGACCGGGTACTCGCTCATGTCCGGGAGCACGGTCCCGTGCGCTCGGCTGACTTCGCGCGTACCGACGGAGAGAAAGGCGGTTGGTGGGGATGGAAACCCGAGAAACGTGCGCTGGAGATGCTCTTCACCGCGGGCGCGCTGATGGTCTCCCGCCGCGAGCATTTTCAGAGGGTCTACGACCTGCGGGAGCGGGTGTTGCCGGGCAGGTACGACGGCCGCGGTCCGTCCGCGAAGACGGCCAATCGCGCGCTTGTGGCGAAGGCCGCGAAATCGCTCGGCATTGCCACCGAGGCATGGATCGCTGACTACTACCGGATGCGTCGAAGCGAGACCGCCCAGGCGCTTGCCGCGCTGGCGGCGGACGGAACACTCCTCCCCGCGCAGATCGCCGGCATCGCCGCCTCATGCTATGTCCACACCGATAACGCGGAGCTGGCGGACGCCGCCGCTGCCGGCACTCTCCGGCCCACGCGAACGGTGCTGCTCTCCCCGTTCGATCCAATCGTCTGGGACCGCAAGCGCGCGGAGGAGCTCTTCCGCTTCGAATATCGCATCGAGTGCTACACCCCGGCGCCGAAGAGGAGGTATGGCTACTTCACCCTCCCGATCCTCCGGCGCGGACGCCTCATCGGCCGGCTCGACCCGAAGGCGCACCGGAAGGAAGGAATCTTCGAAGTGAAGTCGCTGCATCTCGAACCAGGCATACCGATCAGCGCCTCGCTCACGCGCGACCTCGCGCGGGCCATCCGCGAATGCGCGAGCTGGCACGGCACGCCGAACGTGCTGTTGCGGGGGAGAACGCCGAAGGAGCTGATACGGCCGTTGCGCGAGGAGCTGGGTCGCTGAGGCAATGAGTACCGCCGCGAACGAGTCATTCGGGTTGGTAGACCTTACCGTAGTGAGTTCGAACCTTTTCCTCGACTGGATTCGAGAGGCCGATGCGCTCAGGAGAGCCGCAGCGTGAACACCGGCAGCGGAGTCTTCTGGAACCCCACCCCGTCAGCGATCACCGTCGTGGGAACATCCTTCACCGGATTCGAAGTAGCAGTGTTCAGAGGGGGAGGGCGGGAGGAAGGGAGGGACCGCGTGGGGATCGCACGCGGCGAGACGATCAGCAGACGCAAAGGACGCTGAGCGCCAACGGTGTCGGTTCTTCTGATTTGGCCTCTGGTCCCCGATTTTCATTCTAGTCGCGGGAGATGTGGAAACGCTAGATTCATCGGTGTTTTCGAAGTCCTGTGAAAAGGCGCGGTTTTATCGCTGCTTTCCATAGGACGTCAGCTTCATAATCAGGCTTCTCAGGCACCGACGCACATTGGACTCTGCCACATTGGACTCTGCCACACGCACCCATGAGTGAACCCGGGCCGATGTGGCACAGACACTCCTGTCTGTGCCGGAGCTTGGAAAGAGGAATGGCATGACCCACATCCTCACGCAGTCCGACGTCGCCGCGCTCCTCACCATCGACGACTGCATCGCCGCCGTCGAGTCGGTGTTCCGCGATTACGGCGAGGGGCGCATCGCTCCGCCGCAATCCCTCGGCGTCCACGCCGCAAGCGGAACGTTTCACGTCAAAGCCGCCTTCGCGGACGTCTTCGCGGCCAAGATCAACGCCAACTTCCCCGCGAATCCGCGCGAACACCGATTGCCGACGATCCAGGGCTTGATCATCGTGATGGACATCGAGCGCGGCACGCCCCTCGGCATCCTCGACTCCACGTTGATCACGACGCTGCGCACCGCCGCCGCCAGCGCCGTCGCCGCGAAGTACCTCGCGCGCGAAAACGCCCGCACGATGACCATCATCGGCTGCGGCATTCAGGGAGAGGCTCACATCGAAGCACTCCTGCGCGTGCGGCCGATCGAGACGATCTACGCCTTCGACATCGACCCGGCCGTCTCCGAACGATTCGCGCAACGCCTCGGCATCAACATCGCGCCAACCCTCGATGACGCCGTGGCCGTCTCCGACATCGTCGTCACCTGCACGCCGTCTCGCGCGCCGATTCTCGAAGCCCGCCACCGCCACCCTGGTCTCTTCATCGCCGCCGTCGGCGCCGACAATCCCCAGAAACAGGAGATCGCGCCGTCGCTCATGGCACAGAGCCGCGTCGTCCCCGACATCCTCGAACAGGCCGCGAAGATGGGCGATCTCCACCACGCCCTCGACGCCGGCGCCATGACCATCAACGACATTCACGGCGAGCTCGCGGACGTGATCTGCGGCCGAGCCCCCGCCCGCCGGAACGACGACGAAGTCTTCCTCTTCGACTCCACCGGCACCGCATTACAAGACGTCGTCGCCGCCTCGGTGGCGTTGTCGCGGGCGGTGGAAAGGGGAGTGGGGTTGGAGGTGGGGTTCGGGTGAGGTTGCGATTCACGAACACGCGCAATGATGAGTTGTCGGTCGTGATCAGGGCGAGAAAGAGGAAGTGAACGTAGGTCGGACTCTCCAGTCCGACCTCTTGTGAATACTCCTCGTCACTGCGACTCAGATCGCGGTCAGCCGGTCGGACTGAGAGTCCGACCTACGTTTCTTACGGCGGCGGGCTTGTGCTGGTCGTGGTCGGCGGCTCGCTGGTGTCGGTCGTCGTGGTGGTCGTGGTCGTCGTGGGCGGGGGGCCGGTCTCGGTTCGGGTGGGCAGGCCCCCGCCGGTCAGCGTATGCACCGGCGGTGCCGGCTCCGGCGTGATCGGCGGGAGCGACTGCGTGTCCGTCACCGCCTCCGGCGCAAGCGGCATTCCGGCCGTATCGAGCGCGATCGGATTGCCGAACTGGTCGAGCGCCGGCGCGGGGGGCGCTTGCGGGCTGTGGAGCGGGCACGGGTTCATCGGCTGCGTCCCTGCCTTGAACGCCTCGGTGACCACGACGTTGGACGGGCAGTTCGGGACGGCGATGCCGCCGCTGGTCTCGTCGATCTGCGCCATGACGATGCCGTCGGGCGAGGCGAAATCAACGTTCGGCTGGCCCGCGGTGACGTTCTGCATGAAGCGCGTCCAGATCGGAACCGCACCGGTGCCTCCGGAGAGACCGGTCGGGGCGTTGTCGTCGAAGCCGATCCAGGTCAGCGTCAGCGCCTTCGGCGTGAAGCCGATGAACCAGGCGTCGCGCTTGTCGTTGGTCGTGCCGGTCTTGCCGGCGGCAGTGAGTTTGAACCCCATCGATCGCGCCCCGCCGGCGGTGCCGCGGTCGACCACGCCCTTCATCACATTGACCAGCATGTACATGTCGCGCGCCGGAAAGACCTGCACCGGCTTGATCTCGTCGCCCGCGGAGAGGATCTTGTTGCGATCGTCGGTCACGAACTTCACCGCGTGCAGCGGGACGCGCGAGCCGACGCGGGCGATGGTCGAATACGCATCCGCCATCTCGATCGGCGAAAGATCGACGGCGCCGAGGAGCATGGCCGGATTTTTCGAATCGATGTCGGAGACGACGCCGAGCGTGTGCGCGGTGCGGACGATCGGGTCGAGCCCGCAGGCCAAACCGATGCGCACCGACGCCGAATTGAGCGACTGTTCCAGCGCCTCGGCCACGGTAACGGTCTGGTGATAGACGTCCTCGTAATTGCGCGGCGACCAGTCCGCGGAGAAACGGCGCTTGAGGACGAAGCGCGTGTCGCTGACCAGCGTGGCCGGCGTGATGTTCTGATTGGAAAGACTCGGTTCGAACGCCGTGGCGTAGACGAACGGCTTGACCAGCGATCCGATCTGCCGCCTGGCGTTGAGCGCGCGGTTGAACTGATTGATGTCGTAGTTCCGCCCGCCGATCAGCGCGCGGATCTCGCCGGTCGGGACGTCGACGTTGATCATCGCCCCCTGCAACGGCTGGCCGGGACGGCGCAGACGGCGGCTCCCCTTCTCCAGCGCGGAGAGGCCGGCTTCGATCGTGCGCGAGGCGGTGTCCTGGGCATTGAGATCGATGGCGGTGTAGATCTGCAGGCCGCGGCCCTTCACGTCTTTAATGCCGTAGTCGCGCGCCATCTCCTGCAGCACGCGATCGACGTAGTACGGAATCGACGCCAGTCCGCTGCGCTGCCGGAATGGCTGCTGCGGCAGCTTCGCCGCCATGGCCTTGTCGTACTCCTCGCGCGTGATCTTTTTCTGATTGAGCATCAGCCCGAGAACAGTCGTCCGCCGCTGCAGCGCGAGGTCAGGCCGCGCAAACGGAGAGTAGTTGTTGGGGCTGCGGATGATTCCGGCCAGCAGTGCGGCCTCGGCGAGATTGAGCTCGGAGACCGGCTTGCCGAAGTAGAAGCGCGCGGCTTCACCGACGCCAAGGATGGAGATCGAGCGGTTGCGGCCGAGGTAGATGTCGTTGAGATACGCCTCGAGGATCTCGCGCTTCGAAAACTTGGCGTCGAGGATCACCGCCATGAACGCCTCGGTCACTTTTCGTTTGTACGATCGCTCGTTGGTCAGGTAGTAGTTCTTCACCAGCTGTTGCGTCAGTGTCGAGCCGCCCTCGGTCACACCGCCCGCGCGCAGGTTGCGGAAGAGTGCGCGAGAAAGGCCGATCGGATCGACGCCGGGATGGTGCCAGAAGCGAACGTCCTCGGTGGCCACGACCGCGTCCTGCAGCACCTTCGGCACCTGATCGAGCGTGACCGGCTTCCGGTTTTCGAGCTGATCGCTGAGGATCGACGCCAGCAACTCCGGCTCGAGCGCGGCGTTGTCGATCGGCGCGGCCTGCTTCAGCGAGACCACCGACTCGATGGCGTTGTTGCGAAAGACGATGCGCACCGGCTGCGCCGGATATTGCCCGCTCGGATGCGTGAAGGCGCGCGTGTAGAGATCGATCTGGCCCCGGGCGACGACGTAATCGCCGCTCTGCGAGAGCGCGGTGACCTGGCGGTACCCGAGGCGGTTCAGCTTTTCGACGAGATCATCACCGCCCAGAACTATGCCGCCGCGAAGCGGCGTGAAGTCGGTGAAAATGCGCGTTGGCAGCGAGAGGCGGCGGATCTCGAACTTTCCGACTGACTGCCTGTAAACGTAGAGCCCGAGGAGCGCGATCGTCACCAGCATCACCGCGATGGAGATGGAGATCACCTGGAAGACGATGCGGCGGCGCGGGAGACGTGCTCTGAAGTCGGCCCAGTTCAAGTTAATGCGCAGCGATTGCAAGGTTGCGTCCACCTTGCCGGCGCCGGTACGAATGAAAGATCGAGCCCTCGCACCGCGTGCAAAGGCCGGAGTCGTGAATGTGGTCCGGCGCGAAGCCGCGCTCGACCAGCAACGCGGCGGTCAATGCCGGCAGATCGACATGCGGCTTCGCCCCGCTTCGGCCGACGAACGAGTCGACCTCGGCGTACGACGCGCGAAGTTGATCGACGACTTCCTCCCCCACCTCGAAACAGCAGACGCGGATCGACGGCCCGAGCCAGGCCTGCGCATTGGCGGTCACCGGTCCGATGGCATCGACCGCCTCGGCCGCAATCCTCTGCACCGCACCGCGCCAGCCGGAGTGGATGTTGGCGATGATGCCGCGATCGATGTCCGCGATGGTGATGGGAAGGCAGTCCGCAACCTTGATGCCGAGGGCCGCGCCGGGCTCGGAAGAGAAAAGCGCATCGCACGAATCGCATTCACGCCAGCGCGTCTCTCGCATCGCGCGCACGACGTTCCTGCCGTGAACCTGCACGCACGTCGAGAGCGCGGCCTCGATCCCGAAGCGCTCGCGTACGATCTCCATCAACCGCGCGGCAGCATCGGAATCGAGCCGCCCATCGAAATCGATGGTGGTGTAGAAAAGGCCGAAACCTTCCGGCAGCGACGGCGGAACGACGATGCGGCCGATGCCGGTTTGTTCAATGGACCAGGACAAGCGCGCGAATTGTACGCAAAGAGCGAACTCGAGCCTCCCACATCACTGTCATCCTGAGCCGCCGGAGCTGTTTGGCGCGAAGCGCGGAACAGCGTAGGACGGTCGAAGGACCCCTGACCTGCAACCCGGGTCGGGCGGCGGTCGCCTAGTCACGATGGCACGACATCCCACTCCGCGGACAGATCTTTCAATTCTGGATTCATCTTCGCAGCCAGCGCATCCTTCTTCGCCCGATTCCAACCCTTTAACTGCTTCTCGCGCGCGATCGCCTGAACAACGTTTTCGTAAAGCTCGAAATACACGAGTTGATCGCAGTTGTATTTTTTCGTGAAACCCGAGATCGTCTTCGCCTTGTGTTGCCACATCCGACGCTCGAGCGAATTCGTAACGCCGATGTACAGAACGTTGTGCCGCCGATTGCTCACCATGTAGACGTAGTACTGATGTTCTCTGACCATGCGCCGAGGATCCCTCGGTGACGATGAAGCAGGCGAAAACTCCACTGTGGCGACTGCAAAACTTCCATTCCGAGGAGTTGCCGGTTGTATTTCGCCACTGTGAGTAGACGGGAACTGCTGGCCACCACCCGTCCCGGTTAGCAGGTCAGGGGTCCTTCGACCGTCCTCCGCTGCTCCGCGCTTTGCGCTACGCAGCTCCGGCGGCTCAGGATGACAGCGAAATTGAGGAGCGGTCTAAACCCAGCGACGAGGGGTATTCGCAAGTCCGACCTACGTCAATGCGCCACGATCGATTCGCTGATCTCCGAGGCGTCGGTATCGCCCTCCTGGATCTCCAGCGAATAGATCGTCTGGCCGACGAGCGTGCGGTTCCGCAGATCGCCGGTGAGATTCATCGTGAACGGGATGTCGCCGGTCAGAGTGGCGGAGAAGTTTGCCTGGGGGAATCGCGCGAGGTAGCGGCCCCCGCTGCTCTCGAAGATTCGAACCGAGTACTGATGAAACCCGGTGTGCCTCCCCTCGGCCGGCAGCACGCCGCGAACGACGGTCATGTTTTTCGCGGGATCGTAGATCGCATCGATCAGCTGGGGCACCGGCGGCATGCGGCCGGCGGGATCGGTGCGCGTCGGGCCGTCCAATCCCCAGTCGAGATCGACGCCGTTCGCGAAGAGGCCGTCGGCCTGGGCATCGACATGCAACGCGTTCGGACCGATGGCGACACCAAAATCGTGGTTGTAGGCGACGAAGGCGTTGATCGAGACATTGCCCCCATTGACAAAGACGCCGCTGGCGCCGTTGCCAAGCGGCCGAAAGCTGCGGCCCGCACCGATGAGGCAGGAGCTGATTTCAACAGCGTTGCTCTGCCACACGGCGATGCCGCTGTAGCGGTTGCCGCTGATGGTGCTGGACTGGATCGCGGCGCGGGTGAACGGCGTCTCGACGGCAATTCCGCGCATCCCGTTCGGCCGCGCGACGCTGGCGGTCGTGTCTGTTCCGATGAAGCAGTCTTCCACGCGCAACGTCTCCTGCCCTGACGGCGGAGGCGCCTGCGGTTGCGCCAGCACGATCCCGTTCGCGGCGAAACCATTGACGGTGACGCCGCGCAACGTGACACCGCACCAGGAGCGGAGCTCGAGCCCGTTGGAAAATCCGGCCTTCGCGCCGGAGATCTCCACCGGCCGATCGATGTCCGGCGACGTCGCCCGGGCGATCCCGCCGTCGATGGTGAGGAGGCATGCGGTCACGGCCGGCAGCTGCGACCGCGGCTCGATGGTCATCGGTCCGGCGAACGGAATCAGGCAGGAAACAGTACCGTCGCAGCGCTCGTTGGCGCGTGCAATGGCCTCGCGAAAGGAACCGGCGCCGAAGTCGTCCGCGGTCGTCACGGCAAAGGTGCGGTAGACGTTGGTGACCAGCAGCGCCGAGATGCTCGGATGCGTGTTCGGCAACGACGTCGCCAGCGTCGCCGGAACGACGAACCGGCCGCCGTCGGTCGTTGCCGGCGCGTCGAATCCGACTTGCAGCGGCGCCGTGAACTTGGACGCCGCAATCATCGATGCGCGGCAAACGGTGGTTCCCGACGAGGTCGAGCAGTTCCACCCCTCGCCGCTCGCGGTGAAGTTCGCGATGGCGGCCGGCACCGGCATGGTGATGACCACATCGACCGCCTCGGTATCGGTGTCCTGCACCGACCGGGCAGCGAACAGGGTCCACGCGACGCGGGTGCCGGGCAGCACCGGCTGCTGCGAGCCCTGGGACGACAGAAAGATGCTGATCGTTGCCGACGCGGGAAGCGCGGCCAGGACAGCGATTACGAGAACGGAGGAGAGAGTCTTCAGGGTCATGGGTTCGCTGTCCGTATGGTTCGCTAGTGCTCAGCGATTGTGGCGCGTCCAGCCACCGATCAGGCTGCCTAGCTCTTCAGGAATTTCTCAATGCACGACGATGCCGGGCGACAGCTCCGATGAATCGAGCGGCGGGAGGTCGGCGAATTCGTAGTAGAAGGTCTGCCCGATGATTGTCCGGCCGCGCAGATCTCCGGCGACGTTCACGGTGAAGTTCACATCGCCGGCCGCCGGAATGAAGACATCGCCCTGCGGGAAACGGGCGATGTACTTGCCCGCGCTCGCGTCGAAAATGCGCACCGCGTAGTGGCCCAATGCCTTCCGTGCCGCCGGCAGCACGCCGTGAACGACCGTGCTGTTCCGCGCCGGATCGTATGCGGCGTCGAGCAGCACCGGCGCCGGCGGCATGCGCAACGACGGATCGGTCAGCGTGGGACCGTCGAGGCCCCAATCGAGATCGACGCCGTTGGAAAACAGGCCGTCCGCCTCGGCAACGACATGCGCCGCGTTCGGGCCGACGGCGACACCGAAGTCGTGGTTGTAGGCGACCGTCCCGGCGATCTCCACCTGCCCGCCGTTAACAAAAATACCGCTGGCGCCGTTGCCGAGGGGCGCCTGGTCGCGGCCGGCGCCGACGCGGCAGGAGACGAGCGAGAAGCGCGACGCCGCCCAGACGGCGATGCCGCTGTAGCGGTTGCCGCTGATCGTACTGTTGTAGATCGTGGCGTTCGTGGCCGGCGTCTCCACGGAGATGCCACGCATCCCGTTCGGACGGGCCACCGTGGCGCCGGGGTCCGCGCCGATGACGCAACTCTCGACGATGAGCTGGGCCGTGCGAGCACTGGGCAGTTGCGCCAGGACGATGCCGTTCGCGCCGAACCGGTTCACCGTTAGTCCGCGCACGGTGACGTCGCAGGCTGACCGGATCTCCAGGCCATTCGCAAAGCCCGCCTTCGCACCGCTGATCTCCACGGGACGATCGGCGTCGAGCGATTCGGTGCGGGAGACGCCGCCGTCGATCAGAACGCCGCAGCCGGTAACCGCCGGCAACGGGGAAGCCGGCTCGATGGTCATCGGCCCCGAGAGGGAGATCAGGCAGGGAACCGTCCCGTCGCAGCGGTCATTGGCGTGCGTGATGGCGTCGCGCAAGGAGCCTGCGCCGAAGTCGGCCGGCGTCGTGACCGCGAACACGCGATAGACGCTGAAGAAGATCTGATAGCCGCTGGAGACAGAGTCGTTCGGCACCGACGTTGCCAGAGTGGCGTTGGTGAGGAACGTGCCGCCGTCCTGCGAAGTGGGCGCATCGAATCCGAAGTGAAAGGCGGTCGAGTTCAGGCCGGGCACGAGCGACGTAGTACAGGTGATGGTCGTCGATTGCACCGAGCAGTTCCAGAGATCGCCGGAGATGGTGATGTTCGAAACCGCCGGCGGCAGCGGGATGGTCATGGTGACGTCCGCGGCATCCTGACTGCTGGACGTTTGCGCCCGAAGAACAGCGCCGCTGTAGGTGACCCGCTGGCCCGGCAATAGCGGAGTTGCAGGCGTATTGCCGATCGAGAGAAAGACGTTGACGTTCGCCGCGGCGGGAAAGGTGAGCAAAAGAGCGAGGAGGAGAGAAAGCACGAGGGTCTTCGGGGTCATGAGTTCCTTGGGGGTCCGTGAGTGTTCTGGCGACGATACAACAGTTATTACTAGTCGATCCAGCCGGCGATCAAGCTGCCGAGCTCGGCTTCCCTGCCGCTGAATCCGTGGTTTGCATCCGTGATTACGGCAATCTCCGCGCGGTCGTTGATGTGTTCCGCGAGGATCGCCACGCAGCGTGGGACGTCGCCGAACGCGAATTCGTCACGGTCACCGTAGATGTAGAGCGCCGGCTTGCGGATTCCGCGAATGAAACGGAACGGCCGGCGGGAGAGCCTGGTCCCGCTCATCAGCTCGTAGAACGGAAAGACGTTGTAGTCGCCGTTCGGATTGGCCATATCGTAAAACGCGCGCCAGCTGATCATGGTCTGCCCGGGGACGCGCGGCGCCAGCTCGTCACCGCGCTGCTTCGCTTTCGCCTTCGCCAGCATCGCGCGAAAGCGGCGGCCGCCGAGCTCCTTGTACAGCCATCCCGTATCGTCGCCGCCGGCGATGAGGATGTAGCGCTTCACGCGGTTGCGCGGCTTGTAGTGATCGTAGACGGCGATCTTGTTCGCACCGGTGGAGTGGCCGGCCAGGGTGATGTCGCGATAGCCGCGCCGCCACAGCTCGCGGATGGCGCCGTCGATGTCGTGGACACAGTCGCGAATCCGCTCGAAGGCCGAGCCACCGGCGTTATTGCCAGCATTGCGGACGATGCCGGAGCCGCGATTGTTGAAGGGAAAGAAGGCCGCACCCCTCCCCACGAACACCTCGGCCAGCAGATTCGTACGCCGCGATTCGAAGATCGACGCACCGCCGGTGCCGTGAAGCCAGACGACGACACGTTTCGAAGCGCGGCGCGGCTCGTACAGCACCCCCGCCAGCGCCACGCCGTCCGTCGCCTCGAACCTTACGAGGCGGCAGGCTGGCTCGGCACGATCTGGCGCAGACCGGCGTCCCATCGCCACATCCTTTCGCGCGTCAGGTGCGCGCCGCCCAGCCAGAAGTTGGCGTTGTTGATCTCGATGAAGTCGACCGTCCCATCGATCACGTTCCGGCCCGCGGGCGTGATGGTGAAGAGCGCTTTCGGCGGATTGGCCTTCTCGTCGCCGATGATGGTGATGACCGGCACGGCCACGCTGGCCAGATGCTTCAGGTGCCGCAGAAACTCGCCGTCGCCGAAGCCGAATCGCGGCGGCGCCGGATCGAACCGGCCGAAGAGCGAGCCGAAGTCGGTGGCGCCGGCGTCGATTCCCTCGACCGCGCGCCGCTCCACTTCGCCGAGCCCGTTGCGCGTCGACGGAAAACGGGAGGCGTGCAGAAGGAAACCATCCCGAAGAAACGGAAAGTCGGGAACGTCATTAACCAGGAAGCGGTTCAACGCCGTCGGATCGTCGGAGGTGAATGCCCGCCACGCCAGCGCCGCCGCGGCCGTCATCGCCGGCAACACCGCCGCGCGCGATTGGAAGAGATTGAAAAGATCCTCCTCCGTCTGCGTGCCCAGAGGCTGCGAACACCAGATCAGCGTAATCCGCCGCGCCTTCGACAGTCGCGAAAGCAGATAGAGAAGGTGCACCAGGCAGTACAGATCGTGCTCGAACCAGAGCACGATCTCCTCTTCCTCACGCGCCTTGTCGAGATTCAGCTCCTGCTCCAGCAGCTCGTTGCGAATGCGCAGCAGCTTCTCGCCGTAATGCTCGGAAAGAAACAGCGCCCGCTCCTCGACCCACTCGTGCATCGGCAGGTTCGGCCGCACCGGCCCGCCGACGAGCGACTCGCGAAACGGCACATGCCGCCCCGGAACCCCCGCCCGCCGCGCCAACGACGCCGCAACGTCCCCGTTGTGGAAGTGAATCATGGCGGGGGATGATAGCGCGGTACGTTTTGGGGGGCAGCCGTCTAGCCTGCTCCCGAAGGGCCTTGATCGAAAACCAGTGGTGATGGCGCGACTCCCGCCTTTCCTGCCTCGTTCGGCGGAAGGAGCATGGGCGCGCGCGATGACGCAGCGGAGAAAGCAGGGGCTCGTCCCTCTAACCTACGTATGCGCAGATTGCGCGTAATCACCCTGATAGCGATCGTCGTCGCACTCGCGCTACTGCCCGACCCGACAGCGCCGTGGCAGCGCAAGCCGCGGGAACGTCCCGCCGCGCGTCGGCGCATCATCGCGAGAGTCGTGGGTGAGGCATACGCCCCGCGACTGTTCGTCAGGGGCTTTGATCCCGGCACGAATGACCCTCCGGCCCCGCCACTGACAGGCGATCCTCACGATCGCGGCCGCGTACTCCTGAGACGGGGCGAGGTCTCAAAGGCGATTCCCGCGTTGCGCGAGGCGGCGCGCAACGGCGACCCCGCGGCGCTGACGGACTTCGCGGCGGCGCTACTCGGTGAAGCGGAACTTCTCCCCTGGCGTCATCCACGGGAACGCGCATCGTCGCGGCTGGATCCCTCGTTACGCTACGCGTCGGCGCTGGAAGCCATTGCGGTGTTGCGACGCGCGATCGAGCAGCAACCTGGCCTCGCGTCAGCGCACTTCAACCTCGCTCTCGCGCTTGAACAAATCGGGCTTACGGTCGAGGTCCAAACGCAATTCGAGGAAGCGATCCGCCTGTCTGACGACGCCGAATGGGACGAGGATGCCCGTCAGCATGCGGAGAGTCTCCCGCTTTCCGACCCGTGGATCGATCGGGACCGCATTCAGGCATACGTCGAGGTCACCAGTCTTCCTGCCGCGAGGCGTCTGCTGCAGCCGTATCTGGCGGCGCAGGAACAGCGACTCCGCCGCGCGCGGCTTCCCGTTTACCCGGACGACCGGTTCTTCCTCGCAGCAGACACCTATACCCGCGATGTCCGTTCGATCGGCGGACATCTCACCCAGGCGATGCAGACGTTTTGCTCCAGCGCGAAGGCCGAACCGTGCGCGATGCGCTATTACACGGTTGGTGCGCTCTACGCTGCCGGCCGGAAATCTGAAGCGGCCGTATGGCTTCACTCGATCGAAGACGAGATCCGGCGAGCACACGGCGGCGCGGGGTTGCGCGCGCTGCATCAATGGGAAAAGGGGCTCAACCTGTACGTTCGGGGTCGCTCGATGAGCGCACTCGCGGTTTTCGATGCTCAATACGCGGAGCACCGCGCTTCCGGCGAACGCGTGCTCGCAGAGGTGTTCGACGAGCTTCGACGGGCGGCCCGCACATATCCAATGAGTCAAGCATTGTCCGGCGGTGATCTGGAGACAGCATTTCGATACGCCGATGATTCGTCGCTGCGCGACGTGCAGAATGCTCTTGCCCCGGACGCTGCCATCCTGCGGTACGCAACCACGTTCGTGGACCACAAGGTCGTCTTTGTCATTCGCAGAGACTCCGTAGACCTGGTGACTCTGTATGACACCATCAATCGACGCCCGGGGGACCGCGTTGGCTTTGTCGCTCGCGGCGATTCCGTAGAGGTGGTCAGTCTGGATGGGCGCCCTGACAGCACGCGTCGAGGCGGAGCGGAAATCACAGGGACAGCGGCAAGGATGCGCACCGCCCCGGATCCACTGACAGCCTCGCTGCTGCACGATCTCGTCGTCGCGCCAGTGCTGGAAAAACTTCATGGCATCTCCACGATCGCCGTCATACCGAACGTCGAGCTCGCGGAGATTCCCTTCGGTGCGCTGTTCGACGCCGGGCGTGGTCAGTATCTGGCCGAACGCTTCACGATCGTGCATGCGCCATCGGCGCGTGCTGCGGTGGAGCTGTCGAAGCGCACGCGTCATTCCCACGATTCCACGCTGCTCGCGATCGGCGCGACGGAGTTTGATCGTACGCAGGGAGAAAGACTCGCGGGAGTTGACCGTGAGATTGCAGAGATCACAGCGCAGACCCTGTGCGCACGGGTGCTCTCGGGCGAACAGGCGACGCCGGATGCCGTTCAGCGTGCGCTCGCTGAGAACGCGGTCATTCATTACGGCGGACATATCGTGCGTCGTGGCGCGGATCTACGGCTGTTGCTGGCTTCGTCGCGCGGGCGCGACAGTCTCTCTGCGGAGGAAATTGCGGCTCTCCGCCTCGACAAAGCGCGCGTCGTGGTCCTGGCCGGTTGCGGCGGCGCTGCAAATGGAGATCCTCGGGCATTCATTCGAACGGTGGCGGATGCATTCCTCATCGCCGGCGTGCCGACAGTCATTGCAACGTCGTACGATCTCGATGACGCGGAAGCTCCCCCAACGATGCGCCTTCTGCACACATTTCTCCGCAACGGCGATGACGCGGCGGAGGCACTTCGCAAAACGACTCTGATCGAACTTCGGTCAGCGCGTGGTGTGCCGCTCTCGATCCGGTTCCAGGCAATCGGCGGCGCTAACGCGTTGATTAAGTAAGCGTGGCAGAGGTCTGCGCTACGACCGTCAGACGTGCCAGTCAACGCGAGCCGGATGTCGCGTCGCGAAAGCACCATTCACCGCCGAACCAGTTGATCGCCCTGCTGCGCATTCGCTTTAAGTGCGCCGCGAACCCTCACAGAACGTCCGCTCTACGGCTCCTGCTCCGTCTCCGCCGGCGCCTCCGGTTCCGTGCGGCTCGCCGGTTTCCGGCGCCGCTCCAGCTTCCTGAGCCGCTGCATCTCCTCCACAAACGGAATCAGGATTGCGTTCGCCGGATCACGTGCGAGCCGCGCTGCGATCGCGTACGCGTGTCCTGCGATGAATTCGAGCTGGTGGCGGCGGACGAGATTGGCGCTGGAGACGCCGTTCAGGAAGGTACGCAGCTCACTCTCGACCGCGTACCACCGTTGGCGATCGGAAAACATCTCGAGAACGTCTTCGACCGACCGGCCGACCGCGTGCGCCACTTTGTCGGACGCACCGATGACGCTCACCGACGCCTGAAGGGTCGCTTCAGACGTCTTGATCTTGTTGCGAAGGTCCCTCCGCTCCGCAAAGGACAGCGACTTGATCTCGTCGAACTGCGACCGGATCTCCCGCAACCGCTCGATCACATCCTCAGGCGTCAGTTTCTGCTTTGCATCCATGCGCCTGCCTCCTCGAACTCTCGGTGCGCGCAATGATACTCCTGAAGCGTACCTTTACGACCTTTATGCGCGCATTTGCGCTCATGACGCGCGTAGTTAGCTACTCAATGCGCGCAATTGCGTTTCTGATGCGCTGTGCTGCGCGTTCGGCGCGCGAATATACACTTTCGAAGCCGACTATTGCGATTTTGGCGCCCATAGATGCGATCGTGGAGATTTCGAGTGCGATTTCTAATCGCGCGATAGCGATATTCGAGCGCGCAGATGCGATGGCCGAGCGCGCGATTGCGGGCTCCGAGCGTAACAGTGGTACATCCCTGCGCGAGCTCGCGCAGCGCGAGAAGATCACGGTACGTGCCGAGCTTTTCAGGTACCGGCGGTGCTACGAACGGAACCCCATGCTTAACCTCGGTGAACTTGTATGACGAGCCATCTCGTCACGAAAGCTTCGGAGAGCCGGCCCGTATCGGATTCTTCGCCGCCGCCCTGGCGGCCTCTTGCGTTTCGGCGACTGGACATAAGAGAATCCCGCCGTCCTTCCCACCACAGAACGACGCCGCGCAAGCAGGAGAGAGAGTGAGCGATGCGCAATCACGAAGGCTTCGATGTCGCGTACGAATACACGGTTCGGTTCTATCCGCGGTACTTCACCTGGGTGCAGTTCAACATCAACCGCGAAAACAGCAAGGGGCAGACCGGCGGCGACAATTACGAGAACCGTCTGACCGGTCCCCTCGGCATGGGACCGGAGTACAAGGTCGTCGTCGCCATCAACGACGACACCATCTACGCCGAGGCCTTTCTGGATGTGTCGAATGGCCCGGTGATCCTCACCATTCCGGAGTACCCGAACAGCTATTCGATTCTGCAGCTGGACGTGTACGGCAACATCTTCTCGACCGAGCTCTCCGCGAATCCGCCGTCCGCCGGCGGGGTCTATGGTTTCGTGGCGCACGGCTCGTTCGAGAATCTGCCCGAGGGGGTGACCCGGATCGAGCTGCCCTACTCGTTCACCACCATCGCCATCCGCACCGACAAATACTCCTCCTCGGGCGAGAACCACATCGAGGCAGCCAACGCCTTCCGCTCCAGCCTGTCGATGCAGACCCTCGCCGACTACGACCCGACCGGCACCTCCGGACGGACGCTGGTCCTGCCACTCTTCTTCTTCTCACCCTCGGTCAAGCTGATGGCGGACGAAGGTCTGGCCAAGTGGCCCGAGTCCTTCTTGACTACGCTGCAGGAGGCGATGGCGTCCCCATCGACCCAGCCGCTGACCGATGACGACCGCGCGCTGATCCAGCGCTTCAACACGTCGTTTGCCGTCGCCAAGAGCGTCGCCGATCACGACTCCGGCCCACTCACCGCGATCATCCGCGGCGCGCAGGCCGCCTACGCGGCGATCATCAATCGCTGGCAGTCGCACCGCGGCCCGACCAACTGGATCCACTTCGACAACGTCGGCCATTGGGGCGAGAACTACCTCGACCGCGCCGCGCTCACCGAATACATCCAGGTCGGCAACGACCGCAAAGCCGCCTACTACGCCAACGCCTTCGTCGACGCCAGCGACCTCCCCCTCGACGGCGGCAGCTTCGCCTACACGATCCAGTTCGCGGCCGACGCGCTACCCGAGTACAAGCGCTTCTGGTCGATGACGGCCTACACCCCGGAGTACATCGAGCTGGTCCCGAACGCCCTCGACAAGTACGTGGTGGCCTCCTACACCCCCGGCCTCGTGACCGCCGACGACGGCTCCATCACGATCTACGTCCAGGCCGACCAGCCGAAGAAGAACACCGCCAACTGGCTGCCGGTGCCGAGGGGACACTTCAGTCTCCTGTTCCGCGTGTACGGGCCGCTAGGCAGCGCACTGGCGGGGACGTATGTGCCGCCGAAGATTCATCGGACGATTCCGCTGCCGTAGCGTGGTTGTCGAATGCTCGCGCAGCGGATGTCGGCCGCGCGAGCATTACTCTTTGCGAGGGGGCGATCAATCGACTCCGAACTCGTAAAGGACACCGCCGGGAACAACGACACCGTACTCGCCCGGCTGAAGATCGCGTCGCGGCGTGATGTGCCAGATGCCGGGCATTTTCTCTGATGATTCGTACTCGACATACCAGCGGCCCGCCGGAACGACCCTAGTCGTTGCTGAAAAGCCGCTGACTTTTTGTTCAATCTTCAATGACCGGTTGTTGTCTTCCTCGTGATTTACGTCCAGCATCCCGAGGTAGTAATAGCCTTTCGGATCATGTTCGGAACGAATGACGAGCGTGGGGCGAGCATTCTTGACCCTGGTGCGCGCATGAAGGCCGGGGTAATCGAGAAACGTGAATACAACAGGCCAAAAACCGGTGCTCGAAATGTCGCCACGGTTCGCAGGAAGACGGACTTCCCGGTCATTGACCACGATCCGCACGTCGTCCATACCGTTGAAGAATTGCGGCTGATTTCCGGCGCCAGCACTGGACGGCGACGGCGCTGCAAGCGGCGTGGCTTTCTCAAGCATGGCGGCGATCACATGGGAACTGACGCCGGCCTGTTTCAACTGGACGAGTCCATCGGTCGTCAGATCGAACGCCACGTCAGCAGCCTGCTTGATCTTTCCGATGACGACGTCGTCACCAAGGTCCAGTTTCACGAGCTTAATCACGTCTTTGTTGGAAAACATTGCTTCGGACTTGGCCGGAGCCGTCTGTGCCGCCGCGGCCAGCGGCAGCGAGAAAAGAAGTTGAAGACCGACGAGCAGTGCAATGTAGTGGCGTACCTTCATGAGACCCTCCGATGGGGTGTAGACACGCTCGTCCAAAAAATGTGGCGACCAGCGGCGTGCTCATGGAGTTCATCGAGTCACTTTCGCCACAGCTGCTTAAAAACCGTGTCTCGAATGATGAGATGCCAATGAACGTTCGCGAACGGAGCAGTGGCGTGAAACGTCACGTCCTGATCATGCTCCTGCTGCTCGTGACTTCGGGTGCGCACACCGTGCACGCGGACGACCGGCTGGAGAGGATCATGATGCTCTGGCCCTCGGGCGACTTCAGCGCTCTGAGGGTGCAGATCAACGAAGCGCTGACCGAGTACCGCGAGGCCCGTGACCCGAAACGCGAAGGGATCGCCTGGCTGTTTCTCAGCTTGGTCGATATCAACGCCAACGACGCGCAAAACACTCGGGTGCACTTCGGCGAAGCGACAACCCGCCTCGAAGGGACGGGCGACTACGTCGGAGCATGGTTGGCGTACTGGATGCTCGCCGAGCACGAGCGCTTGCGCGGGAGCCAGTCCGACGAGGTTCTCGCGTTTTACGAAAAGTCCTTCGCCATGCTGGAAAAGGCGCGGCCGCCGTCCGCACCGTTCGACATGGATGCGCTCATGGTCATCGGTCCCGTCGTGGGAGTGCCGCCGGCGGAATACGAAGGGATCGATAAACGGATCGTGCTGGCGCTTCTTGAGGTCTTAACGAGGACGGGATACGGCGCTGAATTCGTCCAGATCGGCGAGTTCGGAAAGGCCGAGGCGCAACTGCAGCGCGCGAAGGAAGTGGGAGCGATCTTTGACGGCAGACTCGACCCTCCGATCGATTTCCACATCGGCAATCTGCGCCGGCGTCAGTGGCGGTTGGACGAGGCTCGAGAGAGCTACAGGAGAGCGCTGGAGGGTCTGAAGGTGCTGCGAGGCGTGGGGACCCTTACTCCGAAACGCCTGAAGGTCGAGGTCTTCGGCGAGCTTGCCGAAACCGAGATGCGCAGCGGCCGGATCGATGAAGCCCTGGCGTGGAACGATCGCGCGCTGGAACTGGTGCGCGCAGAGAAAAGTTCCCTAATCGAGGCCCTTGTTCTGAAGCGCCGCGCGGAAACGCTCGTCAGGGGCGGCAGGTTTGCTGCCGCGGAGAAGGCGTTCGCTCAAGGACAGGCGCTCACTGAGGAGAACCAGTACTTCGACTTGCAGGCCTCCATTGATCTGAGCAGTGCGTCGATGAACAGGACGCGTGGCCGCTACGGAGCGGCGGCCGCGGACCTCGAAAAATCGCTGGAAGCTCTCGCCAAAGCAAATGAGCCCTTTCGCGAGCCGGCGCTCCTGGGAAATCTGGCGATGACCTATATCCTGCTCGATGCGGACGATAGCGCCCGGCTTTTGTTGCAGAAAGCACGGCGGGTAGCGGAAAAGGACAGCCTTTGTCTCGACGTCGCGACAATCGATTTCTTGGAGTCCAGCAGAAAGTTTCTGAAAGATCAGATTTCATTCGCGGACTTTGAGAAAGCCGCTGAACAATGGTCGCGAACTCCTGACGTTCTGAGCGTCCCGGGCTCGGAACATCTCACGCAGCTGCTCGCCGCGATCATGAGCTCCGTCTCTACCGATTCGCAGCTGCCTGTCCAAAGCGGGTTTCTTTCGCCCGGGATGGCCGAGCTCCTTCACGGGGCGGCGCTGTTCAGCGAAGGCCGCGACCTATCGTTGGCGCGCGAGCTTGCGATGAAAGGACTGAAGGTCATTCCGAACGCGCAGGAACGCGCCAGCGCTCTGGCCGTGATCGGAGGAACCTACGTTGCGGAGGGTGACGACGACAAGGGGATCGCCTACTTCAGTAAGGCCATCGATGCGCTCGATGCGGCGACCGGGGAAGCACCTGCCGATCCGCTTCTCAGCAATTCTCCCGGCGGCGCCAGCTGGTCATCGTCCGCGTTCAAAACGCTCGTTCGACTGCTGGTAAAGCACGGCCGTTACAAAGCGGCGTTCGTAATCTCCGAGCGTGCCCGGGCACGAGTGTTTCTTCAGATGATCAGCAACGCTCGTGTGTCTCCGCGCGGCGCGGGCAACACGCTTCCTGAGCAGGAAGCGGAGACGCTGCGCATGCAGATGATGCATTGGCAGCAACAGGCCCGCCTTGCCCCGTCCGGACAGCTCAACGACGACATTCGCCAGGGGCGTCAGCGATACGAGGCGTTGATGACGCGCGTGAAAGCCGCAAACCCTGAGTACGCGGCGATGACGACGGTTGAACCGCTACGGCTCGATGCGATTCGGGCAGCGCTTCCTCCGAACACCACACTAGTCAGCTACTTCATCACAGACAACGCCGCGTACGCCTGGGCGCTCGATCGGACGACCCTGCGGTACGTTCCGCTACCGATCGATCCGATGGTTCTCAGCCGTGCGAAATGCGCAGCAATCCGATTCCGCATCGGTGACCGCGGGATCCGCCTGCTCGATCGGCCATGTGAATCAGCCACTGCAGAGGAGTTGTATGGACGGTTCTTCGCGCCGCTTCGGGCTCACATCCACAATTCGCGGTTGATCGTCGTGCCGCACGGCGTGTTGCACTACCTGTCGTTTGGCGCGTTTCGCGACCCGCGCACAAAGCGGTACCTGATCGAGGACTACACGATTACCTACGCGCCAAGCGCCAGCGCGATCCGCTTCCTCCGCGACAAAGAGACGCCCGTGGTAGGTAAGGCGCTGGTGATCGGCGCGCCTGCAGGCGTTTCACCGGAACTTCCCGGGGCGATGCGTGAAGCGATGATGGTAGGCGCCAAGCTGCACTCGGTGCCGATGGTTGGACCTGCGGCAAAGGAGAGCCTTCTCTATCACCTGAAGGGCGACGTCGATCTCGTCCACATTGCCGCGCACGGTTTCTACGAGGCCGACACGCCACTCTTCAGCCGCCTGGCACTTGCCGAGGGCGATGGCAACGACGGCGATGTCGAGGTGCATGAAATTCTGTCGGATGTCGACCTGACCGGCGTGAATCTCGTCGTCCTCTCCGCCTGCCAGACCGCCCTCGGCAAAGTCAGCGCAGGCGACGAGATTGTCGGCCTGACAAGCGCACTGCTGTATGCCGGCACTCCCGGCGTAATCTCAACGCTATGGCAAATCGATGACAACGCGGCGGAGACGCTCATGACCTATTTCTACGATCGTCTCCTTCAAGGGAAGTCCGTCGCTGACGCGCTGCGGTTTGCGCAACTGCGCCTATTGCACAGCGACTATCCAGATCCGAGCCAGTGGGCGGCCTTCACACTCAACGGTAATCCAGCAGGGCGCTGGGGTTCGCCGACGCGATGACGGTGTCGCAGAGTCGCGCTCGTCCTCGGGCGCATATTTGCAAATCCCGTGAGCCCTCCACCTTAAATCGACGCAAATGCCGGTTAGCTCGGCAAGCACCCCCCGGGTAGGGATTCTCCCCTCCCGCCACCCTCCTCCTGCATGTCGAAAGCACCGAACATTCTTCTCTTCATGGTCGATGAGCTGCGGTATCCCACCGTTTACGACGGGCCGGAGCTCAGGGCGTGGATGGCGGAGAACCTCGTCGCCCAGCGGTTGTTTCGCGAACGGGGGCTCGAGTTTCAGCGGCATTACGTGCAGTCCAGCGCGTGCGCGCCGAGCCGTACGTCCATTTTCACCGGGCAGTACCCGACCCTGCACGGCGTGTCGCAGACCGACGGCATGGGGAAGACGGCGTGGGATCCGGGGATGTCGTGGCTCGATCCGAACACGGTGCCGACGATGGGCGACTGGTTCCGCGCTGCCGGCTACCGCACGTATTACAAAGGCAAGTGGCACATCTCGCACGCCGACATCGAGGTCCCGGGCACGCACGAGTCGCTGATGACGACCAGGGACAGCGGCATCCCCATCCTCGAGAATGTCGATTACTACAAAGCCGCCGATCGCCTGAACGACTTCGGCTTCAGCGGCTGGATCGGACCCGAGCCGCACGGCGCATCGCGGGCCAATTCCGGCTGGATCCGCGATCCCGGCTACAAACATCAGGCGCTGTCGCAGATCGACGAGTTCGAAGCCGGCGACGACGATCAGCCGTGGCTGCTGGTCAACTCCTTCGTCAATCCGCACGACATCGTCTTCTTCGGCCTGTACTGGACGGCGCCGGTGCCGTTCGGATTCGGGCTGCCGTATCCGACGCCTGAAGACGTACCGCCCATCCCGCCGCCGCCTACCGCGGACGAGGACCTCTCGACGAAGCCGACCGCACAGGCCAGCTACGTGGCCACCTATCCGCAGATGTTCCTGCCCCAGCCGACGATCGAGATGTACCGGCGCTTCTATTACTTTCTGCAGATCAACGTCGAGAAGTACATCAAAGCGGTGTATCAGCGCCTGGAGAGCTCGCGCTTCTTCGAGAACACCATCGTCGTCTTCACCACCGATCATGGCGACATGCTCGGGGCGCACGGCGGCATGCATCAGAAGTGGTACAACGCCTACGAGGAGACGATCCACGTCCCGCTAATCATCACCAGTCCGCTGTTCGACAATACGCCGCGCAGCGAATCAGGCCTCACCTCCCACGCCGATCTCCTCCCCACGCTCCTCGGACTGGCGAACGTCGACGTCGATGAGGCAGCGAAGGCGCTGGCGCTGTCGCACACCGAGACGCGGCCGCTGGTGGGCCGCGATCTTTCCGGCGTGGTGCGCGGCACGGGCACGGTCCCCAACGAGCCGGTGTTCTTCATGACCTATGACGACGTGAGCCAGGGGCTCAGCCAGGTCACCGGCAACCGGCAGTGGGATTCGGTCACGACGCCGAATCAGGTCGAGAGCATCGTCGTGCAACTCGGCGAGACGCTGTGGAAGTACTCGATCTACACGCAGAGGTTCGCCACGCCCTACGCGGGATTGATCACCAATCCGAACCTGACCGGCATGGTTCCCCCGCCGGACGTGCCGCCGCAGTACGAGCAATACAACCTCACCGCCGATCCGGTCGAACAGTTCAATCTCGCCTCTCCGGCGTTCGAAACGCAGGAGGCGAAAGACGTCCGCCCGCAGCTGCAGGCGCTGCTCGACGAACAGCGCGCAAAGAAGTGCCTCACGCCGGTCACGAACGAGGGAGTGATCCGCGCCGGGGGTGAAGGGAGCATCGTCATCGAGATCCCCGAAGGATTGCACGATGCGTCGCTTACGAGCAGCGCATCTCCGCCGATCTGAAAAAAGACACGGCGCCGGCCATTGAATGGACAAGGCACTCGCCGTTTCGCGAAAGGGGGACTCGCGCCCTCCGGCTGTTACGCTGGAAAGTCGCGGGGCGAGCCCCCTTCAGCCCTGGCAAACCAAAGCCCTCGTGCGCAATCGCAGATTGCGTGCCGTGGGCACGGAGCGCGACAGGCGGACGCTAATCGCTGAGCGGCTAGGCGCTTTTCGGATCCGCGGGTTTTGGAGGAGGAGTAGGAGACACGACCGGCGCTTCCTTTCCGTCCTTCGGCTTGTCGACCGCGGCAATGGGAAGTTTGTCGGGGCCGATACCGCCCCCCGCAGGCGGCTGTTTCTCATCGTTCTTCGGCTTGGTTGTCGCGGGCGTGAAGATCAGGTCGACGAGCCGCTTGATCATTTCGCGGAACGTTTCTTCGCGGTACCCGACGAGAAACGCAACGAGGTAATACAGGATGTTCTTTGGCGTATTTGACTGCGCCCCCGACGGCGTCGTCCCGACGGCCAGGATGCCGGCCTGCATGATCAGCACCGCCACGGTCGCGAGACTGCCACCCATCAGTGGCCGCGACAGATGCCAGAGGACGAACGACTCGTCCCAATCCTTCGCGTGCTCGACAATACCGGTGAGCGAGATCAGCACCGCTCCCATCGCTCCAAACCAGACTACGCCGACCGGCAGTGCTCCGATCATATCCGGCAACCCGATTTTGCTCGGCGGCGCGATGATCCGCACAAGGGCCAGGGTTCCCAGGAAGATCAGCCATCCCATTTGGACCATGAACATCGCGCTTCGGCTCTTCATAACAACCTCTCCTTTTAAGGATATGTATCTATAGACTGACGCGCGGCGTCTTTTCCTCAGCGCTGTCATTACAAATCAACTTCCGCCCAAAACGAGCGCCTCGTCACGAACGAGGGAGTAACCCGCGGCGGCGGCGAAGGGAGCGTCGTTATCGATGTCCCCGAGGAATTGCAGGATGCGTCCTTCAACGCCAGTGCACACTCTCCCCCGGGTTGATCGAACGCGGCGACTGGCAGGAAGTAAGCCTATACTGCCGTCCATGCACATCATCCTTGCTCACGGCGTGCTTGGCTTCGACAGCATCGCGGGATTCGAGTACTTCAACGGTGTGAAGAAGCATCTCAAGGACACGCGCCGCGTGAGCGTGACCACGACCAAGGTCGACGCGGTCGGGACCGTCTCCACCCGCGCGGAGAAGCTTGCCAGCCAGATCGCCGCGGTACCGGGAGATGAGAAGGTGCACATCTTCGCGCACAGTATGGGCGGCCTTGATGCAAGGTACGCGATCGCGAAGAACCTTTCCGGCATCGCCGCGCGCGTCGCGGCACTGGTCGCCATCGGGACGCCATATCTGGGATCGGTGGTCGCCGATCGTTTGGAACACAGCGCAGCCCGAGGGGACGTGGTGCCGATCGCAGTGGGGATCAAGATCCGCCAGGAGGCGTTGCACGATCTGACTACAAGCGAGGCAACGCGTCTGACCGGCGAGGCGACGCGGCTGATCCGTGAAGCCGAGGACAACGTGCCAACGTATTGCATCGCCGGGGACACGCAGAGCGGTGCGAAAGGATCAGTCCTATTCAGCGGCATTGCGGAGACGTTCGGAGTCGAGGACCCAAGTGACGGCGTGGTGAGCGTTGCCTCTGCCACGGCCGTCGGTACCCGACTTGGAACGTGGCACACCGATCACGCCGGGTTGGTCGGGTGGAACTTCAACCACCCGACTCCGGTGGTGTTCGACGCGCCGGGTATCTCGAACCATCTTCATCCGCACTTGGAGTGGTACGGAAATCTCGTCGATTTCTTCCGACGACCGCAGCACTCATAAAGTGCTCCCCATTCGTCCCGAGGTCCCCCCTACTTCGCCTTCGCGATCTCCTCCTTCAGCACCTCCACTGCCTTTTCGATCTGCGCGTCACGGCCCTTGAGGAAGTCCTCGGGGGTGTTGTCGACATAGACGTCGGGAGGAACGCCGTAGTTCTCCAGGTTCGTGCCGTTGACGTTCCACAGCCCGCTGCCGGGCGTGCGGATCTGGGCGCCATCGATGAGACGGAACGAGCCGGTGCCGATCACCGCGCCGTATGTGGTCACGCCCACCACTTTCCCCAGCTTGAGCGTGCGGATGCCGTCAGGGAAAACCTCGGCATCGCTGGTGGAGCGCTCGTTCTCCATCACCACGATCGGCCCGAAATAGCCGCGCTGCGGACGCGTGATCTGTACCGAGCCGCGGTTCTTCGTGTACTGGTACTGCCGCTGGCTGAGGATCTCCAGAAGCTCCTGGTCGATGCCGCCGCCAGGATTGAAGCGCTGGTCGACGATCAGCGCCTTCTTGAAATGATTGTCAGCCAGGTCGCGCTCGAACTTGTGCAGCGCCTGCGCGTTCATCTGGCGGATGTGGAGATAGCCGATCTGGCCGCCGGAGAGCTTGTCCACCATCTGCCGGCGATCCTCGACCCATTTCTCGTAGACCAGCGTACCGTTGGCATTGCCGTTCACCGCGTCGACGCGCGTGGTCCATGCGCCATCGAGCGACGGTTTGGAGTTCACGGTCAGCTCGAAGCGGCGGCCGGGCGCCAGCGTGTAGAGGCGCCAATAGTTCTCGCCCGACTTCAGCGGCTCGCCATTGACGGCCAGCAGGTAATCGCCGGCCTTGAGCTTCACATAGTCGTGGTCGGCGGGACCGTGCTTGTAGACCCAGTTGATCCTGTAGTAGCCGGCGCTGTCGGGTGAGAGCTCGAAGCCGGGGTAACGCGTCTGCACGGCGTCGCGGTCGGGATCGCCGCCGCCGCTGATGCCGGTGTGCGAGGCGTTCATCTCGCCGATCATCTGGCTGATGACGTTGTGCAGTTCCTCGCGGTCGCCTACGTCGTCGAGCAGCGCCTCGTAGCGCGTGCGCGCCGCGTCCCAGTCGGCGCCGTGCATGGCCGGATCGTAGAAGCGGTTGCGCATCACACGCCACGACTCGGCGAAGATCTGCCTCCGCTCCCGCGGGAGATCGACCTCCACGCGCACCGTGAAGTTCACGCGCTTCCGCGCGGCCTCGCCGCCCGCGGCCGCCTGACCACCACCGCCGGCTGCCCGTGCCGCGCCGCCACCCTCGGCAGCGCCGAGCGGCAGCGACCAGATCCCGTTGGCCTGATGGAAGTAGAGCGTGCGGCCGTCCTTCGAGAATTGCAGCGTAGTCAGGCCGGCGCCAGGACCGCCACCGCCGGGAGGCTCCTCCTCCCCTTCCTGCGGCGGCTGCGACTGCATCAGGCGGCGCAACTGCTCGCCATTCTCCGCGATGGTGTAGATCGACGACGCCGGACGTCCATCATCCGAATCCTCGGCGGTCACGAATGCGTACGTGCGGCTGTCGGGCGAGATGGCGACGCTGGTGATGTTGTCGCCGAGGCGCGTCAGCTGCCGGAAGCGGCGATCGAGACCGTCCCAATCGATCTTGACGTCCGGCGCCTCGCGCGGCGCGGCGCGCGGGCCGCGCTCGGCGGACGCGCGCTCGGCGGCAACGGCCTGCTCCTCGTCGTCGATGTCGCGGCTGAGCGCATCCTTCTCTTCCTGCGTCAGCGAGACGCTGTAGAGCGACGCCATGTTAGCGCGCAGGGCGGCCGAGCCCCCCTGCACCAAGCCGCCGAGAAACACGAGGCGTTTGCCATCGCGGCTCCAGCGCGCGCCGGTGGTGGCGAAAAGCACGTCATCGGTGACGCGATGCTCCTCGCCGCCGGCAACGGAGACGATGGAGACGTGGGGCCGCAGGTCTCCATCCTGTTTGGTGTACGAGATCCATTTGCCGTCGGGCGAGAACTCCGGCGCCTGGATGGCGCCGACGTCGTTTGAAGCCAGCGTCTTCGCCTGCCCCGTTGCGAGATCGACGAGGTAGAGCTTGTGGTCAGACGCCGTGTACGCCAGCGATTTCGAGTCGGGAGCCCACACGATGGCGGCCTTGTCGCTGTCGCCGTCCGTCAACTTCCTGGCGTTCCTGCCGTCGGCGTCTGCCAGCCACACCTCCTCGCGGCCGCTCTGGTCGCTGACGAACGCCAGACGCTTGCCGTCCGGCGACCACTTCGGATTCGTGTCGCGCCAGTAGCTGTGCGTGACGCGCGAGACGTCGCCGCGGTCGGTGGCGATGGTGAAGATCTCGCCGTGCGCGGAGATGACGGCGCGCCGCGTGGACGGCGAGAGGTCGAAGGTGTCGGCCTCGTTTCGGATCGACAGCAGCGCGAATTCGTTCTCTTTGTCGTCCGAGGTGATGTCGATCTTGACCTCGGCGGTCTTCCCAGTCGCGGTGTCGAGCTTCCAGAGACCGAAATTCTCCTCGTAGACGATCACCTTGCCGTCCGACGAGATGGAGGGGAAGAAGAGCGAGCCGTCCTTGTGATGCGTCACCTGCACCGGCTTGCCGCCGCCCTCGGGGACCTTCCAGATGTTGTTCGCCGAGTGCATGGCCTCTTTCGAGCCGGCCTTGGCGTGCGTCTCGCGGTCGGAAACGAAGAAAATCTCGCCGTTGCCGTACATCGGCCAGAAGTTGTTCGGCTTCTCCGAGTCGGGCAGGCCGGCGTCGAGCATCTTCTTCGACGCCTTGCTGTCGACGTCGAGCACCCACAGGTCCGCGGCGTAGCTGCCACGGTAGTGCTTGCGCCACCACACCATCGGGTGGCGGTTGTAGGCGAGGTGCTTTCCGTCCGGCGAGTAGCTGCCCCAATAACCCCAGTCGACCGGCAACGGCTGTTCGAGGCCGCCGTCGATAGCGACTTCGTAGAGGCTGGGGATGCCGGGATAGACGAGGCCGCGCGAAGCAGAAAAGACGACGCGCTTCGCGTCGCGCGACCAGCCGACGACGTTGTCCGCGCCGCTGTGGTACGTCAGCTGGCGCGCCGCCCCGCCCTCGGCCGGCATGACGAAGACGTCGTAGTTGCCGTAGCGGTTGGAGGAGAAGGCGATCCATCTGCCGTCGGGCGAGAATCGCGGGTTGACGTCCCGCGCAGTGTGCACCGTCAGGCGGCGCGGATTCGATCCGTTGTCATTGACCACCCAGATGTCGCCCATGTAGCTGAAGGCGATCTTGCCGTCGTGGTAGTCAGGCTGGCGCGGGATCCTGATCGTTCGGGCAGAGGCGAGGGAGACAGACAGCAGGAGACAGGCCACCGGGAGCAGCGCACGCTTCATCGTCTAAACCTCGAATTGGATTTGGGGGCAGATTCCGCGGGATTCTACGATTGGGGAAGGGAATTGCTGAATGGGGGGCGTCGAACCGCGCATCACAGCAGACATAGGCTTGCACAGTGTCACAGACGGGCCGGCGGAATCGTCTGTCAGAAGAGGTCACGACGATGTCGAACGATGGATTCTTCGGCTTTGGCGCGCAAGCCACCGGTGCGCCCGCGACAACGGAGCCGGTCGCGTTTCCAACACAACCGCCCGCGGATCCGCTCGCAAATTTCAACACTCTCGTGGCGGCGCTCACCGAGTTGAAGAACCCGTCCGCGAGCCCGACACTCCTCAGCATCCCCGAGGGCGACTACGAATTCAAAGATCAGAAGCTCGACTTCGTGATCAAAGCAAAGCAGGTGACCATCCAGGCGCAGGCGGGTGCGAACGTGGTGTTGAGGAACATCACCATCCGGGTCGACCTCGCCTCAATCGACCGGATCCTGATCCAGGATCTGGTGTTCCGTTCCGACGGTGAGGGCGCTACCGGAGATGGGATCCGCTTGACACCGGCGGAGGATGCCACGACGACCACGTTGGGACAGAACTTCCCGGCGAGCGTGCGCATTACCCACTGCTCGTTCAATGGCTACGACGACATCGCCATCGACAGTCGAAGCTCCGTCTTCTTTCCGTTCCTCGCGGCCACCATCGATCACTGCCTCTTTTTCGATTCCAGGCCCGGCATGCCGGATCATCTCGAGCAGGGCGAAAGCAAACTGCCATTCGTCGACCGCGGCGCCATCAACATCGGCAGCACGGAGAGTCCTGGAGGCGGTCCGCAGTTACCCAGCCACTCTGTCGTTACCGTCGCCTACAACGCCTTCATCGACGTCTGGCGGCGTTGCCCGAGGATTGCGGATGGCAACTTCGGGCATATCTTCAACAACATTCTTTATCGATGGGGCACCGGCCATTACGACGACGCCAACGGCGGCAACACCTGGCGCGGCATCGAGATCGGCGGAGGCGACGGCATTACGGACGTCAACAGAAACGACACCACCAACGGAACTGCCCTGATCGAGGCGAACCGGTTCATTCCTGATCCGCGCAAGGCCGACCTGAACGACGCGATCAACATCCGTCCGAACACGATCGTCGACGTGGGAGTCTCGCTGTTGCCGAACCAGCCGTCGCCGAACCAGCCCAACCGCTTCGACGACGATGAGGGAAGAGCAAAGGAGGTCACGTTTCTCACCACTCCTGCCGTTGGCGGCGACCCGAAGACCGATTTCACGGTGCCCTCACAGGGGTTCACGATCATCGGCCAGGTATGGCCCGGGCAGGTGAGCATCCCTCGGCCTGCGGCGACACCCGTGAACAACGTCGATTGGAAGGACCTCGTTCGGCAAGCCGGTCCCCGCCGAACGACCGCGGCCACGAGCCCGGAGAACGTCGCCCGGCAGAAACTCCTCGACGTAAAGAACCTCTGACTACGGCAACGGGAAGTACATCGACACGGAAAAACGGCCCCTTATGTTTCGAACGCTCCCTTCGCTTTTGTCAGGGACCGTTCGGCGTCGGCGACGGCTTGGGCTGTTTTCTTTGCTTCGGCCGAGGCCAGCCGCACGGCTTCTTTCGCTTCAGCGTAGCGAGTCTCGATTTCCTGCTTCTGCTGCTCGACGGTCGCGGCTCGGGCGTTTGCTTTTGCGAGGGCTGATTCGGAGCGCTCAGCGTTGCGATGCGCTTCGCGCAGCGCTTTTTCCGCCGTCTGAACGGCTTCGCGCAGGAGCGCACGAGCGGCGGCCGGATCTTCGACCGGTTTCGGGGCTCGGAAAAGGAGCACCTTCCTGGCCTCGATGTCTTTTCCGCCCATTAGTGCGGCGAGCGTGTCGAAGCCCGGCGGATCGAGATCGGCGGTCAGGCGGCCGGCTCTGGGGACTCCTTCCATGTTTCCCCACGCGGCCAGCGATTCCAGCGTGGTCGATACGCGACGCAGGGAGGCGTCCGAGGCAGCTTGTCCGGCCTTTTCGAGAATAGTCGAGGCTTTCGTCAGCAGCGTCGCTGTCATTTGCTTCTTCTCGTCGAGGAGCGCGCGCAGATCAGCGTTCTTGAGCTGGCCAGTCTGCGCCTTGCGAATACGTTCGCCGAGGGTGAGCAGGCGGTCGAACGCCTTCGGATCGTGCCAGTAGAGCTGATTCACCGCCCACGCCGGTGCGGGCGGCTTGACGAGCGCTTTCACGCGCTCCGCGTCGAGCGTCCGCCCTTCGCTTTTCAGACGCTTGGCGAGTACATTGCGAGCAGCGGTGAACTCCGCGAGGGGAAGTTGGAAAAGAGCGTCGATCTCCGCACCGACGTCCGGTCCGCGTTTCGGCATGTCTTAACGTCTCCTTCCCAAGTATGACCTACGGCTTCCACCGCACTCCCACCCACCCGCGAATCTTGCGCGAGGCGCGTACCTGCGCGACGCCGGCGGTGAGTTGGAGTCCTGGTGTTTTGACCAGTGGCATTGGCGGGAGAGAGAAGTTGGACTCGACGCCGAACAAGTCGATGTCGGTGCCGAGGTGGTGGCGTTGCCAGAAGGCGGTGAGGGTGGAAGTTCCGATCGAGAGGCGTTCGCCGCGGTAGTTCGTGCTGGAGAAAGAGCCGCGTTCGAAGGCGGGATCGAGGAGGCGGTCGATCAGAAGTGAATCGGGCTCGATCGTCGACGCGGTGCCGCCGACGGTGAGGTGGCGGCCTTCGGTGAACGAGGCGGCGAAGGTCAGGCCGGCGGCTCGGACTGCGGCGCGGGCGGTGGCCTGGAGGTGATGCGCGGAGTCGGCGGCGATGTCGATGCGCTCGGAGGCGAGGCGACGTTGCCAGGTGACGGCGTGGGCGTCGAGGAAGGCGCGGCTGTGATGCTGTTCGACGAGGGTGCCGGCGCTGATGGAGATCCTGGCCAGAGGGAAGATGGCGGCGCGGGTGACGCGGAGCTCGAGGCCGCGGTCGTCGCGTGTGTCGAAGAGATGCGCGCCGATCGTGATCGGAAAGCCGCGCCAGGTCGAAGCGAGGGCGGCACCGCGCGGCATCTCGCGGGTGCCGATCGCGCCGAGGAGGATGGTGTCGAGGCGGCCGGCGACGTCGCCGAGGCGGAGACCGAATTCGGTGGTGCTGCCGAAGGAGGTGTACTGGCCGCCGAAGATCGCCGACCACTCCTGGCGACCGATGCCGTAAGGGCGCGACGTCACCGACTCGTCGCGGAGCGCTACCGGCGTCGGGGGAGCGGGCGGGAGGGCGGGGACGAGGGAGCGGTCGAAGGTCAGCGTTCGCGTGGGGACGGGCGCGGTGTCGTCGAGATGGCGGACTACGAAGCCGTCGGGATCGAGCGACATGAAGTAGAGCGAGCCGTCGGGCGACGGCGCGGGGGCGAGGGCCATTCCGGCGGTGCGCGTGATGAACGCGGGCGTTTCTCCATCCAGTTTCGCGATGTCGATGAAGCCGCGGCCAGCGACGGCGGCGAAGAGCGCGCCGTTCGGACCCCACTCCGGGGCGAAGGCGCCGATCGTGGACCGCGGCTTGCCGTCGACGGCTACGCGCCATTCCCCGTTCGCGTGCTCGGACCAGGCGATGCGGCCGTCGGCCGACGCGCGCGGATGGGCGTAGACGATGTCGAGCGACGGCGGCGTTCGCGGTGTGACCTCGCCGGTAGTGAGGTCGATGTTGACGATCTGCGACCATCCGAAACGGTTGCGAACGGCGACGGCGTGCGTGGAATCGAATGGATCGGCATCCTTCACATCGGCGAGATGCGTGAGCCGCTCGCTGCGTCCCGTCGCCGGCGTCCAGCGGAAGAGATCGTGATGCAGGAAGCCGTCGGCGTCCGGCTGCTTGTGCGTGTAGAGGATCGACAGCCCATCGTGCGTCCAGCGCGGGCTTTCGATGTCGCCGCCCTCGGGCGGTTTGAACGAATGGAGCGGCGTGCGCGGGAGCGGCTTCATGCGGACGGGAGCTACATCGTCCGGATCGCGGCGCAGGATCTCGGCGATTCGCTTATCGGACTTTGCCTCCTCTTCGTTCGAGCCGGTCGAATAGATGACCAGCTTCGCCTCTCCCCTGTCGTTGCGCAGCACCATCGCCAGTTGCTTGCCGTCCGGCGAGACGGCCGGATCACCGCTGCCGTGCGAGGTCTCCTGCCACAGCTCCCCTTCCCGCCAACCTTCGGCGCGAGCAACCGTTCTGGCGTTCTCCGTCAGCTCGGCGGCGAAGCGGCCGTAGAGCCGGCGCGGCGAATCGCCGAAGACGCCGGCGAAGGCGCTATCGAAATCGCGGCGCTGGCGGGCGGTCATGCGGGCCCAGAGATGCTTGAGCGAATCGGGTCCGTTCTTTTCGACGAGCCATTCCAGGAACGCCGAGCCGGCCAGGTAGGCCATCGACATGCCGAGGAAGCGGTGGTCGGAATCGAGCTGCGCGTAATTGGGAAGCTGGCCGTTCATCGCCCACGTGCGCAGGATGGCCGCGCGCATGGCGCCCGACGGACGGCCGCTGCCGGTGATGCGACCCTCGATCACGGTGGCGTAGCCCTCGAGAACCCAGCGCGGTGCGTGGCGCGTGATCGGATTGAGCGGGACGAGACGGGCCAGCGCGCGCTCGAAGGAATTGCGCGACGGGCGAAGCAGGTGAACGAGATGCGCGGTCTCGTGGACGGTTAGCAGATCGATCCAGGTCGAGTACTGGCCGATCTGATCCTCAGGTCCCGGCGGCTCGGCGTAGAGGACGATGCGCGGCGTGTCGAGGAGCGGGATGGTAACGCCGTTCGGCTCGGCGATCGGGTTCTCCACCATCACCTCCGTCACCTGCTCCGGCGCGAACCCGACCTCGGATACCACCGCCGCACGCACCGATTCCAGCCGTGCCGCCGCCCGCGTGGCCCATGCTTCGTACTGCGACGGATAGTGAACGCGGAAGTGCGGCGTGACGATGGTCCGCCACGATTCATGGGCCGCCTGGGCATGAATGGCCGAGGCGAGGAGAAGCGAAAGCAATGCGAGACGGGTGGTCATGTTTTCACGCGGAGGCGCGGAGACGCGGAGTCCGCGGCACAAGCTATGACACAAACCGTTCGCTGGTGGGCGGTTTTGCGACAGTGTGCGGTTCGCGCCTGATCACTACTGACTTACGGAACTAGCCTTCCGATTTCTTGTCTGATTCCGCCGCGGCTGTTGCCGGCCGGCGTGGGGAAAGGGAAACAAGACGCTCGGGATGTTCAAGCTCGCGCTCCTTCAGATACTTAACGAGCCCGTCCAGATCGTTCCCGACTTCGTCCATCAGTTGCTGCCTTAGCGCTCGGGTTTCCGCGACGATTGGATCTTCCCAGGTCATATCAACCTTCCATGAGCTCTTCAGGAGTGCAGACGATTGGAGGCTCGTAGCCCGCATCCCGGCAGAGCATATTCACTGACTGCAGTATGAATCCGTTTGCGATGTGAGTGCAGTTCCACGTGATGAGAAAATTCATTCCGCTTACAGCCGCCAGTGAAATGTGCAGCGCATCAGCTGATGCTTTTGACGGCAAAACAGCTCGCCGGAGGATGGTATCGGCCAAATTTCTCGCTGCCTCATTCACGCGAAGCACTGGATAACCGGAAATCACATCCAGACGAGCTTGCGCGGCGACGGCGTCACCGCGACCGGCTTCCTGCATAACCAACTCCGACACGTATAGGTCAAATCGGGTTCTCCGTCTATCCCACCAGTCGCGCGTAATCTGTTGATGCGCTGCAGTAATCTGGTCCCGGCTCTCCCGAGCCGTCAGATAACTGATCACACTGGTCTCGACGTAGGTTTTCGGTAGCACTGACTCAACCCTATCTCAATCTATCCGAAAAGAACGTAAGCATCCTCGGCGGCGAGACGCCAGCGGCTCCTTATGACGCTCCCCTTCCCGCCGCCCTCCCGCTCGCCCACGCCCATTGGAAATTGAACCCTCCAATGCGGCCGTCGACGTCGAGGATTTCGCCGCAGAGGTGGAGGTTCTTGCAGCGGCGCGACTCCATCGTGTTCAGGTCGATCTCCTCGAGCGGGACGCCGCCGGCGGTGACTTCGGCGTAGTCGAAGCCGCGGTCGCGGATTGCGGGGAGTGGGAAATCGACGAGGTCGTGGACGATGCGGCGGCGCTCGTCTTTCGGCATGCGGCCCAGTGGCGCGTCCGAGGCGATGCGGGTGATCAGGCGGTCGGGAAGGCGGAGGACGCTGGCGATCGTCGAACGTGGATTGCGTTGGGCCGCGCCGAGAAGGAAGGCATCGAGCGATTCGAAGGTATCGCCGGGGAGGAAGTTCACCGAGAGCGTCGCCGGCTGATTAGCGATCCAGTGCCGGCTGATGTCGAGGACCACCGGACCACTGAGGCCGAAGTGGGTGAAGAGCAGCGAGCCGCGGCCGCGCTCGAGGACGCGGCCGGTCGGCGACTTCACCGACAGCTCTGCGTCGACGCTCGTTCCACTGATCTCGGTAATCCAGTGGCCCTTCGTCACCACCAGCGGCACGAGCGCGGGAAACGTCTTCGTCACGGTGTGGCCAAGGGCGCGGGCGAGGTCGTAGCCGGACCCGTCGCTGCCGGTTTTGGGGACCGAGCGGCCGCCGGCGGCGAGAATGACACGACCGGCCTGCAGCGAGCCGTTGATCACGAAGCCCGGCTCGATCGATTCGACGCGCATGCCGGTGATGATTTCGACGCCAGCATTTTCGGCGGCGGCCAGTAACGCATCGATCACATCGCGCGCGCGGTTGCTCACCGGAAAGAGCTTGCCTGTCTCCTCGATCTTCAGCGGCACGCCGAGGTCTTCGAAGAAGGCAATCGTCGCAGCGACGTCGAACGTGCGCAGCACCTTGGCGATGGCGTTACGGTTGCCGTTGAAATCGCCGGCGCGGACGATCTCATTCGTCACATTGCATCGCCCGCCGCCGGAGATGAGAATCTTCGCGCCGATGCGCTTGGCGCTGTCGATGGCGGCGACGCGGGCACCGGCGCGACCGGCGAAAATCGCAGCCATGAGCCCGGCCGCGCCGGCTCCGATGACGGCGATGTCGTAATGGTCAGAGCGTGGCAAGGAGGTTGAGAACATCGGTGGCGCGGGCGATCGCCTCGGCGGCTCCCGCTTCCGCTCCGTCCAGATCGTCATCGTAGTCAGCACGATTCCGAAGAAACCGGAGACGTGTGAGGTGAGCGGCGATCACGCCACCCGCGTCGCCACGCTTTGCGTAAAACGCTGCTACTTCGCCGTGTTCGGCGGCGCTTTGACGAACAACGCCTCCGTGCCGTTCCCTGGACTGTTGACGCGCCGAGGCAAATGCGGAGTAGTACGCGCGACTTATCGCAGAACGCAGACACGCTTCCCGGTCAACCACCAGATCGGACGACACCAGCGTCTCAGCAAGGATGAGATAGGCGCGCCAGTCGAAGCTCATTTGTAGGAGTAGCCGAAATTCACTTCGAGCTGCGGATCCTCGCGGTCATGAATCCACTGCCGTTCGAATGCAAAGAGGTCACGGAGGGCTGCCGCGCGCGGCTCGACCTCGACAAAAAGATCCCGATCCCCCGACTCATGATCGAACGACAGCACCAGGTGCAGCGGATGCCCGGGAAACGCCTCCCCCAGCCGCTCCGCCGCCCGCCGCAGTTTCGCTCTCAGCGCTGGATTTCTGGCCACGAAGGCGGCTGCCTCGGGAGAGATCGACGCAAAGGCTTCGCCGATGTCATTGCGGCGGCGAGGCAGAGCGGCACGTGACGCGGAGACTTTTTTCGGCATCGCAACATGATTGTACCGGCGAACCCGATACCATTCGCCGCCATGCTTCGCAGAACTCTCGCTCTCGTCATCACGCTCATCATCGTTCCCGCCAGTCTCTTCGCGCAGAAGCCGCTCGATGCCGCGCAGATTCAGCTGGCGCTGAAAAAGCTGACCGTCGTCGGCAGCGCGCTCTATGTGGCGGCGCATCCCGACGATGAGAACACCGCCCTCATCGCCTACCTCGGCAACGAGCGGCTCTATCGCACCGGCTACCTGTCGATGACGCGCGGCGACGGCGGCCAGAACCTGCTTGGCGATGAAAAGGGCGAGCTGCTCGGCGTCATCCGCACGCAGGAGCTGCTGGCGGCGCGGCGCACCGACGGCAGCGAGCAGTTCTTCACCCGCGCGCTCGATTTCGGATTCTCCAAAGGTCCGCAGGAGACGCTGGCGATCTGGAACCACGACCTGATCCTGGCCGACGTGGTCTGGAACATCCGCCGCTTCCAGCCCGACGTGATCATCACCCGCTTCCCCACCACCGGTGAGGGCGGCCACGGCCACCACACCGCCTCGGCGATCCTGGCCGGCGAAGCCTTCGCCGCCGCCGCCGATCCGACCAAGTTCCCCGAGCAGCTCAAGTACGTCAGCCCCTGGCAGGCGAAGCGGCTCTTCTGGAATCGCTTCAACTTTCAGCCGATCAAGCCCGACGATCCTTCCATCGCCAAATCACTCCGCCTCGACGTCGGCGCATTCAATCCGCTCCTCGGACGCTCCTACACAGAAATCGCCGCCGAGAGCCGCAGCATGCACAAGAGCCAGGGTTTCGGAGCCGCGGAACGGAGAGGCACCGCGCCCAACTATTTCGATCTGATCGCCGGCGAGCCCGCCGCCACCGACATCTTCGAAGGAGTCGACACCTCCTGGTCGCGCTACCCCGGCGGCGAGGCCATCGGCAAGGTGCTGCAGCAGGCGTCCGACACGTTCGATCCGAAGAATCCGTCGAAGACGATTCCGCTTCTGCTCCAGGCCTACGATCTCCTCGACCGCCTCGGCGCCAACACCGCATGGTCGACGCATCCGTGGGCGACCGTGAAGATGCGCGATCTGCAGGCGGCCATCCGCGCCTGCGCCGGGATCTCCGTCGACATCTCCGCCGGCGATTCCTCGGTCACCGCCGGAAGCACCATTCCGGTCAGCGTTTCCGTGATCAACCGCTCCGACTATCCCTTCACGCTATCGATGGTGGCCTCGCGTTACGCCGATCCGAGCAAGGCGGTGAACGCGCCGCTGACGAACAACGTGCCGGTCAAGACCGATCTCACCATCAAGCTGCCGGCCGACTTTCCCATCTCGCAGCCGTACTGGCTGCAGAAGCCGCCGAACAAAGGTTCGTACATCGTCGACGATCAGAAGCTGATCGGCATTCCGGAGAATCCGCCGGCGATCCCGATGGTGATCACGCTGACCGACAACGCCATGCACACCATCATCATGGAAGTGCCGGCGGTCTATCGCTGGACGGATGCGGTGCAGGGCGAGCGCGTGCGCGGCGTCGATGTGGTCCCCGAGGTCACGGCGAACCTGGGGGCGAACGTCTATGTGTTTCCGGATGTCAAATCGAAGCCGGTCACCGTCCTGCTGCGCAACTTCAGCGTGAAGGGACCGGTCACCGTGCGGCTTCGTCTTCCGCAGGGTTGGACTTCCGATCCGCCATCCGCCTCAATCAACTTCGCGCAAAAGGGTGAAGAGGCGCGGACGACATTTCAGGTAACGCCGCCAAAGAGCGGCGAGCACATGGAAAGCGTCTCGGCGCAAGTCGAGCTGGCGGACGGCAAGAAGCTCGATTACGGGATTTACAACATCGACTACAACCACATCCCGCCGCAACGGCTGTTCCCCGAGGCGTCGGCCAAGCTCGTTCGGGTGGACATCAAGAAGAGCGGCACGCGCGTCGGCTACATCATGGGCGCCGGCGACGACGTCCCCTCGGCACTGCGGCAGGTCGGCTACGACGTCACGCTACTGACCGATGACGATCTCGATCGCGGCGATTTCGCCAAATACGACACCATCGTCACCGGCGTGCGCGCCTACAACGCCCGGCCGCGCATGCGCCTGGCGCATCCGAAGCTGATGGAGTACGTCAAGAACGGCGGCACGCTGGTGGTGCAGTACAACAGCACCAGTCCGCAGCCGCTGCTGGTCGACGTGCCGGGGCCCTATCCGTTCAAGGTCACCAGCGAGCGAGTCACGGTCGAAGAAGCGCCGGTCCGTTTCGTTCATCCCGACTCATCGCTGCTCAACACGCCGAACAAAATCACCGACGCCGATTTCAACGGCTGGGTGCAGGAGCGCGGTCTCTACTTCGTCAAGGATTGGGATCCGCAATACCAGACCGTCCTGGCTTCGCACGATCCCAACGAGCCGGACAAGGAAGGCGGCGAGCTTTACGCGCACTACGGGAAAGGCGCGTTCGTCTACACCAGCTACGCCTGGTTCCGCCAGCTTCCGGCGGGTGTGCCGGGCGCGTACAAGATGTTTGTCAATCTCGTTTCGGCGAAGTAACGAACCTTCGGCAGAGTCATTCGTTCCAATGAGTCGATGAGCAGCGAAGGCAAAGTGAACTGGCCGTGGCTTTACGCCGCGGTGCTGGCCGAGCTGGCGCTGCTCATCCTCATCTTCTACGCCTTCACGAAGGCGTTCGCATGAGGCCGATCGACTGGATCGTTCTCATCGGAACGCTGGCGGTCATCGTCGCGTACGGTGTCTGGAAAGGGCGGCACAAGAAGGATCTCGACGGCTACCTGCGCGCCGGGCGGCAACTCAAATGGCCGACGATTGCCCTCTCGATCATGGCCACGCAGGCCAGCGCCATCACGTTTCTTTCGACGCCCGGCCAGGCCTACGCCGACGGCATGCGCTTCGTGCAGTTCTACCTCGGGCTGCCGATCGCGATGGTGATCCTCTCCATCACCGCCGTGCCGATCTATCACCGCCTGCAGATCTTCACCGCCTACGAATACCTCGAGACGCGATTCGGCGTCGGCACGCGGACGCTGACCTCGATCCTTTTTCTCATCCAGCGCGGCCTCTCCACCGGCATCACGCTCTACGCGCCGGCGCTCATCGTTTCGGTGATCCTCGGCTGGAACATTCACATCACCAACGTGGTGGTCGGACTGATGGTGGTGCTCTACACCGCCACCGGCGGGACGAAAGCGGTCAGCCGCACGCAGGTTCACCAGCTTCTGATCGCTCTCGGCGGCATGGCCGTGGCGCTGATCATCGCCATCCATTCGCTGCCGCATGACGTCACGCTGGTGGAAGCGTTTCGCGTGGCCGGACGGATGGGACGCCTCAACGCCATCGACTTCAAGTTCGATCTGAAAACGCCCTACAACTTCTGGTCGGGGCTGATCGGCGGCGCCTTCCTGGCGCTCTCGTACTTCGGCACCGACCAGTCGCAGGTGCAGCGCTACCTGACCGGCGCCTCGGTCACCGAAAGCCGCCTCGGCCTGCTGATCAACGGCATGGTCAAGGTGCCGATGCAGTTCTTCATCCTCTTCGTCGGCGCGATGGTCTTCGTCTTCTACCAGTTCATCGCGCCGCCGCTCTTTTTCAACACCGTGCAGCGGGCCAAGGTAGCCACGAGCAGGTACGCGAAGGACTACGAACAACTCGAAGCGCGGCATCGCCAGCAATTCGTCGAGAAGCGCGCCGATGTGCAGACGCTGCTCAAGGCGATGCGCGCGCACGACAACGCCGGCGTCGAGACCGCCACCAATGCACTGCGGCTCGTTCAGGCGCGCGAAACCGCCACCCGCGCCGCCGCCGCCGCGCTGATCGGCCGCACGCAGCCGGGCGCCGACAACAGCGACACCAACTACATCTTCCTGACCTTCGTCATCGACTTCCTCCCCGCCGGCGTGGTCGGCCTGGTGCTGGCTGCGATCTTCTGCGCGGCGATGTCGGCGACATCCTCCGGCCTAAACTCACTCGCCTCGACGACGGTCGTCGACATCTTCCGCCGACTCGGCAAGCCGCACGCAACCGACGCCGAGTGCGTCCGGCTCTCGAAACTGGCCACCATCGCCTGGGGGCTCTTCGCCATCGCCTTCGCCGAATTCGCCAACAAGCTCGGCTCGCTGATCGAAGCGGTCAACAAACTCGGCTCGCTCTTCTACGGAACGATCCTGGCCATCTTCCTCCTGGCGTTCTACACGAAGCGCGTCAGCGGCACCGCCGCCTTCCTCGGCGCGCTGATCGGCGAAGCGGCCGTGGTCTGGTGCGCCATCTTCACCGACATGGCCTGGCTCTGGTGGAACGTGATCGGCTGCGTGGTGGGCGTCGTCGCCGCGCTGCTGGTACAGACGGTGGTCGCGGAGCAGAAGCCTACGTCGCCAACTTCCGCAGCGGTTTGATCAGCATCGCCAGCACGATCGCTCCGGCGGCGGGGAGCAGGAAGTCGAGCGTGAAGAGGCAGTAGAGCGGGTAGCGGTCGGCGAAGCTGGCGATCCAGCCGGCGAAGAAGTTGCCGAGCGACGTGGCCAGGAACCAGAAGCCCATCATCAGCCCCACCACTTTCTTCGGCGAAATCTTCGTCACCAGGCTCAGGCCGACCGGGCTGAGACAGAGCTCGCCGAGCGTGTGCACGAAATAAAGCAGCGTGAGCCAGAGCGGGCTGACGCGCGTGTTCTGCGTCTCGGCGATGCGCGCGAAGGGGATCAGTATCAGAAAGCCGAGGGCGGTGAGGGCGAGGCCGAGTGTGAACTTCGTCGCGCTCGACGGCTCGCGTTTACCGAGGCGAATCCAGAACCAGGCGAAGACGGGAGCGAGGGTGATCACGAAGAGTGGTTGTTCCGATTGGAACCAGCTCGATGGAAACGTCCAGCCGAAGACCGACAGGCGCGTGTGCTGATCGGCGAAGAGCGTCAGCGTCGAGCCGGCCTGTTCGAACACGCTCCAGAAAATGAGCGCGAAGACAAAGAGGATGCAGATCGCGCCGATGCGCCGCCAGTCGGACGGCGTCAGCGGTACGTTCGCGGCATCGTCCGCCGCGCGGCTGCGCATCGGGGTCGATTCCGGAACGTGCTTGCGTCCGAGAACGTACTGCGTCAGACCGATCAGCATCCCGAAGCCGGCCGCGGCAAAGCCGAGGTGCCAGTTGATCTTCTGGCCGAGGAAACCGCAGATGAGCGGCGCCGACATCGCGCCGATGTTGATGCCCATGTAGAAGAGCGAGAACCCGGAGTCGCGGCGGGCGTCGTCGGGGCCATAGAGAAATCCGACCATCGTGCTGACGTTCGGCTTCAGCATCCCGGTGCCGAGGACGATCAGGGAAAGGCCGAGAAAAAATGTCGGCAGCGTGGGGATGGCCATCGAGAAATGGCCGAGCGTGATGAACACTCCGCCGGCGAGCACGGAGCGGTAATGTCCGATGACGCGATCGGCAAACCACCCGCCCGGAATCGACGAGGCGTACACGCACATCGTGTAGAGGCCGTAGATCGTGGCCGCGCGCCGCGTCGAAAATCCGAGGCCGCCGGTGGCCGCGGGAGCGACCATGAACAGGATGAGCAGCGCGCGCATCCCGTAGTAACTGAAGCGCTCCCACATCTCCGTGAAGAAGAGGACCGAAAGACCGCGTGGGTGACCGAGCCAGGCATCGCGCATGGGCGATGACGGTAGGTTTGATGAGTCGTCGCTCGATGTTGGATGTCACCAGCGGTCGGTGATCGGAACAAGCGGTGAGTTTTCTCGAAGCACAGACAGGAGTGTCTGTGCCACATCGGTCCCGGTTTCTTGCCACAGACACGCGGAGCTTGGAAAAAGAGAAGGGTCAATGTGGCACAGACACTCTTGTCTGTACTTTTGGTCTTGGGTCCTATCTGCGTACAGATGAAAACCTAAACCTCCATCCCGGTCACTTCGCGAATCCGCGTCCGATATCGCCGGCTCATCGTCAGTTTCGTCCCGTCGCGCAAGACCACGAAGACGCCCCCGCCGAAGCCGCGGTGCATTTCCAGGATGCGTTTCACGTTCACGATCGTGCCGCGATGGATGCGCAGGAACTTGCGGGTATCGAGACGCTCCTCGACGTCGCCGATCGACTCTCGTACGAGATGAGCAACGCCAGCCGCGTGCAGCCGGACGTACTTCCCTTCCGCTTCGATCCAGTCGATTTCCGGGACCGCCAGGAGAAACGTGCGGTCGCGCTGTTTGACTACGAAGTGATCGAGCGGCTTTTTCTCCAGCATCCGTTCCAGCAGCCGCAGGATGCGCGCCTCGGCATCCTCGGCCGGCTCGCTCATCTGCCGCTTGGCGCGTCGCAGCGCGTCGGTGAAACGGCGGCGATCGAACGGCTTCATGACGTAGTCGATTGCTTCGACCTCGAAGGCCCTCACCGCGTATTCGTCGTGGGCGGTGATGAAGACCACCATCGGCAGCCGTTCGCCGCACAGTTTCTGCAGGACCTGAAAACCGTTCGCGCCCGGCATTTCGACGTCCAGCAGAAGCAAATCGGGCTTCTGCTTACGTATCGCCGCCACCGCCTCGGCGCCATTCGCGCACTCGCCGACGATCTCGATGTCGGCATCGCCGGCCAGCAGCGCGCGCACCTTCTCCCGCGCCAGCCGCTCATCGTCGACGATCAACGTCCGGATGGACGGTCCAATCTGCGTCTTGATGGATCGCATCACCCGCTCCCGGTGTGAAAGGGGATGACCATCTCCACCACGAATCCCCCAGCCGGCAGATCGGCGGCCGTGAACTTCTGCGCGGGGCCGTAAAGCCGCTCCAGCCGCGCCCGCGTGTTGGCCAGCCCGATCCGCTCGCGCGGAGGATGGTCTTCACTGCCGACGCCGTCGTCCGAAACGGAGATGTGCAGCGATCCGGCATCGCGCCGTGCGGCGATGGCGATCGTTCCGCCGGCTGGACGCGAAGCGATTCCGTGATGGATGGCATTCTCGATCAGCGGCTGCAACGCCAGCGCCGGCAGACGGGCGTCGCCGGCGTCGCTGCCTACGTCGACGCTCACCGTGAGCCGGTCTTCGAAACGGATCTTCTCGATCTCGAGGTACCTGCGAATGAACTCCAGCTCCTCGGAAAGCGTCACCTCCTGTTCCAGTTCCCGATCAAGCGTCAGCCGGAGAAACTCGCTCAGCCGCGCCAGCATCGAGTCGGCCATCTCGACGTCCTGATACATCAACGCCGAGATCGAATTGAGCGTGTTGAAGAGAAAGTGCGGCTTCAGCTGCATCCGCAACGCCTGCAGCTGCGCGCGCGAAAGCTCGGCCGCCAGTTGCGCGCCGCGCAATTCGCGGTCGCGGTATTTCACGTAGTAGTCGAAGGCGAAGTAGGCGAAGAGGATCATCCAGTACGTCGGAAGGCTGGACTGGAAGTTGACGACGAACGAGTAGCGCACGCCGGACCAGAAGGCGCCCATCGCGCGCAATCCGAGGAGGGTGAGGATCGCTTCGCCGATCACGATCTGAATCGCCGTCAGCACTGCGCTGGCGAGCGCGTGGGCCACGAACGAAATGCTCCAGCGCCCGCTCTCGAATCGAAAGCGCCGGGCCATGATCACAACGAGTGGCGTCGTCACCGCCCAGAGGTAGTAGTAGGTGAGGTTGATGCCGATGGCCTGGCTCCAGCGCAGCGGCGGCGTGATGGCCGGATTCCAGTACGCCTGCATGGCGAAGTACAAACCGGTGACGGTGCCGGCGATGAAGACGAAGAACGCGATCCGGGCGCGGCTCACGAAGCGATCATAAGCCTCGCGTGATTGCCATCCCGCGCCGAACCGCGGGCAGGATGCCCGCGCTCCCAGGGCATACGACCGCTCGTTCCGGAATTCGACCGCTCGTGACATTCCGCCGGTCGAAAAACTTCGAGAATGGTTGACTGGAGGAAGAACCCAATGCGCTTCGCCACAGTTCTCGCAGCTCTTCTGATGACCGCGCTTTCCGCCGCGGCCACGCCGGCCGACGACGTCCGCAAGTCGGAGATCGCCTTCGCCAAGGCGTTCGCCGATCACGATCAGGCGGCGTTCTTCCGCTTCGTCCTCGACGACGCCACCTTCCTGGCACCGCGGCGCACGATGGCCGGCAAGCAGGCCATCATCGAGCGCTGGACGCGCTACTTCGCTTCGCCCACGCCGCCGTTCAGCTGGGGTCCGGACCGCGTGGCCGTCAACGCCGCCGGCACGATCGCCGAAACCGCCGGGCCGGTGTTCGACGCCGCCGGCCACCACCTCGGCAACTTCAATTCGGTTTGGGTCAAACAGCCGGATGGAACGTGGAAGGTGCTCTTCGACGGCCCCGGCTCCCCTGCCGCCATCTTCGCCGCGGACGCTACACCGGTCGAAGAAGGCGACATCGCCACCGCCGACGGCGCGACGCTGCACTACAAGAAGGCGGGCAACGGGTCGATCACCGTCATCATCCCGCTCAGCTTCATCGTCTACGACGACTTCAAGCAGCTGGCCGACATCGCCACGGTCATTACCTACGACATGCGTGGCCGCGGCCGGTCTTCGGCGCTCCCGTCGCTCGATTCGGTGACCATCCAGCAGGATGTGAAAGACCTGGAGACCGTCCGCGCGCACTTCAAGGCCGACACCTTCGTCCCCATCGGTTTCTCCTACCTCGGCCTGATGGTGGCGATGTACACCATCGATCATCCCGGCCACGTCTCGCGGCTCATCCAGCTCGGACCGGTGCAGCGCAACGCGAACACGAAGTTTCCGCAACGGCTGACGAACGGCATGGACGACGTCGCCACTCCTGAGGCCGAGGCGAAATCGTGGCGCGAGATGAAGGCGAATGGAATGGCCGGAAAATCGCAGCGCGAAATCTGCGAGGCGGACGCCAAGGTGTTTCGCTACGTTCTGACCGGCAATCCGGCACACGCCTCACGCATCCAGCCGCACTGCGATCTCCCCAACGAATGGCCGGACAACACCGACCGCCATTTCCAGCATCTCTTCGCCTCGATCAGTGCGGTCAACATCGCCCCCGCGGATCTGGCCAAGATCGCCATGCCTGCACTGATCATCCACGGCACGAAGGACCGCAACGCTCCCTACGGCAGCGGACGCGAATGGGCGATGTCGCTCCCCGACGCCCGCCTGGTGACGGTCGACGGCGCCGCGCACGTCTCCTGGGCCGACGACCCCATCACCGTTTTCGGCTCGATCCGCGAGTTTCTACGCGGCAACTGGCCGATGACCGCGGAGAAAGTGACCGTGCTCGATCCGGGAAGGTGACGTGTTTATGCCGGAATTGGAGACAACATGGATTTAACATCGAGAGTCGTTACGATGTCCGCCTCATGGACGACCTCGCCTTCCTCACCTTCGATCCCGACTTCTCCTCGCCGCAAGTAATCGCCATCTACGACGAGGTCGCGCTCTGGTCGGCGATGTTCGGCCTGCTGCTGCTCGAAGAAGTCCCGCTGGCGAATGTGACGAAGGTGCTCGACGCCGGCTGCGGCACCGGCTTTCCGCTGATCGAGCTGGCTGAACGGCTCGGGATTCGCGCGCACGTTCATGGCATCGATCCCTGGTCCGGCGCTCTGAAACGCGCCGCGGAGAAAATCGCCGGCCGCGGCACTCCGAACGTGACCCTGCACGAAGGGAGCGCCTCGTCGATGCCCTTCCCCGACGCCACCTTCGATCTCATCGTCTCCAACCTCGGCGTGAACAACTTCGACGACCGCGCCGCCGCCATCCGCGAATGCCGCCGCGTGGCAAAGATCGGCGCCACGCTCGCTCTGACTACCAATCTGCAGGGCCACATGAAGGAGCTCTACGAAGTCTTCGAAGAGGTCCTGCACGGCGACGTCGAAGCACTGACCCGTCTTCGCGATCACATCGAGCACCGCGCCACCGTCGCCAGCGTTCGAGAGCTGCTGGAATCCGGCGGCTTCACCGTCACCCGCGTCGTCGAGCGCGAAGGGTCGATGCGCTTCGCTGACGGCACGGCGCTGCTCAACCACTACTTCATCAAGCTCGGATTCCTCGATGCATGGAAGAAGGTCGTCCCAGGAAACGAGCGCGACGTCTTCGCCCGCCTGCTCGACGCGCTGAACGCGAAGGGCGAGCTGCGATTGACGATCCCGATGGCGTATGTCGAAGCGAAGGCGGCACAGACGCAGTCTGTTTGATCGTTACCAGACCCTTTCGTCGAGAGTCCTTCTCCCCCAGCGCTTTTCAGCTGGGGGAGAAGGTGGCGAAGCCGGATGAGGGGCATCCTCACGCCGCGCTACGATCTCGCGACGTCACACGTACGAATGAACAGACCTATGAAACGCCCCCTCATCCGCCTGTCGGCACCTTCTCCCCCGCCAAAAGCCGCGGGGGAGAAGGACTCTCGAAGGAACAGAGCGACGGCGTTTCCACTCAGCTGTGAGGAATGCGCGTAGACATTGCCCACCCGTCCCCCGTATCTCGCCCATGTCCGAATACTGCGACGCTCGCGAGCTCGACGAGCTCCGGGCGAAGCTTCTATGGCGCGGTCCCTCTCCCAGCTCCGGCCGCTTCCTCACCGTCTTCATCGATCACAACAACAAGTGCAATTTGCGCTGCCAGATGTGCGGATTCAGCGATCCGCGCGTGGCCGGGCTCCCTCAATACGATCTGCCGCGCTGGGCCTACGACCGCATCGCCGGCGAGCTTTTTCCGCGAGCGAATTACGTCTGCCTCTCGCTCATGACCGAGCCGTTCATGACGCGCGATTTCCCCAACCGCCTGGCAGCGGTCCGCGAGCACGGCGTTCCGTTCAGCGACCTGATCACCAACGGCACGATGCTCACCGAGGAGGCGATTGGGAAGGTGCTCGACGCGGAGATCTCGCGGCTCATCGTCTCGATCGACGGCGGGACGAAGGAAGTCTTCGAGTCGGTGCGGCGCGGCGCGAATTTCGAACAGGTCATCGGCAACTTCACCCGCTTGCGCACACGGCGGCGGCAACGCGGCACAACCCATCCTCGGCTGCGCGTCAACCACGTCCTCTCCGACATCAACATCGATCACTTCGATGCTTTCCTCGATCTGATGGAATCGATCGAAGTGGAAGAGTTGGCCGTGCGCACCGTCTCGCGCATGAGCGACGCCGTGATCCAGGAAAGCATCGACCCGGTTTTCTGGGACAAGGTTCGCAAGATCCGCGTGAAGGTGGCGGCGTTCTACCAACGAACCGGCATTGTCGATCCGGCCTTTCTTCGCGACCGTCCCACCACGATCGATCTCTTCACCGACGCCGGCGAGAAACTGATCTGCCGCACGCCGTGGACCACCATCGCCGTCCATCCGAATGGCGACGTCTTCCCGTGCATGGCCTGGTCGCGCCCACCGATCGGCAACCTAACGCGCCAGACGTTCGACGAGATCTGGAATGGCGCGGCACTCGACGCCCTGCGCGGCGAGTTCGAGCGCGTACAACCCGGCCTCGATTGCCTCAATTGCACGATCCGCCGCGCTCCATCCGACACAGACGATGATTTCTTCTACCGCAAGCTGGCCACGCCGGCGATCGCCTGACTTCTCACTTATCGATCATCCCCGCCTTCACAGCCCGATCGAAGACCCAGCTCGGCCCTTCCTTCACCATCCGGACGAGATAGAGGCCGTTCTGGCCTTCGAAGATCTCGGCCTCGAGATTCAGGATGGCGCTCTCGCCGCGCAGCTCGCCGCCGGTGATCTTGCCCGGCTTTTTCGGAAGCCAGAAGCCGAGGGTCTGGATGGCGTCGTCAAGGTTCTCTTTGGGAGTGCGGTACGACTCGTTGAAAGACTCCAGATTCTTGGCGGTGATGTTCTTGCTGATCCCCTCCCAGCTCTTGTTCGCGATCGCCGTCTGCAGCGCCTTGAGCGCCTTCGCCGGCTCGCCGCCGTCCGCGGGGAGTCTTGTTCCGGCCACCGGGTGCGTGACCTCGGTCGAGAACGTCAGATCGATCGTGTACGCGTCGCCGTCCATCGTCTTCAGCGGCTTCGGTGAAAAAACGTGACCCGCAACCTTTGCCGGCGTATTCGTCTTCATCTCCGCCTTCATCCGGCTGCCGGTCATCTCCACGTACTGGGTCATCGTCTCCGAGTACGTGGCGTTCATGCTCACGTCGTTGTCGGGGCGGACCCAAAGCAGCACGTAGTTGTGATCGCGCAGCGCTTTCTGGTTGATCACGTTCGTGTGCGGATCGAGCTCCGCCGCCGCTGCGACGACGTCGATCGGCTCCTCGGAGAGCACGACTTCGACGACCATCGTCCGCGCATCGCGCTGGTCCCGGGTCTCATACGCCGCCGCGTATTTCGGCCGGATCGGCGGACGCTTGCCGGCCGTGAACTCGCCCGAGGCCTCGCCGGCGAGAATGGGGAGTGCGCATGCAACGACAACCGTGAACAGCACGCAGATTTTTTTCATGCGCGGACCGTATGTCTGTCGCGAGGCGAGGTCAAGAGCACCGATTACAATCGGGCCACCGCGCATGACTCTCTTTCTCGGACTGCTCTTCGGATCGATCGGTACCGTCTACATGATCTACGGCAAGCGCGTGTCCAGCCCGCTGCACATCATCGTCGGCGCGATTCTCATCGTCTATCCATACCTCTTCTCGAATGCGCTGCTGGTCTTCCTCGCCGGCGTGATCCTCACCGCTATTCCCTACGCGCATCACCGCGGACTGATCTGACATGAGCGAATCGATCCCGCTGAATTGCCCCTACTGCGGCGAAGACGTCGATCTCGACATCGACGACTCCGGCGGCAGCCGGCAGTCCTACGTGCAGGATTGCCCCGTCTGCTGCCAGCCGTGGCAGGTCGAAGTGACGCGCGACCGGGATGGGGATTGGAATGCGTCGCTGAGGACGGGGGATGAGTGACCTTGTCAATCCGGGTTCGTGGCCCATACCGACAGCTCGGTGATGAAGCCGCGGTCATCCATCTCCAGCATCGACAGCGCGGCGTGTGCGATCTCCTCGGCGCGCAGTTTCCGGTCGCTCGGCGGGCGCTTGCTGCGAAAGAAGTCGGTCTGCACTTCGCTCGGGTTGATCTGCATGACCCGGATGTCGTGCTTGCGAAGCTCGGCGCGCCAGCATTCGGTCATGCCCGACACGGCAAACTTGCTGGCCGCGTAGGCGGTGCCGCCGGCGAATCCGCGCACGCCGGCGGAGGAGGAGATGTTGATGATGTTGCCGCGCTTCTGTTTCACGAAATACCGCGCCGACTCGCGCGCCACCACCATCGCTCCGAAAACGTTCGTGGCGAAGAGACGCTGCATTTCGGCGAGGTCGGTATCGACGAGCGACGCGAAGGAGCCGAAGCCGGCGTTGTTGATCAGGACGTTGTAGTCGGGCAGGATCGCGATCGTTCCTGCGATCAACGCAACGACGTCCGACTCGACGCTCACATCCGCGCGGATTCCATGCGCGCCGATCTTCTTCGCCGCAGCGGAGACTTTCGCTTCGTCGCGCCCGCAGATGACGACGTCGCCACCGCTTTCCTTCAGTTGCCGGGCGATCTCGAATCCGATTCCTGAACTGCCACCGGTGACCAGCGCGCGCACGTCGGAGAGTTTCATGCGCGGATTCTACTTCCCGCACCCACGCGCGGCCTCCACGGCTACGCGCGCGCTCGGAAAAAGATCATGCGCGGCGCGGGCGTTCTCGCAGCGCGCGCGGCCACCCATTCGCGCCAGCCGCATCCGCAGGCGAAAGTTGCCTGGATCGATCTGCGCCGCGCGCACGAGCGAAGCGCGGTCGCTGTGGGTGGCGTAGATGTCCATGGCGATGAGTTGTGAGGTGCTTCGCACGACGCCGTAGATCGACAACACCACGACGGCGACGGCCGCGAATCCCCACCCCGGCCGAGCCGAAATCTCCTCGGGGATCCACAACGCGCCGAGCGCGGCCCAGACCAGGAAGGCCGGCACGGCAAGCAGCAGGACGGCATCGAACGTTCCCGCGATGGCCGCTCCGGCGACGATTCCGAGGAGTGCGGTTGCGGCAAGCGCCTCCTGAACATCGATCGCTCGTTTGAGTTGACGCAGACTGGTAATGGCCAGCCGGAAGAAGACCAGCGCCAGCAGAACGAACGCCGCGACCCCGCGCTCGGAGATGCAGGCGATCCAGTCGCTGCTCGGCCACGGATTCGAGGTCATCCCGGCGTTCGTCTGATCGAGCGAGGGATCGTTCGCCGGAACGTGCGACGGGTAAACCACCGGCCAGTTGCCCGGTCCGACGCCGAAGAGCGGATGGCGAACGGCCATCAGCAGCGAGCGTCCGTATTGCACCAGCCGTCCGCGGCCGCTCCCCTCCGAATACTCGGCCATCCGCTGCACCGACTCGAGGTAGGGATTCTTGCCGTGCCAGCGGAGCGCGTTCGGAAGCACGAGCGACAGCGTCACGACGGCGCCGGCAAAAAGGACGATGCCGGCCAGGCGTTTCCACGTCTTCCGATCGCGCCGCAGCGGCGCGGAAAAAATCATGGCCACGACAACGACAAGCAGCACCGCGACGAACGCCAGCCACGCCGCACGCGATCGCGTCAGAACCAGCGACGCCATGACCAGCGCGGTGCCAACGGCCCAGCGGAGATACGCCGCGCGGCGCTGCGCGTGCAACGCGGCCAGGAGAAGCAGCGGAAACCCGAACGCGGCGACGTGCGCGATGAAGTTGCGATTGCCGAGCGTGCCGCCGGGTGCGCGATTCTCGGAGAAGAAATCGATGTCCACTCCATACGTCTGCAGCAGCGACGTCACCGCCGCGGCAACGACCGCGAACGCCAACCCGTGAAGAAGCGGCCGCGCCAGCCCGGACTCGCGCAATGCCCGCGCGCACCAGAAAAGAATGATGCTCGATGCGCTGACCGCCAGCGCGCGCATGGCCAGCCAGCGATTCGTGGCCATCAACGCCGAGAGCACGCCGAGCAGGAGATAGGCGTCCAGGAGCAGATCGACACGCGTCACCCCCATCCGCCACAGCGCGCGGATCACGAACAGCGCAGCCAGCGCCGCGGTCAGATGAAGCACCAGCTCCTTCGGAACGAAAAAGCGATCGAGCTCGAAGACATGAAGCGTCGTCACCACCAGCACGACGGCGACGGCGCCGGCCTGGAGAATGCGCAGGGCGATTCGATTCGGCATCAGGCGTCATGAGACCACAGGAACCAATTCGCCCGCTTCCACGTCCCACCACAAACCGATCGACTGGAGGCAACGAATGACCCGGAAGCTCCTCCCCGCGTGCATCATCCTCGCTCTGTTCGCCGCTCACGCAGATGCCGGCGATCTCGTTCGCGGCGTTCGCTACAAACTCTCGGCTGGCGATCTGGCCAGCGGCATCGCCGCGGTCGAGGATTACAAGAAAGCGACTGGTGTCGACGCCGAGTATCTCGACGCCGTCGGCTGGCTTGCCCGCGGCGCGGAGATGCAGCATCGCGCCGACGTCGCAAAGGAGTACGTGGCCGAGCTCCATCGCGAGATCCCTGTCGAAAAAGCGGAGCTGCTGACGCCTTACGGCGCGGCGATCGAAGTGGAGGGGCGGCTGATCGCGGCGCAGACCGGCCGCGGCGCGGCCATCCGTTACCTCGAGGGCGAGCTCGCGCACGCCAGCGCGCCATCGCTCCGCTCGCGGATCAACAAGAACATCAACATGCTCTCGCTCGAAGGGAGGCCGGCGCCGCCGCTGGAGACGGCCACGGTCATCGGCGCGCCGGCGGCGTCGCTCGCCTCGCTGCGCGGAAAACCGGTGCTGCTGTATTTCTTCGCTCAGGGCTGCGGCGATTGCCGCGCACAGGCGCCCTCGCTGACGCGCGTCTGGCAGAAGTACAAAGCGAGCGGACTGGCGCTGATCACCGCAACGCGTCTTTATGGATCGTTGGACGACAAGCCTGCCACCGCCGAGGAGGAAACCGCGCGCGTTGGGAAAGTGTGGAAGGAGCTTTACGCGGGCCTCGACGGCGTTCCGGCCGTCATCGACACCGAAACGATGGTGCGTTACGGCGTCTCGGCCACGCCGACCTTCGTCCTGGTCGACCGCAAAGGCATCGTGCGGCTGTACACGCCGACGCGCCTCTCCGAAGCCGAGCTTTCGCGAAGGATCGATGAGGTGCTGGCCGAAGCACCGTAGAATCAGCGGATGGATGAACGCATTCGCGGCGCCGGCGGCACGAGCGGTGGCATCGGTCTCTTCTTCATCGGTCTGGGCATGGCCGTCGCCGGCGGCTGGCTGCTCACCAACCAGGTCACCGTCAGCTCCGGTTCCTGGCAATGGAACGGGCACAACGCCTTCGGCCTGTCGCTGATCCCGCTGATCATCGGCATCGGCCTGCTCTTCTTCAACGGACGATCGATCGCAGGATGGCTGCTGACCTTCTGCGGCGCGGTCATCATCCTGGCGGGCATCATCACCAACCTGGAGATCTACTTCCGCCCCACGACGCTGTTCAACACAGTGATGATGCTGGCGCTGCTCGCCGGCGGCATCGGGTTGGTGGCGAAGTCGCTACGAGCGCGGTGAGGCGGAACGGTAGCCGCTCCGCCTCACGCATCGCGTTACTGGAAGAAGCCGGTGATGTCGATGATCACGTGAACGTTGCCGCCGGAGTTGAACACCGATAGATCCGGCGACCCGGCACCCAGTCCGACGATGGCGCCGTTGGCCAGGGACGGATCGTTCTGGGTGAAATTGATCGTGGAGACGACGGGCCGCGTCGTGCCCGCCGGCCAGATCGTCAGGAACGAGGCCGTCGTGGCGCCCGCCACCGTGACGTTCAGCGACACCGCGGCCGCGCCTGCCGGCACGCCGCAGTTGTTGCGAATGGCGAAGGTACGCGTCACCCCCTGTCCCATGATCGGCCCGCCGTTGGTGGAGGTGGGATTGCGCGTGTCGACCACGCGGCAGGGAGCGACCGCGAAGAACGAAAACGGCCCGGTCTGCGCCGAGGCGGTCGCGGCGCCGAAAAGAACCACCGCGGAGACGACGAAAAGAGTGGCAGCGTGAAGCTTGGCGAAGATGCTCAGTTTTTTTGTCATTTGTAGAACCCCGCAATATCAATCAAAACGTCGAGTGGTGTAGCGCCGGCATTGAAGATGTTGATCGAACCGTCTACCCCGAGCGCGACCCGGGCGTTGTTCGCCAGCGTCCGGCCGGGGATGAAATTGATCGTGCTTACATTCGGGCGGGCAACGAAGGCCGGCCCCGGGAAGAACGTGGCGAAGGCGGTGTCGGTCGGGCTGACGACGGTGACGTTCACCGCCAGCGCCGTGGCATCGGCCGGGACCCCGCAGAATCCGGAGATCGGCTTGTTGCGGATCGTGAGAGGCTGGATCGCGCCGCCGCCTCGGGTGTCGAGAACGCGGCAGGGCGAGACCAGGAAGAGCTTCGCTGCCGGTGCCGCAGCGACGACGGTGACGGTCGCGGTGCTGCTGTTGACGTCGCCGCAGGCGTCGCTGACCCGCACCCAGAAGGAGGTCGTCGCTCCCGGAGTGACGGTCACGGACGACGTCGTGGCGCCGGCGATGGGACTGGATGTATTGCCCGAGGTTCCGGTGAACCACTGGAAGCCGAGCGGCGTGCCCGAGGTGCTTGAGCCCGTGACGGTGAGCTTCACCGAATTGCCTGTCCGGATCGAGCCCGATGGCGGCTGGGCGCTGATCGTCAGTGCGGGGCAGCTCGACTGGTAGGTGTACGCATTGGTTGCGGTACCCGTACCGGCAGACGTCGTGGCAGCGACGTTTACGGCTCCGGCAGCATGCGCCGGCGTCGTGACGACGGCGGACGTCGCGGTCGTGGAGACCACCGCGGCACTGGTTCCGCCGAAGGTCACCGTCGCACCAGCGAGATCGGTCCCCGTGATCGTGACGGAGCGTCCCCCGGCCGTCGTCCCGAAGTTCGGAGTCACGGTGCTGATCACCGGCGGTCCCACGCCTGTTCCGTTCAGCGCGACTCCGGAAGGAACGTCGGCCAGGACTTCGAGAATGCCGGCTTTCACGCCGCTGGTCGAAGGATCGAAGGCGACGTTCGCCGTGAACGACGCTCCGTTGCCAAGGGTCGCTGTGAAGTTGTGGGAAGAGATCACGAATTGCGTGCTGTCGGTGCCGGTCAGACGCACGAAGGGGCTGGTCAGTGTGAGGGAAGCTCCCGAATTGTTGGTGATCGTCACCGGCTGCGTCGCCGTTGCGCCGGCAGTGGTGACCTTTGATCCGAAGTTGAGAGGTCCCGCGGTGATCGTGTAGGGCCTGACGGTGAGTCCTTCCAGGAAGGCGGCGATGTTGTCGATATCCGTACCGCTGCTCAAGGTCAGACCGCCGATCTGGGAGGACGCGGGAGAATTGATGAACGCGGAGCTGGTGTAGAACTCCACCGCCTGATGGACCGTGGCCACGGCGCCGTTATGAAAGAACGGTGCATGGTTCTTCACATTGAAGAGCGCCGGCGTGTTGAACTCCCGCATGCCGGACGCTTCGGTCGGGAGAAGATCGATGGCGACGTTGATCGGCATGGCATCGACGCCGGTGTTGAAGTTGGCGTTGCCGCTCTTTCCGGAAATCGATCCGTCGGTGGTGGCAAGGACCGCCCCGGAGTGGCACTTCGAACATTTCGCCGCATTGCCAAAGAAGAGGGCACGTCCCGCGATCTGGGCCGCGGTCGTGGCGAAGCGGTTGAGATCGAAGTTCTCATCCGCAGGGGCGCTCCTGGTCTGCTGGAAGGCATCGAGGGCCGCCGTTTCCGCGGCCGTCGGAAGGCGGAAGTCGACGGCATTGACGCGATTGATGGTGCGGGGGAAATGCTGCTTGACCGCGCCGGTGGCGAAATCGCCGAGCGTGGCCGCGCCTCCGATCAAGCCAGAAAGGCCGAACGGGCTGGTGAACTTGGCATTGTCCAGGACCGGCGACTTGCGGAAGACGTGATTGCTGCTATGTGGGACGGTAAAGCCGTCGATGTTCTCGAGGATCAGGCTGCGTCCCAGCGGGAAATTGGTCGTGTCGTTGCTCGTCCGCATGCGCAGCGGACTCTCGAGCTGGTTCGTGCATGTCGCGGTCGGACTTCCACCGGCGGAACAGGCCAGAGTCCCGGGAGTGATGCTGCTGAACGTGGCCGAGTTGCCGTTGCTATCGCTGATGGTTCCGGAAAGTTGCGGCGACAGTCCGCCGTAAACCAGGTAGCGGATCGTCGAGCTCCCCTGCGCGATCAGCTTGGTGAAGACTTTCGCCTTGCTACCACCGGCGCCCGTGATCACGCCTTCGAGGTCGCGTTTGCCGCGATTTCCCGTCGAGACCGGGTTGGTCACCACCAGCGTGTTGAGGTTCATGCTGGTCTCGCCGAGGAAGAGAGGATCGAAGGTCGTCGAAAGTGTCGAGAAGCGGCTCTGAACGTTCGCAGGCGTCAATCCCAGATTGATCGTGGAGACGTGGCAGGAGGCGCAGGTGCGGCCGTTTCCGCCGAAGGTCTCTTTGTTGAAGAGATTGCTGCCAATCACGGCTTGCGTGGCTGTCGGCATGGTGAACGTCGCACCCGTGTGGTTCTCCGGCGCTGCCGTCTGCAGCGAGAAGTTCGCGTTGGTCAGTGGGAACTGCGAGTTGTTCCCCGGGTTGTCTTCGGGGAACGTGAGACTGAGCGTGCCGGTGATCGGAAGCGCGGGCGCAGGACTTCCCGCGGCTATGGAAGAAGAAGCACCTGGAGCGGTATTGATCTCCGTGTTTCCAGTGAAGCTTCCGTAGGAGACACAAAGGTTTCTCTCGAAAGCAAAAAACGCCTCTCCTCCGTTCGATGTTGGGTTTCCCCTGAAACAGACTTTCCCCGAGACCGGCGAGATCACCGGCGGAATGATGAATTCGGGGGTCGGAGCTCCGGGCAGATTCGCAAAGGCTTGCGTTGCAATCAGCACCTCGTTGTTCCCGCACGGCGCATCGTTCGGGAACTTGTAACGGTAGGTCTCATTGCCCTGGGCGTCGAAAAAAATCAGCATTGCAGCCGAAGCGAAACCGGAAGGGCCGGTTCCCTGCATCGGCCCCCACAGGTTCTGGCCGCAGCCGTCAAACTCCATCTCGATGTACTGAATACTGGAGTCACCGTTCGCCCCGGCCATGATCTGCGTGATCACAGTTCCGATGTGATTGGTCTTCGGGTCAAGGTGCCATCGCTGCTGCGCCTGCAGTCCCACGATGTCGACGGAGAGCAGCGCAATGAGCACTACGGAAGACAGCCACCTGAGAAACGGCAAGCGTTTCATAAGGAACCTCGATCGAAGGAAGCGGCTCGAGCGCTTTCCCGACAAATGTTCCGGGAGGGAACGAGGACGAAGACGGTCACGAAAGCGTTTTTGGACATGCAACGCACGATCGAGCTCCTTTCAAGGGATAGCTGATTCCATATGCCTCGCCCACGTTCCAGCAGAATGCGTGGCGCGAAGCAGGTTGAATTCCTATTTTTGTATTGGCTGAAGGACCGACTTCACGATAAACCGCAATGACGGCAGTACGCAACCACTAATTGTGGGTTGCGTGAACAAACCTGGATTGTCGTCATTCGGTTCATTAGACGGACACAACATCACTTTTTTCCGCTCCGAGATGAAATGACACGGGACGCGCGAAAAGGTGGGAAGACGCCTACTCCGTCTCCCCTCGCGCCACGAGAGCGGTGGCGGCGAGATTGCCGGTCACGTTCAGCACCGTAGAGAACGTATCGGGGATGGCGTCGACGGCGATGAGGAGTCCGATGCCTTCCACCGGCAGACCGATGGCGATGAAGAGCGGCGCCAGCATGATGAATGCGCCGCGCGGAATGCCGGGAACACCGAAGGCCAGGAAGATGGATGCAAAGGCGATCGTGGCCAGGCTTCCGATCGGCAACGGAACACCGTAGAACCAGCCGACGAACAGTGCGCCGACGGTCCATGACAGCGGCGCGGCAATCTTGAACGTCGAGACCGCGAGCGGAAGAACGAATCCCGTGGTGCGCGGCGACAGCGCGAGCCCGCGTTCGGCGCTTTCGACCAGCGCCGGCAACGAGGCGATCGAGGAGCTGGAACTGAATGCGATCAGCTGCGCCGGCAACGCCGCTTTCGCAAAGCGAACCATCGGGATCTTCGCGAACACCGCGACCACCGGATACAGCAGCAACGTGACCACCAGGCACCCAACCGAGTACGCCACGACGTAGAACCCGATCGCTCCTGCCAGCGCCGCACCGGCGTGTACGGCAAGAGGAAGCACGAGCGCGAAGACGCCGGCCGGGGCGAACATGATTACCCATCGCACCAGCAACAGCATCGCCTCGCCGAGCGCCTGGAAAAATCGCGTGAGCGTCATGCGCGCCGCCTCGGGACTGCGGGCGATGGCCAGCCCGAGCACGATCGTGAAGAGAATCAACGGCATCATCGCCCCCGAGGCCGCCGCGGCGATCGGATTCGTCGGAAGCAGCGAGGGAAGCCAGGCCGCGAATGTCTGCGTCTGTCCGCCAGCGGCGATCTGGCCCGCCGCTTCGGCGGCGCCTGGCGGCAGTTGCGGCGCGCCGAGTCGTTGCGGAAGAAGGCGGAAGAGCGCCGGGCCGAAGGGCATGACCACGATCGCCGTTCCGGCCAGCAGGAGCACGAAGACGAGCAGCGTTCGTCCACCGAGGCGTCCGATCGATTTCACATCCGAGGCTGATGCCACGGCGGTGATCAGCAGCGAGATCACCAGCGGGATGACCGTCATCCGGATGGCGTTGACCCACAAGGTTCCGATCGGAGCGATGAAGTCTGCCGCGCGAAGAAGCGCGGCATTTCCCACAGCTCCGATGACAATGCCGCAGGCAATCGCGGCGATGAGTGCGACCAGAACTCGGGTGCTTTCTTTCATGTCGTCGGCTACATCATCAGGTCGCCACCGTTGATGTCGAACGATGCTCCCGTGATGTAGCCAGCCTCCTCGGATGCGGCAAAGCAGATCAGATCAGCGACTTCGAGCGCCGTCCCGAGGCGCGGCACCGGATAACTGGCAGCGAGACGCGTCAGCAATTCGTCGGTCGCATTCTCACGCGTCAATTCGGTGTCGATCATGCCGGGACAGACGGCGTTCACCGTGATCCCGAATTTTCCCAGCTCCTTCGCCGCCGCACGCGTCAGTCCGAGGAGGCCGGCCTTCGACGCGGTGTAGTGGGCGCCACCGAGCGTGCTGACCATCCGGCCGGCGGACGACGACACATTGATGATGCGGCCGTAGTGCTGCGCTTTCATCGCCGGCAACGCCGCTTTGGTCAGCAGAAACGGGGCGGTGAGATTCACCTCCAGCGCCTGCCGAAACTCCTCGGCCGACAGATCGGGAAAGCGCGTCGAGCGTGCGAAGGCCGCGTTGTTGACGAGGATGTCGATGCGTCCGAATCGTTCGAGGGTGAGCCGGACGATCTCCTCGGGCACACCGGCGTCGGCGATGTCGCCAGGAACAGCAAGCACGTCATCCCCAATCGATCTCGCCAACGACTCCGCCCGGTCCCGATCGCGAACATTGACGGCCACCGACGCGCCGCGCTCACGCAACCGCTCCGCCACCGCCCGTCCAAGCCCGCGCGCCGCGCCTGTGACGATGGCCACTCGTCCGCTGAAGTCGGTCATTTGAGGAGGCGAAGTGTATGACGGACTCGACGGGGTTAGTCGAGAACAACGCAGACAGCTTCCCTGGCAGAGTGAGGAGCCGGCACAAGATTCGTGATCCCACGATCGAGTGTTGCAATGCGCCCTCCATGGCGCAGGGCCACCGCGAGCAAATGTGCATCTGTGATTTGGCGGTGACCTAGTAACTTCTTCTCATCGATGAAATCGCTGGCCGCAAACGAGATGTCGTCTTGCCAGAAAACATGGTCAGGAAGTCCGACGATTCTCCTAAGAAGGGCGAGCGCTTCGCGCGGAGTGCGCGCTTCAGAGAGAATGTGCGCGTTCGACGACACCCTCACGAATCCGCTCTGCGTCAGCGGACACGTTGCCCATCCGGACTTACGATTCCGATCGAACCAGAGCAAGGCCGCCCTGTGATGAACATGATTCGGCCAAGCGAGGGCGATCAGCACGTTGATGTCCAGTAGAGAGACCACCCTTACTCCTCGTCCAAAGCATCCTTAACCATTTCCAGTGTGATTGGCGCGGCATCGGAAGGTACATCGAAGACGGGAAAGCCCGAACGTGTCTTTGGCTGGCTTCGTGGCGCAAGGCCGCGGCGCGCAAGATCAGAGAGCGCTTTTCCGATGTTCTTGCCTTCAGCCGCAGCGACGCTTCGCGCAGCCTGCAGTACATCGTCGTCAATCTCGAGCGTGGTTCGCATCACGACATCATCGCATCATGATGCGACCACCGTCAAAAATAACGAGCCCTACTTCTCCCGCGAAAACAGGTCCACCACGATCTGCGGGTGGCGGTGGCCGAGTTGCTCGCCGGTATAGGTGGCCTCGTACTTCATGCCGAGGCGGGCGGCGACGCGTTTGGATGGCTCGTTTTCGGGATCGATGATGGCCACCACGCGCGAGCGGCCCAGCGTTTCGAGCACGTGGCGCATCGCAGCGGCGCCGGCTTCGGTGGCGTAACCGTGGCCCCAGGCGTCGCGGGCCAGGATCCAGCCGATCTCGAGATCGCCGGTCGTGCCGAGGGGCTGGGTTCCGGAGAGACCGACGAGGCGTCCCGTCGACTTCTCGATCACCGCGCCCATGCAGACGCCGTGCTCCGCGATCTGCCGCGCCTGGCGCGCGAACCACTCGTCGACTTCGGCCTCGCTATACGGTTGGCCGCCATGCACGTATTGCGTCACCTCGGGATGCGACATGAGAATGGTGAAAGCAGCACGATCGTCCGACTGCCAGGGGCGGATGAGGAGGCGGTCGGTCTCGAGAACGAACATGGCGGCCGGGAGTCAGGCTTACTTCTTGTCCTTCTTCGGCTTCTTCGTCTCTTTTTTGCGGGCGTTGTTGCCTTTGGCCATGAGGTCCTCCTGAAGTTTTTGTTGCGACGGCATGGTAACGCAGCGGCGCGGGCGCGGATTATGAAAACCGTCCGTTCATGCACAAGACCATCACCGTTCTGCTTCTGCTGATTTGCTACGGATGCGCCGAGACCGCGAAGCTTCCCGTCGAAGCGGGCATGGGTCCGAATCCAACGCTCGTCCCGCCGAAGCCGCAGATCATCCCGACGTTCCAGATCGCGCCGGCAAAGGGATGGCCACCGGGGACGACGCCAACGGCTGCGGTCGGATTTGCGGTCAACGCCTTCGCCTCGGGGCTCGATCATCCGCGCTGGATCTACGTCCTCCCGAACGGTGACGTGCTCGTCGCGGAGACGAATGGACCGGAGCGTCCCGACGATCGCAAAGGGATCAAGGGATGGTTCATGAAGAAGATGTCGAAGAAAGCCGGCGGCGCGGTGCCGAGCGCGAATCGCATCACGCTGCTTCGCGATGCCGACGGCGACGGCGTGGCCGAAACGCGCAGCGTCTTTCTGCAGAATTTGACGTCGCCGTTCGGCATGGCCCTGGTCGGCAACGACTTCTACGTCGCCGACACCGACGCGTTGCTTCGCTATCCCTACGCCGAGGGGAAGACGTCGATCGCGGCCACAGGCGCGAAAGTCATCGACCTGCCGGCGGGAACGATCAACCATCACTGGACCAAGAACGTCATCGCCAGCCGCGACGGCGCGAAGCTCTACGTATCGATCGGATCGAACAGCAACGCCGGCGAGAACGGCATCGACAAAGAGACCGGACGGGCGGCGCTCATGGAGATCGATCGCGCTACCGGCCGATCGCGCATCTTCGCCTCGGGGCTGCGCAATCCGGTGGGCATGTCGTGGCAGCCGCAGAGCGGCGCGCTCTGGACGGCGGTCAACGAGCGCGACGAAATCGGCAGCGATCTCGTGCCCGACTACATGACCTCGGTCAAAGACGGCGGCTTTTACGGATGGCCGTTCAGCTATTACGGCCAGCACGTCGACGACCGCGCGAAGCCGCCGCGTCCCGATCTCGTCGCCACGGCGATCGTGCCCGACTACGCGCTCGGTGCGCACACGGCATCGCTCGGCCTCACGTTTTACGACGCCAAACTCTTTCCCGCGCGTTACGCCGGCGGCGCCTTCGTCGGCCAGCACGGATCGTGGAATCGAAAGCCACTCAGCGGATACCGCGTGATCTTCGTTCCATTCAAAGACGGGCGCCCGAATGGAACGGCCGAGGATGTCTTGACGGGATTCGTCGACGAGAAGGGCGATGCGCACGGCCGGCCGGTCGGCGTCACCGTCGACAACGCGGGCGCGCTATTGGTGGCGGACGACGTCGGCAATACGGTTTGGCGTGTGACACCGAAGAAGTAGGGACCGCCATTTCTTGACGTCCGTACCCATTGAGCGGATGATTTCCTTCCATCCATTACAAGAGAGAAGGAGACACTCGCATGCCTATCCGCACGTGTATCACCACGCCCAATGCACCGCCGCCTATCGGCCCGTATTGTCAGGGCAACATCGCCGGGCCGTTTGTCTTCACCGCCGAGGAAGGACCGGAAACGCCCGATGGCACGCTGCCGAAGACCATCGAAGCGCAGACCGATCAGGTGATCAACAACATCGAGGCCATCCTCAAAGCCGGTTACTGCTCGCTCGATGACGTCACCAAGGTAACCGTCTACCTCACCACGCTCAACGACTTCAAAGCGATGAACGGCGTTTACGCGAAACGCTTCAAACAGCCGTATCCCGTCCGCTCGATCATCCAGACGGCGTTGCCGGGGGCCGGCGCACTGGTGGCCATGGACGCGATCGCACTGCGGCCGCAGGACGTGCGGAAATGAGCGCAACGACTGCTCCTCCCTGTCCACAGAAAGCCGTCGACAATGCCTATCCGCACGTTCCGATCGACCAGATCCTCAAAGAGATCCGCGAGCAGAACACCGGCCCGCGTCACGTAGTCATCCTCGGCGCGGGCATGGCCGGACTGGTGGCGGCTTACGAACTGCTGAAGCTCAAGAACACCGTCGAGATCATCGAAGCCAGCGGCGGACACGGAGGCCGCGTCCATACGCATCACTTCAAGGACGGCGCCTACGCCGAGCTCGGAGCGATGCGCGTTCCGATCACGCACGACTACACCCATCACTACATCTCCGAGATGGGACTGCGGAACAAGCTGATCACCTTCATCAACAACGTGCAGAACGGCTTCTGGGACATGCACGGCGTGGTAACGCGCCAGACCGCCGCCGGCGCCGCGAAGATTTACGACAAGTACCGGATCTCCGACTACTTCCGCAAGAACATGCCCAGCGGCGGCGCCATCTTCGGCTTCCTCATGGACAACCTCATCGACGGGCTCACCGAGGAGGAGAAGCAGATGATGTTCGACGGCGTGGCCGGCACCGGCCTGCTCGAATATCTGAGCGGCGTCAGCCTCCGCCAGTTCATCGTCCAGAACGCCGGCGAAGAAGTGCTCGACGTCATCGGCGTCTTCACCAGTCTCGATGTCTGGTGGGACAAGGCTGTGACCATGTACCTGCGCGACGAGATGGTCGGCACCGGCAGCTGCCTGCAGACGCTCGAAGGCGGGATGAGCCAGTTGCCGGACGCGCTCTACGCGAAGGTGAAGAAGCACATCACCTTCAATCGCGAAGTCAGCAGGATCAAGCTGCTCGAAAACGGCGTGGAGGTAACCACGAGAACGCCCGACCAGGAGGGGACGTCGACCACGAAGAAGTACGACTACGTTCTCTGCACGATCCCTTTCTCGGTGATGCGGCGGATGGAGCTGGAGAATCTGAGCTACGCCAAGATGTCGGCCATTCGCGGGATGACGTACGCCAACGCCACGAAGGTGGCCCTCGATTGCAAGGAGCGCTTCTGGCAGGAAGGGAAGCATCCGATCCTCGGCGGCTCGTCGACCTCGGATCACATCCAGCGGCAGACGTATTACCCGATGGATCACCTGCCGGTGACGAAGCCGCTGCTGCGTGAGTCGTTCCGTCCGACCGTGGAAGGGGCTCGTTTCCGCCGCCCGAGCATTCACAGCACCACCCCGCAGCCAACGCCACCCGCGGCTCTGATGAAACGCTCCGAGCCGATGCCGGGTGCGATGCTGGGCGCCTATTGCTGGGATCAGGATGCGCGGCGCCTCGGCGCGCTCTCGAACAACGAACGGGCCGAGGTGGTGATCGAGAACGTGAGCCGTTTCCATCCCCAGCTTCGCAAGTACGTGGTCGATCAGGCCTCGGTCGATTGGGAGGAGTACCGCTGGACGGCCGGCGCATTCGTGATGCTGAAGCCGGGCGAGTTGGAGCGCTTTTATCCCGCGGCCATCCGTCCCGAGGGGCGCCTTTTCTTCGCGGGCGAGCACTGTTCGACCGATCAGGGATGGATCCAGGGAGCGCTGATCGCCAGCCTCCGGGCGGTGCTTCAGATCGTGCGCACGAAGTGAGCTGAATGCAGGTTAAATCACGTTTATTGTTGAGGTTAACCGGCACCGATCTCGCACTATCGGAGGCCGGAGGTTACCTCATGACCAGGAACAGAATTCAGGCAACGCTGCTGAGCTTCGCGCTCCTTTTGCCTGCCGGAGGCGCGTTCGCGCAAACGCATCATCACTATCGTCACTACCAGCGTCACCACTACAGCCAGACGCGCGGCGCCGTGATCGGTGCGGTCGCCGGCGCGGCCGTCGATCATCATCAGCCGCTCAAGGGCGCGATCATCGGCGGCCTGCTGGGTGAAGGCGTGCAGTCGCTCCGCAACCACAACGCGAAAAAGCACTATTACCGCCACCACTAACTGAAGGTATGGTGAGGCGTGATGAAACGCCTCACCATCCTCCTGCTCCTTTCGCTCGCCTCGATCGCGCACGCCGCAACGAACCAGCGCGCGCTCATCACCGAGTTCGCCGACTTTCTGGCGATCCACAACCTGGCCTCGGATGCGCCCAACATCGCGCGCAACGCCGCCGCGATTCAGGCGATGTTCGAAAAGCGCGGCGCATCGACGCGATCGCTGACGCTCGACGGCGCGCCGCCGATCGTCGTCGTCGACATCCCCGCGCCAGGCGCCACGCGCACGATCGCCTTCTACGCGCACTACGATGGCCAGCCGGTCGATCTCAAACAGTGGCAAGGCGCGCCGTGGACGCCGGTCATGCGCGACGCTGCAGGAAACGACGTCGACTGGCGCAACGTCGCGACGCTGAATCCCGAATGGCGTCTCTACGCGCGCTCCGCCGGCGATGACAAGGCTCCGATCATCGCCATGGCCGCCGCGCTCGATGCCATGCGCGACGCCGGCCGCAAGCCAGCGGTCAATCTCCGTTTCGTTTTCGAAGGCGAGGAGGAAGCAGGTTCGCCGCATCTCGCAGCGTATTTAGAAAAATACCCCGACGTCCTCCGCCCCGACGCCTGGATCCTCTGCGACGGTCCGGTTCATCAAAGCCGCCGCATGCAACTCGTCTTCGGCGCGCGCGGCGTGGTCGATCTCGAGATCACCGTCTACGGTCCAGTGAAAGGCCTGCACGACGGGCATTACGGCAACTGGGTGCCCAATCCGATCATCCGCCTGACCCACCTGATCGATTCGATGCGCGATGAGACCGGCCGCATCCTGATCGCGCATTTCTACGATGACGTGAAGCCGTCCACCACGGTGGAGCAGGATGCGATCGCGAAGATGCCGCCGGTCGAAGCAGACCTGAAACGCGAGTTCGGAATCGCCGCGACTGAAAGCGACAACCTCAACGAGTCGCTCATGCGTCCCGCGCTGAACGTGCGCGGCATTCAATCAGGCCACATCGGCGCACAGGCGTCGAACACGCTCCAGACCGAAGCCACGGCATCGCTCGACTTCCGCCTCGTCCCCGCCGAGACGCCGGAGTCGATCAAGAAACTCGTCGAGCAGCACATCGAATCGCAGGGCTACACGATCGTCCGATCAACCCCCGACACCGCCACCCGCCTCGCCCACCCAAAGATCGCCAAGCTGACCTGGGGCGCCGGCTACTCACCCGCCCGCACGCCGCTGGATCTCCCGCTATCCCAACAAATCGCCACCATCATGACCACCGCCGGACACGCCCCCGTCCGCGTCCCCACCCTCGGCGGCAGCATCCCGATGTATCTCTTCCAGCAACCCGCCAACACCCCGGTCCTGATCCTGCCAATCGCCAACCACGACGACAACCAGCACGCGGCAAACGAGAACATCCGCTTGCGGAATCTGTGGGATGGGATCGATGTGTATGTGGGGCTGTTTGAGGGGTTGAGGTAGAGCGCATCCATTGACGACCGAGTCTCAAGCAACCTGCCTGTCTGGTATTACCACTGTCATACTCGCTTCATGAAAGCCGCCGTCTCCATCCCCGATCCCGTCTTCAAAGCCGCCGACAAGCTTGCCAAGCGCATGGGAGTGTCGCGAAGCCGTCTTGCGGCTCGTACTTGGGCTTTCGTAAAATCCGGCTGTCACTCAAAACATTGTGTTCCTATTCGCCGACTCCTCCGGCACCGGCTGTAGAAGGCAATGACGGCTTGCTTGTTGCGTTCGAGATCGGCGGGCATGGCGTCAATCTACGCCGAGCCAGCCGGTGCGGACGCCAGCGCTCCGCTAGACTCTGCGTATGTCCAAAGCGCGTCTTGAGACCTTCACCGACGGCGTGATCGCCATCCTGATCACGATCATGGTGCTCGAGTTGCGGGTGCCGCACGGGACCAGCCTCGGTGCGATGCGGCCGCTGGCTCCGACGCTGCTCACGTACACCATGAGCTTCATCTTTCTCGGGATCTACTGGAACAACCATCACCACATGTTTCACGCCGTCGATCACGTCAACGGACGGATTCTGTGGGCCAACATGCACCTGCTGTTCTGGCTGTCGCTGGTGCCGTTCGTCACCGGCTGGATGGGCGAGAACAACTTCGCCTCGCTTCCGACGGCGATCTACGGCTGCGTGCTGCCGCTCTCGGCCATCGCCTACACCATCCTGGTGCACGCGATCATCGCCCATCAGGGTGCGCACTCGAAGCTGCGCTCGGCCATCGGCAGCGACACGAAAGGCAAGCTCTCCGCGGCGCTCTACATCGTGGCCATCCCCGCGGCGTTCATCGAACGATGGATCGCCTTCGCCATCTATGTGACCGTCTCGTTGATGTGGCTCGCGCCCGACCGGCGGATCGAGAAGAAGATCGAATCAGGAGCCCTTCCGAACCACGAGGGTCACCGGCCGGAGTGAGCCCATGGTCAGGACCGTCAGCAAGAGCGACGCGATCGCCGATCCGACCGATGTCGACGTGCAGCCGTTCGCCGCGAAGCTGGCGGCGTATTCGCGGCCATGACGAATGTCGTCGATGACCGCCTCCCCTCCCGGCTTGAGCACGCGCGCGATCTCGGCGATGGCCTGGCGGCGCCCCGCGACGTCGTAAATGTTGTGGATGGCGGCGCAGGTGACGATGACGTCGAACGTGGCGTCGGGGAACGGGATCTTGCGCATGTCCGCGGTCTGAACGTCGACGCGATCGGCCACTCCTTCCCGCGCCGCATTCTCCATCGTCGATTCGGGGTGGTTGCCGGAGAGATCCTCGGCCTGCCAAAGATCGATCCCCGAGGCCGTGCCGGTGGTGAGCCGTTTCGCGGCGCCGATCAGCATCAGACCGCGGCCGCAGCCGGCGTCGAGCACGCGTTCGTTGCCTGTCCATCGCACGTGATCGAGCAGCTTCTCGCGATCGCGGATCTTGCCGATCCTGCTGTCGTACAGCATCCAGATCGCCATCAAGAGGCAGGTCGCAGCGGGCCAGATGGCGATGTGGCCGAGCGGAAGATGAACGCCGCCCGCGGAGAGATCGCCCGACCACCAGCCGAGCCGCATCGTCAACCACAGCAGAAAGCCGAGCACAGCCACGATCAGGAGATTGCGGATCACGCCGGGGGCGTCGACGCCGTAATCCGGAGCCTTAACTGTGTCCGATGTGTTCATGGTCAGACTGTAACTGATGTGGTAGAAACTCCGGCCTTAGGAGCTTGGAAAAATGAAAACTATCGCAGCGTTTGCCGTCATGCTTTTGCTGTCCATCGCCTCGTTCGCCGCCGATGCGCCCGCCCCTCCCGCCGAGGGCACCGCGGCGCCCAGATTCACCCTCGCCAGCCAGGATTCTCCGAGCGTTTCCCTCGATCAGTTCAAAGGCAAGTGGGTCGTCCTCTACTTCTACCCGAAAGACTTCACCAGCGGCTGCACGCTGGAAGCGCACAACTTCCAGCGCGATCTGGCCAAGTACGAGGCCAAGAACGCCGCCATAGTCGGCGTCAGCGTCGACACGGTCGATTCGCACAAGGGCTTCTGCACGAAGGAAGGGCTGAACTTCAAGGTGCTGGCCGACACGAACCACACCGTTTCGAGCTCGTACGGCTCGGTGATGGACTATCAGGGAACGATCTACTCCGCGCGCAACACCTTCCTCATCGATCCCAACGGCGTGATCCGCAAGGTCTACCTGAAAGTGAAGCCGGCGACGCACAGCGACGACGTGCTGGCCGACCTGGAGACTCTGCAAGCGAAGAAATAGCTGGTAAGGTGCGGTCGGAGGCTTTCATGTCAAAGATCAATGGAGACAAGGCGCGCACCGCCATCGAGCAGCGCCGCCGCACCGCCCAGCGCGCGAAGGATCGTGCCCGCCGCGAGGAAATCGCCCAGGCGGCGGCCGCACATCCGGCCGCAAAAAAGAAAAACGCGAAGTAAACGTAGGTCGGACTCTCAGTCCGACCTCTTTCGCGCGGTCGTGAGTCGGACTGGAGAGTCCGACCTACGTTTCCGGCCTCTCTTCGCGTTATGAACTGCCTTCTCATCGTCGATGATGACCCCGACATAGGGCTCGGTCTGGCCGTCGCGCTCGAGCGCGACGGCCGCCGCGTCATCGTCTGCCGCGATCTGGAATCGGCGCAGATCATCCTCAACATCGAGCCGGTCACGGACATCGTCACCGACGTCAAGCTCTCCGGCCCGTTCCGCTTCGAAGGGCTCGATTTCATCACCGAGATCCAGCGCGTGGCCCCGGCCGCGCGCGTGATCCTGATGTCGGGACACATCACCGACGAGATGGAAGCCGAAGCCCAGCGCCGAGGCGCGGATGCGGTGTTGTCGAAGCCGTTCAGGAGCGATGTGCTCGAACTGCTGCTGACCATCCCGGACGAGGCCACGCCGCCGTCGCTGACGGTCGTGCCGACGATGAACGAGATCCTCGCCGGTCACGATCTGCGTCCGCGTTTCCAGCCGATCGTGTCGCTCGCCGACAAAACGTTGCACGGCGTGGAGTCGCTGGCCCGCTACCGCGGCGGCGGACCCTTCGCCCGGCCCGACCTTCTCTTCGACTACGCCGCGCGCCGGCACGAGGTGGCCCGGCTGGAAGCCGCCTGCATCGAGGCGACCATGCGCGAGGCGAAGGCGTTTCCGGAGTCGCTGACGTTGTTCATGAATGTCCATCCCGCCGCGCTCGATGACATGGGAGTCGTTCTGGCGATCGAGTCTGCCGCTCGGAAATCGGGGATCAACCTCGGCCGCGTGGTCCTGGAGATCACCGAGCAGCAGGAGATCCGCCAGCACGGGGATCTCTTCGAGTCGATCGATCGCCTCCGCGCCCTCGGCGCGCGCTTCGCGTTCGATGACGTCGGCGTGGCGTATTCGCATCTGCCGCTGATCGAGCGCATCCGTCCGAGCTATCTCAAGATCAGCCAGCTCTTCGGAACACTCTTCGAAGCCGACCCGACGCGGACAAAGATCGTCCGCAATCTCGTGGCACTGGCCGCGGAGTTCTCGTGCGCAATGATCATCGAAGGAGTCGAGGATCAATCGACCGCCGATGCGGCGAGAAAAATGGGGATCGAGTTCGGCCAGGGGTATCTGTTCGGGAAGGCGGAGGATGCGGGGTAGGTACACAGACAGGAGTGTCTGTGCCACATTGGCTCCTGCCACAGGCACACTTGAGCAAGATGCTAGACCGATGTGGCACAGACACTCTTGTCTGTGCTGCTGGTAACCTCACTGCATGTCAGCATCTGGCGTACCCTCAACCCATGACCTCCAAAGCCACGGATATTCATCCGCATAACTCACCAGCCCGGCTCGAACCGGGTTGTTACACACGTACTCGAACTTCGCCGATGACCACTCACTCTTCCTGACCACGTGATCGAAATTCTCGTCCTGCCACACCGGCTTTTTGCGGCCGAGTAGTTGGTTGATTCTTCGCGCAGACACTCCTTTGATCCCTTTCATCACCTCGGCGAGTGAACAGGGCAGTTCGTCCTCGCGTTGGAGCAGCGTGAAGATCAGGTGGGCATGGTCCGGCATGATGATCGCTGCGTCCATGAAGATCTTCGTTCCATGATCGTGCAGCGCGTGCCGCAGGGCAATCGTTCGCGCAGCTGGCGGCAGGATCCAGCGATCGTAGGTATCGAAAGTTACAAAGATCGGCCTTAAAGACGTGACGATATGTGGGAGATTTCGCCGATAGAAACCCTTGAGAGCCAATGGGCTTTCCATGGCCGCAGTTTCCCTCGGATGACTGAGACGATTCAATCGGCTACTGGTGGTAGAGCAGCAGCACAGACAAGAGTGTCTGTGCCACATCGTTCCTGCTTCTTGCTTCTCCACGCCCGGTAGCGCAGATCCGAGAAAAATGTGGCACAGACACTGTCTGTGCTGCGACGCATCGCGCCACATTCAAAATTACGCCCGCCTGATCATCGCGTAGATCGTCGGGGTCACCACCAGCGACAGCATCAACGCGAAGAGCAGTCCTCCGATGACGCAGATGGCTAACGGTTGCAACAGTTCGGAACCGGAGCCGAGGGCTAACGCTAACGGGAGCATGCCGAGCATGGCGGCGAGGGAGGTCATCAGCACCGGGCGGAAGCGGCGGCGGCCGGAGCGGCGGAGGGCGGTGGTGAGGTCTTCGCCGGAACGGAGATGGTCTTCGACGGTGTCGAGCATCAGGATGCCGTTTTTGGAGACGATGCCGACGACCATGATCAAGCCCATCATAGAGACGACGTTGAGCGTGGTGTGCGTGATGAGCAGCGCCATCAAGCTGCCGGAAAGAGCCAGCACGGCGCCGGCGACGATCGCTGTGGGATGCGCGAACGATCGGAACTCGACCACCAGCACGAGGAAGACCAGGGCGATGGCGAGAGCGAGGGCGAGGAGGAGCTCGCGGAATGAGGCCTGCTGTTCCCGAAAAAGGCCGCCGTATTCGATGGTCGTTCCGGCGGGGAGATGCAGCTGGCTCGCTAGTCGCGATTGGATGTCGGCGATCGCCGAGCCGAGGTCGCGGCCTTCGAGGCGCGCGGTGACGGAGACGGATTGGCGAAGTCCCTCGCGATGAATCTCGGTCTGGCCGGCGTCGTAATTGATCGTGGCAATCTGATCGATGCGGACGTAGGTGTTCGCCGACGGCGCGCGGATCGGCAGCGCGCGCAGGTCGTCGAGCTGCGGACGCGGACCGCCGAGGAGCACGCGCACGCCGGTGGCGCGTCCGTGCTCGATCACGTTCGAAACCACTTCGCCGCCGAGGGCGGTAGTCATCGCTTCGTTCACATCGGCGGCCGTGACGCCGTAGAGCGCGGCGCGCTGCGGATCGATCTGGAAGATGACCGCGGGGCCGCTGACGACGATGCCGTTGAACACATCGACGACGCCCTCCACCTTGCCGATCGATGCCGCGATCTCCTCGGCGGCACGGCGAAGGGCGCCAGCGTCTTCGCTGAAGACGCGGATCTCGATCGGCTCGGGGGAGCTGACCAGATCGCCGATCAGATCGGAGAGGATGCCCAGGAACTCGACGCGCAACGCCGGCTCGGTGGTCTCGATCTTGTGCCGCAGTTCTTTGGTGACATCTTCCGTGGAGGCGTTGTCTTTCAGCTTGACGGCGAAATCTCCGGTGTTCGGCTCGGTCACGCCGGCCAGTCCGAGTTGGAGGCCGGTACGGCGCGAATAGCCATCCACCTCGGGCGTCTCCTTCAGCATCGCCTCGACGTGGCGCAGCATGCGATCGGTTTCATCGAGCGAAGCGCCGGGCGGCGCGACGTAGTCGAGGATGAAGCCATGCTCCTCGAACTCCGGCAGAAACTCCGAGCCGAGGCCTTTGTAGATGACGAACGTGAGCACGGCCACGACGCTGATGATGAGGAGCACCAGTCCGCGCCGCGCCAGCGCGTGGGCGAGGAGCCATTCGTAGCCGTTGATGAGGCGCGTGAGGATCGCGGGCTCGCGGTCTCGCGGTTCCGCGGTCTCGAGGTCTTCGGGTTGCACACGAATGAATCGTTCGGCCAACACCGGCGTGAATGTCAGCGCCAGGAAGAGCGACGTCAGCAACGCCACGCTCATCGTCAGCGCCAGCGATCGGAAGAAGACGCCGGTGATGCCGGTGAGCATTGCCAGCGGAAGGAAAACCACGACCGGTGTGATAGTCGAGCCGATGATCGGTCCCGAGATTTCGCTGATGGCGTTGTGCACCGCTTCCATGCGCGACTCGCCGCGGGTCATGTGCGTGTAGATGTTCTCGACGACGACGATGGCGTCGTCGATGACCAGGCCGATGGCCGCGGCTACGCCGCCGAGCGTCATCAGGTCGAAGCTCAATCCGACGATCCACATGGCCACGAACGTGACCAGCACCGTGACCGGGATGACCAGGGTGGCCACAAGCGTCGTTCCCCAGTTGCGCAGGAAGCCATAGAGGATGGCCACCGAGAGCAGAAGGCCGATGAGGATGGCGTCACGCACCGAGGCGACCGAGCTGCTGACGAAGAGCGACTGGTCGTAGTAGGGCTTGATCTCGACGTCGCGCGGGAGCTGCTTTCTCAGGCGCGCCAGCTCGCTCTTCACGCCATCGACGACGGAGAGAATGTTTGCCGCCGGCTGGCGCAGGACGTTGAGCAGCACCGCAGGGCGGCCGTCGGCGGTGACGATGGTGAAACGCGGCTCGAGGCCGGGCGTGACCGTGGCCACATCTCCGATCCGCACCGGGACGTTGTTGATGGTGGTGACGACGATTGCGGCAAGATCGTCGATCGACGTGGCCTGACCGCTGACGAGGGCCAGCTCGAGTTGATGGTTTTCGTTGATGAGACCCGGCGAGTCGATGACGTTGGCGTTCTTGACCGCCTCCGAGACCTGCTGCAGCGAGACGCCGCGCGCTTCGAGGCGGGCACGGTCGACAAGGACGTGATACTCGCGCAGTTGTCCGCCCTGGACCTGCACGCTGGCCACACCGTCAACCCGCGCCAGCGGCGGACGCAGCGTGACCTCGGCGAGATTGCGCAGCGTGCCGGGATCGCGCTTCGGCGAGGTGATGCTGTAGCCGATGATCGGGAAGACGGCGAAGGTGAGCCGGTCGGCGCGCTCGATCGACGCGCCGGGCGGCAGCGTGGCGGCGAGCTGCGAGACCTTGGCCTGCACGATCTGCAGTGTCTGCACGATGTCCGTCCGCCAATCGAAAAAGAGGTCGATCTCCGAGGAGCCGCGGGCGGTGGTCGACTTGATGCGCGCGATTCCGGGGATGCCGCTCATCGCCTCCTCGACCGGCCTGGTGACGGAGACGAGCGTCTGCTGCGCGGGGGCGACGCCGTTCTGGGCCACAACGATGATGCGCGGGAAGTCAGTCTGCGGAAAGAGAGCGCGCGGGATGCGCACCAGCGCGATCAGGCCGCCGACGGATAGCAATGCGATGACGAGCAGCACTGCCCGCTTCTGATTCGAAATGGCACGGCCGAGGTTCATCAGTCCTTTTCCGTGGGCGCCGGTTTCGGAGCCGCGTCGGCGTTCTGCACCTTGGTGCCATCGGGCAGGCCGTAGTTGCCTTCGATGATGACGGTCTCGCCGCCGCGAAGGCCGGAGGTGATTTGCGTTCGCTCCCGCGAATGCGCGCCGATGGTGACCTTGACCTCGTGCGCGACGGACTTGGCGTCGACGACCATCACCGTGCCGCTGTTGGCGTTGGTGGCGTCGAGCGTGACGGCGGCGGTGGGAACGACGATGGCGTTCGGAGCGCTGCCGCTGTTGATGGTGACGCGCGCGCTGCTGTTCGGCCGCAGCCTGCCATCGGGATTGGGAAGGGTGATCCACAGTTCGACGGCGCGGCTCTGCGGATCGGCGGCCTGTCCGACGAGACTGACGGTGCCCTGCAAGGTGACGCCGGGCATGGAGTCGGGTTGAATGCTGGCGCTGTCGCCGGCGTGCACGCGCATCGCCGCGTCGATCGACAGCGGCGCTTTGACGATGACCGATGAGGTGTCGGCGATGGTGAGCATCTTCGCGCCGGCGGTGGCGAAGTCGCCCTGGTAGAGAAACTGATCGCCGATGACGCCGTTGAATGGCGCGCGGATGATGGCGTAGCTTGCCTGCGCCGTGAGCGAGGCCAAGTGGCCGGCAGCCTGCTGTTCTTTGCTGCGCGCGGTGGCGAGGTCGGACGGACTGGTCGTTGCCTGATGGAGCGACGCGGCGCGCTTGGCCAGCTTGAGATCATCCTCGGCTTTGGTGACGTCGAGCTGCGACGCTTCGAGATCTTTCTTCGAGATGCCACCTTGTTCGTACAGCGTCTTGCGGCGCTCGAAGATTTTGCGGGCGTTGTCGAGCGTCCCTTGCGCGTCGTGAACGGCTTTCACATCCTGGGCGTTGGTCAGCGGGATCGCGCCCTGGCCGGTGTTCTTCACGCCAATCTCGGCTTCGCGAAGGGCGGCAGCGGCCTCGGCCCGCTGCGCGGTGAGATCGCGCGACTCGAGAACGGCCAGGATTTCGCCGCGGCGGACGACGCGGTTCTTGAGCAATGCCATCTGCGCGATCGGGGCGCTGATTTTCGGACTGATGGTCGCTTCCTGCCGCGCGCTGATCGTGCCCGCCAGCTCGATCGGCTGCGCGATGGCGCCGATTTCCGCCCTGGCCATGCGCACGCTGACGATCGGCGGCTCCGTTTCCTCCTCCCCGCCGCGGCGATGCCAGCACCAGCCGGCGACGATGACGATTACAACGCCGAGGGCAGCGGCAAGTTGCACGCGCCAGCGGCGCCACAGGGGCGGTTCCGGATTGATTTCGACGTCGGTCATTCTCCGGCAGCCTCCTGCAAGTGCGCGCGGGCGATCTCGAAGTCGAACAGCGCCTGCTGATGGTTGGCCCGCTGCTGGGCGAGCGTGGTGAGGGCATCGGTCACTTCGAGGATCGGCGCCTCGCCGGCGCGGTAGCGGGCGATGGAGATGTCGACGTTGCGCTGCGCGTCGGCAACCGCGGCGCGGGCGTTGTCGACGCGCCGGATGGCAGCGAACGCTTCGTCATGCGCTGCGGCGAATTCCTGTTCGACTTCGCGGCGGGTGATGACCAGCTGATTCTCGGCGGCCTGCGCCTTGAGCTCGGCCTGCCGCTGCCTGGCGCGGCCGATTCCCCAGTCGAAGATGGGGATGTTGAGATTGGCCATGGCCAGGTAGCCGCGGTGTTCGCGGACTACCGAGGGGTCGAGAGATGGCGAGTCGAAGCCCTCGTCGACCGAATAGGTCAACGCCGGAAGCCGGCCGGCGCGGGCGACACCGACGTCGGATCGCGCAGCGCGCAGCTGCGCCTCGGCCTGCGTCAGTTCCGGGCGCGTCGCGGTCATCGCCGAGGTGAATCGTTCGATGTCTGCAGCGGCGGGTTGCGGCGTCAGTTCGGAAACGGTCAATGGCTCGGGCGCGCGAACGCCAGTGAACACGCGCATCGCCGCAAGCGCCTGTAATTCCTGCAAACGCGCTTGTTCGACATCATCGCGGCGTTGTGCGGTCTGCAGTCTCGCGCGGATGACATCGACCTCGGCGAGCTCACCGCCGCCGTGCTGCAGCGCGGTGACCCGCTCGAACTCCTCTGCCGCTTTGAGGGTCTCCTCGGCGCTGCTCCGTCTTGCGGTGGCCAGGCCGAGGCCGAAGTAGGCCTCGCGCACGCCGCGGATGAGCGCGCGGCGGGCGATCTCCGTTCCAGCATGCGCCGCGGCCAGCAACGCCTGACTGCGTGCGACGGCGGCGCGCATGCCGAAGTCGAGCGAGCCCTCAACGCCGAGAAGATTCTGATACTCGCGAACGGCGTTCTGGGCGATGAACGACGGATCCGTCGATCCCGGCTTGAGAGGCTTGTTGTACGTGGCCGTAAACGAATCGCGCAATCGCGGCAGCAGCGCCCCACGAGCCTGCGTCAGATCCATCGCCGCGGTCTGTTCGTCGATCAGCGCCTGCTGGTAAGCGCTCGCCTGACGGAGCGCCGCCTGCGTGGCGTTCTCGATCGTCATCGGAGCCGGCGTCTGCGCCCACAGCGGGAGCGCGCCGAGGACGAAAACCACAAATGGTCGAAGACGTGACATTTGGGCGTCGGAGTTTAACCGAGCAGCCTAAACGCGTCATGAACCACGAATCTCGTTTGGTGCGACCAGGCCGGCCACCGGGCAGCGGCCGGCCCGGCGCGGCTACTTTTGTCGAAACGTCAGTGAAACGAGATTCTCGCCAAGTTTGGCGGACAACTGCGCTCGGGGAGCGTCGAATCCATGCAGGACTCGATTTGCGTCTGCCCCATTGAAAACTGGAAAGATCTCATAGACGCCCGATGGCATCCGATTCCAGACCAGTGTCCCGTCGGGTCCTGTTTGCAGCGGCAAACCCTGTTCTGCACCCAATACGGTGATCACTCGTGGAGGCACGATGGTCCCGTTGAAGCGGAAAATAAAGCCGGCGTCGGGCACCGGCGTTCCATCCCGTTCCGCGGTGGCAATGATTCGAATCGTCGACGTTGCCGGACCGATGACGGCGGCAGCATGGGCATCACAGGATTCCAGCATCGCCGTCCCGAACGAGCCCTCCTTGGGGATGACATAGACGAGTTTGTTCTCGTCCTCTCGTAACGGCACGGCTACCGTTCCCATCTCATCCGTCCGCAGCTGCGAACGCTCATCGCCGCTCGAATCGACGATGAGAGCATCGGTAATCGGCATTCCCGCCGGATTGGAAACGGTGAGCTTGACGATATGCGCCCGATCGAGCACGAGCGGCCTGACTGAATTCGTCTCACCGTCGTCAGTCAATTCGAACACATCCCGAGTTTCCAGGAAGCCCGCTGCGAGCGCCGAGAGGACGGCATGGCCGCCAGGAACGAACGGAAATTCGAACTCCCCGGATTGGTTCGTGTTCGTCCACACAGTGCTCTCGCCGGTCGGTTTCGCGATCTTCAGGAAGACACGCGCATCGGGAACCGCCTCGCCCGTTCGCCCATCCGCAATTCGACCCTTGACCGCGTGACTGGGGAGGTCGAGCCGCCAATTGATGTCGCCGTCACCTTCGAGAGTGGCATGGGTAATGTAGCCGCCTCGCTGGGGCAGGGTAACGAAAATGGTGAAGTCGCCGGTTTGCCATAGACCGAGGTCGAAATGCCCGCTCTGAACGGTATCGGCAACGATGCCACGCCAATTCGAAGCCTTGTTGAGAAACTCGAGCGTCGCGCCGGGGACGACCTGATCATGTCCCTGCACGTTGACATGCAGCCGGGCGGGGTGAAGTGCGATCGCGGATCGATTCTGGGTGCCCGCTTCGATGCGAACGAAACTGCCATGCTGCTGAAGGGGTTCGGTCCCTTTGAGCAGGATCGCGTATTCGCCCGGATCGAGATCGTCGACCGTTACTTCGCCCGAGTCGCCGATCTCCCTCGTCACGACGACATGCTTGCTCTCGCCTTCGACGCGGGAGAGCTCGACGGTGACAGGAGTCGCCGGTGAAACCGCAACCGCCAGCGAACCTCCGCGGCGCATGACGATGTTAGGCAGCGAGGTATCCGCTTCGGTCTTCAGCAATTGCGCCACTTTCGTTCCACGGCCGGGATAGGCCGCGCGAACGTATTCAGGCCAGTCGTCGAGTACTTCGCCCCGAAACCGGCCCGTCCCGTCGGAGACGGCAAGGACTTTCTGCGAGGGCAGCGTGATCTCGACATTCGCGAGGCCCGTGCCGGTGGTTGCGTCGATAACGGTCCCGGAGATGATCGGGAGCCGGGTCATCGCCAGCCTTCCGACCAGGAAATCGCCATGGCCATCGACGACGATCTTGCGCACCAGCGATCGGTGGTGTTGTGCAGCGACAACCAGTTGGTACTCGCCCCGCGGTAGTTTCAGATTTCGTAATTGATCGACGCCGCGGGCATCGATCGAGAATTGCCAAACGTGGGCATGGTCGCTGGAAGTAATGTCGAAGTGCGTCTCGGCGGGCCAATAGTTGAAGTCATTACTGCTGACCGCGAGCGATGCCGTGAGGGTTGGATGAGCGGCCAGCCGGCGCTCTCCTTTGGCGAGAGTCCCGAGAACGAGACTTCCGGAGGTTCGCCAAACAAAATCGCGTGCTTCCGCCGCCGGCGCGACTTCCTTTGTGAAGGTTTGCACCGTACAGCCGCCCGAGGTGAAATTGATTTCCCCACCGGCCGGCCGGAAACACAACGTGCCCTTGGGGTCGGTAGCATCCGCAATGACGGCGGACGGAATCAAGCAGGCCGCGTAAACGGCGGCGACGAACAATGCTTTCATGGCCGTCCTAACGAACGACTGCTTCGAGCTTCTGCGAGCTCTCCGCCGTCCGAACTGCGACGTCAACCAGAACCCATGAGCGGCCTTCGCCACTGGAGGTTCGGAACGAAGCGAGCATCATCGAAGGATGTTGACGAAGAAAGCCGCGGCTGCAGACTTCCGTGGTGGGGTCGCAGAATCCTCCGTCCTCGCCTCCGCCGTTGCCAGTACACTGTCCACCCGATACCGCGCAACCAGCATTATTGCTGTCGCACCCGGTCCAGCCACTGACACCTGTGGCGGCATTCATGCACGTAGAACTGCAGATTCTGCAAGTTGCAAACATCGCCGGGGCTGCGAAGAGCGTCGTGAGAAGTAGGGAAAGAAAAATACGTTTATTCATCACCAATCTCCTAACGTTTGTCGTCGTTCCGGTGGGAGGTCTCTGCATATGGAGTGACGCGCTCAGACATTTCCCTACCTCGGGCGTATGCTGATTTTCCGACCGCATCCTGGCATCGAGCGATGTCAACTTGTTTGATGTCAATGAGTTGTGACGGTATTTCATGTGATTTTTGCGTCTGAAAACAGTTCTCACATCTGTCATTTTTGACTGCTTCTGAGATCAGAAAAATCCATCGATCGTTCCTACGGCATCCGATATTTGTCGCGCGGGATGGTCGCCAAATGCTCCCATCGCCCGCCCCACTCGATTGTCCCCGTGGGCGAGTAAAGCGCCAGCTCATCGCTCTCGCGGTAAGCACCCGAACTTCCAACACCCAGGTACGCGTGCGCTTTCTCTAAGCCGATGTTTCCGGGTACAGCCTTCAACTGGAAAAACAGAGTCGCTCCATTCAAATCACTATAGGTTCGCAGTTTTGGAATTCCGGTCAGAGGCACCGTGTATCGGAGCAAACATCCTGCAGCGACGTGCCCCTGTGGTGTCCTTACATGACCATCCGGAGGTGTGAAATAAGAGGACGCACCTTCCTCACCGGAAAAGATCAGGTCCTGAACGAAGACCGGCCGTCCTAACTCGTTCGGTGACTTCGGATCGTCTCGCTTCATGAGTTGAAGCTTCATTTCCCACCGTTGGAACAGGATCGCCAACACTTCGTGGCGATGATCATTCAAGGAGTTCGTTATGGCGCTCTGGTCCGAAGGCGATAAAGGCACGTTCGCCTTCAACGCGGCGCGCTGAGCGGGAGTGAGAAGTTTTCCTCCGAGCTGAGCGTCAAAAGCAAGGGGATCAAACGCCACGACGACTCGAAGGTTGTACGCGGTGACCGGCATCTTGCTCTCGCGAAGAAGCTGTTGGAGCTCGGCGAGTGCGGCCTTCATGCTTCTCTCGAGGCGGTCGCGGGAAGCGGCCTCCACGCGGTCATCGCGAAGGCTGGATACAAACGACAGAATCGTAAAGATTGCTAAAATCGAAACCGTTAACCTTCCAAATCGCGAAAGGGCTTTTTTGTCACCGACGGTCTTATGAAGTTTGTCCGAGTGAAAGGTGGCGAACCACGCATACACACCAGTGATCAAAATGCCAACCGGCTTCGTCCAGGGCGGAATGCTGTCCCAACCGATCATGGCGTCAGTCAACCCCGGCAGCGCGGCAAGCTGCTCCGAGACACGAACCTGTCCCCAGGAAGAGCAGGCAAGACCGGCCCAAAAGTAGTTCATCAAACACGCGTTTTTATAATTTAGGTTACGGCGTGGCGGATGTCAATAAAGTCACCTTAAAGTCCCTACCGGTAGCCATCCGTGGCCCCGGGCCTCCGGCCCCCTACCGCAGCGTGAACTGCGCTCTCGCCAGTAGCGGATCGTTGCCGTAGTAGATCTTCAGGTTCTGGCCCTTGTCGCTCACGGTCAGGGAGGCGATGCGCCAGGTGCCGCGCGCCCAGTTGGGGCCGAGGTGGATCGTGCCGACGAATATGTTGCCTTCGCGCTGCTGGAAGGAGAAAAACTGGCCGCTGGAGCTGCTGCCGGGGCCGACGATCTGCGCGCTCACGCCGCCGACGCCGCAACTGTCGTCGGAAACGATGGCCGTGATTTCGACGACCGGCTCGTCGCGGCCCATGAAGATCTGGTTCTTGCTCAGCGACACGCCCTGAAGAACGGGCGGCGTGTTGTCACAGCTGTCGCCGGCGATGTTCAACAGGATCCCGGCCACGGCCGGCGTGTTGTCTCCTCGGGCGGTACTGAAGTTGCTGGCGTTGTCCTGCATCTGCACCTGCTCGAGCGTCCAGTTACCGCAATCGAGACATTGCGGCGGGAAGATGTCGCAGGTCCAGATGTCATTCGTCCCCTTCTGGCAGCCGACACCGATGCGGGCCAGCTTGGTGGGGCTGAGGAAGACCGCGGAGACAAGGTGAACGCCGGATTTCTCGTCCTGCGCGTCGACGAAGAGGGTGTTGTGCTCGCCGGCGCGCATGGCCCGGCGGTCCAGCCAGACGTTGTGCAGCGTCGGCGGCGTCGAGTCGGACTGCGAAGAGACCACTTTCAGAGTCGCCGTCGGCGGCAGGCTTCCCTGCGCGTAGCTGAGCGTGACCGAGTTGGTGGCCATGTCGCTCATGGTCAGGAAGCTCACCTTCCACGTCCCCTCCTCCGCTTTTTCGGGGATGTGGATGCGGCTGAGGTAGCGCGTGGTCTCGCCCTCACGTTGCTGCGCGAACCCCTGCACGGCCTTGCCGGTGGGGCTGGTCAGCGTGCCGGAGATGCCGCGGATGCCGGAGAGGTCATCCATTGCGGTGACGACGAGCGTGGTATCGCCGCCGTCCTGCACCGTCGGCGGATCGAATGCGATCGAGAGGAGCTGCGGCGGCACGGTGTCGGAGTTGGGATCGCGCGGATCGTTTGAGGTCTGCGTCTTCCCCTGCGTACCTGACTGGCTGGCCTGCGGCGGTCCGGCCGGCCTGGAACTGAAGGCATTGGCGATCGGCTGCAGGAGCTTGGCGATGATCCCCTGCTTCGCCGACGCGGGCGGGGGCGTCTGTTTGACCTGCACCGGCGGCGGCGCGGGAGCGTTTGTCGTGGCCGGCTTCGGGGCGCCGAGGGCTAGCAGCTCGCGGAAACGCTGGGCGCGGGAAACGGCGGCGGAGGTCGAGGTTTTCTGTGTTGCCGGCGCGGAGGCGGCGTTGCCATCAGCCGGGAGGGGGACGAAACCCGTTCGCGAGGAGCCCTTGCCGTTCGCCGGCCCAGCCGTGCCCGATTCCGATGTCGACGACGACGAATCGGTCGAGGTCTTCACGGAGTACGAGCGGACCCGGACCACCAGCGCCGCCGCGAAGGCGACGGACAGCAGGGTCAGGAATACGGAGAGAAAGGAGATCTGAACTCGCCGGCGCACGCGGGAACCTTCAATTGACAACGCCCGGAACAGCGAGGGTGAAGGGCGCGATTTCCGCCCGGAAGGTTTCCCCGCTGCTCAGCCGCATCATGTAACCGCCCTGCATCGAGCCCATCGAGGTCCGCAGCGGGCAGAAACTGGTGTACTCGAAGGAGCCGCCCGGCTCCAGCAGCGGCGTTTCTCCGACCACACCGGCGCCCTGCACCTTCTCCACGTTCCCGTCGGAGTCGGTGATGATCCACTCCCGGCTGATGAGTTGCGCCGGGATATCGCCGTCATTCGTGATCACGACGTGATAGGCGAAGAAGAAGTAGCTCTCCTTCGGATCGCTCCGCTCCTCGACGTACATGCTCTCGACCTGGATGCGGATGCCGCGGGTGGTGGTGTCGGACATTCTGGTGCTCGGTTCTCGGTGGCCGGTGCTCGGCGGGTGACTTTATCATTCGTGGCCGCGTCACCAACCAGCGACCATGCTCACAGTACTTCTCGCCATCGCCGCCGTACTCCAGGCCGCGCCGCCGCCGCCCGCTCCCGAGGTCTCCACGATCGTCATTCCGATCAAGACCTCGCTGGCGCCGCTGCTGCCGCAGCTGGAGTCGCAGGTGCCGAAGAATCTTTCGAAGACGGACGATTACGAGCTCGATCCGCGGAAGCAGTTCGGAATGAAGTACCGCGTGGCGCGCGATCCGATCGTGCTCAACGTCATCGGCAGCGGCATTCACGCCATGACCACGGTGCACTATTCGCTGGAAGGCTGCCGCCGGACGCAGAAGCCGTTCAGCAGCGAGATCGTGATGTGGCCGTGCATTTCGTGCGGCTTCGGCGAGCCGATGCGCGATGCCTGGATCTCGTTCTCGTCGCATCTGCAGTGGGACGCGAACTGGCGGCTTCGGTCGGTGACGAAGGCTTCGCCGGTCGACTTTTCGTCCAACCGCTGCCAGGTGACGTTCGCCAACATCGACATCACCGACTGGAAGATCGGCCCGATCGTGAACGAACAGTTGCGCCAGACGGTGAAGACGATCGACGCCAACACTCCCCGGCTGACGAACATCCGTCCCTCCGCGGCGCAGGTCTGGTCCGCGCTGCAGACGCCGATCGCCATCGCGCCGCGCACGTGGCTGGTGATGGATCCGCTCGACGTTGCCCTCGGGCCGATCTCCGGTTCCGGCCTCATGCTCACCAGCTCGCTGACGCTGCGCGCGCGAACGCGCGTCGTCGTCGGTGATCCGCCGCAGGTCGTGCCGAAGCCGCTGCCGGCTCTGCGCGTCGCGCAGGCGGCCAACGACGGCATTCACATTCCGTTCGACGTCGAGCTGCCGTACGCGGAAGCCAACCGGCTGATGACGGCGAACTTCGGGAAGCAGGTCTACGAGGGCGTGGCCGTCGATTCCATCCGCCTCGGCCCCGCCGCCGACGGCCGGGTCTCGGTCGAATTGAACGTCAACTACCGCCAGTCATTCATCAAACGCTACAGCGGCCTGGTTTTCCTCGAGGGGACGCCGCTCTTCGACGCCGCCACGCGCACGGTCTCGCTGCAGAACCTCACCTACTCGCTGGATCCGCGGCGGAAGAATCCGTTCGTCCGCATTGCCGATCGCATCGCGCACGAGCGGCTGCGCGCATCTCTGGCAAACGCCGCGCACTGGTCGGTGGCGCCGCAGATCGATTCGCTGCGGGCGGAGATCGCGCGCGCGGTGACGCGCCAGCTGGCGCCGGGAGTGATGATGCGCGGCCGCGTCGACGCCATCGAGCCCGGCTCGCTGGTGCTCGACGCGAACGGCATCATCATCCACGCGCTGGCCACGGGGAACGCGGAGGTGGAAGTCAGCGCGATGCGCTGACCTCTACTCCGGGATGACGATGCTCGACCACGGCATCTTGCGGACGGCGATGACTTTTTCGTCGACCGCGTCCTGCGTTGCCGTAGCGCCGAGGACGCGCTGGATGTACTGCACCTCGGGTGAGACAAGCGGACGCTGCATCAGGCGCATGGCCGCTTTCTTGATGTTGCTCTCCGAGACAGTGACTTTGGGGGCGCGCTTCGGTTTCAACACGTTCGTCATGTACAGGCTCCTTCTTTGGGGGTTAGACCGCGGCGTCAGCCTTCGGTGCATCCTTCTTCGATTTCGCTTCGTTGACCACAACCGCCTGACCGCTCATATCCTTGCCGTTCAGAGCAGTGATGGTGGCCTGCGCTTCTGCGTCGCTGGCGAACTCGACGAAGGCAAAGCCCTTCGAGGCGCCGGTGACGCGATCCTTGACCACTTCCGCCGACGTGGCGACGCCGAACGGCTTCACGATCTCGCCCAGCTTGGCGTCATCGATGTCGCGGGGCAGATTTCCAAAATAGACCTTCATGGGGGTTACTCCTGCTTTCCACCGGCACACGTCGAGCGGCGGGCGGAAATGTAGTTTGCTAAGAAGATTGAGGTTCAGAAGCGCTGACTCAGCTCAGGCGGCCTGAAGGATGAGGAAGGCTCCTCAAGAGCCGACACCTTACTCTTTTTCTGCGAATAAGTCTATTCGCCGCGGATCTCGGCGAAGAAGGCGTCGCTGGAAACGGGCCGCCCGAGGAAGCGCTCGACCAGATCGCGGGCGGGCTCCTCGCTGCCACGGGAGAGGATGACCTCGCGAAAACGGCGGCCGGTGGCCTCGTTCATCACGTTGGGACCAAACGCCGAGATCAGATCGAGCGCGATCACTTTCGCCCACATGTAGCCGTAGTACCCCGCTGCGTAGCCGCTGGCGATGTGCTCGAACGTGCCGGGGAAGGCGGAACCTTCGACGTGGCCCATGGGCGTTGCGTCTTCCATCTGTTTCCAGAGATCGAGGCACCGATCCGGGTGCTCACCCGAAAGCGCCATATCAAAGCTGGCGTAAAGCAACTGCCGTCCGTAATCGACTCCCGATCCGAACTTCCTGGCGTCGCGGATTCTCTGCACCAGCGACTCGTCGATCAGCGGGCAGGTCGCGCAGTGCTCGCGCATCAGGGTCAGGCTCTCCATCCGGCTGGCCCACTCCTCGTACATCTGCGACGGCGCTTCGACGAAATCGCGTTCGACGCTGGTGCCGGAGTGCTGGTTGTATTCGGTGCGCGAGAGCACGCCGTGCATGACGTGCCCGAACTCGTGCAGCAGTGTCTCCAGCTCGCTGTGCGTGAGCCCCGTGCGGTTGAAGTTCGTCACCAGCACGCTGATCGGCTGGCGGCCTTCGTTGCGCGAGACGCCGCGCACCGGCCAGGCGGCGGCGTGCTTGTACTTGTCGGCGCGCGGATAAAGATCGAGATAGATGCCGCCGATGCGCTCTCCGGTCGCGGCGTCGTCGACGTCGTAATACATCACGTCGTCGTGCCATACCGGCACGATGGCCTCGCTGAAACGAATACCGTAGAGGCGCTCGGTGATGTCGAGCATCCAGTGCACGGTCGCCAGCGTCGGGAAGTACTCGCGCAACGCTTCCTGGTCGACGGCGTAGCGCCGCTCGCGAAGGCGTTCGCGGTAGTAGACGACGTCCCAGCGCTCGATCGATGACTGCTCGACCGGAAGCCCGGTCAGCTCCGCCTTCAACTCCGCCAGCTCGCGCAGGTCGCTCAACTCGGCCTCGGTGACGCGATTCTTCACCTCGCCCAGAAAGCGCGCCACCGTCTCCGGGTTCTCGACCATGCGCCGCTTGGTGACGTAGTGCGCGTAGCTGGGGACGCCGTAAAGATCGGCGATCTCTTTCCGCAGCGCCACGATCTCGTCGAGGATCTCCAGATTGCGCTCCGTGCCGCGATTCATGTTGGCGATGTAGTAGCGCTTTCGCGCGGCGTCGTTGACGGCGTTGGCCATGAAGGGCATGTAGTCGGGATAGTCGAAGCCGACCACGATGTTGCCGTCGTCGTCGCGCGGCACGCGATCAAGGTACGACTGCGGCAGGCCCTCGCACTCGGCGTCGTTAAACCGAAGGACGGTCTTGTTCTCGCGGATGTTCTTGCTGAACTCCTGCGCCAGCTCGATCAGGCGCTCCGAGATGGCCTTGAATCGATCGCGCTTCTCCGGCGGAAGAGCAACGCCGCTGTCTTCGAACGCTTCGAGCAAGTCTTTCTTCAGCTGCTTCTGCGCATTCGTGCGCGGCTCGACGCGGCGTACGCGCTCGTAAAGCGCCTCGTTCTGAAAGAGCTCGGTCATGAAGACCGACTCTTCGATGAGCGTCTTGTCACCGGCGTCACGCACCTCGGCGTCGGGATGGACGCTGTTGAGGAGCGAGATCGGACCATGCACGTCTTCGATGCTCATGGACATGCGATCCCAGGCCTCGAGCACCGACTCCGGCGTGACTTTCTCCAAAGGCAGGCTCTCGATCTCGCGGACCCGCCGCCGCGCCTCGGCGAGCGCAGCGTCGGACGCCGCCAGCAGCGCGGCAGCGTCGTAAATCGGAATGGTCGGTCGGGCGTTGACGGCGATGGCTTCGGTCATCGAAAGGAGCGGCATTCTAGCTGAGCCGAAACCTCCCTTACGCAAATCGCGTACAAGGGTTCATGCATCGCACAATTGCCGTTCTCATCGCGTTGATGGCCCTTCCTCTCTTCGCCCAGAACTCGCTGATCGATCAGGGGAAGGCGGCGATGGCGCGCAACGACGAAGATGGCGCGGCCGCATTGTTCGAAAAGGCGGTGGCGCAGAATCCGAAGAGCGCCGAGGCGCATTACCTGCTCGGCAGCGCATACGGATCGCAGGCGCAGAAAGCGGGCATCTTCGGGCAGGCCTCGCTGGCGGGTAAGACGCGCGATGAGTTCGAGAAGGCGGTCGAGCTCGATCCGAACCACCTCGACGCACGCTTCGGTCTCATTCAGTTCTACGTATTCGCGCCGGGCATCATGGGCGGCAGCTACGACAAGGCTTTCGCCCAGGCGGCCGAGATCCGCAAGCGCGATCCGCTCCGCGGCCATCGCGTCGCGGCCTTCATCTACTCGAATCAGAAGAAGACGGAGGAGGCGAAGAAGGAGTACTTCGACGAGGTCAAAGAGTTCCCGAAGTCGCCCCGCGCCCACCTCGACCTCGGCCTCTTCTACATCAATCAAAAAGATTGGAAAGCCGCGGGCGGTGAATTCGACACCGCGTTGCAGCTCGACCCCGCCTACATGCCCGCCATCTTCCGCCTCGGACAAATCGCTGTCCTCAGCAACACGAACCTGCCTCACGGCGAAGAGCTGCTGCGCAAGTACCTCGCCTACACCCCGAAGAGCGACGAGCCGCCGCTGGCCCGCGCCCACTACTGGCTCGGCCAGATCTTCGAAAAACAGGGGAAGAAGGCCGAGGCGAAAGCGAGCTTCGCGGCGTCACTCAAGCTCAATCCGAATCAGAAGGATGTGGCGGAGGCGCTGAAGCGGGTTTCGTAACCAGCGCCATTCACCGTTGGTCCTTTACAAAGGAGCACCCTCGCCTCGACTCGTACTCCATAGCGCGAGAATCTCGATCCTCTCCTTCGAAAGATCTACTCGGTAGTAGAGGTAATGCTGAGTACCAGCTTCGCTTAATCCAACTCGCGGAGCAGTTCCTCCGAGTCGACGAATTCGACTCGAGCGGCCTGTGCGATGGACTCAAGAAGCATGCGCTTTTCCTCGGCCGATACGCTGAAGGTCTCCTTTGCATCGGACGAGAGAACGGTGACCCGCAGGCCTTCTGGAAGTGGCTCCCCTTCGACAACGACTCGCCCGTCGCGCACGGTTCCGGTGATGATTCGCATCGCGAGATTCTACCGCGTCACACCGCGCGCGACGAGGATGGGATACGGATCGACCGCCTCGCCCTTCGACCAGGCTTTGTCCGGCGGCAACACGTTGATGGCGAAGTGCAGATGCGGGGTTTCCGGCGGGGCGTTGCCGGTGGTGCCGACGTAGCCGATGACGTCGCCCTGACGCACATGCATCCCTTCGACGACATCGCTCCCGTACGAGTCGAGATGCGCGTAGTAGTAGCTCCGTTCTGTTGCGACGTCGAACTCGTAAATCGTCAGTCCGCCGGCGCGGCTCTCGAAGAGCTTGCGGATCGTTCCATCGACCGCTGCAAGCACCGGGGTGCCGCGCGGCGCGCGGATGTCGATGGCGTGATGCGGATGGCCGCTGTGAATGTTGTCGAAGTCGTCGCGCAACGCTCCCTTAGCCACACCGGCCACCGGAATGATGATGGCCTCTTCGCCGAGGCTGGCCATCGGCACCGGCGGCGGCACGGCCACCGTCCGCCCGGTGACGAGCGCAGAGATGGCGATGCCGAGGAGAAGCAGCCGGAGGGCGGTGCGCATGGGTGCTCTCCATAAAAGCGAGCGGAGCCGCGATAATCCCTCCATGCCCGAGCTGCCGGACGTTACCGTATACGTGGAATCGATCGCGCAACGGATCGTCGACCAGCCTTTGCTGAAACTCCGCCTCGGCAATCCTTTCGTGTTGCGCACGGTCGATCCGCCGCCGTCGGAACTCGCCGGCAAGCGCGTGCTCGCCGTTCGCCGCCTCGGCAAGCGCATCGTCATCGGGCTGGAGTCCAATCTCTTCATCGTCATCCACCTGATGATCGCCGGCCGATTCAAGTGGCTGCCGGCCGGCGCGAAGATCCCCGGAAAACTGGGCCTGGCCGCCTTCGATTTTCCCAACGGCACGCTGCTGCTGACGGAGGCTGGTTCGAAGCGGAGAGCATCGATCCACATCGTCCGCGGCGAAGAGGAGGTTCGCGCGCACGACCCGGGCGGCATCGAACCGCTCGAGATCACGCTGGAGGATTTCCGCGCCGCTCTCACCCGCGAGCGCCACACGCTCAAACGAACGCTGACCGATCCGCACGTCTTCAGCGGCATCGGCAACGCCTACTCGGACGAGATCCTGCACCGTGCCCGGCTCTCACCTGTGCAGATGACCACGAACCTTGCCGGCGACGAGATCGCCCGCCTGTACGACGCCACGCGCGCCACGCTCATCGACTGGACCGCGCGGCTCCGCGCCGAGGCCGAGGAGAGGTTTCCGGAGAAAGTGACCGCGTTTCGTCCCGACTTCGCTGTCCACGGCCGCTACGGCAAACCATGCCCCGTCTGCGGCACCCCGGTGCAGCACATCGTCTACTCCGAGAACGAGACCAACTACTGCGCCCGCTGCCAGACCGGCGGGAAGCTCCTCGCGGACCGCGCGCTTTCGCGATTGCTGCATAGCGACTGGCCGAAGTCGATCGACGAGTTGTGAGGCGATCGATGAGTTGTGCTCTATCCCTTCACATTGCGACCTCAAACAGCGACCACTCGCCCAGCCGCTCCCCTAGAAACGCCTGGCCGCGTGAGGCGAACTCGATTCCCGAGCCGGCCACGAGATCGCGCACGGTATTCGAGACCAGCACATCGCCCGCGGCGGCGGCCTCGGAGAGCAATGCGCCGATCTGGACGGTCGTGCCGCTGATCGTTTCGCCGTCGAGGTCGCATTCGCCCGTGTGAAGGGCGGCGGCGAGGCGGACGCCGGCGCGTTGCGCGGCATCGCGGATGGCGCACGCGCAGCGGATCGCCCGCACCGGGCCGTCGAACGTCGCCACCAGCGCGTCGGTCACCTGCGCGAACTTCCTGCCGTGAAACCATTCGATCTCGCGCCGCGCTTCGTCATCGAGATCCGTCAGTCGCCCGGACTCGCCGTCGGTTCGGACAAAGAGACAGGTGGCCAGGACGCGCGTCGGCTCCGGCGAGTCGTGAAGCTCTCCGATGAACCGTTCGACCGCGGCGAGAATCGAATCCTGATCGCCAACGAACGGCAGGTGATCGTCGCCGGGAAGCTCGACCATCCTGGCGCCCGGAATCCGTTCGGCGAGGAAGCGTCCTTCTTCGATGCGAAGGCAGCGATCGCCGGTGCGGTGAATGACCAGCGTCGGCACGTGAATGCTCGGCAGCACATGGCGGATGTCGACCTCGGCGTTCATCCGCGTCAGCGCGGCGGCGGCGCCCGGGCTGGCACCCATGCGCAGATAGGCCGCCCACCAACGCCGAAAATCGGGATCGTTCGCCCGGCTCGGTGCGCGCTCCTCGATTCCGAGCGGTCCGCCCCAGTCGCGCTCCATCGTGGCGATGAACGCCTCGCGCTGTTCTGCCGTCGGGCCCCACGGATAATCCGGCGCCCAAAGGCGGCGCGCGTAGCCACCGATGATGATCACGCCGGCGACGAGTTGCGGATAGGTGGCGGCGAAGAGCGCCGTCAGCGGGCCTCCCTCCGAAACTCCCATCAACACCGCGCGGCGCGAGCCGGCTGCCGCCATCACCGCCCGCACGTCATCCATCCGCACTTCGAGTGATGGGAGCTGCGAGAGCGGAACGCGGTCCGACAGGCCGGTGCCGCGTTTGTCGAAGACGATCAATCGCGCGAATCCGCTTAAGCGCGTCAAGAAACGCGCGAACGACGGCTCGGCCCAGAACATCTCGAGATGGGAGACCCAGCCCATGACGAAGACGAGATCGATCGGACCCTCGCCGATGACCTGGTAGGCGATGTTGACGTCGCCGCTGCGCGCGTAGCGTGTCCGCGGCGGCTCGTGCGCGGCGTTGGCAACATCGCCGGAGGTCTCCACGGGGGCGGCGAATCGATAACCGCGGCGGGCCATGGTCTGCACGTACTCCGTCTTCGGATCGACCGCGGCCAGCGTCTTCCGCACCAGCGAGATGTGTTGCGCGAGGTTGTTCTGTCCGACGTGGCTGTCCGGCCAGACGCGATCGATCAACTCCTCCTTGGAGACGACGCGGCCGGCATTTCCGGCCAGGAACGCCAGCGTTTCGAAGGCCTTCCCACCGAGGGGGATCTCGCGAGCGCCGGCGGAGAGGAGGCCTTGGGCGGGATCGAGAGTGAATGGTCCGAAGCGATAGGTCTTCATCGAACTTTCAACGGCGATTCATCCGAGTCTCATGACTTCGCGCGCTCGCCGCTCCAGATTGTCAGCACCGGAACATCCATCTTACCTCGCAGGAAAAGGAGAGAGGCTTATGCGTTCGCTCAAGTCATGGTCTGCGTTTGTGGTGCTTTGTCTCACGCTCGTTGCCGGGCAGCTCGCCGCCGCGACGCAGCACGTCAACGGGAAAATCGCCTTCGACAGCAACAGGGATGGCAACGAGGAGATCTACGTGATGAACCCGGACGGCACCGGCCAGACGCGTCTCACCACCGACAACGCCAGCGACTTCGGACCGGCATGGTCGCCCGACGGCACGAAGATCGCCTTCAACCGAGGCTTCGACATCTTCGTGATGGAAGCCGACGGCTCGTTGCAAACGAGGCTCACGTCGGCCGCCGCGATGAACATCGCTCCGGCGTGGTCACCGGACGGCAGCAAGATCGCCTTCCACAGCTCGCGCGACGGCAATTTCGAGATCTACGTCATGAACGCCGACGGCAGCAGCCCGACACGCCTGACCAGTAATGCAGCGGGCGATTTCGCGCCGGCATGGTCGCCCGACGGCCAGCGGATCGTCTTCCGCAGCAACCGGGACGGCAATAACGAGATCTATGTGATGGCCAAAGACGGGACTGGACAAACGCGGGTGACCGTCAATACGGCCGACGATCAGGAGCCGAAGTTCTCCGGCGACAGTACGAAGATCATCTTCACGCGCGCTCTCCCCACCCGGCAACTCATGGTGGTCAATGCCGACGGCACGAATCCCGTGCAGCTCACGACGGCCGGCAACAACTTCTTTCCCACGGTTTCGCCCGACGGAAAGAGGATCGCGTTCGTCAGCGACCGCGAGGGCAATCACGAGATCTACGCCATGAACGCCAACGGCAGCTCGCAGCAGCGACTGACGAACAATTTCGTCATCGATGACTATCCTGCCTGGCAATCCGGGTTTCTCATCTCCACGGCCGGCGTCTACCGTCCAACCACCGGCCAGTGGCTCCTGCGCTCGTCCAATACCGCGGGCAATCCCAATCTGACGTTCACCTTCGGCGGACAGCCGGGAGACCTGCCGGTCGCCGGCGACTGGGATGGTGACGGCCGCACCGACCTCGGCATCTTCCGCAACGGCACGTTCCTCCGCGGCGTCATCACGACCACGACGGCCTGCATCCGCTGCTTTCCCGTGACGACAGTCGAATCCCTCGATCCGCTCCCGTTCGGACAAGCCGGTGACCGGCCGATCGCCGGAGACTGGAACGGCGACGGCATCGACGACGTCGGAGTCTATCGACCGAACACCAGCACCTTTCTCCTGCGCGTGCCGGAAACGTCGACGGTCGTCCCCTGTCATGGATGTCCTCCGCAAACGGTCACGACAATCAACACGGTCACCTTGCAGTTCGGATCGGTGGGAGACCTGCCGGTGGCGGGCGATTGGGACGGCGACGGGAAAGACACCATCGGCGTCTTTCACAACGGCGTGTTCGAAGTGACCAATGACTTCTTCGAGACAAACGGCAGCTCGGCATTCGGGTTCATCGGCGACCTGCCACTGACCGGCGACTGGACTGGCATCGGAAGCCGCCGTCTCGGGCTGTTTCATCCATCGACGGCGACCATGTCGCTGGAAACGAAACTGGGCGAAGGTCCCGACATCAACTTCACGTTCGGCAGCGCCAGCGATCTCCCGGTTGCCGGCCATTGGACGGTGGTGCCGCAGTAGCGGGAGCGAAGGGCGGAGTGGCTTGCGTCGCTCCGCCCTACTTAGCCGTGAGTAACGCTGACAACTTCGCGAGGACGTGAAGCAGGACCTCTGAAGGCACCTCGCAAATGTGCATGGCCTGCCATGCGCGCCAATCGGCGCTCTTTGTTTGATCGGCGAGGACGACCCCTGACACGGGCAGGCCTGCCGGCAACGATACTTCGAAGGGATATCCCTTGATCCTGCTGGTGATGGGACAAACGAGCACAAGACCAGTTCTTCGGTTGTACGCGGCGGGCGTCAGCGCGATCGCCGGGCGCCTGCCCGCCTGCTCATGACCGGCTTGTGGATCGAACGTGAGCCAGATCGCGTGACCCTGCTCGGGCACATACGTCATGGTTACCAGACTTCCTTGCCGGCTGCAGGCCCCCAATCCGTCTCTTCATGCAAATTGGACGGTCGAATGCCCGCGAGAAGCTCGTCAAGGTCATAGGTCGGAGCAACCGGAGGCACGACGACAAGACGTCCCTCTTCGACCGAAATCTCAACCTCGCCATCTTGTTCGAGGCCGACCTCCCGAGCAAACGCCTTGGGGATCCTTACCGCCAAGCTGTTTCCCCACTTCTGAATGCGCGTTCGCATGAGCGGCCTCCTGTAGAGACAATGAGTCTACGAAGTATGTTCCGCTTCGTCAAACGTTCTCTAACCTTCCCCCTCCTCCGGCGTCTATCCACGCAGACCGATGGACGCCGTTGCCTCCGCCGTAGACTTGCCCAGGCCCGTGAACCTGACGATCACACCGCAACCGCTGCCGCGCATGAGCGAAGACGATCTTCGCCTGGCGCGGGCCTGTGCCGGCGGCGATTCGGATGTGTTCGCCTCGATCTATGCGAGTCACGGCGAGCGGATGAAATCGATTGCCTATCACCAGCTCGGCAACGTGGCGGATGCCGAAGATGCGGTGCAGGAGACGTTTCTGAAGGTGCATCGCGCCGCGGCGGGCTACAACGGTGAAGCCGCCTTCACCACCTGGCTGTATCGAATCCTCATCAACACCTGCTACGACATGCTGCGCCGGCGCAGCCGCCGGATCCGGGAGACGCCGATCGACGATGAGATCGCCGGCGGCCGCGCGGCAAACGCGGTGGACGACGTCAAGCGCATCGCCCTGCGCAAGCTGCTCAACGAATTGCCGGAGCAGCGCCGCACCGTCTTCGCCCTCTTCGAGATCGAAGGCCTCAGCCACGCCGAGATCGCCGGCATCCTCGACATCACCGAAGGGAACTCGAAGTGGATTCTCTTCTCGACCAAGAAGCAGCTCCAGGAGAAGTGGAAGCAATCATGACCATCAACTGCAATCAACTCGACGATCTCCTGCTCGAAGGCGACCCGTTCTCGCTCGAAGTGGCCGCGCGGCATGCGCAGTCGTGCGACGCCTGCATGGAGAAGCTGGCCGATTGGAACGACATCTCCGCCACGGCGCGCGATCTTCATGCGACCTGGAACAGCGACCTGCTCTGGCCGCGCATCGAGCGCGCCATCAAGGTCGAGCAGCGCGACACGCGGACGCGCGTGTGGCAGATCGCTGCCGCTTTCCTCCTCCTGGCCGCCCTCGGCGCAACGGTCTGGTTCGCGCAGCGGCGCATGCACGCCGCCGAGTTCGACGACGTCATCCTCAAGGCCTCCGCGGTCGATGAAGTCGAACAGGCGGAGAAGGCTCACATCGCCGCCATCAATCACCTGGAAACACTCGCCTCCGCGAAGCTCGATCAGGCCTCGACGCCGCTCATGGTCAGCTACAAGGAAAAACTGATGATGCTCGACGACGCCATCGCCGAGTGTCAGACCGCCATCGACAAGAACCGACAGAACGCATACCTGCGCACGCAACTGCTGACGATGTATTCGGAAAAACAGCGGACGCTGCGCGACGTCTTGCGGGAGGACAACCATGTTTCGAATCGTTAAGTTTTTCATCGCCGCACTGCTGCTCACCGCCGCGCCGGCGTTCTGCGAGGAGCGCTTCGAGCGCACATTCAACCGGACGCAGACGTACCAGGGCGGACGCATCTCCATCGACCATTCCTTTGGCAGCGTCTCGGTTCGCCCGGGCAGCGGAAACAATGTGAGCGTGCACGCCGTGATCCGCTCCTCGGACGCCGAGATCGGCAAGGCCATCACCGTCTCCGTCTCCAACGCCTCGGCCAGCGGCATCACCATCAAGACCGAGTATCCCGAGATGCACTGGCATAGCGGCCACATTTCGTACTCGGTCGACCTCGAGGTGACCATGCCCGCCAGCGCGCCGCTCACGGCTCATAACCGCTTCGGCTCGATCGATGTGAGCGGCATCCACGCCGCGAGCGAGATCGTGAATGCGCAAGGCTCGATCACACTGCGCGACAGCCGCGGAACACAGCGCGTGGAGAACTCCTTCGGCTCGGTGACGGTCGAGAACAGCGGCGGTGATACGACGGTGCAGAATGCCAACGGATCGGTCCGCGCCGTCAACGTCGACGGCACCCTGGACATCACCAACCGCTTCGGTTCGGTCAACGTGAACGATACGCACGGCGTCACCATCCGCAACGGAAACGGCTCGGTGGACCTGCGCAATGTCGCCGGCAATGCCGTGGTCGTCGATTCGTTCGCCACGGTGGCGGTATCGAACGTAACCGGCGATCTCGATCTCAACAATCAGAACGGCCGCGTCGACGTTCGCGACATCAAAGGCCGCGCCTCGATCAAGAACTCCTTCGGATCGACGGACTTCGTCAACATCGGCCGCGATCTCACGGTGAGCGTGAGCAATGGAAGGATCGAGGGGTCGCACGTCGGCGGCGGAGCGACGATCACCGGCAGTTTCAACGAGATTTCGGTGCGCGACATCGGCGGTCCTGCCCGCATCACGAACGCGAACGGAAACGTCACGGCGACGGACATCCGCGGAAACCTGAACATCGATACGCGCTTCGGCCTGGCCCGCGCGGAGCTGATCAAGGGCACGCTCGACGTCGACAATGCCAATGGCGGCGTCACCGCCACCGACGTCTCCGGCGGCGCGCGCGTCCACACGAGCTTCGGGCCGGTGATTCTGCGGACCATCGCCGGCCGCATCTCCGTGGACAACGCCAATGGCTCGATCTCGATCTCCGATCTGCGCGGGAGCTGCGCCGACATCAGCCTGAAGACCAGCTTCGCCTCGATCAAGCTGGACGTGCCACAGAACGGCGGCTACCACGTCGATGCCCGCACCAGCTTCGGCTCGATCACGACGTCGGTTCCGATCACGATGACGTCGAAGTCCGACACCTCGCTGACCGGGACGATCGGCAGCGGCGCCTGCCGCATGCAACTCCAGACCGCGAATGGGAGCATCGAGATTCAGTGACCAGGGATCCGCGCGGCAGGAGCATCCGTGCGCTCCTGTCGGCGGAGCCTTGGGCAATCAACGCTCCGGCCGTGCCGGTATGATCGCCGCGTGCTGAAGCGACTCTACCGGCGCTTCTTCCCGCGGCGATCACACCCGTTGCTCGATCAGCCGCTGGCGTTTGCCGGGCGCGATGCCGAGTTTTCCGCCGCGTACGAACAGGCCATTGCGGGCGATCCCGACGCCGGGTCGCCATTCATCCGCGAGCGTTATCGCGAAGGAATCCGCTGGCGGAACGTGCTCGATGGCTCACTGCCGCCTTCGTCATCGCCGCGCAACGTTCTCGATGTCGGCTCCGGCAACGGAGCCATCGCGCTGGCGGTGACGGCCACTGGCCGGTACGTCTCCTTCGGCATCGATCCGCTGGTGAGCCGCGCCGCTCGCGACCTGCAGCGCGGCACGGCGGCGCAGACGATCGGAGCATCGGGCGAGGCGCTTCCGTTCGCCGCGAACACGTTCGATGCCATCCTTTGCCTGGAGACGATCGAGCACATACCGCCGGATGCGTTGCCCGCGTTCGCGAACGAGCTGATACGCGTGCTTCGTGCCGAGGGAGTCATCGTCATCACCACGCCGTCGCGGTATCGCTTTCTGCTCCGGCCCGATCCGCATTTTGGGATTGGCGGGCTGCTGCTGTTCCCGGCCTCGTTGCAGCGGCGCATTGCCGCGCGTCGCGGATACGGCCAACCGCATCACTATGTCGGACGGATCTTCTCGTCGGTGGGACAGATCGCGCGGCTCTTCCCGAACTTTGATGCCGAGGCGTTGAGCCGTTCGCGAGCGCCACGGCGGTGGATCTGGGACGCCATCGTCCTCAAAAAGAAAGCGCCGCTGCGAGCAGCGGCGCTTTCGACATCATCGAAAAACTGAGCGTTAGTCGAGCTTGATCGACTTCTTGGTCTTGGCGCGGCGGGACTGATCCTTGGCCTTGTACTCGTCGAGGCAGGTGTCTTTGTCCACCATCGCGCAGCCGAGGTAGTCGGAGATTTCCATGATCACGGCGCGGATCGCTTTACCGGTCGGGGTTTTCTCGTAGTTGGAGAGATGGCCGCCGAAACCGCCGCGATAGACACTGACGTTCATGCCGCCGCCGGTGGAGCGGGCTTCGACGGTGCGCGTGAACTCGACCTCGCCGGTGGTGGTGTCGATGACGCGGAGGTCGACGGCGATGTACGCCTCTTCCTGCTTGCCGCCGACGCCGATGCCGTGGAAGCTGATCCCGCCGCCGGTGTCGCGCGTCTTCGAATCGAAGGCGCTGACGGTGGCCACGACGACGTACTGCGCGCCGGTCATCTGGCCGAGCTTGGCGCCGGTCGACTTCTTGACGCGGCCGGAGGCGGCCAGATCCTGCTCATCGAGCACGGCTCCGAGCTTGTGGCGCTCGACGAGCTTGAACTTCTCGGTGCCGGCGAGCTCATTGGTCAGCATCGAGGCGAGGTCGCTGCCGACGTCGGAGGACCACCAGCCGGCCGAGGTGTCATTGCGGAATTCGGCGACGGCCAGAACCGGCTTGGCGGCGAAGGCCGAAGAGACGAACAAGGTGAGGGACGCGAGAGCAAATAGGACTTTGCGCATTCTTTTCTCCTGTGGGGGTTGTATGCGGCGAACTGTACCGCAATTCGGGCAGGTGCGCGTGACGCGGCTCACGCAATCACGCGCCGCGATACACGCGGCGGACCCACGCCGCATCGTCGTCGCTGAGCGCCTCGCCGCCCGCGGCCAGCGCCGCATCGACCTGCTTCGGATTGCGCTGCCCGAGAAGAACCGTGGCGGTGGGATTGCCGGTGAGGAGCGCGCCGGTGAGCGCGTGGATGACCGGCTCCTTCTGCCCGGTGAAACGCCTCGTCATCTCGTCGCAGGCGTAGCGCATCCGGGCCAGGAACTGGGGATCGCGAAACTCGGGGATGCCGCTGCGGAAGTCGCCTTCGTCGAATTGATGCGGCTCGTCGTACTTGCCGAGGAGCAGGCCGTGTTTCAGCGGCGAGAAAAAGGCAACGCCGAGGTCGTGTTTGTCGGCCCAGGCCTTGAGTCCGCTCGATTCGTAATCGTCGTCGATCACGTTGCGAAACGGCTGCACGGCATCGGGATCGACGCGCTCGATGAACTTCATGATCTTCCGCGCGTCCCAATCCGAGAGGCCGATGAAGCGGATCTTCCCTTCGTCGCGGAAGTTGCGCATCGTGGCCAGAGCATCGTCGAAGTATTCGTCGTTCGGCCCGAAATCGCAGTGGTGGAAGTAGTAGAGGTCGATGACGTCGGTCCGCATCCGCTTCAGCGAGTCTTCGCATTGCTGGCGCATGAAGACGGGGTCGTAAAAGCGGCCGGCCGGGCCGGTCCAGTACCCAAACTTCGACGCCAGGAACACATCCGCCCTCGGCACCCCTTCAGCGAAAACCTCGCCGATGAGTTGCTCGGCGTGACCCTGGCCATAGGCGTCGGCGGTATCCCAATGCGTGATCCCCTGCCGGTGCGCCTCAATAAGAGCCGCTTTGGCCATTCGATCATCATGGCCGCTCCAGCCGACAGGTTCGCCGCGGGCCATGTTCGGACCGCCCTGTCCCCACGTGCCCAGGCTGATGGCGGGGACCTGCGCATTGGTGCGGCCGAAGCGAAGGGTTCGCATGGGAGGGATTATAGGTTTGGTGAGTAGTTCGTTCCGTGATTAGTCGATCAGTGGATTAGTAGATTAGGACTTCATCAGAACGTCGTCAGCCTCGCGCTTGCCACTAATCTACTAATCCACTAATCCACTAATCTACTGCCTCATGACTTGCCTCTTCTGCAACGACCCTCATGCCGCCGGCGAGGTGCTGTTCGAGGATGCTCGCGTGTTCGTCATCCTGCACGACGACTGGGCGGTGCGGGGGCATGCCATGGTGGTGTGGAAAGAGCACGTCGAGAATGTCGCGGACCTGGCGATCGATGATGCCGCTCACTTCGCAGCCGTTCATCACCGCGCCGAGCGCGCGCTCCTGGCGGTGACGCGGGCCGATCGGGCCATCCTGCTCAAGCTGGGCATCGCTACGCCGCATCTGCACCTGCACATCTATCCCGTGAGCGGGTCGCTCGACCGCGCGGCGGTGATGGAGATCATCGATGCACGCGTTCGGGATGCCGTGGATGAGCGCGAGCGGCAGGCCTTCATCAATGAGCTGCGGGAACGCCTCTCTTGACAATCCGGCTTGACTGAATGAGCATTCATTCACTTATGGCCCGGCAGGCGTCCACCCTCCCATCACCGACGGAAACCGCACGCGGTACGACCAAGCGGGAGCGCATCCTCCGCGCGGCCATCGAGGTCTTCGCACGGAACGGCTACTTCAACGCCAAGGTCTCGGAGATCGCCAAGGCGGCCGGCGTGGCGGACGGGACGATCTATTTGTACTTCGACGGCAAGGAAGATCTGCTGGTGACGATCTTCCGCGAGCACACGCGCAACTATCTGCAGTCGCTGGAGCGCGAGCTGGCTCACGTGCGCCGCCCCGAGGAGCGCATCCGCATCGCCATCCGCCATCACCTGGAAACGCTGGGCCGCGACCGCTCGCTGGCCATCGTGGCCCAGGTCGAGCTGCGCCACAGCCTCAAGTTCATGAGCCTCCTCTCGCAGCAGGAGGTGGCCGATTACCTCAACATGCTCCGCAAGATGATCGAGCATGGCCAGTCGGACGGCAGCTTCCGCCGCACCATCCACCCGCAGCTCGGCGCCAAAGCGGTCTTCGGCATCCTCGACGAGATGGTGACGTCCTGGATCCTGTCGGAGAAGGAGTACGACCTGGCCAGCAGCGCGGACCAGATCGCGGATCTGGTGTTGACGGGGTTGTTGTAGATCACGCGCCACACCTGACACCAGAATGGTATCCACATCAACGACCTCGCCGCCGCGCTCCGGACCAGTCCAGCAGTCGCAGATCGAAGCCTGAGGCCTTCGACAGTTTCTCGAAGTCACGCTTGTTTCTGGTCACCAGCGGAAGCTGGCGTGACACGGCGATCGAGGCGATAAGGATGTCTCCGAGCTGCTGACGATCGCGCCGCGCCACCGCGGACCAGATATCGGCCGATACGACCGCGGCTTCTTCATCGAACGGAAGCACGATGCAATTGGCGATGAGCGCCTCGAACGCCTGCATCTGACGTTCAAGCGGCTTCCCATCCCGGATGGCGAGGCGATATCCGCGCATGCGCTCGAAGACGGTCACCGCGGTGATCGTCAGCCGTCCAAAATCAGTGACGTACGCCAGCGCTTGTTCGCGGACGTGAGGATTTCCTCTGCTCAACTCCGAGAGCGTGTCGGTATCGAGCACAGCAGGCTCGCGAGTCATGAAACTAGCGATCCCGCTCGACAAGCTTTCGTGTGAGAAGCTCCTGCTCCGAGGCCGGAACATCAGCGAGAGAGGCAAGCGCCAGCGCAAGGATTCCGGCGGGCCCGGGCGCAATATCGACGTCCTCGCCGTAGTGGCGGCGTAACAATGCGATCACCTGTCCCTCGAAGCTCCGGCCGCACCGTTCCGCATCCGCCGCGATTCTCTTGCGGAGTGCTGCCGGTACTCGAATGGTGCGGGCGATCGCCGATTCTTCGGCGCTGGCAGCGGCTCGTTGGCTCATAACCAAAATTGTACCAGATTGGTGTAACGGAATCCTACTCCGCCGCCGCCACCTGCACCACGCCACCCGCCCGCTCCTCCCAATTCGCGTGCGGCTTGCGATTGAGCACAAGCCAGCCCCATAGCAGCGTACCGTAGCCAAGCGGGGTCATGCCGCGCTTGGCGTAGAACGGCAGCAGCAGCTTCTGCAGGCGCGGGAGGTTGTAGAACGGGACGCCGGGGAAGTAGTGGTGCTCGAGGTGGTAGTTCGAGAAGAGGTAGACCACATCCCAGAACCACGAGGCCTTCACCAGCGTCGACCACTTGGCGGGATCGGAGGGATCGATGTCGTAGTGCTGGCCGAGGCGGTTCAGGGCGAAGGCGATCGGGAAGATGAAGAAGACCGGCACGATGTAGAGCTTGAACGCGATCGCCCATCCGCCGATCAGCGCGATCGCGGCCAGCACCGAAAGCTGGAAGGCGATCGTGAACAGCCGCTCGCGGGCGATGCGGCGGCGCAGCGCCGGCTCGTAAGCGGCCGTCTCCTTCGCCGCGGCGCGAAAGTAGATCGGGAAAAGAGCGGGCGTGAAGTAGAGCACTTTGAGCCAGCGGGCGTTTTTCTTTGGCGAGAGATAGTGCCGCTTGGGATCGTCGACGTCCGAGCCGAGGCCGAGGTGGTGATCGAGATGCCACTTGGTGAATTGGGACGCCGAAATGCCGCTGGGCACCGCGTAAAGCAGGCCGAGGAGGCGATAGCCGCTCTCGCTCGCTTCCGCCAGCACCGCGCGGTGAACGACTTCGTGAAGCAGCACGGTGAAGTCGAAGACGGCAAAGCCGGCCACGAATGCGAACGGCAGCCAGAAGTACCAGCGATCGAAATGAACGATGGCTACGCCCGCCGCGATGAGCACGGCAACATTGAGGGTGGCGATCAGCGCATGCAGCCACGGCCGTTTTGCATGCAAGCCCCGCAGCTCATCCGTCGGCACCTCGGCCGCCAGATCGCGTTTGAGCTGCTGTGCGTGCTCGCTGTAGTAAGCCATGGAACGCGAGAGAGAACCGGTGAAAAGGGTGCATTATTCGAAGGCATCATGCCCATCTACACCATCGGCCATTCCACCCGATCGATCGATGAAACCGTTGCCCTGCTCCGCGCGAACGGCATCGATCTCCTCATCGATGTCCGCCGCTATCCGGGCTCGAAGCGCTATCCGCACTTTTCGAGCGAAGCAATGGCGCGATGGCTCCCGGAGCATGGCGTGGCCTACATCCACATGCCGGAGCTCGGCGGACGGCGAAAGCCGCTGCCGGATTCGCCGAACACGGCCTGGCGCAACGAGCAGTTTCGCGCCTATGCCGACTACATGGCCACCGAGGAGTTTCGGGCCGCGATCGACAAGCTCGTCACCCTCGGCGAATCGCATCGCGCGGCGGTCATGTGCGCCGAGGCGGTGCCGTGGCGCTGTCATCGCAACCTGATCTCGGACGAACTGCTGCGGCGCGGGATCGAAGTCCTGCACATCATCAGCGGCCAGCCGGCGAAAGCACACGTCATGAACCCGCATGCCCGCGCCGAGGGCGATCACCTCGTCTATTCGACTGTGCAGCCGGCGGAGCAACAGAGGCTGCGGCTATAATCGCCGCCTTCCATGGCCATCGCCGAAGAGGCCGTCCCTTCTGAACGAGACCTCGTTCTCGCGGTCGACGACAACGAGCAGAATCTGCAACTTCTCGAGGAATACCTCTCCACCTGGGGCTACGACGTCGTCCTCGCGCGCGACGGCCGCGAGGCTCTCGACCTCTATCCGAAGATCAATCCTGCGGTCATCGTGCTCGACGTGATGATGCCGGTGATGGACGGCTACGAAGCCTGCAGTTGCATCAAGGGAGAAGCGATCGGGCGAACCATCCCCATCCTGATGCTGACCGCGCTCACCGGAACCGAGGACAAGATCAAGGCGCTGGAGTGCGGCGCGGACGATTTTCTCAACAAGCCGATCAACAAAGATGAGTTGCGCACGCGCATCCGCTCGCTGGTGCGCATCCACAACCTGCGCAGAGAGCTCCACTCGAGCGAGAACATCATCGTCACGCTCACCAACGCGCTTTCGAACAAGGATCCGCGCAGCGGCGGCCACGTGCAGCGTGTGGCGGAGTATGCGTCGCGGCTGTGCGACAAGCTGGGGATGTCGCGCGAGGAGAAAGAGACGATCGTCAAAGGGGCGATGCTGCACGACGTCGGTATGATCGGCGTTCCGGATGCGCTCGTCGCGAGAGCAGTCTTGACGGACGCGGAGCGGGCGATCTTTGCCGAGCACACGCGCATCGGCGCCTCGATCCTCGATCCGATGAAGACGTTCCGGCCCTTCGTGCCGATCGTGCGCTGGCACCACGAGCGGATCGATGGCCGCGGGTATCCCGACGGATTGGCCGGCAATGCCATCCCGCTCGAAGCACAGATCGTCGGTATCGCCAATCGCTACGATGAGATCCGTCACGATGACGACCTGCCGGCAGTCGAGGCGCTGGGCCGGCTCCGCGCCGAGGCGCGCGACGGGGCGTTCGACGAGGAGCTGATGTCGTTCTTCGCCTCGGCGCTTGACGAGGAGACGCCGGCACCGGCGACGTCGCGTCACATGCGCCCGAAGTTGGCGCCGCCGGCGCGTGTGCTTTGCGTCGATGACAATCCGGTCAATCGCGATCTGGTCGCCGCCAGCCTGGCCGACGCCGGATTTCAGGTCTCGTTCGCCGAGGATGGCGCGCAAGCGGTTCGGATCATCGACAGCGACGCCATCGACGTCGTTCTCCTCGATCTGCTCATGCCGGTGCAGGACGGCGAAGAAACGCTGCGCCTTCTGCGCGCCGATCCGCGCCATGAGTTCCTGCCGGTGGTGGTCCTCACCGCGCACCGCGGCGGGACGATGCGGCAGGAAGCGATCGTGGCCGGCGCGGACGATTTCATCGCCTATCCGCTGAATCGACTGGAGCTGATCACGCGCATCCGGTCGTTGCTGCGCATCAAGGACTATCACGCCGATCTCGAGCAGACCCACAGCGTGATCTGCGCGCTGGCGCTGGCGCTGGAGGCGAAGGATCAATACACGCGCGGCCACTCCCAGCGCGTCGGCGATCTTGCCCGCACCTTCATCCTCCACCTCGGCATGGGCGATGCCGCCGGCGACCGCGTCCGCATCGCCGGGCTGCTGCACGACATCGGCAAGATCGCCGTGCCGGAGTCGCTGCTCAACAAGCAGGGACCGCTCACGCGCGAGGAGTTCATGCGCGTCATCGATCATCCCGTCATCGGCGAGGAGATGGTCCGGCCGCTGAACACGCTGGCGGCCATCCTGCGGATGATCCGCCACCACCACGAGCGCTACGACGGCCGTGGCTACCCCGACGGCCTCCGCGGCGACGCGATTCCCTACGAGGTCCGCCTGTTATCGATCGTGGATGCCTATGACGCGCTGACATCGCATCGCTCCTACCGCCCCGCTCCGCTGACGCACGCCGCAGCGCTGGAAACATTGCGCCGCGAAGCCGCCGGCGGGAAATGGGATCCCGTGATGGTCGATCAATTCGTGGCGATGCTCGGCCCGAACCCGCCGGATTGGGATGCGATCACGCAAGCTGTGCCATCGTTGTATTCGTTGTGAGCTCTACTTCACCCGCAACGTCTTCTCATCGAACAGCGGCTCATCCTGCCCGACACGCACGAACAGCACCTTCCGCGCGGCGCCCTGCACCTCGAAGTACTGGATGCCATCGGGGGCGTCGCCCCAATCGCCGCAGGGGGGATCGCCGACTTCGTTGGGGTCCGCCTTGGCGTCGAGCTCCTTCTTGTACGCGCGATCGGGGATGAAGGTGTAGCGCTTGGCGCCGGGACGCGCGTCGCCGGGATACGGCGCCAGCACGCAGCGCCTGGCCAATTTCGGCGCGGTGTGCGATGCGAAGATTCGCTTCATGCCCGCCTCGGCGGTCTCATTCGGGAGGAGCGGCAGGACGTCCACCACCGGGTCGGGGGCGCCGCCGTCGGAGTAGTGAACGAAGAGCGAGGATCCCTTGATGAAGAGATCGATTTTGCGGGAACCGAAGTCGCAGCGCTGCACCCAGGCTTCGAGACCGAGTGTCGCGTTCGAGGCCTTCTCCCACTTGCAGCCCTTCACCGGCGCGCGCGAAGGATGATCGTCGGCGACGGCGGCGGACGCGAGCAGGACGAAGAGGAGCGGCAGTAGCGCTTTCAAGACCACGAAGTTTATGACGTTATGCGATGATCCGGCGTCGCTTCGCACATGATCCTCATCAACGATCCGCTTCGCCAGACCGACCTGCCTCGCGGCTGCGTGGCCACGATCGGGAACTTCGACGGGATGCACATCGGGCATCAGGCCATCATCCGTGGCGTCGTCGAAAGAGCCCGCGAGACCGGCCGGCCCTCCGCGGTCATCACCTTTCATCCCCATCCGCTTTCCATCGTGGCGCCTGACCGCGTGCCACCGCAGATCCTGACGCTGCCGCAGAAGCATGAGCTGCTGCGCGACATGGGCGTCGACGCGTTGCTGGTCGTCCCTTTCACCCACGAATTCTCGCGCTGGACGGCGGACCGGTTCATCGAGGAGTTCCTGGTGGGCGCGCTGCAGGTCAGCGACGTCCGCATCGGGCGCGACTTCTGTTTCGGCGCCGGACGCGAAGGGAACCTGGAGAAACTCAAAGCCGCCGGTTCGCGGTACGGCTTCGCCGTGCAGGGCGTCGATGAGGTGAAGATCCGCGGCATCCGCGTCTCCAGCTCGCTCGTGCGCGACGCCGTGAAAAAAGGAACGATGCGCACCGTGGCCATGGCCCTGGCCCGCACCTATTTTCTCGATGGCCGCGTCGCCACCGGCCGCAGGCTCGGGCGCAAGATCGGCTTTCCCACCGTCAACGTCGATCCGGCCAACGAGCTCTATCCCGGCGGAGGCGTCTACATCACCACCTCGCGCTTCGAGAGCTTCAGCCGCTCGTTCGAGAGCGTGACCAACATCGGCGTGCGGCCCACACTTTACGAAAACTACGCCATCACCATCGAGAGTCACATCCTCGACTTCGACTCCAACGTCTACGGCGACACGGTACGGCTCTACTTCCACCGGTTGCTTCGCCGCGAGCAGCAGTTCCAGTCGGCGGTCGAGCTGACCAACCAGATCCGCATGGACATCGAAACATCGCGACGATATTTTCTGCGGCATCCGGTTCGCTTCGACGAGGCCGGATACTCATTCCCCTGACGCATGTCCGATCCCGTTCTCTGCATCGTTGTGTATGCGGTCTTCCTGGCGGCCATGGCCGCCGCGCATTTCTTCAAGACGCTCGACAACGACCTCGGCACGGCCTGGCGCACGGCGCTGGCCATGGGCATCGCCGTCGCCGTCGTGCTCTTCCTCATCCGCGCGCTCTATCCGGTCGTCGGCGGCATCGCCCTCACCATTGCCGCGCTCTATCTGCGCCACACCGGAAGAGAGACCGAGGCCGTCGACGGGATGATCGTCGGAAGCGTGATGGGGGCGACCGCGGCGATTCCCTTCGTGATGACGTCGATTCACGAAGCGGGGATCATCGCCTCGCTCATGCTGGCCGGCGCCGTGGCCGGATACGGCATCACCTTCGCCGTCTTCCATGTCGCCGACAAGCGCAAGCAGATCGCCTTCGACGTCGCCACCGCAGCGGCGGCGATCGTCGCGGCCTGGCTGCCGTCGCTGGTCACTCGTTACGGCATCCGCGAGCGTCACATCCTCCTGGTCGTCGCCACCGCCCTGCCGCTGATCGTCGTCGCCGCCGTTTTCCAGCAATGGCCGGACGTTCGCGCCGAACTGCGGCACGAGGCTTCGCTCGGCTTCATGAATGATCGCGACGTGCGCGCCACCGCCCATCCGCTGCTCCGCCTCGGCCGAGGCGGATGGACCGATCGCAGGGCGCATCGCGAGTTCGTACGGCTGGCCAATCGCATCGCTCTGCGCAAGCGCCAGCAGCGCGAGCGCAGCGACGACGTGGCCCGTCTCTACCAGATCGAAATCATCAAACTGCGGATGCAGATCCAGGAAATGAGCCGCATCGACCGGGCCGTCCTCTCCGCGGGCGTCGCAGATGAAGGGTCGTCGGCTACAATGACGGAGACGCATGAGGGTTGATCCCGCCCTGTTCCTCCGAACCGCTGCCGCGCTCCTCCTCGCCACCGCTCCCTCGATGCTCTTCGCCCAGGGCAAAGACATGGGACCGGCGGGGCGGTACTACTCACCGCAAAAGCCGAAATTCAAAGTCACGATGGGCGTGAAGAAGTCCGGCGGCGACGTGAAGATCTCGCATCTCACGCCCGGCGGACGCGACGAATACGTCCGCGACGAGTACGCCATCTTCGAAAAAGACGTCCTGGTCGAATACCAGGACATCCAGATCCACGCCGACAAGATCACCGCCAACCTGAAGACCAAGGACGTCGTCGCCGAGGGGCACGTCATTCTCGATCAGGGCCCGACGCGGCTGTCCGGCGATCACATCGTCTTCAACCTCGACTCCAAGACCGGCACCTTCTTCAATGCCACCGGCAGCCTGAAACCGGACATGTACTTCGTCGGCGACAAGATCGAGCGGCTCTCCGAGGATCACTACCGGCTGACGAACGGCATGTTTACCTCGTGCGATCTCGACAAGCCCGCCTGGTCGTTCCACGTCGCCGAGGCGGACGTCACGCTCGACGACTACGCGCACATGAAGGACGTCACCTTCCGCGCGCACGACATCCCTTTAATCTTCACGCCGCGGCTGGTGTGGCCGACCAAGAGCGATCGTTCGCGAGGTTTTCTCATTCCGCGCGTGTTGTTTTCGACGACGTACGGAGACCGCCTCGAGCTCGGCTACTTCGTTCCGTTCGGCGACTCGGCCGACGCCACGTTCTACGGCGACCTCAACGACAAAGGCTACAACGGCGGCGGCATCAACATCCGCTACCGCCCCTCAGACAACATCAAGCACGGCGATCTGAGCGCTTACGCCGTTCACGATCCGGAAACCGGCCGCAACGAGTGGCGATACAACTACCAGCATTCACAGAACAACCTGCCGGGAGGTTTCCGCGGCGTCGTCGATGTGGAAGACATCTCCAACCTGGAGTTCTTCCGCCGTTTTTCGCATGACCCGCGCCTGCACACGCTGTCACAAATCTACTCCTCGGCGTATCTGACCAAGAACACCAGCACCTACTCGCTCAACCTCCTCACCGACCGGCGCGACATCCTGCTGGGCAATGTCGATCCGAATGATCCATTCAAGCCGCCGGCACGCCAGCGATTCGAACAGCTTCCGTCGCTGCAGTTCCGCTTCTACCCGAACCGGATCGGCGAGAGTCCGTTCTACTACTCGCTCGAGTCGTCGCTTTCGCATCTGGCCACCAGCGGCCTGGTCAACGGGCCGCAGGCGAACTTCTACCGCGCCGACATCTTCCCGACGCTCTCGATGCAGCTGCACACGCCGCCCTGGCTCTCCATCCGCCCGCAGGTTTCCGTGCGCGAGACGTATTACTCCGATTCGCTCAGCGACAGCTCGGTAGCCAACCCGTTCGGACCGCAGACGACGGTCAAACAGGCCGTCGAGCGCTTCTACGCGCAGGGGCAGGTGGAAGTGGTCGGACCGTCGTTCTCGAAGGTCTACAACGAGTCGATCGGCGGCTTCACGAAGTTCAAGCACGTCATCGAGCCGCGCTTCCGCTATCTCTACACGACCACGGTGAACGATCAGGACCGCATCATCCGCTTCGACACGGTCGACTCCCCGTTCCTGCCGATCGTGCGCAACTCGGTGGAGTACTCGCTGACGCAGCGCCTCATCGGGCGCGAAGCGGGCGCGGGCGGTTCCTCGCGTGAAGTAGCGTCGTTCTCGCTGACGCAGTCGGTCTCCCTCGGCAACCAGTTCACCAACGCGAATGTGGGCGGCTTGTCGACGGTGCCGCAGCAGGGCAAGTTCACGCCGCTCCTGGCCGGCCTGCACGTCAACCCCTACTCATCGCTCACATTCGACGCGTCAGCGACGATCAGCAACATTTCTCACCAGATCGCGCAGACCAGCCTCTCGGCCAACCTCCTCGGCACCGGCACGCGCGCCGACAAGTACCTGAGCTTCACCTGGTTCTCGTCCTTCAAGGAGCCGCCGGTCAACGGATTCTCGGCCGACGGATCGAGCCAGATCCGTCTCAACAGCGGCTCATCACTGCTGAGCAATCGCCTCCGCGCCGACGTCCAGCTCAATTTCGACGCCCATAAAGGAAAGTTCCTCGAGCAGCGCTACCTCATCGGCGGCACCGCCTCCTGCTACGGCGTAGCCTTGGAGTTCCGCCGCTATCTCGTCTACGTGCCGACCGAGAAAGCGGAATCAAGCATCGGCTTCTCGATCTCGCTGAAAAACATCGGGTCGGTGGGGCTGCATTGAGATCGCCATCCGCGACGCGGAGTGTCGACTCGCTATTCGAGTCCTACGAAAAATTCAGTTCTACAAAGTCTCCGGCACGCAGCGCCCCAATTGCAGCCGTGATTTGAGGCAGATGGCGTTGCAGCTTCGGCCAACTCGTCGTCCATAGAATCAAAATAGCGAGTTGGCGGCCGCTCAGATTTTGTTGATAGCGAAGGTTTTGGTCCGTCGTAACGAACGCATCAAACGATGCCTGAGCCGCGCTGAGAAGATCGCCGTTCGCCAGCGTTGCCCATCCCATTTCGTGCGCAGTAGCGACCACATGGCCTGGCAACGCACCTCGCAAGGGAGCCGGCGTTCCCTGATCGAAAAGAATCCTCATGACCGTGCGATTCGATCAAGCCACTGCGAGGCTCTGTTCCGCATGCCGAAGAACGGCCTCAACCTGTTCACGAGTAACGCCCGGGAACCACTCGAGAAAATCGTCTAGGCGGGCACCGTCCTCGAGATTGGCGAATAGCGCCTGCACCGGAACCCGCGTTCCCACAAAAACCCAGGCGCCGCTAACGACTCCTTCAGTCCGTTCAACGGCCGGACACTGACTCCAATCGAGCATGAGAAAGGCTAACTGATCAGACAAGCACCAGCAAGCGCTGCACCTTCTTCCCCGCATCAACGATGACGAAGGTGCGAATGGGTTGCGTCATTGCTTACTGCCGGGTGTCTTGCCGGCAGCCCTTCGGTCGCAGTCACGGTTGGCGGTGCTGCTTCCCGTCTTCAGGACAACGCCGGGAGAAATGCGTCGTCGACCAGCGCGAGGAGTGCGGCCAGATCGAACGGTTTGGCGATCACACCGACCACCAGCTCTTCCGGCACTCTCTGCACCAACGCCGGCACGGCCGCGGTCATCACGATGACGCGCGGCCTCGGGCCGCCCTTGCGCGCCTCGAGGTAGGAGAGAACACCGAAGCCGTCGGTCCGCGGCATCATCAGATCGAGCACCACGAGATCGAAGGCATGCTGTTCGAGGCAGGAGATCGCGGCATCACCATCAGCCGCGCTCTGGACGTTGTCTCCTCGCCTCATGAAAAGCCGCGTTACCAGAGTGCGGATTGCTACGTCGTCATCGACAACAAGAACATTCATCAGCGTCAGACCCGAGCCAGCTCCGCGATTGCGCGAGCGAGCTCGACCGGTTCCACCGGTTTCTGTATGTATTTTTGAAAGCCGGAGGCAAGGATACGCGTGCGATCCTGCGGCCGGCCGTAAGCGGTGAGGGCCATCGTCGGGATGTGCCGGCCCAACTGCGGCTCGATCTCCCGCAACTTGCGCATGAGTGCATAGCCATCCTCACCCGGCATGGCGATATCGCTGACGACGATATCGGCCTCGAAGCGGCGAAGCTCCTTCACCGCGTCGGCGACGGATGCAACGTCGCGCGCCTCCGCTCCCAGTTGATTGAGCACGAGCGCCACGAGTTTTCCCGCTTCGTCATCGTCATCGACGATCAGAATCCTGATTCCGTGGAGGCTGGGCATCTCCGGCTTGGCCAGGAGTTGCGGCAGTTCCGTCCGTGCCACGCGCACCGCCAGCACCGGAAGCGCGATCGTGAACGTGCTCCCCTTCCCGATGCCGGCGCTGGCAACGGAGGCCTGCCCGCCGTGCAGCGTCACCAGGTGCCGCACGATCGCCAGCCCGAGGCCGAGACCGGCCTGCTGGCGCACGGTGCTGTTGTCGAACTGGCGGAAACGATCGAAGACGTACGGCAGAAACTCGGGACTGATCCCCTGCCCGCTGTCCGACACGCGAAGCACGGCTTTGCTGCCCGACAACTGCAGCGCGACCGCCACCCGCCCGCCTTCCGGCGTGAACTTGATGGCGTTCGAAAGCAGGTTCCAGACGATCTGGTGCAGCCGCGTTTCGTCGCCGTAGACGCTCAGCGGCCGTTCCTCGAGCTTCGTTTCGATGGTGATGTTGCGCTCGGCGGCGCGCGCATGGAACATCTCGACGACCGCCTCGACTACCGGCCTCACCTCCACCGGCGCGAGGTCGACGCGCAGTTTGCCGGCGATGATGCGGGAGACGTCGAGCAGGTCCTCGACCAGCCGCGCCTGCACGCGCGTGCTGCCCTCGATCATCTCGATCGCGGTATCGACGTCGTTTTGTGCGACGCCGTCGATCTTCAGCATCTGCACCCAGCCGAGGATGCCGGTCATGGGCGTGCGCAACTCGTGTGCGAGGGTGGCCAGGAAGTCGTCCTTGGCGCGATTGGCGTCCTGCGCTTCGCGGTACAGCCGTGCGTTCTGCACGGCTACCGACGCCATCTGCGCGAGTTGGGTGAGCACGGCTTCATCGTCGGCGTTGAAGGCCGCGTTCGGCCGCTCGGCAAGCATCAGCAGACCGGCGGTGCGCCCCTCGCGTTCCAGCAGCGGCGCGGCCAGCATCGCGTCGGGACCGGCGAGTTTCTCCAGCGGCCGTCCCGTCAGCAGAATGGTGCTTTTGATCGTCGACGCGATCTCGTCCAGTGCGGCCACCGTCGCATCATCGATGTCTTCGCGTGTTCCTTCCGCGCCAGAAGAGGTCGCCCAGATCGTCCGCGTCTGGGCGTTTTCCTCGACCTTGAGCCAGATCATGGCGAATCGCGAATGGATCACCTTCGCCGCCTGGTCGGTGATCATCTGAAGCACGTCGTCGAGCGACAGTGCCGAGGCAATTGCCAGCGACGCCTCGGCCAGGCCGGACAAGCGCAGCGTGGATGCCCGCTCTTTTTCCAGCAGCTTCTGCTGCTCGGCAAGCAGATCGCGGATGTCGTACTGGCGCAGGCGACTGCGCAACGCCGTCCGCATCGAACTGAGCAACGTCTTGACGTGAATCGGCCGGTCGACGAGTGTCACGTACGCGCGCGGGCCGAGGCCTTCGAACGATCGCGCGGCACGGTCCATATCGGGCGCCGCGACGAAGATCATCAGCGGGATCTCCGACCACGGCGGCTGCGCGGCCAGCGTCGCAGCGATCCGGCGCATGGCCGGCAACGTGAGCGCCTCGGCGGTCACGACGGCGACACCGGCTCCCTCGCCGATCCCGCGACACAGCTCCTCCGCGCTGGCGCACACGTCCGCGGTGAAACCGCCCCGCGAAAGAATGCCCGCCATCGTCGAGGCATCCCGCCCCGTCGGCGCCAGCAGCAGGATTCTCAGCGGACGGCTGCCGGCGCCCGCCTTCTGTTCGATCAGTGCAGTCATCGGTCTTCGACGATGGGGATTCCGGAGAGGATTCCGCGGAAGTGTTTGAGCGGAGGGCCGACACTCAGGCCGCTCGCGTCCATGCTGAATTCACGAATCGCTTTCTCGTGAGCACCGCTTCGTTTCTTCATCACCGAGATCGCCTTGTGCAGTTCCCCCTCGGCCTCGTAGTACCGCAGGAGGACCACGCAATCGGCGAGGTAGCTGACGTCGACCGACGAGATCATGTTGGAGCCGATCAGACCGTGCTGCGCCATCACCAGAATCGTGGCCACTCCGTGATCGCCGAGAAACGTGAGCATCTCGTGCAGGTGAAGCGTGAGGAAGCGCTCCTCCGGCATGGCGTTGAGATAGCCATTCAGACTGTCGATGATCAGAACCTTCGCGTTGTCCCGCTCGACCGCAAGGCGAACGAGATTTGCGAACTCGCCGGGCGCGAGCTCCGCGGGATCGACCTGCTGCACTTTAATGAGATCGCTCTGCAACGACCGCGTCATGTCCAGGCCCACCGCCGTCGAGCGCTTCAGCAGACTTCTCCGGCTCTCGTCGAAGATGAAGATCGCGGAGCGCTCGCCACGGTTTGCGGCCGCCAGCGCATATTGCGTTGCCAGCGTCGATTTCCCGACGCCAGCGGGACCCATGATCAGCGTGCTCGATCCCAACTCCAGCCCGCCGCCCAGCAGCGCATCGATCTCGCCGATGCCGCTGGCAAGATGCCCGTCGCCTCCCTCGCCGCGATCCCGCGCCGCGATCAGCCGCGGATAGAGCTCGATGCCTCCCCGGCGAATGGTGAAGTCGTGATACCCGCCGCGGAAGTCGACGCCGCGAAGCTTGATGATCTCCAGCCTGCGGCGCGGCGCCCCGTAGAGCGGCGCGCGGCGCTCCAGCAGGATCACGCCGTGCGGCACGCTGTGCAGCTGCAGGTCATTCCCTTCCGCCGTCTTGTCGTCGAGAAAGAGAACCGTCGCCCCACGATTGGTGAAGTACTGCTTCAACGCCAGGATCTGTTTTCGATAGCGAAGATTGCTCTGCGAAAGAAGCCGGATCTCGGAGAGCGAATCGAGCACCACCCGCTGCGGACCGACGCGCTCGACCTCTTCCAGAATCCGCGACACCGTCTGTCCGAGCTCGATCTCCGAGGGATGGAAAATGGTGGTGTCCTCTTCTTCGCTGAGCGTCTCCTCGCGCACGAGATGCTCGTTGATCTCGACGCCGGTCAGATCCCAGCCGTGAGAACGCGCCACCGCGTGCAGCTCCCGTTTCGTTTCGGAAAGGGTGACGTAGAGCCCTTTCTCACCTTGCTTCACTCCCTCCAGCAAAAACTGCAGCGACAGCGTTGTCTTGCCCGCGCCCGGATCGCCTTGAATCAGATAAACGTGGTGTTTCGGAAAACCGCCGCCGAGGATCGCGTCGAGTCCCACGATCCCCGTGGCTGCAACCGGTTCCGTTGATGCCTCCATGTACCGCCCTCCAAAACGTCGATTCGTTGTCGCAGGACATTGCAATAGCTGAACCTGTTTTGAGCGACGCTTACCCACGCAGAATCAGTAAGTTAGCGGATCGCTCCCGAGATGGCAGCCTCCTCGATCGCGGCCTTGTTTGGGCCTGGGCTACAATCCCTCCCCTTTCGATGAGCAAGTTCTACATCACCACCGCGATTCACTACGTCAACGACGATCCGCACATCGGGCACATGTACGAGAACGTCGTCGCCGACGTCATCGCCCGGCACCGCCGGCGGATGGGAGACGACGTCTGGTTCCTCACCGGCGCGGACGAACATGGCCAGAAGATCGAGCGTGCGGCAGCGAAGGAAGGGATCCTTCCGATCGAGCTGGCCGACCGCGTCGTGGCCAAGCATCACGAGATGTGGCGGAAGCTCAACATCAGTCACGACGATTTCATCCGCACCACCGAGCAGCGCCATCGTCTCGGCGTTCTGGAGTTGATCCGCCGCATTCAGGAGCGGATGCCGGACGACATCTACCTCGGCGAACACTCCGGCTGGTATTGCCAGAATGAGGAGACCTTCGTCCCCGACAATCAGGTGCGCGATGGGAAGGACGAAAGCGGCCATCCCGTCGAGATGACGACGGAGAGCAACTACTTTTTCAAGCTCTCCCGGTTCACCGAACCGCTGCTGGCACACTACCGCCAAAATCCAGGCTTCGTCTATCCGCCGACGCGGATGAACGAGATCGTTTCGTTCGTCGAGCAGGGGCTGAAGGATCTCTCCATCTCGCGCACGTCCATCAACTGGGGCATCTCCTTCCCCGGCTCCCCGGACCACGTGATCTATGTGTGGTTCGACGCGCTCACGAACTACATCTCGGCCCTCGGCTTCGGCAGCGCAGAACATCCCGGCTTCGATCACTACTGGCCGGCCGACATTCACCTCGTCGGCAAGGACATCACCCGCTTCCACGCCGTCTACTGGCCGGCGTTCCTGATGGCGGCGGGCCTGCCGCTGCCGAAACAGGTGGTCGGACACGGCTGGTGGCTCCGCGACAATCAGAAGATCTCGAAGTCGCTCGGCAACGTGGTGCGGCCGTACGAGATCATCGACCGGTTCGGCGCCGATCCGCTGCGCTACTTCCTGCTGCGCGAGATGGTCTTCGGCCAGGATCAGAACTATTCAGACGAGGCGTTCCTCGGCCGCTACAACGCCGACCTGGCGAACGATCTAGGCAACACGCTTTCCCGCGCGATCAAGATGACCGACACCTACTTCGGCGGCAAGACGCCGCCGGTGTCGTGCCCCGCGAACGAGCTGCTGCGGCTGGCGGAGCAGCTGGTGCCGGAGTATCTGAAATCGATGGAAGAGCTGTCGTTCCAACGCGCGCTCGACACCGCCTGGAAGCTGCTCGTAGCCGTGAACGGCTACATCGTCAATCGCGAGCCGTGGAAGAAGTTCAAGGAGAGCGGCGCGGACGAAACGCTTTCGCGCATTCTCTGGAACACGCTGGAAGCGCAGCGAATCGTCTGGGTGATGATGGCGCCGTTCATGCCGGCGACGACGCGCGAAGCGCTCACCCGCCTCGGCGCCGATCCCGACGCCATCGGCCGCGATGCCCTTGCCTGGGGCGGCCTCGCGACCGGCGCCCCCGTCCGCGCCACCGATGCGATTTTTCCGCGCATCGACATCGACGCATATATCAAAGGAGTGACCGTGGAAGAGAAGAGCGAGACACCCGAGGCGCCGGCCCACGCCGGCCCACCGATCGAAACGACGCAGGCCGCGCCGCCCGACGCCGCCAAGATCACCATCGATCAATTCATGGAAGTCGACCTGCGCGTCGCCGAAGTCCGCGCCGCCGAGCGCGTCCCAAAATCGAAAAAGCTGATGCAGCTCACCGTCTCCACCGGCGACGCCGAACGCACCATCGTCGCCGGCATCGCCACGAAGTACACGCCCGAGGAGTTGGTAGGACGCAAGATCGTGATCGTGGCCAATCTGCAGCCGGCCAAACTGATGGGCATCGAGTCCAACGGCATGGTCCTCGCCGCATCGATCGACGGCGAACCGTCGCTGCTCAGCGTCGACGCCGGAGTTCCGGCAGGGACGAAGGTGAAGTAGGCCAATTCCCTATCGCGTCATTTGTGAACGCACAGCGTTAGCGGCATCGAGGTATCGAGCCGCTCGGGCAACGCGATCGGCTTCGCGAACCGGAGCGTCTTTCCGTCGAAACGCCACTGGCCGCCGCCCGAAATCCTCCTCCTCATCGAGACGCTGGAGAAAATGCCGTCCTGATTCCGGACACTTCTCCGGAAAGCAAACGGCGATCGCCGGCGCGGAAACACGAGATTCTTCTTTCTCTGCAATGACTTAGCTCGTTGCGTGGAAATGGCAGCGACCTTGGACCACTCCTATGCCGAGTCCTTGAGAGAAAGAGGTCGCAACCATGAGCATCGCTGAGATCGCAGTTCCCGCATCGTCGTACTACCCCACGGATACCGCGGCGCTACCGACCGTGTTGATCGTCGAAGACGAGCGGAAGCTTCGCTGGTCGTTGATCGAACAGTTCCGGGCAATGAACATCGCGCCCTTCACGGCCAGCAGCGGCTTCGAGGCGCTTCGTATCGCCAGCGAGAGCCGGCCGGATCTGATCCTGCTCGACGGGTTGCTGCCGGAGATGCACGGATTCGAGATCGCGCGGTTCATCCGGCACATCGACGCCGACTACCGCCCGCACATCGCCATCATGACGGCGATCTACAAGCACACGCGCTATCAGAACGAAGCCAAGTTGCAGTACGGCATCGACGACTACCTCATCAAGCCTCTTCAGCCCTCGATGTTGGCTGGTCTGGTAAAACGCGTCCAGGCGGCTTCCAGGTGAGCGCAGGCGTCGGCCGGCGCGGGCGCGTGCTCATCGTCGATGATCATCCCGAGATCCTGGAGGGGCTGAAAGCACTGCTCGAGCTCGAAGGAATCGACGTGACCATCCATGACTCGATGATCACGCTGCCGTTGATCATCCGCAAAGCGAATCCCGACGTCATTCTGCTCGATCTCAGTTTCAGGGCTCTTTCCGGCGAGTCCTTCTTCCGGCTGGGGCAGGAGCGCCTGCTTCGCAACACCGACGCGTTGGTAGTCCTCTTCTCGGGGCGCCCGGCCAGCGAGCTGGCGGAGCTGGCCGAGGAGTTCGGCGCCGACGGCGTCATGCCGAAATCAGAAGACGTGCTGCAACTCGTCGCGCGCGTTCAAACGTGGATTGCGCAGCATCAGGCGCTCCACACCGCCCAGGGAGGGAGAGAATCTCATGTCGCAACTCGTTCCGCATCTGCTTCTGCGCGCTGACGGCGGCGCGTCACACACGGCGGCGCTGCTTCGAACCGCCGGCTACATGATCAGCAAGATCAGCGACGACAGCATTCTCGAAGAGATCGCCGGCGCGCCGCACGTCGACGGCGTGATCATCGAGCTGCCGGCGATGGCATCGATTGCCATCGCACGCCGGATCGAAGCGAGCGCCAGCCACGACGTAGCCATGGTCGTGATCACCTCTCCGGCGGAAGTGGTGCGGCGGGCGCTGCCATCGACTCCGGTGGTGCGGCCCACCGAGGTCGACGACGATCTCATCTCGACGGTCGACCTGGCGTTGGTCAAGCAGCAGATGCAGCTCACTGGATAAAAAAATGCCCGTTGCTCGGCCGTCGCAACGGGCTGGCGCGCTAGAGTGCGCCCACTGGGTCGCCGCGAGTTTTCGGATCAGCGACGCGCCCCAACTTACTTCCGCGGCCCGCGGCCGTCTCTACATTTTTGGAAGGCTCAGCAACTACATCCCGATCGGGTGCCAGACCGTCTTCATCTCCTGAAAATCGAAGATGGCGTAGGGCGACTGCGAGCGGGTAGCGTCATCCCAGCCGATCTTTCCGGCGTTGAAGTGCACGACCCGCTTCACGTTCTCCGCGGCCGTTTTCTGGACTCCGGCGATGATGCCTTCGGCGACGCCGGTGGTGTCGATGGCGTTGACGTCCATGTGCGACGCCAGCCAGGGAACCAGCTCGCTCTTGAGGCCGGAGATCAGGTTAACTACGCCACCCGGAACATCGCTCGTCTGAAAGATCTCGCCGAGGGTGATGGCGGCGAGCGGGCGCGACTCGGAGGTGATGGCGATGACGGTATTGCCGCCGACGATGGCTGGGGCGATGCGGCTGACCAGGCCGAGGAGCGCCGGCTCGTCGGGAGCGACGACGCCGACGACGCCGGTCGGCTCAGGAACGGTGAAGTTGTAATACGGACCGGCCACAGGATTCACCGATCCGAAGACCTGCGGATACTTGTCGCTCCAGCCGGCGTAATAGATCCAGCGATCGGTGACCGCGGCCATCTCGCGTTTCGCTTCGGCAGCGGACGATCCCTGCCGCCGCAATTCATCGATCAGTTCCGCCGAGCGCGCCTCACAGACTTCGGCGAGGCGATAGAGGATCTGTCCGCGATTGAAGGCGGTCTTGCCGCTCCAGCCGGGGAATGCTTTGCGTGCGGCCTGCACGGCATTGCGCAGGTCTTTTCTCGATCCGCGGCAGGCGTTGGCGAGCAACTCTCCTCCTTTGCCCTTGATGGTATAGAAGCGGCCGGATTCCGTGCGAGGAAACTCGCCGTTGATGTAGAGCTTGTAGGTTTTGCGGATGTTCAATCTCATGACAGCACCACGTACGGCGCCAGTCCGTGCAATCCGCCCTCGCGGCCGAAGCCGGATTCCTTGAAACCGCCAAAGGGCGACGCCGGATCGAATTTGTTGTAGGTGTTCGCCCAGATCACGCCGGCGCGGAGCTTCTGGGCCATTTTCAGAATGCGCGATCCTTTTTCGGTCCAGATGCCGGCGCTGAGGCCATACGGCGTGTTGTTGGCCTTCTCCAGAGCTTCTTCCGGCGTGCGGAACGTCAGCACGGAAAGGACAGGACCGAAAATCTCTTCCTGTGCGATGCGGCTCGATTGTGCGACGCCGGTAAAGAACGTCGGCCGGAACCAGAAGCCGCGGTCGGGGACGCTGCAGGACGACTGAAACATCTCCGCCCCTTCGTCGACACCGCTCTCGACCAATTCTTGGATTTTCTCGAGCTGCGCGCGCGAGTTGATGGCACCGACGTCGGTGTTCTTATCGAGCGGATTGCCGACGCGCAGCGTTCCGATGCGCTCGCGCAGCTTGCGGACCACAGGCTCGAGAATCGATTCCTGCAGGAAAAGCCGCGAGCCGGCGCAGCAGACGTGTCCCTGATTGAAGTAAATGCCGTTGATGATGCCCTCGACCGCCTGGTCGATCGGCGCGTCTTCGAAGACGATGTTGGGCGCTTTGCCGCCGAGCTCCAGCGTCAGTTTCTTATGCGTTCCAGCCAGTGAGCGCTGGATTCGCTTGCCGACCTCGGTCGATCCGGTGAAGGCGATCTTGTCAACGTCCTTGTGATTGACGAGCGCCGCGCCGGTTGCTCCGGCGCCGGTGATGATGTTGACCACGCCGGGCGGAAGGTCCGCTTCCTGAATGATCTCGGCCAGCATCATCGAGGTGATCGAGGTCGTTTCCGCCGGCTTCAAGACGACCGTATTGCCCGCCGCCAATGCCGGGGCGATTTTCCACGCCGCCATCAGCAGAGGAAAGTTCCAGGGGATGATCTGCCCGGCTACACCGACCGGCGAGACATTGCGGTTCGGAAACGCATAATCGAGCTTGTCGGCCCAACCGGCGTAATAGAAAAAATGGGCGGCGGCGAGCGGGATATCGACGTCGCGCGATTCCTTGATCGGCTTGCCGCCGTTCATCGTTTCAGCGACCGCCAGACCGCGTGATTTTTCCTGAATCAGCCGTGCAATGCGAAAAATGTATTTGGAGCGCTCGGACGCGGGCAGCTTGCGCCAGGTCTTGTCATACGCGCGCCGCGCCTCACGCACGGCGCGATCCACATCCTCGGCATCGGCCTCGGCCATTTCGGAAAGCGTATCTTCCGTCGCCGGATTGATGGTCTCGAACCAGCGCTTCGAATGCGGCTCGACGAATTTTCCGCCAATGAAGAGGTTGTAGCGCGGCTGGATGGCGACGTGATCGGTCGACTCCAGTGACGGCGAATAGTGCCACTCCGCAAGCGCGCTCGAAGCGGCTCCGGGAGTCAGGCGGTCTCTTGTTTCAATTTGTGAGGTCATTCGTAGTCTCTCGAATGTTCAACGTTAAATGTTCAATCTGATCTATTCAACCTTCAACATTGAACATTCAACATTGAACATTTCGTCTTTCCTGAGTGCTAATCCAACGTAAAGTAATCGCCCGACTGGTACGCGCCGGTTTTTTCCTTGCGCAGCTGCATCAGCACGTCATTGAGCAGCGACGAGGCACCGAAACGGAAAAGATCGGGCGTCATCCATTCCGCTCCCATCGTTTCGTACAGGAGGACGAGGTAGGCCAGCGCCAGCTTGGCATTGGCGATTCCGCCGGCCGGCTTCATGCCGATTTTCTTGCCGGTGGCGTGAAGGAAATCGCGGATTGCTTCGAGCATGACCAGCGTCACCGGCAGAGTGGCGTTGGTGGTCACCTTGCCGGTCGACGTCTTGATGAAATCGGCGCCGGCGAACATGGCGATCAATGACGCTTTGCGCACCTGGTCGTAATTGGCCAGTTCGCCCGTCTCCAGGATCACTTTGAGATGCGCCGGTCCGCACGCTTCCTTGATCTCGGCGATTTCATCGAAGACTTTCTGGTAATCGCCGGAAAGGAAGGCACCGCGATCGATGACCATGTCGATCTCGTCCGCGCCGGCGGCGACGGCCTGCTTCGTCTCGGAGACCTTCACATCGATGTAGGTCTGGCCGCTTGGGAAACCGGTGGCCACCGAGGCGATGTGGATGCCGGTTCCGGCAACGGCCTGTTTCACGAAGGGCACCATGGCCGGATAGACGCAGACGGCGGCCACGTGCGGGATGTCGCGATCGGAAGGATCGGGGCGGATGGCCTTCTGGCAGAGCGCCCAGACCTTGCCCTGCGTGTCTTTCCCCTCGAGCGTGGTGAGATCCATCATGCTGATGATCAGCTTCAGGCCCCACACCTTCGACTCTTTCTTCAGCGATCGTTTTGCCAGCGAGGCGGCGCGCTCCTCGGCGGCGATGGCGTCGACGCCATGTGCCATTTCCAGGGCGTCAGCGATGCTGCGGCGGAAGACGGCCGGCGAAAAAACCGGCGGCGGCATGATCAGGGATTCGCTCATGGAGTGTGGAAAATAGCACGAGGACGGCCAGGCGGCCGTCCTCGCGAAGTTTGAAGCAGATCAGATATCAGCGCGACGCGCGGCGGCGGTTCAGAACCTCGGACACGACTTTCCACGCGCCGTTGCTGTAGCTCCAGAGATCGGAGTAGTACGTACCGCTGTAGCCGGCGAACAACAGGAACTCGTTGCGGAGAGGATCGAAAACGAAACCGGCATTCTCGCGCGCCGGCGGAACGACGGGCGGCTTGAGCTGCGTCCAGGCCGTTCCATCCCACTCCCACATGTCGTTCGCGTAGACCTGGACCTGGTTATTGGCCGCGTCCGTATCGACCCGGACTCCACCAAAGATGATGGCGTGGCCGGTCTTCGGATCGACCACCACCTGCGAGCCGTAACGCATCCCCGGCGTCGCCGCCGGCTTGATCTCGGTCCAGCCCGTGCCGTCGAACGACCACATGTCGCTGAAGCGCGTCAGCCGGTCGTTGGTAGTGAGCCGGCCCAACCCTCCGTAGAGCACTGTCTTCTTCAGGATCGGGTCGTACCACATGACCATGTGCGAGCGGATCGGCGGCGGATTCTTCTTCACCTGCGTCCAGGCGGTGCCGTCGTAGGTCCAGGTCTGGTTGAGATAGTTGGCGGAGTAGCCGCCGAAGAAGACGATCTTCTTCAGCGACTGGTCGTACACGAGGCTGCTCCACTGGTGGATGGGCGGCGCGGTCTTCGACGTATCGAATTGTTTCCACGTCGCACCGTCGTACTCCCAGGTGGCGCTTCCGGAACAGAGCATCACCAGCTTCTGCCGGTCGGTATCGAACGCGCCGATAGGACTGGCGCAATCGAGCGGCTGGGTTCCGTCGGTGCCGAGGCGGAACATCCCGTTCTGGTAGGTCCAGAAATCGAAGAAGCTCGTGGCGTCGTTCAGGCCGCCGTAGAGATAAACCACGTTGCGCACCGGATCGGCGACGAAGGCGAAGAGGGAGCGCGGAGACGGATAGTCACTGTCTCCGACGCCGCTCCAGATCTTGTTGCTGTAGACGAACGTTCCGGCCAGGAACACGCCGCCCGCGGGCGCGCCGCCGAAGAGGACGACATTCTGGTGGTCGGGATCGTACGTGAGCGCTTCGCCCAGATAACGGCCGGCGAAAACCGTCAGATCGATCTTGGTCCAGTTCGTTCCATCCCACTCATATGTGTCCTCGGTGCCTGCCGAGCTTGCGCAGACTCCGCCGGTCAGGAGGATGGTGTTGTTCGAGCCCTGCCAGGTCATCGCCGCTTCGTTGGCGCAGGCCGGAAGAAGCGTCGGAGTGAGCTGATTCCATTTTGCCGCGACCGGATCGTACGCGTACATGATCGTGGCAACGTTCGTGTTGTCGTTGAAGCCGATCATGATGGTCTGCTTGCGGACCGGGTCGTACTCGAGGATCGGCTTGTAGACGGTGGGACCGTCGGAGAGGATTTGCTTCCAGTTCGTGCCGTCGAACTCCCAGGTGTCCTTGAGCGGCGTCTCGATCAGCGTTTTTCCGTCGGCGCTGTAGGTCTGGAGCGTGCCGCCGAAGAGAACGATGCGGTCGCGCGTGGAGTCGTAGGCCGCTCCGGCAAGCTCGCGGACGGGAGGCACGGCCGTCGACGTGAGCTGCGTCCAGTCGTTTCCGTTGTAGCTCCAGGTGTCGTTGAGATTGAGTTTCGCCTGACGGCCGCCGAAGATCACCACCCGGTTCCGGGTGGAATCGAAGACCATCGAGTGCGCGCCGCGGCTGGGCGGGTTGTGCGCGAGGAAGCGCTGGATCCAGCGAGCTCCCGTCCACTCCCACGTATCGCCGAGCTCGTAGCTGATCTTCGTACCGGAATCGAGTGCGGTCCGGCCGCCGAAGAGGACCGCGCGGTGAAGCGCGGTGTCCCACACCATGCGCGATTCGAAACGCGCGGAGGGTGACGCCGCGAATGCGCCGCTGGCGGTGAGAAGGAAGAGGATGCAGAACAGAAAACTGCGTTTCAGCGAGTGATCGCTCATCGGTATGCGTTTGCCCCTGAGAGACTTGGAAGACGAGAAATTTGCTCCCGATTCGAACCGGAGGGTCCGAACACAAATTTCTCCTCTTGGACGGGTCAGGGAGCAAAAGGAAACAGCCGGTTGCAGCTATGGCCGTGCGTCGACGCCGTAGTGCTCGGCAATCGTGACCAACTGCTGCTCCGCATCATCCTGACTGAGCTTGCCACGAATGCTCTCGATCTCGGCCATGTCGGAATCTTCGAGCGCGAAGCCGTGCGCCGTCAGCGCCTCCCGCGGACTCTCCACCAGCCGCCGGCGGAACTCCGGATGTTCGATCGCACGGCGCACCACGGCGCCAATCATCTCGTTTCGCATTGTTTGCTCTCCGGATGAGTCAAGAGCAAACGTTGCGCCCGTCCGTGCTTGGCTAGATTCTTATCCGCACCGTCGCCAGCGTCTCGTCGGGGTGGATCTTCCTCGGCGCGCCGACGTTGTTCTTGGCATGCTCGATGGTCAGGTCGACCTTCTTCGCGAAACCGATGCGGAGGCCTGCATCGATCTTGGTCCAGTTCCACCAGATGCTCGGCGCGGGGTACTGCAGCGCGTTTCCCTTGAATCCGTAGTGAAGCTCGCTCCAGCGCACGGCCGGCTGGATGCTCTGCAGCAGCGACTCGCCGCCGATCGAGGGGCCGCCGGAGATGTCGAACTTGTAGCCGAATTCGGCCTCCGCTCCGGAGCGGTGCATCCCTGCTACCGACTGGCTGGTGAACTGAATCGTCGAAGTCAAGCCCCTCCACTCCGTGTAGATGCGGGCTCCGGTCTCTTCCTTCTTGTTGCCGCGGATCGGGAGCCCGACGCCCAGCGGTCCGTTGAGCAGATCGATGTCGGTGCCGTAAAACGTTCCGGTCAGCGGGTGGTTCTCACCTTCGAGCATCTTGCGGCGGTAGTGAAAGGCCACGAAATCAAAGCCGGCCGTCTCCGCGGCGTTCTGCCAGCGGTAACCGAGGCCCTGACCGAAGGACATGTTCTTCGTGTCCAGCGCCAGATCCTCGACGCGCGTGTCGTAGAGGATCGGGAAGCCGGACTTCAGCTTCGGATCAGGATTCGGCTGCAGCAGTTCCTTGATGCCGTTGTCGCCCGCCAGCGCATTCGGATCGCGGAAGTAGAGCGGATTGCCGCTCGTGCCCGTGAGACGCCAGTAGAAATTGCGGCCCACCGATCCGCCGGTCATCACACCGACGTCTTCGAACCGATTGAACGCCGTGGCCGCCAGGCCGTAGCTCTCGAGCACACGGATCGGCTGCCGCTCCATCTTCGGAAACTTCCCCATCTGCACGAAGAACGACGTCCGCTCCGGCCGCGCCAGGAACTCCGGTCGCGGACCGAACTGGATCCACAACTCGTCGGCGTCGACCTTGCGGTCCGCGCTGGTGGGATTGCGCCGGTACTTGTCGGTCGCGTGCAGCTGCGTGTGCGCCAGGAACCAGTCGCCGTACCCGAGGTCGAGCTTGATCTGGGCCACGCTCAGCTCCGTGTGCGTGCCGGCATCGACCGTCTCCTCGAATCCGACCGTCTGTCCCACCGGCAGAAAGCTCGGCGGGAAGGGGAACCTGAGGGCGAACTTCGTCTCTTTGCTGTCGCGGTAATTCGCCCGCAGCTCGATGCGCGATTTGAACGTCCAATCGCTGGTCGGCTGCGTCTGCGCGAAAAGAGGGATGGTGATGAGTAGGCCGAGGACCGCCGCGGCGATTCGTCGCATGTCTGTCTCCAGTTACGTGGCGGGGAGCCGGTTGGATTGTAGTGGATTAGTGGATTAGTCGATTAGTCCCGCCCGGCCACGACGTCCTAATCCACGAATCGACTAATCCACTGCCCTACCGGAAACACATCCTGCAGGCGTCGTAGCCGGCGGCGATGGCATCATCGGCGCTCATGAAGACGACACGCGTCTCGTCGGCGAAACGTTTTGCCGTCGCGCAGCTGGCGCGATGAAAGCGCCTGGTCTTCCCCGACACGCTGGCAACGAGAATCTCCGCTTTCGAGGCGACGGCCTCGATGTTGTCCATGATCTCGTCCGCCGAGGAGGCGATGTCGTCGATCACCAGATCGCTCACCACCTCGTCGACGATGCTGGCCACGTCGATGGCCGGAAGCGTTGCCACTCGTCGCTGATCGCGATGCTCGAGCTGATGAACGATCAGCTCCGCGACGTCGACACGGAGCGGCACGAGCTGCAACGTCGGGATCTCCTCTTCGACGAAGACGTACTTCGCCTCCGTCCACGTCGAAAGCTCAGCGATCTCCTCCACCACTTTCTGGTGCATGGCGTCGTGCAGCTGGTTCTCGGTCAGCGCGCCGAGAATGATCAGGATGCGGCCGAGGGCCAGTTGCGTCTCCCGCCGGATCTCCAGTGCCTTTTGCCGCTGCTCCTCGGTGATCAATCCGCTGGCGATCAGGCGCTGCGCCAGGAAGCGCGACGGATCGTTCGAGGAGCAGGAGATGATCTTCCCCTTCTCGATGAACAGCTCCTTTTCGTGCGCGCCGCTGGCGATGACCAGCCGGCCGGTGCGCTGCTGTGAGGCATGCTTGACCAGGAGCTCGGCCGGCGTGGAGTCACCGCGCGACTTCCACTTGCGCTGCGGCGGCACCGAGGTCGAGACGATCTCCGATTCGGCGGGAGCTGGCGGCACCACCACCGCCCTCGCCACCCGTTCGTGAATGGCGCGCAGTTCCTCCTCGGCGCGCTTCCGGCGCTCCAGTTCTTTGCGAAGCGCGTCGGTCATGATCTTCAGCTCGTCCATCGTCTGCTCGCCGGAGATGCGCAGTTCTTCGATGGCCGATCGCAACGCTTCCTCGGTCTGCTGCCGTTTGCGCACTTCGGCGCGCAGCACATCGAGCGTCTGCTTCGATTCTTTCTGCGACTCAGCCTCTCCCTCGGGCGCGCGCATGACTTCGACGAAGCCTTTGATCGCGCCGTCGATCCGCACCGGCGTGAGGCTGGTCTTCACCCAGAGGTGCTGGCCGGCTTTGGTGACGCGCCAGTCTTCGAGATCGAGCCGCCCCGATTCGCTCGCTTCCTGAAGTTGCTGCGTCGACTTGCCGCCCCAATGCTCGTGATCGCGATAAAGCATGCGCCGCGGACGGCCGATGACCTCGTCGCGCTTGTAGCCGAGGATGCGCTCGGCTCCGGCGTTCCATCCGGCGATGAATCCCTTGTCGTCCGTGCGGATGATGGCGAAGTCGGTGAGCTGATCGACGACGGCGAGAATGAGCTGCTCGGCGTTGTGCGGCGTCGTACGCGACGCTCCGCCCTTGCCCGCGCGCTCATCGACGATGTAGACGAGGAACGGTCCGCTCTCATCACTGCCGGCGATCGCGCAGGAGACATCGACTTCGCGGTACTTCCCCTTTTTCTCGATGATCCGCTTCTCGATGCGATAGCCGCGCGAATCGCCGTTGAGCATCTTGCGCATCAGAGTCGCTTCGCGGCGGGCGTCGTCGGGATGGGTGAGGTCGGTGAAGGTCATCCTCGCGAGCTGCTCGCGCGTGTAGCCGGCGAGTTGGCGGAAGCGTTCGTTGTACTGGAGCCATGCGCCATCGATGGAAACGAGGGCGATGCCGACCGGCGCGTGCTCGAAGGCCTCGCGGACCCGCGCCTCGCGATGCGCGGCCAGCGGCGGACTTCCAGGCTTGCGCACGAGCGAGATCATCTGATCGACGGTCGGGAGCTTGACCATAAACTTGTGGAGGGATTGACAATAGCACGCGGCGCTGCCGCGTTGGCTATCCGAGGTGCTGCCGGATCGCCGCTTCGATCTGATTGCGCGGCACGGCGCCGACGACGCGTCCCTTTTCGATGCCGTCTTTGAAGAGCACGAGCAGCGGGATGCTCATGGCCCGATAGGCAGAGGCCGTGTGGGGATTCTGATCGACGTTGAGCTTGGCGAAACGGACGTCGGTGCGCGACGCCGCCAGCTCCTCGATCACCGGCGCAATCATCCGGCACGGCCCGCACCACGCCGCCCAGAAGTCGACGACGAAAGAGCCGCTCCGAATCGTCTCCGCAAAATTCGCATCGGTGACGTCGATGGGATGCCCGCCGCCGGTGAGCGGCGTCTTGCACTTGCCGCAGACGGCCTTCTTGCGCGATTCCGGCAACCGATTGGCCTGCCCACAATTCGGGCAACGAACGATGTCGCTCATGAAATCAACAGTATTGCGAAAGGTGCGCCTGCGGGCGTTGTCGGTTGCCGGTGATCGGTGCTCAAAACCCGTGCTGCGCGGGCACCGAAAACCGACAACCGATCACGCCGCGAAGCGGCTATTCCGGCAGGCTCGGCGGCGGCGATCCGCGATGGAACGCTAAATCGGCCGCGTGCTGCGAGGCGTGAACCGGTTTGCCGGCTTTCCAATCGGCGTACGCCTGCGTCGCTTCGCGCAGACAGATGCCGCACTCCTCGGCGTGGTGGGTCTGGAAGCAGGTCAGCAGACTCACGTGGCCCCGCTCTTCGTGACATTGGCAATAGCAATACATCTTGGCCAGCCGGTCGGTGATCTGCGCCGCTTCCGCGTAGACCTGCGCGGCGGCGGGGTTCGTGAGCTGTGCGGCGGCGAGCACGGGTGCATTGCGATCCGGCACCGGCTCCGTGCTCATCGGCATCCCGGCCATCTCCGGCATCGGCGCGGTGGACGCCGGCGGCGGCGTAGATGCCGCGGCGGGCGTTTCGTGCTGACGGCAACTCGCGGCGAGGAGGACGAGGATCACGAGCAATCGCTTCATGCGCAGCCGCAACGAATCGGCGCCGTGGTGTAATCCTTCACCGTGATTCGCGCGGCCACTCGTAACGATCTTCCCCGCATCATGGAGCTGTTGGCGAGGGCGAATGACGCGCCGTATGACCTCGTGCGCGTCGCCGGCGAGAAATGCTTCGGCGCGGGAGCGAATGGCGACGCCGAGGTGCGGGTGTTCGGCGACTTCGCGGGAGTGTCGGTGACCTGCGGGAAATCGCTGCGGATTCTGGCCGTCGATCGGGGTCAGCGGCGGCGCGGGATCGGCAGCGCGTTGCTCGCCGACGCCGAATCGCGCGGCGCGAGAATCGTCGCCGCCGAGGCGGGAAACTACTTCACGCCGGGGATCGTGGCGACTGATACGACGACGATCGAGTTCTTCGTCAGACGCGGCTATCAAGAGACTGCGAAGACGCAGAACCTTGTCGCGAATGTGGTGAGTGGAAATTGGGAGGCGGTTCGCGCCACAACGGCCACCCGCGAACGCATCCTCCACTTCATCGAGAAAGAATTCGGACGCATCTGGCGATTCGAAGCCTCACGTGCCTTCGAAAACGATCCGGTCACGATGTTCTACGCCGAGGTCGATGGCGAGATGGCGGGCTTCGCCGCGCATGAGGCCAACAACCGCGGCCTCGGGTTCTTCGGCCCGACCGGCGTCGCCCGCGCATATCGCGGACGCGGGCTCGGTGCACGATTGCTGCACGCTTCCCTCATCGACCTGCATCGCCTCGGATACGAACACGCCATCATCCCGTGGACCGACGCCAACGACTTTTATCGCAAAGCCTGCGGCGCCACGGTGGCCGGTCACTTCGTCACTCTGGCCCGTGTTATAGACTCCCCGGCGTGAAGAAAGAGGGCAAAAAGAAGCCGAAACGGCGACATCGTTTTCTGCCGCTGGCCATCGGTACGAGCGGCAGCGTGGCTCTGGCCGCGGTGGCGTTCTGGTTCTTCAAAGAGCAGGCGGAAGAGGTCGTCGCCGGGCGCGCCGACAAGTACGACCACCTGGTCATGGATGCCGTCCACACCATCGACAATCCGGCCATGCATGAGGCGATGAACGTCATCACGCAGCTGGGCAGCCACTTCGCCATCTGCAGCGCCGCCGGCATCACCGCGCTGACGATGTGGCGGCAGGGACGGCGCGAGGACGCCTGGACGGTGGTCGTCTCCACCGGCGGGGCGATGGCCATCAACACCATCCTCAAGAACATCTTTCAGCGCCAGCGTCCGATCGAACGGGCGCGGCGCATCAAACTGCCGAACTCGCACAGTTTTCCGAGCGGTCATTCGCTGCTGTCGGCGGCCACGTATCCGATCATGGCCCATCACTTCGTGCAGCACCGCTCGGTGGCCACGCAGGCGGTGGTGCACACGCTCTCCACGCTCACGATCCTCAGCGTCGGCTTCTCGCGCGTCTACTTCGGCGTCCACTTCCCTTCCGACGTCCTCGGCGGATTCGCCGCCGGCTTCGGCTGGCTGGGACTGACGTCGCTCTCGCACACGCTGATGCAGGGGGATGAGGCAGGGGCTCGCTGAGTGGCTAGGTTGCTCAGTTGCTTGGTTGCGAGGTCTCGCGGTTACGCGGTCTCGCCGGGTTCGATGTTTCGCACTCGCGCAAGCATGTGAGTATTGTCTTACCGCGCGAGCTCGCAAGCCCGAGACCGCGCAACCCGCACTCCCAGAAATCAGCACACGCTCCCCACGGTTAGGAACCCCGCTATGTCATCCGTCACACAGACTTATGGTGCGAACACCGCGTTCATCGAAGATCTCTACGAGCTTTACCGCGCGAATCCTGAATCGGTGAGCGCGAGCTGGCGCGAGTTCTTTCACGATTACGAGCCGCGCTTCGAGGAAGAGTTCGAAGAGGAAGCGGCGCAGCCCCAGGCCGCGCCGCAGCCCGTACTGATCGCTCCGGCCCCCATCGCACCGACCGTCCCCACCCAGCAACCGAGCAACCCAGTAACCAAGCAACCCGCACCCGCCAACCAGACCTCCGTCCCCCTCCGCGGCGCGGCCGGCAAGATCGCTCAGAACATGGAGATGTCGCTGACCATCCCGACAGCGACTTCGATCCGCAACATCCCGGTCAAGGTGCTCGAAGAGAACCGGCGCGTGATCAACAACCACCTCGCGCTCACCGGCCAGCCGAAAGCGTCGTTCACGCACATCATCGCCTGGGCCATCGTGAACGCGGTCGGGCAGTTCCCGCGCATGAACGCGGCCTTCGCCCAGAATGACGGAACGCCGACGCGCATCGATCGCGAAGACGTCAACCTCGGCATCGCCATCGACGTCGAGCGCAAGGACGGCACGCGCTCGCTGCTCGTGCCGAACGTCAAGCGCGCGCAGACGATGGATTTCGCGCAGTTCCTCAAGGCCTACAACGAAGTCGTGCGCAAGGCGCGCGGCGGCTCGCTCGAGATCGCCGACTTCGAAGGCACCACCATCTCGCTCACGAACCCGGGCACGATCGGCACCATCGCCTCGGTGCCGCGCTTGATGCAGACGCAGGGCACGATTATCGCCACCGGCCAGATCGACTACCCCGCTGAATACTCCGCTACCGACCCTTCCGTCCTCGCCGACCTCGGCATCTCCAAGGTGATGACGATGACGTCGACCTACGACCATCGCATCATTCAGGGCGCGGAGTCGGGCGCCTTCCTGGCGCGCGTCCACGAGCTGCTCCTCGGCGCGGATGCCTTTTTTGAAACCATTTATCGCGATCTGCGCATCCCTTACGAGCCAGCCATCTGGGGCAAAGATCGCCATCGCCTAAACGCCACCGAGGACGAGAAAGTCGCGCGCGAGGCGGCCGTGCTGCAGATGATCAACGCCTACCGCGTGCGAGGGCATCTGCTGGCCGATCTCGATCCGCTCGAGTACGAAGTCAAGCGCCATCCGGAGCTCGATCCCGCGTTCTACGGCCTCACGATCTGGGATCTCGATCGCGAATTCGTCTGCGGCGGTCTGTGCGGCAAGCTGACCGCGAAGCTGCGCGACATCCTCGACACGCTGCGCGAAACGTATTGCGGCAAGCTCGGGCCGGAGTACATGCACATCAGCGAAACGGTGCAGAAGAAGTGGCTGCAGGATCGGATGGAGCCGGCGCGCAATCATCAGCCGCTCGACCTGGCCGCCAAACGCCGCATCCTGATGAAGCTCAATGACGCCGAGGCCTTCGAGAAGTTTCTGCACACGAAGTACGTCGGCCACAAACGGTTCTCGCTCGAAGGCGCCGAGACCACCATCCCGCTGCTCGACTACGTTTTCAACGAAGCGACGCAGGATGGCGTCACCGAGGCGGTCATCGGCATGGCCCATCGCGGGCGGCTCAACGTGCTGGCCAACATCCTCGGCAAGTCGTACGAAAAAATCTTCCACGAATTCGAAGGGGACGTCGATCCGAACACGACCCAGGGCTCGGGCGACGTGAAGTACCACCTCGGCGCGGACGGCATCCACCAGACGCCCGACGGCTCGCACATGAAGCTGACGCTGGCGTCGAATCCGAGCCATCTCGAGGCGGTCGATCCGATCGTGGAAGGGATGGTTCACGCCAAGCAGAAGCTGATCGCCGATAACAAGCGCGCCTGGGTCCTGCCAATTCTCATCCACGGCGACGCGGCCTTCGCCGGACAAGGCGTCGTCGCGGAGACATTGAATCTTTCGCAACTCCCTGGCTATCGCACCGGCGGCACGATCCACCTGGTCATCAACAATCAGATCGGCTTCACGACCGGGCCGGAGTCCGCTCGCTCCTCGGTGTACGCAACTGACGTCGCCAAGATGGTGCAGGCGCCGATTTTCCACGTGAACGGCGACGACCCCGAGGCTTGCATCCGCGCGGTCAAGCTGGCGTACGACTTCCGCCAGCAGTTTCACAAAGACGTCGTCATCGACATGCTCTGCTACCGGCGCCACGGCCACAATGAGGGCGACGAGCCGTCGCTCACGCAGCCGAAGATGTACAAGTCGATCAAGGAGCATCGCTCGGTGCGCAAGGTCTACACCGAGACGCTGCTGCGTAAAAGCGACATCGATCCGAAGGAAGCGGAGTCGTGGCTGGACAACTTCCAGAGCAAATTGCAGGAAGCATTCGACCGCACGCGCGAAGACAACGAGCCGCCGACGTCGAGCGATCGCGGCCCGCTCTGGACGGACGAAGAGATTACCGGCTTTCAGAATCAGCCTTCGCCCGACACCGCGGTGCCACGCGAAGGACTCGATGCCGTCGGCAGCGCGCTGACGACGATTCCGCCCGATCTCTCGCTCCATCCGAAGCTCAAGCCGGTCATCACCAAGCGCAAGGCGATGGCCGAGGGCCGCGACCCGATCGACTGGGCCTTCGCCGAGCTGCTCGCCTTCGGCACGCTGATGACCGACGGCTATCGCGTGCGCCTCTCCGGCCAGGATTCCGGCCGCGGCACGTTCTCCTCGCGGCACGCCATTCTGTTCGACCACCTGACCGGCAATGGTTATGTGCCGCTCAACGCGCTGGCGAATGCCGGCGTCGATTTCTCCGTCTACGATTCCAACCTCAGCGAATACGGCGTCCTCGGATTCGAGTACGGCTTCTCGGTCGCCGATCCCGGCACGCTGGTGTTGTGGGAAGCGCAGTTCGGCGATTTCGTGAACGGCGGCCAGATCGTCATCGACCAGTTCATCTCCTCCGCCGAGGAAAAGTGGGGCCAGCACAGCGGCCTGGTGATGCTGCTCCCGCACGGCTACGAGGGACAGGGTCCGGAGCATTCGTCCGCGAGACTGGAACGCTTCCTCACGCTCTGCGCCGAGGGAAACATGCAGGTCGTTTATCCGACGACGCCTGCGCAACACTTCCACGCCCTGCGCCGCCAGATGAAAAACGATCCGCGCAAACCGCTGATCGTAATGACGCCGAAGTCGCTCCTCCGCCATCCGCAGGCGACGTCATCGATCGACGACCTGACCAACGGGCGCTTCGAGCCGGTGCTGATCGACAACGCGACCTCCCCTGCCGACGTGAAGCGCATCATCCTAACCAGCGGCAAGGTCTACTACGACCTCCGCAGCGCGCGCGAGAAGACGAACGTTCCGCTCATCCGCCTAGAACAGTTCTACCCCTTCCCGCAGAAGCTGCTGGCCGACGCGATCGCACAGTTCCCGAACGCCACCGAAATCGTGTGGGTGCAGGACGAGCCCCGCAACATGGGCGCCTGGCCGTTCCTCCACGAACGCCTGGCCAACCTCGCCGGCACTCGCACGCTCCGCTACATCGGCCGTCCGATCAGCGCCTCACCGGCCACGGGATCGCATCACCGGCACGAGGAGCAGCAGGCGGCGTTGGTGAAGGGGGCGTTAGAATGAATGCCATGGGCAAACCGAAAGAGGAAGTTCAGCGCTTGCTCGATGGCCTGCCGGAAGAGACCTCGTTCGAAGATATCCACTACCACATCTACGTTCAGCAGGCGATCCGGAGGGGCTTGGAATCGGCAGCCCGTGGCGAACTCGTCGAACAGGACGAAATCGAGAAGCGGATGGCCCGGTGGCTTGGCGAGTAACGTGGTCCGAGCATGCATGGGACAACGTTGAACGGCAAGCCGCGTACATAGAACAGGACTCGCCGCGGTATGCAGCGGCACTTATTCGCGAAGCCCGCGATGCTGCACGCTCTCTGCGTCAGCTTCCGAAACGCGGCCGGGTCGTGCCTGAAGAGAACAATCCCAGCATTCGTGAATTGTTCGTGTTTCACAGCTACCGGATGCTCTACCAGGTTCTCGATCACAAGCATGAGATTCATATCCTCGCGTTTGTCCACGGCGCGCGAGATCTTGAAAAAGCGCTGGATGAAGGCTGACCCTACCCCAACGCCGCCTCGATTCTCTCCTCCAGATCGTGAATCGCGGCCTCCAGTTCCGGTAGCACCTCACCCGCGCGCGCGAAATCTCCCGCTTTGCCGGCGCGCTCCAGTTGCACGGTCGCGCCGATGGCTTCGGGGACGTCGAAGTTGCTGATGGCACCCTTGAGCGTGTGGGCGGTCTGGTACAGCGCTTCGCCGTCGGAGGCGGCGATGGCGTCGCGGAGGGCGGCCAGCAAACGCGGGGTCTGCATGGCGAAGGCGTCGCGGACGCGGGCCAGGAGGCGGACGTTGCCGCCGACGGCGTCGAGGATGGCGTCGGCCGGGCCGGATTGCGCCGGCAACGGCGTCATCACGCCGGTCACTTCGCGGATGGCCGCGCTGAGGGTTGACTGCGTGGCCGGCTTGGTCAGCACCGCGTCGAAGCCGGCGTCGATGCAGCGGTCGCGATCTTCGCGCGTCGAGTGCGCGGTCACGGCGACGACCGGCGTGCGCACGCCGCGCTCGGTGCCGCGGTAACGCCGCACCACTTCCAGACCGTCCATCTCCGGCATCTGCACATCGAGGAGGATGACGTCGAAGGTTCTTCGGGCCAGGATCTCCAGCGCCTCGATCCCGCTTTCGGCCGTCGTCACCACATGCCCGAGCCTTCGCACCGCCTCGGCGGCGAACTCCTGATTGACGACGTTATCGTCGACAACGAGGACACGAAGGGGCCGGGCGATCTCCGGGCGGCGCTCCAGCGTGTACGTCATCGTCCGCTCGGTGACGCCGAGGGCAACGCCGATGGCGTCAAGCAACTCGCGTTCGCCGACGGGCCGCGTGACCAGCACGCCGGCGTGATACGACGGCGCCAGCGGCGAGGTGATGCGCACCACCGGCACCGGCGGCATCCACGGCGTCGTGGCCAGAATGTTGGCGTCGGCGACTACGCAGGCGTACGCGGCGCGGATCGACGGCTGCAGCGCGCCATCGAGCGTTGCGTAGGACTCCGGCACCATGCCGTGGACGCGCAGCGTCTCGGAGAGGATGGCCCGTGACGTGGGGTTCGGCTCGATCAGCAGCACGCGCGTTCCCGCCAGCGCCGTCTCCCACTCCGGCGGCGGCGCCGTCCCCACCGGCTCGCACGGCATCGGCAGGACGAAGCGGAACGTGCTCCCCTTCCCCTGCTCGCTTTCGAACGTCACCACGCCGCCCATCGCCTCCAGCAGACGCGAGACGATGGCCAAGCCAAGTCCCGATCCGCCGTAGCGGCGCGAATGCGAGGAGTCGGCCTGCGCGAACGGATCGAAGATCAGGTGGCGGCGCGAGACATCGATGCCGACGCCGGTGTCGCGCACTTCGAATCCGACGGTGACGCGGTCGACCGACATCACCTCGCAGGAGACGCGGACCACCACCTCGCCACGGTTGGTGAATTTGAGGGCGTTGCCGACCAGGTTGACCACGATCTGCCGGATGCGGAGTGGATCGCCCCACAGCCGGTCCGGCACCTCTGGCGACACGGCGAACGCGAGCGTGAGTCCCTTTTCCGCCGCGGTGATGCCGAGGGTCTTGAGCGTGTCGGTGACCAGCTGCCGCATCGAGAAATAGACCGGCTCCAGCTCCAGGCGGCGCGCTTCGATCTTGGAGAAATCGAGGATGTCGCCGATCGTCGCCAGCAGCGTTTCGGCCGAGCGGCGGGCCATGTCCAGCTGCCGGGCGCGCTCGATCGACGTCTCGGTGTCGATGGCCAGCTGCAGCATGCCGATGATGCCGTGCAGCGGCGTGCGCATCTCGTGGGACATGTTCGCCAGGAAGTCGCTCTTGGCCGCGCTGGCCTCCTCGGCGCGCCGGCGTGCGGCGCCCAGTTCGAGCGACTGCGTCTCCAGTTTGCGGATCAGATCGCGCGACATGCGGATGGCGTTGGCCAGACTGCCGCGACGCACGTCGACGCCGCGCGAAGCCAGGGCGATGTAGAGCCCTCCGGCAAAGACGAAGGCGATCTTCGCCATCGCCATCGGGTCCGGCACCGGGCGGTTGTCGACCGTGACCACCCACAGCAGCATCAACGCGTAGCAGAACGTCCCGAACATCACGAAGCCGAGCGCGCGGCGAAAGCGCACCTGCGCCTGATCGGCCACGTGCAGAAAGAGGATGAAGAAGAGCCAGCTCCTCTCCGCGCCGGAGTAGTAGACCGCCAGCGTCCAGATGGGGAGATCGAGGATCAGAAACGCCAGGCTGAGATCGAGCCTGACGCGGTCGTACAGCAGCACCAGCAGCGGCCACGAGACCGCGCAATACGCCGCCAGGATGATGGTGACGCGAAGCCACTCGGCGTTCGAGGTCATGTGCAGCAGGTAGCGATTGTTGAGGAAGACGCCGAGGGAGAGGAAGGCTGAGCCGAGCCAGCGAAGGAGCGGGATCTCGACGGTGGCGATCTTGTGGGCGCGGGCGCGCTTCTCGCGCTCGCCGTCTTCCCCGCGGATCATGAAATCGCTGCTCACCGCGACGACTGTATGCGATCCCGGCGCTGCAGGATGGCCCGGACGCGCGGCAGGAGACTCTCTTTCCGGATCGGCTTGCGCAGGAAGCCGGCCGCGCCCAACTCCAGGCTGCGCGCCTCGACCTCCGCACCCGCAACGCCGGTGATGAAGACGGCCGGCGTTTCCATCCCCTTCTTCATCATGATCTCGAAGAGCTGGAGCCCGTTCAGCGTCGGAACGTTGACGTCCAGAACGATGAGGTCGAAGGCGCGGCGACCGAGCTCGAGGAGAGCATCGCCGCCGTCCGCGGTGACCACGACTTCGTATCCGGCCTCGGCCAGAAATCCTTCGACCAACGCGGAGGAGACGGCATCATCTTCGACCAGGAGAATGAGCACCGGTCCGTCGAGCGCTTTGTGAAAAGCGTCGCGCGGAGCGGGCGATTTCTCCAGCGCCTGCAGGATCTCATCGCGCAACCGCTCGGTCTCGATGCTGGGCGTGCGGCTGAACTGCCGCTCGAGGATGTCGGCGCACTCCTGGTAGCGCCGCAGCGCGGAATCGGGCCGTCCCTGTTCGAGCTGCAGGCGCATCAGCGCGCGATGAACGACTTCCTGCGTCGGGTCGAGCGCGAGCAGGCGGCTGGCCGTGTCGGTGGCGTTCTCCCACCAGCCGGCCTTGATCTGCGCGGCCAGCAGTTTGCCCAGCACCGCCAGCGCTTCGTGCCAGTAGTGCAGCCGGCGCTCGGCGATCCAGTCGTCGAAATCGGGGATGTCGCTGTCGAAGTGTTCGAGCAGATTTCCCCGGAAGATCTCGGCGGCGGCACGGATCGCGTTCAGCGAGCCATTGGCGACCAGGAGATCGAAGCGGGCCACGTCCACCTCGACGCTGCGCGGGTTGAATCGCAGCGTATCGCCCGATCCGATGAGGATGTCCGGCGCGGCGAAGCGGAGGGCGTAGCGAAGATCGCGTCCGAGGGCCGCCGCGCTGTCGCCGCCGAAGAGGTCGGTGAAATCGCGCAGCGGCGCGGCCGCATCGAGGTGCATCGCCAGCCAGGCGATGGTCGTATGCGTTCGCCTGCTGCCGAGCGCAAGCGTGTTGCCACGGTGATCCGTGGCGGAGAATTCGCCGAACAGACGAACCTTGAAGGAGGACATGAGTGACGGACCGTGCAGCAGGGTATCACATGGCGAGTTTATTAAGGAAGGATGGAGTGTGCGGTTCGGGGTCGCGCGGTTGCGGGGTCGCGCGACCCAAAACCCCACACTGGAACACCATTTGCTCAACACGCCCCACGGAGGTAGACGTATGAAGAGAGCATTCGCATCAATCGTTCTTTCGGCGGCGCTCATCTCGGGTGTTGGTTGCTCGAACTGGAATCGCGCCACACCGGCATCGCTCGATAACACCACCATGGAGGAAGAGATCCGCAAGAATCTGCTGGGCGATCACATCACCGGCCTGCAGATCGAAGTGCATGACGGCGTGGTCACGCTGAACGGCCACGGCAGCTCGGCAGATCGCCAGAAGGCGTATGACGACGCGGCCAAGGTCCCCGGCGTCAAGAGCGTCGTCAACAACATCACCGTGCCGTAGTCGAGAGCAGCGCCGGTAACCGCCGGCGCTCATTCGATTTCTGCAATCTTTCTCTTGCCTGTTGCGTTGTCGCGCCGCGAGATGCCCAACCAGCGAATCGTCATCACCGGCGTGGGAGCGCTCAGCCCCAACGGCCTCGGGCGCGAGAATTACTTCCAGGCGCTGAAAGCAGGACGCTCGGGCGTCCGCGCCATCACGCAGTTCGATGCCTCCGCGCTTCCGTCGCGCGTCGCTGGCGAAGTCGATTTCGATCCCTCGCTCTGGGTCGACGTGAAGAACATGAAGCACGTCTCCCGCGTCGTGCCGATGGTGATCGCCGCGACCGACGAGGCGCTGAAGGATGCGAAGCTCGATCCGTCCGCCGTCGATCTGGAGACGCGCCGCAACATCGGCGTGATGCTCGGCTCGGGCGGTGGCGCGGTCGAATTCAGCGAGCGGATGTACGAGCTCTGGTTCGACGATCACGAGAAGCAGGCTTCGATCTACTCCGTCCCGTCCGGCACGATCGGCACGATCGCCTCGGAGATCTCGATGGCGTACGACCTTCACGGTTTCTCGCATCTGATCTCCACCGGCTGCACGTCATCGACCGACGCCATCGGCTACGCCTACCGCAATCTCAAGCTGGGCGTGATCGACTACATCGTCTGCGGCGGCGCCGACTCGACCATCACCGAGGCGATCATGACCGGCTTCTGCATCATGCGCATCGTGGCCAACACGCGGAACGATGCGCCGGAGACGGCTTCGCGTCCCTTCTCGCGCGACCGCGACGGCTTCGTGCTCTCCGAGGGGGCGTGGATGTTCGTCATGGAGCGCGAGGAAACGGCACGAGCGCGCGGCGCGAACATTTACGCCGAGGTGGCCGGGTATGGCTCGACGTGCGACGCGTATCACCGCGTGCGGCTCGATGAGTCGGGCGAAGAACCGGCGCGAGCCATGACGCTGGCGATGAAAGATGCCGGCGTCGATCCGAGCGAGATCGGCTACCTCAACTACCACGGCACCTCCACCGATCTGAACGATCGCATCGAAACGCGCGCGGTCAAACTGGCCTTCGGCGATCGCGCCCGCACGCTCCCCGGCTCGGCGACGAAGTCGATGATCGGACATCCGCAGGGAGCTTGCGGCGCCGCGGGCGTGGCAGCGACGCTGATGGCCTTCCGCGACGGAATCCTCCCGCCGACGATCAATCTCGATCATCCCGACCCCGAGTGCGATCTCGACTACATCCCCGACCTCGGGCGCCGCGTTCACATCGACGCCGCGGTCTGCAACACGATCGCCTTCGGCTCGAAGAATTCAGCGCTGGTGTTGAAGAGGGTGGATTCGTGATTCGTGGATTAGTAGATTAGGAAGTCCGCGCGAAGCTGAAGTTGAAGTCCTAATCTACTAATCCACGAATCCACTAATCTACTAGGCCACATGCGCACGCTCGTCATCTGCTTCTTTGCCGCCGAGGATGGATCGCCGATCGAAGGGAGCACGCAGCTGCTGGCCGGCCGCTGGCGCACCGCGGTCGATTCCAAACAGAAACCGATCCACGGCGGACACGAAGTCCGCTTCGAGATCGGAGATGACGCCGTCGTCAACGAAGTCCTCGCCACCGCGCCGCGCCGTTACCAGCGCTTTTTCCCGTGGCCGAAATCGGATGTGCTCAACGTCCGGCTGGAAAAGGCGGGCGAGCTGATTCTGGCCGTCAATCACGACGCGCCGCGATTCGTACAGCTGCACGCGACCGGCGATCAGGAGGTGAATGACCACCTCCGCAGCCTCGGCAAGGACTTTCATCTTCTCCGTTGCGGCCAGTCGATTCACAGCCCTCGGCTGCTGCCGGGGCCGTACGCGATCGACGTCTTCGACGACGCGAAAAAGCCGCTCACCCAGCTCACCGTCGACGTTCCCGCCTGGCGAACGACGTTCGTCGAAGTGCCATGAAGCGCGTCGTCACTCCCGAGTTGCTGGACGAGCACGACGCGCCCCGCGAGGAGATGGAGCGCTCGCTCCGCGATCTGCGTCGTTTCAATCGCTGGGCCGGCGGAACGCGAACGTATCTGCGACTCGTCCGCCGCTTCGCGCCCGAGGCAAAAATCGTGGCCGACCTCGGTGCGGGAACCGCAGACCTGCTCGACGCATTGCCAAAGCATGTGATGACGATCGCCGTCGATCTGAACATCAAGCATCTGGCCTACGAGCGCGACCGCTCGCGGGCGATGCGCGTGGTGGCGGACGCGACGCGTCTTCCGTTCCGCGACAACTCGGTGGACATCGTCACGTCGTCGCACTTCTTCCACCACTTCGAGCCAGAGGAGAACGCGGCCATCCTCAACGGCGCGTTGCGCGTCGCCAGAATCGGAGCGATGGCCAGCGACACGCGCCGCAACGTGCTCCCGTTCCTCTTCACCTGGCTCCTCGGCAAACTGCACCTGGTCGGCCGCATCACCGCGTATGACGCGCCGGCATCCGTTGCACGCGGCTACACGGCCTCCGAGGCGCGGGCGGTCGGCGAGAAGACAAGCGCGGGGCGGGTGGAGGTGGTGCGGATGATGCCGTTTCGATTTGGGCTGCTGCTGTGGAAGTGATGCATCGTCGCGCCCCTCGTAGCGCCGGCCGCTGGCCGGCTGTACCGCCGCCGGCTCGGCGGCAGTTCGAGGCGCCAGCGAGCCGCTGGCGGTCCAGCCGGCGCGCCGCCGGCGCTACGCTGGTGACGCCGTGAATGTCGATGTCGCCATCGTCGGCGCCGGCCCGGGTGGTTCGACGCTCGCCGCGCTCCTGGCCCGCCGCGGCTTCTCGGTAGCCCTGATCGATCGCGATGCCTTCCCACGCGACAAGCTTTGCGGCGAGTTCCTCTCCTACGATGCTCTCCCGATCGTCGAGTCCCTCGGCATCGACCTCGGCGACGCGCCCCACATCGCGCGCTGCCGCGTCGTGGGGCGCGTGCGCAATTACGAATTCGACTTTCCCCATCCCGCCCGCGGCGTGTCGCGCATGCGGCTCGATGAGGCTCTCCATCGCTGCGCCGTCAATGCCGGCGCGCAAGCGATTACGGAGACGGCCACCTCCGTCTCGCGCGACAGCGTCGCCTTCGAGGGCGGCATCGTCCGCGCGCGGGTGGTGGCGGGGGCGTGGGGGCGGTGGGGACGTTTCGATCAACAGCTCGAGCGCGCCTTCGTTCGCGATCGCTCGCATCGCAATTTCGGATTCAAGCGCCACTACCGCGGCGACGGCGCGAAGGGCGTCATCGAGCTTTACTCCTTCTCCCACGGCTACCTCGGCGTGAGCGACGTCGAGGACGGCATCACCAACATCTGCGGCCTGGTCCACGCGCAGCGGCTGCAGGGACACAAGGGAAAGTGGGATTCGTTCGTCGAAACGATCCGCGCCGAGGAGCGGCCGCTGGAGGAGATGTACGCGAGGTACGAGCCGGCGCAGGACGGTTTTCTTTCCTCGGAGCCGGTGATCTTTCGTTCGCGCTCCGCCGTGGAGGAAGGCATTTTCATGATCGGCGACGCCTCGGGCGTCATCGATCCGCTCACCGGAAACGGCATGGCCATGGCGATGCAATCGGCACTCGTCGCATCGAAGTTCATCGCCGAGGCGTTGAATGGCGGCGACCGCAAACGGAGCGAGGACGGCTATCACAACAGACACGCAGAGCTCTTCGGCCACCGCATCGCCTGGAGCCGGCGGGTGGCGTTCCTGCTCTCGCGTCCCGCGCTGCTCGACTTCGTATTGCGTTTTCGATTTCGCGGTGCGGGGCCGTTTTTCCTGCGAAAGACGCGTGCGGATCGGGAGGAGATTGCGCGGATGGTGAATCTGTCATCCTGAGCGTCGAGCGAAGGATCTCAAACTACGGTTTCTGTGCTGAAACCCGGTGTCATGGCGAGGGGATTCAACACAGTGCGTACTATTTGGAGATCCTTCGGCCGCGCTTCGCCGGCCTCTGGATGACAGGCTAGTTCCGACTCGGATCCCCATCCAACCGAAACGGCTCCAGAAACTGCAGGCTCTCGATCCGGTTCTGGAGCTCCTCGGCGATCTCCTCGGAGCGGGTGACGACGTCGTCCATCTCCAGCAGACGCTGTTTTTCGGCGGTGTCGAGACTGAGCGACATGATCAGGGCGTTCGTCAGCGCTTCCAGTCCCACGGTCTCGATCTCCGGCACTTCGACCTGCTCCGGAAAGTGCCGCAGATATTGTTGCGACAGTTCCGCCAGCCACGTTCGTTGCGCGTAGGCCTCGGAAGGATCGCGCTCGATCTGCGGACTGGCCACGGCCAGTACCGTGCGGTATGGATCGCGCGAAACCTCGTCGAGGATGCGAAAGCGGGTCTCGCCATGCACGAGGATGTTGTAGCGGCCGTCGTCGAGCGTCATCGTCTGCTCGATCCGTCCCATCGTCCCGCACTCGTGAACCGGCGGCGCGCCGAAATAGTCGGCCTCCCATCCCGAGCGCAGCAGCGTGATGCCGAAGCGCTGGTCGCGGGCCAGGACGTCGGCGATCAGCTGCCGGTAGCGAGGCTCGAAAACGTGAAGCGGCAGGCGGGTCTGCGGAAAGAAGACGAGGTTCGGCAGCGGAAAGATCGGCAGCAGAAACTCGGTGCCCGGCAAGGCGGTCATGGCGTTTTCTTCGCCGCCCCGATCTCGAAGGACTTGTCCGCGGCCAGGTTGCCGCCCCAATGCCCCTCGACCCGATACTTGCCGGGCGGCACCTTCTTGGTCAGAGCGAAGGTGGCGATCTTGGCGCCGTTCATCTCCTTCTGCTCGGTGGAGATCATCTTCTGCTCCGGCCCGTACCAGACCGCGTTCGTTTTCAGGCCGACCGGCGAATCGTGCAGCCGCAGCGTCAGGTAGACGGTCTGGCCAGGCTCGAAATGATCGGTCTCTTCGGACACCGCGCCGTCGGGGCCGAGCTTGGCGCCGAGGAGCGACTTCTCGATCGGCGCGACCGGGCGGATCAGATCGCGCTCTTTCTTCCGGGCGTCATTTTCCGGGATGACGGTGGTGGTGACTTTCTTCGACTTCGAGTCGGTGACGGCTTCGCGCGGGCGGCAGGCAGCGAGCGTACACGCGCAGAGAAGAACGACGACGGCCTTGCGCATCGCCAGATTCTACGGCATCACGAAATGAACAGCGTGTCGTGCGGCGCCGAGCGCTCCGATTCCGGACGGCCGGCCGTGTAGTAGTAGAGCGAGACCGACTTGCGCGACGTCCCCGGCGGCGAGGTCAGCGGATGCGGATGGCCGTGAAAGGAGGTGTCGGTCGTCGAGAAGATCACCGTGCGGTTGAAGAGCGGTAGGATCTTCTCGCGGCAGGTTGTTTGATCGCGATCCCACAGCTCGAGATGGCCGCCGTATTCGTCGCGCCAATCCTTGTTCAGGTAGACGAGCATGTTCAGCCGGCGATCGAGCTTCAGCTTCGGATGGACGTTGAAGTCGGCGTGGATCTTCAGAAACCCACCCGGCTCGATCTGATGCAGACCGCCGCCGCCGAAGTAAGGATCGGGAATCAGCCCCTCGATGCCGGTGAGCGCCTCCAGCCAGAGCAGCATCTCGAACGAATTCATGTCGTTGAGAAACGAGCGGACGGTGTCCGAGATCGTGCTGGTCTCGTGGTAGTAGCCGAGCTTCTTCTCCATCGGCGAGTCGAACGTCCGCCAGCGCATCTGGCCGGGGCCGGGAAACTCGCGCAGGACGGCATCGAGCACGTCGTCGTCAAATAGTCCGTCGAGGGCGATGTGCGGAAACGGCTCGGCGCGCGCGTACCGATCGCGGAGTTGCGTCGCGTCGTGATGGAGCGTCAGCGGTGCCATGCGAGATCGGGATGATGCACGAAGTCGAGCGTCAGCGGCGGCGAGTAGGTGGTCCAACCGGCCGGCGAATCGTAGCGGATACGCAGGCCGAGACCGGGAATGCCGCGCTCGAGGTTGAGGGCATCGCGCCGCGGGATCTCGAACGCCTGCACGCCTTCGCCGAGGACCGCCGTGTACCGGCCGTCGGCGTAGGGGCCGAGGTCCCAATAGAGCGCGGGACTTCGGTAATGGAACGTCGCCGAGAGCGGCGCATCGCGCAGCGCGCTGCAGAAATGCGATGCGATGCCGGGAAGGCGCGGCGTGATCTCGGCGATCCCGTGCCCTTCGTATTCGTAGACCCGTTTGGAGCCCGCGCTGCCGTTGCAGAGAAAGATGTCGTCGTAGAACCAGTCGCCTGCTGGCTTGGAGAACTGCACCAGCTTCAGCCACTTGACTTCCCCCATCGCCGCGGGCGGCGTCAGCGGCCGGCGCAGCAGCGCGTCGGGAGGCATGTCGTAGAAAAAGAAGCGGGCCTCGTCCGACATGCGCCGCCGGAGCGGAAACTCATGGCCCCACTCCCGGCGGTTTGCGGCGACGGCCAGGAGCGGGGCGGCAATCAGCAGCACCGCGGCGAGCCGACGATCGCGCCGCGTGGTCGCCGCCGCAAAGGCGATCGACCACGCCAGCCACGGCACGACCACGTAGCGGCGATTGACCTCTTTCGCCAGCGGCAGCATCGGAGCGCCGGCGACGAGAATCGCGGCGATGAGGAGACCAAGCGATCGCCGGTTCCGTACGCCGGCGATGATCGTCAGCGTCATGATCGCCACGAGCGTGAGGCCGATTACGGCGCCGGTGCCCGCTGCGCCCTGGACGATCCGCCATGGCAATCGCGCCAGAAGCGGCGGCCACTCCGCGGCGTCGATCTTCCAGCCGTACGCGCCGAGAAACGTGCCGAGGACGGCGTAGCGCCAGAGGAAGTACCCGATAGCGACGATACCGTGAACGATCACGAAGCTCCTGGGAGCGCGGGCGTCCCGCCCGCCGTGCTTGGCAAAATCGTGCTCAGCGGCGGGCGGGACGCCCGCGCTCCCAGGGACAACCATCAGAAGCAGCGGCAACGGGATGGCCACCTCTTTCGCGAGCATCGCCAGCAGATAGCAGGCCGCCGAGAGAATCGCCATCGGCCAACTCCCCGTTCGGACGGCGCGCACCCAGGTCACCACCGCCAGCGCGCAGAACGAGATCGCGATGTAGTAGTGCACCGTCGAGATCTGCGTGATGACCGAACAGAGCGGCGGGCCGGCAGCGAACAACGCCGCGGCGACGAACGAACGCTTTGCATCGAGGAACTGCCGCACCGCCGCGCAGACCAGGAGCGTGGTCGCGCAGGCGATGGCCATCTGCATCTCGTACCAGTGCGCGGTGTTGAATGCGAAGAGCTTCCACTGCGCGCTGAAGGCGACGTGCAGCAACGGCGTGAAGAGCTGCTGCGGCCAGACGTGGTAATCGAAGAACGGCGCCAGGAAGGGATGCTCGAAAATCGAGCGCAGGATGTTGGCATCGTCGAACGTCCACCAGAGGCTGAAGATGCGGCGGTAGAGCAGGATGTTGAGAACGATGAGCGCCGCCGCGGAGCTGCCCTCGGCGACAATCCAACGGCGGCGTGGTTCGAGACTCACTCGCTCGTCCGCGCGAAGACGCAATCGCGGCACATGAAGTCGTCCGGCGCGTCCTCGATGCCGTAAACCCACTTCCTCATCGTGGCCAGCCCCGGCCCTTCCAGCACCTCGGCCACCGTATTCGCCGTCAGGTCGCCTACGACGTAGCGCTCGTCGTAATCCTCGCAGCAGAGCACGCACTGACCACGCGGCGTGATGTGCAGATGCTGCAACGGCCGCGATCCGACGTTGTCGCAACCGGCCAGCTGTTTCTTTGGTGCCTCGGGCTTAAGGCCGACATCGAGCCAGCCGGCGCGATCCATCACCACGTGGCGTTCGACGGTAAAGCGCGTCCCTTCGAATCGTTCGGAAATCGCTTCGAAATCGGCATCGTGCGTTGCGTCACCCGTGCCGAGGACGACGATTTTCATCGTCTTCGCCAGCGGGCGCGATTTCACGTAATCGAGATTGCGAAGAACGGCGGCGAGATGATCCTCGCCGCGATCGCGCGTGTAGCGCTCGCGATCGAGCGTCGAGAGATTGATGCAGATGTAGTGCAGACCGCCGCCCTCGATCAGCGCATCGACCTTGGCCGGCGTCAGGCCCGATCCGTTGCTCAGCACCGCCACCGGCAGCTTCGCCGCGAAGAGCGTCCTGCAGAAATCGACGAAGCGCCGGTCCAGCGTCGGCTCGTTGTAGCTCTGCAGGAAAACGCTCTCCAGCGTGCCGCGATACGCCGTCAGCTGGTTGACGATCTTCTCGAAGAGCGCCACCGGCATGTCGTAATCCTCACGCGGGGCGATGGAGACCGGGCAGAAGTAGCACTTCTGATTGCACGCCGTCATCGTCTCCAGCGAGACGATCTTCAGCCGATGCAGCTTCGAGACATCGCCGCGAACCAGCCAGCCGTCGTTCTCGAGCTGGTTGTCGATATCGCCGCCATCGATCGCCCGCCGCAGCGCTTCGTACTCCGCCTCCCCTTCGACGAGCGTCCTGTCGGTCAGCGGGTTGTAGATCTGCCGCGCGTCGATGTGCAGAAAAGGATTGACGCGGAGGTCCGTGGCGATGGCGGAAGACATATCGGTCGAGAGTGTACGGCGGGGATGCGCGGGGTGTCTAAACCCTCAAAAACGGCGGCGTCATCCCATCTGCGCAGAGGAACGCAGATTAAGATGTCGCCCGCCCATGCCCGCCGTCCTCTTTCCCCGCTTCGATCATCCGGCGATCGAAGAGCGTTACGCCAGCTGGCAGAGCCAGACCCTGCTTCGCGGCGGTGGCGCGGACGAGTTCGTCCTCTACGACATCGAAGAGCCGGCCTCCATCGCCGCGGCCTCGATCGAAAGCGACCACGTACTGGTCGTCACCGATCCCCTCCTCCTCCCGCCCGCCAAGCTGGTGACACGGCTGCGCGAATTGCTGGTGCACACCAGCAGCGTCGTGGCAGCGCTGCCGGTGAGCAACGAGGCGGAGTACGAAGCCCAGCGGCGCGCGCCCATTGCGCCGTATCTGACCCTTCGCGAGCTGCAGCAGATGACCGGCGAGATGCAGAGCAATGGCGCGGATGCCGAGGTGGTGAAGTGGGATGGATCGTACCCGGGGGTTTATCTCTGCCGCACTACGTTTCTGGAAGGCATCGACGATCCCCCGAAACATGCGCTCGCCGGCCGCGACGTGGTGATCTCGCCGGCGGATTACGTCCATCGCTGGAGCTCGCTGCGCGGGCAGACGCGCACCGATCTGCTGGCGCGCATCCCTCCCACCGCCAAATCCATCCTCGAGTTCGGCTGCGGCGAAGCGCCCCTCGGCGCGGCCCTCAAGGCGCGGCAGAAGTGCCGCGTGGTCGGCATCGAGATCGATCCGCGCGCGGCCGCCATCGCCAAGAAACGGATCGACGATGTCTACTGCGGCGATGCCCGCGAGATCGTGTCCCTCATCCGCGAGAAATTCGACTGGATCATCGGCGGCGACATCGTCGAGCACCTCGACGAACCGTGGTCGTTTCTGGCCGACCTGCGCCGAGTCTGCGCGCCCGGCGGCCACCTGCTGCTCAGCATCCCCAACGTCGCCAACGCCGCCGTGGTCAGCGACCTGATTCGCGGCCGGTTCGACTACGTCTACATGGGTCTGACCTGCGTCGGTCATCTCCGATTTTTCACGCGCCGGACAATCGAGGAGATGCTGACCATCGCCGGCTGGACGGTGGCCGAGATCGCGCCGCAGGAAACCGTGGTCACGCGCGGGCGCGAGGAGCTGCTGGCCGCGCTGGCAGCCGCGCGCATGCCGCATTCGAAAGAAGATCTGATTCCGGCCGGTTACTACGTCGTCGCCCGCAACGACCCGCATGACTAATCCCCTCCGCATCGCCTACCTGATGGCAGACACCGCGCTCTCCGGCGGCATCCGCGTGATGCTGGCGCAGGCGGACGCGCTGATCGGCCGCGGCCATCACGTCCGCATCGTCACCACCGGTTTGCCACTGACCTGGCGCACCTCGCGCGCGGAGTGGATCTACGTCGACGACTTCAACACCTACGACGCCCGCGACGACGACTTCGTCATCGCCACGTTCTGGACCACGCTGGCCTCGGCCCGGGCCATCGCGCCGGAGAAGGCGCTGCATCTCTGCCAGGGATACGAGGGCGCCTTCACCGCGTACCAGCCCATTCGCGCCGAGATCGACGCCGCCTATCGCCTGCCGATCCCGAAGCTGGTCGTGGCGCGCTCGCTCATCGAAATCTGCCGGCAATTCACCGACGACGTCACCTACATCGGCCAGATCGTCGACGATGACTTCTTCCGCCCGCGTACGCCGCCGGAGAACGCTCCGATGCGCGTGTTGCTCTGCGGCGAATCGCAGGTCGATCTCAAAGGGATCGCCGAGGGCTACGGCGCGGCGGCGCATGCACGCTGGTTTCATCAGAAATTCGATCTGATCCGTGTCTCGCCATGGGCGCCGTCGCGTGCCGAGCCATTGGATACAGCTCAGGAGTTTCACGTCGCGCTGAACACGCGCGAGATGACCCGGTTGGTGCATTCATGCGACGTCCTCATCGCGCCGAACCATCGCGAGGAAGGTTTCGGATTGCCGGCCGCCGAGGCCATGGCTTCGGGGATTCCGGTAGTGATGACGAGCATTCCATCGTTCCTGTCGTTCGATGACAGGCATGACTACGCCTTATTCGCGCCGCAGGAAAATGCGGTGGAGCTTGGAGAGAAGTTGATCGAAGTGCTCAGTGATGGGGATCTCCGCAATCGCCTTCGGCTTCGCGGACGGGAAGTGGCCGAGCAGTGGCGGTCGTCGAGAGTCGCGGAAACGATCGAAGAGGCGTTTCACGCGGAGGCGCGGAGACGCGGAGTGGAGGCTTGAAGGTTGCAACTTCACTGCGAGACCGCCTTGTGAAAAGTTTCTCAAACCCATAACATCGCGGCCCGCTTATGGCGAACCTTCCGTACGACAGTTCCGGCTCCATCATTCAGCGTAAACGTGGCCTCCCTCCCGGCGAGGGCGCCGAAAAGGGGCTCATCACGCTTCCCGGCGAATCGGAGCGGGAGATTGAAGACCTTGCCGGCGCGACCTACCTGACCACCACGGTCGATACCATGGTCAACTGGGCTCGCGGCAACTCGCTCTGGCCGCTGCCGTTCGGCACCGCCTGCTGCGCCATCGAGTTCATGTCCATGGTCTCCTCGCACTACGACATCGCCCGCTTCGGCGCCGAGGTCGTGAGGTTCTCGCCGCGGCAGGCCGACCTGATGATCGTGGCCGGCACGATCGTCGACAAGATGGCGCCCGTGCTCAAGAAGATTTACGAGCAGATGCCCGAGCCGCGCTACGTCATCGCCATGGGCGCCTGCGCCACCTCCGGCGGCTTCTACCGCGCCTACCACGTCGTGCAGGGGATCGACGAGATCATCCCGGTCGACATGTGGGTCCCCGGCTGTCCGCCGACGCCCGACGGGTTGATGTACTCGATCCTGAAGTTGAAAGAGAAGATTCAGCGGGGCGAGGTGCGCCGGTGAGGGGTCTCGCAGTTACGCGGTTACGCGGTCTCACGGCAACCGCCAGCTCAGACCACCGCAAGACCCCGCAACCGCGAGACTGCGAGACCGCATCATGAGCACCCTCACCAAATTCTCGGCCATCCCCTACACCGGTCCGGCGCCGACGAATCGGCAGCCGTACGTTCCGGTCGGCGCGGCGATCGCCGATGCGCGCGGCGCGGTCATTGCCGAGACGCTGCCGCATCCCGGCATGACGCCGGAGCTCGGGCAGGACATGCCGTCGTTCATCGTCGATAAAGACCAGATTGTCGATGTGCTGCGAGCGCTGAAAGAGAGCGCCGAGCTGGCCTTCACCATGCCGCTCGATCTCTTCGCCGTCGACTATCCCAATCGCGCCGAAGGCCGTTTCGACGTCGTCTACCAGCTCTACTCGCTGAAGAACAACGAGCGCATCCGGCTCAAGGTTCGCGTGGCGGAAAACGAAACCGTCGAGACCGGGACGCCCGTCTTCAAAGGCCTGAACTGGTACGAACGCGAAGTGTTCGACATGTACGGAGTCGTCTTCGACGGCCATCCGAACCTGCGCCGCATCCTCACGCACGAGGCGTTTCAGGGCCATGCGCTGCGGAAAGATTACGTTCTGGCCCAGCGCTGGATGCTCACCGAGAACGACGTCGCAAAGATCGTCCCGAAGATCGATCCGCGCTTCGAGAACGTCGACACCGATTACGAGCGCGTCACCCTGAACCTCGGGCCGTCCCACCCCGCCACCCACGGAACTCTACGCATCGTAGTCACCCTTGACGGCGAGACCATCATCGGGGCCGATCAGGAGATCGGTTACCTGCACCGCTGCTTCGAGAAGATGTCGGAGACGCACACGTACCAGCAGGTGATTCCGTACACCGATCGGCTGAATTACTGCTCGGCGATCATCAACAACGTCGGGTACTGCATAGCCGTCGAAAAACTCCTCGGCATCGAGGTCCCGGCGCGCGCGCAGCACATTCGTCTGATGCTGTCGGAGTTCATGCGCATCGCCGATCACCTCGTCTGCATCGGCACGAACCTGGTCGACATGGGCGCGTTGACGAATTTCTGGTACCTCTTCCAGCCGCGCGAAGAGATCTACGGTCTCATCGAGGCGTGCTGCGGCGCGCGTCTGCTTCCGAGTTACACGCGCATCGGCGGTCTGGCCGTCGATGTCCCGCCCGACTTCCTCGAAAAGTCGCAGCGCCTCGTCGACATGATGCCGAAGTTCATCAACGACGTGGAGAAGCTGGTCGATCGCAACAAGATCTTCCTCGACCGCGTCGTAGGCATCGCGCCGATCAGCGCCGAGGATGCCATCAACTACGGCTTCACCGGCCCGTGCCTGCGCGCCTGCGGTGTTCCCTTCGACGTCCGCAAGGCCAGCCCGTACCTCGGGTACGAGACGTACGACTTCGACATCCCCATCGCCGAGGGCGGCGACACGTATGCGCGGTTCCTGGTGCGGATGGAGGAGATGCGCCAGTCGCTGCGCATCCTGCAGCAGGCCATCGAGCGCGGCCTCCCGCCGGGACCGGTCATCGTCGACAATCCCTACGTCGCCCTGCCGCCGAAGACGAAGGTCTACAACGAGATGGAGTCGCTCATCTATCACTTCAAGCTGATCATGCACGGCATCCAGCCGCCGGTCGGCGAGACCTACTTCCAGGTCGAAGGAGGCAACGGGGAGCTCGGTTTCTACATCGTCTCCGACGGCACGAAGAATCCGTATCGCGTTCGCTGCCGCCCGCCCTGCTTCCAGATTTACTCCGCGTTTCCCGACATGATCATTGGACAGACGATCCCCGACGCGGTGGCGGCCCTCGGGTCGCTCAACATCATCGCCGGAGAGTTGGACCACTAGCGATGAACGTGACACGAGTCAGACCCGGTGTCGTCAAAGTCGAGCGCACTCCGCTCACGGTGCTCGATCGTCTCTACCTCCCGCAAGTCATCGCCGGGATGATGGTCACGATCGGCCACCTGCTCCACAATCTGTTCAATCTCAAGAAGCTGCCGACGATCTCGTATCCCGAGGTCAAGCGCGTCTACTCCGAGCGCTTCCGCGGGCGGCACATCCTGACCACGCGCGAAGACGGCACCACACGCTGCGTGGCCTGCTACATGTGCTCGACCGCCTGTCCGGCCGAGTGCATCACCATCACGGCCGGCGAAGATGAACGGACGCGCGAGAAGTTCCCGGTGCGCTACGAGATCGATCTCCTCCGCTGCGTCTTCTGCGGCTACTGCGTCGATGCCTGCCCCGAGGATGCGATCTACATGACTCGCGATTACGAGATGGCCATCGACACGCGGGCGCGCTCGGTGGTCGGCCTGCGCGATCTCGTCGTCCCGCCGAATTTCCCGGTCGGCCCGATGGGCTGGCGGCCGTACTACGGCGCGATCGACAAGCGCGGAACGGCCGGCGGCACCGGCATGGGCCAGCAGCTTCGCAGCGCACCCTTCGAAGATGACGCGCCGCCAAATCCCGATGTCTTCCGTGGCGGAGACGCGCAGTAGCGGGTCCCATGAAACCGCTCGAGACGACGGTCGAAGAAGTCCTGCGCAAGGCCATCCAGTCCGAGGTCGAATCGCGCGTCTACTACCAGCGGCTTGCCGAGCGCGCCGGAAGCGACGCGGTCCGCAAGCGCATGCTGCAACTGTCCGACGGTGAGCTGGTGCATCGCGCCAGGATGGAGCGCCGGTATCGCGAGGAGGTCGGCCAGAATCCTCCCGAGCCGTTGCCGGGAACCGTCGAGCTGCCGCCCGAGCTCGTCGATCTCGATCTGAGCCACGCCCTCAAACACGCCCTCGAGCGCGAGCGCGAATCCGAAAGCTACTTCCGCTTCATGGCCGAGCGCGTGCCGGACACGAAGCTCGGCGCGTTGTTCATGGAGCTGGCAGAGATCGAGTGGAAGCACAAGACCGATCTCCAGGCGGAGTACGACGCCACCACGGGACCGGACAGTTTTCTGCTCGATCTCTAACTGTTATTCGTAGTAATATCGCCGGATTCGCGTAGACGTTCTCGCCGCCGAGGTCCGTAGAACAGCTCGCAGATTCGCCGCGCATCCCTCTAGAAAAATGATCCGGATTCCCCAACTTCTCCTCGCTCTTCTCTTCCCGCTCTCGCTCTTCGCCGCCGGCCACGAGGTTTCGGACGTTCGCTACGGGCCGAACGACTCGTTCCCCGGCCTTCCCTCGCTGGCGTCTGACGGCCAGCGCTTTCTGACTCTCTGGCCGATGTCGTCGCAAATCTTCGGCGTCCTGTCGGATCCCACGACCGCCACGACGCCGAAGGCGTTCACCGCGGTTCCCTTCGCGAACAGCTTCAACGTGTGGCTGACGAGCTCCGGCAGCGGCTACGTGGCCATCTGGAGTCAGCAGGACCTCCCTCCCGCCATCGGCACGTTCACCTCGGACGGCGTTCTCCAACGCCGCGCCCAGCTCGACGTCGCTGCATTGAGCAATCCCCGCCTGGCATCGAACGGAAGCCGTCTGCTCGTCGTCGACCAGCTCCCGAGCTTTACGTACACGCCGGCAACGACCGATGTGTCGGTCTACGAGCTCACCGGCGCTCTGGTGCGGCGGTTTCCGCTGCCCGTCACCGTCGGCGACGGCTATGCGGTCACGTCGGTCGGAAACGATTTCGTCGTCGTGACCGCCGGCAGGTCCGGGATCATCGAATGGCGGCTCGCTGCCGACGGGACGATCCTCTCGACGTTTCAGATCGAGCCGCAGCCGGCCAATCCGCTCCTCTCGGTCTACAACATCGGCGTCGCTTCGAAGAACGGCAGCATCGCCGTGGCCTGGACGCAATTGCAGGTGGGGACGGTGGCATCGATCGTCATCGACGCCAGCGGCAAGGTCGCGAAGCTCCCGCTTCCGAACGGGGACGTACCGCCGAACGGCGGTATCGCCGTTCTGCCGATCGAAAGCGGTTTCGCGATCGTCTGGAACGTGCGGCCGTCGCCGCCGGACCTGCCGGCGATCTTCGCGCTCCGCCTCGACGAGCATGGCGTGCTTCTCGATGCGCGGCCGAGCGACATCGGCAGCGGCTCATTCGGTGCCGCGGCATCGTCGGGCAAGGCTCTCGAATTCACGGTCGCAACACCACCATTCACCTCGTCGACGATCATCGCCAGGGTCGATGCAAACGGCATCGCGCGGGGCACGGCTTTGCAAACGGCGGCGACGGCCGTTCGTCAGTTCCTTCCGGCGGTGGCCGGGAACGGCTCGGGATTCACCGCCGCGTGGATGGAGCAAATCTCAGGATTGCGAAGCATCGCCGCCGGCCGGGTCAGTGCCGAGGGCCAGCCTCTCGACGGCTCAGGCATTCCGCTCGATCAAACGTTCCCCTCCCCGCCGGTGATCGCCCGCGGCTTCTCGCAGACACTGGTCGCCTGGAGCCACAGCGACAGCGTCAACGCCGTACGTTTGTCGCCATCCGGCGACGTGCTCGACACCACTCCGATTTCCGTCGCCAGACAGGCACACGCCAGCTCGATCGCCGTTTCCTGGAACGGCAGCCGCTATTTCATCGCATGGGCAGACGGCATCCAGCTGTGGGGTGCGTTCGTGGGTCTGGACGGCGTGACCACGGCTCCAAAGCTGCTCGGCATTCAAGCGACGCCTTTGAACTACCCCGAGGACCTGGACATGGCCTGGGACGGCCGGCAGTTCATCGTGGTCTATGGCGAAGTGTCGTACGGCACCGTGGTGTGCGGTGAATGCGCACTCGTTCCCGATCATGTGCGCATCCTTCGCGTTTCCGCGGCCGGCGATGCGATCGACGTCATGCCGGTACAGATTCCCGGCGCGCACCGCCGCGCCCACGTGGCATCGAGCGGCACGGAGTCGTTGCTCGCGCTCGACACGAGAACGGACACGTCGTCGATGGTCATCACCGAGGAATTCGGCTATCTGAAGCTCGGCCCGGAAGTTCCGCTCTTCCATTGGTTCTACGACATCGGCAGCGACGTGGTCTGGAACGGTTCCATGTACGTCGCCGGCTGGCGTTATACGCCATCGCCGAAGGATGCCGGCTGGCTCGGCGTGAGCCAGATCAGCCAGTCGGGAGTGCCATTGCGCTCATCCTTCACGCGCAGCGACGGTCCTGCGGACGTCACCGCGGGACCGGCCGTTCCCTCGATCGCCGCGAACGATGCGCAGGAGACTGCCTTCGTGATCTCCGAGATCGCGCCCCCCGCGAACGTGACCCGGGCGCGTCTCTATCTGCTGTCGGAGATGGCGACGATGCCGGCGCCACCGCCCGCGCCACGCAATGTCGTCAGCCACTTTGGCGGCAGTAAGACGCTCATCGAGTGGCAGCATGAGGGGGGCGCGGACGGGTTTCTGGTCGAGGTAACGATCGACTTCGGCAAGACGTGGCTCCCCATTCTCGCGACCAGCGACATACACAGCGTCGTCATCCAGGGCGCAGCAATCGGCCTGCTCTACCGCGTCAGCGCCTTCGGGCCGGGCGGCCTCTCGGCCGGAACGATCACCAGTATCGGCAGCCCGCAGCGCCAGCGCGCGGCACGGTAGAAAATGATGATTCGCCGAAGGCTTACGTTTTCTCTCGTTGCTGCCCTTCTCTTTCCTCTCTCGCTCGTTGCCGCCGGCCATGACCTTTCGGCAGTGCGCAAGGCGCCGGCCTACAGTCAGTTCGGGCGCGGCACCGCCGCCGTCGCCTTCGAAGGGAATCGCTTCCTGACGATCTGGACGAGGTCCGGGAACATCTACGGCGCGCAGACGGATCCTGATGGTGGCACGACCGGCGATGCCTTCCCCATCCTGCTGTCCGCGAGCCCCAATCTGATGCAGTTGGTTCCCACGGGTGACGGATACCTGGCGATTTGGAGCGAAGGATCGTTCCCCTATCTCGCCACTCTGACGTCCGAGGGAGCTCTCGATCGCCGTGTGCGTCTCGATTCTTCCGGGTTCATCGCGCCGCAGATGGCTTTCAACGGAAAGCGCATCCTCGTGATCGACCGAACCGGGCCCTATGTCTCGCCCGCGGCAACCATCGTCTCGATCTACGAGCTCAGCGGCGCATTGGTGCATCGATTCTCGCTGCCGGTGTCGGGCATCGGTTCGTATGCGGTGACCGCGGCGGGCGATGACTTTGCCATCGCCACCTCGCGCGCTTCCTTCTACATCGACGAATGGCGTGTGGCGAACGACGGCACGATCCTCTCGACGACGTCACTGCCTCCCGCTCCACGCCTGGCGGCGACGACCGAGGTGAGTGTGGCCTCAAACAACGATCGGGTCGCGGTGGCGTGGGTAGACCTGCAGACGGCCACGGTATCGTCCGCGGTCATCGCCTCGGACGGCACGATTACACACAACGTGGTCTCGACCGGCGGGCTGGCGGTAAATCTCGGCGTCGCGGTGCTGCCGGTGGAGAGCGGCTTCGTCGTGGCCTGGAACGTCTTTCCGAGGGGCGCCAATCCGGAAGTACTGGCCGTCCGGATCGGCATGAGCGGCGCGCTGCTCGACTCCCTGCCTGCGCACCTTGGAGACGGCAACTTCGTAGCCGCGGCATCGTCGGGCAACGCGGTCACATTCGCGCTGAGCGCTCCGGCGCTCGGAGCGGCGGAGCTCACCGCAACCGTCAATGACGCCGGCATCTCTCCCCTGCCGGTCAGTTCTGCTTCCGTGATGGCGGTGGAGCAAATGGCTCCCGCGGTGGCATCGAACGGCGCCGGTTTTACGGCGGCGTGGAGCGAGCGATCCACCGGCCCGCACGGCGTGGAGGCCGGGCGCGTCAGCCGCGATGGCGAAGTGCTCGACGGCGCGGGGATCGGGCTCGACAGCGCTTCCGCCAGTTTCGTGACGATCGCCCGCGGCTCTTCGGAAACCCTGACCGTGTGGAGCAACGACGCCGGAGTTTTCGCAGCTCGGGTAACGCCGTTCGGGGTCGTGCTCGATCCGACGCCGATTCCCATCGCCCCGCAGCGCACCAGCCACATATCGGTCGCCTGGAACGGCAGCCGCTACTTTGTCGTCTGGCCGGAGGCCTCACGGCTCGCCGGCGCATTCGTCGGCGTTGACGGTGTCGTGACGACGCCGAAGGAGCTCACGAAGGTGCCGGCGACCGATGTCTTTTTCACGCCGGATGTGGCCTGGGACGGCCATCAGTTCATCGTCGTTTTCGCCGCGGGTTGGTCGGGGTTCAACTGCAATCCCGGCTGCGGCCCTCCCGCCAACAACGTACGGGTGATGCGCGTTTCCGCATCCGGCGATGCGATCGACGCGGTACCACTGCGCGTCGCCGGAACGCACAGCAACGCCCACGTTGCGTCGAGCGGCGAGGGGGCACTCGTCGCGCTGGAAGACTACGCCGGGATCTCGACCGTCGCCGTACGCGACGATGGCGGAGTCCTGAGTCTCGCTCCCGAGGTCCCGCTCTTCCGGTGGTTCTACTCCTCCGTATCGAGTGACGTGACCTGGGATGGCTCGGCGTACATCGTCGGGTGGAGCTACCCGGCGATTTCTTCGGCCCGTGCCTGGCTCGGAGCCGCGCGCATGAGCGAGTCTGGTTCGCCATTCGATCGGCGGTTCGCGGCCATGGACTCGGCAGGCGGCGGCGTTTCGATCGCGGCGAACGATCTTGGAGAAAGCGCCCTCGCGGTCGCCGAATTGGTGCCGCCGGCGTACCTCTCCCGGGCGCGCCTCTACCTGACGAGAGAGATGTCACCGGTGCCGGCGCCACCGGCGGCTCCTCGGAATGCCGTCATCTACTTCAGCGGCGACATGGCGCGCGTCGAGTGGCAGAGTGGTGGTCCCGCGGACGGATTCTTTCTCGAACGATCGTTCGACTCAGGCGAGAACTGGTCTCCGCTCTCCGTGAGGTCCGCCGACGTGCATACCGACTCGTCGGTCGGATCCCGCAACGATCGGTTCCGAGTCAGCGCGTTCGGGCCGGGAGGCTTGTCCGGCAGCGTGATCGCGACCCCCGCCGGCGCGGAGCGGCGGCGCGCCGCCCGCCCATGAAAAACAACAGGCGGTTGGAAGCGACACGCTTCCAACCGCCCGATTGCTCTCTCTCATACAAACACGCTTCCGGAGGAGGATGCGCCCTGTATGTCCCAGTCGAGGCAGTGTAGGGACGCGACATCAGCCGGCCGTCGCCGCGACGTGAAATCGCGATCAGGAAACGCCGTTCGAGCGCGGTTGCGTGATCGGCCGCTCAACCAGGCGTGATTCGTTCGTCAACGGCCATCTCGGCGGTGCGCGGCCGGATCAGACAGGAACGGACGGCCTCGCGAAGACGACCCGGCAGCACCGGCTTCGGCAGCGTGTCATGCACGGCCGGGAAGAGGGAGCGGATCTCGCGGATATCGAGACCGGTGACGACGATGACGCAATCCAGAACACGGGGACGCTCGCGCCGCAGCGCTTCCATCACCTCGATGCCGGACATCTTCGGCAACATGATGTCGAGCAGGACGACGTCGTAGCGATGAGCCAGGATCAGGGCCAGCGCCTGCTCCCCATCGACGGCCAGATCGACGTCGCAATCGAGGGATTGGAGCAATTGCTCCAGCAGGGTGCGCGTTACCGCCTCATCTTCGACGACTAGTGCCTTTGGACGCATCTCGCTCACTGTTGCCCTCATCGTTGAGCAAGATTCTGGCCATAAATGTGGCAGCAAGGTCAATCGCCTGCATCACGTTCTGGTGCTCGGTCACTCCCGACTTCGCCCGCGGCTTGAGCGAGTGATCGCCGTCACGAATCCATTCGATTTGGATCTGCGGCGACAGTTTGTAACCGGCTACATCCTCACGCGTTCCGAAGGGGTCGCGCTCGCCCTGGAGGACAAGCATCGGCGTCCGCATGCTCTCCAAATGCGCGGTACGCAGCTTGGCCGGCTGCCCGGGCGGATGGAAGGGATAGCCGAAGCAGACCACGCCCCGCACGTGCAGTTCATCGGCGACCAGCGTGGCCATCCGGCCGCCCATCGACTTGCCGCCGATGAAAACGCGATCGCCGCCGCCGAGTTGGGTGACAACGTCACGCCACGTTTGCAACAGCACCGCTTCGCGATCGGGTGCGCCTCGTTTTCCGCCCGTTCGCCGCGCCGCCATGTACGGAAATTCGAATCGCACCACCCGAATCCCGCATTCGGCAAGCGCTTGGGCGACGGCATTCATGAACGGCGTGTCCATCGCTCCGCCCGCGCCATGGGCGAAAACGTAGGTTTGCTTGGCGTCGTCCGGGCCGTCGGTCAGAAACATGCCGCGAAGCTTACAATCTCTTCATGCGTTCGCCACTCTTTGCCATCGCTCTGTTCATCGCCGTCACCGCCGCGGCCGCCACGCCGCCGAAGACGGTGGCTCCCGCCACCATCCCCCACCCGATGGCGATGTACCTGAACGGTCTGTCGAAAGACGGCAAGCAGCAGGTGACGTTCCGCTCCGCCGCCGTCGGCACCCACTTCTTCCTCGAAGAGCCGTCCGGCGTGACGGTCTATACCTACGACGAGACGGTGGGCTACCGGAAGGAGACCTTCCTCAAAGGCACCACGCTGGCGAAGGCGATGAAGAAGTATCGGTAACTCTTCACTCGAGCCGATTGCCGTAGCTGCACGGCAGGATCACGCGAAACGTCGAGCCCTGGCCCGGTTTCGTCGCCAGCTCCAGGCCGGCATCGAGCAGCTCGCAAAGACGCTTGACGATCGATAAGCCGACGCCTTCTCCGGGTTGTGGCTCTTGCAGGGTAGTCCCCGATTCCGAGGGGAGCGTGACAGCCGGAGCCATGTCGCGGCGCCGATCGGTGCTCGCTTCTCGCGCGTCGTCGGCAACCTCGGTTGCGGCGTGAATCTCCTGGGCCAGCGGCGCGGCGTGCTGTTCGTCGATGCCCGGCCCCGTGTCCTGCACCGAAAACGTCCATCGATCGGTGTCGCGACCGCTGTCCTTTCCCCACGTGACCGAAACACCACCCCGCTGTGTGTACTTCACCGCGTTGAGCAACAGATTCTGAAGGATACGAAGGACTTTGGGTTTGTCACCCTCGACGGGCAGTGTCCCCGGGCCGTCCATCTTCAGAAACAGGCCGCGGTCCGTGGCCGCGGACTGCGAGGCTGTACAGAAATCGCGAAGCAGGACGGCGGCATCGAACGTGGTGATCTCGCGCCGTTCATGGCCCGCTTCGAGACGGGCCAGACTCAAAAGGTCGTTCAACATGTCGTGCAGCGACGAGACGCTCTTGCTGAGCATGCCGGCTACTTCGACGCGAATCGGCTCCGGCATTTCCGCACCGCCCTCGTTGAGCAGCGTCGTTGCTCCTTTCACGACGGTGACGCTGCCGCGCAGATCATGTGCGGCAGCCCGCCATGCCTCGGCGCGCGAACGCTCCACATCATGGAGAGCGGAGAGCGCGAGCTCGAGATCGCTGACATGTCCGGCCGACTCCGTCTGCTGGAGCCGCCCGTATTGTGAGGCGCTGCCGGTGACTCCCTCGGCACACAACTTTGCCCACGCCAGCCGCGCGGCAGGCATCACGCTCGGATCGAGCGAGGGATGAGCGGCGGAATAGCGTTCCAGCTCCGCTGCGACGCACATCTGCAGATATCCCCACTCCTGGATCAACTCCGTGAGTTGATAGCCTTGCTGCCAGCGCTGCATGCCGTGGTCGAAAACCTTCGCGGCTTCGCTTTCCTCGGCGCCTGCATTCGGCTTGTCCGGCCACGCCTCCAGCGTATCCGCCAGACAGTCGAGCACCGCGGGGATGTGGTCGTTGAACTGGGCGCGAGAAAGAGACGATCCGACATTGCGCCCGGGAGTGTCCCCGCCGTAGGCCCGCCAGGAATCGAGAATGATGTCACGCCGCTCGAGAAGGTCCGCGGCGAGAACGCGAAGTTGTTCTCTGGCCGCACCTCCCGAAAATACGGCGTGAACTTCTTTCGCTTCGACATGATCCTCATGAACCGATTGTTCGGCCGGCATTGAGCATCTCCTTCAGGTTAGAACGGCACGATGACGTTTACGCCGACGACGCGGTACCAGTACCCCTCCGAGGCGGCGAAGCCCGCCGAACGGTTGTAGGAGGCATGGACGACGATGTGGGCATCTTTGACGAGCGTTCCCTCCGCCCGCAGTTCGGCGAGCTTGGTCGTATGTTGGACGCCGCTGTCGATCTCTTCGCGGCCCGCCGCGAGCGTTCCGGACCAGAGCCAGCCGGCGTACCTCTTTCGGATGGCCAGGCCGGCTTGCCACTCGCGGTAACGCCTCGGGTTGAAGTAGGCGTCATCGACATCGAGTTGCTGCGAGTGGTACTGCCGCACACGGAGTTGGGCGGTGATCCCCTGCTCGGGAACCAGCAGCCAGATCAGCCGGCCGCGGAAATGGACGCGGGCATTGCCGTCGGTGACGTGTTGATAGCCCGCCAGTCCAATGATCGTGAGGCGCTCGGACAATTGCTGCTCCGCGCTGATCCCAAGCAACGTATACGCGGTGGCGCGGTCGAGCGCGCGCCGCGTTTCCACCAGATCGCCAGCCGCCAGCAGTTCGATGCCGGTATGCGCTGTGGGCCGCAAGCTCCACGTCGCATCACCGATCAGCCGCGTGCGCCCCGCGACGTGGACCAGCCCCCCCTCGGCGATCGTGCCCGCCAGCGTGTCCCGGCGCTGGTTTCGCCAGAGGAACAGGACGGCAGGAGCATCGCGGTGCCATCCCGACTGATCGTAATGAGTCGTCTGCGCGACGACACCTGCGTATTGGAATGGCGACGCGAAACGGAACAGGGCACCGGTGCGCAGCCGCAATGCGTCGAAGTGCTCGGCGTCGCTGCTGGCATTGATGTCGACGATCGCGGCTGACTGGCCCTGCGCTTCGAGGGACAGCAGCATCGCGGCAAACGCGGCCAGGAGCGCGCGTGCCTTCCATGTCATTTCGTACCCCACGACTTGCGCAGCCCAATCAGCTCGGAGATGTAACCTCCGACGCTGACGGGTTGCAGGACCAGGCTGTACGCAAACGCGTAGATGAGAAATCCGGCGACGTTCCGGCGCACGCGCAACCCCTGCGCATCGAACATCCGGGCGCTGATGCGATACATCAGAAAATTCATCAGCAGTGACATCGGAAGCAGCGCCAATGTCATCGGACCGGCAATCCAATAGATCCCGAAGAGAGCCAGAATCACACCCGGGATGAATGCCACCGTGTACGCAAAATCGAGCCAGGGAAAGAGCAGGTTCCAGTAAACGAAGAACGTCGACAGGCGGGGAACCAGCAGGATTCCGGGATGACGGCGGAACGCTTCCATCATCCCCCGCGCCCATCGTCTCCGCTGGCCGGCGAACGCCATCAGTCTCTCCGGCGCATTGGTAAAGCAGCAGGCATCCTCCGCGTGACCAATCCGCCAGCCGCGCGCGAGCATCGCCCAGGTCAGCACGATGTCCTCGCCAACGCATTCCACCCAACCACCCACCTCTTCCAATGCCTTGCGCTCGTACATCGAGAACGCGCCCTGCGCCACCAGGGTGCCGTGATAGAACGACTGCATCCGCTTGGTCGCGGCGATCCCGTCAAAGTAGTCCCACTCCTGTGCCTTGGTGACCCAGTTCTCGCGAGAATTGCGCACGAGTATCGTTCCGGCAACAGCCTTCGTCCCGGGAGGATCGCTCAAGTAGCGTTCGACCAGATTGCGCAGCGCGTCCTTGTACAGATAGGAATCGGCGTCGAGCGTGACGATCAGGTTGAACCTGGCCGCGGCAAGACCGCGGTTCAATGCCGCCGATTTGGCGAGATTGGTCGTTTGCCGCAGCAGCCGCACCCAGGGATAGTCAAGGATCTCGACGTTACGCACCGTGTTGTCAGTAGAGGCATCGTCGATGACCAAGGCCTCGAATTCGCCCGGGTAATTCTGCTGCGCCAGTGACTGGAGCGTCTCGACGATCGAAGCCTCTTCGTTATAGGCGGCGATGAGAATGCTGATGCCTGGATAGTGATCGAACGAGCACCGCGGAGGCCGCCGATCGAGCAAGAGACTGGTCGCCAGAAACGCATTCATGAGTCCTGGAACGAGTGCAATGCCGCCCACCACCAACACGGCGACCGGCCAGCTCGCCAGACGCGCTAGGTCGCGCATCCACGGCAGCGCGATCCACGTGGTCAATACCAACCAGCAGAGACTGAGGGCCATCGCCACCACGAATTTGGTCCTGACACCGAGGACGGGATTGAATGTGCTCAGGGAGGGATCGCCTGGTGTGTAGGGGGGATCCCCTGCGCTGGCCTCTCCTGGTCCAGCGCCACTGAATGAGTTCACGGATTCCTTTTAGATCCTTGAGCGGGACGAGATTTTTCGGTCGGGCTGTCTGGAACTGAGAGAAGGCCAGTGCATGCGACCTGCCAATAACTACGATGACTAGGGCCGCAAGCCCCGATCGCTGCGACACAGCGTCTCCACCCGCCCGTCCTCATTCACCACCAGCGTGTCTTCGATGCGCACTCCCAGTTCGCGGTCGGGGAAGTAGAGGCCGGGCTCGATGGTGACGATGTCGCCGGGCTCGATCTGGTCGAGGTTGGTCGGCGAAAGGCCGAAGAACGGCTTTTCGTGGACGTCGAGGCCGACGCCGTGGCCGAGGGAGTGGACGTAGCCTTCGAGCGTGGCGGGATGCGAGCGGGTCGTCGGGTAGCCGCGCTGCTCGAAGAAATCGCAGACCAGGTTCTGATACGACGACGCCAGCGTTCCGGCGTGCATCTCGCGGCGGGCGAGCTCGAACGCTTCGAGCACATCGGCGTGCAGCTTCGCCAGCTCGTCGGGGATCGGGCCGACGCAGAAAGTGCGCGTCAGATCGAAGAAGTAGCCGGTCTCGCGATCGGCGGGGAAGATGTCGAGAACGATCGGCACCGAGGGGCGCACGATCGCGGAGGCGTCACCGCGCGAATGCGGGATGCCGGCATCGCGTCCCTGCGAAAGGATGGTGTCGTGATCTTCGAGCATGCCCAGGCGCGAGATCTCGCTGGACACCAACCGCTTCAGATCGCCGAGGGTCAGCGGCCGGCCCTCGTGAACGAGGTGATCGCCGGCGATCGTCGCGGTGCGAAGCACTTCGCGCACGCGGTCCACCACCTGCTCGGTGCGCTCGCCGGCGGAACGGATTGCCTCAATCTCCCACGGCTCTTTGCGTTTGCGCGCGAGCTGGACGAGATCGTCCGCCCCTCGCCACACGTTCCATCCGCGCGTCTCCAGCCCCTCGGCGATGCCGAGGTAGAGCGGGAACGGGAGATTGCCAACGATGGCGATGGAGGATGAGGCACCGAGCTCGCGCAGAACGACGTCGAAAAACTCGGCGTATCCGGCGACAGGATTCGGCGCGGACTTGAAGATGCGGTCGTAGCCGAAATCGTGAATGAGCTGCGTGGCCAGTCCCGTCGCCGCCGCTTCGTCGCGCTCCATCGGATAGGAGACCAGAATCGGATCGCGTCCGGCGAGCTTCACCGCGTAGCCGCGGGTGACTTTCGCGCCGCGGGTAATCCATCGAAAGGACGGATGCAGCGCCTCGTGCATCGGCACCAGGAGCGCGTCGAGGTCGCGGGCACGCATGAGGCGGTCGAGGTCGTTGAGCATGATGTTGCGCTATCGCGCGTTGTCAGCAGCTTTGCTGCGTTGTCGGTTGTCTGCGCGCCGCGCGTGGTCGGTGGTGTCGGGTGTCGGCGCTCCGCGGAGATGGTAACAGCCGGATCACACGGTCGGACGGACGGATTACACCGCGGGACAGTCGGCCCGCACCCGCGGGACAGCCGGATCGCACCGTGGGACACACGGATCACACCGCGGGACACTCGGATCACACCGCGGGACACTCGGATCACACCGCGGGACACTCGGATCACACCGCGGGACACTCGGATCACACCGCGGGACACTCGGATCACACCGCGGGAC